>BNJS01000804.1_pt1 | contig 206206 bp, 221 predicted proteins | sample 8540461 | NCBI WGS metagenome assembly BNJS01 (sample SAMD00202454, study PRJDB9452) | human saliva metagenome | isolation source: human saliva | place: Japan
GTTCTTGACGGGGATGTCAGTGAGGCGGAAGGCAGTCGTCGAGTAGCTGTCACTCCAGATTGGGGATGGTCGAGCGTGATCTTCGTGTCGCCGCCGAGGTCGGGCACAGACAACGCCAACGGTGGTGACAGTTCACACCTGAGACCATCACCCGACATACAGGCTCGGTCAGCGGGATCTCGAGCCTTTGATGTCGGCCTGCTCGTAGTCGGCGGGGAAGACTCTGTTCGGTGCCTGAGATGAGAGTCAGCCCGTCGGTGGCCATGAAGGTTGCGGTACTTCCAGTGTCCTCATCTCGCTGGTTTCCGGATCCGCTCTCCAGGTCGGTGAGTAGCACGGTGAGATTTGCGCTGGGAGAACTGGGCTTGACGTGCAGGCCGAAGGTACCCAGAAGGTAGCCGCCCTAGCGAGTGACATGCGTCGTAGGACAATGGTGACCTCACCGCTTTGCTGTTAGCACTCTTAGCCCGTCACAGTGACGCCGTCGGAGCCCTGGCGCTGCCTTTCCGAGGCTCGGCAGGGTGCCGGGATTGCTTCTGTTGGGGGTGGGGATGGGCCCTTCTTGGTGAGTGCCGTTGGTGGGGGTCAGTGATCTCGACGCGTCGGTTGGCGGCGCGGGCGCTCGCTCGCTGTTGTCGTTGATCTTGGGCTCGGACTCGCCTCTGCCGGTGGCGGATGTGTTCCGCTTGCGGGCTGGTGATCCGCTCAGAAGCCTGGTTTTGACGGCGTTGGCGCGCTTCTCGGACGAGGGTCTGCGTGAGCGTCGTCCTGGACGTCGTCGGTGTGCCCACGATGGTGTTGGTGTCCCGCCGTCGGGGTACTGCCTCGCCTGGCCGGCAGCTTACGCCTCTGAGCTGCGCCCGGCACCCGACGCCGAAATCGACTGAGTCGGAGGCGAAGGTGACATCGCTGGCCAGGGTGACGGTGTCGTCCTTGCCGCCCGTGTGGGTGCTGGTGGAGTCGTCCAGAGAGCGCGTGTATCGCTCCACTGGGTGCCGGGGTGGCGAGCGTAGTGTTAGGGTGCGGCGTATCCAGTTCGGTTTTGAGCCTGCGAGATAGGTCGATGTTTGCCTGTTGGGCGTGATCCCGCCTCGAGGACCGAGACAGTCACGAACCCGGTCATGGAACGAAGACAGTCTCGCGCTCCGGAGTCGACCTTGCCGAAAGGCGTAACGTAGTAGGTGGCCTTTTCTCCCGGTGCGGAGTCGCGGGTCGGCATTACTTCCATCGATGGAGTTCCATACGCGTCCGGGTCTGCAAGTCCATGATTCTGACAGCCGAGGCGGCGTTCCCCGGTTGAAGGTTTGCTCGGCTTCTCCAGTGAGTCAACAATGGGTGAACTTGTTTTCCGGCGTAGAAGACGTTGGCTTGCTTTTCTGTGCGGTTTTTGTCATCGGATGCTCGAACTGGTTCCAAGGCCAGAATCGAGGGTGGTTTCATCGCCTTGCGAACAATTGGGGAGACGTTCACGATGATGTGGTGACCGGCGATGTGACCGTCGAGCCTGCTGCCATCCTGCGGCGCCGCAGGCGCCCTGCCCGCCGAGGTCGAACCGGCCTGATCGCTTCGACGACGCCAGCTGCAGCCGGCCAGCAGCGGCAAGCCCGCACCGGTCAGGACTCGTTCCGGAGAGAAATACGCGACGACGCACTGCTGGCTGGGTCCTTTCCAGGCCGACTGCTTGACGGGGATGCGGTGGCGGGCGGAAGGCCGTGCCCTTGGGAGAGTACTTGCCCCTCCAGGGTGAGGTCCGGGGATGACGGTGTCGCCGCCGGGGTCGCCAGACGACGCAGACAGAGGCGATGCTGGCGCGAGATGGTCGGAGACATTGAGGCTCGGTCAAAGGGAGGTGCTGCTCGGCGTCGGCAGTCGCGGTAGTCGGCGGCGAAGATATCGCTCGCCGGCGATGAGTGTCAGACCATCGCTGGCGTGAAGGTTGTTGGTAGGGCGCCTCGGGTTCCTCGCCGCGTTGGTTGGCCAGGAGGCGCGAGGGATCCTCGAGGCAGCGCGTGCGGCGGAGCACGCTGCGAACCGTCTTTGACGGTGCAGGGTGATGGTGCCCAGCAGTGTATCCGCCGGTGCGGGTGACGCGGTCGCGTGATGATGGCTCCCGCTGGTGTCGGTGCCCTTGGAGGTGAGGATGACGCCCTCTCTCTTTCGAGCCCTTGGCGACGGGGGCCCGTGGGTCCGGGAGGGTGGCGCCGCCGGAGTTAGTTAGTGGCGGACTCCTTCTTCGCGGTGCGCGCCGGTGGGGGTCAGTGATCTCGACTCGTCGGTTGGCGGCGCGGGCCTGGTCGGTGGTGTCCTTGACCTTGGGCTGGCTCGCGCTGCCCGGACACGCTGGTCTTCCACTCTGTCGAGGCTGGTGAGTCCGCCTGGAGGCGGGTCTTGACGGCGTTGGCGCGTTTGTCGGAGAGGGTCTGGTTGTAGGCGTCGTCCTGGACGTCGTCGGTGTAGCCTCGACGATGGTGAGTGTTTCCGCCGTCGGGATGCTGCTTGAGCCTGGTCGGCCACTGTCTGGATCTGCGCTCTCGGCACCTGTGAGGCCCAGGCTCGGCGGAGTCGGGGGCGAGCGCACGCTGATGCCTCAGGGTGACGGTGATGTCTGCCCGCCGGCCTGGGTGCTGGTGGAGTCATCCAGCTCCGTGCGCGGTCACGTGACATGCGGCGAGCCCGGGCGGCGTGGGAGTGACCTGGTCGAGCGAGGTCTGCTGATGCTCAGGTTGACGTCCGGCCTTCTTGGCGGCGTCCGCTTCCAGGATTCTGAGACGGTGACGAAACCGGCCATCGGGACCATGACGGTCACGGTGTCGGTCGACCTTGCCGAAGGACAGGAAGGAGAGATCTTCTCGCCGGGGGCGAGGTCGAGAACAGGCCGCCATTGATGGCACTCCATACGCGCCCCTGAGCCCAGGTCGAGGAGCTGACCAGGAGGCTCCGGTGCCGGGGCGGGAAGATTGATGGGACTCCCAGGTAGTTCGAGATGCTGAGCTTGTTGTCGTTGCCGTTGTAGGAGTTGGCGACGACGGCGTCGATGGAGGCGTCGTCCTGGCGCGGGTCAGCCTCAGAGCGATAGATCGAGGTCTCTCATCCTGGCGGATGACTGGGGAGACTTCCACGCTCACCTTGTGGCCCATGATGTGGGCGTCGAGTCTTTCCGCCAGTCGGTACCGCTCTGCCCTGGCACTGCAGCCGGATGAGGCGGATCCTCCGGGCCGTGTGGTCGAGAAACGCGATGATGAGGCGGATCCGCCTTTTGCCCCTCGACACCACCGGTAGGTCACAGCCGGCCAGCACGGAAGCGCCGCCCCCGCCAGGGCCGAGAGACCACGAGCGACCGACGAGACGGCGTCGGAGAAGGAACGCGACGGAATGGGAGAATACTGAGACCACGGGAACTCCTTAATGGGGTCGACAGAAATACTCAAAGAGAATAGGGGGCGCAATCATCTGAGCAGGCGCCTCGTGTACTCCCCATCGCTCCACGGGAGTACACGGGTACCTGGGTATCCTATGGGGACCCGGGTGTATCCGTGTCCTAGCACGTTTTCTCCTCGTGGGAGCCTCCCCATTTCTCGAATGAGGAATGCTGCACAGGGTTCAGTATTCTGCAGGCCGTAGTGGCCTGATCGAGAGCATTGAGGTCCCATCATGATGACTGCTTCGAAGCGAATCCTGGCTGCCGTGAGCGCCATTGGTCTGGCAGCGACCCTGGCGTCCTGCGAACTGGGGGGCGTCTCGGGCTCGAAGAGTTCAAATGCGTCGGCGACAACGCAGACGTCGGCATCAGCGCCGAAGTCGGCGCAGTCCGGGGTGGCAAAAGGCGGTCAAGGTGCTGCCATTGAATCTCACGCCACCAGCATTGACAGCAAGCCCGCAACTGTCTCCCTGAACTCCGTCTCTGCCACGGGGACGACGGTCACCGTCATGTTCTCCGTGACGAATGATGACAAGAGCAATGATATGTACGTCACCGATTACTTCTCGGATGGAGACGACTCGATTCCGCAGCCCAGCGGAAAAGCGACACCGGGGGGAAGTAAGAACAATGTCGATGGTCTTACACTCATTGAGCCGTCTTCCTCGAACATCTATCGAGTCTCCTACGACTCCCAGGGTGGCTGCCTGTGCTCCAGTGACCTCAACGAGTTCGTCAAGCCCGGTCAGACAATCGCATTCCAGGCGACCTTCACCGGCGTTCCTGCGGATACGAAGACCGTCAGCGTCACCATTCCCCAATGGCGGAAACTTCACTAACGTGGCGGTGTCACGATGAAACGGCGAACTCTTCTTGCATCATGGACGACGGGTGCGGGGCTGCGACATCGCACGAGGCTCGTCGCCGCGATTGTCGGTGCGAGCGCATTGGCCTGGTCGACCGCGGCCGGGGCCGCCGCGTTGCCCTGCTGAGCCCCCATGCTGTCCCTCCGGCGGAGGCTTCGGCGAAGAACGCTACGCCGGAACCGATGCCGACGCCTGCCGCAGGAAAGTGGCGGTCCCGGGTGAGTCCCGGCAGGTTCAGCCCCTGGATCGGCGTGCTGTCCCGGTGTCTCGATCGAGCACTCGGACAGCGCGGTCACCTACCTCGGATGGGCAGACCACGGTGGCCTCACCGTCCCGGTGACGTCACCTTCGACGTCGACTCCTCCGCACTGACCGACCGCGCCAAGCAGGTGCTCGACGACATCATTGTCAATCGCTGAAAGGCAAGCCGCCGGCCACGGTCACCGTGGTGGGGCATACTGACCTCCAGCCGACGACGCTCACAACCAGACGCCTCCGAGCAGCGGGCGAAGGCGGTCGCGGACTACCTGACCTCCAAGGTCCCGTCCCTGAACGTCCAGTCCTCCGGCAAGGGGAGAGTGAGCCCTGTGGCCTCCGAGACCAATCCGGACGGCAGTGTCAACGAGGCCGGCAAGGCCGCCAACCGTCACGTCGACGTGCACTGGGGGTAGGCGAAGGGATGGTGCGTTGTCCCCATATGACCACGATGAAGATTGTGGCACTTTACGAAGGGTCAGTTGAAATCGTGGTCGCCCCGAGGGGGTCCCACGGAGCCTTCAAACGGGGCGCACGTGGGGCGCGGCCCCGGGGCCTTGTCTCGGTTGTCCGTAACCTCCACCGAAGGCGGTGTGCTCATGGAGAGTGTCTCCCAAGGGAATGTCTTTGGTACTCCCACGGTCTGGCCGCTGGGAGTGGAAGGTGTGGAAGCAGATGGCTGACGGCTTGCTACGTGTTGGGGAACCTTGTCGTTGTCACGGTAGTTGGGGCGGCCGGCGTCATCGCGGTGCCTCGGTGGCATCCACTGATTGACCGTCTGATCCACCTGGTGTCATCAGTGGACCTCCCCTGGTCTACGTCGTCGATCTGGTGTGGGCTCGTGCTCGGCTGTGCTGGCATCTTGCTGCTTTGGACGACTGCACCGAGTGACCGATCGCGGACTCAAGGCGGCTCACGTCGTGGCCTACGCCGCCTTGATCCCCGCCGGGGCTGCCGGCACCTGCGTCTTCGCAGGTCTCGATGTCGATGCCGCCTCCTCTCAGAACATGACAGTCGTGAGTCTCGGTGCTGCTGTCCATGACCCTGCTTCGGCGTTCTGCTGCGGCTCGTGGAGGGCGCGCATGGTTGATCGTGAGGGCGCCTCGACGACGGCGCTGGATACTGACCGACAAGTTAATGTGGAGGACCCTCTCAGACCCTCAGTCTCCGTTCAGATAACGGTTCGGTTACGCTGAACTTGTTGTTCCGGCAACCAGCGGGTCATATGGCCTACACATTGATTCCCATTTCAATCACATCCCGCAAGGAGAGAACAGATGATTCTAGTCTCGGGCTTGGAAGTGGGCGACCCCATACCACCGGGCTGCTGGGTGGTGTCGTCACTCGATGAAGCTGTTGAATCGGTGTCGTCTGTCCGTGGTGACTCACTCCTTGTCTGCACTCGAACTGAGGCATCACGCCCTCGGTTATGACCCGGAAGTGATAGCGCGTGACGATCTGGCGATGGTCGTGAGCCAGGGCCACCTACGCGGCAAGCGCTTGTCCTGAGAGCCTCTGAGCATGCTTCTCCGACCTCCTACGGTTGGCTCAGCATGTTGCGGACACTGTCGGTGCTCGAGTGCTGGACGCGAGTCGCTCTGTCATCGGTCTCAAAATTGTCGCAGGCACGTCCAGGGACCCGGGCAGCACATCAGGAGTTTCTTCCCGGGGGCGTCTTTCGACGTTGACCTCAACTCAGGCAAAGTCCGGTCGTCTTCATCAATCATATGGGACACCAATGGAGCGAGGGCGATCTGTTGGGCGTCCGGCGCCGATAAAGCAGCGATGAAGGTCTCCGTCACTGGAGGATCACCTCATGTCGTTTTGTCGCCAACTGGACCGTCTCCGCACGGTGCGCGTCGATGGGCTGAGCTTCTCGGTCGTTGAGGATCTTCGCGCGTCCGTGGGGTTTGCCCCTGAGTTCTGTTCAGGCTGTGGCGTGCTCGAGCCCTGGGGCGCCTGACCCCCTCGCACCGGATGCCCATTTTTGCGCACGTGAAGGCAAAGCGCATCTAAACCCCATTCATATTCTATGGCTGAGAGGCATGTTTCGCGAATCGAGACAGCGACGTGGGAGTTCTTCTCCTTCTGGTCACCATTCTTGGTGCGGCACTGACGTTCGTCGGAATTGCGGCATATGTCAATTCAGTGTCCTCTCAAGTGGGGCCGATGGTAAAAGTGCTGAAACTGACGACGCATATTGATCCGATGCACCCCATTACTGATAAGGATGTTGAGGTCGTTGAACTGCCGAAACGATGGGCTCCGGTTAATGCAGTGTCCTCTTTCGGGCAAGTGGATGGCCCCGTGAGCGTCGGTTCTTATGATGCGGGAGCCGTCCTTCAGAAAAGCTATGCTTACCGAGCGCCCTGGTCTTGCTGAAGGAAACCGCGAAGTTGCCATCATGGTGGACGCAGAAACTGGCGTTGCTGGACGAGTCTCGCCCTGGGGATCATGTTGATATCGTGGCCACAGTGGAGGACGAAAACACTAAACAACGAAAGCTTCAGGTGATTGTCCAGAACGCACTGATCATCAATGTTGGTGTTGAGACGACCGTCGAACAAGAAAACTCGTCCGGCTCATTCCTCGGAAAGGCAGGCTATTCCTGTCACTTTCTCACTATCGACGAACGATAGCTTGAAAGTGGCATATGCTGAAAGTTTTGCCGTGAAACTGCGTCTTGCGCTGAGGGGAACAGGGGACTCTCAGCCGTTGACGGAGGAGCAGTCGGTGTACGGAGGATCAGGAACAGCGAGTTCCGGCGATCAATCCTCCCCAATGGAGGCGTGAGCCGCTGCCAATGAATCTCAGCCGAGTACCCCGCCAAACAACAACGAACAGAATGGAGGGCAGCGATGACTAATATCCTATCGTCACATCTAATGCAGAGACGACCACATCAGTTGCAGCCGTCCTGTCGGAATTAGATGGATTCTCCGAGCCGTTGGTACTTGGGTCAGCGGCACAAGCGCGTCTGGAACTTCAGAAACACGATATTGATATCATCCTCGTCGACCAATCCGTCCAAAATGGCGAAGGAATTGCGGTCGTGCGTGAAATCGCCGCCTTGGAGCCGCTTATTCCTGTCTGTCTATTGACGCCCTACGATGACGCTGACTCAGTGTTGAAAGCCGTCGATGCGGGTGCGCGTGCGATTCTGCCGCTGCCACCATCAGTCGAGCGCTATGCGGAGCGCCTACGCTCACTCTCAGCCTGGGCTCGTGCGGCGGCGGCCAGGTGGCTAGCGAGCGAGAGGCATTGAATCGAACTGTCGGAAGAATGGTTGTGGTGCTCGGCGCCAGAAAGGCGGTGTCGGTACTTCCCTCATCGCTTTGCTGTCGGCTAAGGAGACCGCGTCTCGCGGGAGGACGGCGTTGCTGGACTTTGACCTCCGACAAGGAGATCTGGGGTCGTACTGTGGTATCCGAGTACGGCACTCCGTCGTCGATCTAGTTTCGGTGGCGGCTGAGATCGGAAATCGAGAACTCTCGGAAGTCGCGTACCCGGTGCGTTCCGAATCGAGTTATTCTCGCGCCGGAGCACAGTGAAATTGGTGAAGACGTTACCGAAGCGGCATCGCGTCAAACTCCTCCAAGCAATGCGCTATCAGTATGAATACATTATCGTTGACGGTGGTTCCTACATCGACGAAGCCACTGCTGCAGCGCTTGATCTTGCTGACGTCATCGTCGTTGTAGCAACACCAGACGTGCCAGCATTAAGGGCAGTCCGGCGCTTGAAAGAAAACGATGGAACGGCTGGGACTCGCACAAAGCACGCCGATTCATGTAGTCCTGAATCGCACGTCGCGTCATCAATGAAATCCAGCCGGCCGGTGCGGCCATAGCCTGGTTGATAGTCCGTTACTCGGTAATCTTCCAGAAAATGGCCCTCGGCTGGAACCTGCGATTAACGCTGGCCGCCTTTTTGGACGCCGACTATCCGGAGCCTGCTCTCCATTTCACGTGCAGTAGGGGCACTCCTCCATCCAAGTTCTCCTTCAATGTCCGCATCTGAGTTCAATGGTGCCACTACGCCGACGGCAACGCCACACTCGATGTCATCAAGGCGTGATAGTTCGAAACGTAAAGAAAAAGCGTCGTAGGTTCATTCAAGAAAACGGGCTGCCACCGCGGAGGAGGCTTCAGCCCGAACCTCCTGATCATCAAGCAGCACGTACCCCACCTGTCCGCGCTGAAGTGCAATCCAGCATGTCGGCAAGTTCAGGCAACAGAACCTTGGCGTCTGCGGGTGCTGCCGCCGTACCGGAACGTGCCCAGGCGCCCGAACTGTCTCATCTACCGTCAACACCCGCGCCGTTGCCTCCGTCTTTACCGCCCCGCAGCACGAATGAGTACCCTCAGGCGTCGCAGATTCCAGCGCAACGTCGTAGCAGTACGACAGGGCGTATTCCGTCCTCACCCGGCCAGGCGAGACCACATGAACATGGCGCCACTGCCGTTGAGTTTGCAGGGATTTTTGTCATTGCAGCTGGATTCATCATGCTGTGTCTCGAACTGCTTCTGTTTGGAGGCGTATCGCTTGTTGCTCATAATTCGGCGCAAGAAGCAGCCCGTAATTACGCCGTCGGCATGTCGGATAGGCAGGTCGAACAGGCCGTGGCAAAGCGTCTACCTGATGGGTGGGCTTCCAGGATGAGTATCGATGCAGTACATGACGGCGAGGTGAAAGTCAGCATTGACGCGCCTGGGCTGATGCCAGGTCTCAGACCGGCTCATGCTACCGCACGGATCACATGGGAGAAATGATGGAAGACAACGTGCTGGAGGCAGAATCTCCTTGCCGTGCGCAGAGAAGAACCATCACGATCATGGGCAGTCCGCGGTGGAAATGGCTGCCTTGGCGCCGCTCGTGCTCGCTGTGCTCCCTAGTCCTGATCCAGGGCATAGGCATCATGGTGGCCGCTTCCCAGGTACGTGACGCCGCTCGTGACGGTGCACGTGCAGCAGAACGAGGAGACTCAGTGACGAAGGCGGTGCATTCCTCGCTTCCCGGAATGGATCGAGATAGATTCGATTACCGCCTGCGGGCGGGGCTGCGTGAAGGTATCAACGAAAGTTCCGATAGGTGTCGCAGGTTTTCTTCGAGCTTTACACGCTTTCTATGAGTGACGAAGCAACCTTCGGCCGAGATCGGGGTACCGCTGGCTCTAAAAGACAGGGCGCTGCGCTCGGAAGTTAAAGACGATAACGCTGAGATCTCATCAAACGATTTAGGTCTCGCCTTCTCGAAGAGATCAACATTGAAGAGATCTCGGGACTCGACATGCCCTCAAAAAGGGCGAGGCTGGAACGGGTGCTGGCCCGGAGTTCTGTCATTCGAAGGGCCAGTGATGTCGACGCGCAATCGTGCTCGACTCATCCAAAGAATCGTTGACGACACTGTTGGCCTGGGTGTGCTAGAGCCCTTGATTTCAGACCAAAGCATCACGGAGATCATGGTCAACGGAGTTCACAATCTGTTTGTCGAACGTAATGGTCGGATTGAGCGCATTCCTTCAGCGTTCACGTCAGAAGAAGAATTGTATCAGACCATCGATCGCATTGTGTCGACTGTCAACCGACGGGTGGATGAATCGAGTCCAATGGTGGATGCAAGGCTTTGTTGGAGGGGAACGCGTCAACGTCATCATTCCTCCACTTGCATTGGATGGTCCTACGATGACCATCCGTCGTTTCCCGAAGCCCTTTCGGATGCATGATCTGGTCGCGAAGGCTTCGTTGCCGGACGATGTCGCAGAACTGCTCGGAGCCATGGTTCGAGTACGATTTAATATCCTTGTTTCTGGAGGAACTGGTACAGGCAAGACGACCTTCTTGAACGCACTCCGGAATGATTCCCGATCATGAACGTATCATCACAATCGAGGACTCGGCCGAAACTTTTCGTTGCAACAGAGCCACGTCGTGAGACTAGAAGGACGCCCAGCGAACACCGAAGGAAAGGGTGAGATATCGATTCGTGATTTGGTCAGAAATTCACTGCGAATGCGGCCAGATCGAATTGTTGTTGGTGAGGTTCGCGGCGGCGAAACGATGGACATGCTTCAGGCTATGAACACCGGTCACGAGGGGTCGCTGACGACTGTGCATGCCAATTCTGCGCGAGATGCCTTGGGACGATTGGAAACATTGGCGTTACGTCGGATCTTGAGTTGCCGGTTGATACTATCCGTGATCAAATCAATAGTGCTATCGACGTGATCGTTCAGCTTGAGCGCGACTCAAAAGGCGTGCGGCGTGTCCGCCAGATTGAAGCGGTGACGTCCGAGCGGCGGGACGGATACACTACAGAACCAATCATGCGTTATGAGGAGCTTCCACAAGTCGGTCAGTAGCTTTTTCGCCTCTTCCGACTTCCCGACGTCATTTCATCGAGAATTCATAGCAGAGGTGAGTCGATTCCAGGCTCTTTTGAAAGAAGTGCGCGTGAGTCTTTCTGTCAGGGTGATTTTTGGCCTGCTCATCGTGACACTGGCCTTCGGTGTGTGGGGTATATTTGTCATCGGAGACGAGGCGGCAAGACGACGCAGCTTATGGGACCAGGCCGTTGGTACTCATGTTGGCGGGTCGGCTCGCTTCAGGAACCTCGAATCGAGACTCGTGCCGATGTTTCCGTTGAAGTATGTTGCGAGTAGAATGTCTGCTGCCAATGTGACATGGTCTCCGTTGCTCACGGTCATGTCAAAAGTAGCGACATGTATGGCAGGAATTGCCTATCTCGGTCAAGCGATACTCGGTAAGATTGCCAGCAGCCTTATCGCAGTTGCCATTCCTTTTGCCTTCGCCATCTGGTTGAAGCGGAAGGCCCTCCAAAGGCGAGAGAACTTCATTGCTCAGCTTCCGGAAGTTGCCCGGATTATCGCTAATGGAAACGCCGCGGGTTTTATCGGTTGGGCGGTGTTTGGCTATGGCAGGACGAGATGCCAGATCCGGCAGGTGAGGAGTTTCGCGCCGCGTTGCTCAAGAAATCAATTTGGGTCTGACTACGGATCAGGCGATTGGTGAGTTGTCGAAGCGATTGCCGTCCCGCGAAGTCGACGTGCTAATGAGGACGATCATTATTCAGTCGCGCGCGGGTGGTGCGCTCAGCGAGGCACTGACAGGGATTTCACAAACACTTGAAGATCGAAAAGAACTTCGTCGGGAAGTGGGCACCGTCATTCTGGGGGCATCAGTCGCAGGATATGCAGTCATGGGAATAGATGTTGGTGCAGTAATTCTACTCAACCTTCTCAAACCTGGCGCTCTGGATAGTAGTGGCAGGGTTCTATTGCCGGGCAGATTGTTATGGGCATCTCGGCCACTCTGTACATAGCAGGTGCATTACTCATGCGTCTGGTCTCGAGGATCGAAGTGTAGAACCATGATTGCAATATTATTCGCCACCATTGCGATGGCGCTAGTACTGTGTTGTGCACAATCATTACGGATGCTACGTGCCACGCTGGTTGAAGATCTTATCGCAACCGAAGACAAAAAAGCGTCAGAAGGGGGTGTGAGGACCTCCCCATTTACCAGGCTCGTTGATAGGCTTGGGCGAATCGCGAACGCTATTCTATTGGGATTCTACGGTGAGAAGAACATTAGGCGCTTAGCCTGGCAACTTCGCGCCGCCGGCCAGCCAGCAACCTTCACCGCAAAAACGTTTATTCAACGGGAGGCGGGATTCGTAACCCTTGGAATCTTACTGATGGTCATCGCCGCACTGAACGACCAATGGCTGTTTGGAATCGTGATTTGCCTCCTGTTCGCTGCTTGGATGCATGCGTGGCTGGTTTTAACTATCAGAGCCAGACGATCTCAGATTGAGAACGCGCTCCCTGATTTTCTCGATGTTCTTTCCGTGACCGTTGCGGCTGGGATCCCTTTTCGCGCCGCGCTGCAACGCGTAGGCGAGCAGCATTCGGGACCTCTTGCGGAAGAGATGCTCACGACGCTTCGGGAAATGCAGTTGGGTGTCTCGAGACGAGAGTCGCTTGAAAATCTGCGGGAAAGAATTAATGCCGACAGCGTTTCCGCTTTTGTTACCTCACTCCTGCAGTCAGAAGAACTCGGTTCTCCAATTGAAGACTCTTTAAGGCAGATCGCGGCAGAAGTGAGAAGAGAACATGCTCAGCAGGTCAGGAGACAAGCCGCTAAAGCACAACCAAAGGTGTCATTAGTGGTGACAACATTCATCGTCCCCGGGGCAATAGTACTGATCGTTGGCGCCATGATTCTGGATAACATGGATTCGTTCTTGGGGTTCTTCAATGGCTGACGGTAAGATTGCGCAGGCCGCACTGGCTCCCACGATACGGCTACTCAGTAATTTTCGCCTCGTTGTCGTCGTCGTCATGGGAATTGCTTGCTTCACCGGAGAGCACTTCGGTTGGATTCTATATTGCGTTCCCTTCTGACTGTACCTCAGAACATTGTCCCTGCTATTTCAGTGGGGTCGTCCATCGGCGAAAAATGGTGATCGGCACCTACTTCACTGTCTGGGATTCTGCGGTGGTGTCATGGATGCTCATTGTCAGTGTTGGGCAAAGCAGAGTACATACTGTCACTGGTGACCGCATATAGTCTTGCTGTCGGCATTAATTCTGGGGAATACTTGCCGGCAATCGGGCGTTGATGGCGTGGTGGATACCGGTACGGTTGCGTTGTTCTGCATCGGGTACCTTTTCAACAGCGTGATGTTTGCTTTGCTAATATGCGCCGCAATTGTACCTTTGATGCTGATGGGAAGGCGATTGACTCGTCAAATCGTGCAGGTGGAGGCCTTGGCTGCTGATGTAGTCGAAGCTCGTTCTCGGCAGGCTGGCGCCGAAGAGCGACTGATTCTTGCGCGGGATCTTCACGACACGGTCGCGAAGTCGGCGGCTGGGCTGCGAATGCTGTCCGATGCTCTACGTGATTCGTTATCAGATTCCCAGTATTACCAAGAGGCCAATCACTGTTCGACGCGGCTGCCGCTCTCAGCCTTGAGTCCCGAGCCGTTTTTGGACGAACTGCGGTCGTATCCGACCAATGACTTGGTTCAACTCATCAAGCAGGATGTTGTCACGTGGGGGAATCGCACAGGTATTCCTATTCATTTGAAGTGCGACGGTGCATCCGCGCGCTTCAATCCGGCGGCGACCTGGCAGACGCAAAGAATCGTTGGGGAGCTACTCTCAAACATTGAGAAACATGCAGAAGCCAACCATGTCTGGTTCAGTGTCAATTGCACGAACCGTTTGCTGTTTACTGTCGAAGATGATGGGATCGGGCTCGAAGGCGATTCTGGACGACATTTCCAACCTTCAAGGATCAGGCCATTACGGGCTGTGTGGACTGAGAGAAAGAGTCGAACTCGCTCGAAGGAAGAGTCAGCCTCTGATGAAGGATCCAAAGGAGGAACGATGGCGCGAGTGGAAATGCCACTGAGTACCGAAATGCTTGACAATATGAACTAGTACGGAAGGTTTCACGATGAAGGTTCTTGTGACCGACGACAATGCCATTGTTCGGATGGGGCTGAGCAAACTGTTGCGTGAAATCGCAGAAGTTGATGAGATCCTTGAGGCCAGCAACGGGGAAGAAGCTATCGAAATCGCAAGGAACTTATCGCCCGATATCGTCCTTCTCGATGTAAGAATGCCCCGTATGGGAGGATTGGAGGCGCTTCCTGTTCTAGTTGACTACGCTAAAGTAATTATGCTGACGTCATCTGATGATCCGGATACCATATCGTCTGCTATGGAACTTGGCGCCACTGGCTATCTGGTTCATGGAACTATAGGAGCGGAGCAAGTCTCCGGGGCCATAGCTACTTGCGTGCAGGGGGGACTGGTACTAGGACCGGAAGCGGTGTCCCATGTGTCTCTGCGAATGACAGCGAAGGCGCCTGAGAGAAATCCCTTGGAGAGCGTGCTGACTGAACGGGAGTTGCAGGTGTTGGAAGCGGCTGCGCAGGGAGAGAGCAATAAGGAGATCGCGGCGAAGCAGTTCCTTTCTCCGAGAACGGTGAAGAACTACCTCAACTCTGCTTACGTCAAGCTTGGTGTCCATACACGTAGTGAAGCGATTATAGCTTGGCGTGAGGCGAACGCCTCTGACGTTTAGATGGATGCAGGGACGCTTTTGGGGCGACCGCCCCTATGAGCGATGGCGGTGGGGGCAATAATCTAGAGTTGTCATCGGGGACAGGATAGCCCCTACAACCACCTCCGGCATGCAGTTTTGATATGAGACGCATGTGGGAACACAATCGGAAGGAATAGACAATGTCGAACTCGATTCTCGCGGCCCAGGTTCGCGCCAAAATTTTCGTTGATGATATGACGGCCGGCGTGAGGAATTTCCTCGCTTCTGAGAAGGGGCAGGGTGCAGCAGAGTATGCCGGCCTCATCGCAATCGTTGCCATTCTTATTCTTGCTATCGCGGGCGCTGTCAAGGGTGTTGATCTACGCAGTAAGGTCGAGAGTAAGCTCAACGAGATCCTCAACGCCGGAGGCGGTGGCGGCATCAACCTCCCCTTCGGTCTAGGTGGTGGTAAGTAGGAAGCCTCTAGCATCTGCGGTCGGTGTTGCAGTTCAGTTTTTCTGGACGCAACACCGACCGTGCATTTCGTGCGAGCGTCGCAGAAGCATAGCAAAATGCCGGGAAACTAGGATGCTTGCTTTGCGAGAACCTTCTTGATGCCACTGCCTGAGTATGCTAGGCTGAGCGTAGACGGGTTTCGATAGAGAATGAGGATTCTGTGCACACCTACCGCATTTCTAGGAAAGCTTTCGTCTCTGTTCCTGTATTAGCCGGAATGCTTGCCTCCCTGTGTGCTTGCGATATTCACAAGTCTCCGGGCTCAAAGGGTAGCGTTAAAACTCCAGGTGGCGCAGCCCCCGCTTCCTCAGGACCTCATGGCGGCGTCGCTTTAGAAACCTCGTGGAAAGGAGTGGATCTTTCAGTTGAGGCGGGCCCTGCAGTACAGAAGAACAACTACACTGTTATTCGAGTGAGTTTTTGATTTCTCGCAATGCGCAGGTCCCGGCAGACTCCGTTTCTCCCAGTAGCGTATTCAGCGAGGGTTCTGATCCTGATACAATGCTGGGCCTGCGGATGCTGGACTTGGAAAGAAGTTTGATTTACCCTCAGTTGAATCAATCCTCTGTTATGGTGGCCAGCTCTCTCAGCAAGAAGAAGCCCGTCGAAATATTTCCGATATTCCCCTCGGTGGGTAGCGACACTCAGATCGTGCAACTTTTTTTGCCCAGCATGGGAATAGTTAGCATCCCGGTGGTCAAAGAATCGGACGTCCAGTATTCCGTTGATAAAATTCTGAATGACGCAAAACTCCCTAGTAAAGACATCGCTCCGTTAAAACTGGATAGTATCATCCAAACAGCTGACGGGTCGTCGGATACGAAGCAGGATGAGAAGTCGACGACGGTGACGGTGGCCGGGGACGTCACGTTCGCGACCGACTCCGATCAGCTCTCGGCTCAGGCTGACAGCGTGCTGGCGAGTGTGGTGGAGCAGATCAAGAAGTATCCCTCTGGCGGGGATCTGACGATCACGGGGCACACCGATGATGTGGCCGATGATGCGCACAACCAGGATCTGTCGGAGCGGCGGGCCAAGGCGGTGTCGGATCGGCTCAAGAAGCTGACGGACCTGTCCAAGTGGAAGGGGTCGGTCTCGGGCAAGGGGGAGTCGTCTCCTCGGGTGCCGAACGACACCGATGAGCACCGGCAGGTCAACCGTCGTGGAATCACTCTGACACCCTCGAAACCCGCCGGGAGTCCAGTGCGCTGCCGAGCGCGACGCCATCGTCTCCTACACTTCCAAAAACAGTCAGGACCACAGGGAAGGGGCCCCTGACGGCGTCGATAAACTCCATCGATGGAAAAACGGTACGTATTTCCATGGAGCGCGCTGTTCGGGCGGGAAAGGTTCTTAATGGGGAACCTTAATGCTTGAGCGTCGACAAGGAACTCCAGCCTTCCTACAGCGGCGTTCTCGATGCCAAACTCCGTTCAGGACAAGTACTGGCCAATCCCGCGCTTGCCGTGTATGCAGTTTGACGCTCCTTAGTCATGGACAGTACTATCTTGAGGCGAAATATTCGAACTCGGCAGGTAATGCGGCGCCGCTATCGAATAACTTCGTCTACCCGCTTCAACCGGGAGCGCCTACGAGATTGCCACTGTTTTGGCCTGACCCGGGGAGGTGACACTATTGTTCTCGACGTTCCTCCAGGAGAAAATAGTGCAGCGATTCAACGATTCTCTTTCCGTCTAACCGACATTCCCGTCGTCGACTCCTAAAAAGTGGAAGGGGTGCTGAGTGAATCATTTTCATAAGTGTCTGCAATGACCATTTTTCTTCTCAAAAAGAAGATGCGATACTCGCGCGCAAACGAACAAGGCGCAATTAGCATGCTGTTTGTATGCGTCATCGTCGTTATCTTGGCTATTGGGCTTGTTATCATCTTTCCGGTCGGAGATTCTATCGCTGATCGGCGAAACGCCAACACCGCAGCGGATTCGGCGGCTCTTGCTGGGGCAGGTTACTGTGCTGACGATGCTCGAGGCGGCATATGAGCGGGCAAAGTACGCCCCAAACGGTAAACTTTTTGGAAATGAGTTCGGCAAGCCTGTTGCGAGTTACTGTCGGGGAATGGTGTGGGAAGCCTCTCGATATGCTAGCAAAAACAATGCGTCTCTGACTTCGTTCTCTGTCTTGAATAGGTCGCGTTTTCAGGCGTCCGTCAAGTTGGCGGATAACATTGCGGACACTGACCTGAAGTCGAATTCGAAAGCTATCGCCGAAGTAGTTCCGTCGAAGGGTGTCTGCATTAAGAATAATAAACTCGGAGTGCAATTAGGGTCATGGTGTCAGACTACGCCCACGGACGTCATGGGAGCGACGCCCGCTGAACTGGGCAAGGTGGTGCCTAATCCGCCGAAGCCACCGATCCTGGCTCCTGAAGCGGTTGTCGACTCTCGGCTCGTCGGCACATGATGTTAAAGGTTAAACGTCGGCGTCTTCGAGCTGAGCCAGGCATTCGTGGCTATCGTGGGATTATCGTTGTTATTACTCTCATTGGACTGGTCGCCGTACTTGCGTTCACCGGAATCTTTCGACGCGGGTTGTGCATTTTAGATTCTGCATCCTGCCCGGGTAATATGTCGTCGGTACCTACGGCGAAGAATCTCGACCCTGGTGAGCTACCTGCACCTACAGATGAACGCGCGGTCAACAACGGGGCCGGCGTTGGAACCGTACCACCGGGTTCACGCACGCTTGCGCGAGGGAAGACGTCTGTTGTTTCTGGTGGTCCGCCTCCCTCTCAGAATGACTTGTGGGGAGATCCACGTCAGGCAGGCGGCGACAACAAATCGCCATGGGAATCCCCAGTGTTTTTGCGTATAGATAAAGCTCCTTGCGGTACTGCAAGCACCGCTCCATGCGACGCATTTCCGGAACTTCGCACTGATTCAACGGCAGAGCAGACCCAAGGAGCTCCGCGTCTATCACTACTTGGTCTGGATCCCTACCTCGGAGAGGAGGGGGCAACGAACGTTGTCGATCTGACGTTGCCGAGCGAGAAGAGTATTCCATCTCGGAAGGACGCGAGCGGTGACAAGATACTGCTGTACAGAAACTCTCAACGTTTACGGGACGGACTGACGACCGAGACGTGGACATGGCAGAAGAAGGAAAATAACAGCACCGATCAACTAAAGATTGAGCGTACACGTGAGGGTATTCTACATTCATTCACCGCCGTCCGCGTGACTCAGTCGTCTGGTCAGCTCAAGGTGACTACGGTGAGCATGCCGGTCCTCGACTCGACGAAAGATGCGCTTGATGAACTAACGTCCAGTCTCATGTCTGGAAGGCTGGACCTACCCGATGGCGTTTTCAACCCGGTCGCACCTGCGAGCATGTCCGACGAAATGGTAGTTCGTCTGGCAAAAAAGGTGGGGCAGGTGACTCGTGAAACGCGGAATCCAGGAACAGGCTTCAGTGGATTGACTCTCGAATCTCTTCGCAATGACCCCGGTCTAGTTAGCAGCACGACTCCTGCATCCAAGGAAACACTGTCGGCTCCAGATAAGACCGGCAAACGAGCTTTCACCTCAGCATCTGGATAAAAGTAGGTGACTGCGTGGATTGCGAGAAGTGGTAAGCAGCCTTATGGTAATGAGAAAACTATCGCAGATGCGTATGCAAGGAGTCGCCAGCGGTACGTTGGTGGCGCTTTGCGTTACATCATGCTCAATCATTGGTCCGTCTGGATCGCCTTCGACTACACCTACAGCCGGCCGCGAGTTGCCAACCAAAACTCAAACGGTTGGAGAACTGACGTTAGAGATTCCCTGACTCCTGGGAAGTCGGGGACCAGAAGTCCACCGGTTCACCGAGCGGCGAGTCCACGGCTCGAATGTGGGACATCGTGATGACCGATCCTCACAGCGACGATTTTCCGACGCTGACCATGAAGTGGAACTCTTCCCGCTGAAAGTCCGGAGCAGGCGGCTGAAGTGTCGCAGACATTACTCATCGTCATCTCTGCCAGATTATCGTTCTTCCAGTTCAATGGCGTGCCCGGAACGAACCTCAAAGCCCGTGCGTCAGATAGCCCATCTCAGGACCCTACGACGCCGGAACCAACAAGCACAAAGCAGCGGCGTAGAAAGTCAGAACAAGTCTGCTTTCTGACAGCAAGCAGAGAGTAGGAAACGAATGGCTGTCAGTTCATTCGGTCGTCGTACTTTATCAACGCGACAATCGAGAAACGCAGGGGATGGCATGGACTGTGCCTGTGCTTCACGGCTACGTTGTTGTTGTTTTTACTTTCAAAGCAGACGACTCTGTAGCCAATCAGCCTGAGTCGTCGATTGCCGACGGGGATCATGATCGAGACTGTTGTACGTAGACGTGGCCTATTTTCTTTGGCGGCTACGACACTGATTGGCGCCAGTTTTAGCGGATGCTCTTTAAGACCAAGCGTCGCCTCGCAGGGTTGGAGCAAAGTGCTGGTATCGGAAGCCTACATTCCGGTGCGTAGCGACTGGCAGCATTCCGTGGCTCCCGATCAAGTCTCGCTGTTCTCCGAGATGTGGATGGAATCGGCAGGTTCACCTTATCGACTGATTGTAGGCAGTCCGACATCTGTTTCTGACCCTCAAACGACGGGCGCCGAAGTCAATGCTGCGCTGCGTTCTGTTCTGTCTGGATACAGTGTAACCACTCAGGAACAAGTCATGGAACGCGATAGCGTAACGATAAGATTTTGTGACTTCGCGGCTGAACCTGAGTTTGCGAAGCAGGGACGATTCTGGGTTGTACACAACAAAGCATCTTTCCGTCTGCGCGGCTCTTATGGCCGCAAATATGAATGAAGAGTATCAAACCGTCATTACGGAAGGGCTGTCGCTCCTTGAATCTGACGCACCAGCTGTCCCCGACGGCTGGGCAAGGGTCGGCAGAGACAACATCACATTAGCGGTTCCTCGGGACTGGAGCGTTAATGGAGCTCCATCCCACTCAAAGCGTTGGAAAGAAAGCTGGGCAGATGCGGATCTAGATGGATCAACTCGAAGTCGCTTGCTTCTTGCATCAAATCTCGGAAAAACGAAGATCGTAGACGCCCTTGCTCAGATCGAATCTGATTCGATAGCGGGATCTCTGAAAGGATATAGTCGTCGGAGCGCTCCAGTCGTAGCAAAGGTTCGTCAAGACAAGGTATCTGGGACTCGTGTAGATTTCATATACGGCACTTCGAAATCTCAGGGGTCGCTGTGGGTGTTTGAAGCTGCTGGTGTGACTAGTTCGGTGTTACTAACGTTTGCCGATAGGTCGAATGCTGATACAGTCGCAGTGGTGGAGAAGAGCATATGGTTCAACAACATCGGATGAATGTCTCTCGCCGGCGGGTTGTCCTTTCGGTGTTTTATTCCTTACCGCTAGTCGCATGTAGCAAAACAGATTCCGGACGCGAAGGGGATGACCAAGCGACGATCCAGCAAGTTGGAAGTTCTGATTCTCCTGTTTTGGGCGCTCCTGACGTCATAGCGGCACCTATTAAAAGCACAGGGCAACTTGTTCAGCCAATCACAGGGATAGGGATCAATATACCCACTGATACATCTGTGCTTATGCCGGAGAAATTGGGGGATGGGCGAACATCTGTAACCTACGTGTGGCCTGCCGACAATGCCTGGGGATACCTTACGTTAGAAGGTCCAAAGTCGTTCCCGGTTGGGAACGACGCTGAAGCGACGAGGAAGGCGGTAGATGCGGAACGTGAAAGACTCATTACGGCGCTCATCACGCCGTCAGAAGCTCGTAGTTTGAACTGGCCCGGTTTTTCACAATGCAGCCAGATGACATGGACTCAAACTACAGTTCCTCCTGGGTGGTCAGAGCAGACACAAGTTGATGCACTGGCGCTGTTCCTTGTCGATCGATCTGGTAGGGCGTACACCGCTGTAGCTTACGCCTCTCGCGAGCAGTTGGTGCCATCATCATCGGCGCTCTCTACGCTCTGCAGCGTTACTGCTCTGTAGATTAGGTCAGTTCCGCACCTATTCTTATCTGGGTGGGTACTTTCGGTTGGCTGGGGGTGACGCTTTGGGGCGGCCCTGGGGCGGTCGCCCCTGTTCGCTGTGAGTGGTCGATGGTTTACTTGGGTAGAGTAGCAAGAAGAGTACGACAGGATTGGGTTATGAGACTTCGTCGAGTGCATAAACAAGAAAAGGGGCAGAGTACACTCGAGTACGCGGCCATCCTAGCAATTATCGCGTTTATTATCGTGGCTTTAATGGTCATGGCTACGCCTATGGGGCGCAGGATTACATGCCAAGTGCAGTCCTCTCTTGATAAGATACTGGGCGGAAACGGCGGAGCGTGTTCGTCGGCGGACACCAAGGCCGAAGAGGATAAACATAAGCCCAAGGGGCCGTGCGTTAAGAAGGAGTCGTCGCGAGAGAAGAAGGTGAGTGGTACCTTCTTCGTCGAGGTCCAAGGTGGCGGCCGCATTAAGGTCGAAGAAATGAGTGACGGTACGTACCGAGTCACTGAGACGGGAATCTTAAGGGCATCGTACTCCTTCTCCGCCCCTGAGATCTCCGGCACCCTCACGTACGATGGTCAGACCCAGAGTCAGGATTTTGGCAAGGATGATAATACTAAGGTCGAGGGTAAGGAAGGAAATAAGGAAGACAAAGGCGGTAAAGGGGATAAAGGAAAAGGCGGCAGTAAGGACGGCGACAAGGGAAGAAGGGCCTGAAGCCCAGCGGTAGTGCGAGGTGGGAGCCTCCGGAGAAGGATCCAGGGTATTCACGGTAGGTAACAAGGAAGAGAAGGATAAGCTTGTCGATTACTTGCAGAACCAGGTGGATAATACCACTTTAACACCATGCTACCCTCCAGTAGGTGCAGCGAAGATGGTGTGGGACTGGGGCTGGGATAATTCTGGGGCTCGCACGTACACGCCTCCGCCGCCCACCGAGTACTCAGTGCAGGCCGGAGCGGATGGTACCCTTGAAGGCAATGTCAATATGGGGCCAGTCAGCGCCGGCGCATCAGGTACCGCATCTGCTGCTCTCGGTGCAACTTTTCACAAGGACGGCGGCGCGACATATTTCTACTCCGCGGCTGCTGAGGTTGGTGCGAACGGCAAACTTGAATTCGCCAACGTCGAAGGTCCGTCAGCTAACGGGAAGGCGAAAGCGGAGAATATTATCGCGGTTACCGTAGATAAGGAGGGTAAGCCCACTAAGATGAACGTGACTACGGCTCTCGACGCTAAGGGAAGTACCTCAGGGGGCGATGCGGGAAAGTTGGCGGAAGTCTTGGCGGGCAAGGATCCGGCGGCTCATTCAGGGGAAATTGGGAGAGTGTACAGTGACGAGATCGATATGACTGATCCTCGAGCTGCCCAGATTGGCTTGAACTACATGGCCGAAGCCGGCATTCCCGCTTACGGACTAGCAAAGATGGCTACGGGTGATAGTGCTATCGAGGATTTTTATCAAGAAGCTCATGCTAATGGACAGTCGACCAGGCGAGAAATGACCACCGATGACAAGACGAACTTCGGAATCGGATTCAAGGCGAAAGGCGATGGTTTTAATTTTGGTGCAGGTTACACTGATACAACTAGTAATGTGAACTACCAGAACAGTGAGTACTGGAACGGAGAGCAATGGGTTAAGTGGGAAGGATGCTGAGATGGTTTTCGGAAGCGACTTGCGCTGCAGTCTCGATAGAAGGTCTATGCTGGGGATGGGTGTAGTGGTTGCAGTGAGTGGTGTTTTGAGCGGATGCTCGGGAAGTACGGAGTCGGCGGATAGTAGTGCTTCGGCAAGTCAGCCGGCGACGCCGTCAGGCGGTTCTGTGTCGAGTGCGGCCGCTTCGCCGACGGTTCCTGAATGGCGGCCAGCTTCTGAGCTCTCAGTTGCTCCCGATCTACCATCTCGGGGAGTCAAACAGACATCACCCTCCGGCAAGAGCGCGTCTATGTATGGGATGACTTTGACGTTACCGGAGGTAGCGGTGAGCGAGGAGCAGACCAACCAACAGGGTCTCCCGGTCACCACAATCCGACTTGCGGGACCTCAAGAGGATCTTCTAATTTCGTTGTCACATACATTAAAGAGGCGGGTAAAACTCTCGATGACGAAACACATCTTCAGGAAGCACTACTTCTGGGACCTGGGCGCACGGATACTTATGTCATGAGAACTCCGGAGAAATGGATGATGGGGCAGAAGGAAGTTCCGGCGTGCCTCATGACCTGGACCCATCGAGAACAGGGACGCGATGGCTCGACCATCGAGAGGGATAATGCCGCTCTTTGGATTACGAATGATGCTGGTGGGTACTGGAGAATTATCGCGCACGCTCCAGTTGGCCAGCTCAAAGAGGGGGGCCCAACATGGCAGGCCATGCTGAGCGCGAAGGTGGAGAAGGCATAATGTGGAGTTTCTTCAGAAAGCGTAACATCGCTGGCATCAGCGTGCTGTCCTTTTTCACCTCAACGGTGCTCGGCTTAGTCATCGCGCTGGTTCCTGACCTGGCCGATGCGAGTGGGGCAATGAGTGGTGACATTCTCTCGCCGTATGTGCTGGTTGAACTTCTGAGGCAGTTCGTGGTTTCAGCGATCGGCTTGCTTCTGCTGAAGCGCGGCGGGCGTTTGACGGCTCGTTGGATCGGTTACGTTCACTGCCTCTTCTACGCCATTGGCGCTTCGTTGCTGTTACTTGCGTTTCAATACTTGACTCTCGGCCAAACCAACTGGGCTATGCTGACCGAGGCGGCGGTCTTACTGATTGGTTCTCTTCTCGGTGCGTTGCTGATCAAGCCCCGCTTGTAGGGGATTGGTGAGCCGCTCCTTCGCAGGTGCTGCCCTCACGTATACCGGCCAGTGCTGCGTGACCAGCCTCCGTCTCGATCACTGAGTGTGCGCTGAAGCGTGGTGCCCCAAGGCGTCTCCGGGCAGCGGTGGTCACAGCCCTACTACGAGCCCGCGACGATTGATGTAGACGACGTCAATGTCGTACCGCATGCCGAAGGTGTGGATCCAGTTGCAGCGCTCGATCCACAGGGCGCCATGCAGACCGTCGGTGCCCAGGAGCCCGGTGTTGCGCTCTTTGCGCTTCCGGGCTCGCCACAACGGAACGTCCGTTACCCGACCATCGACAACCAGAACTTCAGGCGGTGCGCCGGTCGGTGCCCAGGTCGGAGTCTTGACTGATGGCGAGCCGCCGTTGCCGGCGCCGTCCTTCTGTGCACTCATGCCACCGCGAGCATCCATGACAGCCAACCCCCATCGCTAGATAGGGGACCGAAGGCGATGAGCGTCTTGCGGCCAGCAAGCCGACTGATCATCAGCACGATCGCGATGACACCGCCGATAAAGAACCCCAGAATGATGCCCATCGCGGCCTCGCCCGCCCCGAAGTAGCCGAGCCACAACCCGAGGACCGCGCAGAGCTTCGCATCCCCCAGCCCCATCCCGGATCCGGGAATCAGAACCATTGCTCCCACAATGACGCCTGCGCACACCGCACACAGAGCGGCCCGGAGGGCAATCCACGCCGCATCGGCCAGTAGCAACCCCGTTGCGACGTTGAGAGCGAGAAGCGCCAATGTCGCCGTGCCGGCCCACAGTGCCGCAGGGCCGAGAATGCGATTGGGGAGCCGGTGGCACACGGCGTCAACGCTGCACGCGGCGCCCAGCAGCGCCACGATCGGAAGCGCCACGATCACCTCGGCCCATGCAGCGCTGCGTGCCCCCATGCGAGCGTCAGTCCGCACAGGACCAATGCGAGGACGGCCTGTGAGGCGGGTGTCAGCAACCACCGCGCGCGGAAGGTGGTCGGCTCGAAGGCGGTGCCACTGCTGGGGGAGAGCTTCGCGTCTGCTGAAGTCGCTTCGTTCGTGGGCCCCGCTCCCAGCGTGGGCGTGGTAGCTGCCGCGTTATCAGATGAAGTCGCCGCCTCTGCCGCGTCCTGCTCAAGATCGGACACGTACTGTCGCGCGAAGGCGGAGACTCGGCGGGCTACGACCGTGACGGCCGCGCCACCAACGGCAATGGCGGCCAGTAATGCTGGGACGTTCACCGCCACACTCTCGCACGCTTGCCGCATTCTCGGCATGGGGCGGGCGCCCCAATCTGCGGCCCCGAGACCCTTATCCTGCAGACTGCTCTCCATCCGTACGTGTCCAGCACCACGCCTTCTCCGTCGGTCCTCCCCTGGCGCCCTGATGTGACAGGCAGGTAGCCTGGCCGGCGGTGCCCGCAGACGGGTCACCGCATCTCCATTCCGTTCCCAGCGACGTCGGCTCCGGCTCGGGCCCTCACGGCCTGCCGGCTCCGCTCGACGTCGTGACGCGGGTCTGCCGCGGCGGGAACCGACGGGCCCCATACTGCGGGGCTCCGGACGTCGTCATCGGGTCATCCCGATCCCGGCGGGCCGGCCCTCTCCGCGGTGGCGTGCGCCGTCGAGCCACCGATGGGGGGAGCGGCCCGGCACGCAGGCAGCAGCCAGATACAGACTCACGTCCCAATGGAGAATCAGTAGTGCCTACCATTCAGCAGCTGGTCCGCAAGGGCCGCTCGACGAAGCGCTCTGCGTCCAAGACGCCGGCGCTCAAGGCCAGTCCGCAGCGCCGTGGCGTGTGCACCCGCGTGTACACCACGACCCCCAAGAAGCCGAACTCCGCCCTCCGTAAGGTCGCCCGTGTGCGCCTGTCCACCGGTATCGAGGTCACGGCCTACATCCCCGGTGAGGGCCACAACCTCCAGGAGCACTCCATCGTGCTCGTGCGCGGTGGTCGTGTGAAGGACCTTCCCGGTGTCCGCTACCACATCGTGCGCGGCGCCCTCGACACCCAGGGTGTCAAGGGCCGCCAGCAGGCACGTTCCAAGTACGGCGCCAAGAAGGAGAAGAAGTAATGCCTCGTAAGGGTCCCGCACCCAAGCGCCCGCTCGTCGTCGACCCCGTCTACGGCTCGCCGGTCGTCACCCAGCTCGTCAACCGTGTTCTGCTGGACGGCAAGAAGTCCACCGCTGAGCGGATCGTCTACGGCGCCCTCGAGGGCGTGCGCTCCAAGACGGACCAGGACCCGGTCTCGGTCCTCAAGCGTGCTCTGGACAACATCCGCCCCGCCCTGGAGGTCCGCTCCCGTCGCGTCGGTGGCGCCACCTACCAGGTGCCCGTCGAGGTCCGCCCGGGCCGCGCCACTACCCTGGCTCTGCGCTGGCTCGTGGACTTCTCCCGCCAGCGCCGCGAGAACACCATGACCGAGCGTCTCATGAACGAGATTCTCGACGCCTCCAACGGCCTGGGCGCCGCGGTCAAGCGCCGCGAGGACATGCACCGCATGGCCGAGTCCAACAAGGCCTTCGCCCACTACCGCTGGTAGTGCCGGTAGCAGCTCCGTACCCCACTCGAACGAAGGACACCACCAGTGGCACTTGACGTGCTGACAGACCTCACCAAGGTCCGCAACATCGGCATCATGGCCCACATCGATGCCGGTAAGACCACCGTGACAGAGCGCATCCTGTTCTACACGGGCATCAACTACAAGATCGGCGAGACGCACGACGGCGCCTCGACGATGGACTGGATGGAGCAGGAGCAGGAGCGCGGTATCACCATCACCTCCGCGGCCACCACCTGCTTCTGGAAGAACAACCAGATCAACATCATCGACACCCCCGGCCACGTGGACTTCACGGTCGAGGTCGAGCGCTCCCTGCGCGTGCTCGACGGCGCCGTCGCGGTCTTCGACGGCAAGGAGGGCGTCGAGCCGCAGTCCGAGACGGTGTGGCGCCAGGCGGACAAGTACAACGTCCCGCGCATCTGCTACATCAACAAGATGGACAAGCTGGGCGCCGACTTCGACTTCTCCGTCCAGACCATCCGTGACCGCCTCCACGCCACCCCGATCGTCCTCAACTTCCCGATCGGCGCCGAGAACGAGTTCTCCGGCCTCGTCGACGTCCTGGAGATGCGGGCCATCCGCTTCCCCGAGAAGGACGCCGACGGCAAGGACACCCGCGGCTCCGTCGTCGAGTACGAGGAGATCCCCTCCGAGCTGGTCGCCAAGGCCGAGGAGCTGCGCGGTCAGCTGGTCGAGACGGTCGCCGAGGCCGACGACACCCTCATGGAGAAGTACCTGAGGGCGAGGGAGCCCCAGCGTCGCCGAGCTCAAGGCCGGTATCCGCAAGCTCACCGTGGCCGGTGAGGCCTTCCCGGTCCTGGCCGGGTCCGCCTTCAAGAACAAGGGCATCCAGCCCGTGCTCGACGCCGTCCTCGACTACCTGCCCTCCCCGCTCGATGTCCCCGACGTCGAGGGCCACGCCGTCGGTAACGAGGAGGAGGTGCTCACCCGTCCGGCCGATGAGAAGGCCCCCTTCGCCGCCCTGGCCTCCAAGGTGGCCACCCACCCCTTCTACGGCAAGCTCGTCTACGTGCGCGTCTACTCCGGCAAGGTCTCCCAGGGCGACATGGTCCTCAACGCCACCAAGGGCAAGAAGGAGCGCATCGGGAAGCTCTTCCAGATGCACTCCAACAAGGAGAACCCGGTGAGGAGGCCCACGCCGGCCACATCTACGCCCTCATCGGCCTCAAGGACGTCACCACCGGCGACACCCTGTGCGCCCAGGACTCCCCGATCATCCTGGAGTCCATGACATTCCCGGACCCGGTCATCCACGTGGCCATCGAGCCCAAGACCAAGGGTGACCAGGAGAAGCTGAGCGTCGCCATCCAGAAGCTCTCCGAGGAGGACCCCACCTTCACCGTCTCCCTCGACGAGGAGACCGGCCAGACCGTCATCGGCGGTATGGGCGAGCTCCACCTGGACGTGTTCGTGGACCGCATGCGCCGCGAGTTCAAGGTCGAGGCCAACGTGGGCGCCCCGCAGGTCGCCTACCGCGAGACCATCCGCAAGAAGGTGGACAAGGTCGAGTACACCCACAAGAAGCAGACGGGTGGTTCCGGCCAGTTCGCCAAGGTGCAGATGAGCTTCGAGCCCCTCGTGGTCGACGAGGCAGCCGAGGCCGCCGACGGCGAGAAGGCGCACTACGAGTTCGCCAACGCCGTCACCGGTGGTCGCGTGCCCCGTGAGTACATCCCCAGCGTGGACGCCGGGGTCCAGGACGCCATGCTCACCGGTGTCCTGGCCGGCTACCCGATGGTGGACATCAAGGCCACCCTCATCGACGGCGCCTACCACGAGGTCGACTCCTCCGAGATGGCCTTCAAGATCGCCGGCTCCATGGCGTTCAAGGAGGGTGCCAAGAAGGCCTCGCCGGTCCTCCTCGAGCCCGTCATGGCCGTCGAGGTCCGTACTCCCGAGGAGTACATGGGCGACGTCATCGGTGACCTCAACTCCCGTCGCGGCATGATCGCCTCGATGGAGGACGCCGTCGGCGTCAAGGTCATCCGCGCCAACGTGCCCCTGTCGGAGATGTTCGGCTACGTCGGTGACCTGCGTTCCAAGACGCAGGGACGTGCCGTGTACTCCATGACCTTCGACTCGTACGCCGAGGTTCCCAAGAACGTCGCCGACGAGATCATCGCCAAGGTCAAGGGCGCCTGACGCCCTCGCACCGGGGTCCGCGGCGGCTGCACGCAACCGTGGCGGGCCCCGGCCCGGCGGTGCCCCCTCGGGCGCCGACCGGGACCCAGTTCAGTAAGATTTCCAACATCCACCAGTAGAGACTCTCGACGCCCGGGCGGCTAGCATGTGTGCTAGTCGAATCCCGACGAAGAGAACTACCCGAGTCCCAGGAGGACACCAGTGGCCAAGGCCAAGTTCGAGCGGACCAAGCCGCACGTCAACATCGGAACGATCGGTCACGTCGACCACGGTAAGACGACGCTGACCGCTGCGATCTCCAAGGTTCTGCACGACGAGTACCCCGAGCTGAACCCCTTCACCCCCTTCGACGAGATCGACAAGGCTCCTGAGGAGCGTCAGCGCGGTATCACCATCAACATCGCGCACGTCGAGTACGAGACCGACAAGCGCCACTATGCGCACGTCGACGCCCCCGGGCACGCCGACTACATCAAGAACATGATCACCGGTGCCGCCCAGATGGATGGCGCGATCCTCGTGGTCGCCGCCACCGACGGCCCGATGGCCCAGACCCGCGAGCACGTCCTGCTCGCCCGCCAGGTGGGCGTCCCCGCCCTCCTCGTGGCCCTCAACAAGTCCGACATGGTGGACGACGAGGAGCTCCTCGACCTGGTTGAGATGGAGGTGCGCGAGCTCCTGTCCTCCCAGGACTACGACGGCGACGAGGCTCCCGTCATCCGTGTCTCCGCTCTCAAGGCCCTCGAGGGCGACGCCGAGTGGGCCGCCAAGATCAAGGAGCTCATGGACGCGGTGGATGACTTCATCCCCACCCCCGAGCGTGACATGGACAAGCCCTTCCTCATGCCCATCGAGGACGTCTTCACCATCACCGGTCGCGGCACCGTTGTCACCGGTCGTGTGGAGCGCGGCAAGCTCCCGATCAACTCCGAGGTCGAGATCCTCGGTATCCGCGAGGCCCAGAAGACCACGGTCACCGGTATCGAGATGTTCCACAAGCAGATGGACGAGGCCTGGGCCGGCGAGAACTGCGGTCTGCTCCTGCGCGGCACCCGCCGCGAGGACGTCGAGCGCGGTCAGGTCATCTGCAAGCCCGGCTCCATCACCCCGCACACCGAGTTCGAGGGCCACGTCTACATCCTCACCAAGGACGAGGGCGGCCGCCACAACCCCTTCTACTCGAACTACCGTCCGCAGTTCTACTTCCGGACCACGGACGTCACCGGTGTCATCACCCTGCCCGAGGGCACCGAGATGGTCATGCCCGGTGACACCACCGAGATGAGCGTCCAGCTCATCCAGCCCATCGCCATGGAGGAGGGCCTCGGCTTCGCCATCCGTGAGGGTGGCCGCACCGTCGGCTCCGGCCGCGTCACCAAGGTCATCAAGTGACCCACTGACGCTCCGCGCCTCCGCGTAGCACCAGACCTCCCCGGTCAGAGCAGCTGCTCTGACCGGGGAGGTCTTTTGTGTCCTTGAACCGAGGGGTGACGCCCTACCGACGGCACGAATAGTAGTAATAGTGACATCAATAATGCGTGGGTGTGATGCCGCCGTAATAAAAGGCATCGCAATGCAGTAACGGACGATTTCAGATCTATTACCGGCACGGTTTCTCTCGGTTTCTTGGGCTAGTTTATCGACGGTGCCCAGGTGTGGGTGTCAATGCTTGTGAACAGGCGGTTGCAACGTTGTTCCGTTGGTGCCGTCGGACGAGACGGACGTGTTTGCTGGAGAACACGCTCCCGATTTAACCCTGTCATGCGCAGCCTTCCCCGGCGGCGCACAGTGAAAGGAAATCCCAACCCATGAAGTACAACGCCAGCAAAGGCTGGGGCGTCGGGCTGCAGCCACAGCCGGTGTCCTCACCCTGGCCGTGCTTGGTCTGGCCCCCATGGCTCAGGCCGAGAACGCCAACCACGGAGACATCAACACCGAGGCGTTAGGCTCCCTCACCATCCACAAGCACCTCACCGGAGACGGCAACCCCATCGGTGCTCCTGACGGCACCGCTTCCAACGACGATGGCAAAGGTGCACCGGTCTCCGGAGTGCAGTTCACGGCCTACGAGATCAATGGGATCGACCTGAAGACCTCAGAGGGATGGACCAAGGTCAACGCCCTGACCAACACCGGAGCGATCCCTGACAACGCCTGCGCCACCCCTGGGCAGCCGACGCTCCCCAACTACACCTTCGGCCCGAGCAGGGTCTCGGGCGACACTGATCGCGACGGACAGGCCAAGATCGAGAGCCTGCCGGTCAAGGCCTATCTCGTGTGCGAGACCAAGACTCCTGGCAACATCGTCCAGAAGGCCAAGCCCTTCGTGGTTACGATTCCTCACCCGAACACTGCCGCGAAGGCGGATGGAACGTGGCTCTACGACGTCCACGTCTACCCCAAGAACGAGAAGATCGAGGTCGCCAAGACCATCGAGAACCAGAGGAACAACGGCTACGTCGTCGGGTCCAAGGTCCGCTTCCCGGTCTCCTCGACGCTGCCGAAGCTGGGTGACAATTCCTACTACAAGTACTACCAGTTCAAGGACACCCTGGACAATCGTCTGAAGCAGGTAACGGCGACAGACGTCACCCTCGGCGAGACGCGGCTGAATGAGGGCACCGACTACGGCCTGGGCACCGCCGGGCAGACCGTGACCGTGACCTTCACCCAGAATGGTCTGAACAAGCTCAAGGGCAATCCGGGTCAGAAGCTTCAGGCGGTCTTTGAGGGAGTCGTCTCCGAAATCGGCGACGGCAGCATCAACAACACGGCCCAGCTCATCTCCGACACGACCTACGACGAGCAGCCCCCGACACCTGAGACGCCTCCCGCCGACCCCGACAACCCTCCGACGACCGAACAGGTGACCTCGAAGTGGGGCGACCTGACGATCAAGAAGGTTGACGGCAACGACCGGTCGGGCGACAAGGAAGGCCTCAAGGGCGCTGAGTTCCAGATCTACAAGGCCAAGGAGGCCTACGCGGACACATGCTCCCCGGAGGCCGATGGGCAGCCCCCTCACCATTAACGGTGAGAACACCTTCACGACTGGTGAGGGCGGCACTATCAACTTCAAGGCCCTGTTCGTCTCCGACTCCGTCCAGGATGCCGGTCGTGACAACCAGGTGGATGCGGCCCACCGTTGCTACGTTCTGGTGGAGACCAAGGCTCCTGCCGGCTACGTGCTTCCCGCAAACGCCAGTCGGGCCATCACCGTGGAGCCTGGAGCTGGTGTGACGCAGCAGGTCGTGATCGACAACGTCAAGCAGACGGTTCCGGGTCTGCCCCTGACCGGTGCCAACGGCATGCTCATCCTGACCGCCTCCGGCGCGGCCCTGCTGATGATCGCCGTCGGCTCCGTCCTCGTGGCCCGCTACCGCGAGCGCAAGCGGAACGCGGAGCTCTCCGCCTGATGACAATCGCTGCCTGCTGAGGCTCACGGGCCTCAGCAGGCAGCTGCGACCGCGCAGGCCTCACTTCGACCGCGTCATGACCGTGTTCTGAACATGTCTCGATCGTCAGGTCTCGGCCTGAGCGGAAACGGTGCAGGCACTCGGCGATCCTCGATCCGTCGAGCGCCTGCACCGTCATGTGCAACCCCGCACCATCTCCACCCCGGATACCCGACCCTGGAAGCGCACGAGGCCCCATGATCTCCCGCAACCCACGCAAACCCCGCACCGCCCGGACTCCGCGCACCCGCGCTTCGATCACCCAGAAGCACCGCCGTCCCCGTGCCTGGCGCCTGTCGATCTCAGCCCTGGTCACCTCCATCATGGCGGTCGTGGGCATGGGTCTGCTGACCTATCCGACGGCGGCCTCCTGGGTGGCTCAGTACAACCAGTCGAAGGTGACCGCCGACTACTCGGCTCAGGTCGACGGCGCCCGGCCGGACGCCAAGACCCAGATCGCCCAGGCCCACGCGTACAACGAGGCGCTCTCCGCCGGCGCGGTCCTGGAGGCCAACAACCACGTACCCACCGGTGCCGGCTCCAGCAAGGACAGCTCCCTGAAGTACGCCAATATCCTCAAGGCCAATAACGAGGGCCTCATGGCCCGTCTCAAGATCCCCTCCATCTCCCTGGACCTGCCCGTCTACCACGGCACGGCCGAGGACACTCTGCTCAAGGGCCTGGGGCACCTGGAGGGCACCTTCCCTGCCGGTCGGGGGAGAGGGGACCCGGTCGGTCATCACCGGGCACCGCGGCCTGGCTGAGGCCACCATGTTCACCCACCTGGACAAGGTGAAGAGCGGTGACAGTCTCATCGTCGAGGTCTTCGGGGAGGTCCTCACCTATCGGGTCACCAGCACCAAGGTCGTGGAGCCAGAGGAGACCGAGGCCCTGCGCGTTGAGGAGGGTAAGGACCTTCTCACCCTGGTGACCTGCACGCCCCTGGGCATCAACACCCACCGCATCCTGCTGACCGGCGAGCGCGTCTACCCGACCCCATCCAAGGACGTCGCGGCGGCGGGCAAGCGCCCTGACATCCCGCACTTCCCCTGGTGGGCCGTCGCGCTGGTGGCGGGGCTCATCATCGTCGGGCTGTACCTGTGGCGCTCGGGCTACGTGGCGGCGCGGGCCACGGAGCGCGCCCTGGCCAGGACGCGCGACAAGGAGCAGGAGCCGCGTCCGCAGACCTGGGCCGAGCAGATGCAGATCTGGATGGACGAGGATGCCGGTGTCGAGCCTCGGAGGTGGTTCACCGACCTGCCGGTCCCACAGGAGCCCTCCGAGGCGGAGAACCAGGCGCTTCTGGAGGAGATCGCGTCACTGTCGGCGTCCTCTGGCCGATGGGATGATCAGGAGCTCATCGACACCGCGGAAATCCCGGCGCTGGACGCGACACGCCCGAGCGCGGGGGCCAGTGGGCGGACTCACAGCCTCTAGGCCCCATCCTGGGTTCCGCTGCCCGTGCGAGCCCTGATAACGTAATCCGGCCGGCCAAGGGCATGCACGTGCGTGCCCCTGGTTGTGCCGACCCGGGTCTCCCCGGGATTCATTCTGACGGACCCGTTCCTCCTGAACGGGTTTCCGTGTGTCCAGACCGGTTCACCACCTCCCATCACGGGAGTGGCGTGCGTCCCGAAGCGACACGCCCGAGCGCGTGGACCGGCCAGAAGCAAGTACAAGAGAGGTTAGGCGCCATGGCGGGACAGAAGATCCGCATCCGGCTCAAGTCCTACGACCACGAGGTCATCGATTCCTCGGCGCGCAAGATCGTCGACGTCGTGACCCGCGCTGGCGCGACGGTCGTGGGCCCGGTGCCGCTGCCGACCGAGAAGAACGTGTTCTGCGTGATCCGGTCGCCGCACAAGTACAAGGACAGCCGCGAGCACTTCGAGATGCGCACGCACAAGCGGCTGATCGACATCGTCGACCCGACGCCCAAGGCCGTCGACTCGCTCATGCGTCTCGACCCTGCCCGCTGACGTCAACATCGAGATCAAGCTCTGAGGACTGCCATGACAACGCTTAACACGCCGGCTGCCGCCGCGCCTGCCAAGGCGCTGCTCGGCACCAAGCTCGGCATGACGCAGATCTGGGACGAGAACGGGGTCCTGCGCCCCGTGACCGTCGTCCGGGTCGACACCAACGTCGTGACCCAGGTCCGCACCATCGAGACCGATGGCTACGAGCCGTTCAGCTCGCCTTCGGCGACATCGACGCCCGCAAGGTCACCAAGCCGCTCGCCGGCCACTTCGCCAAGGCCGGGGTCGAGCCCCGCCGCCACGTGGCGGAGATCCGCACCTCCCTGGCGTCGGAGTTCACCCCCGGCCAGGAGCTGGCCGCCGACACCTTCGAGGTCGGTCAGCTGGTCGACGTCACCGGGACCTCCAAGGGTAAGGGTTTCGCCGGTGTCATGAAGCGCCACGGCTTCGCCGGTGTGGGCGCCTCCCACGGTGCTCACCGCAACCACCGCAAGCCCGGCTCCATCGGTGCCTGCGCCACCCCCGGACGCATCTTCAAGGGCCTGCGCATGGCCGGCCGTATGGGCCACGCGCGCCGCACCGTCCAGAACCTCAAGATCCGCGGCGTCGACGTTGACAAGGGCGTTCTGCTCGTCAACGGCGCGATCCCCGGCCCCAAGGGCTCGGTCGTCGTCGTCCGCACCGCCGTGAAGGGAGCCTGAGACCATGACTGAGGCACTCACCGTCGACGTCGTCGACTCCGCGGGCAAGAAGACCGGCAGCGTCGAGCTGCCCGCCGAGGTCTTCGACGCCCCCCTCAACATTCCGCTCATGCACCAGGTGGTCGTCGGCCAGCTGGCTGCGGCCCGCCAGGGCACCCACGCCACCAAGACCCGCGGCGACGTCCGTGGCGGTGGCCGCAAGCCCTACCGCCAGAAGGGCACCGGCCGCGCCCGCCAGGCTCGACCCGCGCCCCGCAGTTCGTCGGCGGTGGCACCGTCCACGGCCCGCAGCCGCGCGACTACACCCAGCGGACCCCCAAGAAGATGAAGGCCGCCGCCCTGCGCAGCGCCCTGTCCGACCGCGCCCGCAACGGCCGCGTCCACGTCATCACCGAGTTCGTCACCACCACGGTGCCCTCCACCAAGAACGCCCTGGTCGCGCTGCGCAACCTCACCGACCGCAAGGCCCTGGTGATCGTGGACCGTCAGGACGACCTGTCCAGGCTCAGCCTGCGCAACGCCCCCGAGGCGCACGTCCTGTGGGCAGACCAGCTCAACACCTACGACGTCCTCAAGTCCGACGACGTCGTCTTCACGGCCTCTGGCCTGGACGCATTCCTGGGCAAGGGTGAGGAGGAGTCCAAGTGAGCCTCGAGAAGTCCAAGAACCCCCGCGACGTCATCATCGCGCCGGTGGTCTCCGAGAAGTCCTACGCCTGCATGGACCGTGGCCAGTACACGTTCATCGTGGCGCCGGGATCCAACAAGACCGAGATCAAGCAGGCCGTCGAGGCCATCTTCGATGTCAAGGTCTCCTCGGTGAACACCATCAACCGCAAGGGCAAGACGCACCGCACCCGCACCGGGATCGGCAAGTCCAAGGACACCCGCCGTGCGATCGTCACCCTGCGCGAGGGGACCATCGACATCTTCGGTGATGTGGCCTAGTGCGCCACGGAAGGTAAAGGATCGATATGGGAATCCGTAAGTACAAGCCCACGACCCCGGGTCGTCGCGGCTCCTCCGTGGCCGACTTCGTGGAGATCACGCGCAGCACGCCCGAGAAGTCGCTGGTGCGCCCGCTGAGCAAGTCCGGTGGACGCAACTCCTCCGGCCGTATCACCACCCGCCACAAGGGTGGTGGCCACAAGCGCGCCTACCGTCTCATCGACTTCCGTCGTCACGACAAGGACGGCGTGCCCGCCAAGGTCGCTCACATCGAGTACGACCCCAACCGCACCGCGCGCATCGCCCTGCTGCACTACATGGACGGTGAGAAGCGCTACATCATCGCCCCGAACAAGCTCCGTCAGGGCGACGTCGTCGAGGCCGGCCCCAGCGCCGACATCAAGCCCGGCAACAACCTGCAGCTGCGTCACATCCCCACCGGTACGGTCGTCCACGCGGTCGAGCTGCGTCCCGGTGGCGGGGCCAAGATCGCTCGCAGCGCCGGCACCTCCGTCCAGCTGGTCGCCAAGGAGGGCAAGTACGCGCAGCTGCGCATGCCCTCCGGGGAGATCCGCAACGTGGAGGCCGCCTGCCGCGCCACCATCGGCGAGGTCGGCAACGCCGAGCAGTCCAACATCAACTGGGGCAAGGCCGGCCGTATGCGTTGGAAGGGCGTGCGCCCGACCGTCCGCGGTGTCGTCATGAACCCGGTGGACCACCCGCACGGTGGTGGAGAGGGCAAGACCTCCGGTGGTCGTCACCCCTGTCTCGCCGTGGGGGCAAGCCCGAGGGTCGCACCCGCCGTCCCAACAAGTCCAGCGACCGCCTCATCGTGCGTCGTCGTCGGACCGGCAAGAAGCGCTGATAGGAGCCTGAATCATGCCGCGTAGTCTGAAGAAGGGTCCCTTCGTCGACGACCACCTCCTCAAGAAGGTGGACGCTCAGAACGAGAAGGGCACCAAGAACGTCATTAAGACCTGGTCCCGCCGTTCGGTCATCACGCCGGACTTCCTGGGGCACACCTTCGCCGTCCACGACGGTCGCAAGCACGTGCCGGTCTTCGTTACCGAGTCCATGGTGGGCCACAAGCTCGGTGAGTTCGCTCCGACCCGCACCTTCCGCGGGCACGTCAAGGACGACCGCAAGTCGCGTCGCTGACGGACGTCGGAAAGTTTGAGAGGCAGAGAACATGGAAGCCAAGGCGCAGGCCAGTACGTGCGCTGCACGCCGATGAAGGCGCGCCGGGTCGTGGACGTCGTCCGCGGCAAGCGCGCCGTCGAGGCCGTCAACGTGCTCCGATTCGCCCCGCAGGCCGCTGCGGTGCCGGTGCGCAAGGTCCTCGAGTCCGCAATCGCCAACGCCCGGTTCAAGGCTGAGCGTGACGGTGAGCGTTTCGACGAGAACGACCTGTTCATCATCGAGGCGTTCGCCGACGAGGGTCCCACCCTGAAGCGGTTCCGTCCCCGTGCGCAGGGCCGGGCCAGCAGGATCCTCAAGCGGACCAGCCACATCACCGTCATCGTCGGGGACAAGTCCGACGCCGCAACGAAGGAAGGAGCCCGGTAATGGGGCAGAAGGTCAACCCGACCGGGTTCCGCCTGGGCATCACCACGGACCACCGCTCGCGCTGGTTCGCCGACTCCACCAAGCCCGGTCAGCGTTACCGCGACTTCGTGGAGGAGGATGTCAAGATCCGCCGTCTCATGGAGGACGGCATGGAGCGGGCAGGTATCTCCAAGGTCGACATCGAGCGCACCCGTGACCGCGTGCGTGTCGACCTGCACACCGCCCGTCCCGGCATTGTCATCGGCCGTCGCGGAGCCGAGGCCGAGCGCCTGCGCGGTCAGCTCGAGAAGCTGACCGGCAAGCAGGTCCAGCTCAACATCCTCGAGGTCAAGAGCCCCGACCTGGACGCCCAGCTGGTCGCCCAGGGCATCGCCGAGCAGCTCGCCTCCCGCGTGTCCTTCCGTCGCGCCATGCGCAAGGGCATGCAGTCCGCGATGCGCGCCGGCGCCAAGGGCATCCGGGTGCAGTGCTCCGGCCGCCTGGGCGGCGCCGAGATGAGCCGCAGCGAGTTCTACCGCGAGGGGCGCGTGCCGCTGCACACCCTGCGCGCGAACATCGACTACGGCTTCTACGAGGCCAAGACCACCTTCGGCCGCCTCGGCGTCAAGGTGTGGATCTACAAGGGCGACATCACCGAGCGTGAGTTCGCCCGTCAGCAGGCCGAGTCCGGCTCCCGTGGCCGGGGCCGGGGCGAGCGCCGCGGCGGCCGTCGTGGCGACCGCGGTGAGCGCGGTTCGCGTCAGAACACCGAGCAGCAGCAGGCCGCCGAGCAGACGCCGGCCGCCGAGACCGCTGCCGCAGACCAGGGAACGGAGGCCTGAGCCGTGCTCATCCCCCGCCGGACCAAGTTCCGCAAGCAGCACCGCCCGCACCGCACGGGCCTTTCCAAGGGCGGCAACCAGATCGCCTTCGGTGAGTACGGCATTCAGGCCCTCGAGCCCGCCTACATCACCAACCGCCAGATCGAGGCGGCCCGTATCGCCATGACCCGTCACATCAAGCGTGGCGGCAAGTGTGGATCAACATCTTCCCGGACCGCCCCCTGACCAAGAAGCCCGCCGAGACCCGTATGGGTTCCGGTAAGGGTGCACCCGAGTGGTGGATCGCCAACGTCAAGCCCGGACGCATCCTGTTCGAGCTCGGCGGTGTCGACGAGGCCCTCGCCCGCGAGGCCATGCGCCGCGCACAGCACAAGCTTCCGATGAAGACCCGTTTCGTGACTCGTGAGGGTGGTGACGTCTGATGGCAATCGGTTCCAAGGGCCTGACCCCCGCCGACCTCGACGGCATGGACAACGAGCGCCTCTCCGAGGAGCTCTCCAAGGCCAAGGCCGAGCTGTTCAACCTCCGGTTCGCCTCGGCGACCGGCCAGCTCGAGGACCACGGACGTCTCAAGGCTGTGCGTCGCGACATCGCCCGTATCTACACGATCGTGCGCGAGCGTGAGCTCGGTATTCGCACCGCCCCGAGCACGGAGGAGTCCAAGTGAGCGAGCAGACCAGCACCGAGAACGTCGAGCAGTCCACCGAGCGCCCCCAGCGCAAGGTGCGTCGCGGCTACGTCGTCTCCGACAAGATGGACAAGACGGTTGTCGTCCTCGTCGAGGAGCGCTACAAGCACTCCCTGTACGGCAAGGTCCTCCGTCGCTCCAAGAAGGTCAAGGTCCACGACGAGAACAACGAGGCCGGTGTCGGCGATCTCGTCTCCATCATGGAGACCCGCCCGCTGAGCGCCACCAAGCACTTCCGCCTCCTGGAGATCCTCGAGCGCGCCAAGTGACCCTCGGCTGATCGCCGCTCTCGACGACGTCGAGACGGCCCCCGACGCCGCAGCATCCCACCCGGGAGGCTGCGGCGTCGGCGTCGTTGACCGCGGGTCCTCGCGGTCGACCGCCCCGCGGGACATAAGCAGCCTTGCGGTGCGGCTCCGATGCCGAGCCGAGTGGCATTGCACGAAAGTCGGGTGCTACTCGAGGAGGGGAAGGGGTACTTCGGGTAGGTGGGGAGCTCGTGCAGTATGCACAACCCCTGGGCAGTAGATCCCGATCCTCGTGGAGTAGGCCGCCCCGGAGAAGGCCCGGACTTGAAACGGCGTCGAATCCCGGCCTCCGGGCCCGAGCGAGCGCCAAGTAGGGACTGGGGGAGCGGGACCTGGGGCGAGGGCGTCAGGTTGCGCCGCGAAAATCCCGCTGAGCCGATGCTGTAGGCAGCCCAGTGTCCACAGCGCTGACATCAACGATCCCGCCATCAGCGCGCCCAGCGAGGATCGTTGGAATGCTACGGTTTCCTCCCGGCGTGCAGCGCCGATGCAGGGTTGATGTCAGCACCATGGACACCGCCGGTCCGCCAGGTGGCCTCCATCGGCCCACCATCACGTCCGGAAGTACCAGCCCCATCCCGGAACCACGCCCGAGCGACTGTCTCAAAGACTGTGACACTCCCGTTTCTCAGAAGCGAGGAGACAAGGACACGCGGACAACCCATGGCCAGTGTGGTCTCAGCACTCGTGGAGTGACGGACCCGGACCGAGGGTGGGCAGTCGCTCGATGGAGTGCCCAGGTGGTGGCGTCTTCGGGCGCATACCGCGGTAAGCGAACCCGGTGCAGGTCGCTCCTGACCGGAGCCGGCTGCGGATCTCCGATGACAGTCAGGCGGATCGGAACTGCGGTTTCCGACGGGGACGTCCTAGACCTCCAGAAGATGACGGTCGTGCTCCAGTCGTCTGCCGGACAACGCAGTCCTCGGCGGGCAGGCGCGTGGCCGATCAGAGCGGGATGGATCGGCCGGGTACTTCAGGGCGTCAGTGCAGGAAGTCCGGGAAAAGCCGGTGAGCAAAGGCACAGGCCCTGGTGGTCATCTCAGGTTCCGCGTGATACGGCGGCTGGACTAGGCTAATGGAGTTGCGCGCGCCCTCGGTGCGCCCGGCAGAGACCTCGTGCAGTCTGCGCCTGTGTCTGTCGGGAGAGCGTACCGCGGGCATCCCCTATCCCTGGGTCGGCCCCGTGCGGCCTGCGGCCGGGGGAGACGTGCGCAAGACCAGAAGAACGTTCGGCCAGGCTCAGGAGCTTCCTGAGAACCGGCTCGACGACAGGAGAACACTCAATGATCCAGCAGGAGTCGCGACTGAAGGTCGCCGACAACACCGGTGCCAAGGAGATCCTTTGCATCCGTGTTCTCGGTGGATCGGGTCGGCGCTATGCGGGTATCGGCGACACGATCGTCGCCACCGTCAAGGACGCCATTCCCGGCGGCAACGTGAAGAAGGGCGAGGTCGTCAAGGCCGTCGTCGTGCGTGCCCGCAAGGAGCGTCGTCGTCCCGACGGCTCATACATCCGCTTCGACGAGAACGCCGCCGTCATCCTCAAGAACGATGGGGAGCCGCGCGGTACGCGCATCTTCGGCCCCGTCGGCCGTGAGCTTCGCGAGAAGAAGTTCATGCGCATCGTCTCGCTCGCCCCGGAGGTGATCTGAACATGGCACGCATTAAGAAGGGCGACCAGGTCATCGTCATCGCCGGTAAGGACAAGGGCAAGACCGGCCGCGTTCTGGAGGTCCTCAAGGGCACTGACCGTGTCATCGTCGAGGGCGTCCAGCGTGTAACCAAGCACACCAAGGTGGGGCAGTCCCAGCAGGGCGCCCGCACCGGCGGCATCGAGACCGTTGAGGCACCCATCCACGCCTCCAACGTCATGCTCGTCGACCCCAAGACCAAGAAGCGCACCCGCGTGGGCTTCCGTGTCGAGGAGGGCGTGCGTCCCGATGGCCGCAAGCGCACCGTTCGCGTGCGTTACGCCAAGAAGAGCGGGGAGGACCTGTGACCATGGCTGAGAAGACCACCCCCCGTCTCAAGACGAAGTACACCGAGGAGGTGCGCCCCGCCCTGCTCAAGGAGTTCCAGCACGGCAACGTGATGGAGGTCGGGCGCGTCGTCAAGGTCGTCGTCAACATGGGTGTGGGCGAGGCCGCCCACGACTCCAAGATGATCGAGGGCGCCGTGCGCGACCTCGCTGCCATCACCGGCCAGAAGCCTCAGGTCACCCGGGCCCGCAAGTCCATCGCGCAGTTCAAGCTGCGCGAGGGCATGCCGATCGGCGCGCACTCCACGCTGCGCGGCGACCGCATGTGGGAGTTCCTGGACCGTCTGGTCTCGATCTCCCTGCCCCGTATCCGCGACTTCCGCGGTCTGAGCCCCAAGCAGTTCGACGGGAACGGCAACTACACCTTCGGTCTGACCGAGCAGGCTGTCTTCCACGAGATCGACCAGGACCAGATCGACCGCGTCCGCGGCATGGACATCACCGTGGTGACCACGGCCAAGACCGACGAGGAGGCCCGTTCGCTGCTCAAGCAGCTCGGCTTCCCCTTCAAGGAGAAGTGAGATGGCGAAGACCGCACTGATTGAGAAGGCGAACCGCAAGCCCAAGTTCGGTGTCCGTGCCTACACGCGCTGCCAGCGCTGCGGCCGCCCGCACTCGGTCTACCGCAAGTTCGGCCTGTGCCGTATCTGCCTGCGTGAGATGGCCCTTCGCGGCGAGCTCCCGGGCGTGAGCAAGTCCAGCTGGTAAGAACTTACGTCGCAGGTCCGCTGAGGAAACCACGACGAGGAAGGGCCAAGGCCCACTCATGACAATGACAGACCCCATCGCAGACATGCTGACCCGTCTGCGCAACGCAAACAGCGCCTACCACGACACCGTGTCGATGCCGTCGAGCAAGCTCAAGGTGAACATCGCTGAGATGCTCAAGTCCGAGGGCTACATCGCCGGCTACGAGGTCACGGACGCCGAGGTCGGCAAGACGCTCACGCTGAGCCTCAAGTACGGAGCCAACCGTCAGCGGGCCATCCAGGGCCTGCGCCGGATCTCCCAAGCCCGGCCTGCGCGTCTACGCCAAGTCCACCAACCTGCCCAAGGTCCTCGGCGGCCTGGGAGTGGCGATCCTGTCCACCTCCTCCGGCCTCCTGACCGACAAGCAGGCCGAGTCGCGTGGCGTGGGCGGCGAAGTCCTCGCCTACGTCTGGTAAGAGAAGGAACGGAGGAAAACCATGTCTCGTATTGGACGGCTCCCCGTTCCGGTCCCTGCCGGAGTGGACGTCACCATCGACGGCCAGGACGTGACGGTCAAGGGCCCCAAGGGCACCCTGTCCCGCACGATCAGCGAGCCCCTGAGCGTCACCCGCCAGGAGGACGGCTCCATCCTGGTCACGCGCCCCGACGACGAGCGCCGCTCGCGCTCGCTGCACGGACTGTCGCGCACCCTCATCAACAACATGGTGATCGGCGTCACCGAGGGCTACAGCAAGCAGCTCGAGATCGTCGGCACCGGTTACCGCGTCGCCGCCAAGGGCCAGGGCATCGAGCTCTCCCTCGGCTTCTCCCACACCGTGACCGTCGAGCCCCCCGAGGGCATCACCTTCACGGTCGACGGCAACCTGAAGATCACCGTCTCCGGTATCTCCAAGGAGCAGGTCGGCGAGGTCGCGGCGAACATCCGCAAGATCCGTCCGCCGGAGCCCTACAAGGGCAAGGGCGTGCGCTACGCCGGCGAGAACGTGCGCCGCAAGGTCGGAAAGGCTGGTAAGTGACCATGGCTTACTCGATCAAGAGGGGCAAGGGCAACCCCCGCGCCATCGCTCGCAAGATCCGTCACCAGCGCGTGCGCAAGCACATTTCCGGCACGCCCGAGCGTCCCCGCCTGGTGGTCACCCGCTCCAACCGCCACATGGTGGCTCAGGTCGTGGACGACACCATCGGTCACACCCTGTGCGCCGCCTCCACCCTGGAGGAGGCCGCCAAGGGCGTCGAGGGCCACAAGGTGGGCGCCGCCCACAAGGTCGGCGAGCTCATCGCCGAGCGTGCCAAGGCGCTGGGCATCGAGGCAGTCGTGTTCGACCGCGGCGGCAACAAGTACCACGGCCGTGTCGCGGCCGTCGCCGAGGGCGCCCGCGAGGGCGGCCTGAAGCTGTGAGCACTAAGACGACGAGAAAGCAGAGGAACATCTGATGGCTGCACCGCAGCGAGACAGGTCCGCGTCGTCCGACGGCTCGGCCCAGCGCGAGAACGACGAGCGCCGGGGCGAGGGCCGCGGCCGCCGCGACCGCAACAACGACCGCCGCGACCGTGGTCGCGGCAACGACGACAAGTACATCGAGCGCGTCGTCACCATCAACCGCGTGTCCAAGGTCGTCAAGGGCGGCCGCCGCTTCACCTTCACGGCTCTCGTGGTCGTCGGTGACGGTGAGGGCACCGTCGGCGTGGGCTACGGCAAGGCGAAGGAAGTTCCCGCCGCCATCGCTAAGGCCGTCGAGATCGCGAAGAAGAACTTCTTCCACGTCCCGATGATCCGCCGCACCATCCCGCACCTGGTCCAGGGTGAGGACTCCGCCGGAGTCGTTCTCCTGCGCCCGGCGTCCCCCGGTACCGGTGTTATCGCCGGTGGCCCGGTGCGCGCCGTGCTGGACTGCGCCGGTGTCCACGACATCCTGTCCAAGTCGCTGGGCTCCTCCAACGCGATCAACATCGTGCACGCCACGGTGGACGCCCTCAGCAGCTTGAGCAGCCCGAGGCCGTCGCGGCCCGCCGTGGCCTGCCCCTGGAGGACGTCGCCCCGCAGTCCATGCTGCGGGCCCGCGCCGAGGGCGAGGCCGACAAGCGCGCTCAGGCCGAGAAGCAGGAGGCCGAGAAGGCCGCTGAAGGAGTGGGTGCGTGATGGCTGAGTCCGCATCGAAGCAGATGACCAAGCAGCTCAAGGTCACTCAGGTCCGCTCTGGCATCGGGGGCACCCACCGCCAGCGCGAGTCCCTTAAGACCCTGGGTCTGCGCAAGATCCGCCAGTCCGTCGTGCGCGAGGACAGCCCCAGCGTGCGCGGCCTGATTGCCACGGTGCACCACCTGGTCACCGTTGAGGAGGTCTGAGATGGCTGACACCGAGAACACGCAGGAGGAGAAGGTGCGCGTCGTCAAGCTGCACCACCTGCGTCCCGCCCCCGGCGCCAAGAAGGCCAAGACCCGCGTGGGTCGTGGTGAGGCGTCCAAGGGTAAGACCGCCGGTCGCGGTACCAAGGGCACCAAGGCTCGTTACCAGGTCCGTCCTGGTTTCGAGGGTGGCCAGATGCCGCTGCACATGCGTCTGCCCAAGCTGCGCGGCTTCCGCAACCCCAACCGGGTCGAGTTCCAGCCCGTGAACGTCGGCCGCATCGCCGAGCTGTTCCCCGAGGGCGGCACGGTGACCGTGGAGGACCTCGTCGCCAAGGGTGCGGTTCGCAAGAACCAGCTCGTCAAGGTTCTCGGCGGCGGCGACGTCACCGTGGCCCTGACGCTCACGGTCGACGCCTGGTCCGGCTCCGCCAAGGAGAAGATCGAGGCCGCCGGCGGCACCATCGCCACGCGCTGAACGCCGGTCAGGCCGTGTCCGGCAGGGGAGTGACTCTCTGACGGGGCGGCCCTGACGAATCGCGAGAACACAGACCCCGGCGGTCCAGGGAAACCTGGGCCGCCGGGGTCTGTCGTGCCCCGACGTCGAACACCGAAACGACCACTGCGCACCGACGGTGAGGTGCCTTGGATCACCCCGCACCACCTCACCGGGACGAGACGTGAGAAAACCCGCACCTCATCGACGTTGCAACCCCGTCTCGGCGCCCAGGTGGCGAGCTGGGCGGGGTAGTCTGGGCCGGGCGCAGTTCCCCTGCGCTCCGCCTTGCTGCCCGCAAGGCCGAACCCACCCCCGAGTCCACAGGAGTTCGAGTGCTCAGCGCGTTCACCCAGGCGTTCAGAACGCCAGACCTCAGGGCGAAGCTGCTCTTCACCCTCGGCATCATGGCCCTGTTCCGGCTCGGGTCGATCCTGCCGGCCCCAGGCGTCAACCTGGCCAACGCCAAGCAATGCATCGCTGCTGCCGAGGATCAGAACCTTCTCAGCCTTGTCAACGTCTTCTCCGGTGGTGCGCTGCTTCAGCTGAGCGTCTTCGCGCTGGGCATCATGCCTACATCACCGCCTCCATCATCATCCAGCTCCTGCGGGTCGTCATCCCCCGCTTCGAGGAGCTCCACAAGGAGGGGCAGGCCGGCACCGCCAAGCTCACCGAGTACACCCGCTACCTCACCATCGGCCTGGGACTGCTCCAGTCCAGCACCATCGTGGCCACCGCCAGGAGCGGCAAGCTCTTCCCGACCTGCAACAAGCCGGTCCTGCCCGACGGCTCAGTCATCAACCTGCTGCTCATCATCATCACCATGACCGCCGGCACCGGCCTCATCATGTGGCTGGGCGAGCTCATCACCGAGCGCGGCATCGGCAACGGCATGTCGCTGCTCATCTTCACCTCCATCGTGGCCCAGTTCCCCTCCAACATGTTCTCCATCGCCGGAGGCAACAACGGGGCGACCAACTTCGCCATCATCGTGGCCGTCGTCCTCGTGGCCACCCTCGCGGTCGTCTACATCGAGCAGGCTCAGCGGCGCATCCCCGTGCAGTACGCCAAGCGGATGATCGGGCGCCGCCAGTACGGCGGATCCACCACCTACATCCCGGTCAAGATCAACACGGCCGGCGTCATCCCCGTCATCTTCGCCTCCTCGATCCTGGCCATGCCCCAGCTCATCGCCGGCTTCGGTAATCAAACGAGCAAGTGGGTGCAGTGGATCATGACGAACTGCAGCAGACGCACCCGATCTACCTGACCGCCTATGGCGTTCTCATCCTGTTCTTCGCCTTCTTCTACACGGCCATCACCTTCGACGCCGAGGAGATCGCGGACAACATGAAGCGTTACGGCGGCTTCATCCCCGGTATCCGCGCCGGCGAGCCCACCGTGCGCTACCTGTCCTACGTCATCAACCGCATCACGACGGCGGGCTCCATCTACCTGGTGGTCCTCGCCCTCATCCCGACGCTCGCGGTCATCTGGCTGGACCTGGCTCAGCACCTGCCCTTCGGTGGAACCACTATCCTCATCATGGTGGGCGTGGGCCTCCAGACCGTCAAGGAAGTCAACTCCCAGCTGCAGCAGCGTCACTACGAAGGGTTCTTGTCATGAGCGCACGCATGGTTCTTCTCGGTCCCCCTGGAGCGGGCAAGGGCACCCAGGCCGCCCGGATCGCCGAGTGCCTGGGCATCCCGGCCATCTCCACCGGAGACATCTTCCGAGCCAACGTCGCCGGCGCCACCGAGCTCGGCACCCAGGCCAAGGCCTACATGGACAAGGGCGAGTACGTGCCCGACTCCATCACCAACGCCATGGTCGCCGACCGCATCGCCCAGGCCGACTGCGAGGCCGGATTCCTCCTGGACGGCTACCCGCGCACCACCGCGCAGGTCGGCGAGCTCGACTCCATGCTGAAGGACTCGGGCCTGGCACTCGACGTCGTTGTCGAGATCACCGCCGACGCCGAGGCCGTCATCGCCCGCCTGCTCAAGCGGGCCGGCGAGCAGGGGCGCGCTGACGACACCGAGCCCGTCATCCGCCGCCGCCTCGAGGTCTACGCCGAGTCCACGGCCCCGCTGGCCGACCTCTACGCCGAGCGCGACCTGCTCGTCCAGGTCGACGGCATGGGCGAGATCGACGTCGTCACCGGCCGCATCATGGAAGCCCTCGCCTCCCGCGGCATCACAGGCTCCTGAAGCCCAACCACACCGGCGGGTCGTCTGCTCACGCGGACGACCCGCCTGCGCATGCTCCGGCCCGTCCCCGTACCTGACGGGGCGCTCGTCGGAACGCCCAGGCCCACCCCGCTCCACACGACCACAGGAGGCACCCGTGCTCTCACGCGAACAGATCCAGATCAAGACGCCTGAGCAGGTCCGTCTCATGCGCCGGGCCGGGCTCGTCGTCGCCGACATCCACGCGGCCCTGCGCAAGGCGGTGCGCGCTGGGATCACCACCGCCGAGCTCGACGCCGTCTCGGCCGGCGTCATCGAGGCCGCCGGTGCCCGCTCGAACTTCCTGGGCTACTACGACTACCCGGCCACCGTGTGCATCTCGGTCAACGATGAGGTCGTCCACGGCATCCCCGGCGAGCGGGTCCTGAAGGACGGGGACCTGGTCACCTTCGACTGCGGCGCCTACATCATCGACGACAACGGCACCCAGTGGCACGGCGACGCCGCCTTCACCGCCGTCGTCGGCGGGACGTACCTGAGCGAGACCGACCGGCTCGTGGACACCACCACCCGGCGGGCCCTGTGGGAGGCCATCGCCGCCGTCGCCCGCGCCGCAGCGGGGGAGGGGAGCGGACGCGAGCTGCGCCTCAACGCGATCGGCGACGCCGTCGAGGCCATTGTCGCGGACGTGGCCGCGCGGGAGGGCCACGAACTGGGCATCCTCCAGGAGTACGTCGGCCACGGCATCGGCACGAGCATGCACATGGCCCCCGACGTCCTCAACTACTCCGTCAAGCGGCGCGGTCCCCGCCTGCGCCCCGGCATGGTGCTGGCCATCGAGCCCATGCTCACCGCCAGCAGCCCGGCCACACGCGAGCTCGACGACGGCTGGACAGTCGTCACCCAGGACGGCTCCCACGCCGCCCAGTGGGAGCACACCGTGGCCATCGTCCCCGGCGGCGTGTGGGTCCTTACCGCGCCCGACGGCGGAGCCGAGGGCCTGGCCCCGTACGGCATCGAGCCCAAGGCACTGGGCTGAGACGCTGAGCCGGGAGCGGTTGCGAGGGCCCGTCGGGTTCAGGGCGCCCAGAGGTCGAGGACACACCTCAGGCCTCACGGACTGTGACCGGGGCGTGCGCCGTCAAGGGCGTGGGCGCGTCCTCGACGACACACGTGCCTGCGGTGTGTCAGGAAACACCGCGTGATCGCGCCATCTGGCATGGTGGAGCCCAGGCCGTCTGCCGTAAAGTTATCCGCTGGACGCGCGTCCGTCGATGACGCATGCCCTCATGTCGCATTCAAGACCCTGGTCACAGGGGATTGCCTGTGGGTAGGGCCTCTGCAACGGCGACCGCGGCTGCCCGGCGGCGACGTCGTCGGGGTGAACTCGAGCGAGAAAGCACCGATGGAGGAACATGGCTAAGAAGGACGGAGTCATCGAGGTCGAGGGATCGGTCGTCGAGGCCCTTCCGAACGCGATGTTCCGGGTGGAGCTGAGCAACGGGCACGTCGTGCTCGCGCACATCTCCGGAAAGATGCGGCAGCACTACATCCGCATCCTCCCCGAGGACCGGGTGGTCGTGGAGCTGAGCCCCTACGACCTGTCCCGCGGCCGAATCGTCTACCGGTACAGTGACATGTCGGCTCCCAGAGCCGGCGGAGGAACATCATGAAGGTCAAGCCGAGCGTCAAGAAGATCTGTGACAGCTGCAAGGTGATTCGTCGCCACGGCCGCGTCATGGTCATCTGCGAGAACCCGCGGCACAAGCAGCGTCAGGGCTGAGTCCCCGGCGCCGGGCCGCCCAGAGACCTGGACGGCCCTTTCCAGCACCCATCCCAGCGCACCCGCACCGCGGGTCCGCAACCCCCGGTTCTCGGAGGCCGGGGCCACCATGCGAGGTGGGGGAGGTGGGTGACGACCTCCGGGAGCACACAGGAGAACCACACCGTGGCACGCATTTCCGGTGTCGACCTGCCTCGCGAGAAGCGAGTCGAGATCGCACTCACCTACATCTTCGGGATCGGACGCACCCGCGCGGACGAGACCCTGAAGGCGACGGGCGTCAACCCCGACACCCGCGTCAAGGACCTCACCGAGGAGGAGCTGGTCAAGCTCCGCACCCACATCGACGGCAACTACCAGGTTGAGGGTGACCTGCGCCGTGAGGTCCAGGCGGACATCCGCCGCAAGATCGAGATCGGCTGCTATCAGGGCCTGCGCCACCGCCGCCACCTGCCGGTGCACGGTCAGCGCACCAAGACCAACGCGCGTACCCGCAAGGGCCCCAAGCGCACCGTGGCCGGTAAGAAGAAGGCCAAGTAAGCAGCAGCTCGCGCCCCGCCCAGCGGAGAGCGCAGTGACGACCTCATCACGAAGAAGGAAGAATGCCTCCCAAGACCCGCGCCGCCGCGCGCAAGACGCGCCGCAAGGACCGCAAGAACGTTACCCACGGTCACGCCTACATCAAGTCCACCTTCAACAACACCATCGTCTCGCTGACGGACCCGCAGGGCGCCGTCATCGCCTGGTGCTCCTCCGGCCAGGTCGGCTTCAAGGGCTCGCGCAAGTCGACGCCCTACGCCGCCCAGCTCGCCGCCGAGGCCGCCGCCCGGCGCGCCCAGGAGCACGGCATGAAGAAGGTTGACGTCTTCGTCAAGGGTCCCGGCTCCGGCCGCGAGACCGCGATCCGCTCCCTCCAGGCCGCCGGCCTCGAGGTCGGCTCGATCACCGACGTCACCCCCCAGGCCTTCAACGGCTGCCGCCCGCCCAAGCGCCGTCGCGTCTGAGCTTCACGGGACGACGGCGCAGCCGGTGCTGCGTCGTCGTCTCACCACGTTCCGCCCCAACGGCGGGACGCGGAGTAGGGCCGGCCCGGTCGGGCCGGCGGCTCCACCCATGAGGAACGGCGTCATATAGCGGGCGCCGCGACGAAAGGAAACCACGTGCTCATTGCACAGCGACCCACGCTCACCGAGGAGGTCGTGGTCGAGGACCGCCGCTCGCGCTTCGTGCTCGAGCCCCTCGAGCCCGGCTTCGGCTACACGCTCGGCAACTCCCTGCGCCGCACGCTGCTGTCCTCCATCCCGGGGGCGGCCGTGACCAGCGTCCGCATCGACGGGGTGCCCCACGAGTTCCGCACGATCCCCGGGGTCAAGGAGGATGTCGCCCAGATCATCCTCAACATCAAGGAGATCGTCCTGTCCTCGGAGAACGACGAGCCGGTCGTCATGTACCTGCGCAAGTCCGGTCCGAGCGAGGTCACCGCCGGTGACATCACCCCGCCGGCCGGCGTCGAGATCCACAACCCCGAGCTGGTCATCGCCACTCTCAACGAGAAGGGCAAGCTGGAGATCGAGCTGACGGTCGAGCGCGGCCGCGGCTACGTCTCCGCCAACCAGAACAAGGACCCCAACGCGGAGATCTCCCGCATCCCGGTGGACTCGATCTACTCGCCGGTCAAGAAGGTCTCTTACTCCGTCGAGGCCACCCGTGTGGAGCAGCGCACCGACTTCGACCGTCTCATCGTCGACGTTGAGACCAAGTCCTCCATCACCCCGCGTGACGCCCTGGCCTCCGCCGGTAAGACGCTCGTGGAGCTCTTCGGCCTGGCCCGTGAGCTCAACGTCGAGGCCGAGGGCATCGAGGTCGGCCCCTCGCCGATCGACGAGGCCTTCCAGCAGGACCTGGCCCTCATGATCGACGAGCTCGACCTGCAGGCCCGCTCCTCCAACGCTCTCAAGCGCGAGGGCATCCACACCGTCGGTGAGTCGTCTCGCGCAGCGAGGCCGACCTGCTCGACATCCGTAACTTCGGCGCCAAGTCCATCTCCGAGATCAAGGACAAGCTGGCCGAGCTGGGACTCTCCCTCAAGGGCTCCCCGGTCGACTACGTCTCGGACGACGACTACGCCAACCCCACTTTCAGCGACGAGACCCAGGCCTGAGCCGGCTCGTTATTCACCTAGGAGACAACCATGCCTCGCCCCACTAAGGGTCCCCGTCTGGGCGGCAGCGCCCAGCACGAGCGTCACCTGCTCGCCAACCTGGCCACGCAGCTCATCGTCCACGAGTCGATCAAGACCACGGAGGCTCGCGCCCGTCGCCTGCGTCCCTACGTCGAGAAGCTCATCACCAAGGGCAAGCGCGGCGACCTGCACGCCCGCCGCACCGTGCTGAAGAAGGTGACGGACAAGTACGCCGTCTACCGCCTCTTCGAGGAGCTCGCCCCCAAGTTCGAGGGCCGCGAGGGCGGTTACACCCGCATCATCAAGACGACCCCCCGCAAGGGTGACAACGCCCCCATGGCGGTCATCTCCCTGGTGCTGGAGCCGGTTGCCCGCAAGGAGATCGTGGAGGACGCGGTCGCCACCGCCAAGAAGGCCGCCCAGAAGGCCGTCGCCGACGTGGACAAGGCCGAGAAGGCCACGACCGAGAAGGCTGAGGAGAAGGCCGAGAAGGCTGACAAGGCCGAGTACGCCGGCGCGGTTCGCCTCGAGGAGGGCGCCACGGACGCTCCCGACGACGATCACCTGGTCAAGGGCAACGAGGACTCCATGAAGTACCACGTTCCCGGCTCGCGCTGGTATGACGCCACGGTCGCCGAGGTCTGGTTCGCCAGCGCCGAGGACGCCGAGGCCGCGGGCTTCGCCCCCGCCGGCGGCGCCGCCGCCCAGAAGGTCGAGAAGTGAGTCAGAGCTGACGCTCTGAGCGAGAACTCCGGGGAGGGCCGGTCACCCAATGGTGGCCGGCCCTCCCCGCGTGTTGTGCAGATGGCGACTGACGGCGTTGTCACTGACCGGATTCTGGAACGCCCCTTCCTCGCGCCAGCACCGCCGGACCGGCGCCGCCCCTCAGAGGCCCTCGATGGACGCCTCCAAGGCCCTTTGCTCCGTCATGGTCTCGCTCTCTTGGCGGATGCGGGCGGCGTCGGCCTCCCTGCCCGCCCACTCGAGGACTGAAGCATAGGTTCCCAGGGCGTCGGCGAGCCCCTGGCTGAAGGCCTCCGGGTGCCTGCGGGCCAGACTCCGGTAGGCGGCGACCGCCTCCCGCGCAGTCTCCAGGGCCTCGCCGCGGTGACCGGCCTCGGCCAGGCGCTTGGCGAGCCGGTGCAGGCACGGGGCCAGAGCCGGGGCATGAGTCGCCGGGTCGCGCTCGGCCAGCTCCCGGCGGATCACCGCCGTCTCCCGGATCGCAGCCAGGGCGGCGGAACGGTCCCCGACATCCCCCAGGCACGTGGCCAGGTTGTGCAGGCAGGCCGCCAGGTCCGGCCTGTAGGCAGCCGGATCGATCTGCGTCAGGCTCCGGTAGAACGTCACCGCCTCCTGCACCGCGGCCAGCGCCTCATGCGCACGCCCCGCCCGGCTGAGGTTCAAGGTGAGGATATTGAGCGCCCGAGCCAGATCTGCGGTATGAGGGGCCGGGTCGGCGCGGACCAGCCGCCGGTAGATGTCAATGGCCTCCCAGGCCACCGCGAAGGACTCCTGCAGCTGCCCGGCCGTGTACAGGTCGACGGCGAGCACGTACAGGGACTCGGCCAGAGCCGGGGTGTCAGCGCCGGAGCTGCTGTGCACCAGGGCGCGCCGGATGCCGACCACCTCCCGCGCCGCACCCAGCGCTCGGTCCAGCCCGTCGGCGTCACGCAGGCAGGCGGCCCGGACCGTGAGGGCGTCGGCCAGGTCGGGCAGGTGGGTCTCGGGGGCGCTGTGGGCCAGAGCGCGAGCGACGCCGACCGCCTCCTCAGTCGCGGCGAGCGCCTCACGGTGCCGACCCGCGTCGCTCAGGCGTCGAGCCAGAGTCCCCAGGGCGTGAGCGACCTTGGGCGAGTAGAGCGCCGGTGTGCGGCGAGACAGCCCTCGGTAGAGCGCGGCGGCCTCCTCGGCCGCCTCCAGGGCCTCGTCCCGGCGCCCGACGGCGGCCCCACAGGCGGCCAGGGCCTCCAGAGCACCGGCAAGATCACCGGTGCAGGAACCGATCTCATCCTCATCGAGGCGGCGGAAGAGAGCCACGGCCTCCCGGGCCTGCTCGAGGGCCTCATCGACATAGCCCACCGTGCGTAGCCTGGGTGCCAGACGTACCAGGTCCGCCGCGAGCCGGCGGACCTGTGCATCCGGATCGACCCGGGCCAGACGCCGTCGGACAGTGAGGGACTGCTGGGCGGTGACGAAGGTGCCGCTCGGCCGACCGGACTCGCTCAGACAGCAGGTGAGCGTGGTCAGCGCCTCCGCCAAACCGGTCTCGTCGCCGGAGGGATCACTCCGGTTCAGGCTCCGGTAGAGGTCGACGGACTCCTGCGCGCTGGCCAGGGCGTCACGCAGGTCTCCGGAAGCGCTCAGGTCGATGGCGAGCCGGCACAGAGCCTAGCCAGGCCGGGGGCATGGGCGTCGTAGTCGTGCCGGGTCAGGCGCCGTCGGAGCCGGGCCGTTTCTCGCGAGACCGCGACCCCCTCACGGATGCGGCGGGCCTCGCGCAGGCGGGCCGCCATGATGGACAGCCCCTCAGCGAGGTCGGCCAGGTAGGTGTCCGGGGCGAGGCGGGCCAGGCCCCGGAGAACCTCGCAGGCCTTCCGTGCGGCATCCAGCGCCTCCCCCCGACGGCCCGACTCGGCCAGGCGCTCACTGAGCTCCAGCAGCCGACCGGCGCGAGCGGCCCCCTCGGGGGTGGTGCAGGGGGAGGTCGACACGTCTGACAAGCCTCAGGAACTGGGGGACCGGTGGTGGGCTCACGCTAAACGGTGCGTGAGAGCCGCCGCGATGGGGAGATGTCACCGGGGACGCGCCCCGCCAGCTGCTCCTTTAGAATCGGCGCAGTGCCGGCGGGGTGCCGGCGGGGCAGACACAGTGATCGCAGGGAAGGGAGTCGGTGTGAACACGCTGTTCAGCCTGAACCACGTGGGGGTTCAGGTCGTCGCGATGCTCGCCACCTTCCTCCTGTGCCTGACCCTGGGCGCCGAGCGCCACCTGCGCCACAAGGACGCCGGCGTCAAGACGCACGTCCTGGTGGGACTGGGCTCGTGCCTGTTCACCCTCGTGTCCGCCTACGGCTTCGCCCCGATCACCGGCTCAGATGTCGCGGTGGACCCCAGCCGTGTGGCCGCGCAGATCGTCTCCGGTATCGGCTTCCTGGGAGCCGGGGTCATCTTCGTCAACAACGACACCGTCCGGGGCCTGACCACCGCCGCGACCGTCTGGCTCAGCGCCGCCATTGGCATGGCCTGCGGGGCGGGCATGATCCCCCTGGCGGCCACGGCGGTCGCGCTCGACTACATCGTCGTCCTGTTCCTGGGTCCCCTCACCTCGCGCCTGCAGCGCCGCCGCGGCGAGGTGACCGTGCGCATCGACTACGAGATCGGCAGCGCCATCATGCCCGAGATCCTCCAGGTCGCCACCGCATCGGGCTTCACCGCCACCTTGGAGGAGACCGAGGTGACCCGCGGCGAGCACGGTCGCACCATGAACGCCGTCATGCGCTTCCACGGGCAGCGGCCCGCCGCCAACCTCATTGAGGCCCTCTCCGGGCTCGACGGCGTCGACGGCGTCGAGCGCCTCGAGGGAGGCCGGCTCGACTGAGCCCGGCCCCTCCTACTCCAGGGCGCGGATGATGGCCTCGACCGTGTCCTTGGCGTCGCCGAAGAGCATCGAGCTGTTCTCCCGGAAGAAGAGCGGGTTGTTGACCCCGGCGTAGCCGGTCGCCATGGAGCGCTTGAAGACGATGACCCGGCTCGCCTCCCACACGTGCAGCACCGGCATGCCCGCGATCGGGGAGCCCGGCTCCTTGGCTGCCGGGTTCACGGTGTCGTTGGCGCCGATGATGAGGACGACATCGACCTCGTCGAAGGAGTCGTTGACCTCATCCATCTCCAGGACGATGTCGTAGGGGACCTTCGCCTCGGCCAGCAGCACGTTCATGTGCCCGGGCAGGCGGCCCGCCACCGGGTGGATGCCGAAGGTGACCTCCACGCCTTCCGAGCGCAGCATCTCGGTCAGCGTGGCCACCGGGTACTGGGCCTGGGCGACGGCCATCCCGTAGCCGGGGGTGATGACCACGCGTCGGGCGGACTGCAGCAGGTGAGCCACCTCGCCGGCACTGGTCTCATGCACCGTGCCCTCCTGCCCCGAACCACCCGTGGCGGCGCTGGTGGAGTCGGTTCCGTAGCCGCCCAGCAGCACCGAGACGAAGGATCGGTTCATGGCCTGGCACATGAGGTAGGACAGGTAGGCCCCCGAGGAGCCCACCAGCGCCCCGGTGATGATGAGCAGGTCGTTGTCCACCATGAAACCGGTGAAGGCGGAGGCCCACCCCGAGTAGGAGTTCATGATCGAGACGACCACCGGCATGTCGCCGCCACCGATGGCCAGCACCAGGTGCGCACCCAGCACCAGCGCGATGAGCGTCATCACCGCCAGGAAGGCCCAGCCCGCGCCGGAGCCGGCCGGCGCCATCATGAATCCCACCATGAGAACCAGGGAGCCGATGAGCGCCCCCAGGTTGAGCAGGTTGCGGCCCGGTAGCGTCAGGGGCCTTCCCGGCACCCGGCCGGCCAGCTTGAGGGCCGCCAGGACCGACCCGGTGAAGGTCACGCCGCCGACGAACACTCCTAGGAAGACCTCGCCCAGGTGGAAGGCCCCCAGCGAGGCGGACAGCGCGTCGGGGGAGACATAGGAGTTGTAGCCCACCAGGACGGCCGCCAGACCCACCAGCCCGTTGAGTACGGCGATGAGCTGGGGCATTCCGGTCATGGCCACGCGCTTGGCCACCACCAGCCCGATGACCGAGCCCAGGGCCAGCCCCATGGCGATGAGCAGCAGCGTGGGCAGCACGCCCCGCGCCGGGTGGTTGCTCAGGGCCAGGCCGATGGCGGCGAGCACCGCCACCGCCATGCCGACGGCGCCTGCCACGTTGCCGGCCACGGCCGTCTCATGGCGGGACAGACCGGCCGCGGCCAGGATGAACAGGATCGCGGCGGCGATGTAGGCCAGGACCACCGGTGAGGGCAGCGACGGCACGGCGGCGATCAACGTGCTCGACGACGTGGCCGGCATCAGGATGTGAGTCATCATCTGCTCCTCACCTCAGTCCTTCGTGAACATGGCGAGCATGCGGTGGGTGACCGCGAAGCCGCCGACGATATTGATCGTGGCCAGGACCACCGCCGCCAGGCTGATGGCGCTGATGAGCGGATGGGGGTGGCCGACCTGCGAGATCGCCCCGACCAGGATGATTCCCGAGATCGCGTTGGTCACCGACATCAGCGGCGTGTGCAGGGCAGGGGTCACGTTGGAGATGACGTGGAATCCCAGGATCACCGAGAGCATGAGTACGATGTAGTGGCTCGTGGCGGCCGACGGCGTCACCAGCACCAGGGCGGCGGCCACGAGGGTCGCGGCGGCCAGCCCCAGCCACTGCCGGGAGCGCGAGCGCGCCTGGGCCGCGCGAGCGGCCTCCTGGGCGGCCGCGTCGTCGGCGGTCGTCTGCTCCGGTTGGCTCGGGGCGGGGGTGGCCGAGACCTGGATCGGGGGAGGGGGCCACAGCAGCTCGCCGTCGTGGGTGACCGTGATGGCCCGGACCACCTCGTCATCCAGATCCAGGGTGAGGGTCCCGTCCTTGTCGGGGGTGATCAGGCCCAGCAGGTTGACGATGTTGCGCCCGTAGAGCTGGGTCGCCTGCGCGGGCAGCATCCCCGCCAGGTCCGTGTGCCCCACGATCGTGACGCCGCCGTCGGTGGTGACCACCTGCCCGGGCACCGTCAGCTCGGTGTTGCCGCCGGTGGCCGCCGCCATGTCGATGATGACCGTTCCGGGGCGCATGGCCTCGATCGCGGAGCGGTCCAGGAGTACCGGTGCCCGACGCCCCGGGATGCTCGCCGTGGTGATGACGACGTCGGACTCGGCGGCCTGCTGGGCGTAGAGCGCGTTGGCCGCACTCGCCTGATCGGCGCTCAGCTCCTTGGCGTAGCCGTCGGAGGACACCTCCTGGGCGCTGGGCAGCGGCACGAACTGCGCCCCCATGGAGCGCACCTGGTCGGCGACCTCCGGACGCACGTCGGAGCCGCGCACCTGCGCGCCCAAGGAGCAGGCGGTCCCGATCGCGGACAGGCCGGCCACGCCCGCACCGATGACGTAGACGGTGGCGGGCGGGAACTTGCCGGCGGCGGTCACCTGCCCGCTGAACAGCCTGCCCAGGTGGGAGGCCGCCTCGATGACGGCGCGGTAGCCGGCCAGGTTCGCCTGCGAGGAGAGCACGTCCAGCGACTGCGCCCGCGAGATCCTCGGGACCACGTCCAGGGCCAGACCGGTGAAGCCGCGTTCCCGCAGCGACTCAAGGATCTCGGGATGGCGCGCCGGGTCCAGCCGGCAGATGAGGACCGCGCCCCGGCTCATGAGCGCCAGGTGCTCCTCACCGGGGGCCGAGGCGCTCACCACGACGTCGCTGCCCCAGACCTGGGCCCCGCCGGCCACCTGGGCCCCGGCGGTCTCGTAGGCTCGTCGGGGAACTGCGCCCGCGCCCCGGCGCCGCGCTCGACCAGGACCTCGTAGCCCAGACGGATCATCCGCTCCACCGTCTGCGGGCTCGCAGCGGCGCGCGGCTGATCGGCCGGCTCACAGGGGACTCCGATACGCATAGTGCCTCCTTGCACGATCTGGGTGCCGTCGTCGGCATGTCACAACAAACTATCGGCAAGATAGAAGGTGATGAAGCCCTCGGCAAGGGACTGTTGGTGCCGGACCGAGGAGATGGGCGACGGTGCGTGTCGGAGAGGAGGCCAGTGCTCCGTGGGAGAGGGGGCCGGCGACGGACGGAGTAACGAGAATTAGGGACGGGCCATGTCCCAGCAGCGGGCGCCCCCGGTCATACCGGCCTCGTTGGGGACCACGACGACGTCGTCGCCGATCTTGGCCAGCTGGGTCGCCGTGATCCGCCGCGAGTTGCCGCCGCCCAGGTAGAGGCGGTCCCACAGGTACATGGGGCGCAGGGCGTCGACGACGCGGCGCACCCGGCGCGACCAGTGGGCGTCGCCCAGACGCAGACGCTCGTGCTCGCCGATGTAGTCGTCATAGGTCAGCCCCCAGCGCACCGGCCCCTGGGAGACCTCCACGTGCGGGGCCAGGAGGCCGTTGTCGAAGACGGCGTTGCCCAGGCCCGTGCCCAGGGTCACGATCATCTCCAGCCCGTGGCCCGTGACGACGCCGGCCCCGGCGACCTCGGCGTCGTTGAGGACCAGGGAGGGGATCCCCAGGGCCTTCGAGACGCCGGCACCCATGTCGAAGCGGGCCCAGGCCTCCACCAGCTCGGGCAGCACCTTGGAGCGCGGGCCGTCCTTGGTGATGTAGTGAGGTGTGGCGATGACGACCCCGTGGCGGATCATGCCCGGCATCCCCACCGTCACCCGGTCCGCGCCCGGTAGCTGGGAGGCCAGTGAGGCGATGGTCTCCACCAGCTTCGTCGGCGGCAGCGGGTAGGGGGTCGGGGTGCGCACGGCGCGGGAGATGATGTTGCCCTCGGAATCCAGCACCGAGGCCTTGATGCCGCCGCCTCCGCAGTCCACGGACAGGGTCGTTGTGCTCACGGCCGCGAGCCTAGTGGAAGCGCGAGGCCGGTGCGGTTCAATGAGGGCATGCCACGCATCCGCCTCGACCTGGCCTACGACGGCACCTTCTTCTCCGGGTGGGCCGCCCAGCCCGGGCTGCGCACCGTCGAAGGGGTCCTCACCTCCGCCCTGGCCACCGTTGTGCGTGAGCCCGTCAGCCTCACCGTGGCCGGACGCACCGACGCCGGCGTCCACGCCGCCGGCCAGGTGGCCCACCTCGACGTGAGTCCCGAGGCCTGGGCCGCGCTGCCCGGACGCTCCGAGCGCCTCCCCGAGGAGGCCCTGCTCACCCGGATGGCGGGCGTCCTGGCCCGCGAGGCCCAGGAGAGCCTGGCGCGCACGCCGCGTGGGGCCGGCGACGTCGTCGTCACCGGGGCGCGCACCGTGCCGGAGGTCTTCGACGCCCGCTTCGGCGCCCTGAGCCGCCGCTACAGCTACCGGATCGCCGACGCCGGCGCCCCGCGTGACCCCGCCCGGCGCACCACCGTCCTGTGGCTGCCCGATGCGCTCGACGTCGAGGCCATGGCCGCTTCCGCCCGCGCTCTGCTCGGTGAGCACGACTTCCTGTCCTACTGCAAGCCCCGCGACGGCGCCACGACGATCCGCACCCTGCGCGCACTGGAGTGGCGACGGTCCGAGGCCGGACCGGATGCCGGGCTCGTGACTCTGACCGTCGTCGCCGACGCCTTCTGCCACTCCATGGTCCGATCCCTGGTGGGGGCCGGCCTCGCCGTCGGTCAGGGACGCAAACCGGTCACCTGGCCCGGCGAGCTCCTGGCCGCCCGCACACGCCAGAGCGCCGCCCCCGTCGCCCCGCCGCACGGGCTGACCCTGGAGGAGGTCACCTACCCGGCCGACGACGAGCTCGCCGCACAGGCCGAGCGCGCCCGCACCATCCGGCGTCTGAGCTGCTGATCCGCGGCCAGGAGCCCGCTAAGCCGCGTGGTGCGATTCACGGAACTGGAAAGCCACACCTTTTGACCCCTCCGCAGGCCGCCCGGTACTGTTGGCAATCGTCGTGCAGCACGCGTGTGCGTGTCCGCGGTGCCGTCCCACTCGCCCCGGATCGCCTGTGCTCCGACCACTCACCTGACCATGGTGGTCTCGCCGAACCGCGAACGCTTCACCGCGCTTCGGCGTGCCCACTCGCCAAGAGAAACGAAGGCAACGCCCGTGCGCACGTATACACCGAAGCCCGGCGACGTCGAGAAGAACTGGTACGTCATTGACGCCACCGACGTCATCCTGGGTCGACTCGCGGCCCAGGCCGCCACCCTGCTCCGTGGGAAGCACAAGCCCCAGTTCGCTCCCAATGAGACTGCGGCGACTACGTCGTCATCATCAATGCCGACAAGGTGGCCCTCACCAACGGCAAGGCCGACAAGAAGTTCGCCTACCGGCACTCCGGCCACCCGGGTGGTCTGACCGCCGTCTCCTACCGCGAGCTGCTGGCCACCCGCCCCGAGCGCGCCGTCGAGAAGGCCATCAAGGGCATGGTTCCCCACACCAAGCTCGGTCGCGCCCAGCTCAAGAAGCTCAAGGTCTACGCGGGTGCCGAGCACCCGCACGCCTCCCAGAGCCCGAAGACGTTCGAGATCACCCAGGTCGCCCAGTAAGCGCTCCAGCGCTCGGCACCCCGCGACAAGCAAAGGACATATCGTGGCTGAGACCACTGTCGACATTGACGCGCTGGACGAGGAGAACGCCCCCTCCAGCTACACCACCGAGACCGAGGAGTCCGCTCCGGGTCGCGGCCAGTCCATCACTGCCCCCGGCTCCGGCCTGGGTCGCCGCAAGGAGGCCGTCGCTCGCGTGCGCCTCGTTCCCGGCACCGGCCAGTGGACGCTGAACGGCCGCTCCCTGGAGGACTACTTCCCCAACAAGCTGCACCAGCAGCTCGTGCGCGCCCCCCTTCACCATCCTGGACCTCGAGGGCCGCTTCGACGTCGTCGCCCGCATCAACGGCGGTGGCGTTTCCGGCCAGGCCGGCGCCCTGCGCCTGGGCATCGCCCGCGCGCTCAACGAGATCGACCGTGAGGCCAACCGCGCCACCCTGAAGAAGGCCGGTTTCCTCACTCGCGACTCTCGCATCGTGGAGCGCAAGAAGGCCGGTCTGCACAAGGCCCGCCGCGCCCCCCAGTACTCCAAGCGCTGATTGGGAGAGGCTCCGGCCGAACCGGCCGGACCTCCCTCCGCTCGCTGACGACGGCGGCCGTCCCCTTCCGGGGCGGCCGCCGTCGTCATGTGTCAGGGGCGGCGGAGACTCACTCAGGCCGCACCGGCCGTGTCGATACGCAGCCGATATGCCGCCGATATGCTGCGGTGAGGGGCACGATCTCAGGCGGAATCCGCAGTGCCGGGGCCACCGCAGGACATCAGATCTTTTGCGTTGGCCGAAGGTTGGGCCCCGATGCCCGGCGCCCCGTGGCAGGATGGTGCTGTTTCGTCACCCTTTCAGGAGGATTTCCATGGCTCGTCTCTTCGGAACCGACGGCGTACGCGGCCTGGCCAACGACCTGCTCACGCCCACCCTGGCCGTGCAGCTCGGTGAGGCCGCGGCCCGCGTCCTGACCAAGGACACTTCCGCCGCACGGAGTTCACGCAGCGGCCGGCCCCGCGCCATCGTGGGCCGTGACACCCGCGCCTCCGGAGAGTTCCTCGACCACGCCATCAGCGCGGGCCTGGCCTCCTCCGGCATCGACGTCACCCGTGTGGGCGTCCTGCCCACCCCGGCGATCGCCCACCTGACGGCCACCCAGGACATCGAGTTGGGCGTCATGATCTCCGCCTCCCACAATCCCTTCCCGGACAACGGCATCAAGTTCATCGCCCGCGGCGGCTACAAGCTCGCCGACGCCGTCGAGGACGAGATCGAGTCCCTCCTGGGCAAGGTCAACGACCGCCCCACCGGCGCCGACGTCGGCCGCGTCATCAAGGGGGAGACCGTCGCGGATCAGAACTACATCAACCACCTCGTCGACTCCGTCGCCACCGACCTGTCCGGCCTGCGCATCGTCGTCGACGCCTCCAACGGTGCCGCCTCCGTCGTCGGTCCGGCCGCGCTGCGGGCCGCCGGCGCCGAGGTCATCGTCATCAACGCCTCCCCGGACGGCCTCAACATCAACGACAACTGCGGCTCCACCCACCCCGAGCAGCTGCAGAACTACGTCACGGCGGTCGGGGCGGACATGGGTGTGGCCTACGACGGCGACGCCGACCGCTGCCTGGCCGTGGACGCCGACGGCAAGCTCGTCGACGGTGACCAGATCATGGGCATGCTCGCCATCGGCATGAAGGCCGACGGCACTCTCGGCTCCGACACGCTCGTCGTGACCGTCATGAGCAACCTGGGCCTCATCCTGGCCATGCGCGAGCACGGCATCCGCACCGTCCAGACCGGCGTGGGCGACCGCTACGTGCTCGAGCGGATGCTCCAGGGCGGTTACACCCTGGGCGGCGAGCAGTCCGGGCACGTCATCGACACCGTCCATGCCACCACCGGTGACGGCGTGCTCACCTCCCTGCACGTGGCCGCGCGCGTCAAGCGCACCGGCAAGACACTGGCCGAGCTCGCCAGCGTCGTCACCCGTCTGCCCCAGACCCTCATCAACGTCAAGAACGTCGACAAGGGCGCCGCCAGCACCAACAAGGCCGTGCAGGACGCCGTGGCCTCCGCGGAGAAGGAGCTGGGCGAGACCGGCCGGGTCCTGCTGCGCCCCTCGGGCACCGAGCCGCTCGTGCGTGTCATGGTCGAGGCCGCCACCCAGGAGGAGGCCGACCGCGTGGCCCGCTCCCTGGCCGACACCGTCAAGAGCAACCTCAGCCTGTGAGCTGACGGCGGTTTCCTCCCCGGGGCCGGTCGCGGACGCCGCCACCAGTACGGTGGCCGGTGTCGCGGCCGGCCCCGGCCCGTGGAGCACCGCCTCGCGGTGATGGGGGAGAATGGACCCGTGACCTCCCCGTACCGCCTGGCTCTCCTGACGGAGCCGCCGACCTGGCAAGGCCGGCCCCTGAGTGGTAGGAGTCTTGACCTGCTCGCCGTGCTCGCCGGCAGCCAGGACGCCAGGGTGAGCGACGGCGCCCTCATTGAGGCCCTGTGGCCCGACGACGCCCCGGCCCGGCCGCTGCGGGCGCTGCACGTCGTCGTCTCCCGGCTGCGTGCCGTCGTGGGGGAGGGTGTCGTCGAGCGCAGCGGCGATGGCTACCGACTGGAGCTGGCGGAGGCGGAGGCTGATGTCCGGGACCTGTCGTATCGGGCGGAGCGCGCTCGAGCCTGCGCCGTCGCAGGCCAGTGGGAGCAGGTCCTCGACCTCAGCGACTCCCTGCCGCGGGTGCCGGTTCCCGACGAGGCCGATGACGGTGTTGGAGCAGGGGCCGGCTCTCTGACCCTTCTGCGGGAGCGGGCTGCCCGGCTCACCGAGGAGCTCCGCCGCGATCGGGGGCTTGCCCTGGAGGCCACCGGTGAGCACGAGCGGGCCGCGGACCTGCTGCGTGAGGCCGCCCGGCGAGACACCGGCGACGAGACCGTCCTGGCCGCCCTCATGCGCGCCGAGTCCTGGGTGCGTTCGCCCGCTGCGGCCCTGGAGCTCTACGAGCAGTACCGTCGTCGGCTGCGTCAGCGGGGAGCCGTGCCCGGACCGGCCATGCGCGCCGCCCACGAGGCCGTCCTGGCCGCTGAGAGCCCCGTGCGCCACGGCCTGGAGCCCGCGCCCGAGCACTTCCTGGGGCGCGAGGCGGATGTGACCGGTGTTCTCAAGGCCTTGAGCACCCGCCATCTGGTGACGCTCACCGGCCCCGGCGGGGTTGGCAAGACGACCCTGGCCCAGGTGGTGGCGGCCCGCAGCCGCCGCCCCGCCGTCTACGTCGTCGCCCTGGCCGAGGTATCACCCGGAGCCGATCTGGCCAGGGCCCTGCTCGACGCCGTCGCAGTCCCCGGAGCGGTCGACGGCGACCCGCGCCGCGATCTGGCCGCCGCCCTCTCCCAGCCCGGAACCATCCTGGTGCTGGATAACTGCGAGCACCTGGCCGACGAGACGGCCGACCTCATCGGGCCGCTCCTGGGCACCTGCCCCGACCTGCGCGTCCTGGCGACCTCGCGACGCCCCCTCGACCTGGCCGCGGAGCACATCCACCGTCTGGAACCCCTCGATACCGCATCGTCGGCCGAGCTGTTCCGCGCCCGCGCTCTGGCCGCTCGCCCCGGCCAGGTCATCGACGAAGACGACCTGGACGAGCTCTTGAGACGGCTGGAGGGCATCCCCCTGGCCATCGAGCTGGCCGCCGCGCGCACCCGCAGCCTGTCGGTCGGCCAGATCGCCGAGCGACTGCCCGGCAGGCCCGATCTGCTCACCGCCACGCGTGACGCCCCGACCCGTCAGCGCACCCTGAGAGCGGTCATCGAGTGGTCCTGGAACCTGCTTGACGCCTCCGAGCGTCGTGCCCTGGCCCGGCTGGCCCTGCTCGCCGACGGCTTCACCCTCTGCCCGCGGAGGCTCTCGTCGGTGAGAAGGCCGCCGACCTCATCGACGCCCTGGTCTCCCACTCCCTGCTCGTGGTGCGCGACCACGGTCTGCCCCGTTTCCACATGCTTGTCACCGTCCGTGACTTCGCCCTGGAGCAGCTGTCCGCCTCCGGAGACGAGGCCGTGGCCCGTGCGGCCCTGCACCGCTGGGCGGTGGACCTGTGCTCCCAGATCCGCTTCCCCATCGATGCCGGCGACTTCGGCGATGCCCGTCACCCTGAGGCGCGCCACCACGACCGCCTCTTCCAGCAGGTCTCCCACGATGAAGCCGTCATCCTGCAGCAGCTCGACCGGCTCCTGGCTCAGGCCGATGACCACGGCTCGGAGCTCCTGCCGACGGGCCTGCGTGACGCGATCTGTCTCATCGGCGCCGCGCTCATGCGCCTGTGGAGCGTCACCTGGAGCTATGAGCGCATCGCTGACTACGGTGCGCGGCTCATCGGTCACGCCGTGCAACCGGCCCAGGACTCGCGTGGAAACGAGGCGGGTCTGAGCGTCCTGGCCCTGTGCGTCACCCTGTTCGGGCTTCTGAGTCACGTGCCCACGCAGGTCCGCTCCCTGCTGCCGGCCTCCTTCGACGGCGAGGGACCGTTCAGCCGGGTCAGGCGCTTCCTGCGTGCGGGCGACGAGCAGTGGCCCGAGCTGATAGGCGACGCCGACCCCTGGGTCGCCTGGGCGGCGACCCGCTGCCTGGCCGCCCAGCAGGAGGACGACGGCGATCCCCAGGCCGCACTGAGAACCATCGAGGCCCTCCTGGGGAGGCTCCACGGTCACGACCTGGCCGGTATTCACCTGCTCGAGCTGCACCTCCACCGGCTGCAGGTCCTCATGTCCCTGGGACGCTACAGCCAGGTCGTTGACGCCTGCTCGCGCGCCCGGGTGCTCCTGGACCGGGTTCTGCCCAGCTGGGGCGAGTTCTTCCGTACGACGCTGCACTTGGAGGGGGCGTACTGCGCCGTCTACCTCGATCCGCGTCCTGAGACGGCGGACAGGCTGTTGGAGAGCCTGGAGCCCGTCGACCTGCCGGGAACCATGCGCTTCATCGCCCGTTCCGTGCGCGGCGAGCTGGAGCTCACCCGCGGGAACGCGCGCACTGCCGCCCTCATCCAGCGCGTGAGCCTGCGCTATGCCGGGAACTGGCGCTCCATCCTGGGATCCGGCTCCCAGTGGGAGCTCTACATCCTGAGCATGTGCCTGATCACCGACGTCGAGCTCAGCACCGACGACGCCGTCGAGCTAGACGCCGATGCCGTCCGGGTCCGGGCCACCTCGCTGCTGCGTGACATCCTGTCCGACCCCGCCCCACGGCAGCGTGACATTCCCACGATCATGGCCTTCGTCGCGGCCGTCGGCCTGTCCGCCGTGGCTGCCGAGGACGCGGACCCTGACCGGCGGGCAGTGGGTGCCGAGCTGGTCGCAACCGCCCTGGCCGTGGGCACCAACCAGACCTGCCGCCTGCTCTCCCACGACTACCTGCGCAGCCGTACCGAGCGGTTCGACGCGCGGGCGCTGGCGCAGGCCGAGGAGAGGATCCGGCCCCTGGACCGCGGTGGGCTCGTGGCTCATGCGGCCGACCTCGCCGGCCGTCTGGCAGGCGAGGTCGGTTGAGTCCTCAACATGTGGCTCAGGCGTTGCGCCGCTGGTAGCGGAAGACCGTCAGAGGGGCCATGACGGCCAGGATCAGGAGCGAGCCGATGAGCGCGGCACGCACGTCCCCGGCCGAGCCCGCTGTTCCGTCCAGCAGGTACCGGTCGCCGTCGACGATGTGCGAGACCGGGTTGTGGCGCACGAAGGTCTTGAGCCAACTCGGCAGCGTCGAGGTGGGCACCATGGCGTTGGACAGGAAGGTCAGCGGGAACAGGACGATCACCGTGAAGGAGGTGACCGCTTGGGCCGAGGAGAACACCGTCCCCAGGAAGAGGAAGATCCAGGCGATGGCCCAGGCGCAGCCCGCCGCCAGGGCGATGGCGCCAATCGTTCCCGACCAGCCGTTGGCAGGCCGGTAGCCCAGGATGTAGCCGGTGAGCACGGTCAGTGAGGTGCAGATGAGGTAGCGCAGCACGTCGGAGACCATGGGGCCCAGGACCGGCGCGATACGGGACATCGGCATGGTGCGGAAGCGGTCGAAGACGCCCTTGTCCATGTCCTCGCGCAGGTCCACACCCACACTCTGGCTCGTGGTCAAGGCATTCATGATGATGAGCCCCGGGACGATCGTGGGCAGGTAGGCCTTGACGTCGCCGGCGATGGCGCCGCCGAAGAGCTCGCCGAACAGGACAGTGAACATGACCGGCTGGATGAGGATGTCGTAGAACTCCCCGGGGTGCGCATCATGGTGATGAGTGAGCGCCAGGCCATGGTCAGGGTGTCCGGGACGAGCCTAGCCTCGCTGAAACGTGAGACGCTGGGGGGAGAGCGCGGTACTGGTCGGGGTGGTTGCTGCTGGGGTGGTCATGACTGCTCCTTGACGTCTGAAGGACGGGCGGACGGGGAGGCGGGCGAGGACGCCGACGGCGCAGCGGAGTCGGGCGAGGCCTCGTCGTCGTGCTTCGTGGGTTGCCCGGTCAGGGCCATGAAGACCGAGTCCATGCTGGGGCGGTCCACCGAGACGGTTCTGGGGGACAGGCCGGCGTCGCGCAGGGCCACGAGCACCTCGGTGGCCACCGACGCCTCGCTCAGCGGAGTCTGCAGATGAGTACCTTGGTCGACGGTCGCCGGGGCGTGACCGGTCACCCGCTCGATGATGGCGGCGGTGGCCGCCTGGTCCTCGGGGGTCGCCGGCGTCAGCACCAGAGAGCTGCTGCCCACCCGGTCCTTGAGCTCATCGGGGGTGCCCTCGGCGATGAGCCGTCCGGTGTCGATGATGCCGACCCGATGGGCCAGGCGGTCGGCCTCCTCCAGGTACTGGGTGGTCAGCAGGATCGTCGAGCCGCCCTCCACCAGGGAGCGGATGACGTCCCACATCTGCTCACGCGTGCGCGGGTCCAGGCCGGTGGTGGGCTCGTCGAGGAAGATGAGCGGGGGCCGGGAGATGAGCGAGACCGCCAGGTCCAGCCGACGCCTCATCCCACCGGAATAGCCGCTGACCCGCTTGCCGCCGGCCTCAGTGAGGCTGAAGGCGGCCAGCAGCTCGTCAGCCCGCTCGCGCGCCCGACGCCGGCCAAGGCCCAGCAGGCGACCGAAGAGTCGCAGGTTCTCCACCCCGGTGAGCATCTCATCAACGCTGGCGTACTGTCCCGTCACCCCGATGAGGCTGCGTACGGCATGGCGCTCGCGGACGACGTCGTGTCCCAGGACTGTCGCCCGACCGCGGGTGGGCGCCATCAGGGTGGTGATCATGCGCAGCGCCGTCGACTTGCCGGCTCCGTTGGGGCCGAGCAGGCCGTAGACGATGCCGGTGGGGATCTCCAGGTCCAGGCGGTCGACGGCGGTGAAGGAGCCGAAGGTCCGTGTCAGGCCATCGGTCCGGATGGCTGGTGCCTCGCTCGGTGAGGGCGATTCGGTTGCTGTTCGTGTTGTCATGCCGGCAAGACTGATCCCCGGCGGTTTCACAGCGGCTTCACCGCGACGCCACTCGGTTTCACGCCGTTTCGTTCCGTTCATGGACCATGTCAGGTAGGTGCTGATCACGGCGGGCAGCCTTGTCACGGGCCGCTTCGTAGCTCTTGTAGAAGATGGGCGCAGAGATCCCGTTGGCCCGGCCCTGCTCGTAGACGGTCCGGCACACGAACAACAGGTCAGCGGTGTTGCCATGCAGCGTCATGATCCGTCGGGTGAGAAGATTCCTGGCGAACATCCGCTTCATGAGGGGCGCGGACACGGCGGTCGGCAGCCGGTAGGCGAGCATCTCGCCGCGGTAGCGCCTCAGATCAACGCCGCGCGAGGCCACGATCCTCGATGTTTCCCGGATCGCCTTGACCACCCGGGCGAGCATCCCGGTAGAGCCCATGAGCTGCTCGGCGGCGCGCGGATCGAGGCGACCTAGTAGGCCCGCCGCACCGGACTCTTCGGGGGAATCGGTCTGTTGGTGTCCAAATCGGTGACAAAGGGACCTCCAGTCCCTATACGGCATGAACGAGAACCTTGGAATCGTGCGGTTTTGCTTCGTCTATGTGAGAACGATCCAGGCCTTTGTCACCGATTTGGACATCCTTGGTTCCTCTTCGGACTCCTGGCGGCACTCGCTTGACGCTGGCGTGGGTACGCCCCTCCTCGGGAGTGGTGTACTCCACGAGGGTGGGGATCTACTGGCCAGGGGTTGTGCGCACTGTACGAAGGTCCTACCTACCTGGAGTACACCCAACCCTCCCGCAGTAGCACCGGACCCTCGTGCAGTGCACGCCCAAGGCTGGCAAGGCGGCTACGGGCGACCGCGTCCGCTATGTCCGGTGAACCGGCTGATGACTTCACCCCAGGCAGCTCACCCCACTGGAGTCTCAGCGCGAGGAGGAATCAGGACTTGCGCAGCAGGACCCGGCTCATGCGGTGCTCGGCGTCCTTGGTCAGGACCAGGGTGGCCCGCCCCCGGGTGGGGGCGATGTTCTCGCGCAGGTTGACCAGGTTGACGCTCTCCCAGATCTCGTTTGCTCCAGCTAGGGCCACGTCGTCGGGGATCTCGGCGAAGCGCCGGAAGTACGAGCCCGGCTGGGTGAAGGCCGTGTGCTTGAGGGTGAGGAACCGGTCCAGGTACCAGCGGCGGATGTCGTCGGGGTCGGCGTCGACGTAGATCGAGAAGTCGATGAAGTCGCTCACCGCGAGGGCCGAGGCCCCCGGCCGAGACCCCCGCGGGGCGGGCTGGAGCACGTTGAGCCCCTCCAGCACGAGAATGTCGGGACGCTCCACCGTCACGTGCCGGTCCGGGACGATGTCGTAGACCGTGTGCGAGTAGACGGGCGCCCGGACGCGTTCGCTGCCGGACTTCACCGCCGCCACGAACTCCAGCAGCGCGCGACGGTCGTAGGACTCGGGGAATCCCTTGCGGGCCATGAGTCCGCGCTCCTCAAGGACCCGGTTGGGCAGGAGGAAGCCGTCGGTGGTCACCAGGTCCACCCGGGGCGTGTCCGGGAAGCGGGCGAGCAGGTGGGCGATGAGGCGCGCCGTCGTCGACTTGCCCACGGCGACCGACCCGGCCACCGCGACGACGAAAGGCGTGGGCGGCTCGCTCACCCCCAGGAAGGCGCCGGTGCGGTGCGCCCGCTCGCGCGAGGTGGCGATGTAGTCCTCCAGCAGAGCGGTCAGGGGCCGGTAGACGGCGTCGACCTCGGCCAGGTCGATGGGGTCGCCCAGTCCCCGCAGCTTCTCGACATCGGCCTGGGTCAGCGGCAGCGGCGCCGAGGACGCCAGGGCGGACCACTGGTCCCGGTCCACTCGATGTAGGGCGAGGCGCCCGGAATACCCAGGTCACTCGGGTCGCTCAGCTCGGATGTCACCGACACAGTGTCGCAAATGAAGACGCCCGGCGGACAATCCCCGAGGAACGAATGGGGCCCGTCGGGGTGTCGGTGGGGCGCCGACGGGGAACGGGATCACGCAGAGATCACGCCGAGATCACATCGACGTGTGCCTGCGCTCGTTGTCAACGCCGCGCCGGCATGATTCGATCGGAGCATGTGTGGAATTGTCGGCCACGTCGGCCCTCTGAGTGAAACTGGTTCCTCCCGTTCCCTGACCGTTCTCATGGATGGCCTCGGCCGTCTGGAGTACCGCGGCTATGACTCCGCGGGCGTCGCCCTGGTGGGCCCCTCGGGACTGGACGTCGTCAAGGAGGCCGGTAAGCTCTCCGGCCTGCGCGAGCTGCTGGAGGCGACCCCGCCGGCCCCTGCCACCGCAGGTATCGGTCACACCCGTTGGGCCACTCACGGCGGCCCGACGACGGTCAACGCCCACCCGCACCGCGCCGGCCACCTCGCCGTGGTCCACAACGGCATCATCGAGAACTTCCGCCCGCTGCGCGAGGAGGTCGAGGCCGCCGGGCGCGAGCTCCTCTCCGACACCGACACCGAGGTCGTCGCCCACGTCCTGGACATCGACTTCACCGAGCGCCTGCGCCAGGACCCGGCCGCCGCCTCCGACTCGGCCAAGGTCGCCGAGATCCTGGTCGCCTCGATGCGGGCCGTCACTGCTCGCCTCGAAGGAACCTTCGCACTCCTGGCCGTCACCGACCTGGCCCCCGCGGCCATCGTCGCGGCCCGCCGCTCCAGCCCGCTGGTCATCGGGCTGGGCGAGGGCGAGAACTTCCTGGGCAGCGACGTCGCGGCTTTCGTCGCCTTCACCAAGAAGGCCGCCGAGGTCGACGACGACCAGGTCCTTCTCCTGACCGCCGATGCCGTCCACGTCTGGGACAAGGACGGTCACGACGTCGAGCCCAAGACCTGGGAGGTCACCTGGGACGCCTCGGCCGCCGTCAAGGGCGGCTACGACACCTTCATGGACAAGGAGATCCACGAGCAGCCCACCGCCGTGGCCGACACCCTGCGCGGCCGCGTTGACGAGCGCGGTGAGCTCCAGCTCGACGAGATGCGTATCGACCCCGCCGTCCTGCGCAGCGTCGACAAGATCATTGTCATCGCCTGCGGCACCGCCGCCTACGCCGGGCACGTCGCCAAGTACGCCATCGAGCACTGGTGCCGCATCCCCGTGGAGGTCGAGCTCGCCCACGAGTTCCGCTACCGCGACCCGGTTGTCAGCGAGAAGACCCTCACCGTCGCCATCTCCCAGTCCGGCGAGACCATGGACACCATCCAGGCCGTGCGCCACGCCCGCGAGCAGGGCAGCAAGGTCCTGGCCATCGTCAACACCTACGGCTCGACGATTGCCCGCGAGGCCGACGCCGTCCTCTACACCCACGCCGGCCCCGAGGTGGCCGTGGCCTCCACCAAGGCCTTCCTCGCCCAGATCACCGCCTGCTACCTGCTGGGCCTCTACCTGGCCCAGCTGCGCGGCAACAAGTGGCCCGACGAGGTCGCCGAGTACCTGGACAACCTGGAGGCCATGCCCGAGCGGATCCAGCACGTCCTGGACAGCCAGGAGGCGCGGGTGCGTGAGCTGGGTACCGAGCTGGCGGACAAGTCCTCCTTCCTGTTCCTGGGCCGCCACGTCGGCTTCCCGGTGGCGCTGGAGGGCGCGCTCAAGCTCAAGGAGCTCGCCTACGTCCACGCCGAGGGCTTCGCCGCCGGCGAGCTCAAGCACGGCCCGATCGCGCTCATCGAGGAGGGCCTTCCGGTCTTCGTCATCGTGCCCACCCCGCGCCGACCCGTCCTGCATGACAAGGTCATCTCCAACATCCAGGAGATCCGGGCCCGTGGTGCGCGCACCATCGTCATCGCCGAGGAGGGGGACGCCGACGTCGAGCCCTTCGCCGACCACATCATCAGGGTGCCCGCCACTCCCACGATCCTGTGGCCGCTGCTCACCGTGGTCCCGCTGCAGGTCTTCGCCGCTGCCCTGGCCGGGGCCAAGGGCCTGGACATCGACCAGCCGCGCAACCTGGCCAAGTCCGTCACCGTCGAGTAGGACCGACGGCGACACGTCGACTCGCCCCTCAACGGCGCCGAGCCCGGATTCCGGGCTCGGCGCCGTCGTCTACAGGGCGGGGCGCAGAGACTTGATCTGCCGCTTCGTGCGGGCCTCCGAGCGTTGGGAGGACAGGGTCAGGTCGTCGTCGTTGTCGACGTGGTCGGCCTGGGCAACGACGAAGGCCTGGGCCATGCCGCCGTCGTGGGCCAAGGAGAGGTGCCAGTGGCCGATGCCGGCCTGGCGCGCGGCCATCGCGGCCGCCCCGGTCAGGCGCAGGCGTGGCGGGGTACCGGGCGTGGAGGTCACCTCGATGTCCTTGTACTCCCACCCCTGGGGTGCGTTCAGCCCGAGCTCGGCGTAGGCCGACCCCAGGGCCTTGAGAACCGCCTCCTTGGCGGCCAGGCGTGCCCCGAGAGAGGCGGCGCGCCCCTGGCAGACGGCCAGCTCGGCGGGGGTGAAGAGGCGTTCGCGCAGGCCGGGTACCCGGTCCATGTAGCCTTCGAGGCGGGGGATGTCGACCAGGTCAGTCCCTACAGCGCGGATCACTCGGCCATTGTGCCGGGTGAGCGGGAGCCGTGAGGGGTGAACGCGCCACCCAATTCTGGAACGGACAACTTCTTGCCGAGTGCCCGAAGGCGGCCGAAACGGACCGGAGGCCACCCTGCGAGTCCCGTTTGGTGAAACGTCCTGTCTCAAAGTTGTGCTGGAGGGGCGAGGAATGGTGAGTGGAGGACAATGGGATGGATGAGTGACCTCAACGACCTCCCGCGTTCCGACGACGTCACCGACCCCACCACCTGTGCTTGGCCCGCCCGGGAGATAGCGGCCGCGGAGGCCCCTGTCACCGCGGGCACCGACCGCTACATGAGAGCCGCCGCCCACGCGGTGGCCCGGGCGGCGCTGCGCGAGCTGCGCCAAGGCCCCAAAGCTCCGGGCTCCGCGGCGGCCCCCGCCAGGCCGGCCCCCAACCCGTTGTCCATGACGAGCCCCATGGGGGCGGTCGCGACCCCCGTCTCACCGCAGTCCCCGGCGACGCCGATGGCAGGAGCGGGCGATGGGACGGGAGCGCACGCGGGCCCCGGATGGATCTCAGGGGCGCCGGTACTCCTCTTGGTCGGCGGCGGCCACAACGGGGCCGACACCCTCCTGGCGGGAGGTCTGCTCTCACACAGCGGCTGCGCGGTCAGTGCCGTGCTCGTCACCGAGCACCCGCATCCCGTCGCCCTGGAGGAGGCCCGCAGCCATGGCGTCACCGTCTACGGAGCCGGCTACCGCAACGCCGACGGAACCGACCAGGACTCCGTTGAGGCCATGGCCGCCGTCGAGGCATTCCTTGTCCACGGCGGGCTCGTCCTGGATGGGCTCACCGGCATCGGCGCCACCGGACCACTGCGACCCGACGCCGCCGCCCTCATCGCCCCGCTCATCGCCGCCGGAGAACCGGGGCGCCGTCCGCTGCGCGTCATCGCCGTCGATCTGCCCAGCGGAACCGGCGTCGACGACGGCACGGTGAGCGGTCCGGTCCTGGCCGCCGACCGCACCGTCACCTTCACCTGCCTCAAGGGATGCCAGTGCCTCCCCCCGGCCCGGCACCTGTGCGGCGTCGTCGAGGTCGTTCCCCTCGGGCTGCCCGCGCCCACCAGCCGGCCCCTCGCCCGCCGCCCCGTCGACGGCGCGCTGGGCGACTACCTGACGCGAGCCGTTCCCGAGCCGGGCCCCGACGACCACAAGTACACCCGTGGCGTGGTCGGCGTGTGGGCCGGCAGCGAGTCCTATCCCGGAGCCGCCGTTCTGACTGCCAGTGGCGCGGTGCGAGCCGGTGCCGGCATGGTGCGCCTGGCCGCCCCCAGGCGCGTGGAGGACCTCGTCCTGGCGGCCAGACCCGAGGTCGTCCCCACCGCCGGACGCGCTCAGGCGCTCGTCCTGGGGCCGGGCATCGACCCCGCCGACACCACCAGGGCCGATGAGGTGCGGGCCGTCCTGCGCTCCACCCTGGCCCCCTCCGACGGAGGCCGTCAGAGCCCCACCGTCGTCGACGCCGGCGCCCTGAGCGTCCTGGCCGAGCTCCTCACCGAGGAGCTGAGCTGCACACCGCTGCACGTGCTGACCCCGCACGCCGGAGAGGCCGCCGCGCTGCTGACCGCGCTGGAGGGCAAGAAGACGCCGGCGGAGACCGCCCACGGATGGAGCCGTGACCGCGTCGAGGCCCACCCGGGGCTCGCCGCCCGCGAGATCTGTCGCCTCACCGGCGCCACCGTCCTGCTCAAAGGAGCCACCACGCTCATCGCCGCACCGCAGCGCCCCGTGGTCAGTGTGGACGGCGGACCCGGCTGGATGGCGACCGCAGGAAGCGGGGACGTGCTCGCAGGGGTCCTCGGAGCGGTCCTGGCCGGCGCTGCGGCCCACTGGGAGCAGGGGACGGCGCTCGCCGCCTCGGGCCCGGACCCGGTACTGGACTCCCTGGTCGAGTCGGTGGCCGCCGGTGTCAGGCTGCACGCGCTCGCGGGGGCCTACGCCGCTGCGATCCCGCAGGGCGGCGGGAGCACGGGGGCCGGTGGGCACCCGGTCGCCGCACTCGACATCGTCGCGGCCCTCGGCCCGGCCCGCCTCGAGGCTCAACTGGCTTCAGGCAGTGCCCCACCACTGAGACGTGTCAGCCACGTGGTGCCCGTCAGGCCTTTCAACCGGAGGCGTGCCTCAGGAAACAGGGGCGGTCCCAGCCGCCCAGTGCGACAATCGCGCCGTGACCACCTCCATGGACTCAGCCGCAATGACCCCGTCCGCCGCTCCGCGATCCGCGGTCGCCCACTCCGCTCCGCCGGCGGCCACCTCGCGGGCCGTCATCGATCTGGAGGCCGTGGCCCACAACGGGCGGCGCCTGGCACAGGTGGCGGGCGTGCCGTGGATGGCCGTGGTCAAGGCCGATGCCTACGGTCACGGGCTGGGGCCGATCGCCGTGACGGCCCTGTCAGCGGGGGCCTCCTGGCTGGGGGTGGCCCAGCTCGCCGAGGCCCTGACCCTGCGCTCCCTTCTGGATGAGGCCGGCGTGAGCCGCCCGACGGGGGAGCCCTCCGCCCAGGCCCCCCGGGTCCTCACCTGGCTCCTGCCCGTCATGGATCCTTCCCGGGCGGCCGCCGAGGACTCGCCCCTGCGCGCCGCCCTGGCGGCCGACCTGGACCTGTCGGTCTCCACCCTGCCCCAGCTCGAGGCCCTGTCGGCGGCGGCCCGGGCGCAGGGGAGGGCGGCGCGTCTCCACCTCAAGGTCGACACCGGCATGTCCCGCGGCGGCGCCGCCCCTGAGGAGCTGCCCGCCCTGGCCGCCGCGCTGAGGCGGGCCGTGGATGAGGGGACGGTCGACGTCGTCGGCCTGTGGTCCCACCTGTCGCGAGCCGACGAGCCCGCCAGCGGATCCACTGAGGAGCACCTGGAGCGATACCAGCAGGCCGAGGAGGTCGTCCGAGCCTCCGGCCTCAACCCGGCCATCCGCCACCTCGCCGCCACCGGAGGGCTCCTGTGGCACCCGCAGGTCCGCATGGACCTGGTGCGCGCCGGGATCGGCCTGTACGGACTGAGCCCCGACCCCTCCGTGGCCACCAGCGCCGAGCTCGGGCTGCGGCCCGCCATGCGTCTGGAGTCCCCTCTGGTGCAGGTCAAGCGCATCGAGGCCGGGCAGGCCGTCTCCTACGGGGGAACCTGGAGCGCCCCCACCGACCGCTGGGTGGGGCTCGTGCCCCTGGGGTACTCCGACGGGATCCCCCGCGCCGCCAGCTCCGCCGGGCCCGTGGGGGTCGGCAGCATCATGACCTCCATCGTGGGGCGGGTGTGCATGGATCAGGTGGTCGTCGACCTCGGCCCGGCCGTGGACGAGACCGGCGCGTCGCTGCCGGCACCGGCCCAGGTCGGAGATATCGCCGTGCTCTGGGGCGCTCCTGAGGTTGCAGACCGGGAGGCCGTCCCCACCGCGGACGAGTGGGCGCAGGTCTGCGGCACCATCAACTACGAGATCGTGACCCGGTTGGGTGCTCGTGTCCCGCGCTGCTACGTCGGGAGCCGCGGCACGGGCGACTACTCTCGACCCTAGACAACAGCAGACGTCGGATATCGCCGGTCCCGCTGGGCCGACCGGTTCCACCAACGGATCCATGCACGGATGAGGAGGGCATATGAGCGCAGCGCCGCACACACCTGAGACGGCCCCCGGGATCACCGTTGCCACCGGCAACGCCGATGAGACCCGGGCACTCGGGGCTCGGCTGGGCCGCCTGCTGCGCGCCGGCGACCTCGTCATGCTCTCCGGTGGGCTGGGGGCCGGTAAGACCACGCTCGCTCAGGGCATCGGCTCGGCCCTGGAGGTGCGTGGCCGGGTCTCCTCGCCCACCTTCATCATCGCCCGTGTGCACCCCTCCTTGTCCGACGGCCCTGACCTCATCCACGTCGACGCCTATCGGATCACCTCCCTGGAGGAGATCGACGCCCTCGACCTGGACTCCTCCCTGGACCGTGCGGTCACCCTGGTCGAGTGGGGTGAGGAGAAGGTAGAGGCCCTGAGCCCCAACCGTCTGGAGATCCAGGTGCTCCGCCCCCACGGAGCCGTCCATGCCGAGCCCCCGCAGGGCGACGATGTCCCCGCCGGTGCCGAGTACGCTGCCGGCTCGGTGACGGGGGAGCCTGTCGTGGACCTCGGCGAGGTCGACGACGGCAACCGGACCATCATCGTGAGCGCCGTCGGTCCGCGCTGGGCCGACGTCGATCTGAGCCCACTGGCCGCAGACGCCTCATCCCAGCCTGGAGTACCGCTGTGAACACTCCCACCACCGTGGCTCCGGTCCGCAACGCCATCCCCATCCGGCCGTCCCGACGCTCCCAGGGCCCCAGAGGCCTCATCCTTCCCGCGCTGGCGGCGACGCTTCTGAGCGTCTGCCTCCTGACCCTGGGGGGAGGCCCGGGCCGTTGCCGATACCAGTCCCCACCTCTCGCCGATCACGTCCGCCGGCGGCCTCACGGGTGTCTCAACCGACGCCGAGTCACGTGACGAGGCCAAGGCACTCATGGAGAGCGAGTGCGTCGCGCAGGTGCGTCAGAGCACCGGCGAGCAGGGCGAGATCACGGTGGGTGAGCCGCGGAGCGTCTACACCTGGGCATCCGGATTCCTCAACGGCTCCCAGCCCTCCGCGCAACCCGTCGACACCGGCGACTGGGCCGCGACCGTCTCCGCCGGCGGCAAGCCAGTCGGTCTTCTCGAAGTGGTCCATGACAAGGGGCACGCCACCTGCACCCCAGTGTTCGACGACGACCTGGCCACCGACGTCGACCAGATGGGTGAGGCCCACCTCGTCCACGACCGCAACGCCAACGCCTGGTACTCGCTGCGCGGCACCACGGTGATGGCGATGGGGGAGGCCGCCACCCGGCGCCTGGCCGGCCCCATCGAGCTCCGTGCCTATGGAGAGATCCTGCGTGAACGCGCCGGTTCCAAGCCCAAGACCTCCGCCGGTCAGAGCGAGGAGCGCTCCACCACGGGCGGCTGGGCGATCTGGGGGCCGGTCCTGGCGGTCGTCGTCGTCGGGCTCGTCACCGTCATCATCACGGTCCGTCACGAGCGCAAGGTGACCGCCCCCCTGCGTCAGGCCCGCAACCGCGCCGACATGGCCGAGCGCGCCGACCGGCGCTGCCGGGACGAGTCCGACACTCAGGGCGCCGCAGTGCGGCGGGGCATCCCCCGCGCTGCCATCGACCTGTCCCTTCTCGGGGACGAGGGCGAGGGCGATGCCGATGCGACCGCCGGCGAGACCCTGGGGGACACGATCCCCGAGAGCCGCATCAACTCACCGCGAGACCCGAGGGCATAGGCTGGTCCGGTGCGAATCCTCTCCATCGACTCCTCCCTGGGGACACAGCTCGCGGTCGTCGACGCCGCTCCCACGGCCGCCGGCGCACGCGCCCTGCAGGTACTGAGCCAGGACGAACAGGCCGATACCCGCCGTCACGCCGAGTCCCTGGGACAGATGCTCTCTCAGGCCCTGTCGGCCCCCGAGGTGGCCGAGCGCCCGCTGGACGCCGTGGTCGCCGCCACCGGTCCAGCCCCCTTCACCGGGCTGCGGGCCGGACTGGTGACGGCCGGGGTCATCGGACGCACCCGGGGCGTCCCCGTTCACGGAGTCTCCAGTCTCGACGCCGTCGCCCGCCTCGCCCTCGACGGACTCGGAGCCCCCGAGGGGCGGAAGGAACCTGTCGTCCTGGTCGCCACCGATGCCCGTAGACGCGAGGTCTATGCGGCACTCTTCCGCGCCAACGGGCCCGACGACGTCACCCGCCTGACCGAGATCAGCGTCTGCCCCCCGGCTCAGGTCGCCGAGCAGACACTGGGGCAGGGCGGCGGAGTCGACACCATCGACGTCGTGGCCGGTTCCGGCGCCGCCCTCTACCCCGAGCTGGCGGAGGCGGCCTCCTGCCACGAGGCCCTGGCCCCCGTCTCCGGTGACGCCCTGACCCAGGTGCGCATCGCCCTGGCCCGCCTCGAGCGCGGCGAGGAGCTGAGCACGCAGCCGCTCTACCTGCGCCACGCCGACGTGCAGATGCCCGCCGCGCGCAAGCGCGTGCGCTGACCCCGGGGCTGACCACGAAGGCGACTGAGATGCCTGAGGTGAAGGCAAGGGGCCGGGCCCCCGGATTGCGGGAGATGGCAGCGGGGGACCTGGAGACCATCGCCCGCCTCGAGAGCGAGCTGTTCGGGGCCGAGGCCTGGAGCCGCGACCTGCTGGCAGCCGAGCTGAAGGCCTCCCGCGGGCCTCGGGCGGACCGCCGCTACGTCGTCGTCGAGTCTGATGATGCCGATGACGCCGCGGATCATGACGCCGGAGGCGGACTGAATGGGTCGCGGCTCCTGGGCTACGCCGGTCTCTACCACGCCGGCGGCCTGTCCAGCGCGGACCTGTTGACCATCGCCACCGTCCCGTCCGCGCGCGGACGGGGGATCGCCTCCCTCATGCTCACCGACCTCATCTCCACCGCCCGAGGGATGACTGCCTTGATGTCCTGCTGGAGGTGCGCCAGTCCAACGAGGCCGCCCAGCGGCTCTACGCCAGGCACGGGTTCGTCCCCATCGGCCGGCGCCGTCGCTACTACCAGGCTCCGCCTGAGGACGCCGTGGTCATGCGGTTGACACTGCGCCCGCGCCCGGGGCCGGTAGGGGCAGAGGTCGGTGAGTCGAGCCCGGTGTGAGCCTGAGGAGCAGCTTTTCCGGGTTCACGCCATGGTGCCCGACTGGCCGGATTGCGCCGGGATCGAAGAAGCAGATAGGTGCCGTATCGGCCGGAAATAAACACGGTCCATGGAGAGGGAGCGGCGAGTGTCGGCGACTTCACAGATTTGTCTGACGCCCCTGTGACGAAAAGGTGGCTTCGGGTGACAGTCTCAACATATTCCGCGGCGTTGAATGAGGAACCGAGATTCGGAGAGAATCCCATGATTCTGCGGATCGCAGCGCTAACTGTACTGGTAGGGGCCCAGATGGGACCTACGGGACCTCGTGCCCGGCTAGCCTTCTGCTGTGGCCAAAACATCTGCTCCTTCCCTGAAGAGGCGGACCGCCTTCTCCACGACCGTCTTCATGAAGCGCATGATGGCGATCTCGGGACTGGTGTTCCTGTTCTTCGTCCTCTTCCACGCCTACGGCAACCTGCACTACTTCGAGGGTGAGGTCGCCTACGATCACTACGCCGTGTTCCTGCGAGCACTGCTGGTGCCGATCCTGCCTTACGGCGGTGTCCTGTGGATCCTCCGCCTGGCTCTCATGGCCTGCCTCCTGGCTCACGCCGGCAGCGCCTTCCACCTGTGGGTGCGCAACAAGCGGGCCCGCGGTAACGACAAGTACGCCGTCAAGAAGCCCGGCGCCGAGTACTTCGCCTCCCGCTACGCCATGCGCACCATGCGCTGGGGCGGTGTCATCCTCCTGCTGTTCATCATCTGGCACATCCTGCAGTACACCACCCTGTCACTGACGCCGGGAGGGAAGTACGTGCACGGACGGGCCTACCTCAACATGTACTACGGCTTCCAGCTGTGGTGGGTGTGGCTCATCTACGCGGTCGCGCTGGCCGCCCTGTGCCTGCACGTGTGGCACGGCGTGTGGTCCGCCCTGCAGACGCTGGGTGCGGTGCGAGGAAACACCATCCCCTTCATCCGACTGATCGCCTTCGTGCTGGCCTTCGCGCTGTTCGCCGCCTTCATGGCTGTTCCGACGGCGATCCTCTTCGGCTATGTCGATGCCCCCATGGCCACTGGCGACTACTACCCGCAGTTCTGTGACGCGATCGGCTCCTCCGCCGAGCACTTCGCCGAGTGTGCTGCGGCGACCCACTGAGAGTGAACGACTATGACTGAACTCATCGACGGCCTGTACTACGAGGGCGAGAAGATCGCCGACACCAAGGCCCCCCACTCCGTCCCGATCGACAGGCGCTGGGAGCAGCGCAAGTTCGAGGCCAAGCTGGTCAACCCCGCCAATCGCCGCAAGCTGGACATCATCGTCGTCGGCTCCGGCCTGGCGGGCGGCGCCGCGGCCGCCTCCCTGGGCGAGCAGGGCTACAACGTCAAGGTCTTCTTCTACCAGGACTCTGCCCGCCGGGCGCACTCCATCGCCGCCCAGGGCGGTATCAACGCCGCGAAGAACTACCGCAACGATGGAGACTCCACCTACCGGCTCTTCTACGACACGGTCAAGGGCGGTGACTACCGCGCCCGTGAGGACAACGTCTACCGCCTGGCGGAGGTCTCGGCCAACATCATCGACCAGTGCGTGGCCCAGGGTGTCCCCTTCGCCCGTGAGTACGGCGGCCTGCTGGACAACCGCTCCTTCGGTGGTGTGCAGGTCTCCCGTACCTTCTACGCCCGCGGCCAGACCGGCCAGCAGCTCCTCATCGGCGCCTACCAGGCCCTCGAGCGCCAGGTACACGCCGGCACGGTCAAGGAGTTCCGCCGCCACGAGATGGTCGAGCTCATCATCGTCGACGGCCGTGCCCGCGGCATCGTCACCCGCGACATGGTCTCCGGGAAGATCGAGACCCACCTGGCCGACGCCGTCGTGCTGGCCAGCGGCGGCTACGGCAACGTGTTCTTCCTGTCCACCAACGCGATGGGATGCAACGCCACCGCCATCTGGCGCGCGCACCGCAAGGGCGCCTACTTCGCCAACCCCTGCTACACGCAGATCCACCCCACCTGCATCCCGCAGTCCGGTGACTTCCAGTCCAAGCTCACCCTCATGAGTGAGTCCCTGCGCAACGACGGACGCATCTGGGTGCCCAAGAAGGCCGAGGACTGCGACAAGGACCCTCGCGACATCCCCGAAGAGGCGCGAGACTACTACCTCGAGCGCATCTACCCGGCCTTCGGGAACCTCGTGCCGCGTGACATCGCCTCCCGCCAGGCCAAGAACATGTGCGACGAGGGGCGCGGCGTGGGACCGGCCATCAAGGAGCGTGACGCCAACGGCAATGAGCGGATGATGCGTCGCGGCGTCTACCTGGACTTCTCCGAGGCCATCGACCGCCTGGGCAAGGATGCCGTCTCCGCCCGTTACGGCAACCTGTTCGAGATGTACCAGCGCATCACCGGGGACGACCCCTACGAGGTCCCCATGCGCATCTACCCCGCCGTGCACTACACGATGGGTGGCCTGTGGGTGGACTACGACCTGGAGTCCAACGTCCCGGGCCTCTACATCGCCGGAGAGGCCAACTTCTCCGACCACGGCGCCAACCGCCTGGGCGCCTCCGCCCTCATGCAGGGGCTGGCTGACGGCTACTTCGTCCTGCCCGACACCATGAACGACTACCTGGCGGACATGCTGCGCCTGGGCAAGGTCGACCCCAACGCCCCGGAGATCGCCGAGGCCCAACGCTCCGTCGAGGAGCGCGTCGCCCGCCTCATGGCCCTGCGCGGCACCCGAAGCGTGGACGACTTCCACATGGCCCTGGGCCGCATCATGTGGGAGTACTGCGGAATGGAACGGCGCGATGCCGGACTGCGCGACGCCATCGAGCAGATCCGGGCCCTCAAGGAGGAGTTCTGGCGCGACGCCCGTATCACGGGCCAGGCCGACGAGCTCAACCAGGCCCTGGAGAAGGCCGGCCGACTGCTGGACTTCTTCGAGCTGGCCGAGCTCATGTGCATCGACGCCCTGCACCGGCGTGAGTCCTGCGGTGGCCACTTCCGGGCGGAGTCCCAGACTCCCGAGGGTGAGGCCCTGCGGCACGATGACGAGTTCCTCTACGTCGCCGCCTGGGAGTGGGGCGGGGAGAACCAGCCGCCGATCCTCCACAAGGAGGACCTCGTCTACAAGGACATCGAGCTCAAGCAGCGGAGTTACAAGTGAACATCAAGCTCAAGATCTGGCGCCAGAAGAACAAGGACTCGAAGGGCCACTTCGAGGAGTACGCCATGAGCGGGATCGAGGAGCACATGAGCTTCCTCGAGGTCCTCGACCTGCTCAACGAGCAGCTCTTCGCCGAGGGCAAGGAGCCGGTGGCCTTCGACTCCGACTGCCGCGAGGGCATCTGCGGTCAGTGCGGTGTGGTCATCAACGGGCAGGCCCACGGGCCCATCCGCTCGACCACTGCCAGCTGCACATGCGCCACCTGGCGGAGGACCCCTCCTTCAAAGGACGGCTCCACCATCACGATCGAACCGTGGCGCTCCACCGGCTTCCCGGTGCTGCGTGACCTCATCGTGGACCGCTCCGCCCTGGACCGCATCGTCCAGGCCGGTGGCTACATCTCGGTCAACACCGGTGGGGCCCCGGAGGCCCACTCGGTGCCCGTGCAGAAGGAGAAGGCCGACGCAGCCTTCGAGGCTGCCGCCTGCATCGGCTGCGGCGCCTGCGTGGCGGCCTGCCCCAACGCCTCGGCCATGCTGTTCACCGGTGCGAAGATCTCGCACCTGGGCCTGCTGCCGCAGGGCCAGCCCGAGCGCCTCGCTCGCGTGGTGAGCATGCTCAACCAGCACGACGACGAGGGCTTCGGCGGCTGCACGAACATCGGAGAGTGTGCGGCCGTGTGCCCCAAGTCGGTTCCGCTCGAGGTCATCTCGCGCCTCAACCGGGATCTCGGCCACGCTGTGTGGAAGGGCCAGCACGCCCACTGACCTCCCTGCCTCACTCAATACCGAGTCGGGTACTTCTCGCGGCCCCAACAGTATTTCTGTCGGGCAGCGCGAGAAGTACCCGGCTCGGTGCTAGTGGACGGTGAAGGTGATCCCGGCGAAGTCCGCGATCCGGGGGACATTCGAGTCGGCCTCGGGAACACCGTCGCCCACAAGAAGGACCTGTGCACCGGCGCGCCGGGCGGCGGTGTAGCCGGAGGCGGCATCCTCCAGCACCAGGCAGAGGAGATCGGTACGTCCAGGAGCTCGGCGGCCTTGAGCTAGGGGGCAGGATCGGGCTTTCCTCGGTCGATGTCGTCGGCGGAGACGACCACAGGGGGAATGGGGACACCGGCCTCCTCCATGAGCGCCCGCATGAGCTCGATCGGCGCGGAGGTCACCAGGGCCAGTGGAATGTCGGCGTCGATCAAGGCAGTCATGAAAGCTGCGGCGCCGAGAATCTCCGTCATCCGTCCAGCGGTGAGCACGATCTCCTCACGAGCGAAGCGCTTGTGGATGGCATCCTGCTCCTCGGCTGTCAGCTCCGGCAGGAACCGACGGATCGTGTCGAGGCCGGTGCGGCCGGGGGAGTAGGCCATGATCTCATCGAAGCGCTCACTCATGCCGTAATCACGGGCGAAGGAGTCCCACATCGACTCCACGACCGCCGAGGAGTCCACCAGGGTGCCATCCACGTGCACATGCCTGCGCCGTCATGTCTAGCTGGAGGCCTCGACGAACTCTCCGTTCTTCAGAGCGTACTCCTTGCAGTGCTGGGCACTGTTCTTGGGGTATTCGGTGCAAAGACTGACTCTGGAGACGCTGGGGTACTTCTTGATCGTTGACAGGAGAGAGTCCGTGGTGTCCTGGCTGGGGCCATCGGGGTTGTCGGGGCCAAGGCCTCCGACGAGCGCCCGGAATCCCTCTTTCTCGTCCGAGATGAGAGTATTGGCAGTGATGACGATCCTGGGTTCCTTCACCTCGGGAATGGGGAGGTTGACGATGTCTGAGATCAACGAGGTGGGTAGCGTCTCCGTTGTTTCCTCTCTGCTCGTGCTGGTGCGGATGGACCAGTCGCCGATCGTAAAACTGTCCTCCGCGCTGAGGTATTGACCATCCTTGGCCTGGATGGGATGAGTGGATATATCAGACGGAATTGAGTTCTGGGTGCCGCGATCGATTGTCAGGGACTCGTATTCCTGGGTGATTTTTTCGGCGGTCCCGCCCGAATGCTCTGCTGCTGTCTCCATGAAGGTGCAGGCTTTTTCCAGGGCTTGTTCCTGGTCGTTGGAGCTAGAAGAATCCTTCTCTTCGCTGAGGTCGATGGGGACTTTTGTGAATGCAAGGACGGTGTTGTGGTACTTCCAGGTGAGCTCAATATATGCCGTACCCGCCTTGATCTTGTCATGGCCGGGAAGCTCGGTGGCTACCCGGTTCAGAAAGGCGCAGGCCTGGTCCGGCTCCGTGTCGTCGGAGAGCGTCGTCGTAGCGATGGCGTGGCACCCGGTCTCGGCGTACGTCTCGCAGGAGGTCTTGACCTTCTCAACACCGTCCTGCTTCAAGAGCCAGGAGCGGATGACGCTTCCTCCGCCGTCGGAGCACGCAGTCAGCGGGAGAACCGCTAGGGCCGCAGTCGCGACGGCCATGAAGTGCCTAGCCGTCGGCCGCCGGTTCCACGTGCGCAGGGTGCGCCTCGAGTGGCCGTGCTGACGGGGAGGAACGTACTGCCTGAGCCTGTTCATGACAGGAGCGTAAGGGGGGATGCAGATGTCAGACAGGGGTGTTGATCCCCATCGCGGGCTCAGTGGAACCGTGCCGTGGCGGCTCGGTGGGCGTCAGTGAGCATCAGTGGGCAGCTGTTCTGCCTCCATCTCCGTAGGCGATAGGCTGGGCTGGTGAGCGATCCCCTCATTCTCGGTATCGAGTCCACCTGCGACGAGACCGGCGTAGCCATTGTGCGTGGCCGCGAGCTCCTCGCCGACGTCACCGCCACCTCCATGGACCAGTACGCGCGCTTCGGCGGCATCATTCCCGAGATCGCCTCACGCGCCCACCTGGAGTCCTTCCTGCCGACCCTCGACGCCGCGCTGGAGAAGTCCGGTGTCGATCTGGGCGAGGTCGATGCCGTCGCCGTGTGCGCCGGCCCCGGACTCATCGGTTCCCTGACCGTTGGCATCTCCGCCGCCAAGGCGCTGGCCGCGAGCCTGAACCGGCCGATCTACGGCGTCAACCACGTCATCGGCCACCTGGCGGTCGATGAGCTGGTCGACGGCCCCCTGCCGGAGCGCTTCGTCGGACTCATCGTCTCCGGCGGCCACTCGAACCTCCTGAGCATCCGGGACGTCGCCACCGACGTCGTCGAGCTCGGTGGCACTCTCGACGACGCCGCCGGCGAGGCCTTCGACAAGGTCGGCCGGCTCCTCGGCCTGCCTTACCCCGGCGGCCCGCACGTGGACCGGCTCTCTCAGGAGGGTGACCGCAGCGCCATCCGCTTCCCTCGAGGTCTGGCCGCGGGCAAGGACAAGGAGCGCCACCGCTACGACTTCTCCTTCTCCGGCCTCAAGACCGCTGTGGCCCGCTACGTCGAGTCCCTGGAGGACTCCGGCCAGGAGGTGCCCACTGCCGACGTCTGCGCCGCGTTCTCGGAGGCCGTCAATGACTCCCTGACGGCCAAGGCGGTCCAGGCCTGCCTGGACACCGGCTGCGACACGCTTGTCGTTGGGGGCGGCTACTCGGCCAACTCCCGCCTGCGGTCCCTGGCCGCCGAGCGCTGCGAGGAGGCCGGCATCACCCTGCTCCTGCCGCCACTGCGTTTCTGCACCGACAACGGCGCCCAGATCGCCGCCCTGGGGTCAGCGGCCGTGCGAGCCGGCGTCGCCCCCAGCCCCATGGACTTCGCTCCGGACTCGGGAATGCCGCTGGACGTCAGCGTCGCTCACTGAGGCTTGCTGCCCTCCGGCATCCGTCGCGCTCGGGGCAAGACCCGCGGCCACTCCCCGGATAATGATCTCGATCTTGCGGTCTAGCCCGCCTCGGTCCAGCCAGCTCTCGTTGGGTGTCAGCGCTTCGGGCAGGGCCGGTGCCTTGCTGTCCTTCGCGAACCGACTCGCCTCCTCCAGCCCCGTGGCGCCACCCCTCCCGGCGTCCGAGGCGCTCTGTCCTGGTTCGTGTCCCAGGAATGGCGCAGGCGGCTCGGGGCGACCGGCGGGGGGAGCGCATGACCTCGATCTGTGCGTGCGTGGAGATGACGGTGTCGCCGACGAAGTCCAGGACCACCCCGGCCTCCTCGGCCTCCAGGCCGCCGTCGACCAGAACCTGACATGCCTGGGCCACCCGAGTGGCGAAGAGCTGATGGGCCCACGGCACGCCCATGATGACTCCGGCCAGTCCGGGATAGCGCTCCAGCATCCCCCAGATGGCCTCGGCGTGCGCCCTGACCGCATCGGGCCAGCGCCTCCCGGCCGCTGGGACATCGACCTCGGCGGCGATCCTCTCCAGGCAGGCGGCCAGCAGGTCCTCGCGCGAGGAGATCGTGCGGTACAGCCCGGAGACCGCCACGCCCAGCCGCTTGGCCACCGCCGTGAGTGTGAAGTCCGCGATGCCGATCTCGAGCGCGGCGTCGACGACGTCATCGCGTGAGAAACCGGGTCTCGGTCCGGTCGGTCGGCCCAGTCGCGCAGGTGGTGTCATGGCAGCACCGTAGTGGTCCTTGAGATCGGTTGCTCGAGGTTCAGCAGCAAGAGTAAGGTGACCCTTATCGAGTTCTGAAAGCCATTCAGAATTAGTCGACGGAAGGTTGGGACACCGGATGAGCACGCAGACACAACCGTCGGCTCCGGAAGCCTCGCCGCACTCATCGCCGGCGTCCCCACCGGCGGCGCCGCCCTCGGTCGGCGCTGCAGCGCCTGACGAGGCAGGTGAACAGGCCCCGCAGAGCAATGCTCAGCGTTCGCGCGAGGGGCAGGCCGCCATCGCCCGGCTCGGTACCCCCGTGCGCACCCGCCTGCGAATCGGTCAGATCCTCGTGCTGCTCTCCGCGGTCCTGGCGGTGGCGCCCTACGTCGCACTGGTCCAGTTCGGCGACATCCTGCTGCGCGCCCACCGGGCAGGCCTGAGCCCGAACCCCCAGCAGGTATCAGGCGCGGTCATGGTGCTCGTGAGCGCCTACTCCGCCCGCCTGCTGCTGTACTTCCTGGCGCTGCTCATCACCCACCTGGCCGACCTGTCCCTGTGCGACCGCCTGCGCCGCGACATCGTCGAGCGCATCTCTCATGCCCCGCTGTCCTGGTTCACCGCCTTCACCTCCGGGCACCTGCGCAAGGCCGTTCAGGACGACACGACCCTCGTTCACACCGTCATCGCCCACGGCCCCGTCGAGCGACTCAACGCCATCGTCACTCCGCTGGCACTGCTGGGGTGCGCCTTCTGGATCGACTGGCGCCTGGCCCTGCTGGCCGTCTCCACGCTCGTCCTCTACGTGCTCACCTACTCGGTGTCCATGCGCGGGATGAACGAGAAGACCGTGGAGATGGACCGCAAGCTGGCCGCCATCTCCTCCACCATGGTCGAGTTCGTCTCCGGGATCGGCGTGGTCAAGGCCTTCGGCCGCGTCGGACGCGCCCACTCTGCCTACCTCACCGCCGCGGACGAGTTCTCCGCCTTCTACCGCGCCTGGGCGATGCCCCTGGTCACCGTCACCTGCCTGGCCTTCACCTGGGTCTCCATCCCCGTGCTGCTCCTGGTCAATCTCGGTGGCGGGGCGCTGCTCATCCACGCCGGGGCCGTCACCCTGCCCCAGGTCCTGGCCACGACCCTCGTCGCCCTGGTCCTTCCCGCCGCCCTCATCACCATCGCCTCGATCTCCTGGTCCTACCAGCTGGCCGGAGCGGCGGCCCTGCGGCTGTGCGAGGTCCTCGATACCCCCGTCCTGCCCGCCACTGACCGGCCCGGGCGACCCCAGGCGACGCGCGTTGAGATCGACCATGTCTCCTTCTCCTACGGGGACGTCCTCGCCGTCGACGACGCCTCCCTGACCCTGGAACCGGGAACCGTGACCGCGCTGCTCGGTCCCTCCGGCTCGGGCAAGTCGACACTGGCCACTCTCATCGCCCGCTTCGCCGACCCCGATGCCGGTGCCATACGCATCGGCGGGGTGGACTTGCGGGACATGGATGAGACCACCCTGTACTCCACCGTCTCCTTCGTTCTCCAGGACGCCCAGCTGCTCGCCACCACCGTGCGGGAGAACATAGCCCTCGGGCGCCCCGAGGCCGACCTGCAGCAGGTGCGCGCCGCCGCCCGTGTGGCCCGTATCCACGACGACATCATGGCGCTGCCGGAGGGCTACGACACCGTCCTGGGGCAGGACACGTCACTGTCCGGCGGGCAGAGCAACGCATCGCCATCGCCCGCGCCATCCTGCTGGACACCCCCGTCATCGTGCTCGACGAGGCCACTGCCATGGCCGACCCCGAGTCCGAGGCCGAGATCCAGCAGGCACTGAGCACCCTGGTCAAGGATCGCACCGTCCTGGTCATCGCCCACCGGCCGGCCGCCGTGCGCGGCGCCGACCGCATCGTCGTCATGGAAGGCGGGCGTGTCGCCGCCGTCGGCACCCACCGGGACCTGGTGGACGAGCCCCACTACCGGGCACTGCTGCGCCAGGCCGGCGAGCTCGAGGACGCCACGGGGGCGGACGGTAACGACGCGACCGGGGCGGGCATCCCCGTACCCGTCGACGACGGAGCCGATAGTGAGGACCTTGCGGCGTCCTGGACCGGCGATCGGGGCGAGCGGTCAGGGCCCGCGCTCCCGGTCCCGTCCTCTCCCACCGGGTCCTCCAGGCCGGTGGGCTCCCTGCTGTCCCGCTTCCGCCGGCTCATGGCCGACTCCTCCTGGAAGCAGACCCAAGGGTGCCTCATCCTGGCGGGAGCCAACGGTTTCCTGGTGGGGCTCGCGCTTCTGGCGCTGCTGCCAGCCTCGGTCGCTCTGGCGACCGGTGCCCCCCCGGTGGGGGCTGTCCTTCGGTGGTTGGCTCATCGTGCTAGCCGTTGTCGGCATCGGCGCGGCCGTCTCCGACTTCCTGGGACGGCGCAGGGGCATGTCAGGCGCGCTGGGCTTCATGCACGACGTCCACCACGCGGTGGGCGACCGGATCGCGCGCCTGCCTCTGCGCTGGTTCACCGCCGACTCCGCCGGCACCCTGTCGCGGGCCGTGAGCCAGGAAATGGTAGCACTGGGGGAGTCCGCCGCCCACTTCATGTACACGCTCGCCTCCACGACAGCCGCATGCGTGGTCATCGGGGTCGGCTCCTGGGCCTGGGACTGGCGCCTGGGACTTCTGCTGACGGCGGCCGCACCCCTGTTCGCCGGACTCGTGCGCCTCTCGCGCCGTCTGCTGGACCGGGGCAAGTCCATCTCCGAGCCCGCCGAGCGTGAGCTCGCCGCCCGCATCGTCGAGTTCGCCCGCTGTCAGGGGGCCCTGCGCTCCTGCCGGGCCGCCTCCGGCTACAGCCGCCTCACAGCCGCCTTCGACGCCGGAGCCCGCGCCTCCAGACGCGCCCTGTGGTGGGAGTCCGCCGGCAACCTTGTCAACGGTGCGCTGAGCCAGATCATCGTCGTCACCATGATCGTCCTGGCCTCCGCACTGGCCGCCGCCGGCGCCATGGAGCCGCTGGCGTCCATCGCCGTCATCGGCATGTGCCTGCGCTTCACCACTATGCTCGACGACATCGGGGCCTCCGTGATGGGCATGGAGGAGCGGCGCCAGATGATGAACCACCTCGACGCCGTCATGGACGCCGAGCTCATGACCGAGCCGCAGGACCCCCTTGCGTTGCCCGAGCCCGGGACCGTCGAGCTCGACGACGTCGTCTTCGGCTACCGCGCCGATGCTCCCGTCCTGCCCGGAGTATCGATGAGTGTGCCCGCGCGCACCATGTGCGCGATCGTGGGTCCCTCCGGCAGCGGCAAGACGACCATCGCCCGCCTCGTCGCCCGTTTCTGGGACGTGGGCTCGGGAGCCGTGAGAGTCGGCGGCGCCGACGTGCGTGACATGCCGACCGCCCAGCTCATGGAGCAGCTCTCCATGGTCTTCCAGGACGTCTATCTCTTCGACGACACCCTGGCCGCCAACATCCGCATCGGCGACCCCGCGGCCGACGACGCCCAGGTGCGGTGGGCCGCGGGGCTCGCCGGTGTCACGGAGATCGTCGACCGTCTGCCCCACGGTTGGGACACGCGCGTGGGAGAGGGCGGACGGGCCCTGTCCGGCGGTGAGCGCCAGCGCGTCTCCATCGCCCGCGCCCTGCTCAAGCGCGCACCGATCGTCCTGCTCGATGAGCCACCAGTGCGCTGGACGCTGAGAACGAGGCCAACATCGTCGCCGCGATGCAGGAGCTGCGACGCGCCTCGACCCTCATCGTCATCGCTCACAAGCTCGAGACGATCGCCGCCGCCGACCAGGTCGTCGTCCTCGACGACGCCGGGCACGTCGCCCAGCACGGGCACCACGATGAGCTCGTGTCCCTCGAGGGGCCCTACCGCAGCTTCTGGGAGCAGCGCACCCGGGCGCGCGGTTGGTCCCTCGTCTAGAGGAGAAACACGCGGGAGGGGCGGGTCAGGATTTGGCCGCCAGCGAGAGCACCTCGGTGGGGCGCAGGGGCCTGCCTGCACGGGCCTCTGCCAGCAGCAGCCTGACGGCCGCCTCCCTCTGCCCGTCGTAGGCTCTGACCGCGGCGATCTGACGCTGGTAGGAGGCCCCCGACTCCAACGTGGCGCGCACGGATTCCAGCTCGGCGGCGCAGCCGAGGTCCTCGGCGACGGGTGCGAGCTCGGTGAGCATCCGCTCAACGGTGTCACCCACGAGCTCCTCCTCGCCGTCTGAGTTGACGATGAGGATCGCGTCCATGCCGTAACGGGCCGAGCGCCACTTGTTCTCGGCGACGTACCAGTCCGGCATCGCATCGAGCTCCTCGCCCCGGTCCAGGGTGCGGGAGAAGGACTCCACGAGGCACTGGGTCAGCGCCGCGATCCCGGCCAGCTCGGTCAGGTTCGTGGCGGCATCGCAGGCCCGCACCTCGATAGTCCCCAGTCGAGGGGAGGGGCGCACATCCCAACGGATCTCGGTGAAGTCCTCGATGACGCCGGTGTGGACCAGGTCCCCGGTGTAGCTCTCCAGCTGCTCCCAGGTGCTGAACTGCTCGGGTGCACCGGCGGTGGGCAGCTGCTGGAACATCATGGCCCGGTTGTCCGCATAGCCCGTGTCCGCCCCCGCCCAGAAGGGTGAGGAGGCGCTCAGGCACTGCAGATGGGCGGTGCGCGTGAGCAGGGCCTTGAGGATCGGAAGGACCTTGGCCCGGTCCTCGACGCCGACGTGCACGTGGGTGCCGAAGATGAGCATCTGGTGGCCCCACAGCCGGGTGCGGTCCACCAGGCGGGCGTAGCGCTCGGCGTTGGTCACCTTCTGCACCAACGGGTCCGCGAAGGGATGGGTTCCGGCTGAGGCCAGATCCACGCGCAGCGGGTCGGTGACCGGAAGGACGCGGTCGAAGGCGAGAGCGATGTCCTCCATGCACTCGGCCACGGTCCTGCGTGCCCCGGAGACAAGCTCGATGGTGTTGAGCATCATCTCGCCATGCACGTGCGGGTCCGGGCCCACCTTCTGGAGGATCTCCTCGGCGCACTGGCGCAGGTCGAGACTGTCTCGGTCGATGAGCGCCAGCTCCCACTCCACCCCCAGCGTGGAGCGGGCCGAGCTGGCGAAGGGGAGGGACTGGGGGCGGCGGGCCGGCGGCAGCTGAGCGTCGGCGGACGCGGCGCTCGGGCTCGTCATGTCAGTCGTGTCCTGCATGTCCTGGTCTCCTCGGGTTCCTCAGGTCCCTCGTGGGCGCTGACGGGGATGGTCTCTCGTCGCTGGAAGGGGGCTGTCACGTCGGCGAGTGCGCCGATGAGGCGCCGGCGATCGGTTCGACGACGAGAACGGCGCCCTTCGCCTTGTCTCCCACCCGGGTCAGGATCCAGGTCTCCGACTCCCGACCGCTGAGCCTCAGCGAGGCGCGCAGCGCGTCGGGGGAGACATCGACTCCGCGCTTGAGGATCTCCAGGCGTCCGATACCGAGCTCGCGGCCACGGGCCCGCAGGGCCTTGAGCCGTAGCGGCAGGACCTCGGTGAGCCGGAAGGAGCGCACGAAGGGGGCGGTCGACTCATCGGGGAGACGCTCTCCCGTGAGGTAGCCGATCCGGGGCCCCACAGGCCTGGCGTCCAGGGTCTCACAGAGGTGGGCGACGAGTCCGGCGCGCACGGCGGCGCCGTCGGGAACGTGGATGATGCTGCCCAGGTCGTCGGGCGAGCCGATCGGGTCGACCTGGACCGGCGGCTGCGAGGGATCGGTGGTGCTGGGATCGACCAACGTGCAGGCGCTCGCACCATCCGTCCCTGAGCGCAGGATCAGGGCGGAGCGCCCGGGCCCCTCCGGTGCCAACGGTCCGCACCAGATGGCCGCCTCGACGACGTCGCCGTCCACGCTCACCCACTGGGTGTGGGCATCCGGCGGCAGCACGGCGTGGTCGATGCCGGGAGCGACCTTGACGCCGAGGGCGGGCACGAACTCACGCAGCGCGAGTACCTGCGACAGGGCCGGTGACCACTGCTCCGGGTCGGTGATGCGCCGCCCGTCGGCGCGGCGGGCGGGGTCGGCGAAGACGGCGTCGACCCCGCGCTCGACCAGGTCGATCTCCAGGGCGTCGGCGCACTCGACGCTCGCGTGGGGGAAGGGCATGAGGTTGATGGTGGCCAGAGCGGCCGCGGCCTCATCGCGGTCGACGGCGAGCACTGGCAGGTCGAGCCCGGCCAGGGCGACGGCGTCGCCACCGATCCCGCAGCCCAGGTCCGCGACCTTCGACACGCCCGCGGCCGCGTAACGGGCTGCATGATGAGCCGCGACCGCCAGCCGGGTGGCCTGCTCCAGGCCGTCGGCGGTGAAGAGCATCTGCTGGGCGAAGGGCCCGAACTTCGCCGCGGCCCGCTCGCGCAGGCGCTGCTGCGTCAGTGCGGCCGCCACCAGGGCGGGGGAGTGGCCCTCCTCGCGCAGGGAGCGTCCCAGGGACAGGGCCTCGGACGGGTCGTAGGGGGGCAGGGAGGACAGAAGCTCCCAGCCCTCGGGGGTCAGAAGGAGCGCGACGTGGTTCTCAGCCATCACCCCGAATCATTCCATGGAGAACCTGCCAGTGGGCGTGATGTTCACTGGGTGGAGCGGGAAGGGTCTGAGAGGGGCGGAGGGATTCTGTCGGGCAGCCGGGTGGGTAGGGTTGTGGGTCGAGGTCCTGTACGCCTACGGGGCCGGGTAGCGCTGGACGGGAAGGCGGGCGGGTGCCTGATGACTGAGGAGGAGCCTCGACTCTCCGCCCCTCACGGGGGCGACGCCGTCACAGAGCACAAGGACGACGAGGTGAACGCATCGCAGAGTCCTGGCGCTGCGGTCCGTCCCCGGGTGCTTGTGCGACGACTGGTGCGGATCTCGCTGGCAGTCATGGGTGCTGCGGCCCTTCTGACAGCCGGGGCCAGTGTCTGGACATGGACCGTCAGCGCCGGGCATATCGAGATCACCGGTGGGAGCGACGGTGACGGTGAGGCCGCCAGGGCGCCGGTGGCGATCGTCCTGGGGGCGGCCGTTCACGCCGACGGGCAGCCCTCTCCCTGGCTGGCCCACCGCCTCGACGCCGCCGCCGATCTCTACACCGGCGGTCGCGTCGAGGCGATCCTGGTCTCCGGGGACAACCGGCGTGCCGGCTATGACGAACCCACTGTCATGCGCAGGTACCTCCTCTCCAAGGGGATCCCCGATCAGGCGATCGCCGTGGACTACGCGGGCTTCGACACTTACGACACCTGCGTGCGGGCGCGCAGGATCTTCGGGATCGAGCGGGCGCTGCTCGTGACCCAGGACTTCCATGAGCCGCGCGCGGTCGCCATCTGCCGTTCGGTCGGCGTCGACGTCGACGGCGTCGGAGACTCGCGGGCCCGCAGCGACCGCATCGGGTGGACGGTCACTGGATACGCGAGCGCCCGGCGGCGATCAAGGCCGTCATCGATGTCGTCTCCCGACGAGACCCGACTCTGGGGCGCCGAGAGACGAGCGTCGGGGAGGCCATCGTCTGGACCCGGGAGCACCGACGCTGACGAGGGCTGACGCCCATGGCGAAACCACCGCCACGTTTTGGCACTCGCGTTGACTGAGTGCTAACGCCGTCGTAGATTCTCCGTCAGGCGCAGCGGGGTGCTCGCCCGGTCCTGGGACGCAGGCGGGCACCTTCTGCGACTCGCACTCCTGCATCGTGCCGGACCGACCCCCGCGACGGCGGTCGGGCACGCCTGGGGAGGGCGAACAAGCCGTTCTACTGCACGTTGAAGAGAAGGAGGAGGTCTCCGATGTCGATCTCCATCAAGCCGCTCGAGGACCGCATCGTCGTTCAGACCGCTGAGGCCGAGCAGACCACCGCATCCGGCCTGGTCATCCCCGACACCGCCAAGGAGAAGCCCCAGGAGGGCAAGGTCGTGGCCGTGGGCCCGGGCCGCGTCGATGACTCCGGCAACCGCGTGCCCGTTGACGTCGCCGAGGGTGACGTCGTCATCTACTCCAAGTACGGGGGCACCGAGGTCAGCTACGCCGGTGAGGACTACCTCATCCTGTCGGCGCGCGACGTCCTGGCGGTCGTCACCAAGTGACCCGTTGAGGTCGTGTGCGTCGCCCGGCGCCACGGCACGCTGAAAGGGGAGGCACTCCAGAGTGCCTCCCCTTTCAGTATGCGCGCGCAGTACCTGCTGCATGTGTGCGCCGTGTCCGGACGATTGTCTGGATGTTGAGTTGGGAACGTCCGTGCTGTCGATTCCCTGACACAGGCGGAGCGTCAGGCCGGTTCGTTGGCGAAACGGCGTGCCTGCTGCTCGTAGTAAGCGCGCCGCTCCTCCTCGCTCATGCCTCCCCAGACGCCATAGGGCTCGCGAGTGCTCAGGGCGTGGTCCCGGCACTCCTCCAGGACGGGGCAGTCCTGACAAATGGCCTTTGCTCGTTCGTCCCGTCGTCGACGGGAACCGCCTCTCTCTCCTTCGGGATGGAAGAAAACCGAGGAGTCCATGCCGAGGCAGGCCCCCCGGTACTGCCACTCCCAGAGGGTGGAGATCGGGCCGGGCAGACGTGATGAGTCGTGCATTGTCTCCCTCCCCTCCTTTGGGTATGGCGGTCGGGCACACCGAACTTGATGTGCTATACCTAACGATAAGATCGCGCGGTGCGTTAATCAAGAAGAATCATTCTATCTCACAATGAAATTTTCTCCAGATTTGCTGAGTGAACGCATTCTGGCTGTCTGAAAACGTGCGCCAGAATATGACGCTCGAATAGCAGAAACGTTTTGTGAATGATGTATGCATGAAGAGCATCTTTTTTCTGAAACGTTCCGCATTCATTGTCGCTTTGTTTTGGGGCGCGCGTCACCTTGCCGCGGTGGTCTCGCCGTCCGGCCGGGTGCTGTGTCGGGTGTCGGGTCGGCCGCTCGGCCTCACCCCTCCGGACGCTTCAGTGCCGGACGGCTCGATGGCACGAGTGGGCCGGTGGTGCGGACAGGCCGGTACCGGCGGATATGCACAGGGCGGTCAGGTCGTCCTACGATGTTCCCGTGAGCGACTCGATCACCAGCCCTGACGTCTTTGCCCCCACTGGACTCACTTACGACGACGTGCTCCTGCTGCCCAGGCTGACCGACGTCATCCCCTCCGAGGTCGATACGATCTCCAGACTGACCCCGAGGATCAGCCTGGCCACCCCGCTGCTCTCGGCCGCGATGGACACGGTCACCGAGTCGGACATGGCTATTGCCATGGCTCGTCAGGGTGGTATCGGCATCCTCCACCGAAACCTGTCCATCGAGGACCAGGCTCAGCAGGTGCGACGCGTCAAGCGCTCGGAGTCCGGAATGGTCACCGACCCGGTGACCGTTGGCCCGGACGCCACCATCGCTCAGCTCGACGAGCTCTGCGGCCACTACAAGGTCTCCGGCCTTCCTGTCGTCGACGCGGGAGGCAACCTTCAGGGGATCATCACCAACCGCGATCTGCGCTTCGTCCCCCCGGAGCGCTGGGCGAGCCTGACCGTGCGCGAGTGCATGACGCCGCGTGATCGCCTCATCACCGGCGCGACCGGCATCTCCCGGGAGGACGCCAAGGCGCTCCTGGCTGAGCACCGCATCGAGAAGCTGCCCCTCGTCGATGCCGAGGGGCGCCTCACCGGTCTCATCACCGTCAAGGACTTCGTCAAGACCGAGCAGTACCCCCACGCCACCAAGGACGCCGAGGGGCGTCTCGTGGTGGGGGCCGCCGTCGGCTACTGGGGAGACACGTGGGAGCGCGCCGGGGCCCTGGCCGACGCCGGCGTGGACGTCCTCATCGTCGACACCGCCAACGGCGGTGCCAAGCTGGCGCTGGAGATGATCTCGCGCCTCAAGTCCGATTCCGCCTTCCAGGGCATCGAGGTCATCGGCGGCAACGTCGCCACCCGTGAGGGCGCCCAGGCACTCATCGACGCCGGTGCCGACGCCGTCAAGGTGGGAGTGGGACCGGGGTCCATCTGCACCACGCGCGTCGTCGCCGGCGTGGGGGTGCCCCAGGTGACGGCCATCTACGAGGCCGCCCGCGCCTGTAAGCCCGCCGGGGTCCCCCTCATCGCCGACGGTGGTCTGCAGTACTCCGGTGACATCGCCAAGGCCCTGGTGGCCGGTGCGGAGACGGTCATGCTCGGCTCCCTGCTGGCAGGCTGCACGGAGTCGCCCGGTGACCTCGTCTTCGTCAATGGCAAGCAGTGGAAGCGCTACCGCGGCATGGGCTCGCTGGGCGCCATGAGCTCGCGTGGACGTACCTCCTACTCCAAGGACCGCTACTTCCAGGCCGATGTCTCCTCCGACTCCAAGATCGTCCCCGAGGGCATCGAGGGACAGGTCCCCTACCCCGGAGCACTGGGCGACGTCGTCTACCAGCTCATGGGCGGGCTGCACCAGTCCATGTTCTACGTGGGTGCGCGCACGATCCCCGAGCTCAAGGAGCGCGGGCAGTTCGTGCGGATCACGAGTGCCGGCCTCAAGGAGTCCCACCCCCACGACGTCAAGATGACCGTCGAGGCCCCCAACTACACCGGGCGAGACGGGGCCTGAGGCGCCAGCAGCCCCAGCTGTCCCGACAGACTCAGCACGCACTGCCGCGCGGGGAGCCGGCCGGAGTGATCCGGCTGGCTCCCCGCGCTGAACGCCCCTCGCCGGTTGTGCGGCGGGTGAGTTCGGAGGGACTCAGTACGTGGGGGAGTCCGGCAGGGGCCAGGCGGTCTGGGCCGGCGTCCGTGAAGGATTCTGGCGCGCCAGCCACTTGTTGAAGGACTCCGCCCAGGTGCGGTGGGCTCGGGCCTGGAAGGCCACGAGCTCACCGGGGTCGAGCTCCGGGATCTGCGGGTGGACCCCGGCCAGGGCCTCGAGCACATCGAGAGTGGCGGCCACATCCACCTCCGCGGTGTGCAGGGCCTCGTCGACGCGCACGCCGTAGACCTCGCAGAGGTCGCCCAGGCGGCGCTTGCCCCGGCGGTAGCGATCCACGGCCCGGTCCAGGACCAGCGGGTCGGCGATGGGCCCCAGCTCGCGGCCGAGGCGCGAGCGCATCGTGGGCAGTCCGTGGCGAGCGAGCTCGGCCTCCATGAGAGTCAGGTCGTAGGAGGCGTTGAAGGCGACAACCGGAGTGCCGGCCATCATCGCAGCCACCAGATGCTCACTGACCTCCACCAGCACCTCGGTCACGGCCGCCCCTCGGTTCGGGCCCGCTCGGTGGTCACACCGTGGACCGCGGAGGCGGCCTCGGGGATCTCCACGCCGGGATCAGCGAGCCACGTGGTCACGGACTGCGGCTGGTCTCCATCGGCCTGGGGCGCCGCCCGCCAGACCAGCGCCGCCGTGACCAGGCGGTCCCCGGAGGGATCCACTCCGGTGGTCTCGGTATCGAATCCGAGCAGGGGACCGAAGGGCCAGGCGGAAGGGCCGGTGGCGGCGTCGTCGGACACGGAGGAGGAGTGCGGGGTGCTCATGGGGACAGCATGCCACCGGGCTACGACATCAATACGCCAGCACCAGTGCGCCTCGGCCGGCGTCCGGTGCCCCCGTGCGCGTGGCCGCCCCGCCGGTCGGTCCGGTGGATACCGGGCTGGGCCCACTAGGATCGGGTCATGAGCACAGAGGTCGAGATCGGACGCTCCAAGCGCGCCCTGCGCGCCTACTCCTTCGACGACATCGCCCTGGTGCCGGCACGCCGTACTCGAGACACCTCCGAGGTGCGCGTGGGCTGGCAGATCGACGCCTACCACGTGGACCTGCCGGTCATGGCCTCCCCCATGGACTCGGTGATGAGCCCCGAGACCGCCATCATGGTGGGGCGTCTGGGCGGGATCGGCGTGCTCGACCTGGAGGGGGCTGTGGACCCGCTACGAGGACCCCACCGAAGCCCTCGAGCGCATCCGCCAGGCCGATCCGTCCCGGGCCACCAGCATCCTGCAGGAGGTCTACCGCGCTCCGGTCAGACCCGAGCTCATCACCGAGCGGCTCACCCAGATCCGTGCCTCCGGCGTCGTCGTCGCCGGGCGACTCAGCCCCGCCCAGACGCAGCGTCACTGGCGTACCGTGGTCGAGGCGGGCGTGGACCTCATGGTCATCCGCGGCTCCTTCGTGTCGGCCGAGCACGTCTCCGGAGCCGTTGAGCCCCTCAACCTCAAGCGCTTCATCTACGAGCTCGACGTGCCCGTGGTCGTCGGCGGGGTGACCACCTACACCGCCGCCCTCCACCTCATGCGCACCGGCGCGGCCGGAGTCCTCGTGGGGCAGGGCGGCGGCGCCTCCTCCTCCGTACGCCAGGTCCTGGGGCTGCACATGCCCATGGCCACCGCCGTGGCCGACGTCGCCGGGGCTCGGCGCGACTACCTTGACGAGTCCGGGGGCCGCTACGTCCACGTCATCGCCGACGGCTCGGTGGGCAACTCCGGCGACGTCGTCAAGGCCATCGCCTGCGGCGCGGACGCCGTCATGCTCGGGGCCGCCCTGGCCAGGGCCGAGGAGGCTCCCGGCGGCGGCTACCACTGGGGCGCCGAGGCCCGTCATGAGCGCCTGCCGCGGGGCTTCCGCAGCCATGTGGGCACGGTCGGCACCATGGCCGAGATCCTCAACGGCCCCTCCGACCGCGCCGACGGCACGCTCAACCTCATGGGAGCCCTGCGCCGCACTCTGGCCACCACCGGATATGCGGACGTCAAGGAGCTCCAGCGGGTCGAGGTCGTCCTGGCGCCCTACACCGGCTCCACCGGTTCTTGAGCGAGTGCCGCCACGACAAACCTCGTTTTTGAAGGGGTGGAACAGTGCAACAGAGCCGTGATCTCGGGTAGTCTCAGCCGGGACGGCAGCCGCTGCGCTGCTTATACCGGGGCGGGGGCATGATCCGGTTCCCGCTCCGTTAGCCCCCACATGTCACAAGGAGCTTCACATGGCCCAGGTCACCGCCACTATCGCTTCCAAGGTCGGTCTGCACGCCCGTCCCGCTGCCACCTTCGTCAAGGCCGTCGCTGAGAAGGGCGTCCCGGTCACCATCGCCAAGGAGGGCGGCGCTGCGGTTGACGCCTCCTCCATCCTCGGTGTGATGACCCTGGGCGCCGGCTTCGGTGACGTCGTCACCTGGCCTCCGACGCCGACGGCGCCGAGGCCGCTCTCGAGGACCTCAAGGCTCTCCTGGAGACCGACCTGGACGCCTGAGAACAGGCCCAGCCGGCGGGGCGCGCTCCACTGCGGAGCGCGCCCCGTTCGCGTTGGGACACTGACCAAGCACCCGTGACGAAGAGCACCGAGGACCCGCCATGAGTATCGCTATCGCCCTCGTGCCCTCCCTGCTGTTCGGGGCACTCTCCCTTCTTCTCGGAGCCTTCCCCACCGACATCCGCCGCCAGAACACCGCGGTCATGGTGGGAGCCGGAGCCGTCTCGCTCGGGTGCGCCGCCATGCTCGGCTCGCCCTGGTCCCTGAGCGCCACCATGTGGGGTGCGGCCTGCGGACTCATGTGGACCGGCGGGCAGGTCTTCGTCCTGTGGGCCTTCCGCGCCTGGGGCGTCAGCCGCACCATGCCACTGACCACGGCCCTCCAGCTCCTGCTCAACGCCACCCTGGGCGTGAGCCTCTTCGGTGAGTGGCGTGCTCCCGGGGCCCTGGTTCTAGGAATGGTGGCGCTCGCACTCATCATGCTCGGCGCCGCCGCCTGCTCCTGGCAGGAGTGCACCGGCCCCGGTCCCACGGCTGCACAGCGACGCGACGGCCTACTGGCCACCGCCGCCTCAGCCGTCCTCTACGGCTCCTACCCCTCGCTGCTGCGCGCCGTGGAGGTGCCCTCGGCCCACGCCGTCGGGCCCATGGGGCTGGGACTACTGGCCGGTGCTGGCCTGTGCGCCCTCATCCTGCCGCGGCGCGCGCCCCTACGGGGCCCGCGGATCGTTCCGGCCGCGCTCGCCGGGGGCCTGTGGGCGGTTGGTAACGCCCTCATGCTGCGCTCGACGGCGGCCGTGGGTGTCGCCTCCGGCTTCACCCTCTCCCAGCTCGGCTTCGTCCTGGCCACCCTCGGCGGCCTGACCATCTTGGGGGAGAAGCGCACCGGCCGGGAACGTACGGTGGTGGTCGCGGGCGTGGTGGCCGCCATCGTCGGCCTGGTCCTCATGGGGCTGGCGACCGGCATGGACACCGGCGCGTCCCCTTCGCGGTAGCCGGTGCTCTGGAGGCGGATCTTCTGAAGCCCGTGCGCGGCCACGCCGACGGCGCCGTCGCAGCGGGAGGCTGCGGCGACGCCGTCGATCCGATTGGCCGTGATGGGGCAGGCGGCCCTCACTGGTGCGGGCTCAGTGCGGCCCCGCCAGTCTCAGTCCTGCTCGCCCCCGGAGGGGTTCGGCTTTTGATCCACCACCACAGGCCCATGCCCGCTGCGATGGCCAGCAGACCCAGGCCCGACCACAGGTTGGCGTTGATACCGCCGGTCTTGCTCATCTCCTCGGCGCTGTTGAACAGGACCGAGCACACCACCAGGTAGAGGCCGATGAGTCCCAGAGCACCGGTGATGACCGCTCGGATGTCCGTGAGTGAACGATTGCTCATGAGTGTTCTCCTTCGTGTGTCCGAGCGGGTCTAGTGGAAGATGCTGTTGAGCGTGATGACCAGGGCCCCGGCGATGATCCCCAGCGGGATTGGACGGCGGTACCAGGGCAGCTCGTGCAGGTGCGGGTCGGTGCGCTCGCTCTTGGGGGTCAGGGCGTACACGAAGCCCTTGAGCTCGGAGTCGGGCTTCGGCTCAGTGACCAGGGAGACCAGCACCGTGATGACGACGTCGACCGTGAAGGCCACGCCCGCCGCTAGGAAGGCGCCGCCCTGCCCCGGCAGGACCAGGACCTCCGACTTGATGAGGGCGTAGATTGCCAGGGAGCCCAGGGTCCCGCCGACGAGGCCGATCCAACCGGCCTGCGAGGTGGCCCGCTTCCAGAACATCCCGATGATGAAGGTCGCGAACAGCGGCGCGTTGAACATCGAGAACAGTATCTGGAGGTAGTCCATGAGGTTGGGATAGCTCGCGGCGATGTTCGCGGTGAGGATCGCGACCACGGAGGCGGTCAGGGTCGAGAGCTTGCCGACCTTGAGGTAGTGGGCGTCGTCGGCGTCCTTCTTGAGGTAGTGCTGGTAGATGTCCACACCCCACACGGTATTGAAGGCGGAGATGTTCGCCGCCATGCCCGCCATGAAGGAGGCCAGCAGACCCGTGATCGCCAGACCCAGCAGACCGTTGGGCAGCAGGTCGCGCATGAGGTAGAGGACCGCGTCGTTGTACTGGTAGCTCGTGTTGGCTCCGGACTTGAGCTGCTGGACCTCCGTGACTAGGACGCCTGCGATCATGCCCGGGACGATGACGAGGAAGGGCACGAACATCTTGACGAAGGTGCCGATGATCGGGGTCGACTGGGCCGCGGAGATCGAGTCCGAGGCCATGGCCCGCTGCACCTCGACGAAGTTCGTCGTCCAGTAGCCGAAGGACAGCACGAAGCCCAGGCCGAAGACCAGGCCGATCACCGACATGAGGTTGGAGTCGAAGCCGGAGATCGAGTTGCCGGGCCAGGAGTGCAGCTGCTGAGCCGGGTCTGTGCCGGCAAGCTCGGCGGCGTCGGTGATCCTGTCGGTCAGACCGTGCCATCCGCCCACGCGGTGCAGTCCGATGAGGGTCAGGGGCAGCAGGGCCGCCACGATGACGAAGAACTGGAGGACCTCGTTGTAGATCGCCGCGGAGAGCCCTCCCATGGTGATGTAGGAGAAGACGATGACGGCGGCCACGATGAGCCCCACCCACAGGGGCCAGCCCAGCAGCCAGTTCATGATCTTGCCCAGCAGGTACAGGTTGATGCCGGCGATGAGCAGCTGGGCCAGGGCGAAGCTGATCGCGTTGACCAGGTGCGCGGCGGTGCCGTAGCGCTTGAGCATGAACTCGGGCACTGAGCGCACCTTGGAGCCGTAGTAGAAGGGCATCATGACCAGACCCAGGAAGATCATGGCCGGGACCGCGCCGATCCAGAAGTAGTGGAAGGTCGGCATGCCGTACTCGGCGCCGTTGGCGGACATTCCCATGATCTCGACGGCACCGAGGTTCGCCGAGACGAAGGCGATACCGGTCACCCAGGCCGGCAGGGACCGGCCCGAGGTGAGGAAACCATCGGCCGTGGCCGTCTTAGCGCGGGCGATGAGTCCGACGCCGATGACGAAGGCGAAGTAGATCGCGATGGGGATGTAGTCGTACCAGCGTGCGGCGATGAGTGTGCCGGAAGCCGCTGACGAGGCTGATAGAGCATGCAGCGTGGAGGACATCGGTGTACCTCTCGGGGGATATGTTTCAGGTGGCAAGATCATTCTTGCTGTCTGGCAGGTTAACATGGCACCGATCACGGCACGGGTGGTTGAGCCTGTCCGGGGCGCACCGGGGAGGCTGGGTAGAGTGCCCTCCATGACGCTGACTGCTGCTGCCGACGGCTCCTCCCTGGGCAACCCGGGACCGGCCGGCTGGGCCTGGTACGTGGACGATGACTGCTGGGCCGCCGGAGGCTGGGAGAGCTCGACCAACAACCGCGGTGAGCTCACCGCCGTCCTCGAGCTCCTGCGAGCCACCGAGGCCGCCGGCCTCGCCGGCGAGGAGCTCCTCATCCAGTGCGACTCCCAGTACGTCATCAACTCTCTGACGAAGTGGCGCCACGGCTGGAAGAAGCGCGGCTGGCGCAAGGCCGACGGCAAGCCCGTCCTCAACGCCGACCTCGTCAAGGACCTCGACGCCGCGCTCGCGGGTCGCACCGTGCGCTTCGAGTGGGTGCGCGGACACGTCGGCCACCCCATGAACGAGGCCGCCGACTCCCGGGCCCGGGGCGCCGCCACCGCCTTCCAGCAGGGTCGTCCGGTGCCCTCGGGGCCGGGCTGGACCCGCGGCGGCCGGGCACCTGGGAGCCTGGGGACGGCGCAGTCGCCGAGTGCGGCGTCGTCGAGCACCCCCGCCGCGCCGCAGACCGACGCCCTGTTCTGAGGCGGAGGAGCCGGACGCGGTGTCCGCAGGACCCCGGTGACCGTCTCTCACAGAAACGGCACAGGTCCATCAAACACGTGGCATAAGCCCGCCGGCGAGGCTTGCTGCCATGACGACGACGAGCCCCGCCCTCCCCGCTGCCCGCCCGACGATCCTGAGCCGCCTGGCCCGCCTGCGCCGCCGCATCCCCACGGTCGTCCTCTTCGCCGCCGTGTCCTTCACCGGCTGGAGCGTTGACTACGCGCTGGTCCTCATCCTCAACTCGCTGACCGACTCGGTCCTCTACGCCGTCGTCGGAGCCAGGATCGTCTCCTGCACCCTGGGCTTCCTGCTCAATCGGCGCCTGTTCGGAGCGGGCCCGGAGACCTTCTGGCGCTCGGCCGGCGGCTACGCGGCGGTCCAGGGCGGGGTCGCGGCGACGTCCTACGCCGGCATCGAGGTCCTCACCGGCGCCGGCGCGCCCCTGTGGCTGGCCAAGGTACTTGTGGACTCCACGCTCTTCGTCGTCAACTACCTGGCCCAGTCCCGCCTCGTCTACCGGGCTCCGGCGCAGCAGCCGGCTCTGGCCCCGGCCCTTGCCACCGCGGCCTGAGGGGACGGGGGCGGAGGCTCAGGACTGGGCGTCGCGCATGAGGATGACGAGCTGGACCCGGTCGCGCAGGTCCAGCTTGGTCAGGATCCGGGTGACGTTCTTCTTGACCGAGTCCGGGGCCAGGACGAGGCGCTGAGCGATCTCCGCGTTCGTCAGCCCCTGGGCCACCAGGTCGGCCACCTCGCGTTCACGGGGGCTGAGATCGTCGAGACGTTGTCGTGCCGCGCGTTGCCGGGGTGAGGTGACGGGACTGAGCATGTGCCGGTTGAGCAGCTCGCGGGTAATGCGCGGGTGAGGATCGCGTCCCCGGAGCTGACCGCCCGCAGCGCCTGGTGGAGGTCGGCCGTGCGGGTGTCCTTGAGCAGGAAGCCGGAGGCGCCGGCCGACAGCGCCCCGAAGGCGAACTCGTCCTGGTCGTAGGTGGTCAGCACCAGGACCCGGATCGAGGGGTAGAGGCGGGAGATGCGCGCCGTGGCATCGATCCCGTTGAGCACGGGCATGCGCACGTCCATGAGGACGACGTCGGGTGTGTCCGGCGCTCCTGAAGCAGGGCTGCGAGGCTGGTCGAGGGCGTCCTGGCCATGGGCGGCCTGGGCCGTGACCCGCAGGTCGTCGGCCCGGTTGATGATGAGGACAAACCCATGCGGGTGGCTCGCTGGTCATCGACGATCATCACCGTGATCGGCTGACGCCGCTCGGTGAGCTCACGGTGCCAGGCCCGAGGCGGTGGGGAGGAGGCGGGATTGGAGGTGGATCGACTCATCGCGACGTGCCTTCCGGGAAGGGGACGAGGGCGTGCAGCACCCAGCCGGATGCGCCCTCATCGGTCGTGGGGCCGGCGGACATCGTGCCACCGTGCTCACCGACCACGGCCGCCAGGTTGGCCAGTCCGTGGCCGGCCCGGGCGACGCCTCGCGTCGAGCCGGGACCGTCGTCTCCTGGGCCGGTCTGAGCGCCACGACCGTCGTCGGACACGGTGATCCGTGTGGAGGCCTGGTCGTGGTCCAGGGAGATGACGACGCGTGTGGCGCCCTCGGCGTGGCGCATGACGTTGGTCAGAGCCTCCCGGACGACGACATAGACGACCTCCCCGAGGACCTGACTGCCCGCGGTGCCACGGGGACGCCTCCCGGTCTCGGTGAGGGCCGCACTGATACCGGTGGCTCTCACCGTGGTCAGCAGGTCGGTGAGCCGGTCCCAGCCGGGTGAGCCCCCGGGGGCCTGCTGGTGTTCCGCGACTTGGCCGGTTGGGTCCCAGGCGGTGACGAAGTCGTGGGAAGGAGCCGGTGCGGTCTGGAGTGAGGAGACAGCGCGTCTGGTGTCCGCCAGGCCCTCGCGGGCCAGGGCGTTCATCATGTCGATGGCCTCGTCGGTCTCCGGGCTGCCGCCGGCCCCCTGCATCCCCTCGGACAGGGCGATGATCGCGGTGAGGGCGTGGCCCACGGAGTCGTGGAGCTCGGCCGCCACCCGGGTCTGGTGACGGGCGGCGTCACGTTGAGCGACCAGCCGCTGCTCGGCGGACTGCGCCGCGAGCTGGGCGTCCCCGTGTTCCAGGGCCTCCCGGCGGGAGCGGGAGATCGAGGCCACCGCGAGCACGAGCACCAGGGTGAAGATCCCAGGGCTCAAGGCACCCACCTGTGGCCACTTGGCCAGCGTCGTGGGAGTGAGGGTGCACAGCGCGCTGATGCTGAAGCCGATGATTCGGTCGCGGGTGGAGGCGGTGACGAGCAGGGCGTAGAGGGCCAGCATGGACAGCAGGTTGAGTCCGCCGCGCGGCCCCCACAGGTCGACGGCGCCCGAGGCCAGGCTCGTGACAATGACGACGGCGAGGGGCCAGCGGCGTCGGGCCACCAGTGATGCGGCGAGCAGCAGGGCGACGAGCACCCAGCCTCGCAGAGGCAGGTGCGGGTAGGTGTACGAGGCCACGTTCAGCACCATCAGCTGGAAGAGGCCCGCGGCCCCGGCCACCGCCCACAGGGTCAGGGCGCTGGTGCGCCACCACTGAGCCACCCGGTCCAGGAGGGTCCGTGGGACCCGGGAGACGTCTTCCGAGTGAGGTGCTGCGGGAACGTGGTTCATGACTGTCGCCTCACTGCGCGGCGCAGAGCCAGGGCCAGCAGGGCCACCCACACCAGGCAGATGACGCCCTCGAATGCTGCGGCGCCCAGTGAGGTCACGTAGCCCGGGCTCATGGCCGACGTGGTTCGGGTCAGTGAGGCTGCGGGGTTGAGGACGCTCAGCGGTCGAGCCACGAGAAGCATCGCCATCCCCGCAATGATGCTCAGCAGCACCGTGGACATCGTGGTGGCGAAGGACGTCATGACTGCGCCCAGCCAGGTGACGAAGGTGAGGATGACCCACATTCCCAGCGCGACGACGGCGAAGCGCGGCAGGTAGGCGACCAGGCCCACCAGGTTGAAGCCCAGGGCGAGGCCCATCACCGCGGTGGTCAGGGCCAGGACCGCGGTGGTGAGAGCCGCGACCTGGAGCCCGTGCAACAGCTTGCCCGCAACCATGGCGGTCTCCAGCCCGGTGGCGCTCATCCTCTGCCAGTTCCTTCCCTGGTGCTCACTGCTGGCGATCTGCGCGGCGAAGGCACCCAGCGCCAGCGGCAGGAACAGCATCGAGAGCAGGAGCGTGGACTGGGACCACGTGATCTCCCAGGTGACACCCTGAGCCTCGAACTGGCCGCGGTAGGTGCGGTACTGCAGGTAGCCGGACAGGGAGCCCAGGGAGCACAGGATGGTGACGGCGACCCAGTACCACCGGTTGGGGGCCTTGCGGTTCTCCCAGTACCAGGCGGCTCGCACCGACGTGCGGGACTGGGGAGCGGGTGGAGCAGACCGGCTCAGGTTAGTTGGTTGCGGCGTCGTGGACGGGCCGGAGGGACTAGGGAGCGTTGACGGGTGCTGAGCGGGCCGGAGGGGCCGGCCTGCCGTGGAACGTGTGACTGGTGCGGTGGTGCTCATCGGTGATTCTCCTGGTGGACGATAACGAGGTGGGCGGCGACGGTCCACCCGACCGCGACCAGCGCGGCGAGCGCCGCCAGGGTCCACGGCTGGGACGCGAGCGTCATGTCGCCGATTTCCCGCATGGACTTGTAGAGGCGACCGTGTCAATGGGGGTAGCGGCCGGAACGATGCCCCAGGGCAGCAGCCATGAGAACTTCCCGAGGTAGGCGTAGGGCAGGCTCTCGGCGATAAGGCCGCCGATGGCCGCCACCCCCAGGCCGATGCCCTGCTTGTCGAAGCAGGTGGACAGCGTCAGCTGGACCGCGGAGATGGCCAGCGTTGAGCACGCCACCACCACCAGGGCAGGAGGCAGCGTGCGCCAGTAGGAGCCGGTGACGGTCAGCCCGATCGGGCCGGCCAGCACGGTGACTAGTGCGAAGAGGGCCGTCTCCATGCACAGGACCGTGAGGATCACGATGACCAGCTTGCCCCGGTAGCGGGTCAGGGGGCTCTGCCCCAGCGCCGTCAACAGCTGCCCCATGCGCTCCTCGGTGTCCACGGTGACGATGCGCGAGGCCAGGACCGCGGTGATGATGGGCATGAGGAAGGCGATGATCTGGATGAACTCATCCAGGGCGAGCGTGGCGTGGCGTGCGGCAACCGGGCCGCTCGCCCGATGGGTGATGAGCATGCTGCACCATGCCAGGCACACGGCGGTGGCGCTGGCGGCGATGAGCCAGTAGCGCTTGCGGCGCAGCTTGCCCAGCTCGAGGGCCAGGGTGGTCCACGCCCTGCTCAGCGGGGAGAAGGGGAGAGTGCGCGCGGCGCCGCCGGTCGCGACGGGGGCTGTGTCAGGTGCTGTGTCGGTGGTGTTGGCTGCGCGGCCATGGTGGCCGCCGGGCCCGCTGTACTCACTGGGGTGCTCATCGGTTCATCTCCTGAGAGGCGAGGGACGGCTGAGTGGCCAGGACCGGCTCGGTCAGCTCCAGGAAGGCCTGCTCGAGGGTCTTGCGCACGGTCTGGACCCGGTAGATGGTCGTCCCGGAGGAGACGATGCGGGTGATGAGCTCGCCGACGACGTCGTCGGGCATCATGGGGGTGCGCACGGCACCGTCCCGGACCTCGTGGGTCACACCGAGGGAGGTCAGGAGTGCGGCGACGGCTGTGGGCTCGGAGACGAGTAGCTCGATGACCCCTTCGTCGCGCAGTCCGGCCAGGGTTCCCTGGTAGCGCAGGCGTCCGGCGCAGATGATGCCGACGGTGTCGGCCATCTGCTCGATCTCGGACAGGATGTGGGAGGAGACGATGATCGTCACGCCCTCCTGACGGGCCAGGGTGACGATGAGCTGGCGGATCTCGGCCACCCCGGCGGGGTCGAGCCCGTTGGTCGGCTCGTCCAGGAGCATGAGGGCCGGGTTCGACAGCAGTGCCATGGCCAGGCCCAGGCGCTGTTTCATTCCCATGGAGTAGTGCTTGACCTGCTTGTTCTCCTGCCCGATGAGGTTGACGGTGGCCAGGGCGTGCTGGATGCGGTTGGAGGCCAGCCCCAGGTAGGAGGCCACCATGACCAGGTTCTCCTTGCCGGTCAGGCTCGGGTAGTAGGAGGGGCCCTCGATGAGGGAGCCGATGGTTCCCGGCGGCAGGGGGTGGCGCTGGCTGACCGGGCGTCCCAGGACACTCATGCTGCCCGACGTCGGACGGGTCAGACCCAGCAGGAGCTTCATCGTGGTGGACTTGCCGGCGCCGTTGGGGCCCAGGAAGCCGTAGATGCCGCCCGCGGGCACTGACAGGTTCAACCCGTCGACGGCGTTGACGCCGTTGTAGGTGCGGGTCAGTCCCTCCGTGGTCACCACGAGTCCCTTCGATGGAGGGAGGGCGGCCGGGGCGGGCGCGGCGCCGGGTGCGGCCGGGGCCGCGACGAAGGGGCGGCAGGTTGCCGAACCGGGGCAGGGAACCGGCGTGTTCCCGTTCGTGGCCGCGGTCCGGGGAGGGTGTTGCTGGAGGGGCAGGGGGTCGTGGCGTGCGGTTGATGATCGGTGCGGTGATAGGTGCGTTGCTCATGACTCCATGGAAGCCCTGAGGGCCTCGTGCGCGCATCGCCGTCGGCCTGTTTGTCCCCCCTGGGGGACGACGACGGTGCCGCAGCCTCCCCTGGTGGGGCGGCTGCGGCACCTAATGATGTTCGGGCCCGGGACGGCTCGACGTCAGTCCCTTGTACGCGCTCTAGGAGTGGCTCAGATGAGGGTGAGCGACTGTCGGGCGATGGCGAGCTCCTCGTTGGTGGGCACCACGAGCACCGTGACCTTCGAGTCAGGCGTGGAGATGACCCGCGGCTCATCGGAGCGGGTCTCGTTGACCTCCTGGTCGATCTTCACGCCCATGTAGGCCAGGCGCTCGCCGAGCTCACGGCGCAGGTTCGCGTCGTTCTCGCCGATACCGGCGGTGAAGGTCAGGGCGTCCAGACCACCCATGACGGCGGTGTAGGCGCCCACGTACTTCACGAGGCGGTGCAGGTAGATGTCCATGGCCTCGCGGGCCTCCTGCTCACCGGCGCCGATACGCTTCCACACCTCGCGCATGTCGTTGTCCCCGGCCAGGCCCTTCATGCCCGAGCCGCGGTTGAACAGGTGGTCGATCTCGTCGATCGACATGCCGGCCACCCGCGCCAGGTGGAAGACGGCGGCCGGGTCGATGTCACCGGTGCGCCCACCCATGACCAGGCCCTCCAACGGGGTCAGGCCCATGGAGGTGTCCACGGCGTGTCCGGCCACGACCGCCGAGGCCGAGGCCCCGTTACCCAGGTGCAGGACGACCTGTTTGAGGTCGTCGCGCCCCAGGAGCTCGGAGACCGCCCCGGAGACGAACTGGTGGCTGGTGCCGTGAGCCCCGTAGCGGCGGATGGAGTAGGTGTCGGCGACCTCGCGGTCCAGCGCGTAGCGGGCGGCCTCCTCAGGCAGGTCCTGGAAGAAGGCGGTGTCGAAGACGGCCACGTGCGGCACGTCGGACAGGAGGCGGCGCCCCACCTCGATGCCCTTGAGGTGGGCGGGGTTGTGCAGCGGGCCCAGCGGCACGAGCTGCTCGATACGGGCCACGACCTCGTCGTCGATGAGGGCCGGGCCGGAGAAGTAGCGCCCGCCCTGGACGACCCGGTGGCCCACGGCCACGATGTGGGCGTCGGCCAGCGAGGGGCCCTGCTCCTCGAAAAGGCGCAGCACCTCGGACAGGCCGAAACCGTGGTCGGGGACCGGCTCAGTGATCTCAGTGCGCTCCTCGCCGTGCTTGTGGGTGATGGCGCCGGTCTCCTCGCCAATGCGCTCCACCAGACCGGAGGCGAGCGAGGCGCCCGAGTCGGGGTCGACCAGCTGGTACTTGATGGAGGAGGAGCCGGAGTTGATAACGAGGACGGTGCGCTGAGTCACGGGGTGCCTTTCAAGAACGGTCGGGGATGAACGCGGGGATGACTGGATGACTGGTGAGGGGCCCGGGCGAGTCTCGGCGGTGTGGGACCGGGACCCGGTCCCACACCGCCGAGGGTTCAGCCCTGGGCCTGGACGGCGGTGATGGCGACGGTGTTGATGATGTCCTCCACCAGGGCGCCGCGCGAGAGGTCGTTGACCGGCTTGTTGAGGCCCTGAAGGACCGGGCCGATGGCGATGGCGCCCGAGGAGCGCTGGACCGCCTTGTAGCCGATGTTGCCGCTCGACAGGTCCGGGAAGATGAAGACGTTGGCCCGCCCGGCCACGAGCGAGTCCGGGGCCTTCTTGGCGGCCACGGTCGGGTCGATGGCGGCGTCGTACTGGATGGGGCCCTCGACGGCGAGGTCGGGCTCCTTGGCCCGCACCAGCTCGGTGGCCTCACGGACCTTGTCCACGTCCGCGCCCTTGCCGGAGGTCCCGGTGGAGAAGGACAGCATCGCCACGCGCGGCTCGACACCGAACTGGCGGGCCGTGGCGGCCGAGGAGATGGCGATGTCGGCCACTCTGCGGCGTTGGGCTCGGGGTTGACGGCGCAGTCGCCGTAGACGAGCACCCGGTCCTCCAGGAGCATGAGGAAGACCGAGGAGACGATCGAGGTCCCCGGCTTGGTCTTGATGATCTGGAAGGAGGGGACGATCGTGTGGGCGGTGGTGTGAGCGGCGCCCGAGACCATGCCGTCGGCGTCTCCCATGTGGACCATCATCGTGCCGAAGTAGGACACGTCCTGAACCTTCTCGCGGGCCTGCTCCAGAGTGACGCCCTTCTTGGAGCGCAGGCGGGCGAACTCCTCGGCGTACTTCTCCAGCAGCTCGGGGTCACTGGTGGCGACGACCCGGGCGGCGGCGATGTCCAGACCCAGCTCGGTGGCGCGGGCCCGCACCGTGGTCTCGTCGCCCAGCAGCACCAGGTCGGCGATGCCGCGGCGCAGGATGGCGTCGGCGGCCCGCAGAACCCTGTCGTCGTCGGGCTCGGGCAGGACGATCGTCTTACGGTTGGCGCGCGAGCGCTCCACCAGCTCGGCCTGGAACATGATGGGGGTGACGACCTCGGAGGGCTCGACCTCCAGGGCCGACAGGAGGGCGTCGACGTCGGCCTCCTGCTCGAAGGTGGTCACGGCGACGTCGATCTTGCGCTCGGAGCCGTGGGCGAGCAGGCCCTGCAGGGAGCCGGCTGCGGAGGCGGCGGTGAAGGTGTCCAGCGGGGAGGTGATGACCGGGATGTTGACGTCCAGTCCCTCCAGGAGGCGCAGCGCGTGGGGGGCCACCTCGAAGCCGCCGTTGAGGATGAGGCCGGACAGGATCGGGAAGCTCGAGGAGGCCTGGGCCGCCATGAGGGAGATGAGCATGGCGGAGCGGTCGGCCGGAACGATGGCGAGCTGGCCCGCGGTCAGGCGCTCCAGGACGTGGGCGACGTCCATGGCGCACACGAGGACGGACTCGGCCTCGCGGTCGAGCAGCGTCTCGTCGCCGGCGATGAGAGTGCCCTCGACGGCGTCCAGCACCTCGCGCACCACCGGAGCCGCCAGCAGCGGCACCTCGGGCAGCGTGGTGGAGGTGATGCCCTCAATGGCGGTCAGGGCCTCGCCGACGGCCTGGCGGGTCTCGGGGAGGCACTTGTTGGCCACGACCGCGACGGTGCGGGCGTGATTGTCGGCGATCTCGGCCATGGAGACCTCCACGGAGGCGACGACGTCCTCCACGTCGTGCTGTCCGGAGACCACCAGCAGCACCGGGACACCGATGTTGGCCGCCACCCGGGCGTTGAGGGCCAGCTCGGGGTTGCCGGCGACGTCGGTGAAGTCCGAGCCGTCGATGATGACGACGTCGTGCTCGCGCGCCAGGGCCCGGTAGGCGTCGACGATATGTGCCAGGGCCTCCTCGGGGTCGGCGTGGAACTCGTCCCAGGTCGCGCCGACGCACTGCTCGGCGGGCGTGGTCGAGCCGGCACGGTTCAGCAGGAGGCTGAGGAAGGCATCGCCCTCACGGCTCTCCACGAAGGGGCGGAAGACGCCGACCTTGGCGACCACCTTGGTCAGGCAGGAGACCAGCCCGAGGGCCACCGTTGACTTCCCGGTTCCGGCGTTGGGTGAGGCGATGTAGATACTGCGCGCCACGTTAGGTCCTTCTCGCGTTGTCTTGGAGTCAGGGGCGCCGGCTCATTCCGGTGCCGTACGGGTCCGATTGTGCCCCCACCCGCGGGTCATCTGCGACCAAAGGCCCGCTCTCCGTCCGTCTTGTGATGTGGGAACGGGCACATACTAAGGGGCTGGTAACAGGTGTCATAGGCGCTAGCCCGCCCGATCGGTCGGCTGGCGGCCGGGCACGGAGGGGGCCGTGGCCCGCCCGGTCCCGGGGTCGACGTTCACTGCGACGTTGCCGTGGGACTGCCGGGGGGTGATCCGCTCTCCTCGTGAGACCCAGATCGTATAGGTCGACGACGGGTCGCCCGGTTCGGGGAGGAACAGGGCGACCGCCTGTCCACCGCCTGCCTCCTGTGCCGCGGCGACGGCTCGCTGCGGCCCGATGTCCCGGGGCCGGTCTGTGCTGGTCGGTCCCGTCGGGGACTGGTATCCGGACATGGGGACGGGTGAGACCGGTTGGGTGGGGCGGATGCTGAACGCGCTGGCGTAATAGCCCCACAGGAACAGCAGGGGAAGGAGAACCAGCCCGGCCGCCTTGAGGAGGTCGGTGTCCCTCGATAGGCGCTGGGTGCGCCAGCGGTCGGACAGGACGGCGCGCCGATAGCGTTGCAGCGGCCACCACGTGCGCAGCCCACTGACTGTCAGGACCGCGAGGACCACGCCCGAGGTGGCCACGACCAGTCCCCCGATGGTCAGGCCCCGGTGACTGTCCCACCATCCGGTGTGGGGGGATCTCCTGGGACAGCCAGTGCACATGACCGGGGCCCTGGCAGGACAGCAGGCAGCGGTGCAGGTTGTCCAGGGCGGCGACCCAGGCCGGGGCCGCCGACACCCTGCTGATCTCGCGCCCGGTGGAGGGATCGACCGTGTAGGTGGCCTGCTCGGTCCGCACCTCGACGACGTCGGTGTCCCACGTCGCTGACAGGACGGGCTCGTCAGGATGGCCGTTCTTGATCGTCTCGACCGCCTGAGGCAACGAGACCTGAGCGGGGCCGACGTCGTGGGCGTAGGCGGTCGGGTTCAACGAACGCAGGATCTCTCCCTGGTGCGGCAGGAGCGCGCCGCTGAGAAGTAATGATCAGCATCCCCAGGCCGGCTGCTGCTGACAGCCAGCGGCACAGGAGTGCCACCGCCCGGCAGATGCGGGAGGGCGGAGAGGGGAGAGGAGGGGCCGTGGGGTCCATGGCGGTCTCGATACGGGAGGACTAGGACCCGGCGGGGGTCAGCAGGGCGGCCACGGCGCACAGGCAGGCGAGGGTCGCGATGAGGGCGTAGCCGCAGTAGCCGCGCTCGTGCCGTCGCCACAGGGAGTAGGCGCCACTGACACTGACGGCGGCGCCGGCGACCTGGATGACCAGGGCGGCTCCGATGACCAGGGGGCCGGCGGTGCCGATGGCAGGAGCCAGGGCGTAGACAATGACGCACCTGAGGCCCGAGGCCCACAGTCCCAGCATGACGGCATGGATGTCGGCGCTGACCAGGATGGGTGCCGCCGCGTCGTCCTGAGCGTCGGGGGAGGGCGTCAGGGGTGTGACGGCGTCGACGTCGTCCCTGTCGGACGAAACGTCAACATAATCAATACCGGCCGTACTCTTCATACTGATGAATACGGTAACGGTCAGGATAAATCGCGTCAACGCTCCGTTGTGAGCGAGGGATGTGATGTCAGACAGGCATGTTTGAGGGAAATAACCGCAGGTAGCGCCCTGATTTGTAGACCGGAGAAATAACTGCTCATCGAGTCGCGTCCCGGACTTGGTCCGGGCTAGCTCAGCAGAGGCAGCGCGGAGATGATGGTCAGCACGACGATGATCGGCTCGAAGACCCTCTGATCCATGCGCTCGGCAAGGCGGCGACCGGCCAGGGCTGAGGCGATGACGACCGGGGCTGCGATCACTGCCAGTGACAGGGTCGTGGGGTTGACCAGTCCGGCTGAGACGGAGAAGGGCAGCTTGACGAGGTTGACCAGGAAGAAGAACCAGGCCGTCGTCCCCAGGAATGCCTTGACCGGGTAGCGGCAGGCGAGGAAGTACATGGACGTCACCGGTCCTCCGGCGTTGGCGACCATCGTGGTGAAGCCGGCCAGGCTGCCATAGACCAAGCGGGCGAGGCGGCTGCCGGCCGGGGCCGGACGTGCCGCCTCGGATGCGTCGTCGGGCCTGTTCCTGGCGGCCGAGCGGCGCTGGAACAGTGTGACGACGACCAGGATCAGCAGGATGGCGCCGATGAGGCGGCGAGTGGAGTCGTTGGAGGCCAGATGCAGGAACAGGGCGCCGGCTCCGACGCCGGTCAGGACCGCGGGGACGAGCCTGCGCAGCATGCGGAAGTCCGCGTCGCCGCGATAGCTCCACACGGCCAGCAGGTCGCCGGTCATGAGCATGAGCAGGATGGCGCCAGTGGACTCCTTGGCCGGCAGTGCCGCGGTGCACAGGGCGACGGCAATGGTGGCCGCCCCGGGCAGGGCGGTCTTGGCGATGCCGCACAGGGCCGCCACGACCGCGAGCAGGATCCAGGCGGTTGCGGTCAAGGTGGGGAGCACGGGACCTCTCAGCGATGAGAAGAGTCGGGGTGTGGTCTGAACTTTGTCCAGACTAATACATGCCCGTCGACGGCGATGCCCGATGGGAGGGGGCCTCGCCGTCGACGGTGGCCGGCGTGAGGTCCGCCGGGGTCGACTCACAGCCGGGCGGCGGCCTCCAGGAGGGTGCGCGCGGAGATCTGGAGCCCTTCGACGTTGCCGTACTCGGCGTCCTCGTGCTCGATGTTGACGTTCATCTCCGGGTCGATCTCGGTGATGGTGGCCAGGAACCGAGTCCAGTAGTCGGTGTCGTGTCCCAGGCCGAGGGCGACGAACCTCCAGGCCGGATCCTGAGGCCAGGAGCTGCACCAGTAGCCGTAGGCCACCGAGACCTTGCCCTCGGCCTCGGCGGGCACGTGGCCGAAGTCGGTGTCCAGGACCCCGCGGTAGGCGGCGCCGGGGAAGATCCTGGTGTCCTTGGCGTGGACGTGTCCCACCAGGGAGCCCAGGCGCTTGGTCGCCTCGATCGGGTCCATCTGCTGCCAGAACAGGTGGGAAGGATCCATGTTGACCTTGATGTTGGTCGCCCCGGTCTCCTCGACGAGCCGTTCGAAGGAGGGGACGTTGAAGACCAGGTTGCGCGGGTGCAGCTCCAGGCAGACCTGGACGTCGTTATCGCGGGCCAGGGCATCGATCTCCTTGAAGAAGGGGCTGACGACGCTCCACTGGTAGTCCAGGATCTCCATGTCGATCCCGTTCCACGGGTTGACGACCCAGGTGGGGTACCTCGCGCTCGGGTCGGTGCCGGGGGTACCGGACATGGTGACGATCTCCTTGACGCCGAGCAGGCCGGCCAGGCGAATGGCCGCCCGGATGTCCTCGGCGTGCTTGAGGCCCTCGTTGGGCAGTGGGGAGGTGGGGTTGCCCGAGGTGTTGAGGCCGGACAGTCGCATGCCCCGGTCCTGGAAGAGGCCCAGATACTCCTCGCGGGCGGTGGATGAGGCCAGCAGGCGTCGACGGGGCAGTGCGGGGAGGGGATGAATCCTCCGACATTGACCTCCGCCCCGGTGAGCCCCGCGTCCTTGAGGACGTCGAGGGCCTCGGGTAGGGAGCGGTCCTGGAGGCAGGCGGTGTAGGCGCCGTAGGTCAGCGGCATGGGAAGTCTCCTTGCTTGTCGTTCGGTACGTCGTTGGGGGGCGGTGCGTCTGAGGGTGTCGGCTCAGCGGAGCGGCCGAGGCACGGCCGGGGAGGTCTTACAGGCTTGCGAGCTCGGGCAGGTCCGAGACGTCGACGGCGGCGCCCCCGGCAGCGGCCGATCTGGCCACGGCGTCGGCCAGGAGCATCTCGCGGTAGCCGTCGGCGAAGCTGGCGCAGCGAGGCAGGGTGCCCTGCTCGGGGGTGATGCCGGCGACCTGCTGGAGGAAGGCGTGGGCCTGGTAGGTGAACTGCTCGATCTGAGTCAGCCCGACCCCGCCGAAGGCCATCGAGGAGCCTCGTGCGAAGTAGGGGAAGTCGGGATTGACCAGGACGCGGCGGGCCCCGCCCAGTCCGGCTGGCGAGTTGACGTCGTCGATCTTGATCTCGCCGCAGCGGGCCAGGTCCCAGGAGGCGCGACCCTTGGTGCCCAGCACGTCGACCATGAGGGAGTTGGGCAGTCCCCAGGCCACGCGCGAGCAGGAGAAGGTGCCCACGGCGCCGTTGGAGAAGTGCGCGGTGAAGGTGGCGACGTCGTCGTTCTCCACCGGCTCGTACGTGACGTTCGCGGAGTCGCCGTCGCCCAGGGCGGTGCCGCGAGTGACGTGCCCGGTGGCCACGGGGCGCTCCTTGATGGAGGTCATCATGGCGGCGCCCGAGACCGAGACGATGGGGCCGCAGATGAGCTCGGCGGTGTCGATGAGGTGGCTGCCGACGTCGCCCAGGGCACCCGAACCCATGGGGCCCTTGTAGCGCATGTAGCGGTTGCAACACCCGTTCACGTAAGCTTGGTTGCATGGTCGAACTGGTATCGCTGAGGAAGACGAACGAGGTTGCGGCGTACGTCCGCGCCTCGATGGACCGCAAGGGCGACCGATGGACCGTCGAGACCCAGCTGAGAAAGATCAGGGCGCTGGCCGAGGCCAAGGACTGGAAGGTCGTCGAGGTCTACGACGACAACGCGGTGTCCGCGACGAAGAAGCGCCGTGCTGGCACTCGGTGGGCCGAGATGCTGGAGGACGCCCGTGCGGGCAAGTTCTCGATGGTGGTCGCCGTGGACATGGACCGGCTCCTGCATAGCACGAAGGACCTGAACACACTGATCGATCTCGGCCTGCGTGTCGTCACCGTTGACGGCGAGATCGACCTCTCGACGGCGGACGGGGAGTTCCGGGCGACGATGCTCGCCGCTCTCGCCCGGTTCGAGGCACGACGCAAGGCCGAGCGACAAATCAGGTCGAACGAGCGCCGACGCGCCGAGGGCATCCCCACGTCCGCCTGGAAGGCGTTCGGCTGGACGAGGGACGGCGAGTTGATCGAGGAGGAGGCCGCCGCCGTACGGCGGGCCTTCGATGCGTTCCTCGGCGAGCCGTCCCTGTCGATCCGGCGAATCCGCGAGGACCTGAACAGCGCCGGTCACTTCACCGCGCGTGGGTCGGAGTTCTCCGTCGATGCTGTGCGCTACCTGCTCGCGAACCCGCTTTACTGTGGCTACATCAAGCACTACGCGTCGGGCGAGCTGTACCCGGTTCAGGGCGAGGCGTTCCCGCCCATCGTCGGCGAGCAGACGTGGCGGGCCGCGGTGGCGAAGGCGGAGGACAACGTGCGGAGGTCGGCGAGGCAGGGGAACCAGCCGAAGTATCTCCTGTCCACGATCGGGCTGTGCGGGAAGTGCGGCGCGACGCTCGTCTCGGGGACGAACAGCCGCAAGCAGCCGACGTACCGCTGCGGCGAGCAGTTCCATCTCACCCGCCAGCGCGAGGCCCGTCGATGCGATGGTCACCGAGGCGGTGCTCACGCGTCTGTCCTCGGTGGACGTGCACGACCTCGTGATGCCACAGGAGGACGATGGGCCGGATCGCGAGGGCTGCTGACGGAGCGGAACGCCCTGGTCGATCGGGTGAAGGAGCCGGGCCCGCTGCTGCGCGACATCCATCAGCCGGTCCTGGAGATAACGGCGGCGATCAACGACGTGAAGGCCCGCATCGACGAGATCGACGCGGAGCTGCTCGACCGTTCGGTGTCGGCGGCGGCGAGTCTGCTCGCGGACGTCGAGAGCCGGTCGGCACCGCGGAGCGCCGCGAGGTGGTCGAGGCGAAGTGGAAGGTGTTGGACGTGGACCGCCGCCGGATGCTCGTGGACGAGGCTGGTGACGGTGACCATCGAGCCCATCACGCCCGGTCACGTGAAATTCGACCCCGACCTGATTCGGATAGAGCCGCGTCGCGACTGACTCATGAGGTCGACTCGTCATTGCAATGGTGAGTCGACTCGTGGGAAGAAATGGTTGCGAGACAAGAAGATCCCACCGGGGCCGCGACTTAGAAGCGCGGGGTTCTGCTCCCGGATGAGTAGCCGGTCAAACAGCCCAATTACCGTGGCGGGGAACCGGAAGATACTCATGTCTGAGGACTTCCGATGTCTGTCGTTATCGACGTTCCCCGCGCATCCGCGCTCGACCGCCCTGGCCTCGATCAGGGGCTCCACTCCTTCTCCGCAGGCAGACGGCCTCGATCCCGTCATCGCCGCCGCTCGTGCTGCTGGTCGTCTGGCCGGTGAACGCCTGGCTCGCACGCCCCTGACCCCGCGACAGCGCGCCGCGGTCGCCGCCGTGATGGGCGGTGGTCACTGATGAGCGCCAACTCCGCCGCCTTCGACCACGTGAACGGCTTCCGCTGGCGACAGGGCGACCCTCCCTCGCCGAGTCCGAGGCACGTCTCTACGACCTAGGGCGTGCTCCGCTCCGTGCTGGAGGGTCCGTCGAGATCGCCGTCGCCGACGCCCGCGCCGATGGGGTGACCTGGGCGAAGATCGGCGACGCCCTCGGCGTCACGCACCAGGCTGTCATCAAGCGCTACGGCCGGGGCGGTGGTCGCTGATGCGCGCCGACGCACGCAACCTCAGCACCGCTCCCGCCGACCTGACCCCGCCCGGAGGGCTGGCCTGGCACCCGCCGAGGCCGCTGCCCGTCGTCGTGATGACGGTCCGCAGCCGTGCTTCGCACTCTAAGAGTTTCAGGGAGCCTCATTCGTTCCTACGGGCGCGGCAAGGGCTTGTCGATTGCCGCGTCCTGCAACTAACGATGCCTGGTCAGCGGTCGGTTCCGCCCGCGCTCCGTCGCGTGGCCTCGTGGGATCATTTTGGGTCTCATTTGGGGGTCAATAGGGGGTCATTTAGGCGCCGCACTCTCTCTGAGGCCCTCCGCGCTGTCCGCGGCGGGGGTGGTCGCCGTGGCTAAGCAGGGAGAACAACCCGACGAGCATCGGGCTCACGCAGTACCTCGATCCGTCGTACTGGGCCTGGGCTGCCGAGGACCCGAACGGGGCCGCGCTGCTCCAGCAGGGAGCCGAGGCGATCCTCGCCTACGTGGTGCAGCGGCTCGAGGCCACCGGCTGCGAGGTCGTCGAGGCCTACGGCATCGTGCATGACAAGGACGAGCGCGAGGTCTGGAGCGACACGGAGAGGCTCTGGTGATCGAGCCGAAGCCCGATCACCCTGCACGCGGTCATCAAGTTCGCCAGCCGTGCGAAGAGCGCACCGCTGGATCGGCTCGCGTTCGGCATCGGCGTCGAGCCCCAGTACGTCGAGAAGCCGGGCCGCGGGCGGTACGCCTACGACAACATGCTGTCGTATCTGACGCACGTGAAGTACGCGGACAAGCACCAATACGCGCCTTCGGAGGTCGCTACGGTGCGTGGGCCTGACTACCTCGGGATCGACGCCCAGCGTCGGGAGACCTGGCTCAAGGGGCGCGCACGTGAAGAAGAAGGTCGTCGCCGAGAACTTCGAGGACATGCGCGAGCGCGTGCTCCAGGGCGAGTTCACGCGGGGATCAGATCATGCTCACGGACGAGTCGTTCGACATCTACTCGCGGCATCAGCGGGAGATCGACGACGCGCTGTCGGCCTACGGCCAGCGCCGCGCATACCGGGCGGCGGCGAGCTCCGCGCCGGTGAGTTCTCGACGCACGTGGTGTTCGTCCATGGGGATGCCGGGATCAGCAAGACCCGGTTCGCCACGGACTTCATCACCGAGGCGATCAACGCGGCGAACGCGCACGGCGAGCGGTGGCAGGTCTACCGGGCCGCGACGGGGAACCCCGCTTGATGACTGGCGAGGCGAGGAGGTGCTGCTGCTGGACGATCTGCGGGCCTCGGCGATGGATGCGAACGACTGCTGCTGCTGCTTGATCCGTACAACGCCTCGCCTGCGAAGGCTCGGTACAGAACAAGGGCGAGGTGGCCCCGCGCCTTATCGTCATCACGGCGACGATCGAGCCTGTCGAGTTCTTCTACTACGCCCGCCAGAAGGGCAACGTGGACGAGGCGTTGGACCAGTTCATCCGCCGCTTGGCCTCGGTCGTGAAGGTCTATCGTGCCGACGACATCAATCGTTACCTCGTGCAGCACATTGGGAAGATCGAGGCCCTACGAGTGGCACCAGTGCAGCATCCCGACCGCCGCACACACGCCCGGCATGTACGGCAACGCGTATCACCAGAACGTCGGGTCGCGGGGAACTGACCTACGGTCCGGAGACCTCGGCGGAACATGACGCTGAGGGCGCGGTTGCTGAGTCGCTGGGCGGGCTCGCGGTGCGGAGCCCTGACGTGCCGCTGGCGCTGATCGGAGGTGCCGCGCGAGCACCGAACGCGATGCGCTCTTCCAGGGGGTCGAGGGGCCGGAGGCCCTCGCAAGCAGCCGGGGAGGACGCGAGCGCCAGCGAAATGTCGACACGGCTGCAACTGCTGCCACTCTGGCGTACAGGTGGAGCAGCAGACCGACTCCCAGGTGAACACCGGTCGGGCTGATGCGGAGGCTGTGCGTCAGAGTCACGGCGGCGCGAAGCGTCGTCGTGGGGAGCCGCGCGAAGCTCGATACCGACTTCGGAGAGGAGACGCTCGCGGCGCTTCGCACTCGTGCGAAGCGGCTCGGGCTAGCTCCGAGCACGTGGGTGCGGACCGTCGTCCGGGATGCCCTCCACGCCTCTCGGAGCGAGGAGTTGGACGCCGCCGTGGCCGCGCACCTGCTCGGGGTCGAGGCGCGGGTGCAGGCGTCGGCGGATGCTCGCGAGCTGGCCGCGCAGATTCGCCCGCTGGCGATCAACGTCAACGACCTCGACCGCCGGGCGCGGGCTGGTGAGTCAGTGGCGCTGTCGGCGGAGGTGCCCGAGCTGATCGAGTTGCTGCGCGAGGTCCGCGCCCTGCTCGGGGATCGGGCGGCCTCGCGAGCACCACGCACTACAGCCCGAGCGCCAGCGCCGCCGACACGGAGCGCTATATCCGTGGCAAGGAGGACGAGCGGGGCATCGCGATCACGTGCGATGTGCCGGGAGGCCCCGGCGCGTTCTCGGCGCGCGCTCGGTCGCTCACGCAGAACACGACGCGCGAGGTCGAGGCGGTGCATTACCGCCAGTCGTTCAGCGACGAGGAGTTCGACCCGAAGAGTCCGGAGGACGTGCAGCGGGTGAACGATCTCGGTTATCAGCTCGCGAAGAAGATGCACCCGGATTCCGACTGCCTCGTAGTCAGTCATGTGGATGGGCGGGGCAGAAGCCGCACAACCACATCGTGGTCATCAACCACAACAACCGGACGGGGAAGGCGCTCTCGGACTATCGCACGTTCCACGACCGCAAGGCCGGGAATCAGCGGGGCGTCCAGTCGGCGAACGACCAGCTGATGCGAGAACACGGGCTCTCGGTCGTGAAGCGGCTGGAGCACGCACCGAAGGACTGGGGGCTGCGCCGCGAGGACTTCGCCGAGGGATCGCTCGACCGCGAGATGGGCGACCGGATGAGCGCGGCGCTGGCCGATCCCCGGGCGATGGACAAGGCCGGTCTGGTCTTGGTGATCGAGGAGCAGAACCAGCGGCTCGGCGATGACGGGGAGCAGGTGCCGCGGATGCGGTTGCACAGCCCCGTCAGCAAGAAGGGCAGCGCGCCGGGCAAGAGACCTGGACGCTCTACATCGAGGATCGCCGCGGCGAGTCCGGCCGCGCCGAGCGCCGCAAGCGCGCGAGCGCCCTCTCGGCGGACTTCACCCGGAGGGCGCGCAGGCGTTCTTCGACTACCACCAGCAGCAGAAGGAGAAGGAACATGAGCGCAGCGCTCGACAGGCTGAAGCAGCAGAACGAGGCCCGAGCAGTCGCAGCAGCGAGCTCGGCAGTCCGGAGACGATGGGCTGATGACCTCGATCCTCGCCGCCGTCGAGGCGCAGAACACGAGGATCGCCACGCTGACCGAACAGCAGAAGAAGCTCGCGGGGTTCGTGAAGGTCATGGACGAGGAGACGACGAGGCGGCTGGAGCGGATCACGGCCCCGGCGTCGACCTCCTCGCCCCTCCAGCGACGTGTCCGCGAGGATCGCGAGTATCGAGCAGGCAGAACGAGATCGCGAGCACGCTCGGCGAGTTCGCGCAGAGTCTCAACGGCGAGGCTTGAACGCCGCGTCGCGGAGGCTTGGTCGCGGAGGCGCAGAAGAATCGCGCGGCTACGGCCTCGGCGATTGAGGGTCTGAAGGCGCAGGTCACAGCGAACCAGAGAACTCGTGAGCCAGGTCGGCGGCGCGGTCCAGCGGATCGAGAGCGCACCGAGGAACGGGTCGAGAAGGCTGTCGAGCAGGTCGCCGGGGAGGCTTCGGCCACGATGACCGCGAGCCTCGACGCCTCGAACGCGCGGGCGGAGCGGATCATCGCCGCGACGGCGAAGCTGGAGGCGCGACAGCTCTGGTCCGCCGCCGCCGCGATGTGCCTCGTTCTCCTGCCGGTGGCCGTGGTCGTCGCCGGTCTCTGGATGGGCATCGCCGGGCTCATCACGGGTGTTCAGTGGGCGCTGGACGTGGACGGGAGCGTGTGGCTCGGCATCGGCCGGTGGCTCGTGGTCGGCGCTGGCCTCGCCGGGGCCGGCTACGGGCTCTTCGCGTCCGTCCGCTGGGTTGCGGGTCTCGTGGAGACCTGGAAGGGCCGCGGGATGCCGAAGTGGCCCCGCTGGCGCAAGAGGTGATCACGCCTCACGAGGGCAAGCGCGCGCAGCGCGTGCGGCAGCCGCGACAACTGGACATTAGGTCAGCGGCTGCTGTATGGTTCAGTGCATGCTGACCATTGCTTCGCGTCTTGACGTCATGAACCGGCTCGGCCGGGCCATGGCCGACCCGACGCGCTCCCGCATCCTGATGTCCCTGCTCGACAGCCCGAGCCACCCGCGGTGCTCTCGCGCGGCTGGGGCTGACCCGCTCGAACGTGTCCAACCACCTGACCTGCCTGCGCGACTGCGGGATCGTGGTCGCCGAGCCCGAGGGCCGCCAGACTCGCTACGAGATCGCCGAAACCCGCACCTGGCCGCGGCGCTGACGGCACTGGTCGATGTGACCCTCGCCGTGGACGAGAGCGCGCCGTGCATCGACCCGGCCTGCTCGGTGCCGGGCTGCTGCGCCGCGAGCAGTTCGGGGGACGCCTCGCAGAGCGCCGCCTGCGGCTGCGACGAGCCGACGACCAGCCCCGCGGACGAGGCAGAGGAGGCAGAGCGCCCGTGGTGGCGTGATCCCGGCCTGGTCGTGCCGATCCTCTCCGGCGTCGCGTTCGGCACCGGCCTGGCGCTGGAGTGGTCGGGGCTGCACATCGCGGCGCTGGTCGCGTTCTGGGCGGGCCTGCTGCTGGGCGCGTACACGTTCGTGCCTGGTGCGATCCGGAATCTCGTTGTGAAGCGCAAACCGGGATCGCGCTGCTGATGACGATCAGCGCCGTGGGCGCGGTGATCCTCGGCTACGTCGAGGAGGCGGCCGCGCTGGCGTTCCTCTACTCGATCGCCGAGGCCCTGGAGGACAAGGCGATGGACCGCGCCCGCGGCGGGCTGCGCGCGCTGCTGAAGGCTCGTGCCGGAGACCGCGACCGTGCTGCGCGACGGGACCTCCGCCTCGGTCCCGGCCAGGGAGATCGCCGTCGGCGACGTGCTGCTGGTCCGCCCTGGCGAGCGGGTCGCGACCGATGGGCTGGTCCGCTCGGGCCGGTCGAGCCTGGACACTTCGGCGATCACCGGTGAATCGATCCCGGTCGAGGTCGCGCCCGGAGAAGCGGTGTCGGCGGGCGCGATCAACAGCGCCGGCGTGCTGGAGGTCGAGGCGACCGCCGCGGGCACCGACAACTCGCTGACCACGATCGTGGAGCTGGTAGAGCAGGCCCAGGCCGAGAAGGGCGACCGAGCCCGGATCGCTGACCGGATCGCCCGCCCGCTGGTGCCCGGCGTGATGGTCCTCGCCGTCCTCGTCGGCGTGCTCGGGTCCCTGCTCGGCGACCCGGAGACCTGGATCACCCGCGCCCTGGTCGTCCTCGTCGCGGCCAGCCCCTGCGCGCTGGCGATCGCGGTGCCCGTCACCGTGGTCTCCGCGATCGGCGCGGCGACCAAGTTCGGCGTCGTCATCAAGAGCGGGGCCGCCTTCGAGCGCCTCGGCGGCATCCGGCACCTGGCCGTGGACAAGACCGGCACTCTGACCCGCAACCGGCCCGAGGTAACCGCCATCGTCGCCGCCCATGGGTTCGACGATGCGCAGGTGCTTGCTTGGGCTGCCGCCGTGGAGCAGCACTCGACGCACCCACTCGCCGCCGCCATCGCCGCCGCGGGCGGGGAACCCCGCCGCGCAGGACGTGGCCGAGGAGGCCGGGCACGGCATCGGTGGCCTGGTCGACGGCCGCAGGGTGGCGGTGGGCAGTCCGCGCTGGATCGACGCCGGTCCGCTCAAGGCCCGGGTCGAGGACCTGGAGGCCGAGGGCAGACCTGCGTGCTCGTCACCGTCGACGGCTTCCTGGCCGGGGCGATCGGCGTCCGCGACGAGCTGCGCCCCGAGGTCCCCGAGGTCGTGCGGACCCTGCGCGACCAGGGCGTCGAGGTGAGCATGCTCACCGGCGACAACTCCCGCACCGCTGCTGCGCTGGCGAAGGCTGGCCGGGATCGGCGACGTGCACGCCGAGCTGCGTCCCGAGGACAAGGCTCGCATCGTCGCCGGGTTCTCGGAGACGTCGCCGACCGCGATGATCGGCGACGGCATCAACGACGCGCCCGCCCTGGCCGGGGCGACCGTGGGCATCGCGATGGGCGCGACCGGCTCCGACGCCGCGATCGAGTCCGCCGACGTCGCCTTCACCGGCCACGACCTCGGCCTCATCCCGCAGGCTCTGCGCCACGCCCGCCGCGGCGGCAGGGATCATCAACCAGAACATCGTGCTGTCCCTGGCGATCATCACTGTGCTGCTGCCGCTGGCGATCACCGGCGTGCTCGGCCTGGCAGCGGTCGTCCTCGTGCACGAGGTCGCCGAAGTCGTCGTCATCGCCAACGGACTGCGGGCTGCGCGTGCCCGCAAGCAATAGTGTTCCGTCCAACGCCATAACTCAGACATGCGCTAGCGCCAGGCCATGGGGGTGGAGGGGTCCACTCCGTAGTCGCACCAGTAGCGGCCGTCGAAGTGGTTGATCTCGCCCAGGTGGCCCTCGGCGACGAGCTTGGCGAGCTCGGCCACGGCGGCGTTGCGGCGGTAGGTGAAGCCAACGCCGGTGACGACGCCGGCCTCCTTCTCGGCCTGAGCCATGGCGCGGGCGCTCTCGAGGGTGTCCGCCAGGGGCTTCTCGCACAGGACGTGCTTGCCGGCCCTGATGAGGGCCTCGGCGATCTCACGGTGCAGGGCGTTGCCCACCACGATGGAGACGATATCGATGTCCGGATCCTCGGCCACGGTGCGCCAGTCGTCCACGGCGTGCTCGTAGCCGTAGCGCTGGGCGGCGTCCTCGGCGAAGGGGAGGTAGGCGTCGGCGATGGTGTGCAGGTGGACCGGTGGGAGGCCCAGGTCGAAGACGGTGCCGACCTGTCGCCAGGCGTTGGCGTGGGTGGTGCCGGCCATTCCGGCACCGATGACGGCGACTGACAGGGGAGTGGTGCTCATGGTTGCCTCGGGTGTCCTCGTTGACGAGAGGGGGACAGGGTGAAGTCCTGTGCTGACATGAATTCACGCGCGTGAATTCATGGCTTCAGTCTGCGTGTCGGCGCTGGTGATGTCAACCGATGAGGAGAAACTTCATCCTGACAAAGGAACTGTTCTGAGGGATGGCTCAGAGGGTGGGGCCGTTGGTCCTTGATCGGGGGAGCGGTTTGAGGCGCCATCGCTGTCTGGCGACGGTTGGTGCGCGAGTCGGCTCAGCGTCAGACGTCGTGCTCGTCAGCGCCCCAGGGAGGAGATTCGGGTGACGAGCCGTGGCTCCAGGACCACGCTGCGGGCCTCGGTCCCGGTGTCTGTCCCGGCCTGCGATCCGTCGTCGAATGTGAGCCCGGCACGCTGGCACACCAGGTCCACGGCCTGCTCGCCCAGGAGGTCCTCGGGCTGGTCGACGCTGGTCAGCGAGAACTCCTCGCGCAGGGCCAGGTAGGTGTTGTCGTAGGAGGCCAAGGCGACGTCGACCCCGGGCTCGCGGCGGCTCTCGCGCAGGACGGGCACGGCGTCGATGGCCAGGCGTCGTTGTGGATGACCAGGCCCAGCGGCTCGGGGTGGTCCTGCAGGGCCGCCCGGGTGGCGGGGCCGGCGTCCTCGCCGCAGCTGCGCACCTCGAAGTCCAACCCAGTTGCCTGAGCGGCTCGCGCCAAAGAACCTTCTCGGTCGTGGCGGGAGGCCGCATCAGTCAGGCGGGGGCCGATGTAACAGATGGTGCGCATGCCCAGGGTCGCCAGATGAGCAATGACGAGGCGCGCGGCGGCCTTCTCATCGACCCGCACGGAGTCGACCCGCCCGCCTGGGCTGCGCCGTCCGATAACGCATACGGGCACCTCCTCACCGATGGCCAGCAGGTCCTCGCCGGGCAGCCAGGGTGAGACGAAGATGATGCCCGCGACCCGTACACCCAGCAGACTCTCGACTGCCTGGTGCAGGACCTCGGGCCGATCGGAGCCGACTGTGACGAACAGGGTGAGGCCGCGCTGGGCGGCCGCCCGGCCCAGGCTGGCCGCGATCTGCTCGAAGAAGGCGTTGCGCAGGTTGGGCAGCACCAGACCAATGATGCTTGAGCGCTTCCGAGCCAGTGAGGAGGCCGAGACGTTGACCCGGTAGCCGAGAGAGGCGGCCACCTCCTCAATGCGCTCGCGGGTGCCGGCGGCGACCTTGGGTGAGCCGCTCAGGGCCAGCGAGACCAGGCTGCGCGAGACCCCCTGCGGCGCGCGCGACGTCGCTCTGGGTGGCGGCGTGAGCCTTGGTCACCGTCTCCTCCTGCTTCCTGTGGTGCTGAGCCGTCTACTGCGGGGCATGCCCGCATAGGCGCCCGAGTACTGCGCAGGCTACAGGCCGACAGGCTGTGTTAACGATGTGCCGCAGCGGTGCGCAGAAGTGCGGCGATCCCGGAGATGCCCAGGAAGATGAGTGCCGTCGCGGGGAGGGTCACGTTGAGCAGGTAGTCCCAAAGAGTAGTGTGCTGGGTCACCAGTCCGATCCCGTGAAGCAGGCCGAGAGCCGCTGCTCCTGCGCCGAGCGAGAGGATTGAGACTGCGGCTCGTAGCGCCCGTCTGGCAGCCGGCCAGGGGGTGATGAGCTGCAGCGGGGGCAGAGCCGCCCAGGCCGTGATTCCGGTCATGCAGCAGACAAGTGCGCTCGAGACGGGCGAGTCGCCCTCGAGCAGCTTCGCAAGCATCCCCTGGCCCGCGACGACCCAGAAGAGGACGCAGTAGGCGACCAGCAGACCGTCGCTCCAGGTGAGGCGGGGATTCTCGCGCTCCCAGCGGCGGACATCGGAGAAGAATCCATTCACCGTGCCTGAAACCTGTATCGAGGACACGATCTTTCCTCCTGTGCGTCATCGCGGTCAAGAGTGCCCTTTCCAGAATAAGACCACCGGTGCGCTCGTGAGAAGGGCGACGGTCGTCGGGTCACAACGAGGCGAACGGTTCGCCCTGGTCGACGTCCTTCGGCGGCCCGGGAACGACGACGCTCCCGACCGTCGGTGGTCGGGAGCGTCGAGGTGAGGCGTCAGCCGGTGGGGCCCGCCCGGAGGGGGGAGTCCGTGCGAACCCCGTGACGTCTCAGGCCTTGAAGAGGGTTCCCTCAAGGTAGGCGCGTGCCTTACGGGCGTACTCCAGGGGGTTGGCGATGGCCGGGTCCTGCTCGGCCTCCACCAGGATCCACTCGGAGTAGCCGTGGTCCACGAGGAACTTGTAGGGGACGGTGAAGTCGATCGTGCCGTCTCCGGGGACGGTGAACATGCCGGCTAGGAAGGAGTCGAGGAAGGAGCGCTCGGCGGCCTTGGACTCCGCCATCTTCTCGGGGCGCACGTCCTTGAAGTGGACGTGCTTGACGCGGTCGATGGTGGCCTCCAACAGGCCCATGACGTCGCCGTCGCCCACGTAGGCGTGGCCGGTGTCGAACAGGAGGGAGACCTTGGCCGGGTCGGTCAACTCCATGAGGCGGATGGTCTCCTCCTTGGTCTGGATGACCGTGCCCAGGTGGTGGTGGTAGACGAGCTCGAGGCCGTGGGCGTGGGCGACGTCGCCCAGGCGGTTGAGGCCCTCGGCCAGCACCGGCCACTGCTCCTCGGTGAGCACCGGCTTGTTGGTGAAGATGCAGACGTCGCGGATGCCCTGGACCGAGCCGGTCTGCTCGGAGACGACGACGCGGGTGGCTCCCAGGTACTCCAGGTAGGCGCAGGTGGCCTCGAAGTCGGGGATGACGGCCTCGACGCCGTCGCGCAGGATGAAGGAGGAGAACCACTGGGCGACGATCTTGATGCCGCGGGCCTCGGCGGAGGCCTTGACCTCCTCCTTGGGCGGGAAGAAGCCGGCGCACTCGGTGCCCGCGTAGCCGGTGTCAGCCAGGTCGAGGAGCATGTCCTCCAGGGTGTTGAAGGCGCCGACCTCGGGGATGTCGTCATTGCGCCAGGTGATCGGGTGCATACCCCAGGAGATGCCGTGGGGGTCGGAGATGGCGGTTGCAGGGTCGAGGGTGAAGGACATCGTTGCTCCGTGTTCTCGCTCTTATGGTGATGGACGGTGGTGAGTGGGTGGGTGGCGGTGATGCGCGGGTGACTGGTGCACCGTCGGCTCATGTCCGCCAATGGTGCGCTCCCGGGAGGAGGGGCCGGCGTCGGTGCCGGGCGGTGGGCCCGTGCCTCGAACCTAGCAACAGGACTTTGTCCTGACAAGCCCTTTTCGGGTCCTCCCGGGAGCGCGTGTGCTGGGGTGGGGTCAGGAGTAGAGCTTCTCCATCTCGACCTCGATCTCCTCCAGGGACTTGTCCTTGGTCTCCGGCATGATCTTGAACAGGATGACGGCGACGACCAGGTTGAGCACGCCGTAGATGGTGTAGGTGATGCCGCCACCCAGCGTCTCCATCATGGGCGGGAAGGTCCAGGTGATGATGGCGTTGGCGGTCCACATGCAGAAGATCGCCGTGCCGTTCATGATGCCGCGGACGTTGGCCGGGAAGATCTCACCCATCATCGTCCACACGATCGTGCCGTTGGAGGACTGCACGATGAGCATGAAGACGGACATGAGTCCCAGGATGAGGTAGGCGGCCCAGGTGGGCGGAGCGGTGTGGCTGGCCATGTGCGGGGCGATGAAGAACTGGAAGGTCGCCGCGATGCCCAGCAGTGTGACACCCACGCCGATGACGTCACCGATGAGCACCTGGCGGCGCCGGAACTTCAGGATGAGCCAGATACCGATGGCGGAGCCGATGACCGACATGACGCCGTTGGCCACCTGTGCGGTGATGGATGCCGAGGTGGACATGCCGGCGTACTCCAGCACCTTGGGGGCGTAGTACATGACGGTGTTGACGCCGGTGGTCTGGTTGACCACGGCCAGGAAGATGCCGACCAGCAGCAGCTGCGCAGCCAGGGCGTGGCCATGACGTGGCTGAAGCCCTTGCGCTGGGACTCCTCTTCCTTCTCGTGCTGGCGGGCCTCGACCATCTCCATGATCTCGTCCTCGATGGAGCCGTCCTTCTCCGGGACGCGCACGCGCTTGAGGGAGCCGATGGCGTCGTAGAGGCGCTCCTTGGCCAGGTACCAGCGAGAGGACTCGGGCATGAGGCGGATGCCGATCCACAGGGCCACGGCCGGGATGGAGCACAGGACCAGCATGTAGCGCCAGGCCTCGCCGTTACCGGCGCTGATGCTGAGCTGGTCGAGGAAGGCGTGGTACTCGTCCGCGCCCATCGGGCCGCCCTTGGAGGCCTGGAGCTTGGCGATCTCGTCGAAGACGTAGTGGCCCGGGGCGAAGTGCCCGCTGGGGTCCTCGGCGATGGTGATCCTCGGGCCGCCCTGGAGGGAGTTGATGATGGCGTTCATCGAGAAGGCGAGCAGCTGGCCGGTGACGATCATGAGTTGGTCGATGGCCACGATGGAGCCACGGATGCGTTTGGGTGCCGTCTCCGCCAGGTAGACGGGGACCGTCGCAGAAGCGGCTCCGACGGCGAAGCCCAGGACAACGCGGAAGGGGTACATGACCCAGACGTTGGGGGCGACGGTGGTACCGATCGCGCCGGCGAAGAACAGGAAGGCCAGGACGGTGATGTTGTGGCGCCGGCCCCAGCGGTCCGACATGAGACCGCCCAGCAGCGCGCCCAGCGCCGCGCCGACCAGCAGGGTGCCGCCGATGGCGCCCTCCTCGAAGGAGGTCAGCTGGAGGCCCTTGGCGTCGAAGGGCATGTACATGTACGGCAGGGCACCGGAGATGACGCCGGTGTCGTAGCCGAAGAGCAGTGAGCCGAGTGTGGCCACGGCGGCGATGGCGACGACGCCGCGGTGCTTGCCCGAAGGCGGCGTCTCTGCCACCGCCTTGTTGAGCTCTTCCCTGGTGAGTCCACGCAGGGACGTCGTGACTCCCTGAGACATAGGGGGTCTCCTCTCAGTCCTGCGGCGACAGTGCCGCAGGGGTCGTTGTGATGGTGGGTGATGGTGGAGTGAAGAGAAAGGTGCGGCTCGGCGCGGTTCAGGCGTCGAAGGTGGTGCGCCCCTCGACGCGGGGGACCTCGTGCCACTGGCCGTCGGCCGCTGAGGCGACGACGGCCTCGTCGACCTCCGCGGCGCACCAGGCGTCGGCGGCCGAGGGGGCCACCTGCTTGCCGGTGACGATGGACTCGATGAACTGCGCGGCCTCGATGGCCTTCATGTCGTCAAAGCCCATGGAGGTGCCGATGGCGGGCTGGAAGCGCTGCCACTGGCCCCACTGGGGGCCGGCCATGGCTCGGGTGTAGCCGTGGGAGGCGCCGCCGTCGAGCACGGGGCAGATCTCCAGCTCATTGAGGCGCTCGAAGTTCCAGCGGGCCGAGCCCTTCGTGCCGTAGACCTCGACGACGTACTCGGCGCGCGGTCCCACGCTGACGCGGGAGGACTCCATGGTTCCCACGGTGCCGTTCTCGAAGCGCACGAGCATGGAGACGTAGTCCTCGTTCTCCACCGGGCCCACCTCGTCACCGATCTCGAAGCCCGAATGGCCGATGCCCATCTTGGTGGGGATGGGGCGCTCAGTGATGAAGGTGTCGGTGACCGCGGTGACCGAGGCGATGCGACCCACGATGTACTGGGCCAGGTCCGCCCCGTGGCTCATGAGGTCGGGCACGACGCCGGCCCCGGCCTTCTCCTTCGAGGCTCGCCAGGTCAGTGGGCCCATGGGGGAGGAGTTGTAGTCGGCGATGAACCACACGCGCACGTTCGTGATCCGCCCCAGCTCGCCGCCGCGCACCAGGGAGCGCAGGTACTCAATGGCCGGGGTGTGACGGTAGTTGAAGCCGACGGCCGTCATCAGCCCCGCCTTCTCGGCGGCCTGGGCGATCTCCCGGGACTGTTCGGCGCTGACCCCCATGGGCTTCTCGATCCAGAAGGGCTGCCGGCCTCCACGGCCGCCAGGGCCATCTCGTGGTGGAGGAAGTTGGGGGCGCAGATGGAGACGGCCTCCACCTCGGGGTCGGCCAGCAGGTCTCGGTAGTCTGCGTAGGCCCGCTCGAAGCCCAGATTGTCCACCGCCTCCTGGCGCACCTCGTCCACCGGGTCGGCGGCGGCGACCAGCCGTGGGGTCACCCCCAGCTCGGGGAATCGCTCAGCGATGGCGCGGTAGCTGCGGGCATGAAGCCGTCCCATCCACCCCAGGGAGATGACTCCGATGCCCAGTATTCTCTTGTCGGTCATTACGGTCCTTTCCGACAACACTGTCGGCTGCTGCGTGTGTGTGGAGGTGTGTCCGGAAGACCCGGGAAACACCCGTCGTTAATGACGTCACAGGAAGATATCAGAGCACCTTTGTCCTGACAAGAGGAGAATATGAGGTCTGATGACCTGCTCTGAGCAGGGCCTACGTGCTCACCGGTGTTGTCGGATAGGATGTGCTCAACTGGTGTCCAAGGATGGACTCCGGATCCCGCGGATCATGCAGATTCGTGAGGCACAACGGCGTGGAAAGGGAGACGTCTGCCGTGAAAGGACCTCGAGGACGAGGTGGGCGAGTCACGATCAGGACCGTCGCCGAACGCGCCGGCCGCTCCATCTCCACCGTCTCGGCGGCTCTCAACGGCTCCGACGGCGTCGCTGAGAAGACCCGTGGCGAGATCCTGCGCATCGCAGCCGATCTCGGTTACCAGGCGGACCCGCGCGCCCAGTTCCTGCGCCGCAGCCACACCGGGCTCATCGGCGCCAGCTTCGCCGTCGGGCAGGCCTACCAGGGGCTCATTGTGGACGGGCTCTTCCAGGCGGCCTCCGCTCTGGATCACGCGCTGGTGCTGGCCACCTCCACCCCGCACCGTGATGTGGCCGACGGACTGCGCTCGCTGCTGCTCCAGCGCTGCGAGGGCCTCATCCTCGTCGACCCCGACCTCTCCGTTGAGGCCCTGGCCTGCATCGGGGACCGCACCCCGACGGTCCTCATCGGCACCAGCACCGAGCTGGGGGACGTCGACGAGGTCCACTCCCGTGACGACGTCGGCATCCAGCTGCTCGTCGATCATCTGGTCGACACCGGGCGCCGCCGCATCACCCACGTGGACGGTGGGCAGGAGACTGCCGCAGGGCGACGGATCGAGAGATTCGGCCAGGCCATGGAGCTGCGAGGCCTGGGGCGAGGCGCGCGGGTGGTTCCCGGGGGCGGCGATGAGGACAGCGGGGCCAGGGCCGTCCACCACCTCATCCAGACCGGTGAGCTCCCCGAGGCGCTCCTGTGCTTCAACGACCACTGCGCCGTCGGGGCCCTCATGGAGCTGCGCCGTCAGGGGGTGCGGGTGCCGGAGGATCTGGCCGTCACCGGCTACGACGGCATCCCGGTCACGGCGGCCTCGGCCTTCTCCCTGACCACGGTGCGCCAGGATGCCGGCCTCATCGCCGAGGTCGCGGTGCGGGCGCTGCTGGCCCGGATGCACCCGGACCAGGACGGCCACATCCCGGCGGAGGTGGCCGGTGAGGAGCGGCCTCTGGGCGGGCGCCTCTACCGGGTGGTCCCTGAGCTTGTTGTCCGCGACACAACGGCCCCGCCACGTGAACGCCGGGACAAGGCCCGTGCCTGATGCGGCGCGCGGCGTACGGTGAACCTCGCCGAGGAAGCCACAACCGAGGGGCTCGCGCCCCGCACACTGGGACAGGAGCCATGATCAACCATGATTAACGGAGAACTCATCGACCTGGTCGCCGGCGACTACGAAGCGCGTATCGCCTCGTCGGGAGCCATGCTCGTCCACCTGCGTCGCCAGGGCCGCGACCTCATCATGCCCTTCGACGCCGAGGCCACGCTCCCCGCCGGCTGGCAGGGCAAGACCCTGCTGCCGTGGGCCAACCGCATCGCCGGCGCCCGCTACGACTACGTCGGCACCGAGTTCCTCGTGGGCTGCAATGAACCGGCCAGCGGCTCGGCCCTCCACGGCCTGGCCGGCTGGATGGACTGGCAGGTCGCCGACGACGACCCCTCCGGCCCCGACGACGGCGCCCCCCGCAGCCGGGTCGTCCTGGAACTGAGCCTGCTGGCCTCCTACGGCTACCCCTGGAGCCTGGAGGCCAGTGCCTGCTTCGCGCTCGACGCCGAGCGCGGACTGAGCGTCACGGTGACCGCCACCAACGTCGGCGCGGCCCGACCCGCCTGGCCGGTCCCCGGTGCGCCGGAGGTCGAGGGCGAGCCCGCCCCCGCTCCCTACGGCGTCTCCTGCCACCCCTACCTCACGCGCTCGGTCCCCTTGGACGACTGCGTCCTGACCATCCCGGCGGCCGAGGTCCTCGACGTCGACGACCGCATGGCGCCCACGCGCCGGCGCAGCGTGGAGGGCACCGACTGGGACTGGCGCGAGGGCCGGCTCGTCGGGGCCATCCAGACGGACAACGCCTACACCGCCCTGCCCGAGGGGGCGTGGGAGGTGAGCCTGCGCGGCGGGCAGGGCGATCGCGCCGTCGTCATGAGCTCGGATCACCCCCTGGGTGCAGGCATACACCGCCGACGAGCTCGGCCGCCCCGGCGTGGCCGTTGAGCCCATGACCTGCCCGCCCAACGCCTTCAACAGCGGGGAGGACCTCATCTTCCTGGCGGTGGGGCAGTCCCACTCCTTCACCTACCGCCTGTACGAGGAGGACTGAGCGCGCAAGCGTTCTGTGTCGAGTGTCTTATCTCCTCACTTCTGAGGCGCGCGGTGGGGCGAGTTGCTGGCCCTGGAACCGACGGCGGGGACGAAGGGAAGGGGTCTGGTGGGGCGTCGGTGTCCATGGTGCTGACATCAACCCGGCTCCGGCGCTGCACGCCGGAGAGAAATCGCATTATTCCAAGGATCTCTATTGGGCACTTCGACGTCGGGCTCATTGATGTCAGCGCTGTGGACACTGGGCTGCCGGTGGGGTCGACGCCGCGGGACCTTGGCGCTGGGGTCGGGCGTTCTCACCCTGGGGCCGGCCTCACCGTCCCCTGCCTGGCCCTGGCTCCTGCTCAGGTGCCCGGAGGTCGTGGTCCAGCGTCGGCTCCGGCCCGAGTCCCGCCCTGAGCCGGTCTACTCCACGAGGGTGGGGATCTACTGGTCGGGGGTTGTGCATACTGCACGAAGGCCCCACCTACCTGGAGTGCGCCCGACCCTCTTCCAATAGATTCCCACCCTCGTGCAGCTCAGGTCAGGCACCACTCGACCGGCTGTGAGCAGCTGAGCCGGCCCCGGCCTGCCCGGCCAGCATAGCGAGCAACGACCATCGGGCCCGCTGCGTTGGTGTCTTGAGGCGCCATGGCTTCGAAGCTCTCGGAGGTTATGGGGCAGCACAGCGGAGTGGCTCGGCTGAGCCCGTAACGGCCCCGCAGGCGCTGAGAACACGAGGTGGGCGTCGTCGAGACGGATTGCTCGACGACGCCCACCTCGCGTCAGAAGGGGTGAACCGGAGCTCAGCTCAGGCGCACCGGCTGCCCGGAGTGGGCCGACTCCGTGGCGGCCTCGGCCAGGCGCAGGGCCTTGATGGCGTCCTCGATGCCGGTGGGAGGCGTGGTGCCGGCCTCGACGGCCTCGATGAAGGCGCTCAGCTCGATGCGGTAGGCGTCGGCGTAGCGCTCCAGGAAGAAGTCGAGGTAGGGCTCCTGGGCGTCGGTGACCTCGCCGTTGGACAGGCGCACCGTGGTGGCGCGGATGTTCTCGGCGAACAGGGCGCCCTCGCGGCCCGAGGCCTCGAGGCGCTGGTCGTAGCCGGAGGAGCAGTGGCGGTTGTTGATGATCGTGGCCACGGCGCCCGAGGCGGCCTTGAGGGTGACGACGGCGGCGTCGAAGTCGCCGGTGTCCTTCAGAGCCGGGTCGAGGTTCTGTCCGGCGGCGTAGACCTCCTCGATCTCACCCAGGAAGAAGCGGGCGGTGTCGAAGTCGTGGATGGTCATGTCGCGGAAGATGCCGCCGGAGACCTTGATGTACTCCGCCGGCGGGGCCGCCGGGTCGCGGCTGATGATGGTCAGCTGCTCGATGTCTCCGATCCTGCCGGCCTCGACCGCGGCGCGGGCGGCGGCGAAGCTGGGGTCGAAGCGGCGGTTGAAGCCGAACATGACGGGGACCTTGACGGCGTCGAGCTCGGCCTGGGCGGCCTCGACGTCCTTCATGTCCAGGGCGATCGGCTTCTCGCACAGCACCGCCTTGCCCGCCTTGGCGGCTGCCAGCAGGTGGGGGATGTGCAGCGGCGTGGGGGAGCCGACGATGACGGCGTCGATCTCGGGGTCGGCGAAGACCTCCTCGGCGTCCTTGCAGGACCGGGCCCCGTAGGTGGCGGCGAGCTTCTCCGCTGCGTCCTCGAAGGGGTCGCAGACCAGTGCGAGCTGGGCCTGGGGGTGGGCGGCGATGGTCTTGGCGTGGACGTGGCCGATGCGGCCGGCGCCGATGACGGCGATGGAGAGCATCCTTGCTCCTTCTGCGTGTGAGTGGGTGTGTGGGTTGGTGTCTGAACTGCGGTCGGTGGTGGGTGGGCGGGTCGACGACGCGGAACGCGTCTGAACGTGTCGTCGACCCGCCCGGTGCGGCGGGTGCCGCTCTGGCCGCCCGGGCCCCCACCAGGACCCGGACGACCCTGACTGGAGCCGATCAGGGCTGGGGCATGATGACGTCGCGCACCAGGGCGTCCAGGTCGGCGTCGGCCTGGAGGAACCCGCGCAGGGTGCGGCGGGTCGCGCCGAAGGAGTCGAACTCCTCGGGCGTCATGCCGTCGGGCTCGTAGGCGCGCACGAACTCCGGGATCGACAGGAGCGTCTCCATGATCTCGGGGGCAACGGGCTCGTTGATGCGCTCAACGGCCTTGTAGCCGGAGTCGTTGATGAGCTTCTGCCAGGCGAAGGGCGGGGAGACGACCAGGTCGCCGCCGACCAGCTCGGACCACTGCAGCACGTTGCGGAAGGCGGCCGACAGCACGCGGGCGCGCAGGCCGCGGGCCTGGAACTCCTGGTAGGCGCGCTTGAGCGCGGCCACGCCACCCCACTCCAGGTGGCCGGGGTCGAGGAAGAGCTTGTCCCGCTTGGCCACGATCTTGAGCCAGTCGTCCAGGCGACCGCCCATGAGGGTGACGACCGGGCCCATGGTGGAGACGTCCTTGCCCTCGGCCTCGCGGCGCTTGAGACCGCGCTCGATGGCCTCACCGGTGGCCACGGCCTGGGGCACGGAGAAGGAGACGGTGACGTTGACCGACACGCCCCGGTAGGTGGCGTCCTCGATGGCCTTGACGCCCACCGAGGTGGCGGGGATCTTGACGATGATGTTCTTGGCCAGGTTGGAGAACTCCTCGGCCTGGTCGGCCAGGGCCTTGGCGCTGCGGGCCAGGCGCGGGTCGGTCTGCATGGACAGGCGGCCGTTGCGTCCCTTGTGCTCCTCGAAGATGGGCTCGAGCAGCTTGGCGGCCTCGATGCTCATCTCGCGCACGACCTGCCAGCCGATCTCTGACTCGGTGGCCTCGGGCATCTCCTCGGCCAGCTCGGCGATGCGGGGGAGCCACACGTCCTTGCGCTGGTTGATGCAGGTGTAGGCGATGGTGGGGTTGCAGGTGGCGCCCACGCCTCCGAAGGAGATGGACTGGCGCAGCTCGTCGGGGTCGGCCGAGTCGTTCCACAGTGCGGTGGGCGTGTTGCGGGCGGCGTCGAGAAGGGGTCCGGGGGTGTAGTCGATGCTCATCGGTTCTGTGCTCTCTTTCGGGTTCATCCGCGCAGGCGTCCTTGCAGCCGCGGTCCGGTAGACCCCTATTGAAGTGTGCTCGACGACATCTGTCAACAAATTGTCAGGACAAAGATTCCTGGGAACGGTGGTGGCCCTGGAGTCGGGGGAGGGTTAGCTGGAGAACAGGGAGGTCTCGAAGGTGTAGCGCGAGGCGCGATAGATGTGCTGCCCGTACTCGATGACGCGGCCCGACTGGTCGTAGGTGATGCGGGTGGCGGTCATCAGGGCGGCGCGGCGTCGCTCGTGGAGGAGGTCGGCCTCGCGGGTGGTGGCGTTGCGGGCCCCGATGGTCTGCTTGGCCGTGGTGGGGACGGCGTCCTGGGCGCGCAGCAGGTCGTAGAGGCCCCCCGTCTCCAGCTCCTCGCGGGTGGGGGCGATGGCCGCCGGCATGAGGTTGGACAGCACCGCGATCGGCTCGCCGTCGGCGCAGCGAATGCGGGTGCAGGTCACGACGGCGGTGCCCTCCTCGACCTCGAGGTGCTCGGCGTCGTCGGCGTCGGCCTCGTGCTCGACGTAGTCCAGCACGCTCGTGGAGGTCGTGTGGCCGGCTGCGGACAGGTCCGACAGCAGGCTGGTCAGCTGCATCGGCCGGTGGACGTGCATGGGGGAGACGATCGTGCCCACGCCCCGACGGCGCTTGACCAGGCCGCGGTCCACCAGGTGCTGAAGGGCCTGGCGTGCCGTGGGGCGGGAGACCTTCAGTCGCTTGGCCATCGAGAGCTCGTCCTCCAGACGGCTGCCGGCCGGCAGTGTGCCGTCGAGGATGAGTGAGGCCAACGGCTCGGAAATTTGTGTGTGCAGCGGCGTCTTGGAATCGCGGTCGATCGTGATGTCGAGGGCGAAAGGAGGTGTTGAATCGGGCATGAGATGGGCCTGTGCGTCAGACGTGATAATGCCTTGAGCATACGGATGCTGTGTGCTGATGTCACGCACTGTCGTCATCCCGGCGCCGATCCGCGGGAAAGTGGACCCTCAAATGTTCTGACAAATGCTTGACCTGAGGTGGTCCTGTGGGGCAGGCTTCGCAGTGACGCCCGACGCAGACCTCATTCCCGCAGGCCTGCAGGCCCCAAGGATGTGGAGACGCGATCACCGTGACGACAGCAACGACGGCAACGACCAAGGTGGCTGAGGCAGTCGCCCCCGAGAGCCTGCCCGGAGGCCCCGACCGGCTCGACGTGCTCACCATCGGGCGCTGCGGTATCGACATCTACCCCCCTCCAGGTCGGCGTCGGGCTGGAGGACGTGGAGAGCTTCGGCAAGTTCCTGGGCGGAAGCCCCACCAACGTAGCGGTGGCCGCCGCCCGCTACGGGCACCGCTCCGCCGTCGTCACCGGAGTGGGCAATGACCCCTTCGGGCGCTTCGTGCACACCGAGATGCGCCGCCTGGGGGTCGACGACCGCCACGTCGTCACCAAGGCCGCCTACAACACCCCGGTCACCTTCTGCGAGATCTTCCCTCCGGACGACTTCCCCCTCTACTTCTATCGCGAGCCCTCGGCCCCGGACCTGGAGCTGACGTGGGAGGACCTGCCGCTCGATGCCATTCGTGACGCCTCCATCTTCTGGATCTCGGTGACCGGACTGAGCAAGGAGCCCTCGCGCTCTGCCCACCACGCGGCCCTGGGCACCCGTGACCGGCGGCGCTTCACGATCGCCGACCTCGACTACCGCCCCATGTTCTGGAAGGACAAGGAGACCGCCCACCGGGAGGTCTCGAGGATCCTGCCGAAGGTCACCGTCGCCATCGGCAACCGGGAGGAGTGCGAGGTCGCCGTCGGTGAGCGCGACCCCGAGCGGGCGGCCGACGCCCTCCTGGAGGCCGGTGTCGAGCTGGCCATCGTCAAGCAGGGACTGGAGGGGACGCTGGCCAAGACCCGCACCGAGCGGGTGGAGATGCCCGTGACCTCGGTGGAAACGAAGAACGGTCTGGGCGCCGGGGACGCCTTCGGCGGGGCCATCTGTCATGGCCTGCTGTCGGGCTGGTCCTTGGAGAAGACCATCTTCGCCGCCTCCACCGCCGGAGCGATCGTCTCCTCGCGACTGGAGTGCTCCACTGCCATGCCCACCGAGCCCGAGCTGCTCGAGCTCATGCGCGCCCGCCGCGACGAGGTCGCCCCGGGGCTGACGGACCTGTGAGGAGTCCCCGATGAGCGCATCACCCACGCCTCCCGCCTCCGCCTCAGGGGCGCGGCCACTGACGGACGCCGTCACCGAGATCCGGGCCACCGACCCCGGCCGTATCGGCCAGGCCCTGGCCCAGCGCCCCCGCGCCGATCTGGCTGGGGCCGGGCGCCTCATGGTCATCGCCTGCGACCACCCGGCCCGCGGGGCCCTCGGCGCGGGCGAGCGGCCCCTGGCAATGGCCGACCGTGAGGACCTCCTCCAGCGCTGCGTGACGGCCCTGTCGCGCCCCGGTGTCAACGGGTTCCTGGGTACCGCCGAGATCATCGAGGACCTGACGCTCCTGGGAGCCCTGGACGGCAAGCTCGTGTGGGGCTCCATGAACCGGATCGGCCTCCAGGGGGCCTCCTTCGAGATGGACGACCGCTTCGGCGCCTACGACGCCGAGGGCATCGAGACCTCCCACCTCGACGGCGGCAAGATGCTCACCCGCATCAACTACGCCGACCCCGCCAGCGCCACCACCCTCGAGGCCAGTGCCAAGGCCATCGACTCCCTGTCCGAGCGCGGGCTGAACGCGATGATCGAGCCCTTCATCTCGCGGTGGGAGGGCGGCCGGATCGTCAACGACCTCAGCGAGGAGGCCGTCATCCGCTCGATCTGCATCGCCCAGGCGCTGGGGCGCAGCTCGGCGCACACCTGGCTCAAGCTGCCCTGCGTCAGCGGGCCCGCATCAATACGGCGCGTCATGGCCTCCACCTCCCTGCCCAGCCTCATTCTGGGCGGCGAGGTCTCGGCCGACCCCGAGGCCACCCGGGCCTCCTGGGCGGCCGCCCTCGAGCTGCCCAACGTCAGAGGGCTGGTCGTGGGCCGCTCCCTGCTCTACCCGGGCAATGACGACGTCGAGGCCGCCGTCGACGCCGCCGTCGCCCTGCTGTGAGGACCTGACACGTCCCGCCACCGGAACCGCCGCAACCGCTGCAACCCCCGTCAATTGGCCCCGGCCGGGCCACCCCATACGAGACAATCCCCACGAGTACCCCCAGGAGCCGAAGGAGCACCACCATGGGCCACACCGACCGCACCGCCCCGTCCGAGACGTCGGACCAGTCCCGCTACGTCATCCGCGCCGGCGAGCTTGCCCACGACAGCTACGAGCTGGACCTCACCCCGGAGCGGGCCGGCTGGGAGTGGTCCTCCCTGCGCGTGGTGGCGCTCGCCCCCGGAAAGCCCCTGACCGTGCCCGGCGGTGAGCACGAGTACCTCGTCCTGCCCCTGTCGGGGGGCTGCACCGTCCAGGCCGGCAGCGAGCGCCTCGAGGTGGCCGGGCGCGAGTCGGTCTTCACCGACATCACCGACTACGTCTACGTCCCCCGCCACACCGAGGTGACGCTCATCAGCGCTGACGGCGCCCGCATCGCCCTGCCCGGCTCCAAGGCCACCGCCGACAAGCCGCTGCGCTACTGCCCGCGCTCCGAGGTCGGCACCGGCTTGCGGGGGGCCGGCCCCTCCTCGCGTCAGGTCAACAACTACGCCCTGGGCAACGACGTCGAGACCTCCCACCTGCTGGCCTGCGAGGTCCTCACCCCCGGAGGCAACTGGTCCTCCTACCCGCCCCACAAGCACGACGAGCACACCGAGGTCGAGCGGGTCCTGGAGGAGATCTACTACTACCAGGTCCGCGCCGGCGAGGGTGACGCCGAGGGCTTCGCGCTCCAGCGCATCTACCCCTCGCCCGGCCACGACATCGACGTGTGCACCGAGGTGCGCGGCGGCGACGTCGTCGTCATGCCCTACGGCTACCACGGTCCCTCCGTGGCCGCCCCCGGCTACGACCTCTACTACCTCAACGTCATGGCCGGCCCCGCCGAGGACTCCGTGTGGCTCATGACCGACGACCCCCACCACACCTGGGTGCGCCAGACCTGGGAGGGGCAGGAGGTCGACCCGCGCCTGCCCATGACCCCCATGAACGACTAGCCGATCCGCCTTTCGACCGCCCCACCACCTGAGAAGAGCAGAGAAGAACCACGATGAGCAACGAAGCCTACGCCGGCACGATCCGCCTGACGGTCGCCCAGGCCACCATCCGTTTCCTGTCCAACCAGTACTCCGAGCGCGACGGCGTCGAGCAGCGTCTCATCGCCGGCGCCTTCGGGATCTTCGGCCACGGCAACGTGGCCGGCATCGGCCAGGCCCTCCTGCAGAACGAGATCGCCCGCGCCGACGGCGAGCAGGAGATGCCCTACATCATGCCCCGCAACGAGCAGGGGCAGGTGCACGCGGCCGCCGCCTTCGCCAAGACCACCAACCGCCTCCAGACCTACATGTGCACGGCCTCCATCGGCCCGGGCTCCCTCAACATGGTCACCGGGGCCGCCCTGGCCACCACCAACCGTCTGCCGGTGCTGCTGCTCCCCTCCGACCAGTTCGCCACCCGCGTCCCGACCCCGTGCTCCAGCAGCTGGAGGACCCCACCAGCCTGGACGTCTCGGTCAACGACGCCTTCCGCCCCGTCTCGCGCTTCTTCGACCGCATCAACCGGCCCGAGCAGCTCATCCCCCTCGCTGCTGAACGCCATGCGCGTGCTCACCGACCCCGCCGAGACCGGTGCGGTCACCATCGCCATGCCCCAGGACGTCCAGGCCGAGGTCTTCGACTGGCCCGTGGAGCTGTTCCGCAAGCGCGTGTGGCACGTGCGCCGCCCGGTGCCCGAACCCGCCGCCCTGGAGCGCGCCGTCGCCCTCATCAAGGCCGCCAAGCGCCCCCTCATCATCGCCGGCGGAGGCACCATCTACGCCGGTGCCAGCGAGGAGCTGCGCGCCCTGGCCACCGCCACCGGCATCCCGGTGGGCGACACCCAGGCCGGCAAGGGCGCCATCAACTTCGACCACCCCAGCGCCGTGGGCGGCGTGGGCTCCACCGGATGCGACTCCGGCAACCACATCGCTGACAAGGCCGACCTCATCATCGGCGTGGGCACCCGCTACTCCGACTTCACCACGGCCTCCAAGACCCAGTTCAAGAACCCCGACGTGAAGTTCGTGAACATCAACGTCACCCCCTTCGACGCCGCCAAGGAGAGCGCGGAGATGGTGGTGGCCGACGCCCGCGAGGCCCTGGCGGCCCTGGCCGAGGCGCTCGCGGACTACCGTGTCGAGGCGGCCTACTCCGAAGAGATCACCGCGGAGAAGGAGGCCTGGCTCAAGGCCACCGAGCGCTGCTACCACCTGGACCACGGGCCCCTGCCCGCCCAGACCGAGGTCTTCGGCGCCCTCAACGAGCTCATGGGGGAGGAGGACGTGGTCATCAACGCCGCCGGCTCCATGCCCGGTGACCTTCAGGCCCTGTGGCAGGCCCGCAGCCCGCTGCAGTACCACGTGGAGTACGCCTTCTCCTGCATGGGCTACGAGGTGCCCGCCGCCATGGGCGTCAAGCTCGCCCGCCCCGAGGCCGAGGTGGTCTCCATCGTGGGTGACGGCACCTACCAGATGCTCCCCATGGAGCTGGCCACCGTGGTCCAGGAGAACATCAAGGTCATCTACGTCCTGCTGCAGAACTACGGCTTCTGCTCCATCGGCGCCCTGTCGGAGTCCCGCGGCTCCCAGCGCTTCGGCACCAAGTACCGCCGCCGCGGCGAGGGCAGTCACCTGGCCGACGAGCAGGTCATCGACGGTGTCGACATCGCCGCCAACGCCCGCTCCTGGGGACTGGACGTCCTCGAGGTCCACACCATTGCGGAGTTCAAGGAGGCCTACCGCAAGGCCGAGGCCTCCGACCGTCCCACGATGATCCACATCGAGACCGACCTCTACGGCCCCAACCCGCCCGGGTCGAGCTGGTGGGACGTCCCGGTCTCGGGCGTCTCCGAGCTGGAGTCCACGCAGCGCGCCTACGAGGAGTACCTGCGTGACCGCAAGCCTCAGCGTCACTACCTGTAAGGCCACTACCTGGAGGGTTCGCAGGTAGAACGCGGAGAACGGCGCGCTTCTGCGCCAACCGCGACGGCGGGGGTCCACGGCGGATAGTGCCGTGGACCCCCGCCGTGTGCGTGCTCCCTTCCGGGGAGGGCGCCCCTCGGCCGCAGTGCTGACGGGGCGTCGAGATCACGATGTGGTCAACATCCCCATTATGTTCTGACAAAATGGCTCCATTCGCCGTCTAGGACGTTAGGCTTGAGGCACATGCAAAGCGCTGGGCGCCCGACCGATCCGCCACTGAGACCTTGGTCGGAGTCCGGCCCTGCCCACCCCATAGGCGGGGCGGGTCCGTGAAACCGACAATCAGGAGTCGATAACGATGAGAACCATTGCGCACTGGGTTGACGGAAAGTACTACGAGGGAAACCCGATCGGCCGCTTCGCCGTCGAGAACCCGGGAACAGGTGAGGTCGAGGCCGAGCTGCTCCAGGCCTCCGACGCCGACCTCGACCACGCCGTCGAGGTGGCCCGCCGAGCCCAGAAGGAGTGGGCGAAGGTCTCGCTGGCCAAGCGCACCGCCATCATGTTCCGCATGCGCCAGCTGGTCCTGGACCACCAGGACGAGATGGCCAAGATGATCGTGGCCGAGCACGGCAAGAACTACTCCGACGCCGTCGGCGAGATTCAGCGTGGGCGCGAGACCCTCGATTTCGCCACCGCCATCAACCTGGCCCTCAAGGGCGAGCACTCCTTCGACATCTCCACCGGCGTGGACATCCACACCCTGCGTCAGCCGGTCGGCGTCGTCGCCGGCATCTGCCCCTTCAACTTCCCGGCCATGGTGCCCATGTGGATGCACCCCATCGCCATCGCCACCGGCAACGCCTTCGTCCTCAAGCCGGCCTCGGCCACGCCGTCTGCGGCCCTGCTGACGGCCGAGCTCTACAAGGAGGCCGGCCTGCCCGACGGCGTCTTCAACGTCGTCTCCGGCAACCGCACCATGGTCTCCAAGGTCCTCGAGCACCCCGGCATCGACGCGATCTCCTTCGTGGGCTCCACCCCGGTGGCCCACATCGTCCAGAACACCGGCGTCACCCACGGCAAGCGCGTCCAGGCCCTGGGCGGGGCGAACAACCACGCCATCGTCATGCCCGACTCCGACCTGGACTTCGCCGCTCAGCACATCTCCGCCGCCGCCTTCGGGGCCGCCGGCGAGCGCTGCATGGCCCTGCCCGTCGTTGTGGCCGTGGGTGGCTGCGGACCGGACCTGGCCCGCCGCGTCAAGGCTCACGCCGAGAAGATCAAGGTCGGCTACGGCATGGACGAGGGCGTCGAGATGGGCCCGGTCATCGACGCCAAGTCCAAGGAGTTCATCACCGGGCTCATCGATGACGCCGAGGCCAAGGGCGCAGAGGTCGTCCTCGACGGCCGCCCGCTCGTCATCCCCGGACACGAGAAGGGTCACTTCCTCGGCCCGACCATCGTGGACAACGTCTCCCTGGAGTCCTCGCTCTACACCGAGGAGGTCTTCGGGCCGGTGCTCGCGATCGTCCACGCCGATACCTACGAGGAGGCCATCAAGCAGGTCAATTCCTCGCCCTTCGGCAACGGCGCGGCCATCTTCACCAACGACGGCGGCGTGGCCCGTCGCTTCGAGCTCGACGTCGAGGCCGGCATGGTGGGCATCAACGTGCCGATCCCGACGCCGGTGGCCCTACTACTCCTTCGGCGGCTGGAAGGAGTCGCTCCTGGGCGACACCCACATCCACGGCCCCGAGGGCGTGCGGTTCTACACCCGCGCCAAGGCAGTGACCACCCGCTGGCCCTCGGAGAAGACCTACGCCGCGACCATGTCCTTCCAGCGCGAGGAGTAGGCCCGGCTGCTCCGTCATCCATCACCGCGGACGCACCATAGATCTCAAGGACTGATCCTGCAGGATGAGTCCGCGAGCCCTATGGTGCGTCCGCGCCTTTGTTGAGACAGGGGAGCGCCCCTACTTCCAGAGCTCCGCCACCGGGCGCCGGCGGAGCGTGCACGTCTGCCGGGGTCTTGAGGCTGCTGGGTGCTGGCAGGCGTTCAGGCGGTGCCATCGGGAGAGCGGCGACTGAAGCCGCCCGCCATATTCGTCCTGGTGGGCCTGCGTCTCGCCCCCGGGGACGCTGACTTTTCGTTGGCAGATCAGCATATTTTCGCGGTGTCGTCCAAGGATCTGAAAATGCCTGACGTCACCACTTCCCCAGAGGCCATTGTCATGACATTATGGGTGTGTCGACGTGGATGTCGGCGCCGCTCCTGCGCTGCGGTGCGGTGACCGGCGGGCCGGGTCGACCGGTCCACCCAGCAGCGCGCGCTCTTTCGCCTCCGCCGACGATGGCGGACGACCCAAGGAGTTCCTCACATGTCCACATCACCCAGTTCTGCGGCGCACTACACGCCGGAGAAGATCCAGGAGCTGGTCGACCAGACCCCCGCCTCAGGGCCGAAGCGCTCGCTGGGACTCATCGCCCTGGTCGCCACCCTCGGCTCGCTGCTCTTCGGCTACGACACCGGTGTCATCTCCGGCGCCCTGCCCTACATGTATCTGCCGCACGGCGCCGACGGTCTGCAGATCACCTCCTGGGAGGAGGGCTGGATCGGCGGCCTGCTCTGCATCGGCGCCGCGCTCGGCGCCTCGGTGGGAGGCAAGCTCTCCGACAAGTACGGGCGCCGGCACAACATCATGCTCCTGGCCATCGTCTTCTTCGTCGGGGCGCTGGGCTGCACGATCTCGCCGAACATCTGGGTCCTCTACTTCTTCCGGATCGTGCTGGGCTTCGCCGTCGGTGGCGCCTCGGCGATCGTTCCCGTCTTCCTCGGTGAGACGGCCCCCAAGCGCATCCGCGGCACCCTTGTGGCCGTGGACCAGATGATGATCGTCTTCGGCCAGTTCCTCGCCTTCTCCATGAACGCCGTCCTCGCCCGCATGCACGGTGGCCCGGAGGTCACCCTCGCCAACGACGTCGTCAACAAGTCCGGTGAGGTCGTCGCCAAGGCCGGTGACAAGGTCGCCTGGGAGACCGTGCAGCACTTCAACAACGTCATGATCGAGTCCGGTAACGGCATGACCTGGCGCTACATGCTCGTGCTGGCCACCCTGCCGGCCGTGGCCCTGTGGTTCGGAATCCGCCTCATGCCGGAGTCCTCTCGCTGGTACGTCGCCAACCTGCGCATCGCCGAGGCCATCGGCTCCCTCAAGCGGGTGCGCGACGAGTCCAAGGACGGCTCCATCGCCGAAGAGGTCGACGAGATGCTGGAGATCCAGCGCAAGGAGGCCAACCAGGAGAAGTGGGGCCTGGCGCAGATCATGGGCGTCAAGTGGACCCGCCACCTGCTGTTCATCGGCATCATCCTGGGCCTGGCCGACCAGGTCACCGGCATCAACACGGCCATGTACTACACGCCCAAGGTGCTCTCCGCGGCCGGCCTGCCCATGAGCGACGCGATCTCCCTCAATGTCGTCTCCGGATTCGTCTCCTTCGTGGGCTCCGCCGTCGGCCTGTGGCTGGTCACCAAGTTCGCCCGCCGGCACGTGGGCATCTACCAGGAGGCCAGCATCGTGGTCTCCCTCGGCCTCCTGGCAGCGGTCTTCTACTTCCTCATCCAGCCCTACCAGGACGCCGACGGCAACATCAAGGGAGCTCCCACCTTCGCCCCCTACCTGGTGCTGCTCATCGTCTCGCTGTTCGTGTTCGCCAAGCAGTCCGGAACAGTCACGTGGGTCCTCATCGCTGAGATCTACCCCGCCAAGGTCCGCGGCACGGCCATGGGGCTGGCCGTGGGCACCCTGTGGATCGGCAACGCGATCGTCGCCGCGGTCTTCCCCGTCATGATGGAGAAGCTCGGAGGGTCGGGGACCTACCTCATCTTCTGCCTGCTTAACGTCCTGTCACTCATCTTCTACATGAAGTTCGTGCCCGAGACGAAGTACCACTCCTTGGAGGAGCTCGAGGTTCGCTTCGAGAAGGAGTACAGCTGAGGTCAAGGGGTGAGGGACTGCGGCAGTGGCCAGCGGAGCTGAGTCGAGTCGAGCCGATTGAATCGACCGTGAGGCTCTGAGACACTGTCGCAGTTCCCCTCCCGACCTCTCCTCGTTCAGACAACTTCCCTTCCCAACTGAGCCCAACACATATCTGCCGCCCATGACGTACACGGTGACTGGTCCATGAACCCGCATCCGCCGCGCAGCGCGCCACCCGCCCCGGATCGCCTCCGCCTGTACGCATGGGTGGCAGGTCTGTTCCTCGGCGCCCTGGAAGGAGCGCTGGCTATTGAGGTCGCCGGCGCGCGCGGCGGCGCTCTGCCCCTGCTCGGTGCTGTCGCTGCGGCGATGGTGCTGGGAACCTTCACCAGCCGTCCCCTCGCCCGGTACCTGGGGCGACGGAGAATGGGCATGCTCGTGGGGGCTCTGGCGCTGCTGGGTGCCGGGGTCGCGGCCGGGCTCGACGGCGTCGTCGGCCTGATTGGCGCGGGCCTGGTGGGTCTTGCTGCGGGCGGAGTGCTCGTTGTGGCGCCACTGGTCTGCCACGAGCTCTCCCTGCGCGGGCACAAGCGGCTCATGCCGCAGGCCATGGCCTTCGGTCCGGCCGGGGCCGGCGTCGTGGTTCTGGCGGCCTGGTGGAGTCCCTCGAGGCTCCTCATCGCCTGGGCGATGGTCGCCGTCGCCGCGCTGGCGTACCTGGTCTGGGCCCTGCTCCTGCCCGAGAGTCCGGTGTGGCTGGTGCGGCAGGGCCGCGACGTCGAGGCCTTCGAGGCGCTGCGCCGCCTGCACGGGACCCTGGAGGCCTCCGTGGCCATCGACTGGACCCGTCTGGACGCGGAGATGATGGCCGAGCAGCAGGCCATGTCTCCCGCTGAGCTGCGGGTGCCCGAGGTGCGTGCCGCCGTGCTGACCGGTGCCGTCCTCATCATCGCCCAGGAGGCGCCCCTGGGGGCGGCGGCCCTGGTCCTGGCCCCGCTGATCGCATCCGAGCTCGGCCTCGCATCCGCCGCGATCGCCATGACCGCCGCGACCTGGACGGGGCTGGCGCTCCTCGCTCTGGCGCTGGTGACCCGGGTCGAGCAGCTGCGCTTCCTGCGAGTGGTGCTGGGCACCGTCGTCGCCGTCATGGGGGCGACCTTCCTGGTCGCCGGCATGACCCTGGGGGGTGTGGGCGGCGCCTGGACGATCATCGTCTCCCTGACAGTCCTTGTTGCCAGCCAGTCGCTCCTGGTCCTGCCCGCCTGCCAGGGGGCGATCGACCCGCGGATCCCGCCCTGGCTGGTTGAGGCGCAGCGGCGCGCCTCGGCGACCGGAGGCGTCCTGGCGCGTGCCGGTGTCCTCCTGGCCTCGCTGCTCGTCGTGAGGTACCTCGGGATGTCCGCCCTGTTCTGGGCAGCCTTCACGCTGTCGGTGCTCAGCGTCGCCGTCGTGCTCCTGCGGCTGCCGCGCGAGCTCAAGGTCTAGGGGAGTGACGCGCGGGGCGGTTCTGAGGACAGCGGCCGCGCATCTGACTTCAGACCTATGATTTGTCAGGACAAATATCGTATGGTGGGGGTGTGGCCGCAAGAAGCCACTCGGCGGCCCGACGTCGTCGACACCTGACAGAGAGGCACCTGAGCATGACGAGCAACGAGGCAGTCCAGGCCTCAGAGACGACCGTGTCCATCCCCGAGACCATGAAGGCCGCCGTCCTGCGGGACCACGAGGTCGGCCTGCAGATCGAGACCCTGCGCACCCCCCCGGCCCAAGAGCGGCGAGGTCCTCATCAAGGTGGCCGCCTGCGGGCTGTGCCACTCCGACCTCCACGTCATCGGCGGCGCCATCGCCTTCCCACTGCCGGCGGTGCTCGGCCACGAGGTCTCCGGCACCATCGTGGAGCTCGGCCCCGGCAACGAGCACACCGGTCTGACGATCGGGCAGAAGGTGGCCGGCGGCTTCCTCATGCCCTGCGGCCAGTGCGATGCCTGCGCCTCGGGGCGCGACGAGCTGTGCGGCCCCTTCTTCGACCTCAACCGCCTCAAGGGCGTCCTCTACGACGGCACCACCCGCCTGGCCACCCCCGACGGTGAGCCGGTGGCCATGTACTCCATGGGCGGCCTGGCCGAGTACGCGGTCGTCCCCTCCACCGCGGTGGCTCCCGTGCCGGACACCATCGACATGGTGCCAGCGGCCATCCTGGGCTGCGCCGCCATGACCGGTTACGGGGCTGTGCGCCGAGGTGCCGACCTGCGCTATGGGGAGACCGTCGCCGTGGTCGCCACCGGCGGCGTGGGCACCAACATCGTCCAGATCGCCCGGGCCTTCGGCGCCAGCCAGATCATCGCCATCGACGTCGACGACGACAAGCTCGCCCCCATGCTCGACTACGGGGCCACGGCCGTGGTCAACTCCGTCACCCAGGACGCCCGCGAGGAGGTCTTCCGACTCACCGGCGGCAAGGGTGTCGACGTCTCCTTCGAGGCGCTGGGCATCCCCGCCACCTGGACCACAGCCCTGGACGTCCTGGCCGACGGCGGCCGCATGGTGCCGATCGGTCTGGGGGCCGGTGTGCAGACCGCCGGGGTGGAGATCAACCGCACCGTGCGCCGCTCGCAGTCGATCCTCGGCTCCTACGGGGCGCGTACCCGCCAGGACCTGCCGGCCGTCGTCGACCTGGCCGACAAGGGCGTCATCAACTACCGAGATGTCGTCTCGCGCCGCCTGCCGCTGGAGGAGGCCGGCGCCGGCTACACCGCCCTGCGCAACCGCGAGATTCAGGGACGCGCCGTCGTCGACATGTCGCTGTGAGCCCAGGCGGTGAAGTCCCGGTCGCCGGGGCTTCACCGCAACCTCCCGTCCTTGCGCCTCCTGCCCGGGCCCTGCTGCTCTGAGTGGGAGGCGCGATGCGTGATCCGAAATCGGGGCGGAGGACGCGTCGTGTCCAAATCGGTGACAAAGGAACCTGTGGCTTGATCAGGCCGCTGATGGAACCGCGGAATCACGCGGTTTCTTATCGGTGGTGTGAGCCTGGATTCCGCCTTTGTATCCGATTTGGACATCTCGGGTGTCGCGGCGGTGTGCCGTCGGCCGCGGAGGGCCTCTGACTGACTGTCGTGACCATTGCTAAGAGGAGGAGTCCCGTATGTCCACTGATCTGGAGCGCAACAAGGAGAACGTCAAGGCCTTCTACGACCTCATGTTCAACCAGTGCCGGCCGAGGGAGGCGCTGGAGCGATACGCCGGTGACGAGTACCGGCAGCACAACACCCATGTGGCCGACGGCAAGGAGGCCTTCGTCGAGTACTTCGAGCGGATGGCCCGTGACTACCCCGGCAAGAGCGTGGAGTTCGTGCGTGCCTTCGCGGAGGGGATCATGTCATCCTGCACTGCCACCAGCGGTGGCCGGGGTCGGAGGACTATGCAGGCATCGACATCTTCCGTCTCGATGAGCACGGCAGGATCGTGGAGCACTGGGACGTGCTCCAGGTGATCCCGGAGACCTCCGCCAACGACAACGGCATGTTCTGACTCCGGCGTGGGTGCCGGTGCATTGGTCCGGCGCCGCTCTGCTTTCCGCTCCTGATGCTGGTTTGAGTATGAGAAGAGGGGCGCCGCCTGTGCGGTGCCCCTCGGGTTGCCATGGCTGCGCGGGCTTCCTTGGCCGCGCAGCCTCGTTGTTCTGTGCCCTTGCTGGGCTGGGTCCGGGGCCTGCGTTGCTTGTGGTGCGTGGTCCGGATCCGGTGGTGAGCTCAGACGAGCTCGTTGGAGTCGTCTACGCTCAGCGGGCCTCGAGGAGGTTGATGCCGGTGTAGATGCCCACGCCCATGGTGATCGCGGCCAGGACGGCGGAGGCGAACATGAGGGTCGGGATGCCGGTGACGGCGCCGACGACGGCCATGACCATGACGGCGGCCATGACGGCGATCATGGCGACGGCGAAGGTGAGGCGGTTGGCGTCGGTCTGCGTGCTGGTGGTGCTCGCCTGGGTGGTGGCGGCAGCGGTGGTCTCGACGGTCTGGGTGGGGCGCTCGGTGGTGGTGGCGGTCATGTGAGTGTTCCTCTCGGTGTGTGTCGAGCAGGTCCGCCTGACCATGAGTCGTGCGTCCCTGCACGACTGTGTGCGGCCCGTGGGCCGGACGGAGGTTTTTCCGTCACGTAGAACTCTAGGAACGCTCCACCCAATTGTCTAGACAAAGGATCGTGACGTGTGTTGCGTCGATAGTCCGTGGATCACAAGAGACGCTGGGAGGGGTGTGGTCCGAGCGCGGAAGCGTGTGCTCAGATGTGGCGATATTGAGGGGATTCCTGGCGCTGGCGGGGCTTTGAGGGTGTCGGCGGTGTGGTGGTTTTGATCCGGGGACGTGACCTGTGCTGCGGGAGTGCGACGTCAACCACTGGTCTAGTCATCCTGTGGTGGTGGTTAACGCTGAGAAGTGGCGCCGTCGTCGGCCGGCAGTGCGGAAGGCGGTGGGGTTGCCGCCCCGGCTATTCTGTTCCGGTGACGACCAGCCAGACTTCTCCCAGCGCCGTCGGCCCTGTCCTCGTGGTGGACTTCGGCGCCCAGTACGCCCAGCTCATCGCCCGCCGCGTGCGCGAGGCCGGTGTCTACTCCGAGATCGTGCCCCACTCCATGAATGCCGCTGCCATGCTGGACAAGCAGCCGTCGGCCATCATCCTCTCCGGCGGCCCCTCGTCGGTCTACGCCGACGGCGCCCCGTCCGTCGATCCGGCCCTTTTCGACGCAGGAGTGCCGGTCCTGGGTATCTGCTACGGCTTCCAGGCCATGGCCCAGGCTCTCGGCGGAACGGTCGGACGCACCGGCACCCGCGAGTACGGGCACACCCCCGCACGTGTGGAGGAGGGCTCCTGCCTGTTCGACGGCACCCCGGACGACCAGGTGGTGTGGATGAGCCACGGTGACGCGGTCCAGGCCGCCCCTGAGGGTTTCACTGTCACCGCCTCCACCTCCCAGACGCCGGTGGCGGCCTTCGAGAACCCGGGCCGTCGCCTCTACGGGCTGCAGTGGCACCCTGAGGTCCTTCACTCCGAGCACGGGCAGGCCGCCCTGGTCAACTTCCTGCACAAGGAGGCGGGACTGCCGGCCACCTGGACGCCGGACAACATCATCGACGAGCAGGTGGCCCGCATCCGCGAGCAGGTGGGCGACGCCCACGTCATCTGCGGCCTGAGCGGGGGAGTGGACTCATCCGTGGCCGCCGCCCTCGTCCATCGCGCCATCGGCGACCAGCTCACCTGCATCTTCGTCGACCACGGCCTGCTGCGCGCCGGCGAGCGCGAGCAGGTGGAGCACGACTACGCCGAGGGCATGGGCATCCGCGTCATCACGGTCGACGAGACCGAGCGCTTCCTGACCGCCCTGGCCGGCGTCACCGAGCCGGAGGCCAAGCGCAAGATCATCGGCCGGGAGTTCATCCGCTCCTTCGAGGCTGCCCAGCGCCGGGTGGTCGAGGCCGTGGGGGCCGAGGGTGGCGAGATCCGTTTCCTGGTCCAGGGGACTCTCTACCCCGACGTCGTCGAGTCCGGCGGGGGAGAGGGCGCCGCCAACATCAAGAGCCACCACAACGTGGGTGGCCTGCCCGAAGACCTCGACTTCGAGCTCATCGAGCCGCTGCGCGAGCTGTTCAAGGACGAGGTGCGCGCCATCGGCCGCGAGCTGGGTGTGCCGGAGAAGATCGTCGCCCGCCAGCCCTTCCCCGGACCGGGGCTGGGCATCCGCGTCATCGGCGAGGTGACGGCCGAGAACCTGCGTGTGCTGCGGGCCGCCGACGCCATCGCCCGCGAGGAGCTCACCGCCGCCGGGCTCGACGACGAGATCTGGCAGTGCCCGGTGGTGCTGCTGGCCGATGTGCGCTCCGTGGGGGTGCAGGGCGACGGGCGCACCTACGGCCATCCCATTGTTCTGCGGCCGGTCAGTAGCGAGGATGCCATGACGGCGGACTGGACCCGCCTGCCCTACGACGTCCTTGCGCGCATCTCCAACCGGATCACCAACTCCGTGCCGGAGGTCAACCGAGTGGTGCTCGACTGCACGAGCAAGCCCCCGGGCACCATCGAGTGGGAGTGACCGCGAGTCGGAACGACTGCTCGCCGCTGCTGGGCCCCGCCGGTGCGATGCGCCGGTGGGGCCTTGCCGTGTTCGTCGACGAGCGTGATCGAAGGCGTCTGCCGACCTGGCTGGGGTGGGGCCTGCAATCGGGAACGGTGACTGAGTGGGCTGCGGGGGTCATGGGTGCTCGTCTCTAGACTGGTGGAGGCTTTGAAGAAGCCTCGACAGATCGATGATGTTGTGCGACTTCTGCGTTTTGATGGAGGATGACATTGGGGGGGGTGAATGATCGCTGGAGCCTGCTTCATTCGGAGTGATGACAGCTCCGTGATCGCACCGTTCAAGCCCATCGGTGGATCTCTAGGAACATCCGTCCCGGCGGATTGTTGTGACGATGCCGATGGTCACGATGAGACTGAGTTTCATTCGGAAGGTTAGTGGCTGTTTTGGAATGTAAAAATTCTAAATTCTGTGCCTTTGGGAGCGCATTGCGGATGTTGTTCTGACTACGATGAGCGGTGCAGCGGGTGTCGCTGCATTCGTTTGTCTCGTTTCGGCATACCGTCGAATATCAGGAGCCACAATGTCGTACCCTCCTCAGTCCGCCCCTCCGCAGCAGTACCCGCCTCAAGACCAGGTTCCTACGCCGATGCAGCAAGCGCCTGCGCCGATGAAGAAGGGGGCGCAACACCGTGGGCATCGTTGCTCTGGTGATGGCGGTCATCGGGTTCATCTTCGCCTGCCTCCCCGGCGCACTCATCGTCGGCTGGATCCTGCTGCCAATCTCCTTCATCGTCGGTTTGGTGGGCCTCTTCCGGAGAGGGGAGGCCGTTTGGCCCGCAGTCACCGCAGTGATCGTCTCGGTTGTCGGAACCATCATCGGCGTCTTCGTCTTCCTGGTGGTTGTAGGCAATGCTGTCGATGAGGCCATGTCCTCCACGAGCGCTGTCTCTGCGGCACCGGCTCCCGATGGGGCAATGTCGAACTCAGGAGGATCGGCTGCTGCGGACTCCGCGCAGGGAAAGAGCCGGGAGAACCCCTACCCGCTCCGTACCGAGATCTCCAGCAAGGACTGGAAAGTGGTGATCAACTCGGTCACCTTCAACGCTAATGATGCGGTGGCCGCGGCCAACCAATTCAACGAGCCTCCCGCTGAAGGGAAGGAATACGTTCTCATCAACTACACCGCCACCTACATCGGCAACGACCCGGCCGGAGAAACGCCTGCTTTTGTGCTGGTCGACTTCGTGACGGCGGATGGCGTCACCATTGACGGGGCCGACTCCATCGCTGCCGCCCCGGATGCTATCGACTCTCTGACGGTGCTGTACAAGGGGGCCAGTGTCTCAGGCAACGTTGTGCGAGCGGTGCCATCGGCCAACGCCCAGGACGGTGTTCTCGCGGTGAGCCCCGGTCTTCTGGCTGACAAGGTCTTCGTCGCCGTGAAGTGACGACAGCGGCGCGAAGCCGCAGGGCCTGACAATGGGGCCGACCACCACCTGGTGGCCGGCCCCATTGTCATGTCGGACGGGTTCGCATGCGCCTGCGTCCTACAGGGTCGACCGGGCCCGGGCGCGACCCACGGCCACGGCGACGGAGAAGACCGCGATGGCGAACAGGGCGCAGATGCCGCAGTCCACAAGCAACGGGCGAATGACGGCGGCGGACATAGAGGTCGCGTTGTATGCCCCGGAGATCGCCTGGTCCGCCCAGTAGCCGGGCGTGAGCCTCGCCACCCGGGCGAGCGAGTCGGGCAGCCACTCGATGGGCACCCACGCACCGCCCAGGAAGGACATGGCCAAGCCTCCGATATTGGCGACGGCGTTGGCCGCGTTCTGGCCCAGGCCGAGCTGCCCCATGAGGAACCCTATTGAGATCGCCACGAGCATGTAGGCACCCAGGGCCGCCGCGACCACACCCAGGAGCGGAGCTGATGTCGTCACGGTGCCGGCCTCGAAGACCGCCACCCCCAGCCCGAAGACCCACAGACACCCGACGGTCCCGACGACGAGGCACGCGCCCAGCAGTCCGAGGTTGCGAGCCCCGCCGCTGACCGGGGCGGAGTCAAGACGGGAACGGATCGCCCGGCGGCCCAGCGCTGTCATGAGCGTGGAGATCGTGACGATCGCGAAGGTCATGAGCGGGTACAAGGAGAACCGGGCGTAGACGAGGAAGCTGTGCGACAGGGACGTGCTGTCCGGGGCGATCCGCTCGGCCGGGGCGGAGCGGATCATCGTCTCCTTAGCCAGGGCGACGGCCCGAGCCGGATCGTCGGTGAGTGTTGACAGGTAGTCAGCGACCTGCCCTGCGTAGGAGTCGGTGCGCACGTTCATGAGTGCGCCGGAGGCGGACTCGTACCCGATGACCGTGTCCATGCGGGGCGGCTCGGTGCCCTCGCGGGCCGCCTGCTGCAGCCTCTGCCCGTAACCGGCGGGAATGATGAGGATGTAGCTGATGCGGTTCTGCGCGGTGGCGTCCTGGAGGGCCCTCCTGGAGTCCTCGAGCGGCTGAGCCTCACCGACGGACTCGACATAGTCCTTGACCCCGCGGGAGATCATGGAGCCATCGCGGTCGATGACGGCCACACTCGCCGTGGCGATCGTAACCTGGCTGGAGTAGTCCTCGGACTTGGCCATCCCAGTGAACAGGCCGAACAGGCTCAGCACCACCAGGTAGATGAGGATGTACAGCCGGTGAGCGGCCACAACTCTCACACACGTCTTAAAGGTGCTCATGGGTCATCCTCCTTGCACGGATCAGGGCGATGGTCAGGAACAGGCACGTCATACCCAGCAGGACTGCGCAGCTGCGGGCGAAGGGCTCCAGGGAGTCGTAGTGCAGGAGCCCGTAGAAGCAGCGGGCCGTCTGCCACAGGGGATTGGCCTGCGCCAGCAGTGGTGCGTGCTGCTCGACGGAGCTGGCCAGTGACTGGGACGCGGGCCCGTACAGGCCGGTGAACAAGGACAGCAGGGAGGTGAAGCCGGAGATCATCCCGATCTCCAGGCGGGCCAGCGTCCCCAGGGCGGCTCCCGCTGCGCTCGCCATGAGACTGCAGACCCCGATCGCCACGAGGCACAGGAGCACATGGGGCCCGAAGTCCACGTCCACGACCGAGGCCATGAAGGTGAAAGCGATGAGCAGACAGGCAAACACGCACACCCAGGAGGCCGCGAGCGTGGCCGTCAGGACCTTCCAGCGGGGCAGGCCCGCCAGCGTCTGCCTGGCGCCCACCGGTGAGACGGCCATGATTCCCTTCACGGCCACCAAGGCCACGGTCGTCCCCATGCCGCAGGCGAAGGCCAGCAGCGCGAAGTAGTAGTGGGTCTCCGGCTTGACGGGGGAGGGCGTCACTGAGATCGAGTGGGTGAAGGACTGGTCGGTCTCAAGCGCGGCCAGCTTGTCGGGAGCCGCCCCCGCCTTGACCAGGGCCTCGTACTCGGCCTGCCTCTGGGTGTAGGAGTCCATGACCACTCGCAGTACCCGAGTCGTCTCGGCCTCGTTGCCCTTCTGAGTCACGTGCAGCACGGGCTGACCGCCCTCGACGGCCAGATAGCCGTTGGTCTCTCCCTGTTTCGCGGCGGTCTCGGCCTCCGAGGCGGTGGAGTGGGTGACCTTCGTGAGGAGGTGAGGATCGGCGTCGTCGGCGGAGATGCGCTCCACGACGGCGTCCAGCCCCGGAGCCGCCCGGTAGGCCTCGTCCTGGACGACGCCGAAGCTCATGGGGGTGGCCTCAAAGGCCTTGTCCAGGCTGGAGAACTGCGCCATGAAGATCAGGGACAGGACGATGGGGAAGCCGAGCGTCCACATGAGCAGGACTCGGTCACGCAGGAGCCTGAGTACTTGGTACAGGAAAACGGTCAACATCTCAGGCCGCCTCGTCGCGCAGGGCCCGCCCGGTGATCTCCAGGAAGACGTCGTTGAGGGTCGGGGGCTCGGAGGTCACCCGGCCGCAGGTCGCCCCCGCCGCATCCAGTGCCCTCATGACATCGGTGAGATTGTGGGCCCCGGGGGAGCACTCGATGAGTGCCTCACCGTCCTGGTAGGCGGCCGTGCGCACATGCTCCAGGCGGCGCAGGCCCTCCAGGGCCTCCTCGCCCAGCGGGGCGGGGTCGATGACCTCCACCCTGATGCGCTCACCGGTGCCGATCATGGCCTTGAGCTCGTCGGAGGTGCCGGAGGCCACCTGCCGGCCGCGGTCCATGATGACGATCCGGTCGCACAGCTGCTCCACCTCCTCCATGTAGTGGCTCGTGTAGATGACGGTGGCGCCGCGCTCGTTGAGACGCTTGATGCCATCGAGAATGGCGCCCCGGCTCTGCGGGTCGACGGCGACCGTGGGCTCATCGAGGAAGATAAGATCGGGTCCGTGGGCGATGCCGCAGGCGATGTTGAGGCGGCGCAGCAGACCGCCGGAGAGCTTCGTGGGCTTGAACTTCACGAACTTCTCCAAGCCGACGAAGGCGATCGCCTCGGCCACCAGGCGGCGCCTCTCGGCACGGTCGCGCACGTAGAGGGCGCAGAAGGCATTGACGTTCTCCGCCACCGTGAGCTCATCGAAGACGGCGACCTCCTGAGGCACCACACCGATGCGGCGCTTGAGGTCGTAGGAGGTGGGCGTCATCGGTTCGCCGAAGACACGGATCGAGCCCTTGTCGTAGGTGAGCAGCTGAAGGACGCAGCTGATCGTCGTCGTCTTGCCCGAGCCGTTCGGCCGAGCAGCCCCAGGACCTGGCCGCGCGGGATCATCAGTGACAGGCCATCAACCGCGACCAGCTCCCCATAGCGCTTGACCAGGGAGTCGACCTCCACCGCCAGGCCCGCGTCGTGGTCCTCATCCTTGATGTCCATCTCGACTCCTTCCTTTGTTCCGCCGGTGGTCCCCGGCTCATGGCATCCATGGTCGCGGGGCGCGGTGGCGCTCAGAAGTGCCTGTTGTCATGACTGCGGCCGGCCCCCATGACTTCTGTCATGAGATGCCGGAACGAGTCCCCTCACGGCATGCCGGGCCCATGAGCGCCGGCCACCGACCGATAATCGAGGGGTGAAGGTTCTGGCCGACAAAGGCGTGCTGCTGTGCGGTTGCCTCCTGCTGGTCCTGCTCGTGGGGCAGGTGAAGACGGCCGCCGTGATCTGGCTGATCGCGGCCGTGACCGTCGCCGGCCTGAGCATGACCGTCGATCAGCGACGGTGGGGCATCGCCGTCCCGGCTGCCTACCTCCTGGTGGGAGCCCTCTCGGCGGACTCCGTGGCTGGGGCTCCGCTGGTCGTCTACGCCCTGGCCCGCCTCGGCGCGCTCGGGACCCGGCACGAGCGAATGGCGGCCGTGGCCGTCTGCATCCCCTTCGCGGCCGTCATGGTCACGCGGGTTCGGGACATGCCCGTGCTGGCCCTCGCTCTGGCGGTCTGCGCTCTCGCGGCCCTCCTCGCGCTGCGCACCGTCCAGGAGGAGGTGGCGCGAAGGAGCCTGCACGTGGTGCGCGATGACCTGCGCGAGAAGGTCCTCACCCTGCAGGACACGAACGCCCGGCTGCTCCAGGCCCAGGACTACGAGCTGCGCGCCGCCGCCCTGGCCGAACGCACCCGCATCGCCCGCGAGATCCACGACGGCGTCGGCCATCTCCTCACTCGCCTCCTGCTGCAGGTCAAGGCCCTCCAGGTCGTCCACCGCGACGAGCCGGGCGTCGTTGCCGACTGACCACCCTGGATGGAGGCCTCGACGAGGCCCTGGACTCCATGCGCCGCTCCGTCCACGCCCTGTCCGACGACGGCGAGGAGCTGGCCACCTCCCTCAACATGCTGGGCTCGCGCTGCGGCATCGACTCCGTGAGCGTCGACTGCTCCACTGACGTCGAGCCCCCGTCGGCGGTGGCGCGCTGCGTCGTGGCCGTCGTGCGCGAGGCCCTGACCAACGCCGCCCGCCACGGTGGGGCCCGCTCGGCCCGCGTGGCCGTCACCGACTACCCTGCGTTCTGGCAGGTGACCGTTGACAATGACGGCGTCGTCCCCGCCGAGGACGAGCCGGCCGTGGACGGCCACGGGGGCGCGGGCCTGGGGCTGCGCTCCATGACTGAGCGGGTCGAGGCCCTGGGCGGCCGGGTGCGGATCACCCCGCGACCCCGGTTCACGGTCTTCGCCACGATCCCCAAGAACGGACAGGGGAGAGAAGGAGCATCATGAGAGTCCTCATCGTCGACGACGACGCACTCGTCGCCCAGTCCCTGTCCACGATCCTGTCGGTCGAGGACGACGTCGACGTCGTCGGCCTGGGCAGCTCAGGCCCCGAGGCCATGGAGCGCTACCGGGAGCTGGCTCCCGACATCCTCCTCATGGACATCCAGATGCCCGGCGGCGACGGACTCAGCGCGGCCGAGCGGATCCTGGCCGAGGATGCCGGGGCGCGCATCGTCTTCCTGACCACCTTCTCCGACGACGAGTACATCGTGCGGGCCCTCAAGATGGGGGCGCGCGGCTACCTCATCAAGCAGGACGTCGCCCAGGTCGCCCCGGCGCTGCGCTCCGTCATGGCCGGGGTCTGCGTCCTGGAGGGGGAGGTGCTCGAGCGCAGCACCACCATGGGGCTCAGCGGGCGCCCCGGAGGGCGGGAGCAGTCCGAGGGAAGCCGGGGGCCGTCCGCCAAGGACCTGCGGAGCACCGCCTTCGCGGCCCTGACCGACCGCGAGTACGAAGTTGTCGAGGCCGTGGCCGAGGGACTGGACAACGCCGAGGCCGCGGCACGGCTGTTCATGAGTGAGGGCACGGTGCGCAACCACATCAGCGCGATCCTGGCCAAGCTCGGCCTGCGCAACCGCACCCAGGTCGCAGTCATGTACTACCGCTGCGCACAGGCCGGGTGAGCCGGGGCATGACTGCCGAGGTGCGACGGGCTGACGAGGAGGCTGATGTGGGGATCACCGCAGGAACGGCCAAGCGCTATCGGAGTGCGGCTGACCTGCACAACGACCTGGGCCTGTGATGCTCCAGATCGTCATCTCGAACAAGTGCACGAAGGATCTCAAGCGGGCCAAGACGCGCGGTCTTGCCCTGGATGAGTTCTTCGCCGTCGATGACGTGTCTCCGGTGAGCGAGCCAGTTCGTGTTCACCTGGTCAATAAACGCCACATGTCGGATCGAAATGGCGCCACATACCGGGCTGGATAGACGCCATATGGGGATTAGAATGGCGCCAACATCCGGATCGAGGCCGGATCCTGCAAGAGAGGCTGAAGAACTGGTGGGTCAGAACGGCTATCTGCCGCGGGTTGTCGACCACGTCGTCCAGGACTCGCTCGGCTACTCGGGAGGCGTCCTCCTCGAAGGAGTGCGGGCCTGTGGCAAGACCATGACCGGCCGCCGGCACGCCTCCTCCGAGGTGGCCCTCGACTCAGGGCTGCCGCAGCTGCGCGCGGCCCTGGAGGTCGACCCGTCCCTGATTCTGGCCGGGGGAGGCCCCACGTCTTATTGACGAGTGGCAGATCGAGCCCTCCCTGTGGAATCTGGTGCGTCGAGAGATCGACTCACGTCAGCGTCCGGGTCAGTTCCTCCTGACCGGATCCTCCGTCCCGGTTGAGGATGCTGCCCGCCACTCAGGCGCACATCGGGTATCGCGAATCCGCATGCGTCCGATGACCCTGTTTGAGCGCGGTCTCGGCGATGGAAGCGTCTCACTTGCGGGACTGTTCGATGGTCAGGCTCCCGAACCTGTGCTGGTCTCGGGAACGAGCGTGGCCGAGGTCCTTGACGAGCTGGTCCACGGAGGGTGGCCCGGGGATTGTGATCTGACGACTTCTCAGGCACAACGTCATCTGCGGGACTATATCGATGACATCATCAGTATCGACATCGGCCGTCTCGATGGTGAGCCGCGCCGGGACCCCTTGAGGATGCGTGCCCTCATACGGTCTCTCGCCCGGCATATTTCGACGGAAGCCTCTTTCGCCACCATCGCGAAGGATGTCTCCGGACAATCGTTGTCCGGAGAGACGGCGATCGCTTACGTGAACGCCCTCAAGCGCCTGTTCGTCGTCGAGGAGCAGCCGGCCTGGGCTCCTCATTTGAGGTCTCGCTATGCGGTGCGGACGTCGTCGAAACTGCACTTCGTTGATCCCGCGCTGGCTGCGGCAGTGACCGCGACCTCGCCGGGGCGGTTGATGCAGGACCTGGAGACGGCCGGGTTCTGGTTCGAGTCGCTGGTCGTGCAGCACCTGAGGGTCTTCGCTGAGGTACTGGGCGGTCACATCTATCATTTCCGGGACAAGTCGGGCAGAGAAGCGGACGTTATTGTCGAGCTCGATGACGGACGGTGGGCCGCCTTCGAGGTCAAGCTGGGACAGAGGCAGATTCCTGCCGCTCAGTCCTCGCTGGCGGCGTTCGTCGGAGATATCGACACGACGCGGACACCTCTCCCACAGTTCAGGGCTGTTGTTACTGCGGACGGTCCCACGATGATGCTTCCCGATGGCGCTGTGACCTTCCCCCTGAAGGCTTTGAGTCCCTGATCCTCGCACTGTCATGTGACGACGATTGCCTCCACACTTGACGGCCAGTGGCGGTCATCGAACGTGGCTAGGCGAGCTCCCCGGTGACCAGGCGAACGAGGTCGCGCCGCGCCCGATGCCCCTCAGGAGTGGGGAACATCGGGTAGACGTGGTTGAGGCCCTCGCCGACGTGCAGCGTCGAGTCGACCCCGGCCTCCAGGAGCTTGGCGTGGAAGAGCGCATTGTCCGGCAGGAAGATCTCCCGGGTCCCCACGAAGGTTGTCACCTTCTTCAAGCCCGACAGGTCGCCGTAGATGGGGGAAAGGTGCCAGTCGATCGGAGGAGTGTCTCCCGCCCAGCACCGCCCGATCTCGGCGAGGGGCTCGGGAGCCATGAGCGGGTCGGTATCGACGTAATCGGCGATCTCCGGGTTGGTGTTGGTGATGTCGACCCAGGGCGAGATGAGGGCGAGCTCGTCGGGCTGAGCGTCGCCGGCCTCGGCCAGGGACAGGGCGATGACCGCCGCCAGGCCTCCGCCCGAGCTATCACCCATGAGGACGATCCGCTTACCCGGGTTCTCGGCGACCGCGCGCCGGTAGAGGTCCAGCACCAGCCGGTGCGCCTCCTGCCAGGTGTGATGGGGTGCCAACGGATAGAGCGGCATGATGAAACCGGCCCCCGTGCTGCGGGCGAGGTGGTCGACCAGCCAGGCATGAGCCGAGACCGCCGTCGAGATGTATCCGCCGCCGTGGAGGTAGATGACGATCGTGTTCGACGGCGTATGCGGGCGGACGTAGTAGACGGGCATGCCCGAGTTTTCGCGCCGCTCCAGGTCGTAGAAGAAGCGCCCCCAGGCCGGGAAGACGACGGTGCGGGCAGGTTCGGGGCGGCTGGCCAGGCGGGCGATCCGGTTGGTGATCGACATGCGGGCGTGCGCCATCTTGACCGGTCGGGTGCTGTACTCCGCCAGGCTCGCTGCGGCCGAGCGCCTGTAGCGCTTGCGGGAGTAGAGGCTAAAGGCGCCCACCGTCAGGCCGACGCTGGCCATGCCGACGGCGATCCTGCTCCTGCTGACCGCCCTGAACATCCTCATGATTCCTCCGCTCCGCAGAGCACCGAGCGCTCTCCGGCAACATCTCCGGATCCGGTGTCTGCTCCGTTATCGTAGGCATCACAGCACCGCGATGATGGGGTGAATCCAGTTCGTTCACTCAGTGCGGAGGCCTGCACGTGGCGCTGCCGTCGGCATGACAAGAGGAGATCGCGATATGGAAGCCTACGAGACCGACCACCTCGCCGCCGTCCGTGCCCTGGCCCCCGAGTGCATGGTGCTGCTGCGCTCCGACGGCGCCCTTCCCCTGACTGAGCCGGGCGAGATCGCCCTGTTCGGCTCTGGCGCCCGCAGCACCATCAAGGGCGGAACAGGGAGCGGCGACGTCAACTCCCGCCACGTCACCACCATCGAGGAGGGGCTGGAGACGGCCGGCTTCACCATCGTCACCCGGCCCTGGCTGGATGCTACGACCGTATCCGTCTCCAGGCCCATGAGGACTTCATCGCCGGCATCAGGGCCGAGGCGGCTGAGCGACGCGTCCCCGCCATCATGGTCGGAATGGGCTCGGTCATGCCTGAGCCGGAGTACACGATCCCCCTTGACGTCGAGACCGGCACCGACCCGGAGGCGGCCGTCTACGTCCTGTCCCGAACCTCCGGGGAAGGCAGTGACCGCAGCCCCGAGGCCGGAGACCTCAAGCTCACCCACACCGAGATCCGCGACATCCTCGCCCTCAATGCGCGCTTCGAGCGCTTCCTCCTCGTACTCAACGTGGGCGGCGTCGTCGACCTCAGCCCACTCGATGACGTTGCCAACATCCTCCTGCTCTCCCAGCTCGGCGCCTGCATCGGCGACGCCTTCGCCGACGTTCTCCTGGGGCTGACCTACCCCTCCGGCAAGCTCGCCACCACCTGGAGCGCCTGGGACGAGGATGACCAGATCGGTGACTTCGGTGACCCGGATGACACCCACTACCGTGAGGGAGTCTACGTCGGCTACCGCTTCTACGACTCGGTCGGCAAGGAACCCCTCTTCCCCTTCGGATTCGGACTGGGCTATACGACCTTCGACATCCAGACCCGCCAGGTGAGCCTCGACGGCGCCCGCGTGAGCATCGACGTCGATGTCACCAACACCGGCGATTACCCGGGCAAGGAGATCGTCCAGGTCTACGCCGGAGTCCCGGCCGGACGCCTCGACCAGCCGCTCCAGGTACTCGCAGGCTTCACCAAGACCGACGAAATCGCCCCCGGCGCCACGGCACAGGTCACTATCGGCCTCGACCTGACCGACCTGGCCTCCTACGACGAGGCCGCCCGCGCCACGATCCTGGAGGCCGGCCGCTACCTGCTGCGGGCGGGAACCTCCAGCCGGCACCTGAGCCCTGTCGCCGTCGTCGAGCTCGCCCAGGACGCAACCGTCCGATGCCTGACCGGCGACCTGGGGCAACCCGGCTTCACGGACTGGAAGCCCGATGCCCCGGCGATCCTCGACATCCCGACCGGCCTGCCGGTGCTCGACGTCGACCCGGCCCACCTGCGCCGGTCGGACGTCGCCGAGCCCGATGAGCAGGCCGCGCCGGAGGGCTTCAGCCAGGCCCTCACCCAGGCCCGGGGGCTCTGCGACGACGAGTCATCCATACCGTCCTGGGGGACTACCGCAGCGGCGAGGAGTCCCGTTCCGTCATCGGGGCCGCCTCCACCACCGTCATCGGTGCGGCGGGCCAGACCACCACCCGGATCCCCGGACTGCCCAGCATCATCATGGCCGACGGCCCCGCCGGCCTGCGCCTGGCCCCCACCTACGGTGTCGACGCCGAGGGCCCCTTCTCCCTGGGCGACTCCAGCCTGCCCGCCACCTTCCTCGAGCTCATGGACGACGCCGGACGCGAGGCCCTCGGCATCGCCGACGATCCCGAGCCCCGTGAACCCACCGAGATCCGCGAGCAGTACACCACCGCCATCCCCATCGGCACCGCGCTCGCCCAGTCCTGGAGCCCGGCACTCGTCGAGCGCCTCGGCGACGTCGTCGGAACCGAGATGGAGCGCTTCGGCATCCACCTCTGGCTCGCCCCCGCCTTCAACCTGCACCGCTCCGTCCTGTGCGGACGCAACTTCGAGTACCTCTCCGAGGACCCGCTGCTGGCCGGACGCATCGCCGCCGCCATCACCCGCGGCGTCCAGTCCCACCCGGGGCGGGGCGTGACCATGAAGCACTTGGCCTGCAACAACCAGGAGACCAACCGCCTCAACTCCAACAGCCTGGTCAGCCCCCGAGCCCTGCGCGACCTCTACCTGCGGGCCTTCGAGATCTGCGTGCGCCAGGCCCGGCCCGCCGCCGTCATGACCTCCTACAACCTCATCAACGGCGTCCACACCTCCGAGTCGGCCCAGCTGCTCGAGGTGATCCTGCGCCGGGAGTGGGGCTTCGACGGCCTGGTCATGACCGATTGGGTCGTCGACGGCATGACCCGCAGCGACATGAAGCACCCGCGTGCCACCGCGGCCGCCACCGTCAAGGCCGGCAACGAGCTCTTCATGCCCGGAGGTGAGACGGACCTGGAGGACCTCCTGGCAGCCCTGGAGCGGGGGGAGCGAAGGCGGAGGTGGCGAGTCAGACTGCGATGCCGAGCCGGTCGACGGCGCTGTCGGCCTGACGCGCGCCGAGCTCGAGAAGCAGGCCGCCCGCGTCATCCACGCGGCTCGGAGGATAGCCACGATCTCGACATCCTGATGCTCGTGCTGTAGAATTAATCGAAGGATTTAGCAGCAGGAGGATGTTATGCCGACGATCAAGCCAGTATCAGATCTGAGGAGCTACACCGACGTTCTCAAGGATGTTGCGGAGGACTCGCCTGTTTTCCTCACCAAGAATGGTCATGGGAGGTACGTCCTTCTCGATATGAAGGACTATGACCGCATTAAGGCGGGTCGTCGTCTCCTCCGAGAGGTCGAGGCGGGCCGGATTTCTGGTGAGGAGCAAGGGTGGGTTAGTGCTGCAGACGTGCGTGCGCACTTCGTCGCACGGCGGGATTCCGCCCATGAGTGCTGAGATCGTCTACTCCACTGATGCTCTCATTGATCTTGATGAGGCCTGGGATTTCACGGTTGAGATCTCCGGTGACCCGGACTTAGCGTTTCAGCAGGTGGATGCCCTGCTTGAGGCGGTCGAAGGGGCTCGTAGCTACCCGTTGGCCGGGAGTAGGTTGGATGTTGTTGTTGGCACGCCAACTGACAGTCGCTATGTTGTGGCTGGTCGTCTGCTGGCTGTTTACAGCATTGAAGAGCACTTCATTCGGGTGGATCGGATCTTCGATACTCGGCAGGATTGGGTCTCTGTGCTCGTCCGGCGTGGCTGAGATCCCATGTTCTGGGAGGACTGCTGTGGCCTGTCGCTGGGGCAGCGAACGTGACATGCTCGGGCTGAGCCGCCCGCACTGCACAAGGAGCCCCTCCATGGCGCTGACACCTCAAGCACGTGAGACCTTCACCAGGCTGTTCGGGGTGGAGCCCCAACCCCACCCCACGGACCCCGAGCTGTTCGACATCCTCCAGAACGGGATCTTCGACGAGGCATTCTCCACGGGCGTCCTCACCGACGTCGAGCGCGAGCTGCTCACCATCACCGCCCTGACCTCCATGCAGACCCTCCCGCAGCTGAGGGCTCACGTGGGCGCCGCCCTCAACATCGGCACCAGCCCGCTCCAGCTGCGCGAGACCATCTACCAGTGTGCCCCCTACATCGGCTTCCCCAAGACCCTCAACGCCATCGACATCGCCAACGGGGTCTTCGAGGCCCACGGCATCTCCCTGCCCCTGGAGAACGCCGGCACCGTCGACGCCACTGACCCCCGTGCCCGAGAGCAGGCCGGCGCCGCCATCCAGGCACCGCTGTACGGCAACGAGGTCAAGGAGGTCTTCTCCGCCCTGCCCGAGCCCTTCGATGAGTTCGTGCCCCACCTGCTGACCTCCTCCGCCTTCGGCGACTTCGCCACCCGTGGCGGGCTCGACGTCGCCCAGCGCGAGCTCATCAGCCTCGTGGCCATCGCCGCAATCGGCGCCACCACCCAGCTGTGCCCGCACGTGGCCGGGGCGATCCGGGCCGGCTCGTCCCCCCAGAAGGTGGCCGCCGCCCTGGTTCAGGTCATGCCCTACATCGGCGGCCCCTACGCCCTGTCCGGCCTGGTCCTCGTGGCCCGCTACGACGAGAGTGCCTCCGCAGAGGCCTACCGCTGAGAAGAAGGTTCATGTGGGCCGGCATCCTCCGCGGTTGTTGTGGGGTGAGTGTTAATCAGCGAGATGAGTCTCGCGTAGGGCAGCGATGCGCCTGGTGAGGTCGTCGGGATTTGTGCTGAGTTTGGGGGCGTTGTGGGCGGTCGACGGGTCGATGCGTGCACCGAGTCTGCCGAGCTCGATCAGCAGCGGCACTGTTGCCAGGCCCTGCTCGGTCAGCGAGTACCTCCCCTGCTTGCCGCGGGCGACCTCATTCTTGGTGAGGAAACCCGCCTCCACCAGGTCGGCCAGTCTGCGGGACAGCACGGGGGCGCTGATGCCCTCCTCGCTGCCGGTGAGCAGCTCGCGGAAGGAGCGCCGGTCATGCAGGACGATGTCTCGCAGGATCAGCAGACTCCACCTGTCGCCGAGCATCTCGAGGCTGCGGTTGATCGGGCAGGCGGAGCGGGGCCGGGGGGATCATCGCGCCCTCCTTCCGAGGTAGTTGCATTCTGTTACCGGATAGCATACCGTCTACTTCGAGTGGTAACACAATGCAACTAGATGTCTGGTGCTGCGGCACAGGAAGGACACCACGTGAAGGCCTTCGTCCTGAAGAAGTACGGCCACCCTCTGAGCGCCGTCGACATGCCCGTTCCCGATCCCGGCCCGCGCCAGGTCCTGGTGCGGATGGTCGCCTCCGGCGTCAATCACGCCGATGAGCGCACCCGTACCGGTGAGTTCAAGGCCGTCTTCCGGCTCGACCTGCCCAAGGTGATGGGAGGAGAGCTGAGCGGCGAGGTGATCGCCGTCGGCTCTCAGGTCACAGAACTCGCCGTTGGCGATCAGGTCTACGGCTACACCGGCGTGGTGGCCATGGGGACCTGGGCCGAGTTCGTCGTGGTCGGTGCCGACGCCCTCGCCCCTGCGCCCCGGAGCATCTCATTGGCTCAAGCGGCTGCTTTGCCGGTTGTCGCTCTGACCGCGTGGCAGTCTCTGGTGACGATCGGCCGCCTCCAGCCGGGCCAGACGGTCCTGGTGCACGGTGGCGCTGGCGGAGTGGGGTCGGCCGTCATCCAGCTCGCCAAGCACCTGGGGGCCACTATCGCCACCACGGCCTCGGCCTCCAGCGCCGAGACGGTCCGGCAGCTCGGTGCGGACATCGTCATCGACTACCGCAGTGAGGACTTCGTCCAGCGCCTGGCCGAGACCCCGGTGGACATCGTCGTCGACACCCAGGGCGGCGAGATCACCTCACGATCCTTCCAGGTCCTGCGTCCCGGTGGGATCGTGGTGGGCATCGCCGGCACCCCCGACCCGTCACTGGCCGACCAGGCCGGCGCCGGTCCGGTGGTCAAGGCCGCTCTGTCCGTCCTCAGCCTCAAGGTGCGCCGCCAGGCCCGCAAACTCGGCGTGCGCTACCGGTTCCTGTTCATCGAACCCGACGGAGAGGCCTTGCGCACCATCGCCGGTCTCGTGGACGACGGCGTCATCCAGCCCGTCGTCGACCGGATTCTGCCTTCGAGCAGACCCTCGCCGCGCTCGACCAGCTGCTGGCCGGCGGGACCCGCGGCAAGGTCCTCGTGGCCACCAGCGAGCAGGAGGTCACCGCTCATGCCTGAGACAGACGGCACCACCATGATCGCCGGGCCCATCACCAGGTGGACCTCCGCTCCCACCCGGCACCTGCGGGTGAGAGGAGAGTCCTTCGCCTACCGGGACCTCGGGGTCGACTCCGGAAGGCCGCCCGTTGTCCTGCTCGCCCACCTCGGGGCCACCCTCGACGAGTGGGACCCCCGCGTCGTTGAGGCGCTCGCCGAGGGCCGCCGCGTCATTGCGGTCGACCTGCCGGGCGTCGGCTCCTCCACCGGGAACGTCCCACGAACCATCAAAGGCATGGCCAGTGCCGCACGGGCCTTCATCTCTGAGCTCGGTCTGACCCGGATCGACCTCATGGGCTTCTCGCTGGGAGGGTTCGTCGCCCAGCAGGTCACTCTCGACGCCCCGAGCCTGGTCCGACGGCTCGTCCTGGCCGGAACCGGTCCTGCAGGGGGCAAGGGGATCGACCGGCCAACCGGAGCCGCCTACGTCTACCTCGACATGCTGCGCGGAGCGCTCGCCCGCACCGACGCCAAGGAGTTCCTCTTCTTCCCGCGCACACCCGACGGCAAAGGCCGCAGCGCGCGACTACCTCGCCCGGATTCATGAACGAGTCATGGAGCGAGACTCCCCGATCACCTTGAAGGCATTCCGTACTCAGATTGCCGCCATCAAGGCATGGGGACGCCAGCAGCCGCAGGATCTGTCCAGGATCATGGCCCCCACGCTGATCGCCAACGGGGATCACGATCGTATGGTCCCCACCCCGTTGTCCCAGGACATGCACCGGCGGATCCCCGGCAGCACCCTGGTCATCTACCCCGGGGCGGGCCACGGTGGGGTCTTCCAGTACTACCGGGAGTTCATCCCCACGCTGCTGGACCACCTCGACTCCTGAGGCCGGGCAGCCCGATTCGGCAGCCAGGCCCGGCGGCCCGTCTACGATGGCCGCCGGGCCGGACTCCCGTTGCCGGTCCCGTACAGCAAGGAGAGCACGTGACGACGACTCAGCCCTACCTCTCACGGCAGGTCACCTTCACCGCCCAGGGGCAGAGGATCGGAGGACTGGCCTACGTCCCGCGCTCGGCGTCGTCGGCCCCCGCACCCCTGGTCATCTGCTGCCACGGCATGGAGGGCTCCCACACCCGCGTCGCACCCATGGCACGCCGCTTCGCCGCCGCCGGAGCCGTGGCCGTCTGCTTCGACTTCCGCGGGGGCGGCGGCAGCGCCAGCCAGGGCGAGACCACCGCGATGTCGGCCCTCACCGAGCTGGCCGACCTCGAAGCCGTCCTTACCGCCACGTGCGCCTGGCCGGAGGTCGACGCCTCCCGGGTCGCCCTGTTCGGGCTGAGCCTGGGCGGAGCGGTCGCGGCGCTCGCGGCCGCCCGCCACTCGCAACGGATCACGGCTTTGGCCCTGTGGTACCCGGCACTGAAACTGGGGGAGAACCTGCGCGCCGCCTTCCGCACCCTGGCGGCAGTGCCCGAGGAGTTCGACTGGGCAGGCACCCGCCTGGGGCGCACCTACGCCGTCGACGGCTGGAACCTGGAGGTCGGGGCCGAGCTGGCCACCTACCGCCGCCCCGTCCTCATCGTCCACGGGGACCAGGACCGTTCCGTGCCCATCGAGGTCTCCCGGGCCGCTGTGAGCGCCACGCCCGATGCCGAGCTCGTCACCATCCCCGGCGCCGCCCACGGCTTCGGCGACGCCAGCTGGGAGGAGGCCATGCGCCGCACCACCGACTTCCTGGCCTGGAACGGTGTCCTGGAGGAGGACTGAGCCGCGCGGCTGGGCGTGGGGCTCGGAGACGTATTCCGTTTTCTGACGGCACTGGTGCCCGAATCGCCGGCACCGCAGAATTGACCGCATGAGCGCACACGGGACCGCGGACCTGACCAGTGTCAGCAAGACGATGCTGCTGACCCTCCACGCCAGGGCGGAGCACACGCTCTCCGACCGCCCGCGCTTCACGGACCCCGCCGCCGTCGAGCTCGTCTCTCGGCTCGACTACGACTTCACCTTGGCCGCCCAGGACCGGCTCATGGCCGACGGCGTCGTGCTGCGCACCCTCACACTCGACCCGCTCGTAGCCGGGTACCTGCACACCCACCCCGGCTGCACGGTGGTCAACATCGCCTGCGGGCTCGACACCCGCTTCCAGCGCCTCGACGACGGGCACGTCACCTGGTACGACCTCGACCTGCCCGACGTCATCGCGCTGCGACGTCGGCTGCTCGGGGACGGTGAGCGTCACCGCACGATCGCGGCCTCCGCCCTCGACCCCGCCTGGCCCGACCAGCTGGGGGGACGTGAGCCGCGACGTGCTCGTCATCATCGAGGGGCTGAGCATGTATCTAGAGCAGGAGGAGGTGTGCACGCTCCTGGACATCATCGCCGCGCGCCTGCCCGGCGCGACCGTCCTCATCGAGGTCATGCCCCGACTGTTCCAGAAGTACGGCCGGGAGCGCTCAGTGGAGGACGCGGGGGCGCGCTACACCTACGGCTGCTCCAGCGCCTCGGAGTTCCGCCGGACGGTGGCCCCCGGTTACACACTGCTCCACGACGTCCCCTTCACCCAAACTATCGCGCGCTATCACCCCCTGCTCGCGCCTCTGATGCGGCTGCCGCTGGTGGACAAGCTCGCCGAGCGCATCGTGGTGCTGCGAGCCTCGGCCTGAGCGCTGGATGGACGCTGGTCCGGTGCTGGGCCGGGCGTTGGGTAAGGACCTGGCTTGGTGCCGGTCTGGCACTGCTCGGCGCTGGACCGGTGCTGGCTTGGCACTGGTCGGCACGGTACCGACACTAGGCCTGGGCGGCCGATCTCGACGGGGACATTCTGCGCGTGGGGGTGCATTCTCTCCTGGCCGGGGACACCCTGCGCGTAGGGGGACAGGAATCCGGTCCCCGACGGCGTCGAATGCCCCCAGCCGGAACGACATGCCTCCGGCCGCGTGGAATGTCCCCGACGGCGTCGGATGTCCAGGCCCGGAGGGGCGCGTCTCCAACGAGAGATCGACGCCTTGCCCCGCAGTGCTGCTCTATTCCGAGCCGTGGCCGTGCCATCGCGATAGGGCCTCAGCGATCTCTTGAGTGAGAGCTCTCCAGCGGCGACGTCCATCACCAGCCGGTAGGCGTCGTCGTCGGGCGCCTCGACCCAGTGGTCGTTGACGTCCAGGAAGACCAGCGTGGCCAACCACCCCAGGCGCTTGTTGCCATCCACCAGTGGATGATTGCGGACCAGGGAATCGAGCAGAGCCGCCGCCTTCTCATCGATCGTGGCGTAAGCGTCGCGTCCCCAGAGCATGGTTGCAGGTCGGTGCAACGCCGCGTCGAGCAGGCCGAGATCCCGGACCGGTCCCACAGCGAGGTCCCCAATGAGTGACAACGCGTCCTCGAGCGTCAGGTACTCAACCATTTCTGCGCCCGATCAGCGGCCGAGGCGTTCCAGGACCTCGGCGTATCGGCTGCGGATGCGGGCGGAGGCGTCCGCGACTCGCTGCTCATGTCCGCGGCGCGCGGCCGCCTCGTGGATCGCCCGGATCGTCGCCTCCTGGCGGCTGACTCCGTCCTCCTCCGCAAGGAGCGCGAGCAGCCGCTCATCCTCTTTGCTCAAACGCAATGTCATCGCCATACGTCCACAGTAGCAGGTGGTACCAGACTGGTATCAGGTGGGGTGTGTTCTCAGGATCGACAAGAGTCTGCGGCTCACCATCGGGGACATTTGGCGCGTGGGGGTGCATTCTCTTCCGGCCGGGGACGCCCTGCGCGTAGGGGGACAGGATTCCGGTCCCCGACGGCGTCGAATGCCCCCAGCCGGAACGACATGCCCCCGGCCGCGTGGAATGTCCCCGGCCGTCGAGACATGTGGGGCACCGGGAGGAACCCTGCGGGGAGGCGCAGAACAACCTGGCATGGGGCAGGCGGACACACACGGACTTTTCGAACGCGCATTCTGCTGCCGCCTACGGGGAGGACTGGCAGCATCGGAACCGTGACTGAGAACCACACCCAGCCCCGCCCCATCACCTCGGACGACGTCGTCAACCCTCTTCTGCTCCAGGCCTTCGCCTGGGACCTGCCCGCCGACTCCACCCACTGGCGCGTCCTGGCGGACAACGCCGCCCTCCTGGCCGACTGCGGGGTGAGCTCGGTGTGGCTCCCGCCCGCCTACAAGGGACAGGCCGGAGTGGAGGACGTCGGCTACGGCGTCTACGACACCTACGACCTGGGCGAGTTCGACCAGAAGGGCGCCGTCCCCACCAAGTACGGCACCAAGGAGGACTACCTCGCCGCCATCGAGGCCCTGCACGCGGCCGGCATCAGCGTCGTGGCCGACATCGTCCTCAACCACCGCATGGGCGGCGATGACACCGAGGTCGTGCGCGCCATCCCGGTCGACCCCCACGACCGCATGCGCCCCATCGGCGATGCAGAGGAGATCACCGCCTGGACCCGCTACACCTTCCCGGGGCGCAACGGTGCCCACTCGGACTTCATCTGGGACTGGACCTGCTTCCACGGCACCGACTGGGACGAGGCCCGCCACCAGCAGGGCGTGTGGCTCTTCGAGGGCAAGCAGTGGAACGAGAACGTCAACGACGAGCTCGGCAACTACGACTACCTCATGGGCTCCGACGTCCACGTCACCGACCCCGCCGTCAGTGCCGAGATGGATCGCTGGGGGCGCTGGTACGTGGAGACCACCGGCGTCGACGGCCTGCGCCTGGACGCTCTCAAGCACGTCGGCGCCGACTTCTTCGCCCGCTGGCTGCCCGAGCTGCGACGCGCCACCGGGCGCGCCCTGCCAGCCGTGGGCGAGTACTGGACCCGCGACGTCGCCGAGCTGGAGGGCTACCTGGAGGCCGTTCCCTTCATGAGCCTGTTCGACGTCCCCCTCCACTTCCACCTGCACGCCGCCTCCACCTCCAACGGCGACGTCGACCTGTCCCGCCTCTTCGAGGGCACTCTCGTGGCCTCCGACCCCGCCCGCGCCGTGACCTTCGTGGAGAACCACGACACCCAGCCGGGTCAGTCGCTGGCCTCCACCATCGAGTCGTGGTTCAAACCCTCGGCCTACGCCCTCATCCTGCTGCGCGAGACCGGGACCCCCTGCGTCTTCTGGGGCGACCTGTTCGGCACCCCCGAGACCGGTGACCTGCCGGCCGTCACCGAGCTGCAGCTGCTCATGACCATGCGGCGCGCACTGGCCCACGGCCCCCAGCACGACGCCCTCGACGGGCCCGACCTCGTCGGCTTCGCGCGCGAGGGCGACGATGCCCACCCCGGCTCCGGGCTCGCCGTCGTCCTGTCCGACCGCAGGGCCGGGACCAAGCGTCTCCACGTCGGGGCTCGGCACGCCGGCGAGCAGTGGATCTGCGTCCTGGGCGAGCACGAGCCGGTCACCGTCGCCGACGACGGCGACGTCGAGCTTGCCGTATCCGACGGCGGCCTGAGCGTCTACGCGCCCGAGACCGCCAAGCCGATCCTGGACAACGCCGAGCAGCACCTCCTGCGCCAGCGCTGAGTCATAGTGCCGGGGCCAGCCTTCTCGGCCGATGCTGTGGGCGCGTAGGGTGATGGCGGCACCCGCACCGACCTTCCTGGAGGAGACATGCCCGCTTTCCACGCGCCCACCGACCAGAGGACCGATAAGACCGTCGCCGTCTTCATCGCGCCGGGACTGGAGGAGGTCGAGGCGCTGGCGACCGTGGACATCCTCTTCCGCGCCGGCATCCCCTCGACGATGATCTCCGTGACCCCTGAACGGTCCGTCGTCTCCTCCCACAACATCATCGTCACCTGCGACCTCACCCTGGCCGAGGCGAAGTTGGCCGACTACGACATGCTCGTCCTGCCCGGCGGCATCCCCGGCACCCCCAACCTCAAGGCCGTCGAGCCCCTCATGGCCGCGGTCACCGAGCGGGTGCGCGCCGGCAGGCCCGTGGCCGCCATCTGCGCCGCCCCCTCGATCCTGGCCGAGCTGGGGCTCCTCGAGGGCCGCCAGGCGACGTCGAACCCCGGCTTCGTGGGCGTGCTCGCCGAGCACGGCGCGCAGGTCAGCCAGGCCGCCGTGGTGACCGACGGCCCCGTCATCACCTCGCGTGGCATGGGCACCGCCATCGACTTCGGTCTGGAGATCGTGCGCCACTACCTGGGCGATGAGGCCGTCGACGACGTCAAGGCCAAGATCGTCTACCAGGGCTGATATCCACTCTTGTCGTTGTCTGGTCCCGGTGAGTTTTCCCTGACGTAATACGCCGCGAGGACGCACGTTCGGGCTTGCGGCCTCACCTTGGAGGTGCAGTCGGCGAGTTCCGAGGTGCGTCCTCGCGGTTCTACGGGGTGGATGCCGGGCGGATCAGGGTTTGCTGCTGCGGTGCTTCTTGGGGATGAGGGCCGCGACGACGAGCAGGCCCCCCAGCCCGGCCAGGCAGGCGATGGCCGTCGTCGTGAAGTCGAAGCGCAGCCCCAGGCCCGCCGCGATGAGCAGCCCACCTATGAGGAGCAGGAAGGCCCCCCACAGGAGCGTGGACCCCTTGATGTCCTGGGGTGCCTGAGGTCGCTGGTCATGACCGGCCACCGTCCCGGCGCTCCACACCGGGCCCGGCGTCGACGACGCGGGCGCCGAGTCTGCGGACGTGACGCGGCCCTTGCCGTTCTTACCTTCCCGTCCGAAGGGATCGGTATCGAAGGCGGTGGAGAAACCGTTCTGGTTCTGGGCTGAGCTCGCGGTCGGAGAGGTGGGTACATCGGTTGGCGCTGCCGCCTTGCTCTTAGCGTCGGCATCGTCGGTACGGGCGACCTGATCGGTACCGCTCGGTGCGCCTTCGGTGCTCAGGACATCAGTAGCGACACCGTCGGAGGTGGGAAGCGGCATGGTGAGTGGTCGGGTGTCGCCGGAAGCCGGAAAGGGCCTCGTGGCGTCCTCGCTGGTCGCCTCGGTGCTGTTCTTGCCGGCGTCGTCGGGCGACGTCGTGGATGAGGTGCTGCTCATGGGGGTCTCCTTGGGTGGGGCCGGGACGTGCCCGGGAAGAGTTCTCGTGGCTGAGGCCGGTGCGCGGGCGCGATCAGCCGGCTGTCGGGGTGGTCGTGGCGGACTGCTTGGTGGGCGCCGGGGACGGTGTCGGAGCGGCCGATCCGGAGGGGCTCGGGGTCGCACCGGGCTGTGCGGCGCCCTGCCCGGACAGGGTCTTGTGCACGCAGGAGTCGTAGGAGGGGCGCTCCGCGGAGGTCAGGTCGGACAGGTTGCTCCAGCTGACATCCTCGCTGCGGTCGTCCCCGCCCACGCTCTCGTGGGCCGTGCGGATGCAGGCCTCGGCGTCCTTGGCCGTGATGGCCTGGTGGTTCATACCCGGAACCGGCAGAGCATCACTGTGGGCATCGCCCTTCTTGTCGTACCAGGAGCTGACGATCCACACGGGCTCGTCGGTGCTGCCGTACCAGGAGACGGTGTTGCTGTACTCCTCGACGTTGATCGTCCCGGTGTCCACCGAGGCGTTGATCGTGATCTCCGGCCGCCCGTCACTACTACTGGGGGAGGCCAGAGTGCGTTTGACGTCCAGCCCGCCGTTGGAGCTGCTGTAGGTGGAGATGCTCTTGCCGGTCACGTCATAGCGACGTGTGTCGTCTTCCTGATCCATCTGTCGGCCGTTGACGGTCCAGGCCCGGGCGACCTGTGAGTCGATCGCCCCCATATCGACGTCGGCCTTGACCGTCACCCGTTGGTCGGTGTCGGTCTTGATACGCAGGGTTCCGACGTCGAGGTGGGCGGTGATGGTGGAGAGCTTGCCTGCCTCCGCAGCGGGCATGTCACGCAGATCCAGGGTGAGGTCACCGATGTTCTTGGTGCGGGTGACGCTGCCGCCGCTGGCCGACGACGTCACTCCTTCCAGGTCACCGTGCTCGAGGCGACGGTGGTCGAGTCCTTGAGGGTCCCGAAGGGCATACGGGCCAGGCTCGTGGGGACGATCGAGGCTGTGGCCAGAGCGGGGATCGCAACGACGAACAGGACCGGCCAGCCCAGTACCGTCATCCAGCCGCCGTGCCGACGGCGCAGGCCACTGGCGACGATGCCCGCTCCCAGGATGGCGACCAGGGTGCCGATGAGGATGAACTGGCCCTGGATGAGGCCGACGCGATGGGTCGCCGTGGCGTACCAGACGCCCGCTCCGGTCAGGAGTCCCAGGCCCAGGACCGCCAGCGACAGCGAGGAACCGGGGCCGGGACGGCGCGGGCGCGGTGGACGGGCCGGCATGGGCGCCGGCTGGTAGGCCGGGTACTGCCGGTAGGAGCGGCTCTGCCAGCTCTGGCCGCCGGCCGGCTGGTTGAAGGCCGGGGCGCCGGAGCCGGGCGTCGAGGAGGCCCAGGCCGGCATGGAGCCCGCTGCGGAGCTCGCGGTCGGAGCGAAGTCCCCGGCCTGACTGGCCTGACCGTCCTGGCTACCGGGGTGGGCGCCGGGGGCCTGAGCGGCGCCGGGAGCGCCGGTCTGCCAGGGCTGGGGTCCCTGAGGGCCTCGAGCGGCCTGTCGGTTCGCGCGCCGGTTCTGGGCGCTGCGGATGAGGAAGACTGCGCCCAGGACGATCAACCCCAACCAGAACAGGGTCCACAGGGCGGCGGCGATCCCCGCGGCACCCGCATCATGGACGTACCAGCTGGGGATGAAACCGCTGCCGATTGTCGCCATACCGACGATCAGCATCCCGATGGCCCCTGCCAGGCCCGCGTTGAAACGGCCGGAGACAGTCTCCTCCAGGTGAATGCGCCCATCGGACTCCTCGGGCAGGAGGGCCCAGCCCAGGACGTAGAGGACCAGTCCGACACCGGTGAAGAGTGAGAGCACCACCCACACGCAACGCACCAGGGTGGGATCCAGGCCGAAGCGGTACGCCACGCCTCCGGCCACGCCCGCGATCCAGCGCTCGTTGGTGCGCATGAGGCCCGAGCCGCGCAGGGAGTCGAAGAAGCGGTGGGTCGAGCCACCCTGAGGCCCGGGCCGGGGTCCGCCGTACTGCTGGAAGGAGGGCGGGGGCCCGCCTGCGGACCGTACTGCGGGCCCTGCTGGGAATCGCGCTGGGCGCCAGCGGCGCCGTGGGGGGTGGAAGGAGCGGAGGTCTCGGAGGAAGTGGAGGAATCGGAGCCGGTGGGAGAGTCACCGTCAGACGGGGAAGCGGGCATGTCGTTCATGTCAACAATTCTTCGCGTCAAGGACCTGCGGCACGATCAGGGGAACCCCTGAATGATCCCGGATTGTCCCCCGAATCCCCCGGGGGACAATCGGATCGGCGACCCTGACGTGCCACGATGGTGCCATGACGACAGCTCAGCAGCGGGGTGCGCAGCCCGGGCCGACCGCAGGCGGGCGGGCGTACTCCTGGAGCCCTCCGCAGCAGTTGCAGCGACGCCCCCCTCTGCGTCGTCTGCCCCATCACCTGGGGCCGGCTCCGGCTGACTTGTCCATGGAGGCCGCCCGAATGCGCCGGCCCGCGCGCATCGCCGGTGTCTGCGCGGGACTGGGCCTCCATCTGGGAGTCCCCGTGCGATACATCCGTGCGGTCATGGTCGTCCTCGCCCTCGGCGGCGGTGCGGGCGCCCTGCTCTATGCCCTGCTGTGGGCGACCCTCCCCGGGGAGAACGGTCCGGCAGGCGATGACCCCGCCTCGGCGGTCTCCCGTGCCCGCCTGGCGGCCCGTCTCAGGGGTGGGAGAGGCGCTGCAGACCGCCGAACCGACGGCGGAGCCGCCCTGGGCCTGTCGCAGACGGTCATCGACGGCGGCGCACTCCTCCTGGCGGCCCTCTTCCTGGCCTCCTGGCGCTTCGGGCTGCTGGACCGGATCGGGGCGGTGGGGATCATCATCGTCGTCATCACGGGGGCGGCCCTGGCATGGTCGCAGATGGACAACCTCGTCGGCCCGGACCGCAACCTGGGTGCTGTCCTGCGGGTCGCGGGCGGGGGTGTGTCTGGCCGTCGTCGGCATCCTGGTGTGGGTGGCCGCGGACAGCACCCCCTACAAGCTCATCTCCGGGCTCATCACCGGAGGGGCGCTCGTGGCGGCCATCGGCGTGGTCCTGGCGCCCCTGTGGCTGCGGACCAACCGGGCCCTGGCCGACACCCGCACCGCCGAGATCCGCGAAGCCGAGCGCGCTGACATCGCCGCCCACCTGCACGACTCCGTCCTCCAGACCCTCACCCTCATCCGCAAGCGCGCCGACGAGCCCGAGACGGTGGCCCGCCTGGCCCGCTCCCAGGAGCGCGAGCTGCGCGCCTGGCTCTACACCGACCGTCCGGCGCCGGGCACCTCCGTGGCCGACGCCTTCACCGACCTGGCCGGTGAGATCGAGGACCGCTACGGCGTGGCCGTCGATGCCGTGTGCGTCGGCGACCGGGTCCCCGACCGCGACACCGAGGTCATCGTCGCCGCCGCCCGGGAGGCCCTGTCCAATGCGGTGCGCCACGGCGCCCCACCGGTCTCCCTCTACGTCGAGGCCGGCGACCAGGGCCTGGAGGTGTTCGTGCGAGATCACGGCCCCGGCTTCGACCTCGACACCATCGCCGAGGACCGTCACGGCGTGCGCGAGTCCATCATCGCCCGCATGGAGCGCCACGGCGGCAGCGCCCGAGTGCGCCGCATGTCCACCGGCACCGAAGTGGTGCTGGCTCTGCCTGAGCGAACCCACTGAGCCCGTCTATCGTTGAGCCCGTCCCACTCGGCCTCACTCGACCCCTTGATCCTTCATCACCCCACGTCACCACCAGGAAGACTCCCATGGCTGACACGCCCGCCGGTACCACAACAGACCACCACCAGCCCGCCGAGGCGAGCGCGCCCCTGCGGGTCCTGGTCGTCGACGATCACGCCCTGGTCCGCTCCGGGGTGCGCTCCGAGCTGACCGCCCACGCTCCCGACCTGGACGTCCTTGCCGAGGCCGACGACGTCGAGGGCGCCATCGCGGCCGTCCACGCCCTGCGGCCCGACGTCGTCCTGCTCGACGTCCACCTGCCCGGCGGCAACGGTGGGGGAGGGGCCGAGGTCGTCGCCTCCTGCCACGACGTCCCCGAGACGCGCTTCCTGGCCCTGAGCGTCTCAGACGCCAGCGACGACGTCGTCGGTGTCATCCGGGCCGGTGCCCGCGGCTACGTCACCAAGGCGATCTCCACCGAGGATCTGGCCCAGGCCGTGCGGCGAGTGGCCGCCGGAGACGCCGCCTTCTCCCCGCGCCTGGCCGGATTCGTCCTGGACGCCTTCGGCGCCGGAGCGGGTGAGGTGGCCGTGGCCGACACCGAGCTCGACCGCCTCTCGGCGCGTGAGCGGGAGGTCATGCGACTCATCGCCCGCGGCTACACCTACAAGGAGTGCGCCTCCGAGCTGTTCATCTCGGTCAAGACCGTCGAGACCCACGTCTCCGCGGTCCTGCGCAAGCTCCAGCTGTCCAACCGCAACGAGCTCACCCGCTGGGCCGTGGCCCGCCGCATCGTGTAGGAATCGGGCTCGTCCCAGGAACGAACCGGGGATACGCGGGTGAGGGAGGCCCGGTGCGTGACGGTCTGACATCGCGTCTGGGCCCACACTGCCGCACTGTCCCGTCGCCGGCCCGATCCGTGGCAGGATGCGGGGCGTGAGCCACCCCCGCAGCCCCTCCGCGAGCACCGCTCATCCCCACCCCGACCCTCTCCAACCGGCCTGCGAGCACCTGCGCGCAGGCAGGCTCGTCATCCCTGCCCACGGACACCGTCTACGGCATCGGGTGCGACGCCGCCGACGCCGGGGCGGTCGAGCGGCTGCTGGCCGCTAAGGGGCGCGGACGCCAGATGCCCCCGCCGGTCCTCGTGGCCGACCCCACCGATCTGACGGGGCTCGTCGCCCAGGTGCCCGACGCCGCCCGCGCCCTCATGGAGGCCTTCTGGCCGGGGGCGCTGACCCTCATCCTTGACGCCGATGAGACCCTGACCTGGGACCTGGGGGAGACCCGTGGCACCCTCGCCGTGCGCATGCCCGCCCATGAGCTCGCCCTGAATCTCCTGCGCCGCAGCGGCCCGCTGGCCGTCACCTCCGCCAACCTCACCGGCGCACCGCCCGCCACCGACGCCGCCTCCGCCCGGGCCGCCTTCCCCGGGCGGGTCCGGTGCGTCGAAGAGATCGCGCCGGGTGCTGAAGGCGCCGGCGCCACCCGGCCAGAGGACATCCTGCTGCTCGATGGCGGAGCCACCCCCGGACCGGTTCCCTCCACCATCGTCACGCTCGCCGGGGAGCACGCCCGTGCCCCCCGGATCCTGCGCCAGGGTGCCTTGGCGCTGGATGACCTGGAGCGAGTGGCCGGCGTCGCCCTGTCCGAACGGATGGCAGAGGCGGCGCAGGACAGGAAGGAGGCGGGTGCGTGAAGGTCTACCTCCTGGTCATGGCCATTGCCACTGCGACCACCTACGTGGCCGTGCCGATCGTCCGGCACATCGCCCTGGTGGGTAACGCGCTCACCCCCGTGCGGGCCCGTGACGTCCACTCCACGCCCATCCCGCGCCTGGGCGGCGTGGCCATGTTCTTCGGCCTGTTCTCCGCGATCTCCGTGGCCTCCACGATCCCCTACCTCTCCGACGTCATCGACTCCAGCGCCTGGGCGGTGGTCCTGGGGGCGGGACTGGTGTGCCTGCTCGGCGTCGTCGACGACCTGTGGGAGCTGGACTGATGACCGCCTCGCCGGTCAGATCCCGGCCGCCGGCGTCATGGCCTGGCAGGGTGTCCAGCCCTCACCTTCCCCGTGGCGGGGCTGACGATCGGCTCCTCACGACTGTCCCTCGTCTCCACCGTCATCGTCGTGGTGGCCGCCATCAATGCCGTCAACTTCGTCGACGGGCTCGACGGGCTGGCGGCCGGCATCATCGGGATCGGCTCGACCGCCTTCTTCCTGTACACCCTACGTCCTCACCCGCGCCACGAGCCCGGGCTCCCTACGCTCCCTGGCCGCCACCATCGTGGCCGCGCTCATCGGCGTGTGCGTGGGCTTCCTGCCCCACAACTTCAATCCCGCCACCATCTTCATGGGAGACTCCGGGGCGATGCAGCTGGGACTGGTCTCGGCCGCCTCCACCATCATCGTCACCGGGCAGATCGACCCGGGCAGCCTTTCGACGGCTCACGCGCCCCGCCCGCCTTCATGCCGATCCTCCTGCCGCTGGCGGTGCTCCTGCTGCCCCTGACCGACATGATCATGGCGATCGTGCGCCGCACCCGAAAGGGACTGAGTCCCACCCACCCCGATCGCATGCACATGCACCATCGGCTCCTGGCCGCCGGGCACTCCCACCGCCGTGCGGTGCTGGTGATGTACCCTGTGGGCGGCGGTCGCCTCCTTCCCCGTGGCCGCCATGGCCTTCTTCCCCCTGCCCTGGGTGCTGGCGGGGCTCGCCATTGCGGTCCTGTTGGCCTTCGTCGTCACCGTCGACCTCATGCCCGGGGTGCGCCACGGCCTGAGCTCAGCGCTGCGCCGTCGCCAGGACCGTCAGGAGCAGCGGATCGTCATCTCCCGCAACGTCTCGGGAACCGGTGAGGTGACGCGCCCGGCCGAGGGGCAGGCGCCGCAGGGGATCGCCCTGTCGGCGCCGTCCGGCCCCTCTGAAAGGACACGCCAGTGAGCGAGACGACTCCCACGAACGCCCACGCACTGCGTGAGGCCTCAGCCCGGCTGCGCCGAATCCTCTCCGTGGCCGTCGTGATCCTGGTGGCCGGCGAGGCCCTGTGGTGCCTCATCGGCGGAGCCCGCGGCGCCGTGGCCCAGCCGCTGGGCACGCTGCTGGCCGCAGTGGGGGCCACGACGCTGCTCCTGGCCGCGACCTGGTGGTTCCTGGACCGCATGGTCCATTCCGACACGGGAACCCTGGTGGCCTGGATGGCAGGCGGATATCTGGGAAAGGTCGCGCTCCTGGCGGTGGGGCTCCTGGGAGGCAGGGCCCTGGGATGTGACACCAGAGTGATTGGGGTCTCACTCATTGTGGCGATCCTGGTAGGCATGTTCGCAGAGTCGACCGTGCTGGCGCAGGCGCGAATCCTTGCGGTGGAGCCGAAGAAGAGCGACCCAGCGGATCGTTCCTGACCGGAAGGTGGGGGCGGTCACAGGAGGTGGTGAGTGTGACGGGCCGAGACGAGGGCGCTGGTTTGCTTTGTCAAGACCTTGTGAGACGCTAGCATGGCCTGTGATCAGCGGGCCTGTGAGGACAGGCCTCGAAGCGTGAGAGACATTGGGAGGAACTCCTGTCCACCAACACCGTCACCGAGAACGGCGTGGCAGCCGACGACGTCGCCGTGCCGCGGACGGCTGACGCCAAGCCGTTCACTAAACCGCTGTGGTACTGGGTGCTCCTGATCGTCCTGGTCGCTGTCATCGCACTGACCGCGGTGCCCGCCTTCACTCAGCACCCGCACTCGCCCAGCGTCGAGGACTTCTTCCCTGAGGCGCTCTTCGGTGAGGGCACTTTCATGGAGTTCAACCGCCTCACCTTCGTCCGCCTGGTCATGGGGGGACTCCTGTGCCTGACCCTGGGACTGGCTGCCGCCCGCCGCTTCAGGCTGGTTCCCGGACGCGGCCAGGCCCTGCTGGAGATCATCGCCGACTTCGTGCGCAGCAACGTGGCCTTCATGCTCCTGGGCAACAAGAACGGCCGCCGTTTCGCCCCGCTGCTGGGCACCCTCTTCCTGGGCGTGCTCGCCATGAACCTCTCCGGCGTCATTCCGGGCCTCAACATCGCCGCCTCCTCGGTGGTCGCCGTGCCCATGGTGTTCGCGGCCCTGACTACATCACCTTCATCGGCGCCGGCATCAAGGAGCAGGGGGCCGGGCACTTCTTCGCCGCCCAGCTCTTCCCTCCCGGGCTGCCCAAGGCGATGTACCTGCTCATCACCCCCATTGAGTTCCTCTCGAACTTCATCGTGCGGCCGGTGACGCTCACCCTGCGTCTGCTGTGCAACATGGTCTCCGGGCACCTGCTGCTCGGCATGACATTCTTCGGCACCACCAGCCTGCTTCTTCACCTCCAGGCATCCTCGACGATCAGCGTCCTCACCGGTGCCGCCATGATCGTGGTGACATTGTTCGAGGTCTTCGTGGCGATTCTGCAGGCGTACATCTTCACCATCCTCAGCGCCGTCTACATCAAGCTCTCCATCGAGGCCCATTAGACGCCACGGTGCGTCGACCCTAGCCTCTTCCACCGACCCCACCTGCGCCACCCGGCGCCAGAAAGAAGGAACCGCATATGTCCCTCACCGCGCTCGCATACGTCGGCTACGGCCTGGCCACGCTCGGCCCGGGCATCGGCATCGGCCTGCTCGTCGGCAAGACCCAGGAGGCCACGGCCCGTCAGCCCGAGGTGGCCGGACGCCTGTTCACCAACATGATCATCGGCGCGGGCATGGTCGAGGCCCTCGGCCTCATCGGCTTCGTCCTGCCGCTCGTCGTCAAGTGATGCTTCCCCTGGCTGCCGAGGGCGGGCAGGGCGGAGGCACGGCCTTCATCCTTCCCCCGGCCTATGAGATCTTCTGGGCGGCGATCGTCCTCCTGCTCATCCTCCTGGTGGTGGGCCGCTACGCCCTGCCCCGGCTCTACGCCGTCCTGGACGAGCGCGCCCGGCGCATCCAGGAGGGCCTCGACCTGGCCGACAAGGCCAAGCAGGACCAGGCCGACGCCGAGAAGCGCGCCACCCGGCTCGTGGACGAGGCCCGCCGAGAGGCCGCCCGCATCCGCGACAACGCCCAGAGCGAGGCCAAGGAGATCGTCGCCAAGGCCCGCACCGACGCCCAGGCGGAGGCCGCCGGCATCATCGAGGGCGCCCAGCGTCAGATCCTGGCCGAGAAGCAGGCCGCGCAGATCTCGCTGCGCACCGACGTCGGCATGCTCGCCTCCACCCTGGCCGAGCGCATCGTCGGTGAGCACCTGAGCGACACCGCCCTGTCCGAGCGGGTCATCGACCGCTTCCTCGACGAGCTCGAGACCATGGAGCCGGTTGAGGGACTCGACGCCGGCGTCGACTCCTCTGCGGAGGCGACGCGGTGAGAACAGGAACTGCCGCCACCCGTGAGACCGTGAGCCAGGCCTGGAGCCCGGTGCTCACGGCCGCGGGCGTCGAGGGCCAGGAGTGGGTCGCCAGATCCTCGCCCTGGCCCACCAGGTCGCCGTCCACTCGCTGTCCGCGCCGCTGACCGACCCGGGCCGGGATGCCGAGGACAAGGTGGCCCTGGCCCGCCGGCTCTTCACCGGCACCGTGGACGAGCGCGTCGTCGACCTGCTCAGCGCCATGGTCCGCGGCCGCTGGTCCAAGGCAGTCGACCTGGTCTCCGCCCTCCACGACCTGGGCATCGAGGCGATCCTCGCCGGTGCTCACGCGGGCGGCTCGGCGGAGGAGATCGAGCAGCAGCTCTTCGAGGTCCACGAGCAGATCGCCGACAACCGCGAGCTGCGCGAGGCCCTGACCCCCTCACGCCGCACCGGCACCGAGGCCCGGGTCCGCTTGGCAGAGGGCGTCTTCGCGACCCACATCAGCGCCCCCGCCATGAGCCTGGTGGACTGGTGCGTGCGGCACCACGCCGAGGGCGGGCCGCTGCGCAACCTGCGCCGCGTCGTCGAGCTGGCCGCCGAGATGCGTCAGCGCACCATCGTCGACGTCGTCACCGCCATCCCCATGACCTCGGCCCAGGAGGAGCGCCTGCGCACCATCCTGGAGCGCCGCCTGGGCACCAGGATCGACCTCAACTGCGAGGTCGACTCCGCGGTCATCGGCGGAGCCCGCATCTCGACGCGGAACTACGTCATGGACCGCACCGTGCGCAGCGCCGTCGCCGAGCCTGCGCACCCGGCTGGCGGGCTAGCCCTGCCCATCGCACGCCGACCCACAACTTCACCATCCCCACCCCGCGCCGTCGTCGCTCACGCCCAGCGCCGCCGGCCCCCCAGAACGCAACCAGCAAGGAGACGAGATGGCAGAGCTGACCATCAGGCCCGAGGAGATCCGCTCGGCCCTGAACGAGTTCGCCGAGTCCTACAAGCCCCGCCGAGGTCGCGGCCGAGGAGGTCGGGCACGTCGTCTTCGCCGCTGACGGCATCGCGCACGTCGAGGGGCCTACCCGGCGTCATGGCCAACGAGTCTGCTCACCTTCGAGGACGGCACCGCCGGCCTGGCCATGAACCTCGAAGAGCGCAGGATCGGCGTCGTCGTCCTGGGATCCTTCGACGGCATCGACGAGGGCCAGGTCGTGCGCCGTACCGGAGAGGTCCTTTCCGTGCCCGTGGGCGACGCCTACCTGGGCCGCGTCGTCGACCCGCTGGGCCGGCCCATCGACGGCCTGGGCGAGATCGAGGCCGAGGGACGCCGTGCCCTGGAGCTCCAGGCCCCCGGCGTCATGTCCCGCAAGTCCGTCCACGAGCCCCTCCAGACCGGGCTCAAGGCCATCGACTCGATGATCCCGATCGGCCGCGGCCAGCGTCAGCTCATCATCGGCGACCGCCAGACCGGCAAGACCGCCATCGCCCTGGACACGATCCTCAACCAGAAGGACGCCTGGGAGTCCGGAGACCCGAACAAGCAGGTGCGTTGCATCTACGTGGCCACCGGACAGAAGGGCTCCACCATCGCCGCCGTGCGCGCCACTCTGGAGGAGCGCGGCGCCCTGGAGTACACCACCATCGTGGCCTCCCCGGCCTCCGACCCGGCCGGCTTCAAGTACCTGTCGCCCTACACGGGCTCGGCCATCGGTCAGCACTGGATGTACCAGGGCAAGCACGTCCTCATCGTCTTCGACGACCTGTCCAAGCAGGCCGAGGCCTACCGCGCCGTCTCCCTGCTGCTGCGCCGTCCGCCGGGCCGTGAGGCCTACCCCGGTGACGTCTTCTACCTCCACTCGCGCCTGCTGGAGCGCTGCTCCAAGCTCTCCGACGACCTGGGGGCGGGCTCCATGACCGGGCTGCCGATCATCGAGACCAAGGCCAATGACGTCTCGGCCTACATCCCCACCAACGTCATCTCCATCACCGACGGGCAGATCTTCCTCCAGTCCGACCTGTTCAACGCCGACCAGCGCCCCGCCGTCGACGTCGGCATCTCCGTGTCCCGAGTGGGCGGCGCCGCCCAGGTCAAGGCCATGAAGAAGGTCGCCGGAACTCTCAAGATCACTCTGGCCCAGTACCGCTCCATGCAGGCCTTCGCGATGTTCGCCTCCGACCTGGACGCCGCTACCCGCGCCCAGCTCACCCGCGGTGAGCGCCTCATGGAGCTGCTCAAGCAGCCCCAGTACACGCCGTACCCGGTGGCCGAGCAGGTCGCCAGCGTCTGGGCCGGCACCAAGGGATACCTCGACGACATCGACGTCTCCGACGTCCTGCCCTTCGAGGCCGCCTTCCTGGACCACCTGCGACGCAACACCGACATCCTGGACACCATCGAGTCCACCGGGCAGCTCACTGACGAGACCGAGGAGGCCCTGGTCAAGGCCGTCGAGGACTTCCGGCGCACCTTCGCCTCCGGTGAGCAGATGCTGGGCGCCCAGGTCGCCGAGCCCGAGGAGGAGCCCGCCGCCGAGAGGACCACCGAGCAGCTCGTGGTCAAGAGGGGCTGACGTGGCAGGAAACCAGCGCGTCTACAAGCAGCGCATCTCGATCGACCCAGACCCTCCAGAAGGTGTTCCGGGCGATGGAGTCTCATCGCCTCGTCCCGGATCGGGCAGGCGCGCCGCAACGCGCAGGAGGCCTCACCCTACGATCACGCCCTGAGCCAGGCGGTGGCCGCGCTGGGGACCTACTCCCGCTTCGAGCACCCCATCACCCAGAAGCGCACCGACACCAAGCGCGTGGCGATCCTCGTGGTCACCTCCGACCGCGGTATGGCCGGCGCCTACTCGGCCACCATCCTGCGCGAGACCGGCCGCCTCATCGAGGAGCTGGTCAAGGACGGCAAGGAGCCGGTGATCTTCACCTCGGCCGGCGCGCCCAGAGCCCTACTTTCAGCTTCCGCGGCACGCCCATCGAGTTCTCCTGGACGGGGCAGTCGGACCGTCCCAGCGACGAGGCCATTGAGGAGGTGGCCACCACCCTGCTGGACTACTTCCTCCAGCCGGCCGAGGCCGGCGGCGTGGCCGAGGTCCACATCGTCTTCACCCGCTACGTCTCGATGGTCTCCCAGGTCCCCGAGGTGCGTCGCATGCTGCCGCTCAAGGTGGTCGACGTCGAGGGGCCGGTGAGCTCGACGACGCCGGCAACGAGGCCCTGGAGAAGGAGCCGGCGGCCAAGCGCGGCAGCCCATGCCGCTCTACGAGTTCGAGCCTGGGGCCTCCGAGGTGCTCTGACGCCCTCCTGACCCGCTACATGGGCTCCCCGCATCCGCAACGCCCTGCTGCAGTCGGCCGCCTCCGAGCTGGCCAGCCGCCAGCAGGCCATGCACACGGCCACGGACAACGCCGAGGACCTCATCATCACCTACACCCGCCTGGCCAACGCGGCACGCCAGGGCGACATCACCCAGGAGATCACTGAGATCGTCTCGGGTGCCGACGCCCTGGGGACCGAATAGACCGGGCAGCCCCTGACGTCGTCGAGAACCCACACAGACTCACCTCACCGAGCAGGACCCCTCTCATCTGGAAGATACGGAAGAACGCACATGGCTGACACCACCACCCCCGGGACGGGACGCATCACCCGCATCATCGGCGCCGTCGTCGACGTCGAGTTCCCGCCTGATGCGATCCCGGCGATGTACAACGCCCTCAAGGTGACCGTCCAGGCCACCAGTGCCGGCGAGGAGCCCCACGAGATCACCCTCGAGGTCGCCCAGCACCTGGGTGACAACATCGTGCGCACGATCTCCCTCAAGCCCACCGACGGCCTCGTGCGCGGCTCGCAGGTGCGCGACACCGGCGCGCCGATCTCCGTGCCCGTGGGCGACGTGACCAAGGGGCACGTCTTCAACGTCACCGGCGACGTCCTCAACCTCGGTCCCGGCGAGCAGTGGAGATCACCGAGCGCTGGCCCATCCACCGCCAGCCCCCGGCCTTCGACCAGCTCGAGTCCAAGGAGCAGATGTTCGAGACCGGCATCAAGGTCATCGACCTGCTCACCCCCTACGTGCAGGGCGGCAAGATCGGCCTGTTCGGCGGCGCCGGCGTGGGCAAGACCGTCCTCATCCAGGAGATGATCCAGCGCGTGGCCCAGAACCATGGCGGTGTCTCCGTGTTCGCCGGCGTGGGGGAGCGCACCCGTGAGGGCAACGACCTCATCGTCGAGATGGACGAGGCCGGCGTGTTCGACAAGACCGCCCTGGTCTTCGGCCAGATGGATGAGCCGCCGGGCACGCGTCTGCGCGTGGCCCTGTCCGCCCTGACGATGGCCGAGTACTTCCGTGACGTCCAGCACCAGGACGTGCTGCTGTTCATCGACAACATCTTCCGCTTCACCCAGGCCGGCTCCGAGGTGTCCACGCTGCTGGGCCGCATGCCCTCGGCCGTGGGCTACCAGCCCAACCTGGCCGACGAGATGGGCCAGCTCCAGGAGCGCATCACCTCCGCCGGCGGTCACTCCATCACCTCCCTGCAGGCGATCTACGTGCCCGCCGACGACTACACCGACCCGGCGCCGGCCACGACCTTCGCCCACCTGGACGCCACCACCGAGCTCAGCCGTGAGATCGCCTCGCGAGGCATCTACCCGGCCGTGGACCCGCTGACCTCCACCTCGCGTCTCCTGGCCCCCGGCTACGTGGGCCAGGAGCACTACGACGTCGCCACCCGCGTGAAGTCCATCCTCCAGAAGAACAAGGAGCTCCAGGACATCATCGCGATCCTCGGTGTCGACGAGCTCGGCGAGGAGGACAAGGTGACGGTGGCCCGTGCCCGCCGTATCGAGCAGTTCCCTGTCCCAGAACACCCTACATGGCGGAGAAGTTCACCGGCGTGGCCGGCTCCACCGTGCCGCTGTCGGAGACCATCGAGGCGTTCCGCCGCATCTGCGACGGTGAGTACGATGACCCTGCCGGAGCAGGCATTCTTCAACATCGGTGGCATCGAGGACCTGGAGCGTCGCGCCGCCGGTTCTCAAGGCCTGAGTCGTTAGGATCCGGATACAGCCGGGCGCAGGAAAGGAGGGGGACATGGCCTTACATGTTGAGGTGGTCTCGCCGGCGGGTGAGGCCTGGACCGGTGAGGCGACGCAGGTCTCCGTGCCCCTGATCAACGGGGAGCTGGGGGTCCTGCCGGGCCGTCAGCCCCTCCTGGCGGTCCTGGGGTCCGGTCCGGTGCGACTGAGTCCCATCGACGGCGAGATGTGCAGTATCGAGGTGTCCGGCGGCTTCTGCTCCGTGGACCACGATGTCATCACGATCGCCGCCGACCATGTGAAGCAGGGCGCGGAGGCCTGAGGCATGGGGCAGCACGTGTGGATGATCGTGGCGCTCGTCGTCATCGTCCTCGTGCTGCTGGCAGGCGGGTTCCTGGCACGCCTGCGCTACCTGGCCGGGCAGGTCGGCTCCTTCGAGTGCGCCCTGCGTCCACGCGGGGCGCAGCGCTGGCTGAGCGGGGTCGCCTCCTTCCGGCTCGACTCCCTGGAGTGGTACCGCCTCGTGTCCTTCTCCACCAGGCCGTCACGCTCATGGAGCCGCTTGAACCTGGAGCTCTCCGAGGCCCGGCGCCGCCGGGAGCAGGGACGCGTCGTCGAGGTCCACTGCGTGGACGCCACCCGCAGCCCCGAGGGCTTCGACCTGGCCATGATGGAGGAGTCGCACTCGGCGCTGATCGCCTGGGTGGAGTCCGCCTCGCCCGAGCAACCCAGGCTCTTCTGAGACCCGACGCCGGGGCTCATCGGCGGATCGGCGACGTACTTTTCAGCCGAGGACTGCGTTTTCCTCCAGGCCACTGGGGTCCGCCCCCAGTCATCTGGAGGAGAACGCAGTCCTCGATCGCGAAGTACGTTCTCGACGGTGGAGCAGGGGAGGTGAGGCCGGCGGGTGACACGATGCTCAGGCCCGCCGGCCCCGGCATCGCTCCGGGCCTAGGCCCGCCCCGCTAGGGTGGTCGGGTGCGCCTCGTTATTGCCTCCTGCTCCGTCGACTACTCCGGCCGCCTGGACGCCCACCTGCCCCGGGCCACCCGCGTGCTCATGCTCAAGGCCGACGGCTCGGTCCTCATCCACTCCGACGGCGGCTCCTACAAGCCCCTGAACTGGATGAGTGCCCCGGCCCGCCTGGCCGTCACCGAGCCGGACGAGGAGGCCGCCGCCGACGGCGTGCGCGAGGTCTGGGAGGTGAGTGCCGCCAAAACCGACGACCGCCTCGTCATCCGCGTCTTCGAGACCATCTCCGACGTCAGCCACGAGCTGGGCGTGGACCCCGGGCTCACCAAGGACGGCGTCGAGGCCCACCTCCAGGAGCTCCTGGCCGAGCAGATCGAGGTCCTGGGCGCCGGCTACCGCCTGGTACGCCGCGAGTTCCCCACCGCCATCGGCCCGGTCGACATCATGGCCAAGGACGCCGAGGGCCGCTCCGTGGCCGTGGAGATCAAGCGCGTCGGCGGGATCGACGGCGTCGAGCAGCTCACCCGCTACCTCGAGCTCCTCGACCGCGACCCGCTGCTGACCCCCGTCCAGGGCGTCTTCGCCGCCCAGACGATCAAGCCCCAGGCCCGCGTCCTGGCCGAGGACCGCGGCATCCGCTGCGTCACCCTCGACTACGACGCCATGCGCGGCATGGACGACCCGACCTCCCGCCTGTTCTAAGGAGTCAGCCGTGCCCGCCGCCCGCGCCTCCTCCGCAACGCTGCCGACCGAGGTGAGCCTGGCCCGCATCATCTCCCAGGGCCTCATCCCGGCCACCGCAGCGCCCGACGTCGTCGCGGCAGTGATCCGCCTGCTTGCCATTCAGGGGCAGCAGGTCTCCGCCGTCCCGCACGCCCTGCTCGTGCGCGCCCCGGCCGCCACCCGGCCGACGTCGAGGCCGCCTTCGCTCGGGGTGACCTCGTGCGCTCCTGGCCCATGCGCGGCACCGTCCACATCACCACCGCCGCCGACCACCACTGGCTGCGGGCCGCCCTCATGCACCGCACGGACGCCTGGGTCCGGCGCAGCGAGGCCGACTACGGCGTCGATACCGCCCTGTGCGAGCGCGCCGCCGAGGTGGCCCTGGACCTCATCGATGACCAGGGCCCGCTGACGCGCGCTGTGCTCTTGGCGGCCTGGCAGGAGGCCGGCCTCATGGAGGCCTTCCGCGGCGAGGACGTCTCCTCCTACCGGCGCCGCCACCTCCTGGTGCGACTCCAGCGCGAGGGGATCCTCGTCCAGGGGCCGCGGTCCGGTAATGAGCACCTCGTCATGGACGCGCGTACCCTGCCCGACGCCGACTCCGGGCCCGCCGGCGCAGGCGTCGCCCACGGCGGGGCGGGCCACCGCGCCGCCTGCGCGCACATCGCCCACCGCTACGCGGCCGGCCACGGCCCGGTCAGCGCCGAGGACCTGGCACGCTGGACCACGCTGCCCAAGACGCAGGCCGCCCGCGCCCTGGAGGATGCCGTCGAGCTGGGGGAGGAGCATGCCTCAGCCGAGGGCGCCGGTGATCCGGACAAGCGGAGCGTTCCGCTCGTACGGGCGGTCGCCGAGGGCGGGGCGCGCGGAAGCCTGCGCCCGCTCGGCCCTGGCGAGTCGGCACCGAAGGCCGGCCTGCTCTACATGCGCGCCGACCTGCCCGACCTCTGTCCGCCCACCGCGGCGCCGCGCAGGCCACGCACTTCCTGGGCTCCTTCGACGAGCTGCACGTGGGCTACAAGGACCGCTCCTGCCTCACCGATGAGGACGGCGAACGCCTCATCTGCCCGGCGAGCAACGGCATGTTCCGCCCGATCCTGGTGGACCGCGGCCGTCTCGTCGCCGTGCGGCCGGTCGGCGAGGGCCTGCTGTGGAAGGGCGGGGAGGCGCCGTCGGCCCGCGTGGAGCGCGACGTCAACCGGGCCGTCAGCCGCATGGAGCGGCGCCTGGCCGGGTGACTGAAGCGGAACCGGCTTTTCGCCCGCACAGTGTGGGGGAGAAGACGTCCTGAAGGAGGTTGTCTGATGTCTGGAGTAGTGACAGAATCCGACTCATGAGCAACGAAGCCATGCAGGTCCGCGCACTTCGGGGGCGCGTCGTCACCCCCGACCACATCATCGACGACGGTGTGGTCGTCCTGTCCGGATCCCATATCGCGTGGGTCGGGCCCGCTGACCAGGCCGCCCGGGCCGGCTTCGGAGACGTCGTCGAGCAGGCGCAGACCGCACCCGAGGGCGGTTACCTCCTGCCGGGACTGGTGGACGTCCACTGCCACGGCGGCGGCGGTGAGTCCTTCCCCAACGCCGAGTCCGCCGAGCAGGCGATGGTCTCCGTGCTCGAGCACCGCCGCTTCGGCACCACCTCGCTGGTGGCCTCCTGCGTGACGGCCGCCCCCGACGTCCTGCGCGCACGCACCCGGGTCCTGGCCGGGCTGTGCGAGGACGGCGAGCTCGCCGGCATCCACTTCGAGGGGCCCTTCGTCTCGGTGGAGCGCTGCGGCGCCCAGGACCCCACCTACATCATCGACCCCGACGCCGCCCTGACCCGTGAGCTCATCGAGCTCGGCGGCGGGCACGTCGTCACCATGACGATCGCCCCGGAGAAGCCCGGCATCACCGGCGACGACGGCGTCAACGCGGCCCTCATCGAGGGCGGGGCGCTGCCCTCCTTCGGGCACACCGACTCCGAGGCCGCCCCCGTACGCGCCGCCCTGGCCGACGCCGCCGCCCGCATCGCCGAGCGCCTCGAGATGGGTCAGCCGGTCCGTGCCCCGCGCTCGACCGCCACCCACCTGTTCAACGGCATGCGCCCCATGCACCACCGCACGCCCGGACCCGTGCCCGAGTTCCTGGCGGCCGCCCAGCGCGGCGAGTGCGTCCTGGAGATGATCGGCGACGGCGTGCACTTGAACCCCGCCATCGTCCTGGACATGTTCGAGACCCTGGGGCGTGACAACGTCGTCCTGGTCACCGACGCCATGGCCGCGGCCGGCATGGCCGATGGCGACTACGTGCTGGGCTCCCAGCCGGTCACCGTGGCCGACGGCGTCGCCCGCCTCACCGAGGGCGGTGCGATCGCCGGGGGGGACCGCCCACCTCATCGACGTCGTGCGCACCACCTGGCGCGGGGGAGTCGACCTGGTCGACGCCGTCTACGCCGCCAGCGTCCAGGGCGCGCAGGTCCTCGGCGACTCGTCCGTGGGAGCGCTGCGGGCGGGTCTGTGGGCCGACGTCGTCGTCACTGACGCGGACCTGCGGCCCGTGGCCGTGCTGCGCCGTGGCGAGGTGGTGGAGCCCGCCGCCTGATCCTCCCGCACCACCGGCCCACGCGGGCCCCAGCAGTCTCTTGTCATGTGGGAGCCGTTCGCCCCGACCTGAACCGCCAGGTCGGGGCGAACGTGTGGTGCTGCCTCAGCGCGGCTCGAAGCTGAGCGCCTGGCCGTCGTCGGGGATGAGTAGCCTTTCGGAGAAGCCCTGCTCGGTGGCGGTCTTCCTGAGCTGCTCCTTCGAGGTGCCCCAGTGGTTGACCGCCTCCATGTGGACCGCCACGATGGTCGCCTCGGGGGCGGCCCGGCTGATCCGCACCACTTCGGCGTCGTCGAGAAGGGAGTCGTCCCAGCGGGGTGCTGTTGCCGCCGGTGTTGGCCACGATGACCTGCGGGGCGAAGTTCCTCAGTGCGGTCTCCAGCCCCTCGAACCAGACCGTGTCTCCAGTGAAGTAGACGGTCGGTTCGCCGTCGGTCCTGAGGACGACACCCATGGTGGCCGCGGTCCCGGTGACTTCCTCGAGAAGTGGAACCAGACCGGGGCTGTCGTAGTGCTGGCCCTCCGCCCGGTTCAGCGTCACCTGGCCGATGCGTGCCTCACCGTCCAGAATCCGCACGTCCTTGAAACCTGAGGCGGTGACGACGTCGGCATCGAACTGGTCCTGGACAATGATCGGCATGTCCTTGGGAACGGCCTGGGCGGCCGCGTCGTCCCAGTGGTCGATGTGAGAGTGGGTGACGATGACGACGTCGACGCCGTTGAGGATCTCCTCGACCGGGATCGGCAGGTCGTTGAGGGGGTTGCGCTCGTCGCCGCGTAGCGAGGGGAAGGGGTCGAGGGTGCCCTTCTTCGAGAGCATGGGGTCGATGAGGAACGTGGTGCCGCCGTAGGACAGTTTGACGGTGGCGTTGCGGAGCTGAAGGAGTTCCATCGAGGTCCTTTCCAGATTTGGTGAGTGTAAATACGAGCGTTTGCCTCGCAAGGGGCCGCGGGCGGCGAGACGCTACGTGGTGTTGCTGAGTGAATCCGGGGACGGGCTGAGCCCTCCCGAAGGCCTGTGTGTGATCCGGGTCGGTTTCGTGGGTGTCGGGCTCAGCCGGGCAGGCCCAGGAGCCGGCGGGTGTAGACGGCCTGGCCGGAGTGCTGGGCGGCGTCGTCGATGATCGAGGCCAGGCGCACGGCGCGGGTGACGGGCGGGTCCCAGGAGTCGTCGATGACGTCGTCGAGCGTTACGGGCGCCAGGGAGCGCAGGTAGCTGGTGGCCAGCGCGTAGGCGTCATCGAGGTAGGCTGTCAGGACGGAGAGGTCGCCGACGACGACCTGGGCGGCCTCCTCGGGCGTGTGGCGCCAGTCCTGGGTGTTGTCGGGCAGGGGCAGGGCGAAGCGCTCGCGGTGGCCGGCGGTGATCCAGACGGGCTCGACGCCCGCCAAGGGTGCGATCTGGGTGTCGAGCTCGCGGGCCGTGTGCCAGGCCAGCCAGGTCAGGGAGTCGATGCGGGGTGCCAGCTCCGGGGTGGGTTGCGTGTTGGCCTGCTCGAGCGTGACGCCATCGAAGGCGCGGTCGAAGCGCTCGCGGGACCGGGACAAGATGTCGATGAGCATCTCAAGAGTCGTCATGATGTCAGGTTATGTGTTGGACCTGGGTGGCGGTGGGGCCGATGAGGAACTGAGAGCCGTGAGCGGGGGCACGCTTCTGGGGGATGGTGCTTCCGTGCCGTGATGTTTGCTCACATCGCGTGAGCTGAGACGGTGGGATGTGAGGTTCGGTGGATGAGCCGGCTGTCGCATCCGCTGACGGACTCCGGGAGCCCGGTGAGGTCGCGTGGGGGCCGGTCTGCTTTGTGGCACGGTGTGTACCACCCGTGGATGACGGCGTCCGTTGGGCCTCGGCGGTGCGTTGTGAGGCCTTGGTGTCACGATTGGCGACTTTTGGGGCGTTGATCGGTTGCCGTGCCCGAGCCTGTACGTCTCGGACCTGCGCATACGTACCAGAGCGCGACGGTTATCGGCCAGGTTCGCGTCTAAGAGTCGCCCACAGTGACACCACTCGTAGAGCGAGCTGGCGGCCTACCCTCCGGCCGCGTGCGCTGGTGTCTGGGGTGGGGGGCTAGTGGCCTTGGGCTTCTTCGGCGTCGTCGGTGAGGTAGGTGATGATGCGGACGAGGTCGTAGGGGGTGGAGGTCTCGGTGGTGGTGATGGTGCCGTCGATGGGGTGCCAGGTGGTGTCGCCTTGTGGACGGAAGCGGGTGGTCCAGGTGGTGGTCAGGGTGGTGGTGACGGCGGTGGCGGTGTGCTGGTAGTGGTGGGTGACGGTCTGGTTGGGGTAGGGGGCTCCGGGGTCGGTGGTGGTTGTGGTGGTGCCGTCTCCCCAGTTCCAGGTGTAGGGAGGTGGGGGTGAACTCGACCTCGATGGGGGTGCCCAGGATGGTGGTGGTCTGGTAGCGCACGGCGGGGTTGGTGTAGACGATGAAGGGCATGGAGATGACGACCTGCGGCCCTGGGGGCTGACGGGTGATGCCCGAGCCGGAGGCGATGAGCGTGGCTGCCTGGCGGGTGGTGATCGTGATCGTGCGGGGCTGGTTCCTGTCGCCGGCGTCAGTGGTGTTGTTTGTGGTCTGGCCGCCCGTCGCCCCACTCCGCATTCCACGGCGCTTGCCGGGTACTTACCCGGCTTTTGGTTGCAGTTCCGGTGGGGTTGTTCCTCCCACATCGACGGATCCGACGCCGTCACAGCCGGTTGCTCCTGAGACGGAGGCTCATCAGAACCCGGCGCCCCCTCCTGAGGGATGGTTTCAGTCACCTCGCCATAAGTTTCCACCCCTGAATCCGTATTGCCAGCAGTTACATTAGATTCAACGGTATTGGAATCTTGATTTACGCCCCCTGCATTCAACACAGGAAGTGCAGCCGGTACAGAAATACTGGCCACCAGGATAGAATGCAGTATCATCATTTAGGAACCTCAACCCCACCAACAGCCCAACGCCCACCAATATACTTTAGGCCAAAGTTAAGAGTTCTCGCCTCGTCTGGAGTGGATGTTTTGGACTCCCCTCCATCTCCGGGATGGGAAGTCATGGCCCCATAGTTTACGACGATTGAAACGCGATTGTAGTCTCGCCCTTCTAGTTTCTCATAGTATGTTATGTCGACGATATTCTGATCCCACTTATCAATCCACCCACCTGTCGCATGTAAAGTGGTTGCTCTATCGATAGCCGATTGGCAGAATTTGCAGCCATCTTCACTCATGGCGGCTAGTTCGGTGGTGTTGCCGGTCATGAAGGCATAGCGGTAGAGCTCGAGGAAGTAGATGACACTGGAAGCAGCCCCCTCGGAGGTCTCCTGGTTCATCTGCTCGGGCTTGGCGGGTGCGGGTTCGGCCAGGGCGGCGTCGCGCTTGGCCTTGAGATCGGGGGTCAGAGCAGCGTCCCGGGAGGCGGTTGCCGAGGCGTTGGCGTCGGCGACGCCCTTCTCAGCCCGGGCGATAGCCGCGGATGCGCTGGCACTCGCGCTGGCGCTGGCCTCGGCCTTGGCGTCCTTCAGCGAGCAGGCCGCCACCCCCAGCGCCAGCACGCACACCGCTACCAGCCCAGCAGCAGCCCTCTGGCGCCCGACACGAGAACCAGACCAATCCCTACGCCTCGGTGGCGCCGGCTCGCTCCGTCGTTCCGGCCCTCGCATCAGCGTTGCCCGCTCGCCTAACTCGCTGGGCCCGTTGGGGTCCATGCGGGAACTGCGGCCTTGCCCTACAGCGCGTCGCTCCGAAGCTGATGGGCGGCTGCTTGGCCGTGCCACCCCTCCAGCTAGAGCCGCCGGTCCCACGTCGTGTCGGTGCGGGTGGGCGTGACGGCTTTGCGTTATGGGGCGCTGCTCCGACGCCGCCACCTGGCAAGGGTCGGTTGCAGGCTGCTTCGCCCCCCGCAGGTGCAGCAGATCGTAGGGACGCACTCATCACGGAAGCCTCCTCGCAACCGAAACAACTCCTCACACCGCCAGGCCGGGCGACACTGCCCATCTGAGCGGTGTGTTGACATTACCCGCTCACACGCCCTCACCACCAGACTTTGAGGCCATCCTGTGGAAAACCCAGAAACAGGACGCCTGACACCCTCTCGTACACCGGCACAAGTCCCGGCCATCACCGGGAGCCACTCCCCGCGCCAGCGAGCCAGCCGGGACTGGTGGTGCTTGTACTTTGCCCCTCCTCGTCATGACAGGGCTGCTTGCGCGCGCCAGGGGAATCGGAATGAAGACCTCGGCCACCAACACCAGGAACGAAGACTTCCCGCATGCGCCAGAAGAGTCGGCAGCCCTCAGATCGTCACTCCGCTCACACCACTGTCCGGTCCTTGCCGGGGCCGACGTTTGGGCGATGGGGCAGGGTCAGCACTTACAGCCAGGGAGGGGAATTGTGGCTATGTGAGTTGCGCTCACACTCCGCCACCTGACCTCGCACGACTCCACTAACGGTCACGTCAGCAAAACGACACTCCACAGGGCCCGCCACTCAGCCTGAAGTGCGCTCAGCTCAGGCCGCCAAGTGCCGAACCGGCACTGCCCCGGAAAGCCGAGGAAGTCCTCAACCTGGCCAAGCAGATCGTCAGCCCCCACCAGTATCGGCTTCAAAAGGAGCGCATTCGGTGCGCCTTCTTGGGTTTCTCCAGCAGGTCGGTCACAGGGAAGTTCAAGTACCAGGCAACACGCTCGAGCTCATCAATGCGCCAAGCGACCCGGCCCGTGTACCTCAACGACACCGCCGAGCGCGACATACCCAGAATCTGCGCCAGATCCGCCTGCGTGACCCCGACCCGCGCCGCCTCGAGACGGACGTTGCCCGCCACGGAGCAGGACCCCGGGTGTGGGCAGTCGGCCTTAGGTGGCACGAGTTCGGCGTCGGTGGTTCCCGGGAACCGTGCCGGCTCAGCGAAGAACGCGAAACGGCTCCGAGCGGGATGTGGGATCGGGAGGAAGTGGGCCGCCGCCCCGCCCTCGCTCAGGCGAAGACGACGGTGCGGTGCCCGTTGAGCAGCACCCGGTGCTCGGTGTGCCAGCGCACCGCCTGTGCCAGCACCCGGCGCTCGACGTCCTGCCCCTTGGCCTGCAGCACGGACACCGAGTCCTCATGACCGGCCCGCGTCACGTCCTGCTCGATGATCGGCCCCTCATCGAGGTCCGCCGTCACGTAATGCGCCGTCGCCCCAATGAGCTTGACCCCGCGCTCGTGCGCCTGGGCGTAAGGACGTGCCCCCTTGAAGGACGGCAGGAACGAGTGGTGGATGTTGATGACGCCCCCGTGCAGCCGCTCGCACAGGGTGGGGGAGAGGATCTGCATGTAGCGGGCCAGCACCACCAGCTCGACGTCGAGGGAGTCCACCAACCCCAGCAGCTCGGCCTCGGCGGCCTCCTTGGTCTCCTTGGTGACCGGGATGTGGTGGAAGGGCACCCCGTAGAACTCGGCGACGTCCCGCAGCGTCTCGTGGTTGCCCACCACGCCGACGACGTCGACCGGCAGCCCCTGGCTGCGCGCCCTGAAGAGCAGGTCGGTCAGGCAGTGCCCCTCCTTGGAGACCATGATGAGGGTGCGCATGGCGCGCCCCACCTCATCAAGGCTCCACTCCATCTCGTACTCGCCGGCCAGCTCAGCCAGGTCCTTCTCCAGTTCCACGCGCGGCACGGTGGTGAGCACCTGGACCCGCATGAAGAACAGGCCGGTGGAGGAGTCCCCGAACTGCTTGGACTCGGTGATGTTCCCGCCGCGGCGCGCCAGCGTGCCGGTGACCGCGTGGACGATTCCCGGGCGGTCGGGGCAGGACAGGGACAGGACCAGGTGGGCGGCGGAGTCGGGTTGCGCCGTGGAGAGAGCCATGGTCTCAGCCTAACCGGGACCGGCCCCGGCCGTAGAAACGGCTCAGGTGCCGGTCCCGGAGGATCCGTACTCCTTGGCTTCCCGTAACGCCTTAGCCCTGACGGGCCTTGAGGCGGGGGTTCTTCTTGTTGATGACGTAGGTGTGACCGCGGCGTCGGACCACCTTGGACCCTGGCTGCTTGGCCAGGGACCGGATCGAGGCACGAACCTTCATGCCGGCTCCTTTCCTTCTTCGTGTCCAGTGAGGGCGGTGAGAGGACGAGGGTGCAGGGCGGTGGCGCCCCGCCTGTGCACCTACCGCTTGCGCTTGCCGTAGCGGCGCTCGAACTTCTCCACTCGGCCGGCCGTGTCCAGGATCTTGCCCTGGCCGGTCCAGAACGGGTGCGAGGCGCTGGAGACCTCGACGTCGTAGACCGGGTAGGTGTTGCCGTCCTCCCACTCGATGGTCTCCGACGACGTCAGGGTCGAACGGGTCAGGAAGGCGAAGTCGGCGGACTTGTCACGAAAGACGATGGGCTGGTAGCTGGGGTGGATCCCAGGACGCATACGAGCTCCTTGGATGGGTGAATGTGAGAACTGACGTGGTGACGGGTGTCGGTGGCGGCGCTGCGAGAGGGCGGCTGCGGCTGCGTTACGCCGCATGCCCCCGGCGGGTGCGGGCCCACAGACCCACCCCGCCCGCACCCGCCTACCAGGAGGACTTGACGATGCCCGGCAGCTCGCCGCGCAGCGCCATCTCGCGGAAGCGCACTCGGGAGGTCCCGGTGACGCGCAGGTGTCCGCGCGGGCGACCGTCCACCGCGTCTCGCCGACGTAGACGAGTGGGGGAGGCGTCTCGTGGCAGCGCGTGCAGAGCCGCCATCGCCTCATCGCGCTTCTCCTGGCTCAGGTGGGGGTTGATCGAGGCCCGCTTGAGCTCAGCGCGGCGCTCGGCGTAACGCTCCACCATCTGCTGGCGCCGCAGCTCGGCGGCGATCTTGGACTTCTTGGCCATCAGCGCGACTCCTTGTACTCCACGTGCCGGCGCACCACCGGATCGAACTTGCGCAGCACCAGCCGGTCGGGGGTGTTGCGGCGGTTCTTGCGGGTCACGTAGGTGTGACCCGTGCCCGCGGTCGAGACCATCTTGATGATCGGCCGCAGGTCCTTGCCCTTGGCTCCGCTCATGACAGCTTCTCCCCTCGGGCGAGCATCTGAGCCACGACGACATCAATGCCCAGTTTGTCGATCGTGCGGATGCCCTTGGCGGACACCGTCAGGCGCACAGTGCGACCCAAGGACGGTACCCAGTAGCGCTTGCGCTGCAGGTTGGGGTCCCAGCGCCGGGGCGTGCGCTTGTGGGAGTGAGAGACGGACCGGCCGAAGACAGGCCGGGCCCCCGTGACTTGGCAGTAGGTGGTCATGACGAGCATGATATAAGAATGATTCTCAATTTCGTCAACTCTGCTGGAGGACACCCGTGACCAACCCCTCGGACGACCTCGTCGACAACTGCGCCGACATCCCCGGCTTCCCGGCCGACGGCCGACACGCCCTGGCCGTCATCGGCGCCGTCGACCCCGCTCTGCTGGACCTGGTCGACCTCGCCCTGGCCGGCCAGGACGCCGTGGTCATCCGCGCCGGGCTCCACTTCGGCGCCGATGACCAGGCCGAGAGCAGCGACGCCGACGACGACCTGGTTCGACTCGTCAGCCACAGCTCGGCCGAGGGCTTCGACGACGAACCGGTCAGGCTCGACGTCCCCATGCCCTCCACCTGCCCCACCTGCTCCCTGCGGGAGGTCCTCGCCGCCGTCGCCCAGGACCGCGCCGCCCAGGAACCGGGCGGCACCACCGTCATCCTCCTGCCTGCGGCCATCGAGCTCGCCCACCTCCTGCCCGGCCTGGCCGAGGAGCTCACCGGAACCGGCGTGAGACTGGCCGGAGCCGCCCACGTCCTGGACGCCACGACCGCCCTGGACGAGCTCCTCGAGCACCGTCAGTGACCGCCTTCCCCGGCGACTCCCGCTGCACGGGCGCCGTCCACCTGACCAACCTCGGCTACGCCGACCTCGTCCCTGGCCCTGGGACGTGACGAGGGACCCGCCGGGAGCCGACCTCATTGAGCACCTGCGCCCCCCGACGCCCTTCTGCTCCCGGGGCTCGACGCACCCCTCCTGGAGATCCTCACCGCCCTCACCCACGACGCCGCCGCCTCCCTGAGCCGTATCCACCCCGCCACCACCAGCGCCTGGGGCGGCCCCGACGAGCACGGCGTGTGGACCCTCGACCTCAGCGCCACCATGCCCTTCCACCCCGGACGCCTGCGCTCCCTCGTCGTCGACCTGGCCGGACAGGGCCTGTGCGCTCGCGGCTGCTTCTGGCTGCCCAGCCGTCCTGGTCGGGTCTGCACCTGGGAGGTCGCCGGAGGCGTCGTGAGCGTCGGCGACGCCGGAACCTGGGCGGAGGTCCCGACCGCCCCCTCCGGTGCCGGCGGCGACGCGGCCGACGCCCCCCGCTGCCACCTCGTGGTCACCGGCGTCGGCGATGAGGAGATGCGCGAGCAGGTGCGTCGCGCCTTCGCCCGGATCCTCCTGCGACCCGAGGAGATGGCCCAGGCCCTGGCCTGGATCGGCGCCGACGACGGCCTGGGCGACTGGTTCGGGCAGGAGGGCTGAGCGTCCACCCCTGTGGCGCGAGCCTCACTCCGGGGCGGCACAGGGTGGCGCGGTGCGCAGGGGGCGGCGCGGCTCCGCCCCGGCACGGTAGGGTGGTCCTGTCGCGACTGGCGCCGGGTGGATCACCACCGGGGAGCGGCACGAACACGACTCCGGGGTCGCCCGCCTGGGCCACGGATCGCCCACCAGTGCGCGCACGGCCGCACGCTTCGCCGCGGCCTGCGCCTCACACCTGAGGAGAGACATGACCGCGCAAGCCGTCACCCCGTCCCTGAACCAGCCCCTGGTCGAGCTCGACCCAGACATCGCCGAGGTCCTCACCGGCGAGCTCACCCGCCAGCGCGAGACCCTGGAGATGATCGCCTCGGAGAACTTCGTTCCCCGGGCCGTCCTGGAGTGTCAGGGATCGGTCCTGACCAACAAGTACGCGGAAGGCTACCCGGGGCGCCGCTACTACGGCGGCTGCGAGGTCGTCGACGTCGCCGAGTCCCTGGCCATCGAGCGCGCCAAGGCCGTCTTCGACGCTGAGTGGGCCAACGTCCAGCCCCACTCCGGGGCCCAGGCCAATGCCGCCGTCCTCCACGCCCTGGCCACCCCCGGCGACACCCTCCTGGGCCTGTCCCTGGCCCACGGCGGCCACCTCACCCACGGCATGAAGATCAACTTCTCCGGCAAGAACTACAACGCCACCGCCTACGGCGTGGACGAGACCACCATGCGCATCGAGATGGACCAGGTGCGCGAGGCCGCCCTGCGCGAGCGCCCCACGGTCATCATCGCCGGCTGGTCCGCCTACCCCCGCCACCTCGACTTCGCAGCCTTCCGCGCGATCGCCGACGAGGTCGGTGCGGCCCTGTGGGTGGACATGGCCCACTTCGCCGGGCTCGTCGCCGCCGGCCTGCACCCCAACCCCGTCCCGCACGCCGACGTCGTGTCCACCACCGTCCACAAGACCCTGGGCGGCCCCCGCTCCGGCATGCTCCTGTCCAGCCGCGCCGAGCAGTGGGGCAAGAAGCTCAACTCCGCCGTCTTCCCCGGCCAGCAGGGCGGCCCCCTCATGCACGTCATCGCCGCCAAGGCCGTGGCCATGAAGATCGCCGGCACCGAGGAGTTCCGCGAGCGCCAGGAGCGCACTGTGCGCGGCGCCGCCATCATCGCCGAGCGCCTGGGGGCCGATGACGTCAAGGCCGCCGGCGTCAGCCTGGTCACCGGTGGCACCGACGTCCACCTGGTGCTGGTGGACCTGCGCGACTCCTCCCTGGACGGCCAGCAGGCCGAGGACCTCCTCCACACGGCCGGCATCACGGTCAGCCGCAACGCCGTCCCCTTCGACCCGCGCCCCCCGCGCGTCACCTCCGGCCTGCGCATCGGCACCCCCGCCCTGGCCACCCGCGGCTTCGGCGACGCCGAGTTCTCCGAGGTCGCCGACATCATCGCCGCCACCCTCATCCACGGCGCCGCCGGTACCGCCGACGACGAGACCCTGGCCGCCCTGCGCGCCCGCGTGCGCGCCCTGACCGACGCCTTCCCCCTCTACCCGGGGCTGGCCCAGTGAGGGCGCCCTGGAACGGGGCCGCCCGGGTCCTGGACGGCAAGGCCACGGCCTCCGCCCTCAAGGCCGAGCTCAAGGAGCGCGTCGCGGCGCTGCGCGAGCGCGGCGTCACCCCCGGCCTGGGCACGGTCCTGGTGGGGGAGGACCCCGGCAGCGTCAAGTACGTCGCCGGGAAGCACACCGACTGCGCCGAGGTCGGCATCCTCTCCATCCGTGAGGACCTGCCGGCCACCGCCACCCAGGCCGAGGTGGAGGCCGCCGTCGACCGCCTCAACGCCGATGACGCCTGTACCGGCTACATCGTCCAGCTCCCGCTGCCGGCGGGCGTGGACACCAACGCGGTCCTGGAGCGCGTCGACCCGGCCAAGGACGCCGACGGCCTGCACCCCACCAACCTGGGGCGCCTGGTGCTGCGGGCCTCTGGACCCATCGACTCGCCGCTGCCCTGCACGCCGCGCGGCTGTATCGAGCTCATGGAGCGCCACGGCATCGACCTGGCCGGCCGCAACGTGTGCGTCGTCGGCCGCGGTGTCACGGTGGGCCGCTCCATCGGCCTGCTCCTGGGACGCAAGGACGTCAACGCCACCGTGGACATCTGCCACACCGGCACCACGGATCTGGCTGAGCACGTGCGCCGGGCCGACGTCGTCATCTCGGCGGCCGGCAGCCCCGGCATCATCACCCCGGAGATGGTCGCTCCCGGCGCCATCGTCCTGGACGTGGGCGTCTCACGCGTCGTCGACCCCGCCACCGGCAAGGGCCGCATCGCCGGTGACGTCGCCGACGGCGTCGACGAGGTGGCCTCCTGGCTCTCGCCCAACCCCGGTGGCGTGGGGCCCATGACCCGCGCCCTCCTGCTGGCCAACGTTGTCGAGACCGCGGAGCGCTCGCTCTGAAGCGGCGCCGCTGGTCCGGCGCGTGACCGCCTCACCTGACCGGACCGGCCCTCGGGCGTCCTGGGATGCCTGAGGGCCGGTCTGCGTCGTCGGGTCCTGATCCGCCCCTCAGTCCAGGTCCTGCCTGGAGGCGCGACGTGCCGCCAGCTCCTTGGCCAGCATCGCGCAGCCCAGGACGCACAGTGGCATGGAGGCCAGCCACAGAAGGGTGCTGACGCGGGACAGGAACGAGGCCTGAGCCAGGACGGGGAGGGCGGCGGCGATGACGATGACGGCCATCCATACGCCGAGTCGTCGTGCGCTGCGCGGCTTGCGGACGTCGTCGGGATCCATGGCCCGATCCTCTCACCCGGTGATCTCGAACCTGCGCTCATCCAGACAGCCGGCGCGCAGGTCGGTGACGGTGAGCCGGCGCACCGAGGCCCACCGGGGGCCGTGCCTCAGCCACGCGATCAGCCGGCCCACGGCCTCCGGCTCGCCCTGGGCCATGACCTCGACGTCCCCGTCGGGTAGGTTGCGGACCTGCCCCACCACACCCAGCTCCTGGGCGGCGTAGGCGCAGTGGTAGCGGAAACCCACACCCTGGACCGTGCCCTGGACCAGGACGTGAACGGTTCTCACGCTGCTGGCACTCATACCGGCGTCGCTC
>BNJS01001942.1_pt1 | contig 205518 bp, 228 predicted proteins | sample 8540461 | NCBI WGS metagenome assembly BNJS01 (sample SAMD00202454, study PRJDB9452) | human saliva metagenome | isolation source: human saliva | place: Japan
TTATCTACGGGGCGCGGCCTATCCACACCGTCCACGGTGACTTTGAGTTTTACGCCGCCCGCCTGCAAGGCGCGCCCTGTAGACAAGGAACTCATATCGGCTCCAACGCGTCCGAACCACCCTCGCTTGTAGCGGACTGCAGCGATTCCCGGTGCGTCGAGCATGGGAACAAGTCGAGCTCCGAGTTCATTGTTGCCGCTAAGTAGAACGTGGTCGTCCACGATGACTTCGCCAACAAAGTCGCGCCCTTCAAAAGGCGTAATTGTGGCAGAGCCCGCCACCGCAGTGCCCGAATCGTCACGGATAAGTGGCACAGGATGAACTGCTCCCTCCATCGCCAGCGCTAATGCCAAAGAAGTATCCCCAGGTAAACCCCAGTTCTCTGCGGCGGTGGATGGTGCGGTGGGGATAAAGCCGATCTGTGCCCACAGGGCGTCGATACGCATGAGGCGGGTGAGTACGGTGGAGAGGGCGGCGTCGGTACCCACCACAACTATCCGCAGGGGCTCGTCGGGTTGTTGCGGCGCGAGCGTTGGCGCTCCGAGATGCGCGACGTCGGGCATGGCGGCGATCTCGTCGAGCGAGGGCGTCGGGTCGTGGGGGAGAGCGGTGTGGATGGGATCGTCGAGGGGCGCGAGGTCGCGGCGAGTTGGAATAGCCGGGAGGTCGAAAACCTCGCAGGTTTCGGGCAGGTCGAATGTGGGGCAGCCGCAGCGTAACGCAAGCACACGCATGGCGATAATTATACTGCCGCTGTGTAAATAGCAATATTGCTGTTAATATTCTGTGAAAATGATGTGTATCGGTAAACTTGTAGTGAATCTCACTCTACCTGCGGCTAGGGGTAGAGTTGGCTCCACTAAACGTGCCTTGTAAATATGTATCGGTAAGATTATTGCAAGAATCTCATGTGACCGAATACGTTTAGGGCGGCAATGAAAATAAGGAATTTGAGTAAACGCCAGTGGGTTATCACGTCTATCGTGGCCTTGGTGCTGATTGCTGCGTTGGGTGCGTATTTCCTCCTGCTACGAGGATCTGCGACGGTCATCCCGACTAGCGACTACCAGGTGCTCAAGCCTAAAGAATTTTCCAGTCGCGTAGCCGTCAATGGCTCGGTTGCGCCGGTGAAAACCGCAAACCTGTACACGCACCTCACCGGCCCGGTGAGTGCTCTTGACGTGCGCGTGGGTGACCATGTGAACCAGGACCAGTTGGTGGCGCAGATTGATGTGTCCAGCAACCAGCGCGAGTTGAACAAGCAGCTGGCAGAGCAGAACAGTGGCGCTGTGAACACGCGAAACCAGATCGAGCAGGCACAGAACCAGTACAACCAGTACAAAGATGCGCTTGACCAGGGGCTTAACTCGCAGATCAATCAGGCCGAGGCTGCGCTGCGCAATGCCGATGGGCAGTTTAACGACGCAGTGATCAACTTCCAGATTAAGGATCATGACCGTGCGACCGGCCGCGACCCAATGATCAGGGACCAGGCCAACGCTGTGAACGCGGCACGCACCCAGGCGCTGACGGCCTCCATCAATGCCGTTCGCGCTGGTGTTGACCTCCTCTACGCCGCTGGAAACGGTGCCGCCGCCGCAGGTGGAGGTGCCGGAGGAGCCGGTGGCCAGGCAGGCGGTGCCAACGGTGATCAAGGCCAGGGTCAGCAGGGCGGCGGCATCGCCGGACTCCCGGGTCAGGGCATTGCCAATGGCATTCTCAACGGTGCCGATGCCATCAATAATCTGGACAGTGCGAACCGTCAGCTGCGCGAAGCCGAGGCAACCTACTTGGATAACCTGGCCAAAGTGGATCAGGAAGTGGCTGCTGCTCAGCGTAATGTGGCGGGTACTTTCGCCGCCAAACGTGAGGCCGCTACTGGCCTGGAATCGGCAAAACTTGCCGCTGACCAGCAGCTCAGCACCTACAACCAGGGCGTGCAACAGGCCATCCGCGCCGCTGAGGCCGGGCAATTGGTGTCTGAGCAGGCCAACAGCCAGCTGCGCTACGACATTTCCTCCTCGGAAATCCGCGCGCCCTTCTCCGGCGTGGTGACCAACGTGGCTGCTGAACAGGGCAAAGCCGCCAACGGCGCATTGCTTGCTGTGGGCGATGACTCCAAGCTGCTGGTGCGTGCCGACGTCAAGGAAGTTGATGTTTCCAAAATCACTCCCGGTCTCCCGGTGACCTTCACCACCGTGGGTACGGGTGCCAAGGAATTCCACGGCCGCGTCACCTCTGTGTCGTCCGTCAGCGGCAGCGCACAGGAGTCGAGCGGTGGTGCCCAAGGTGGCGGTGGTGCCTCCGCAGCAGCCGGTGCAGGTGGAGCTGGCGGTGGCGGCGCATCCGGCTCAGGTACCCAGAAAGTCACCTTCCCCATTGAAATCGAGGTGACGGGTGAGCGCCAGGGCCTGCTCATCGGTGGTACCGCAAAAGCCCAGGTGATCACGGAAAAGAAGGCCAACGTTCTGACGGTGCCTCGTGATGCCGTGTTCACCAATGACAAAGGTGAGCAATGCGTCCTCGTTGTCGCTGAAGATTCCGGTCTGAAAGTGGTGGCGGAACGTAAAGGTAAAGGTCGGCTCTGCCAATGACGTGGATACCATCATCTCTGGAGGTGACCTCAAGAGTGGTGACACCGTACTGAGCAACCCCGACAGCTACCGTAGTTTGGTAGGGCAGCAGGTGAAGCTGGATGGGTAACCACACACAGAATTTCCCAAGGTCGTGAGTGGGCAGGACGCGCAGGACATGCACGGCTTGCAGCCAGAACCCCACCGACTCATTGAGATGCGCAATATTGTCAAAAGCTTCAACATTGGCGATCAAGGCGAACTCACCATCATCCACGGCTGCGACTTTGACGTGGATCGCGGCGAATTCGTCTCCGTGGTCGGTGCCTCCGGCTCCGGCAAGTCCACGTTGATGAACATCATCGGTCTGCTGGACCGCCCCACCGAAGGAACCTACTTTTTCGACGGCGTGGACATGCTGGACTCCAATGACGATCAGCTCGCGCGCTACCGCAGCAAAAACATCGGTTTTGTGTTCCAGAACTTCAACTTGATCGCCAGGATCAACGCCATCAAAAACGTGGAAATCCCCATGATCTACGCGGGTTACTCAGCCAAGGAACGCTACGAACGCGCCACCGAGCTGCTGGAACTTGTGGGCATGAAAGACCGCATGAAGCATCAGCCCAATGAGCTGTCTGGTGGTCAGAAGCAGCGCGTGGCCATTGCCCGAGCCTTGGCCAACAACCCTGAAGTGCTGCTTGCCGACGAACCCACCGGCGCCCTGGATTCCAGCACCGGGCGGCTCGTCATGGATCTTTTTCACCAGCTCAACCAGGAACAAGGCAAAACAATCGTGTTCATTACCCACAACGCCGAATTGGCGGAGGAAACAACACGTATTGTCACCATGGTGGATGGCGTATTCGCATGAGCCTCGCAGAATCCATAAAACTCGCCCTGACCAGCCTGCGCTCCAACAAAATGCGTGCGCTGTTGACGTTGCTGGGCGTGATCATCGGTATCTCCTCGGTGATCGCGATTGTGACTCTGGGTAATGCCCTGCAGGCCCAGACGTTGCAGAATCTTGCGGATGCCGGGATCAACGACCTCACCGCACAGGTGAAATCTCGAACCACCAACGAGGAGGAGGAAGAGGACGAGAACAGTTACGGCACGTCTCCGGTGGAGGTTGACCAGAGTAGCAAAATCAGTGCCGACATGGTCAGCGATCTGAAGAGACGCTTCCCTGGACAAATTGCTGGTGTGGGCATTGGCAGTGCAGCACAATATCAGGGGACTATCTCTACTCCCGCTCAAGTGGGTACCAAAAACATCACTCTCAACGCGGTGAACACGGACTTCATCACCATGAAGAAATTGAAGCCGGCAGTGGGCCGACTCCTTACCGAGGAAGACATTGAGGGTGACCGTCAGGTCACCGTTATTTCCCCGAAGGCCGTACAACAGCTCTTCCACGGAAATAACAACGCTGCCTTGGGAGCTGAGGTGGACTTCACCAACACTGACGGCCGCAACACCTCGTTTGTTGTCGTAGGCGTCTACGAGGAAACGGCATCAAAAGGGGGGACTGGTTAATTTCGGCGATGAGTCTATAATGTACGTTCCTTGGCCCTCAGAATCACGCTTCGCTAATGCTGACGGCGCGTGGGATTCCGTCAGTGTCCGCCCCGCTCCTGGCACTGACGATGGCCAAGTCAAACAAAAAGTGCAGGAATTCTTTGACCAGCAGTACGAAAACGACGTCTACTACCGGGTTGCAATGAAGGATGCAAAGAAAGAACTTGCAAGCTTCAACCAGCAACTATCTACGGTCAGCATGTTCGTCTCTGCTATCGGCGGCATCTCCCTGTTGGTCGGTGGCATCGGCGTCATGAACATCATGCTGGTGACCGTTACCGAACGTACTCGCGAAATCGGCGTCCGCAAAGCTCTCGGCGCGACACGCAACGCCATCCGCATCCAATTCGTAGTGGAGGCCATGATTGTTGGTTTGCTCGGCGGCATCATCGGCGTGATCCTCGGCGGCGCTATAGGCATGATTGGTTCCGCCATGATGGGTGCTTTTGTCTACCCACCAATCTCTGGTGTGCTCATCGCGTTGTTCTTCTCCCTGGGAATCGGCCTGTTCTTCGGCTACTATCCTGCGAACAAAGCCGCCAAACTCAACCCAATTGACGCACTGCGGTACGAGTAGCTGCGGTTATCGCTTATCGACGGCCGCGCAACCGCCGTCGAGTATCCGCGTCACCGTTGCCGGGCTACCGCTCAGGTGCGTCGCGGAAACCTTCATGGAAGGCCCACCAGTTGACCTCCTCATTGTCGCTGATGCGCCATTTTCCGTAGCTTGGATCGTATTCATTTATGCTGGTAAAACTGTATTGTCCGCCTTCATTGGTGATGCCAAAGAACAAGGCAGTCCATGCGGTAAATTTCCTATCACCAAGCTCAATCATGCTCTTCTGCCACTCCTCTACAACACGCATCATTTCCTGCCCGTACTCGTCGGGGAGCCACTTTCCTTGAAAACGTTGCCCGTCAGCGACAATGAATGGGCACACAACTGCACCGGTCAGAGCGCCTTCGGAGGAGACAACCTGATTGAAGATGACGGCAGCCCTTGTCCAGTTCTGCGCAACAGAATGTGCAGACTGGGTAATCACTCCTGCCAGCTTCATCAGGAACTCTGTTTCAACATCTAACGGATCTGCCTTCTTCTTGAACATTGCTACTTTCCATCTTTCTGGCTCTACATCTGTGCTTACATCAGTATCGGGCAGTAGACGGAAAATTTTCCACTCAAAAGGTAGTTGTGAGAGAAATGTTGCATTATTGCCTGCAGATGTAACCTTTGGGCTGCTGGGTGCATCAAGGTTGCTTATAGATATTTATAGAAAAACAAGCTCGTCGCCGATTTCACCGTAAGTGATAGTGTTTGCGCTGGCTTGCGAAGTGGCGATATTGCAGACTCCGACCTAGCCTTTGGCTGCTAATAAAATTGCTGCGTATTCGATTTAGCAGCCTATCTGTTTTTGCGTCATACGAGCATTCTAGAGATGCTTCTGGCATCCGCGCCAAATTCAACTAAAAGTTGCACATGCACCCCTGGGATGAAAAATCAAGAGCCTAGTCTACGTGCGAGTCTGGATTTGTTGGGGTGTGCACAATGTATAGCACCAAGCGTTTGTAATAGACGCAACGCTTGATGACAACTCAATAAAAGTGGTCTGATTCCGTCAATAGACCTGTTTTTGAATCCGCTATATCGCGGTACTTGGTTTCCAACCGGCAGGAATTGCATCAATGAAACAAAGCTCAGTTAAGCATGTTTCCATCCGCTATATCGCGGTACTTGGTTTCCAACCCTACCTCAAAAACGCCCCCTCTGACCAGCGGCGGAGGAAACGGTTTACACCCCCGTCGAATAGATCACATTCCCACATTTGCTTCCTTAAATCACGATAAAAACACCAGGTCAACCCACTACACACCAAACGCCGGTATCGAGTTATCTGAGACCACCCCACCACCCCTGCGGGTTAACCCCGTTCAAAACTGGATCTGAACTGGGGTGATAGCGCTTTGATGGGGACGTGTCAACGCAGATACCTCACCGTAGCACGCTTATCCAGTGATAATCGTGAGGCACGCCTGGCTTATTGCGTGATAGTTGGCTGTAAAACAATGATTGTGGGTATTGGTCGTAAACCCTTGCAAACTGCGGTTTCGTGATGCTGGTCGTCTCTGATTTGTGTGCTGGAAAGGGTTAGATATCCAAAGTGCTCCCGTGTATCACGGCCTTAGCCGGTGTAATAGGGTTATAAAATGCGCTTTGGGGGTTGGAAATTGTCTTTGAGATGCTGGCTGTTGCTAGGTGTAAAGACAATGGCTAATGGCAGTTGGAATGTTTCTGTTAACGCGCCAATAAAAAACACCGTTTTTTTAAATGTGAAAGACTGTGTAGAAATGGTAGCGCCAGCTGATATTAAAATAGGGTAATGGTCGTAATGAATGTTATAGTGATTATTGTGAGGTGACAATCTAGTATGCTGCAACTATTGCACTTCTGTAATAATATGTGCCTTATTTGATTTTTTATTAATGCTAGTTGGCGGAAATGATAAAACTAATGTGCTTTGTTGTGATTGTGCTTCCGCCGGCCGCTCAGACAATCTCACAGCCCATAACGTCGCAGCTAGGGGCGGTTCATAGTATGATGTCGTGGCGTCTTAAAGTTTCCAACGATCGGAAGTGACTAACACTATGGCGGCAATCGTCATCGTCGGTGCCCAGTGGGGCGATGAAGGCAAAGGTAAGGCCACCGACATCCTGGGCGGCCAGGTCGACTATGTAGTAAAACCTAATGGCGGCAACAATGCCGGGCACACGGTGGTCGTTGGTGGTGAAAAGTACGAGCTGAAGCTTCTACCTGCGGGGGTGCTGTCGGAAAACGCTGTGCCGGTGTTGGGCAATGGCGTGGTGATCAACCTGGAAGCGCTGTTCGATGAGATTGACGGCCTAGAGTCCCGCGGTGCGGATGCGTCCCGCCTGCGTATTTCTGCCAACGCCCATGTTGTCGCGCCGTATCACCAGGTGTTGGACCGGGTGCAGGAGCGTTTTTTGGGTAAGCGCGCCATCGGCACGACAGGCCGCGGCATTGGCCCCGCCTATGCGGACAAGGTGTCTCGCGTGGGCATTCGCGTGCAGGACATTTTCGATGAGTCGATTCTGCGCCAGAAGGTCGAGTCCGCTCTGGACGTAAAAAACCAGATTCTGGTGAAGATGTACAACCGCAAGGCGATTGTCGCCGAGGAGATTGTGCAGTATTTCCTGGGCTATGCGGACAGGCTGCGCCCGATGGTCATCGAGAGCGAACTTGAGCTGAATAAGGCTCTTGACCAGGGCAAGCATGTGCTGATGGAGGGTGGCCAGGCCACCATGCTTGATGTGGATCATGGCACCTATCCGTTTGTCACGTCGTCGAACCCCACGGCGGGTGGTGCCTGCGTTGGTTCTGGTATTGGGCCAACGCGTGTCACGTCGTCGTTAGGCATCGTGAAGGCATATACCACTCGCGTGGGTGCCGGGACCGTTCCCCACGGAGTTGTTTGATAAGTGGGGTGAGTATTTGCAGACCACCGGCGGTGAGGTCGGCGTGAATACGGGCCGTAAGCGTCGTTGTGGCTGGTACGATTCGGTGATTGCTCGCTACGCGTCGCGTGTGAATGGTTTTTACTGATTTGTTCTTAACCAAGCTGGATGTGCTGACCGGCATTGGTGAGATTCCGATCTGCGTGGCCTACGATGTTGACGGCGTTCGTCACGACGAGATGCCCATCACCCAGTCCGATTTCCACCATGCGGTGCCGATCTATGAGACGATGCCCGCCTGGGACGAGGACATTTCTGAGTGCACCACCTTCGACGAGCTTCCCCAGAAGGCCCAGGATTATGTTCGCCGCCCTAGAGGAACTGTCAGGCTGCCGTATTTCCTACATTGGCGTTGGCCCGGGCCGCGACCAGACGATTGTTATTCATGATGTGATGGAGAGTTAGCCTCACTCCATGCGCCCCATTCTGCTTGATTGCGATACCGGTATTGATGATGCCGTCGCCCTGACGTACCTCGCGTGTCTGCATCGTCAGGGCTCCATCAACCTCGCGGCGGTCACAACCACGGCGGGTAACACCACGGCGGCGCAGGCCGCGATGAACTCCAGGTTTGTGCTGGATCAGTGTTCGCTTGTCGACGTCCCGGTGGCCGCCGGTTGCTCCGAACCCTTGGAGGTTCCATTGGTGACCACCCCAGAGACGCATGGCCCCCTAGGTGTGGGGTACGCGAAACACTCGGTTGATCTGCCGCCAGCCCGGCCGGGGGAGTGGATGCGCCTGTGGGATGAGGCTATCCATGAGCATGAGGATCTGCACCTTATTGTGACTGGTCCGGCGACTAATCTGGCTACCTACATGCAACAACGTGACCAGCTGCCCAAGCACATCACGCTCATGGGCGGGGCATATCTGTACCCGGGTAACACGACCCCGACGGCGGAGTGGAATAGCTGGGTTGATCCGCACGCGGCTCAGGTTGCGTTTAAAAATACGCCAACGCCGATCACGGTCTGTTCCCTGGAGGTCACAGAGCAAATGGTGATCACCCCGGATGATCTGCCGTTGTTGCCGGAGTTTCTGCACCCGATGTTGAGGTTCTATTTCGAGTTTCACCAGGCTCAAGGGGAGGGCTACCAGGCGCAGATCCACGACCTCCTGACCTGCATGGTTGCGCTGGATACGGTGCCTTACCAAGCAATCCCCGTCACGGTTGATGTGGAAACCACATCACAGCTTCTTCGTGGCACTACGGTCGTGGATTTTAAGAATCATTGGGGTCGCCCGCATAATGCGCGTTTGGTGCGGGATGCGGATGTTAGGGCTGCGAAGCGGGAGTTGGTGGGCGTCGTTAAGCAGTTGCTATGATGATGTGCTGTAGGTAAACCCCGAGGTGACATAGGGGTTTTATGTTGTGAGGTTGTGGTATGTCACTGAGTGCTGTTCAAAAGACCCTTGCTGGTGTGGGGGCGTTGTTTATCGCCGCGACGTGGGTGTTTGTGGTGGTGGCGAGGCCGACTGATTGGTCATCGGTGGGGGCGAGTTCGCAGGCGTTGATCACGCTGGGCGGGTATGTCACGGGGGCGGTGCTGCTGTTGGTGGCTACTGTTCCGGCGTTGCCCGCGCGGCTGGTGTCGATGATCCCGGTGGCGCTGGTGCTGAATATCGTAGTGGGCCAGATTATTGGTTCGGTGGGTATTCCGCTGTACCTGGATTCGACGGGAACGGTGCTGGTGGCGGCGTTGGCTGGTCCGTGGGCGGGCATAGCCACGGGCGTGTTGAGTTCGCTGGTGTGGAGTGCTTTTAACCCCTCGGTGTTGCCTTTTGCTGCAACGAGCGCAGCCGTCGGAGGGCTTGCGGGTGTCGCTATCAAACACGGCGCGTTGAAGAATATAGCAACTGTGCTGCTCTCTGGTGCTGTGATCGGCATTGTTGTCGGCATGCTCGCGGCCCCGGTTGCTGCGTTTGTGTACGGCGGCACGGCTGGCGTGGGCACAGGGGCGGTGGTGTCGCTGCTGCGTGAGATGGGTCATTCGTCTGCTGCAGTCGGTGACGCTGCAATCGTTTATTTCGGATCCGTTGGATAAGGCGCTGGTGATGCTGCTGGTCTGGCTGGTGCTCAAGTCCCTGCCCAAGCGAACACTCGCCGCATTCCGATGAACCCTCTGACCATTCTTTCCTTCGCCGCCAGCGCGTGGATTCTCATCTTGGGCGTGAATAACCCCTGGTTGTCTGCGTTTTTCCTGGTTGCGGCGTTGCTGTGGCGTCGCGTGCTGATGCCCACCGCACTGCTTGTCTTGCCGATGGCACTCTCGCTGGCATTGATCCACATTCCATTTGGGCACGCGCATCTCGCCGCCGAATTGGCGTTGCGCTGCGCCGCCTTGGTTGCCGTCGCTTTGGCCGCTTTCAGTGCTTTTACTGTTGCCGACCTGGCGAAAGCTATGCAAGCCACCCGTGCCCCCGCGAACCTCAGCTACATTCTTAGTTCCGCTCTGCGTATTCTCCCGGAAGGGCGCGCCACGTTTGAGAAGGTTCGCTATGCGCAGCATCTTGCGTATCGACGTCCCGCGAACCCCCTGCTCTCCACCGCCCGCGCGCTCCTGCCCACCATCACGCATCTGTTGGATGCGGGGGCGCAGCGCGCGCCTGACCTGGAGGTTTTGGGCGTGGGGCTGCCGGGGCGTCGTACTGTGCTGCGCCCTGTTCCCGATAGCGCGACGCACAAAGCTCTGCGCATTATTGTTCCTGCAGCAGCCATAGTGATGGTGATTGCGCTGTGGATGTGATGTTTCCTGCGGGACACCGTGATTGAGAATATCGCCTTTGGCCTGGAGCAACGTGGCGTTGAACGTGGTGAGATGCAGCGCCGCTGCCTGGATATTGCGGATAAACTGGGGCTTTCTGACCTGCTGGAACGCAACCCTCGGGAATTGTCTACAGGGCAGACCAAACGCCTTACACTTGCGATGCTGCTGGTGGTGGAGCCGCCGCACCTGGTGCTTGACGAGCCTTACGAAGGGCTTGACCGGGAATCAACTGCCCAGCTCAGGGCTCTGTTGGGTACCTTGCCGCACGTCACCGTGCGAGAAGAAGTAATAGAACCATGCACCAACCTGCCGGATGCCGTCGAACCGGGGGAAACCCTTAATCTTGGGGAAATTGTGGGGGAGCGCACCCAGCCGCAGCCCTGGTGGAAGTTTCATCAAAAAGCAACGCCACAGTTTCGTGTCGGGCCGATACGCCTTGCCCCGCGCAAGGGTGGGGTGCTGTGGTTGCGGGGCGCTAACGGGAGCGGCAAAACAACGCTTCTTCGGGGCGTCGAAAAGCATCATGAGGCGGCTTTGCTCTGCATAACGCGGCGGACCAGGTGATTCATTCCACGGTAAGGCAGTGGTGGCCGGATGCACCAAACAACCCCGACACGCACCCCCTTGACCTCGCAAGGTCGCAACTGAAGCTCACCCAACTTGGTGCGATCTTTGCCTATGACCGCCCGTTGATTCTCCTTGATGAGCCTGATACCGCCCTGAACAGCGCCGATCGCGAACGCTTCCACTGGATGCTTGCTGCCGAACTCGCGCGCGGCAAAGCCGTGATCCTGACAAGCCACGATGAAAAATTTGTTGACACCATCGCGCATTACGCAAACATACTGCATGTAGCGCTATGAGTGAATATACTTGCGACAGACCGACACCCACAGTCAAACCGCCTGAAGGAGTCAGAGCATCGTGTTCACGCCGAATAGAATTGGCACCCCACTCAGCCCAAGTGCAACCACAGTGATGCTTCTCGGATCAGGTGAACTCGGTAAAGAAATGGCCATTGCCTTCCAACGTCTCGGCGTGGAAGTACACGCGGTGGATAGCTACGAAAATGCGCCCGCACACCAAGTTGCGCACGCGCATTACGTGATCGACATGACCAACCCCGACGAACTGCGGCGACTCATTGCCGAGGTCAAACCGCAGTTCATCGTCCCCGAAATCGAGGCGGTGGACACCAATGTGCTCGACGACTGTGAAGCCCACGGCGTTACCGTCATCCCCACCGCCCGCGCCACACAATTGACCATGAACCGCGAAGGAATCCGGCGCCTCGCCGCAGAAGAACTCGGACTCCGACCTCCGCATACTCCTTCGCCTCCAACCCCCTCGAATTCAAACAAGCCGTCGCCGCCATGGGCTTCCCCTGCGTGGTCAAACCCGTGATGAGTTCCTCCGGCAAAGGCCAGTCCATCGTCCGCGATGACGATGATATTGCTGCAGCCTGGGATTACGCCCAATCCGGCGGGCGTGTCGAGGGCGGTCGCGTTATTGTTGAACGATTCGTAGACTTCGACTACGAAATCACCCTCCTCACCGTCCGCTCCATTGACCCCCGCTCCGGTAAAACCGCCACCTGGTTCTGCGAACCCATCGGGCACCTCCAACGCGACGGCGACTACGTGGAATCCTGGCAGCCCATACCCATGCCCAGCATTGCCTTGGAAAATGCCCGCTCCGTCGCCGCCCGCATCACCAACGCCCTCGGCGGGCACGGACTCTTCGGCGTGGAACTGTTCGTCTCCGGTGACGACGTCTACTTCTCCGAAGTCTCGCCCCGCCCCCACGATACTGGCCTGGTCACCCTGGCCACCCAGCGCTTCTCCGAATTCGAGCTCCACGCCCGCGCCATCCTCGGTCTGCCTATCGACGTCACGCTCACCTCACCCGGTGCGTCTGCCGTCATCTACGGTGGTATCGATGCCGCTGGGGTCACGTTCGACGGTGTGGCCGAGGCCCTCGCCGTTGAAGAAGCCGACATCCGGCTCTTTGGAAAACCCGTCTCTTACCCAACACGCCGCATGGGCGTTGCCCTCGCCACCGCAGAAGACGCAGAAACGGCACGAGACCGCGCACAACGCGCGGCCTCCGCAATCACAGTGTTCTAGATAGCTAGTGGCTACTGTGATTTCTTCAGCATGGGCAGGTGCGGAACACCCTCAATGGTGAACTCCTCACCTACCGCCTCAAACCCAAAACCCTCATAAAAATCGCGCTGCTTGGTCTGCGCCTCTAAAAACACATCCAGGCCGGGGAACTGCTCATCCGCTAGGCGCATGGTTTGGCGCATCAGCTCTTCGCCAATGCCCTGGTGACGGTGATTCTCGGCCACACACACGCGACCAATCTGAACCATGTCCTTGCCCTCGATAACGCATGGGTATACACGTGCGGTGGCGATCAAATTCTTATCCGCATCCCAATTCAACACGTGGAATGTGGTGTCCAGCGCATCGGCATCGTCAATCTCTGCGTAAGGGGTCTTCTGCTCATGGACAAAAATATCAACACGTAACTTATACAACTTATGCACCTCAAGCGCGCTCAATTGCGCGAGGTGAGAAACAGCAAAATAAATGGGCATGGCCCACAGTCTAGACTCAAAACACCACTATGAGGCGCCATGGCAAACTCGGCATGGCGCAAATCGTGGCGTGTTTGTAGTGTTCAGAAGTGCGGGCAGGAAGGCTTCCGAACTGCAGCAACTCGCCTAACCACACCACAATGCAACAATGAACTTTGATAACAGCCTTACCAGCACGCTATTCGGGGCGGCGTTGTGAACTTTCCGGTACGAAAAAAGTGTGCTGGAAATTGCGGCATTTCCCACAGGGCGACGTTGCTCACAATAGGTGGTTGGTGTGGGATGGGTGCTGTGGGCGTGTTGCGAAAGGCGAAGACTGCACGCCACACGCCACCTCAACCTAATCCTCGTTTTTGTGGTGGGCGTGGGTGACCATGTCGTTCCACTCGACGATCTTCTTGCGTTCGCGTCCTTCGGCCTCGCCGAGTGCACGTTCAGCGGCATCGAGCTTATGCCAGCCGCCCCAGGTTGTGTAGGCAATATTTTTGTCGGTCAAGAATTGGATCACGGCGTCTTCCTCGGGCTTGGTGGCCGGAGTGAGAGTGCCATTTTTCCAGTCAGTGAGGAGCATTTCGGTGGTTTCCTTGGCATCGCCCTTGGTGTTGCCAATGAGTCCGACCGGTCCGCGCTTGACCCAGCCCGTGGTGTAAAGCCCGGGGATGATGGCGCCGTCCTCGTCAAGTACATGTCCGCCATCGTTGGGGATAACTGCGCGCTCAGCGTCGAAGGGAACGCCCCCAACGGCGTCGGAGCGGTAGCCCACAGCGCGGTAGACGGCTTGGACAGGCCAATCCGTGTACTGTCCGGTGCCGCGCACGCCCTCGTTTCCGTCGAGTTCGGTGCGTTCGGTTCGTATTCCCACCACATGGCCGTCTTCGCCGAGGATTTCCACGGGGGATTCGAAGAAGTGGATGTAGAGCTTGTGGGGTGCGCCTTTGGGGTCGCGGATGGCGTACTGTTCGAGCACGTTGCACACCAGGTCTTGCGTTTTGGAGGAGCGTCGTGCTTGTTCGGAAGCATCGTCGTAGATGATGTCTTCGGGGTTGACGATCACTTCGATGGTGGGGGAGTGGTCAAGTTCCTTGAGCTCCAGCGGCGTGAATTTCGCCTGGGCTGGGCCGCGCCGACCAAACACATGCACTTCCTTAGCCTTGTTGTTTTTGAGGCTTTGGTACACGTTGTCGGGGATTTCGGTGACGTGGAGTTCGTCGCCGGTTTTGGCGAGGATGCGGGCCACGTCAAGGCCAACGTTGCCGACGCCCACAACGGCCACGGACTCGGCGGACAAATCCCAGGAGCGCTCGAAGTCAGGGTTGCCGTCGTAAAATCCCACGAATTCCCCTGCGCCGAACGAGCCTTCGAGGTCCGCGCCGGGAATGTCTAGGTTGCGGTCACCGGTGGCGCCGGTGGAGAAGATGATGGCGTCGTAGTATTCGCGGAGTTCGTCGACGGTGACCTCGTTGCCGATGTCAATGTTGCCAAGGAGTCGCAGTTCCGGTTTGTCCAGCACTTTGTGTAGGGATGTGACAATGCCTTTGATGCGGGGATGGTCGGGTGCCACGCCGTAGCGGATAAGTCCGAAGGGGGCGGGCATGCGCTCATAAAGGTCAATGAGGACGTCTGTGTCGGACTTCATAAGCAGGTCAGAGGCGTAAATGCCGGCGGGACCAGCTCCAATGACTGCTACGCGCAGGGGGCGGGACATGCTGTTCTGTTTTCCTTGCGTCTCGGGGGGATTTTTGTCCATTATCTTACTTGGTTCGGTTAAGACAGTATGTGGGGGTGCGGTACTGTCACCAGATCGACACAATAGGTACACTTATGCGGTGAATCACAGCCTATAAAAATAGCGGTATAGAAAGGACTTCCGTGACTGGCAATGCTCGTTCCGTCCTAGTGACCACCATTGGTCGCAACTTTGATGATATTGATATTTCTGCCCTTGCAACCTCATTGGGCTGTGTGCCCCGCGACCTTGTCACTGATTCTTTAGTGCTGGAGGATGTTGTTGCCGCTGATCCCCTAGCTGGCGATTCGCCGGTATTGCTGCGCGGCATTGGCAATATCGATTTTGACGCCAGGGCTGCATCGGCGCTGGGCATTCCTCTTTTGTTGCTTATCGACGCCCCGGGTCCCCATGTTGATGTGACGTTGCAGGAAGCATCAGCGTTAGCGCAGTGGTGGCTGCTGCGGTGACTGCTGTGGAAGCCGCGGACGTCGATAAGGTGAAGGCCGCGTTGCAGGTGGACGTTGAACCTGTGATGAGCGCGGTGGTGTTTGAAACGTGGTTGCTGAAGAAGGCGAAGGGCTACAACTCGCATATTGTCCTGCCTGAAGGTGACGATGACCGTATTCTGCAGGCGGCTGATGAGCTGTTGAAGCGGGACATTTGTCGCTTGACCATTTTGGGCGATCCAGAGGCGATTCGGGCACGGGCGGCGGAGCTCGGGTTGGATTTGTCTAAGGCCACGCTGTCGAATCCGCTGACGGATCCGCGTGCTGAGGAATTCGCTGAACAGTTCACGGAGCTGCGTAAATCCAAGGGAATGACCTTGGAAGAGGCTCGTGAAACCATGAAGGACATTTCGTACTACGCGACAATGATGATCCACCTCGGGCTGGCTGATGGCATGGTGTCCGGCGCGGCACACACCACCGCGCACACGATTAAGCCGGCGTTCCAGATCATCAAGACTGTGCCCGGCGCGTCCGTGGTGTCATCCATTTTCTTGATGGTGCTGCGTGGTCGGTTGTGGGCGTTTGGCGACTGTGCGGTGAATCCGAACCCCACAGCGGAGCAGCTGGGTGAGATTGCGGTGGTCTCGGCAAAGACTGCCTCGCAGTTCGGTATCGATCCTCGGGTGGCTATCCTCTCGTATTCGACGGGAACGTCCGGATTTTGGTCCTGATGTGGATCGTGCGGCGGCTGCCCTGGAGATGGCAAAGAAGCTGGACCCGGAGCTGCATGTGGATGGTCCTTTGCAGTTCGATGCGGCCGTGGACCCCGTGGTGGCGGCGAAGAAAATGCCCGAATCCACGGTGGCGGGGCAGGCAAACGTGTTTATTTTCCCTGATTTGGATGCCGGCAACATTGGTTACAAGACGGCGCAACGCACGGGCCACGCCCTGGCTGTGGGACCAATTTTGCAGGGCTTGAATAAGCCGGTGAACGATTTGTCGCGTGGCGCGACGGTGGCGGATATTGTCAATACCGTGGCTATCACCGCTATTCAGGCAGGAGACAAATAAATGAACACCGTTGAGCCTCAGGTGCAGGCACCTGAGAATCTTGCGTTGGTGCTGAACTCCGGGTCGTCGTCGATTAAATTCCAACTGGTTGACCCGAAAAAACACGCAACCGATGAGCCATTTGCGTCTGGTTTGGTGGAGCAAATTGGCGAGAAACAGGGCACAGTGACCCTGAAGTTCGGTGGCGAAAAATACACCACCTCAGCGCCGATCCCGGATCATTCTGCTGGCCTGGACATGGCATTTGCTCTGATGGGCGAGCATGGTTGCGGTCTGGAGGACGTGCACATCTCTGCCGTGGGGCACCGCGTGGTGCATGGTGGTGTTTTGTTCTCCCAGCCAGTGATCATCACCGATGAGGTGCTGGGCATGGTGCGGGACCTGATTCCGCTGGCACCACTGCATAATCCAGCGAATATTGACGGCATTGAGGTGGCTCGCAATCTGCTTTCCGACGTCCCCCACGTCGCGGTGTTTGACACCGGCTTTTTCAGCACTGTCCCTCCCGCAGCAGCGGTGTATGCGATCAACGCTGAGGTAGCGGCGGAGCATGGCGTGCGCAGGTACGGGTTCCACGGCACCAGCCATGAATACGTGTCCCAGCACATTCCGGAACTGCTGGGCAAACCCGCCGATGAGGTGAACCAGATCACGCTACATCTGGGTAATGGTGCGTCGGCATCGGCGATTCGCGGTGGCATGGCCGTGGATACGTCGATGGGTATGACCCCGTTGGCTGGTTTGGTCATGGGTACCCGCTCAGGGGACGTGGATCCGGGCATTATTTTCCACCTGCATCGTTCCGCTGGAATGAGCATTGATGAGATTGATCAACTGCTTAACCGTTCTTCCGGTGTGAAGGGCATTTCCGGTGTGAATGACTTCCGCGAACTGGACCAGCTCATTGAGCAGGGCGACCAGGACGCGTGGTTGGCCTACAACATTTACATCCACCAGCTGCGTCGATACATCGGAAGCTATATGGTGGCATTGGGCCGGGTGGATGCGATTACCTTCACCGCTGGTGTAGGCGAGAACGCGCCGAATGTGCGTGCCGACGCCTTGGCTAACCTGGAGGAACTGGGCATCAAGATCGACCCAGAGCGCAACAGCCTCCCCAACAATGGTGCCCGCGAAATTTCCACTGATGACTCCAAGATCAAGGTGTTTGTGGTGCCCACCAATGAGGAGCTTGCCATCGCCCGCTACGCCATGAAGCTGGCCGCCGAAGCTTAAAACCGTGTGGTCGGCCGCACCGCGTTGGCGATGTCCACCAGCGTGTAGCGGTGCCGGGCAAAGGGGGCCGACCTGGCTTGCTGGCGCAGTGCCGCAGCCAGTCCGGTGCGCAAGCCCACGCTCCGTAAACGGCCACTCGAACAAGTCGTTGGAGCTGGCCGCGGAGTCCAAGTTGTGGCTGCCGAGCCAGTTCAGTGCGGCGCTCATCACGGCGATTTTGATCTGTAGGAACCGTGGTTCGTTGGTGGGTATTTCTTCTAGGCGCCGCGCCGCCCGGCGCAGCCGGGCCTCTGTGAGATCCTCTGGGGTGCCGGACACCAGCTGCAAAATCGTGGTCAGCTTTGCCATGCGGTGATGGCGCGACGGTTGGGGAACCTTATCCAGCGCGGCCACCGCCAACTCCACTTGACCCTCCGCCATGAGTTGCCTGGCCAGGCCAAACGCTGAGGACACGGTGGCTGGGTTGGTGGCCCACACCAGCCCGTATAGCACCATGGCCTGATAGCGCAGGGATTCAGGGTCGGTGCTAATCACCAGCTCGGCGGGGGTGGTGTCGATGTTGGCTGCGGCGCGGGTGGTCGCGGCGTCGAGAAGTGGTGCCTGTTCCAGGGCCGCCTGCTGCAGCAGCATTTCCGCAACGGCCGCCAAGGCCAGCTTCGGGGCGGCCTCCCCGGGAAGGATGTTGAGGACGTTGTTGAAGTGCTCCTGGGCGGCCTCGAAATCGTCGAGAAGCAGGTCCGTGACGCCCGAAAACCACTGGTAGCGCCAATCCTGGGTGAGCTTCGGGGCCAGCGACACCAGCCACGTGCGTGCCTCCGCCGTGAACCCCTAAGTCCAGCAGCGCGCGCACCACCCCAAGTGGGATTTCCGTGCTGGAGGCGTATTCCTCCGCCTGCATCGCCTGCCGCATCGTCTCCAGGGCCTCACTTGGTTCGGCGTACGATGACCCCGACAGCAGCGCCGCGCCCACATCGTTGCGGTCAATCAGTGGCACTGGCAGCGCCGCCACAATTTCTGGGGAGGTGATTTTGACGCGGCGGTCAATGCCGTCAATGAGCTGGTCCGTGCGGAACACCAGATGCTTGGTGCCATAGGTGGTACGCTGCGGCGAAAACAATGAGTGCTGCGCCGGAAATTGTTTGCCGTCGCGGATGGCCAGGATTTCCCGCAGCACTCCGTACAGCTGGGTTTGCAGTTCGCTAATGTCCCGGAAACGTTGCTTCGGGTCTTCATGGGTGGCGCGCAGCAGAAGGCGATACAGCGACAAATACTGCCGGAACAGGGGTTCCTCACTGGGGGAGGGCAGCCCGGGTGCGAACACGCCGTCGACAATCGGGAGGCGGCAGCACATAGCGGCCAAGGTACGGCCCTACCGTGTAAATGTCCGATGCCACAGAGGGGCCTTCGGTGGCTACCTCAGGGGCCTGGAAACCTTTAGTGCCGTAAATGTAGCCAAAAGCGCCGATGCCGCTGACCGCACCCAAATCCAGAAGCTTCACCTGGTCCTCGGTGACCACAATATTGTCCGGTTTGAGGTCGTTGTACACCACCCCGCGGGAATGCAGGTACTCCAAGGCTGGCAGGATTTCCAGGATGTAGCCAATGGCAATGTCCACATCAAACACGTGACCTGGTTGTTCCTTGCGGCGGTCCTTCAGGGAAGGGCCACCCACATACTCCATGACAATGAAGCCACCGGGGACACGAGGATCGTCAATGAAGTTGAAGATCTTAATAATCCCGGGGTGGGTAATGTCTGCCAGGAACTCCCGCTCGGCGTCCGCCACCACGTGGTCACGGGCCTGCACGTCGTCCATCAAACCCTTGAGCACCACCCAGCGGCCGGACACGTTTCGGTCGTTGGCCAAGTAAATCCAGCCCATGCCGCCGTGTGCGATCACCCCGGCGATTTCATACTGGTCGGCCACCATGTCGCCGGGTTTCAGCTGCGGAGGATCATCCTCTTTCGACGGGTCGATCAAGGAACCCAGGGCGTTAATCGGCCGGATAAACGGCAACGTCACCATGCCGTCCGCGACGGTGCGGCCCTGGCGGTGCGCGCCGCGACGCTCCCGGAACGTGGTCAGCGCTTGTTCACGTGAACGGTTGCCGACGTCGCTGGTGTCCCTGATGGTTCCCAGATCATCCAGCAAGGCGAGAATGCCGGTGCTGTCTTCGTAATCGTCATCCTCAAACGGGTTGAAGGGGGCAGCCTCAGTGTGCGGCTCGGTGTGCAGCTCGTTCTCGGTGGTCACGGTGTGTCCTCGTGCTATTGTCCGGTCTTATTGTCCGTTTTCGTTCCGATAATCCAACGCTGGTGGCCCAGGGGTGTCCTGGTAGCGGGACAACCACTGGTTGTACAGCTTCCACCAGGTGCCGTCGTTGATGACGCGCTCAATGGTGGAATTGACCTGGCGCACCAGCCCATCCGTGTTGTGCTTCACCCCCGGCGTGGCCGTAGCAATGCCGTAGGATTCCGTGGCAATCGCATCGCCCACAATAGAGGTATATGGATCCTGAGCGGCAATGCCCGAGAGCACAGCGTCGTCGGACATGATCACATCAGCCTGATTCTGCTGCAACGCCACCAAACAGTCTGCTGAGCTTCGCACCTTCATAATCGGCGATTCGGGGAGCGAGTTTGCGAGTGTGCTGGAGAGTCGTGGAGCCGTCCAGCACACAGACGGTTTTTCCGGGAAGATCGTCCACGCTCTTAATGCCCGAGCCAGTAAATGCCAAAAGGCGGGTCCGTGCTGAAAAATACGGGGTGGAAAAGGTCATCTGGTCTTGCCGCTTGCGGGTGATAGCCATGGACCGGATCACTATGTCCACCTGGTGTGATTCTAGGGCGTAGACGGCATCACCACTGTTGACAAACCGGAAGTCCACCTTGTTTGGGTCGCCGAATATGTCCTGGGCTATCTCCCTGGCCATATCCACCTCAAAGCCCGTCATCTTCCCGGTTGCGGGGTCACGGAAGCTGAGCAGGTTCTGGGACTGGTCCACCCCCACCACAATGTGACCGCGCTCAATGATGTGCGGCACCCGTTCCTCGGGGGTGCGGTCATCTGGGCGTAGTGACCCCCGGAGTCCGCTGGTCAGAACGTTTGTGGCGGGTTCGCTGCCAGGATCCTCCATGCGCGCGCCGTCGGGAAGCGGCAGTTTGCTGGACAGCGCCCAGGGTTGTTGGGCCTCATCCAGGGTGGCGGCGCACCCGGACAGGAGTATGGGGCTGAGCAGCCCGCAGATGCTCAGTGCGCCTGTCACAACGTGTATGCGTTTCACAGGTACTCCTGGAGTCGTGGTCGAATACCTAGCGCCACAGCGATCACAGCGAGCCATGAGAGGGTAAGAACAGCGGTGGAGACAAGGCGGGTGGCCACCAGCGCATCCACGATGTAGGTACGGAGGCCGCTGCGGGCGTCGGAAATCAGTGAGGCCATGCTGGAATCAAATTCGGAAAACGCGTCATCGCTAGGGCCTAGAGCCACTTCCATGGCCTCGTCGTAGTTGCCTACACGCTGCAGTTCCGCCAATTGTGAGTGATGGTCCTTCCACTTTTCAACGGCACCACGTGCGACCTCCGTGCTCTGCTGGTTAGCCTCCGAGGACGCGATAGACAAGGTGGAATAGCTGTCCAATTCCGATTCAATCCGGTGCATTGACCCGTTGAATGAGTTATTCCAACTTTCCAAATCCTGCCGACGAATCAATGCCAGGGTTTCCTCGGTGCGCGCCTGCTGGGCGACAATGCGCGAATTTGCTAAAGAACCAAGCGGCGCGGACGCCTCCTCAAATCCTTTCCTACCCGCATGCCAGGTTGCCCAGTTGGCCATAGACACCCACAGTAGCGCGATCAGCATAAACGCGGTTGCGTACACAAACCCCTTATTAAAGCGGCGGTTGGTGCGCAGCGTCAGCCAATATTGGCCTGCCCCAAGCAGCACCAACGCCGCCACCAGGCCGGATAGGGGAATCCATTGTGGTTTGGTGAAGCGATCCTGTTGGTCTGTCACCGCCTGTGTTGTTAAAGAAAACAACTCTCCTGCTGCTGGCAGAATTTGTTCGCGCATCAAAGCCGATGCTTCCGCCAAATAGGCGGCTCCCACGGGGTTTCCGGAACGGTTATTTGTTCGTGCAACTTCTACAAGTCCCGTATAAACGGGTAACTGTTGTTGAATTTGCGCAATTAGTGCTAACTCGCGGGTATTTACATCCGATACTCCGGCCGCTGTTTCAGTGGCCGCGAGAGTGGCTTTTTGAATGGCATCGTTGTACCGTGCGCGGCTACGGGATGATTCCTCTTCTGCCTGTGCGAAGCCGGTGGTAGCCATGGTGTCTGCCACGGACAGGGAGGTGTATAGGTTGTGTGCCGAATAGGACATCGGCTCGGTGTTGTTCAGTAGTTCCTGTAGGGCCACCTGGCGGTCGTTTGATGAGCTCGACATGGACCACCCTGCAGCAAGAATGGCCACAGCAATGATTGCGGACATGGCGGTCATGAGGCCGGGGGAGGTGCTGAGGAAGCTCACCGTTTTCTGCACCGCCTGGATAGGCTGCCCAAACGATTCTTGGATGAGTGCGATCACGGGGTGCCGGGTGCGCTGTTCCGAGGTGCCCACACTGTCAAGCCAGTGGTCCTGCGTCTCAAGCGTCTCTGGTGGTCCGGCGACGGTCATTGTCTCAGGATAACCCTAAAGCTGTCCGAAACACGGAGATTTCCCGATTTCCCGTAATTATCAGTGAGCATTTATGCCTATGTTGTACCGGTGCATCAAATGCACATAAAATTTGCTATTTGCTTTCATGTAGCCATTATGTAGATGTTGTGCAACACTGGTCTGCATGATCAAAGTCAATGGACTGTCGAAACACTACGGCTCCGTCCGTGCCGTGGACGACCTGACTTTCAGCGTTTCACCAGGTGTTGTCACCGGGTTCCTGGGCCCCAACGGTGCTGGTAAATCCACCACCATGCGCATGATAGTCGGGTTGGACCGCCCGACAGCGGGCACCGCTCTTATTGATGGGAAGCGGTATTCGGAGCTGAAACACCCTATCCGCGAAGTCGGTACGCTCCTTGACGCCAAGGCTGTGCACCCCAACCGTAGCGCCGCTAACCACCTGAAGTGGGTGGCGCAATCCAACGGCGTCCCCACCTCCCGGGTGGATGAAGTGCTGGACCTTGTGGGACTCACGCAAGTGGCGGGTAAAAAAGCCGGGGGATTCTCGTTGGGCATGGGACAGCGCCTGGGTCTTGCTACCGCACTGTTGGGTGACCCAAAAACCCTGATTCTTGACGAACCCGTCAACGGCCTGGACCCGGAAGGCATTCGGTGGGTGCGCACACTGCTGCAAAACCTCGCCGCAGAGGGGCGCACTGTGTTGGTGAGTTCCCATCTGCTTTCTGAAATGTCACAGACCGCAGAGCAGCTGATTGTCATTGGTCGCGGGAAGCTGGTGTCCCACTCCTCCACCTATGACTTCATCAAACATTCTTCCACCTCCAGTGTGGTGGTGCGCACCACGCACTACGAGGAATTCGCCAATGCGCTTCAGGCTGAGGGCATTGCGTTCCAGCGCTCCCAGGACGAGGAAAAACGTCCCACCCTGGTCATTGAGGGCAGAACCACCGACGACATCGGTGCCCTCGCCTACTCAGTGGGCGTGCTTCTCTCTGAATTGACCGAGCACAAAGCCTCCCTGGAGGACGCGTTCATGGAAATGACCAGTGATGCCGTGCAATACCAAGGAGGTAAATAATGCGCACCGCGTTGTCTGAGTGGACAAAACTACGCACCACCGCCTCCCTCTGGTGGACCACTGTGCTGTTCATTGTGTTTGGCGTGGGCTTCATCGGTGTGTTCGCCGTGTTGGCCAAGAAAAACCAAGAAGCTGATGTGCCAGCTGTTATGGCACTATCAAATGTTGACGATGGTATCCAGCCAATCGGGTTGATCATCCTGATCATCCAGGCAATTATGGTGGTGACCAGCGAATACCGCTTCAACTTCATCGCCACCACCTTCCAAACCACCCCGAATCGCACCTACGTTGCCTTTATCAAATGGTTGGTCTATGCGGTATTCACGGCGATACTAACCTTCCTGTGCTTGGTTGCAAGCCTTTCAATAGTCAAAGGCATCCTGCCTGACTCGCCCTTTAAACTCACCGATGACGACGCCGTCCGACTCATGTGGGCACTCCCGCTTGAGGCTGTGTTGGTGGTCACTTTCGCCATGGCCGTGGCATGGTTGGTGCGTCAAACCGCCGGTGCGGTTTCCATTGTGTTGATCTGGTACCTGGTTCTTGAAAGCCTACTCGTAGTCGTGCCCAAGGTTGGCCCGAAAATCCACGGTTACTTGCCGTTTGTGAACCTCAACGCCTTCTACGATAAAACCGATGTTCCAGACATCGCGTGGGGATACAACGGCAGCCTGCTTTACTTCATTGCTTGGGCGGTGGGACTCTTCGTGATTGGTGTGGTGCTGCTTAACCGGCGGGACGCATGAGGCTCAACGGAGGCACGTTAGCGGCATTCGCGCTGCTGGCGGCAGGTGGCCCCTTTGCCATCGACATGTACCTCCCGGCGTTTCCGGCTATCGCCGCCGACCTCAACACCACACCGTCTCTGGTGCAGCTGACCCTCTCGACGTTTATGGTCGGCATGGCGTTGGGACAACTCTTCGTTGGTGCGCTTTCCGACACCCGCGGCAGGCACCGCCTCCTCGTCATTGGTGCGGTGGTGTCCGTCGCGGCGTCGGCAAGCTGTGCCCTGACTACGCACATCAACCTGCTGATTGCCGCGCGGTTCATCCTTGGACTTGGCAGTGGTGCGTGTGTGGTGCTTGCGCGCGCCTGCGTCTCGGATTTGGCGCACGGCCGGAGCGCCGCCCGTGCGTTTTCGATCATGATGACCATCCAGGGGCTCGCGCCTGTCATTGCGCCCATCCTGGGTGGGTTGCTTGCGGAGCCCATCGGCTGGCGTGGCCTATTCTGGGTGCTCACCGGGCTCGCTGCGCTGCAGCTCGCGGTCGCCGTGCTTGTTGTCCGCGAAACCTTGCCCGCAGAATCGCGGACATCAGGTGGGCTGAAGGCGTTCTTCGGCAACCTTGTTGCCGTACTTCGCAACCGCCGTTTCGTGGGCTACCTTCTAGCCTTTCCTTCGGGTTCGGCGGGCTGTTCGCCTACATCTCCGCCTCGCCTTTTATCATTCAAGGGCAACTCGGGCTCCCTCCCGTGGTGTACTCCGTGGTGTTCGCCCTTAACTCGCTGGGTATCGTCATTGGATCCATGATTAACGCGAGGATAGTGGGGCGCATGGAACCCCACATGTTGCTACGCAATGCAACCTACGTGCTTGCGGTGTCTGGGGTGGCACTATTGCTTGTGTCACAGTCGGAATGGTTGGTGCTGCCGCTGTTGTTCATTGTGGCAAGCAGCCTCGGTTTCATCCTGGGTAACGCCACCGCGCTCGGCAATGGTGTGGTGCGGGAACGCTCCGGCACCGGGTCCGCCGTCATGGGATTTGCGCAGTTCCTGGTGGGCGGCATGGTGAGCCCGCTCGTGGGCTTGGGTGGCAACCCGATCATTGCCACCGGCATCTGCATTACGGTGTGTGGTGCCATTGCTGTGGGCGGGATGATGATGGCCAGAAATAGGGTTTGAGCCTGGTCCGGCTGAGAATTCGCCGCACACAGCGCAGCAGCAACTAGAACAACGAAAATGCATGCAACAGTGCCTCGGTGTTCTGGTTTTCATTTCTCTCACGCATATGCGGCGAGGTGAACGCCGAGGGAACGCACAACCAACAGGTCTCGCGCTTGACCACAACAAACATAAAGCTCAGCGGCAGGCATTGTAATGGCCGTTCGTATCCCATGTCTGGAATTGGAATCGGTTATTTAATTCTAAATACCCGTTCAGTCGCCGCAAGGATAATGCGTTTAGGTACTATGCGCACGGCAAATCGGGCTACGATGGCGTTCCCTAATCCGTCTACAAAGCTGGGTTTGTTGGTCTTGAGGGCTCGCATCGTATTATTAAGAAGCTGACGTGTAGAGCGCAGTTTCCCAACGACAACCCCTTCGCCAGAATCAAAGAAGGGAGTGTCTGTCGAACCAGGACAAACAGCAAGTACACGGATGCCATCTTTCCGGGTTTCGGCCCACAGTGCCTCAGTAAAAGAAAGAACGAACGCTTTGGTTGCAGCGTACACCGCCATATGAGGCATTGGCTGGAAAGCGGCAGCTGAAGCTATGTTGATGATCGTACCGCTCCGACGCTCACGCATCGCCGGCAAGTACCGCGCCGTCAGGCCCACAACGGCAAGACAATTAAGCCGTACTTCTTGTTCAAGTCTGTCTGGATCATCGTCGGCAACATCACGCTGAGTGCCAAATCCGGCGTTATTGACAAGCACATCAACCTCTAGGCCAGCATGGTTCGTTTCTTCCCATAAGCGCTCAGCTGCATCCGGCGCGGCAAGATCGCAGGGAAATACTGTTACTGTAACGCCATATTCTGTGCGTAGCTTTTTGGCAAGGGTTTCGAGTTTGCTTTCGGTTCGCGCTACTAAAATGAGGTCGTGTTTCTGCGCGGCATAACGGTATGCAAATTCCTCGCCAATACCCGATGATGCGCCCGTAATTAACGTGGCCATGACAGTCCTCCCTGTGAAAGTAATACCTTTAAATTTTCAGTATAGAAGTTTTCATATCAGGGTGCAGATATAGCGTTGAGGCAGATAATTATGCTGTTGGCATAGCCTTACTGCAACGCCGACGTTAACCGCATCGCGTTGTCCACGTAGCGCCGGATGAAACCGCGTTTGTTCCATTCTTCGAGGGTGAGTTCGGTGGAAACGGACATGTACTCTTCGGCCAGGTCGTAGAGTGAATCAATCAGGTCGCCGCTAGCTACGAGCAAGGAGATTTCGTAGTTGAGGCCGAAGCTGCGCATGTCCATGTTGGAGGAGCCAACAACAGCGGCGGAAACTCCCAACGGGTCGGCAATCATGAACTTGCTATGCAGGACGTCGGGGGCGGGGTAGAGGAAGATGCGCAATCCGGCTTCGAGGAGTCCCTGGTAGTAGCTGGATTGGGCGTGGCCGACCATGAATTGGTCAGATTCTTCGCTGACCAGCAGATCGACACGCACACCACGGTAGCAAGCGGTGGTGACGGCTTCGAGCAGGGACTCGTCAGGAATGAAGTAGGGGCTGCACAGGATGAGCCGATCTTTGGCGTGGTGCACCACGGAATTGAACAGGCGCAGGTTGGGTTCTGTGCTGTATCCGGGTCCAGATGGGATGAGCTGGAGGACGTTTTCTGGTGCAGGGGAGTTGGGCAGACTATCGGCGTCGCCTATGAGGATTTCTTCGCTCTCCATGTACCAGTCCATGGCGAATACCATTTCCAGGGACGTGACTATCGGTCCGGTGAGCTCCACCATCACGTCAACCCAATGCCTGCCTTTTTTGATGTTGGTGGACATGAGGTAGGAGGAGTCAATGAGGTTTTGTGACCCCATGAAGCCGACGCGGCCGTCGATAACCAGGAGTTTGCGGTGATTGCGCAGGTCGGGGCGTCGGAACCTCCACCGCCAGGGTTGCAGCGGCAGCATGATGTGCCAGTCGACGCCGATGCTGGTGAGGCGTTTGCCTAACCCCCGGTAGCCGGGGTATTTCCAGGAGCCAACTTGGTCGAAAAGCAGGCGCACTTTCACGCCGCGTTGCACAGCGCGTTCCATGGCGCGAAACACCTCGTCGGTGGCGTTGTCCCAGGCCACAATATAGATTTCCATGTGTACATAGGATGTCGCCGAGTCGATGGCTTCGGCCATGCGAAGCAGCGATTCGGTGTAGTCGGCGAGTACCCCGCGGCTTTCGCCGCTGACAGCGGGCATGGAGGTAAGGGTGCGGTTCAAACGGATGATGGATAGCAGCTCGTCTGTGACGCGCGCGCCGGGCGGAATGTCGGGGAAGTCGGCGTGCACGTCTTTGATCATGGCGTTGGCTTCGCGCTGCACGCGGTGCCTGCGGGCGTTGATGTGTTTACTGCCCATGAGCAGGAACAACGGTAGCCCGACTACAGGAACCAACAGGATGGCCAGCAACCAGGCGCTGGAGGAGCTGGGGCGGCGGCCTTCCGGGACGATGCCAATTGCCAGAAGCTTGATGGAGTATTCGAGGATGAGGCCAGTGGTTTGCCACCATTCAATATGAATCATGGCGTGTCTTCCCCGCTGGCCTTGCTAGCCCCACTGGCATCCCCGCCGACCTCATAATCCACCACGACGGGTGCGTGATCCGAGGCGCCTTTGGTGGAGCGTTCCTCGACGTCAATGAACCCGCCAATCGGCGTCAGTAAAGGGGTGGCGAGCTGGAAGTCGATGCGCATGCCTTCGTTTTTGCCAAAGCGCCCGCTCTTGTAGTCCCAGTAGGTGTAGCCGCCCTCGGTAAATTGCCGTGTGGTTTCGCTAAGCCCAAGGTCAAGCAGGTCGTCGAAGGCTGCGCGTTCGGGCTCGGTCACGTGGGTTTTTGCCTTCAAAAAACGCCATGTCCCACACGTCTTCATCACGGGGCGCGATGTTGTAGTCGCCGAGGAACACGGCGGGTACGTCTAGGCGAGTGGAGGCGTAATTACCCAGGGCGTAGAGCCAGCGGAGCTTGTAGTCGTAGTGGCGGTCGGCTATTTCCCGACCGTTGGGTACGTACAGGCTCCAGATGTCCACGCCGCCACAGAGGGCACCGATGGCGCGGGCCTCCACGTCTTGGGGCGCGGAAGGGTCTTTGGCAAAGCCAGGTTGCCCAGGGAAGCTAGTGCGCACGTCGTCAATGCCCACCCGGGAGATAATGGCCACACCGTTCCACTGGTTCAGCCCGTAGTGGGCCACCTCGTAGCCGAGTGTTTCAAAGGCCAGGTAGGGGAACTGGGCGTCGGTGCATTTGGTTTCCTGCACGGCCAGCACGTCAACGTCGTGACGTTGGAGGAAATCCGTCATGCGGTCCACCCGAGTGCGTGCGGAGTTGACGTTCCAGTTCACAATGCGCATGTCATCCACACTAGCGGCTCAGGGAACTCCTCGGGGGAACTCATCACTGCTGCCAAACGTTTCTGTAGTGTGAACACGTCCATGCCGCACCAGCCGCGTCCTTCCCGCTTGAAGCAACTTTCGGTGTCGCTTTTCGACGCCCCGCGCCGCTACGGCACCATGGAACGCTACCGCGCCTTCACTCCTGGGCTTAACCCGGGGGCGCCGGACGTGAGCAATGCGCCAGTGGGTAGCCGCATCGCCGCACTGACTATCGACGCCGCGCTGTACAGTGCGTTGCTGATCAGTGCCCTCATCGCCATCACCGTTGCGACTGGCAACGCCTGGTGGTGGTTCCTGCTCTTCGGCGGCGTGGTACCCGCCTATCTCTGCAATCTGCGTTGGATGCGGGCGGCGGGAGTATCGGTAAGCGCATGATGGGTCTGCGGGTGGTTGGCCCCGCTGAGGTCCCCGTGAGTTTCGGACAGGCCGCGCGCAGGAATTCCTGGCTGTTATTGCCGCTCATTCCTTTCGCGGGTCCGTTTATCACCGTGGGGGTCGCCGGTTGGTTTGCGGCCTCGGCCCGCACCGACGCGTTTGGCATGGGGCCACACGACCGCACGGCCCGCACGCGCGTTATCCAGCGCGGTACTCGGCGTAGCGGTGGCGGTGGTGCTCCGCAAATCCCAGCTTCTTATACAGACTAATCCCCGCCACATTGGTGTCGACCACCTGCAGGTAGGTGTGGTCCGCGCCTTGCTGTTTGCCCCAATGCAGCATGTGGATGCCCAGCTGGGTGCCCAGGCCGCGGCGTCGATACGCGGCATCAACCTCCACGGCGGAATAACCGAGCCAGGTGCGCCCATCGTCGGAGGTGGTGATGGTGCCCCGAGTGATGGCGACGGTGCGGCCATCACTGTCAATGAGTTGGCCGAAGCCCATGGTTCCGTCAATGCGGGTGCGCAGCAGATTGAGGGCGTGTTCGGGGAGCGCGGTGCCGCGGAAATGGTAAAGGTTCAGCCAATCCTTGGTGGGTTGGACGTCGAGACGGAACCGCACCTCAGGTGCCTCGGGGAGGTCGTTGAGGGTGCGTGTCATCACGCTGATCTCCGGGCCGTAGTGCCATGCTGGGCCTTGGCATAGGGTGCGCGCCGGGTTGCCGATGCGGTCGGGGATGAGGATGCGGACGGGGAGGTTGTGACGCTGGTAGAACTCGAAAATCGCCTGGGTGGGCACTTCACTGAGGCCGGCCGAATGCCCAAGCGGTGCGGCGGAGTTGGAGCGTTCGGTGATGCCGTCGCCTGCGCGGAGCAGCCATTGCCCCTCCCAGCGGTGATCAATACCGGGGAATGCTTTGGCGGTCGCGGTTTCCACAGCGCGAATGTCGGAGTTGCGGACTCGCTGCGGAGGAATGATCTTGAGGATCTGGATGAGTTCGACGGGGATGATGACCTCAGGGGTGCCGTCCTGGGGGCGTACCGTCAGCGGTTCGGTGGCCAGCACATGGCCAATAATGTCCGATACTTTTCCCGGTTGGTCGGGCACGAATCGGCGAACCACCACGCGGTCGCCGATTCTGGGGGTGCTAATTTTCCGCATGGGGATCATCAGGAACGTCGTCGTGGCCAAAGGGGTCGGGGTCAACCCCAGGCATCCAGGTGCGGCCTGGTTCGGTCCAGCTGTTGGCTTTGATGGTTTTCTTTGCCATGCGCTTCCACCGCCCAGTAAGCACGTCGGTGTACAGGAACCCGTCGAGGTGCCCAACCTCATGCTGCAGGCAGCGGGCGAAGAAGCCGTAGCCCTCAATGGTGACGGGGTTGCCATGTTCGTCGGTGCCGGTGACCCGCGCCCAGTCAGCACGCCCGGTGGGGAAGGATTCACCTGGGACGGAGAGGCAGCCTTCGTCATCGTCGTCGTTGGGCATGCCGGTGGGGATGGTGGAGGTTTCCAGGATCGGGTTGATCACGCAGCCGCGACGCATGGGGCCACCTTGTGCATCAATATCTTCCTGGGATTTCTCGGTTCCCTCTGGCCCATCAACGTCGGGGCAGTCGTAGACGAAAAGACGTTTCCCCACACCGATTTGGTTCGCGGCGAGGCCAACACCGTGGGCCGCATCCATTGTTTCGTACATGTCGGTGATTAGCTGGGCAAGCTCGGAGGGGCTTTCCGACACCGGTGACGTGGGATTATGTAACACAGGATCACCATGGATCACAATTGGCCGAACAGTCATAGTCGAACAGTCTAGTCTTATCCTCATGGCTGAGCTTTCCGACTTTGATTCACGCATCCTCCTGTTTGAGGAAAACGCGCCACGCTCGCTGGGACGCAAGGAGGAAGCCATCCGCGCGGAGCTCGGGTTAAGCCCAACACGCTACTATCAGCGCCTCAACACGCTTATCGACGTCCCGGAGGCTAACGCCGCACATCCACTACTGATGGCGCGACTTCGGCGGCGGCGTGACATGCGCGCCGAGGCACGAGATGCCGCTAATATCTATAACCGTGCCGAACAATGAAACCTCAGGTCTGCCGCTTCGCGGCCTCGCTATGATTCTCGCGGCCGTGGCCATACTTCTTGCTGGCTGGGGCGTATATTCTGCCACGAGAGATGATCCCAGTGAACCTGAACAAACGACGGACACGCCGGTTGCCGCCGTCACCAGCAATACGACACAACCATCCTCCACAACGGCTTCGGCCGCTGTGATTGTGCCCGTCCATGCATTGAATAATTCGACTGTGAAAGGACTTGCCCAGCAGGTAGCTGCGCAAGTCAAAGCCAAAGGGTGGACGATTGGCGAGGTGGGGAATTATCCCTACGAGGTGCTGCCCGCTTCCGTGGTGTTTTTCACCCAGGGCAATGCCGTTGAGGAGCGTGCTGCGCAGGCGCTCGCCGAGCAGTTGGGCATCACCGCAGCTCCACGCCCTGAGCGGCTAAACAGCACACCGCCCGGCATCATCCTTGTGATCACCGAAGACCTTAAATAATGGATTTGCTACCTTTTAACCGTTCTGACAAGCCAACGCTGGGACTCGAATGGGAGCTGGCGTTGGTGGACCCCGTGACACGAGACCTTGTTCCCCGAGCTCCTGAGATAGTTCAGCGTGTGGCGGAAACCCACCCAGATATTCATATCGAACGGGAGTTTCTGGCCAACACGGTGGAGCTTGTCACCTCCGTGTGTGAGACAGTTCCAGAGGCGGTGGAGGAGCTGCGGCGCGGACTACATGCGGTGCGGTCCGCTGCGGCGGAGCTGGGATTGCGGGTGTGGACGGCAGGGTCCCACCCGTTTTCTGACTGGCAGACCCAACCCGTGTCGGAGAAGGGCACCTACACCGAGATTATTGAGCGCACACAGTTCTGGGGCCGCCAGATGCTGATCTGGGGGATTCACGCACATGTGGGGATTCGCCATGAAGACCGCGTGTGGCCGTTGATCCATGCACTAATGACCTGCCACCCGCACATGTTGGCCTTGTCGTCCTCCTCGCCGGGATGGAATGGCCTTGACACCGGCTACGCGTCGAATCGCACCATGCTCTACCAGCAGCTGCCCACAGCCGGGTTGCCTCCGCAGATTCACAGCTGGGAAGAATGGTCCTCTTATATGAAGGACCAATCCCGGTCTGGTGTGATCAACCATACGGGTTCGATGCATCTGGATATCCGCCCGGCGGGTAAATGGGGGACAGTAGAGTTACGCGTCTGTGATTCTGTTAGCAGCACCATAGAACTTGCAGCGCTTTCCGCTTTTATGCACTGCCTCGTGGTGTATTTGATGAAAAAATAGACCGTGGTGAACCTCTCCCGTCGCTGCAGCCGTGGCATGTGGAGGAAAATAAATGGCGTGCCGCACGCTACGGGATGGACGCGATTATCATCAAAAACCGTGACACAGATGAGATTTTGGTGAGAGAAGACCTTGAATGGTGGGTGCGTGAGCTGGGGGAAACGGCCCAAAAATTAGGGTGCTACCCACAATTGTGTGACGTGTCACAGATGATCTATCGGACCCCAAATTATGCCCGTCAGCGGGAACTTTATCAGGTAGCAAACAACTGGAATCCTGCGGTGGATGCTATCTGTGACGAAATTGAGCGCGACTAGATTTCAATTTTACTACCTAACAAGATAATATGTAGAAGGTAATATCCAATGAAGTAAGAAACGGTAGTAGACACCCATGGCGCTTCGTATCTTTTCTGCGCTTATGCTGGTGCTGGCGAGCATCTTCTATGTGCCCACCGCCAGCGCACAGACCACCAACAATGATGGTTACCGCGTTGACAACGTAACCTTGAAGCCTTACCCCCAGTCCGTTGATGCTGACGGGAACCTATACGAATGGTCCGGGCTGGAAGTTGAATTTGACTGGTCTGCACCCAAGGGTGGTGTGCAGGCGGGGGATGAGTTCACCATCAAATTCCCCAAGGATGACAATGGTGCACCGCTGTTGGGCTTGAAGCAGAGTCGCGAGTTCGACCTCGTAGATACCAATGGTCAATCCGGCGGCACCTGCGTTGCTCATGAAGCCAAAGGTGAAGTGACATGCCACCCCGATAACCGCTTTGTTGACAAAGATGACGTGCATGGCACCATCCGTGTGGCTGCCGCCACCCGCGGGGTAAACGCCAACCTCACCTCCTACGCTTTTACCATTGGTAAGGGGTCCGTGGAAGCTTATGTTCCTGGTAACAAGGGCATTGTTGGCCGTGGTCAGAACTTCCCAGAGAACTCCTTTAAGAGTGGCTGGATGGAAAACGACGGCCGCACTCTCACCTGGGTCCTCTACGTGCCGGGTAAGTCTCTGCCCAGCAACCCCAGCATGCCGTCTGCATATCACCGACGCTATTCCCTGCTGATAGCAGCCCGCACACCTTCAAGTGTGCACCTGACCAGGGCTACATTGTTCCGCAGGGTCCAGGGAATTTCCGCGTTCAGGCACTGGGTTTCCGTAACTCCTCTGACGTGCTCAAAGACCTGGATAACAACGCAAAGTCTCATCTCGGCGTGACTGCGCAGACCTTTGAGAACAACAACAAGACCATGCACCTGACCGTCAATCCCCCGGAGGGCGGCTGGAAGTCTGATGAGGGCTACCGCATTAAGTACCACACCTGCGTGGACAGCCCAGTTGCTGAGGGCGTGTTCAAGAATGGTGCAAAGGCCGAGAACATTGACTTTGGCACCCACGTTGTGGACTACAAGGACGATGCCTCCGGCACCATCGGTGGTGTGTCCCGCAAGGGCTACCAGATCACCAAGAAGATCGCTGCTGACTCCGCTCCGATTGATGCCAACCAGGAATTTGAGGTGACCGTCAAGGTTGACGCTGACGACGACCGCTTCGACTCCACCGACACCATCAAGCTCAAGGCCGACAAGACCTACGTGAGCAAGAAGGAACTCCCCGCTGGTACCCGCGTCACCGTCTCTGAAGAGAACTTGCCCAAGGTTAGCGGTCTGACCTTCAAGGATCCGCAGTACTCCGCTGATGATGTTGATAATCCTGTTGTGAACGGCAACAGCGTGACCGTCAAGATCAGCAACGATAAGAACGCCGACATCAAGGTCACCAACTCCGCAACTGGTAAGCCGAAGACCACGGGTGGTGGACTCCTCATCACTGGTGGCGGCAGCAGTGGCGGAAGCAGTGAGGGTTCCTCCGTTGGGTCCTCTGACCTGCCGCTGTGGGTTGGCTTGCTGGCTGTGCCGCTTGCTCGCCGCTGGCGTAGTAGGAAGCTCTGCCGTGGGTAGTTCCGCAGTGGGTAGCTCCAACAACGGCCCGGCCGCAGCGCCTGCCGCAGCCCCCGGCCCGAATAGGCCCGCAGGCCAGCAGCAGGCAGCCCCAGCCGGTAATGGTGGTGCCCCAGCGGCAGCACCGGCCAAGGGTATCCCCGCAGGCCAAGGTGGTGGCCAGCAGGCTACCCCGACCTCTGCAGCCCCAGCCGCTGCTCAGGCTGAAAAGACTCTGGCCAACACCGGTGTGCGTGTCATTGAAATTGTTGGCGCCGCCCTGGCAGTGCTGGTTCTCGGTGTGGTTCTCCTGGTGGTTCGTTCCCGTCGAGCACGCTAACCAGAAGGATTAATCCGCAGTAGTTTCAGTATGATCCCGGGAGAGAAAATCCTGGGTGTACAGGCCCTCCTTGAAAGCAGGCACGTTGGGTGCCCTGCCCACAAGGAGGGCCATTATTAATGCGAAAACGCGTGACGGGTGCTGGGGGTGCTGGCTCCCATGAGCATGCACGCTCCGTCATTACGAGGTTTGTAAGCCCGTGCCAGTTGTATATGGAGCTCAATCCTGTGTCGAAGATTAGCCGTGAAGGCGCTCAGCAGCGGCACTGAGGGCTGAAGCAGCAGCAAGTTCGGTGGTGGCACCGAATCCCATGGCCCATGCTTGCTTGTCGTGGTCGCAGGTGCGGATGAAGATGACGGTGGCTTCGAAAATCTCGTACTGGTGGAATTCCAGGATTTCGACGCGACGCCCGGCATCAGCTAACAGATTGGTGCAGGCCGAAATCGGACCCATGGCAATAATGTCTTTGTTTTCGCTGCGGCGGCATCCAGCATCAGTGCTGGTCAGTGTGGCGGTGTAATGGAATCTACCGGCGCGCAGTCGTTGGGATTCAATGTTGTGAATCCGCAGGGAACTGGCTGGAGAATAGGTGGCGGTAAAGGTGCGCCACTGCATTCCACGAGCTTCTTCACGCAACCCCTGGTGGCAGTTGGTGGCCGAAGCGACTGCGGAAAGGATCGTCACTGAGTGTGCGGCAGGTGCTGCGGATCGGTGAGATGGGGTGAGGGGAGGTGCGGGTCCGGTGTGTACGCGTCTGGGTGATGGTGGAGGTCTGCATGGTAGCGGTCCTTAGTAAATAAAGTGTGTGTGATGGGGCGGACCGACCATGGTTCTTGGTGAAGATTAACGACTACTGCCCCGTGCGAAGGGGTCAGTCCCGGTTATCCTTCGCAGAGGTACGTAGCCTGAAGCACTCGAAGCGCGGCTACGTCGGCCACAGGCGCCGCTACGGTGGCGGCGAGGGCCGTGTCGCGAAGGTTAACGGTGTATATCACGAAGCACATGCTAGTCAGATGTTGGGTGCGGGGGGCAAATTCGGGGGCTAGCTTGGGTGCCCCCGCTGCCGGTGTAGATCCCAACTATATGTAGTTGAGCAGGAATAATGCCTCTGCAATGGCTATAGAGATGATTTCGTCCGGTGAGACGGATTCATCGGGAGAGTGAATAGTTGAGAGGGGTTCTTCTACACCAAAAAGCATGAGTTCGGCACTCGGGAAGCTCTCGGCGAGCAGTGTAGTTAGGGGAATGGATCCGCCTGTGCCGCTGAACACGGTGGGTGCATCGAAATAGGCGGCGCTCAGGGCGTCGGCAAGCGCGGCGAAGGCGGGGCCGTCGGTGTTGGCGCGGAAGGGGTCGTTCATTTCCTCAATGTCGACGGTGAGGTGGGCGCCCCACGGGACGTGTGTCTTAAGGTGGGCGGTCAGGGCGTCGGCAAGGTCGCTGGCTTTCATTCCTGGTGGGACACGTAGGTTGAGCTTGGCTGCAGCGCGGGCAGGTACGGCGTTGACGGCCTGGTCCACGGGGGTGGAGGTGAAGCCGATGATAGAGATGGCGGGGCGTGCCCATGCCAGATCGGCGGGGGTGTCGTCGGGGCCGCCCATGAGGTCAACGCCCTCAAGTACCCCGGCGTCGGTACGGAAGATCTCGGGCGGGTAGGGCTCGCCCTCCCAGGTGGCGGAAAAGTCCACGTTGTCGATGGTGGTACGGCCGTGTTCGTCGCGCAGCGTATCCAGTAGGCGGACAAGCGCGGCGACGGCATCGGGTGCGGGGCCACCGAAACCACCTGAATGCACGGGTGCGTGCAAGGTGTCCACGGTCACGGTGGCCTGTACGGTTCCGCGGAGGGTGATGGTCAGGGTGGGGGTGCCTGCGGTGACATTTCCGGTGTCGGCAATGAAAATGATATCGGCCTGGAATAGGTCCGGTTGGGTGCGGATGAGTCGTTCCAGGCCTTCACCGCCCTGCTCCTCCGAGCCTTCAATGACCGCCTTTAGGTTCAGTTGGGTCCCGCCCAGCTCCTGAACGGTGCGCAGCGTGGCCAGGTGCATCACTAGGTTGCCTTTGCAGTCGGCGGTGCCGCGACCATACCAGCGGCCGTCGCGCTCGCTCAGGGCGAACGGGTCGGTGGTCCACAGGCTGGGGTCCCCGGCGGGCACGACATCGTAGTGCGAATAGAGCAGCACTGTTGGTGCGTCGGGCGACCCCGCGCGATTGCCGATCAGCGTTACCGAACCGTCGTCGGTCACATGTTCATCGACGGCGAAATCCGCAGCCTGGAGCGCATTTTTCACCCACTCCTTGGCGGCCTGCGTATCGGCCTTCGTGGATGGGTCGCCGTGTACGGAATTAAAGGACACAAGCTCGGTGAGGTCCTGCTTGATACGGTCCCTTTGGTTTTCGACGCTCGCGCGCACCGCGTCCGCAGGTATCTTTGCTGTAGTTATATGGTCGCTCATGCGTCTCAATTTTAGAGCACGTGCCTTGCACTCGACGGGGGAGACTGCTAGAACGGATTTAGCACTTGATACGTGAGAGTGCCAGGAAATGAAACATCGGATGCGGGTGAGGTTGGCACCACACTCACCAACCATGCCGTCGCGGGCGCCCGCTGAAGAAGACGCGAGTGTCGTCCTCTAATAACAAGGAGAAAACACCGACTATGGCAAAAATCATCGCCTTCGATGAAGAAGCACGCCGTGGCCTTGAAAACGGCCTGAACACCCTGGCCGATGCAGTGAAGGTTACTCTCGGCCCCAAGGGTCGTAACGTTGTGTTGGAAAAGTCATGGGGCGCCCCCACCATCACCAACGATGGCGTGTCCATCGCTCGCGAAATTGAGCTGGAAGACCCCTACGAAAAAATCGGCGCAGAACTGGTTAAAGAAGTAGCCAAGAAGACCGACGATGTCGCCGGTGACGGCACCACCACCGCCACCGTGCTGGCGCAGGCCCTGGTTCGCGAAGGTCTGCGCAACGTCGCCGCTGGCTCCAACCCCATGGGCATCAAGCGCGGCATCGAGCAGGCTGTGTCCAAGGTGACCGACCAGCTGCTCTCCGGCGCTAAGGAAGTAGAAACCGAAGAGCAGATTGCCGCTACCGCTGGTATTTCTGCTGCCGATCCGGCCATCGGCAAGAAAATCGCCGAGGCCATGTATGCCGTGGGCAACGGTCAGCTGAACAAAGAATCCGTAATCACCGTCGAAGAGTCCAACACCTTCGGTGTTGAACTGGAAGTCACCGAGGGTATGCGCTTTGACAAGGGCTACATCTCCGGTTACTTTGCCACCGACATGGAGCGCCTTGAGGCTGTGCTGGAGGATCCCTACGTCCTCCTCGTTTCCTCCAAGATCTCCAACATCAAGGACCTGCTTCCGCTGCTGGAGAAGGTCATGCAGACCGGCAAGCCGCTGCTGATTATTGCGGAAGACGTGGAAGGTGAAGCACTATCCACCCTCGTGGTGAACAAGATCCGCGGCACCTTCAAGTCCGTGGCCGTCAAAGCTCCTGGCTTTGGTGAGCGCCGCAGGCACAGCTGCAGGACATTGCCATCCTCACCGGTGGTCAGGTCATCTCCGAAGAAGTTGGCCTGTCCCTCGAAACCGCTGACCTGCCGATGCTGGGCCGCGCCCGCAAGGTCGTGGTGACCAAAGACGACACCACCATCGTCGAAGGCGCTGGCGACGCCCAGCAGATCGAAGGCCGCGTGAACCAGATCCGCGCTGAGATTGACAACTCCGACTCCGAGTACGACCGCGAGAAGCTGCAGGAACGCTTGGCCAAGTTGGCCGGCGGCGTGGCAGTGATCAAGGTTGGTGCTGCCACCGAGGTGGAACTGAAGGAGCGCAAGCACCGCATTGAGGATGCCGTGCGTAACGCCAAGGCAGCCGTTGAAGAAGGCATCGTTGCTGGTGGTGGCGTCGCCCTCCTGCAGGCTGCTCACGTGCTTAACGACGACCTTGGCCTCACCGGCGACGAGGCAACCGGCGTGAAGATCGTGCGTACCGCACTGTCCGCTCCGCTGAAGCAGATCGCCCTGAACGCTGGCTTCGAACCCGGCGTAGTGGCCGACAAGGTTGCCTCCCTGCCCGCAGGCGAGGGTCTGAACGCCGCTACCGGTGACTACGTGGACCTCATGGCCGCTGGCATCAACGATCCGGTGAAGGTGACCCGCTCTGCCCTGCAGAACGCAGCCTCCATCGCGGCACTGTTCCTGACCACCGAGGCTGTGGTGGCTGACAAGCCGCAGCCCGCCGGTGCCGCAACCCCGGGTGCCGACGAGATGGGCGGCATGGGCGGCTTCTAATCGGCCTCACATGCTTGGTGTCGCCCGCCAATTGCTTGGTGCGGCACAGGTTTCGTATGCCCCGTGACAGATTCTGCTCAGGATTCTGAGCAGGCTGTTGCGGGGCATGCTTCTTTATTGCGGCTGTGTAGAGACGTCCGATTCGGCGCTCAGAGGCGCTCGCAGCACGTTCTTTACCCCCTTAATAGGGTATATTGGATAACGATTCTGGTACAGATTCCCCCTAATCGCGCGTCCCGAACGCGATGTTACGGAATTATGAAAATTTTTTCCTTAAAACCCTTGACTGCCTGCCATGTGTGCAAAACTATCCACGCTCTGAAATGGAAAAATGCAGGTGAGTGACGCAAAATCCCAGGGCAGTGAAGGTGACACTTTTGTTGAAATAAGTGGGACACGCAAACGTGAGAAATTTCAAAACAGGTTGACTCAGCGCTGAAATGTGCTTAAATTTGCTCTAGGACGTCGTGAGCGGCGTCAGCAACTGGAAACACAACCAGCTTCATTGCTGGTGCCTCTCAAGGAGATACAACATGGACCTTTCAGTCCTGAAGACTCAGTTCGACCACTTTGCTACCTTCGTGACCGCTTTTGGTGACCTTGTTACTTTCTTCCCGAAGGCAACACACAACGTGTTCTTCTCCGCTGAAGCTTTCCAGGGTTCTTCCCTGATCGGCAAGTAGCCTCTATCGGTCGATAATCATCCATACCAACTTTTTAAACCACTAGGAGTAGTTTCATGAGCAAGGCAGACGCTGTACACAGCATTGCAGGTTTCTCCACCGAAGGTTCCTTCCTGAACCGTCTCGCAGGCTTCCTGCACCCCTTCGGCAAGGTTGCAGACGCCGCTGGCGACCTCCTCGGTCTGCTTCCGAAGGCCTAATTCGGTCATCTTTCAAAGATGTACAACCCCGGCCGTGCAAGGTGCGCGCCGGGGTTTTCTTTCTGTCTGCCTCACTGCATGGTGCTGCATATATGAGGATGGGGGGATGGGGGGGTATGTGGTGGTGTGGTCAAAAACCACATGTGGTTAATCATTTCCCCTAACAGGGCACCATTATGCGGGGTAGACTTAACCTATGGATGAAACGAATGAGCAGGATTTGCCCGTTGTTGACCTAGCGGCAACTCAGGGTTACATCGTTGATGATTCGGATGAGGATGACCCCGTCCTTATCCAACCGAACGGTGAGCCTGTGCAAACGTGGCGGGAAAACTACCCGTACCAGGAACGCATGAGCCGCGATGAGTACGAGCACATCAAGCGTGCTCTGCAAATTGAGCTGCTGAAGTGGCAGAACTGGACAAAGGACACGGGTCAACGCCATATCATTCTTTCGAAGGTCGCGATGCCGCAGGAAAAGGCGGTACCATTAAACGCTTCAACGAACACCTGAATCCCCGTGGCGCGCGCACGGTGGCGTTGGAGAAGCCCTCGCCTAGAGAGTCCACCTCGTGGTATTTTCAGCGCTATATCCAGCATTTCCCTGCTGCGGGTGAGATCGTGTTCTTTGACCGCTCGTGGTACAACCGCTCGGGGGTGGAGCGCGTCATGGGGTTCTGCACGGAGTCGCAGCACGCGGAGTTTCTGCGGGAAGTGCCCATGCTCGAGAACATGATCATGGGGTCGGGTATCTCTTTGACTAAGTTCTGGTTCTCTGTCACCCAGAAGGAACAGCGTACTCGTTTCGCCATCCGCCAGGTAGACCCGGTGCGTCAGTGGAAGCTGTCGCCTATGGACCTGGCATCGTTGGACCGCTGGGATGACTACACCCGTGCCAAGGAGGAACAGTTCCGCTACACAGACACGGACGAGTCCCCATGGATCACCATTAAATCGAATGACAAGAAGCGGGCGCGCATCAACGCCATGAAGTATGTGCTCAGCAAGTTCGAGTACACCGGCAAGGATCATGACCTAGTAGGGGATCCTGACCCGAAGATTGTGCACCGCGGCAGGGACCAAATCGGCGACTAAACAGGATAACTACCCAACGCTGTTTCATCCCCATATTTCAATCGGATTGCCCTGCCAGCGCGTTGCCGAGGGAACATGGTCACCGCGCATTACTAGGGAACTTGGCCCTACCACAGCCCCCGTGCCGAGGACACTGCCGGGAAGCGCAACGGAATGCGGGGCGAGGGTTGCGGCGGCGTCGATACGCACCTGGTCGAGACTCATCACGCGGTCCTGGAATAGGTGGGTTTGCACGACGCAACCCCGTCCGATGGTGGCACCGACACCGATGCGGCACAGGTCGGCTTCGGGGAGCCAATAGCTTTCCAGCCAGGCACCTCTGCCGATGCGCGCGCCGAGAAAACGCAGGAAAAACGTTCATTGCACTTGACCCGGCCACGTGATTGAGTAGCCAGGGCGCAGCCACGACCTCGATGAAGGTGTCTTGTAGCTCGTTCAGCCATACAAACCGCGACCACAGGGGGTGCGATCCTGCGCGTATCCGGCCCACACAGATCCATTTCATGGCTACAGTGATCGCCGCGGCGCAGGCACCCGCAGCCATGAGGAGCGGACCGCCGGAAAGTATTGTCCACCCAAGTCCGTGCCGCACATACACCCACTGCAGCGCGCCGAGCACGCAGACTCCCAGCACAGCAGAGGTCATGGGCGCGCACAGACGCACAGTTTCCACACAGCCGCGGGCCGCTTTGACCCGCCAGCCCGGCTCGTAGGTGCTGGATTCACCTGCCGCAGACTGCACCACAACTCGGCGCAGGCGTTCAGGGGGCGACCCCCACCAATTGCTACCCGACTGGGACTTCTTGGGGGTGGAAGACAGCACCGCAACCAGGGAATTCTTTGATAGTTTGCGGGTGGGGCCAGTCATACCGGAATTGCCCAGGAAGGAGCGCTTGCCAATTTTCGACACTCCCGTGAGCATCCACCCGCCGCCCAGCTCGTAGCCGCCGACCATCGTGTCATCGGCCAGGAACGCGCCATCGCGCACCACCGTGAACCGCGGAATCATGACCGCCGTGGAAATCTCCACGTTGCGGCCCACCTGTGCGCCCAGGCTCCGCAGCCACAGCGGGGTAAGCAGCGCGGCATACAGGGGAAACAGGTGCCTGCGTGCGTCGTCCATGAGGCGCTGCGTCGCCCATGCCTGCCATCCCCGGCGCGAGCGCACGGGCGTAATCCCTGGTCGCAAGCCGATGGCGAGTAGCCGCACCAGCAGCCACGTCAACCCAGCGTAGGTTGCCATCGCCACCAGCACCCCCAGCGGTGTCAGCGCCACCAACTGCAGGAAACTCCGGGCTCCGCTTATCGACGTCGCGCCTGCCGCCACAGCCACCAGCGGCAGCGCACTGAGTAGCAGGGATGTCAGCCCGAATATCGGAACCCAATAGGTGGCGCGGGGCGGTGGATTGGTGGGGAATCGGTGCCGGGCACGACCCACCTTCGCTGCCGGGGATCCTGACCAGCGGGCCTGATCTTTCACTTTCTTCCGCCCGGTCACGCAGGATCCAGCCTCCACATGGGCGTTGTTGCCCACGCGTGTGCCGGGCAACAGCACGGATCTCGCGCCGATGCGGGCACCGTGGCCAATGTAAATCGCCCCCACGTGCAGGGTGTCTCCCTCCAGCCAGTAGCCTGATAAGTCAACTTCCGGTTCCACGGAGCAGTGGTCACCCAGTGTGAGCAGGCCCGTCACCGGCGGTAAGGAATGCAGATTCACACCACTGCCTACCTGCACTCCGAGAAGCCTGGCGTAATACAGCACCCACGTGGCGCTAGAGACATCGCGTCCCCCGAGGGTGTCGCTGAGGCGTTCCGCAGCCCACAGTCGCAGATGCGTAGCACCACCGCGTGGGTAGTCGCCCGGCGTGATCCCTGCGGTGAGTACCCGCGCTGCTAGCGCCGACAGGGGAAGCCTGCCCAGTGGGGTGAGAAAAACAAGAACAACCAGCAACAACAGCCACCAGGGTACTGATACGGGGCGCGCCCACGCGTAACCCAGGTGCGCGGCAAAAGCGTTGATCACCAGCAGCCACGGCACCCAGCGCGTTGCCGCCTGCGTCCCCATCACCAGAAGCTGGATTGTCTCCTGCGCCACGCGGGTGCGCATGCTTACGGGTGACGGGTCGGGAGTGGAGGCATCGATGCGCGTGGTGCTGGGGCTCAGGGTGCTGGCTATGGTGTCGATATGCTCGGCGAATGCGCCGAGCCGAGGGTGATCGTACAGGTCACGGACGGATACGGTGGGCATGCGGTCACGCACCCGACCCACCAGCGTCGCCGCAGCCAGTGATGTTCCGCCGAGGGCGAAAAAGTCTGCGTCCCTCTCCGTCACAGCGGTGCCAAGGACATCGACCCACAGCTGCGCGAGCCAGTCCTCCGTGGGTGTTAAGCCTTCCGCCTGCACATTCGCGCCGGGCAGGGGCCACGCAGCGCCTTTTTGTCTACCTTTCCGGAGGTGGTGACGGGTAACTCGTCCAGAACACACAGGCGGGGAATAAGTGCCCGCGGCATGAGGTCCGCGAGCTGCGCGGTGGCGATGTTCTCAAAGTCTGGGTGCGGAGTGTCGAGCGTGAGGTACGCCACCAAAACCTTATCGCCACCTGGGGTTTGCTGAACCACCACAGTCGCTGAATGCACGCCCGTCAGCCCTGAGACGGCGGCTTCCACCTCACCCAGCTCGATGCGGCGCCCGCCGATCTTCACCTGATCGTCCACGCGCCCCACAAAGTACAACCCATCCTCGGCCAGGCGTACATGGTCGCCGGAACGGTAAGCTCGCTTCCATCCGAGGGCTGGAAGCGGCGCGTACGTGGTGCGATCTTTGTCCGCGTCCAGGTAACGCGCCAACCCCACGCCACCAATGACCAGCTCCCCGGTCTGCCCGACCTCAACCGGATTTCCGTGCGTATCGACGACCGCGAGATCCCACCCCGGCAGCGGTAGCCCAATGGATACTGCCTCACCAGGTTGTAGTGGGGCAGCGCAGGACACGACGGTCGCCTCCGTGGGGCCGTAGGTATTCCACACCTCACGGCCCTGCGCGAACACCCGCTGAACCAGTTCCTGCGGACATGCCTCCCCGCCGAAAATGAGTAAACGCACCTGGTCAAGGGCCTCTGTGGGCCATAAACTCGCAAGCGTTGGAACCGTGGAGACTACAGTGATGTTGCGCCGAATCAGCCACGGGCCGAGATCCATGCCGGAGCGCACCAACGAACGTGGGGCGGGAACCAGGCAAGCACCATGGCGCCACGCTAGCCACATTTCCTCGCAGGAGGCATCAAAGGCAATGGAGAGTCCTGCGAGGACACGATCGTCGGGGCCGAGGGGTGAGTCTTGACAGAACAACGTGGCTTCCGCATCCACAAACGCGGCGGCGCTGCGGTGGGTCACGGCCACGCCTTTCGGGGTGCCGGTGGACCCGGAGGTGAAAATGATCCAGGCATCGTCATGGGGGAGTGGGGGACCAGCGTCTCCACGACTGCGCGTGCGGCGTAGGTCAAGGCCAGCTGAGGTGATGGTAGCGGTGACGTCGGCTTCACCAAAGACCAAGGTAGCGCGCTCGTCGGGGTCATCCACATCCACCGGAACGTAGGCGGCCCCCGCCGCAAGCACCGACAGAATGGCGATGTAAAGCTCGTGGGAACCGCTGGGCAGTCGGATGCCAATGCGATCACCTCGACGTATGCCTTGCTCATAAAGGTCGGCCACCGCTGCGTCGAGGGTGTCCATCAGTTCGGAGTAGGTGATTACTGTGGTGCCGTCATCAATGGCTGCGGCTTCTGGGTGGGTGGTTGCGGTGTGTCGAAGAATATCTACGAGTGTGCGCTCCGGCGGGGCCGAAGCGCTGCGTAAAAACTGCGTTGGAACCGCTGGCAGTCCCACAGTCTTCACTCACTCCTCTTCTGCGGCAATAATCGATGCCGCGAGTTTCCGCAGGTGCTTTAGTTGCTTGGAGGTTGAATCATCCAGGGCTCGATCCTCGGCGTGGCTGACCAGTTCTGCCAGCTCTTCATGCACTTTACGGCCCCGTTTAGTGGCTGCCACGATCTGGCGGCGGCGGTCTTTCGGGTCGCGTTCGCGTTTTGCCCAGCCGTGCTTTCCATCGAGTCGATCAGCCGTACCATGTCGGAGGCATCGACGGCGAGGATGGATGCCAAGGTGGATTGGCTGGCGGCATCCCCCGCCACCAGGGCTGTGAGTGCCCAGTACTCACGCAGGGTTGTGTCGTAGTCCACAAGCGATTTTTCTACCTCATCGCGGGTACGGCGACGCAGCCGCTCCAGCTGGAACGATGGTGATTCCAGCAGCAGCGTGGGTATCTCGGGCAAACCAGGCATAGTTAAATCATAAATCGGTTGACCATAAACTACGACATCGGAAGCCCAGCGGCCTCCCATGCAGAGGTTCCACCCTCGACATTGATGCATGCGATGTCGTGGGCGTCCAGGTATTCGCAGACTCGGGCTGAACGGCCACCAGATAGGCAAATGACGTACACGTCACGGTTGGCGTCCACCTCACCAACACGTTGGGCGAATTCGCTCATAGGGATGTTGATGGCGTGCTGCGCATGGCCTGCGGCGTATTCGTCGGGTTCGCGGACGTCGATAAGCTGTGCCTCGTTTGGGGACTTCGGTGACCGTGACGGACTTCATGCAGTACTCCTTATGCTGTGGTGTCTTACTTGTGGCGTTCCACGGCCTCGGTGAGGATACGCTCGGCCTCGGCTTTGCCTGCCCAGCCGGAGCCGGTGACTTCCTTGTTGGGTTCCAGGTCCTTGTAGTGGACAAAGAAGTGCTCCACCTCGTCTTTGAGGAAGTCGGACACATCGTCAATGTCCTGCAGGTGGTTCCAGCGAACATCATCAACGACGCAGAGCAACTTGTCATCGCCGCCTGCCTCATCGGTCATTTTGAATACGCCCAGCGGACGTGCCTTCACAATCACGCCGGGGAACACCGGCTCGGGAAGGATTACCAACGCGTCCAGCGGGTCACCGTCTTCGCCGAGGGTGTGGTCAATGAAGCCGTAATCCAGGGGGTATCCCATCGGAGTGAACAGGTAGCGGTCCAGGTAGACCTTGCCGGATTCGTGATCAACTTCGTATTTGTTGCGGGAACCCTTCGGGATCTCGATAGTAACTTCAATACTCATGACTATGGACAGTGGTCCCTTCTCCCAGCACTCACGGTAAAGGTGCGGGTTAAACTACTCAAATCTTTCCCAACATCCTACCCTGTCAATAACACAAGCCAGTACCATCACCGTCTAACTAGTGACGTGACTGTTAAGAAGATTTGGTGGATTCTAGGCGCCTCCGCAGCTGCCATTGCGGTGGGCGGCGGCACAACCTTGGCGGTGATCAATGCAACCGGACCTGGGGATTTAGTACACGATCCGGCGATGGCAGCCGTTGAGCCGCAGCAGCTTGTTCAGCCGGTGGGTGCCTCCACTTCTGTAGACACGTCCACATCAGCGGTGGCGCCGTCGACGAATAACGAGTTGCGTACCACCCTGGAAACGCTCTCCCAGGACCCCCGGTTAGGGCAATTTGGTGGCCAAGTGACCGACGCCACCACCGGGTCCATTGTGTGGGAGAAACACCCCACCAAACCCATGACGCCCGCGTCCACCACCAAAATCCTCACGGCAGCGGCCGCACTTCTTGTGCTTGGTCCGGACGATCGCATTGACACTGCCGTTGTGGAGGGCGACGCTCCCGGGACTGTGGTCCTTCGCGGCGCAGGTGACGTGATGCTCACCACCAAAAAGCTTGACGACCTGGCGAAACAGATTAAACACAGTCACCCCGCGCCAATTAGTACCGTGCTGGTGGATACTTCGCACTGGAGTGGCGAATCCTTCCTCTCCGACTGGGACCGAGCCGACATCGCAGGCGGATTCATCGCGCCCATGGAACCGGTCATGCTTTACGGTGCGCGTATCGGAGAGACCACTGGTGACGTGCCGCGCAGCGAAACCCCGGCGCTGGACGTGGCGCGGCAGTTGGCGACGCGCCTAGGCGCGGAGAAAAGCGGCCTGGGGCAGGCCCCCACCACCGAGGAAGCGCCGCTGGCCCTCGTCCACTCCGACACCCTGGAGGAACGTCTTCGGGAGTTGATGCAGCAAAGCGACAACGTGGCGGCGGAAGCCGTGGGGCGCGAGATTGCCTTGCATGAAGGAATGACAGGAACAAACAAGGACGCAGTAGCCGCCACTCTGCAGATTCTTAACAGCAATGGTTTCAGTACCAGCGGCGTGACCCTGGTGGACAATTCCGGCATGTCTACCAAGAACCTGATCCCCCCCAGGGTTGCTCAACGACATCATGCACCGTGCGGTCACCGACCCGCAGCTTCGGCCGTTGTTGGAAACCCTTCCCGTGGCCGGTGCCAGTGGCACCCTGGAGGAACGCTACCGCGATCAAGCTGGTGCGGGGTGGGTACGCGGCAAGACCGGGACCCTCACTAAAACCACTGGTCTCGCGGGCACGGTGATGGGCGCTGACGGCCACATCTACAGCTATGGCTTCCTCTCCAACGATGCCGACGTGCAGGGGTCCCGCGCCGCGATGGACACTATGACCTCGGCAATTCGGGGCTAAACCATGCCCAGCCACCTCGGCTCCCTGGAACTGCCGCACACCAGCCCACATTTCCTTGAGATCCGTCGGGCTGTGCGTAGGCACACCGATATGCGCGTGGTGGTGGGGCTATCCGGCGGCCCGGATTCCGTGGCGCTGCTGGCAGGAACACTTGCCGAAGGCCGCGAGGTGGAGGCCATCTGCATTGACCACGGCCTCCAAGATGCCAGCGCCGAGGTTGCCGCCACCGCCGCTGAGACGGCACGCGCACTCGGTGCTGCGGCTACGGTTCTGCGTATCGACGTCCCGTCTACCGGAAGTATGGAGGCAAACGCCAGGCACGCCCGCTACACCGCGTTAACATCGGCGGCCAATGGTCGGCCCATCTGGGTGGGGCACACCATGGATGACCAGGCGGAAACCTTGCTGCTCAGCGCCCTACGCGGACACGCCACGGGAATGCTGGAACGCAGCACCTGGGAGGATGGCACGACAATTGTGCGGCCATTGCTGGGGGTGCGCCGCGCCAACACGGTCGGAGCGTGCTCGGAACTTGGGCTGGAAGTGTGGTCCGACCCCCACAACGATGACCAGTCTTTTCGCCGGGTGGCGCTACGGAATCGTCTTCTGCCGGATCTCGCTGACATTATTGGTGGGGATCCCGTTCCCGGGTTGGCGCAGGCGGCGGAAAGGGCGGCCTGGGAAGCGGACCTGGTTCGGGTGGGCGTCGATAAGCAGGGCCTAGGGGAGGGGATTGTCGAGCTGGAGGTGGCGCAGGTACCCCCGCACCCCGCGCTGCGTCGGGCCGTGCTGGCGGAGTTTATTCGAACCAATGGTGGTCGGGAATCTGCCGCGACCATCGTGGCAGTAGAACAATTGATAGTGGCGTGGCGTGGTCAGGGACCCGTGGCCATTGGGAAGGCCCCGGGTGGGCGAAGGTTGGTTGTGGCGCGGAAAAATGGCATTCTTGCAGTGTCTGTACGTTGACTCTCTGACAAAGGATGCCCTCGCCGATGCACGACAAGAAGGATTACAACGTTCCCGCAGGACCCTACGGTGACGACATTGAAGCAGTGCTGGTGGATGCAAAACTCCTCCACACCCGCATTCAAGAAATGGCCGATCGACTTTCCGAAATACAAAGACGCAGGCGATGACCTGATCCTCGTCTGCGTGCTCAAAGGCGCGGTCTTTTTTATTACCGATTTTGCGCGAGCCATGTCCATACCCACGCAAATCGAATTCATGGCGGTCTCCTCCTACGGAAACTCCACGTCCTCTTCCGGTGTCGTGCGGATTCTGAAAGACCTGGACCGCGACATTGAAGACAAACACGTTGTTATTGTTGAAGACATCATCGACTCGGGGCTGACCCTGTCCTGGCTGGTGAAAAACCTGCGCAACCGCAAACCCAAGTCCCTCGACGTGGTGACGCTGCTCCGCAAGCCCGAGGCCGTGCGCGGAAAAGTCGATCTTTTTGACATTGGCTTCGACATCCCCAATGAATTTGTCATCGGCTACGGGTTAGACTACGCGGAACGCTACCGGGACCTCCCCTACGTCGGAACACTGCACCCCCGCGTGTACTCCACCGACAACGGTAACTAACAGCCAGCTCACGGCAACCTAAGAAGCGCACGCGGAAGAACCACGGTGGAATAAGTACACTGAAACAATCTGCTCTTTGACAAAGAAAGGTCAACGCCGCCACAGGCTAACCAATGGACAACAAGAAAATCCTCAGATTCGGCACCATCGCCGCCGTCGTTCTCATCGTGCTCTTCGGAATCACTGTGTTGATCGACGACACCCGCGGTTTCCGCAAGGTGGACACCTCGGTCGCCATGGCACAGCTCAATGACAACAACGTCAAAGAAGTGCAAATCGACGACCGCGAACAACGCCTCCGCCTCACCCTCAAAAACGGCATCAACGTGGATAAACGTGATGGTGTGACGGAAATTATCGCCGAATACCCAGCTCGCTCAGCGCCGGTCATCTTTGACAAGGTGCAGGCCAGCAACCCCGAGAAGTACACCACAAAGGTCAACCGCGAGAACTTCTTCACCTCCATGCTGGGCATGCTGCTGCCCATGCTCATCCTGTTCGGCCTGATCATGTTCTTCTTCAACCGCATGCAGGGCGGCGGCATGGGCATGTTCGGCTTTGGTGGATCCCGCGCCAAGGAACTCACCAAAGACATGCCCACCAACACGTTTGCCGACGTAGCCGGTGCGGACGAAGCCGTGGACGAACTCCACGAAATCAAAGACTTCCTGCAGGACCCCAGCCGCTACGAAGCACTCGGGGCGAAAATCCCGCGCGGCGTGCTGCTCTACGGCCCACCCGGAACCGGTAAAACCCTGCTGGCCAGGGCCGTGGCCGGTGAGGCAGGCGTACCTTTCTATTCCATCTCCGGCTCGGACTTTGTGGAAATGTTCGTCGGTGTGGGTGCCTCCCGCGTCCGTGACCTGTTCAAACAGGCCAAAGAAAACAGCCCCTGCATCATCTTCGTCGACGAGATTGATGCGGTTGGTCGCCAGCGCGGCTCCGGCATGGGCGGCGGACACGACGAACGCGAACAAACCCTCAACCAGCTGCTGGTGGAAATGGACGGCTTCGGAGACCGCCAAGGCGTGATCCTCATGGCCGCCACCAACCGTCCCGACATTCTGGACCCGGCCCTGCTGCGTCCGGGGCGTTTCGACCGGCAAATCCCGGTGACCAACCCGGATCTGAAAGGCCGCGAACAAATCCTTCAGGTGCATGCCAAGGGCAAGCCCTTCGCCGATGATGCAGACCTGAAATCCCTGGCCAAGCGCACCGCCGGCATGTCTGGAGCGGACCTGGAAAACGTGCTGAACGAAGCCGCGCTGCTCACCGCCCGTATTGGCGGAAATGTGATCACGGCTGATGCGTTGGAGGAAGCCACCGACCGTGTGGTAGTGGCCCGCGCCGAAGCTCCAAGATCATTTCCGAGCACGAAAAGAAAGTCACCGCCTACCACGAGTCCGGCCACACCCTGGCTGCCTGGGCGATGAAAGACATCGAGCGCGTGTACAAGGTCACCATTTTGGCCCGTGGACGTACCGGCGGACATGCTATGACCGCCGCCGAAGACGATAAAGGCATGTACAACCGCGCCGAATTGTTTGCCAGGCTTGTGTTCTCCATGGGCGGCCGCGCCGCCGAAGAACTGGTGTTTGGCCAGCCCACCACAGGTGCTTCCAACGACATTGAGCAGGCCACCAAGATTGCCCGCGCCATGATCACCGAATACGGCATGTCCCCAGAGTTGGGCGTGGTCAAGTACGGCGAGGAACAAGGCGACCCGTTTGTGGGGCGTGGTGCGGGGAACCAGATGGATTACTCCCCGGCTGTTGCCGCAACCATCGATGAGCAAACGCGGTACCTGATGAACAAGGCACACGAAGAGGCATACAACATCCTCCGCGACAACCGCGACGTGCTGGACAAGCTTGCCGAGAAACTACTGGAAAAGGAAACGTTACGACGCCCCGACCTGGAGGTTCTGTTCGAAGGCATGCCGCAGCGCGAACGTGTGGGAAGTATTCCCCAACGAGGCAACCTACTTCCCTGCGCAAATCGGCCGCGAACCGGTGAAAACCCCCACGGAACTGGCCATTGAGCGTGGCGAAGAGCCGCCGAAGCGTTTTTCTCTGTTGGAGGCGTCCAAGGCTGCTCGCGCCCGTCGCGAAGCGGAACGCGCAGCTCAGGGGCTGATGCCCTTGCCGCCGGTGGATGCAGCGACGCGTCGAGATGGCACCAGCAATGGTCCAGGTAACTACAACAATGGCGCGGGTGGTCCTGGTACTGGTGGTTCTCGGGGGCCCCAGCACACGGGTGGACAGCCCACCTATGGTGGCACGCCGCCGCCAGCGGACTGGACTGTGCCCGGCTGGGACTCGCAATCTCCGCAGGACACACCACAGGGCGCACCCCAGGGAGCGCAACCATCGCAGCCTTCAGATGGTGGCAGGCATGCGCAACCAGAGCCGCAGCCGCGCGGCCAACATCCTGGGATGAACTCCTACGGTCCGGGTGTGCCCGATACGTACGGCGACCAGCCCACACAGAGTAGTCACGCTGCAAAAACCCACCGAGCTCAGCTCCAACTGAGATCATTGGCTTCCGGCTGCCTGATAACGAGCAGCCGGAATACCCGGAACGCCCCGAGCACGGCAGCGGCGATTCTTCACGGGACCAGAAGGACGATCATGCCTAGCGGTGTGTTTGATCGTGAGCGCGCCGAGGCTGCCGTGCGCGAGTTGCTCATCGCGGTAGGGGAGGACCCAGACCGTGAGGGCTTGCTGGAAACCCCGGCAAGGGTGGCTCGCGCGTATGCGGAAATGTTCGCTGGCCTGCACACCGAACCGACGGACGTGTTGAATAAGACGTTTTCGGAGGATCACCAGGAGCTGGTGCTGGTCCGGGACATTCCTATCTATTCCACCTGCGAGCACCATCTTGTGCCGTTCTTCGGTGTCGCCCACATCGGCTATATTCCGGGCGAGTCCGGCCAGGTGACCGGATTGTCCAAGTTGGCGCGCCTGGTGGATTTGTTTGCTAAGCGTCCGCAAGTGCAGGAGCGTCTGACCAGTCAGGTTGCAGACGCCCTGGTGGACAAGCTGGGCGCACAGGCCGTGATTGTGGTGATCGAGTGTGAGCATCTGTGCATGGCTATGCGGGGAATCCGCAAGCCGGGTGCCATGACCACAACCTCGGCTGTTCGTGGTGGTTTTAAGAGAAATGCGTCCTCACGTGCTGAGGCGCTGGCGTTGATTCGAGGTCACTAATGGCACGCTGCATGGTCATGGGAATTGTCAATGTTACGGAGGATTCGTTTTCCGACGGAGGCCGCTACCTCGACCAGGACGTGGCCGTCGATCACGCTCGTGAGCTCCTGACTCAAGGGGCGGACATTATTGATGTCGGCGGGGAGTCCACCCGCCCAGGTGCGCAGCGTATCGACGCCGCGACGGAACAGCGCCGCGTCATTCCCGTAGTGCGAGAACTCGCGCAATCGGGAGTGCGGGTCAGCGTGGACACAATGCGGGCCAAGGTGGCTGCTGCCGCTGTGGAAGCGGGCGCGGAGATCATCAACGATGTGTCTGGTGGCCTTGCCGACCCAGACATGCTGTCCGTGATGGCCGACAGTGGCCAGCGCGTATGCTCATGCATTGGAAGGCCGAAGAGTATGGTGACGCTGCAGGTCAAGCGCATATTCAGGGAGATGTTGTCGATGAGGTGCATGCGCAGTTGCGTCGCCTTGTCGAGCGCGCCGTGACGGCGGGCATCGCTCCCGAGCGGATTATCCTTGATCCGGGCCTAGGGTTCGCCAAAACCCCCGAAGATAATTGGGCTCTGCTCCACGCACTTCCCTCGTTTGTTGGCACGGGTTTTCCGATCCTGGTGGGGGCGAGCCGCAAGCGTTTCCTGCAGGCGGTACGCACCGACCGTGGGATGTTGGATATGGCGTTGCCAGGTACTGCCGAACATTCCGCCGATCCCGCGACGTTTGCCACAACCGCCCTGGCTGCCATGCAGGGTGCGTGGGCGGTGCGTGTGCACGATGTTGCAGGCAACCGCGATGCCGTGGATGTTGCCCAGGCCTGGCGCGAAGGTGGCATTGCGGGAGGGCAGGCACCTCATGGCTGATCGTATTGAGCTGCGCGGATTGGAATGCTTCGGGTACCACGGTGTGTTTGAGGAAGAAAAACGCACCGGGCAGACTTTTCTTGTTGACCTTATATGTTGGTTGGATTGTGCAGAAGCGGCGCGCACAGATGACTTAAATTTGACTATTAATTATGCGGACCTTGCTCATATGGCGCACACTATAGTCTCAGGACCTTCGTGTGACCTTATTGAAACCGTCGCCGCGAACATCGCCGACTCCGCCATGGCGGAGTATCCCCAACTCCATGCTGTCGAAGTTACCCTGCATAAACCCCAGGCTCCCGATTCCCCTGAGCTTTGCCGACGTCGCTGTTGTGGCGCGCCGATCCCGCAAAAAAGCAGCGAGTGCACCGCGGGTGGTGGGGCGATGAGAGCTGTGCTGTCCATTGGATCCAACATGAATGACCGACGCGCCCTCTTGCAGGGCGCGTACGACCATTTCCGCCCCGAGCTTGTCGCGGCATCACATATCTACGCCACCCCACCGTGGGGCGTGACGGACCAGGAAGACTTTCTCAACGCAATTTTGATCGTTGAGACGTCATTGTCGCCGATGGAATTATTGCGCGCGGGGCAGGCTCTGGAGCGTGCAGCACATCGGGTACATACCCGCAAATGGGGGGCACGGACGCTTGATGTTGATCTAATTTGTTGCGCCGACGACGCTGGGAACTCTATCGAGTCCAGCGATCCGACGTTAACATTGCCGCACCCGTGGGCAGCGGAGCGTGTGTTTGTGCTGGTACCGTGGCTGGACGCCGATTCGCAAGCGACACTCAATGGTGTACATGTCACCGAACTGCTAGCTGCGCTCGATCCGGCGGACGTTGAGGCCGTGCGAGTGGTCGGCAGTTTCGCGGAAAGGGGGCTTGAGTGAAGCGGACGTCAATACGTGCGTTGGTGGCTACCGGCCTGTTTGTCGGGGCGGCATCAGGCATCCTGACCTGGGGTTTTTATGGCTATATGCCGCCTGTGGGGGTGAGCGTATCGGTCACGTTGTGGCTCATGTCGGTGGTGTGTGCAGTGATGGCGTGGCGCATGCGAAGCGGCATGGAAAAGGGCGGTATCGGCATGGATCGATCGCAAATCAATCCCGTGACCGCCGCGCAGTGGCTTGTCGTGGGCAAAGCGTCAGCCTGGACCGGAGCAATCGTGTCCGGCGTTTATGCAGGTATAGCCAGTTTTGTGGTGCCGCGATCCGGGGAGCTTGTGGCGGCTTCAGATGATCTTCCCGGTGTGTTGGCATCGTTGTCCGGTGCGGTTGCATTGTGTGTCGCTGGCGTGGTTCTGGAGCGGCACTGTGTCGCCCCGCCGCCGCCGGATGGCGAAACTGCGTGAAAGCTTAGGTACATTGGAACGCATGAGCGCCGAAAACAAAGTACAACAAGACCGCAGCAATATCCTTCAAATCGTGCTAGTGGCCCTTGCCGTCTTTGCCAGCGTGGCTATGCTGTTCACCGATAGCACCGCTGTGATGAAAGTGGCTGTGTTAGCGGCACTATGGGCTGCGTTTTTCGGCTTGCTTTTGGTCTCTCGTTACCGCAGGCAGTATGAGAAGCAGAAGACGCTTCTGGAGGAACAGTACGACCGCCACGAGGCCGAATTGGAGCTGGAAAAGGCCGCCCACCGTGAGCAGGAGCTGCGTTTGGAGCAGACTCTGCGTAAGACGCTGATGAAGGAAGAAGACAACCGTCTCGATGATATTCGTGATCAATTAACAGTCGTGCGTGAGCAGCTGGAAGAACTCAACGGCAGGTCCTTCGACTACGAGCCCACAGCGCTGCGCGCCTCCGCTATGCGGATGGATGACATGGCTGAGCTTTCTGGCCCCGTTCACGGCCCCAGTGAGGCGACTGAGGATGATGTTAGTGGCCTAAGCTCCTACGGTGACAGCTCCTACAGTGATACGTCTTACGGCGACACATCCTATGGCGACAGCTACAGCACCAGCACCTACGACACGGGCTACGGTAACGACAGCTATTCGGGTGACGATTCCGTCACAGAAGTCGAGTACACCGAAGCTGAGTACACGTCCACTCAGTACGCCACCAACGCTTTCTCCTCCAGCTACGCTGCCAGCAACTACTCCATGCAAGGTTCAGGTGGTACGGCAAGTTCGGTGCGCAGCTACGCTACCACCAAGGACAGCTACGACGACTACGACGACAGCAGCGACTTCTCCTACGACAGTGACTTCAGCTCCGAGGACTACCTGGCCGAACCCAGCCCCGCTCCAGAACCCTCGAAACGCTTCGACACCACGGCTTTCGCCGCTGTGCAGTGGAAACCCGCCAACACCGAACCCAAGGTGGAACCCACACCCGCGCCCATGAACGATTCCCGCCGGGGTCGTCGTCGCCGCGACGAAAACAGCGAGCACCGTCCGTCGCTGACCTGCTTAAGAACTTCAACAGGAACAGCTAATTGCCGCCACGCATGGATGTGGCCATCGTCGGCGCGGGTCGTGTGGGCACCGCCCTGGCGACACGCCTCAGCGCCGCAGGCCACAACATTGTGCACCGCATCACGCGTGACAGCCCATCACTGCTTGTCGACGCCCCGACCTGCCAACTCATCGTCCTCAGCGTTCCTGACCCGCAGCTTAGCGACGTCGTGACGGCACTCGCGCCGCACGTGAAACGTGGGCATATTGTCCTGCACACCTCGGGAGCGCACGGCCTAGACATCCTGGATCCCGTTGAAACAACCGGTGCGATAGTCCTGGCCATGCACCCCATCATGACCTTCGTTGGTGGGCCTGAAGACGCGAGCAACCTGGAAGGATGCTACTGGGGAGTCACCACCACCGATGAGCTCAGCGACACCATTGCGGAACTGCTCGTCGCCGAACTCGGTGGACAAATGATCCGGGTGTCCAACAACAAACGTGTTGCTTACCACGCCGCCCTCGCTTATGCCAGTAATTACACTGCCACTGTGCTTTCCGACGCTCGCGCCCAGCTCGCTGATGCTTTACAGAGCGGCGAGGATGCGGCGGCGCGGGTGCTCAGGCCGCTTGTCGAGGCGTCGATACGCAACGTGCTGGAAGCCGGGCCAGATGCCATCACTGGGCCCGCAGCCCGCGACGATGTAGCCATGGTGCAGCGACACATGGGGGCAATTGACGATGCTGGACGCAGACAAGCGTATCGTGAACTAGCGCGCCGAACAGCCGAACTCACCGGCGCACACGACGTAGAACTGTGGGCCCACACCGGAGAACAACATTGACCCCAACTTTTGAATCAGGGCAGGCGACCCTGGTACAAACCATAGACAACCTTCAGGAAATCACAGGTGCTTTCAGGAAAGCAGGGCGACCTGTTGTGCTCGTGCCCACGATGGGAGCGCTCCACGCGGGGCATCTTCAACTCGTGCGTGTGGCCAAACGCATCCCCGGTGCGCTCGTGGTTGTTTCCATCTTTGTCAACCCCCTGCAGTTCGCAGAAGGGGAGGATCTTGACGCTTACCCACGCACGCTGGATGCCGATGTGGAGTTGCTGCGTGGTGAAGGTGCCGATGTTGTGTTCGCGCCCTCTGCCAGGGAGATGTATCCCAACGAGTTCCGTACCACCGTTCAGGCCGGCGCGTTAGGAACTGTTCTTGAAGGCGCGTTCCGGCCCACGCACTTTACGGGCGTGCTGACGGTGGTGAACAAGTTGTTCAACATTGTGGGGCCAACCGACGCTATCTTCGGCGAGAAGGACTATCAACAGCTCATTCTTATCCAGCAGATGGTGACAGACCTGAATATGGGCATTCGCATTCATGGGGTGCCCATTGTGCGTGAGGCCTCCGGCTTGGCAATGTCCTCCCGCAACAGGTACCTGAGCGAGGAGGAACATGAGGTGGCGCTGGGCCTCTCTGCTGCGCTGACTGCGGGTGCCCATGCCTCCGAGAGTGGTGCCGATGCTGTGCTCGCAGCAGCCCGTAGCGTCCTCGCCGCTGTTGATGGCTTAGATGTGGACTATCTTGAACTCCGCCGCGCCTCCGACCTCGGCGAGATTGGCGAGGACAAGGCTGCGGGGGATACCAGGCTGCTGATTGCCGCGCGCGTGGGGACCACGCGGCTCATTGATAACGCGGGAATCCTGCTCGGGGAAGTTCAGCGCGAGACGTAAGGTTTCTACGCAAGCATGCCCCGCACTTCCGCATCAGTCGGCGGTTGCGCGCCGACGCGGGAGCAGGTGATGGCGGCGGCCGTGGCGGCGTAGGTGAGGATATCGCGCCATTCGTCGGCTGTGAGGGAGTCGATGAGGGCGCGGGGGTTTCCGTTGCCGCGTAGGTCGAATTGTGTGAGCAGGGCTCCCATGATGGTGTCACCCGCGCCGATGGTGTCCTGGACGGGGACGGAGACCGCGGGGACGTCGATACGCAGGTCGCGTGTTTCGAGGGTGATACCGTTGGCGCCACGGGTGATCACGCGTGCGGGAACATCGGTGTCGCCGAGGAAGTCCACCTCCTCTTCGGAAAGTTTCAGCAGCGTGACGCTAGGCAGGAGCGAATGCAGGAAGTCGCGGTGAGCATCAGTGGCGTAGAAGTCTCGGATATTGGGGTCAAGCGCGATAAACGTTCCGCGCGCCGCAAGGCTATGCAGCAGGGTGGCGTACCGGGACGCGCCGGGTTCAAGAGCGAGTGAGCAAGTGCCAAAGCAAGCGATGTGGGTGTCTAGGTCGTGAGGTGGTTCGACGAAGCGGTCGGCGGTGCCGTCAACGTAGAAGGTGTAGCTGGCACTTCCGTCCGCGCCAATGGAGGTGAGGGCGAGCGTGGTGGGTTCGGGGCCACGCTGGACGTGTTCGGTGTCGATATTTTCGCTGTTTAGCCGGTTGTACAGCGCTGTTCCGAAGGCGTCGTGGGAGAGGCGCGAAAGGAATCGGGTGGGAGCGCCGAGTCGGGCGGTGGCTATGGCGACATTAAAGGGGCCACCCCCAAGGGCGGGGTGTAGTGGTATTGCGTGTGGTTCGCCGGTAGTGGTGGGGGAAGGCACGAGGTCGACAAGCCCTTCGCCGCAAATGGTAATCATATTCATTTTCCTTTTCGGGTGAAACGGAGGTGTAACTTTGTTGACGTTCCGACAAATAGTAGGAAATAATAGGCATATATTTATTACATAAAGCTTTTTCTGTGGCTGATCGGTGCCTCAGATGTGAAGCTTTGCTCTATGGACAAGTCTAGGTGGTACTCGTGCAAATGACGCGCTTCGCAGACCTTGGTCTGCGCGTTGTGATGCGACTCGGCGCTCCCAGCGCTGACCAGGAAGGGCGACGCAATACCGTAAATAACCTTGCGGAAGACATCAGTGCGTCGAGTGCGCATGTGGCCAAAGTTGTGGCCAAGTTGGTGAATATTGGTGTGGCAAACAGCGTCCGTGGGCGCAAGGGCGGCATCGTTCTTGCGGATGACGCGCCCTCAATGAAGGTGGGGGAGGTGCTGCGCAAGCTGGAGGTTAGCAGTGAGGTGATCAACTGTGTTGAGCCCACTGAATGCCCGTACTACTCCAACAATTGCCTGCTTCGCACACGTTTGGCCCGCGCTCGGGAGGCGTTTTTTGCTGCCCTAGATGACCTCACGATTGCCGATTTGCTGGAGCACACAGCTCGTGAGCATAAGCGCTCAGGGGCTGTGGGGTTGGGGATCCCGCAAATGATTGACCCTAGCGATCGCACGGAAGCATTTGCCTAAGTCAAACTTTCGATTGATTTAGGGCGTAATGCCGGACGCTGCGATGTGAATTTAATATAGCTACCTGCCCCCTACATGTGAAGTAAGGAGCTTTATCGCCATGTCTCACGACATCCATGACCATCACACGCCAACTCCCACCACTGACCGTTCCGGGCTTTCCGACGCCCATGCCGAGGTGATCCGCGCCACCCTTCCACTTGTTGGCTCCCGGATCAACGACATCACGCCGGTGTTCTACAAGAAGATGTTCACCGCTCATCCGGAGCTTATTGCCGATCTGTTCAATCGTGGCAATCAACAACATGGCGATCAGGCCAAAGCGCTGGCCGCGTCTATCGCGGTGTTTGCTTCTGTGTTGGTTGACCCGGATAAACCGCACCCAGATGAGATGTTGGCCCGCATTGGGCACAAGCACGTGTCTCTGGGGATTACAAAAGACCAGTACCAGATTGTTCATGATCATCTGTTTGCCGCCATCGCCGAGGTGCTGGGAAGTGCTGTCACGCCTGAAGTGGCGGAAGCATGGGATGCTGTCTATTGGATGATGGCCGATACGCTCGTCCGTTTTGAAAAAGAGCTCTACACAGCATCAGGTGTGGCTGCGGGGGATGTATTCCGTGATGTGACGGTGGCTGACAAGAAACCGCTCTCGGATACGGTGACTGAATTCACGCTCGTGGGTGAAGGGTTGGTGCCCCCACGTCCAGGGCAATACACGTCTCTTGGTGTTGTTCTTCCTGATGGTGCCCGCCAATTGCGCCAATACTCCCTACTGGATGGTGCCTATGAGCAAACAACCTCATGCTATCGGGTGGCGGTGGAGCGCTCGGGCGAAGTCTCGGAGTTTTTGCACAATCATGTTGCTGTGGGAGATACGATTCAGGCAACACTCGCAGCTGGTGATTTGATTCTCACTGATGGCGATAATCCTGTGGTGTTACTCTCCCAGGGTATTGGTTCGACACCCATGGTGGGTATGTTGTCGTATCTGGCGGCGCAACGTTCTCAGCGGCAGGTCATTGTGGTGCACGCGGATGCCTCAGAGGCTGAGTGCGCGCAGAAATCCGAGATGGAGCGCTTGGTGGAGCAGCTTCCGAATGCTCGCCTCGAGCTTATTTCCGTGACCAGGGCGAGCGTGTCGACGCCCCGGCCATCATTCCCGCTGGTGCCTCTGTGTATCTGTGTGGCGGGGTGCGGTTCCTGCAGTCGGTTCGCGATCAGATTGATGCCATTCCCGCCGACCAGGCACCGGCCGATGTGCACTTTGAATTGTTTAGCCCCAATGATTGGCTGATCAGCTAGGGTCCTTTCTGGGGCGGCCGCGTTTGGGCAGGTCACCCGCGTCCTTGGGTAGCCTGCCCGCAGTGCGGAGGTTATCGCGCAGCATCACCTCGATTTGGGCATTGACGCTGCGCATGTTGTCCCCAGCCCACCGGGCGATCGCGTCGTAGATCGCCGGGTCGAGGCGGAGGGGCACATTTTTTCTGGGCATTGTGGTTTAAGTGTAGAGGCTGCCGGTGTTCACTACGGGTTGGGTAGAGGAATCAGAGCAGAGAACCACAAGGAGGTTGGACACCATGGATGCACGACGTTCGGAATCGAGGTCCACGATGTCGCGTTCGTCCAGCTTGTCCAGAGCGCTTTCTACCATGGTGACGGCACCTTCCACGATGGTTTCGCGGGCGTCGACAATCGCGGTTGCCTGCTGACGCTGCAGCATAGCCTGCGCGATTTCGGGGGCGTAGGAGAGCGCGGAGATGCGGGTCTCAACAATTTCCAGACCTGCGACGGCGACCCGGGCGGCCACTTCATCAGCGAGTTCCTGGGATACCAGGTCTGTGGAACCGCTCAGGCTGGGAATGGTGTCAATGTCGGTGGAGTCGTAGGGGTGGGTGGTGGCCACGTGCCGCAGCGCGGATTCGGACTGGGAGTGGATGAACTCCTCCATGTCTTCCACGGCGAAGGTGGCTTTGGCGGTGTCGGCGACCTGCCACACCACAATCGCGCCGATGACCACGGGGTTGCCGTTGAGGTCGTTGACTTTGATCTCGTTGGTTTCAAAGTTGCGCACACGCACGCTGACTTTTTTCGCGTTGGTCAGCGGCGGCACTAGCGACAATCCAGTGCGACGGTTAGTGCCCAGGTAGCGGCCGAACAGCTGGATCACCTGGGTGTGGCCGGGGCTGTTGACCTTGATCATTCCGGCGACCAATGTGCCCATCACGACCCCCAGGATGCCAAGGCCAATGAGTGTCAAGCCTAACTGTTTCGCGTCTTCTTGGGCGGCTTTGGCAATCACGGCAACCACGGACCCCACTATCAGCGCGAGGGAAATGAGGACTGCCGCAATGGCTGCGCCTGGGCCCATCGTCCATGCTGGTTTCTCCATCACATCGACGTTTGTTCCCGAGTGACCGACGGGGGTGTCGGAGACGACGATGGTCTCCTCTGGGACGGGGTCGGTGGACGGGGTATCGGCGGACATGGTGTCACTCCTCCTTCTGGCAAGGTGCTTACAAAAAACTGATATCAGTTTATCACAAAAATAGATATCAGATTTTTTTGCTCACGCCTTCCATGGCTCCCGTAGCTGTGTCTTTCGTCGTTATGGACTAATCTGTAAACCTGTGACTGACGCGAAGAATCCCCACAACCGCAACGATGATTTTCCAGAACAACTGCGCATTCGTCGTGAAAAACGCGCCCGCCTGCTGGAAGACGGCATTGATGCCTACCCAGTTGTTGTGGATCGCACCACCTCCATCACGGACCTGCGTAACAATTATGTGGTGCTGCGGGAAGACGAGGGCGTCGATAAGCACGAAGACAAGCGCGAGGGCGTGCGTTACCTTGCTGTGGGGGAGGAAACCCAGGATGAGGTGGCTGTTGCGGGGCGCGTGATCTTTGTCCGCAATACCGGCAAGCTGTGCTTTGCAACTCTTCAAGAGGGCAATGGCACCAAACTGCAGGCCATGCTGTCGCTGGCGGAAGTCGGCGAGGAAAGCCTGGCCAACTGGAAAGCCACCGTTGACCTCGGCGATATCGTGTCTGTGCGCGGGCGCGTCATTTCCTCCAAACGCGGTGAGCTATCCGTGCTGGCTAGCACCTGGCACATGGCGTCCAAGGCCCTGCGTCCTCTGCCTGTGGCTCACAAAGACATGAGCGAGGACACCCGTGTGCGGCAGCGTTACACCGACCTGATCATGCGCGATGCCGCCCGCACTAACGCGCTCACCCGTATCAAGGTGATGCGTGCGTTGCGCAACTACCTGGAGGGCGAGGGCTTCCTAGAGGTGGAAACCCCCATGCTGCAGACCCTGCACGGTGGTGCGGCGGCTAGGCCGTTTGTCACCCATTCCAACGCCCTGGATATCGATCTCTACCTGCGCATCGCCCCTGAGCTGTACCTCAAGCGGTGCGTGGTTGGTGGCATGGAACGCGTCTTTGAGGTGAACCGCAACTTCCGTAACGAGGGCGTGGATTCCTCCCACAGCCCTGAGTTCGCAATGCTAGAAACCTACCAAGCCTGGGGCACCTACGACGACGGCGCCGAGATGATCAAGGGTCTCATCCAAAGTGTCGCCCGTGAGGTGTTCGGTTCCACCACCGTCACCCTCGCGGACGGCACCGAATACGACCTCGGTGGCGAGTGGGCCACCATGGAAATGTATCCATCCCTCAACGAGGCACTACAGCGCAAACACCCCGGTCAGTCCGAGGTCACCGTGGATTCCACCGTCGAAGAACTCAAGGCGCTTGCCGACGTCGTGGGGGTCAAGGTTCCCGAGAACGGCGGCTGGGGTCACGGCAAACTCGTCGAAGAAATCTGGGAAGAACTCTGCGTCGACCAGCTCTACGGCCCGGTCTTTGTGCGGAACTTCCCCGTAGAAACCTCCCCGCTGACCCGCCAGCACCGAACCGAACGCGGCGTGACGGAAAAGTGGGACCTGTATATTCGCGGCTTTGAGTTGGCCACCGGCTACTCCGAACTCGTAGATCCGGTGATCCAGCGGGAACGCTTTGAAGACCAAGCCCGGCTTGCCGCCGGGGGCGACGACGAAGCCATGGTCCTGGACGAGGATTTCCTCGCCGCCATGGAGCAGGGCATGCCCCCCACAGCGGGTACTGGTATGGGTATCGACCGCCTGCTCATGGCCCTGACCGGACTGGGAATCCGCGAAACCGTGCTGTTCCCGATTGTGAAGCCGGAGGGTTAAAGCTGGGGCTAGGGTCTGGGTTGGGCCTGCTTTTTGGGGCTGTATGGTTGAAGGAGATAGCAGTTATGCTTTATTCATTACCTTGAGAGGACCTCACGCCCATGATCGAAAAAGCCATCGCCGACCTACTGACGGTAATCCGCAACCCGCAACACAATGGTGATGATGTGAAAGCTGCATTGTCGCCGGTCATGCAAGAAGTTGGCGACGACAGCGAACGACGGCACTATGCCATGACGCAACTCGCGCCGCTGGTCACCGACGTTGCCTCGCCGGAGGAAGCCTGCTTCATTGCCCTGGTAGTGGGATATTTTGTGGAAAATGGTGGAGACCCGTTGATTGGTTATGCCCCGATTCTGACCCGATTCAATGAGACGCTGGGCAAGGCCATTGATTTCGCCTCACAGTGCGTGGATATGCCACTTGACTCTGAAGCGCTGCAGCCCCTCATTGACGAATACGGGTCGGCAGAAGAGATCGATCCGATGGATTTGGTGCGGGCACACATCGCCACCCACGGTGAGGAAGTGGCACAACACAATCCAGAGCTCTACTCTGCTCTAGAAGCCCAAATAGGATTGCCCAACGCCGCCCTGGCGCACATGAATCATTGCCCAGAAGCCCGTGCTTACGCTCGTGAACTTCCAGATTTTGTCGACCGACTGGCCGCAACGGAAGGTTTTATTGACAACGAGAACGTGTACTGGTGCCACAGGCTTGCACAAATGCTGGATAATGAAGAACTCCTTGTGATCCACCCGGCAAGCGAACAAGGTTTCCGCGTGCGCATTAGTGGCATCGGCGATAACTTCCAGCTGCACACACTCCTTGCCGACGCCCTGAACGGGCCTGATGGTTTCCCCTACGACACACCCGATCCGCACATTGCTGCCATTGCCCGTGGCGAACAAGAGCCTGCGGATGATGATTTCGCAGTGGGCGTGTTCAACATGGTCAACTGGACCGGCATCAAAGGTCTGTTGGGTGAATCGGATGATGACGATGAGTCACACAGTTTCTTTGATGAGTGGATCTGGGGCGAAGGAACACCCTACGATATCGAAAAGTTCGAGGGGACCCGCGTGGTGCTCATTGACGATGCGCCTTACCAAAGAAGCTGGCAGGCCAACCTCACTTTCGGCGGGATCCGCCCAGAAGTGACAGTTGTTGAGAAACTCGCCCCGCAGCAGGTTCAGGATTGGCTGCAGCGCTTCCAGGCTGGGGCGTAGCTCTGCACTACTTCTTCCGTCCATCCGCCAGCTTCTCAACGCCGCCAACTAGCGATACCGCCGCAAAGAATCCGATGTAGATTCCCGCGATGTTGCGAATGGCTACCGGCCAGCCTAGTTTGTCGGCGTTGATGAACCCGTAGGGGTAGTAGCCGCCGGTGGTAATGCCACGGAAGATGGTCCAGATGGTCCACACCACGGGAATGACCAGCGCAAGAAGTGTGGTTGTGAGGGTGATTTCCCGCTCGGTTTTGGTGTCCCCAAAAAACATGAACAGTATCCAGGTTAGTGGCGCGAGAATTGGCATGATGATGTGGAAAACAGGGTTGGTGTACAGCTCAATTCCCTCGTCAGGGGAAGCCGTTGCCCTGAGGATGAGGTTGTAGATCAGGCCGGTGACGGTGAGCATGAGCGCGGCGTCGATACGCACTACTTTGGCGAGCGTGGGGGAGACGCGGCGGAAGTTGGTGAAGTACCCTAACCCAACGAGTGCGCCAAGAAGATTTGACCACAATGTGAAGTAGGAATAGTTGGCGAGAAGTTTCTCGGGGCCGCTGGTGAATGCAGGCCAGTTTTCAAATGGAACGATCTGCGAGTTGATGCCGGAAAGAATGAAGGCAGAACCGCCGAGAAGGAACATGATGAGGCCCAGCCAGCGCACAAGTTGGTTGATCACGATCAAAGACTATACGCGGTGTGCATGGGAGGTCGTGAACTATTAGACTCTCGGTGTTCGGCTTTAGCCGTGGAATTTTTGTGAGGAAAGCGCACAGTTACTATGTCAGATTTGCCCCAGTCGCCAGGCAACGCACTCGAACCTGATCACTTCCGCCCAACCAACACGGCGCGCCAGAACAGCCTGGTGTTGTGGATCCTTGTCATCTCGACGATGGTGATGATCCTCAACGAGACGGTCCTGTCGGTGGCGCTGCCCATTATCTCCCAGGATTTTGGTGTGGAAGCCACGATGGTGCAGTGGCTGACCACTGGTTTTCTGCTGGTGATGGCCGTTGTGTTTCCCATGACAGGGTATCTGTTGCAGCGTTTTTCCACGCGCACTATGTTTGTGGCGGCGTTGGCCTTGTTTGCCATTGGTACGGCCGCAGCTGGTATGGCCTGGACATTCCCCATTCTGCTGGTTGCCCGCCTAGTGCAGGCGATTGGTACGGCAGTAATCATTCCACTGCTTATGACGGTCACCATGACCACAGTTCCACCGGAGCGCCGCGGCGCAACGATGGGCCTGATCGGCGTGGTTATTTCTGTTGCTCCGGCACTGGGACCAACAGTGTCGGGCGTTATTCTCAGCGCGCTCAGCTGGCATTGGCTGTTCTGGACGGTGCTGCCCTTTGTGGTGTTATGCCTGGTCATCGGCATTAAGTTCATGCGGAATGTCTCAGAGCAGCACGCCCTTCCGCTGGATATTATTTCGGTGCCGCTGTCGGCGTTGGGTTTCGGCGGGCTGGTGTACGGCCTCTCGGAAATCGGCACGGTGATCAACGGCAGCACGAAGATGCCACTGGTGGTGCTGGCCGTGGGGGCGGTGTTCCTTGTCTTGTTCGTGCTCAGGCAGCTGACACTGGGCAAGCGTGACGCGGCGTTATTGAACCTTCAACCGTTTAGTTTCAGGCCGTTCTGCGTTGCAGTCATAGCCATTGGGTCTAGCATGGGTGTGCTGTTGGGTACGGTTGTAGTATTGCCGTTCTTCCTGCAAGACTCGCTGGGCGCATCGGCCTTGCAGACAGGTTTGTTGGTGCTCCCCGGTGGTTTGTTGGAGGGGGCTGGCCAGCCCAGTTGTGGGGCGCATCTATGATCGGCGTGGCGCCCGTGTGCTGGTCATTCCCGGCGCGATCGGCATCACTGTCAGTGAGCTGGGACTGTCCATGCTGTCGGAAAATTCGAGCATTTTTGCGGTGTTGGTGCTGCATATGTTGCTCTGCCTCAGCCTGGCCTGCGTGATGACTCCCCTCATGACCGACGGTCTTGCCGCCGTTCCGAAGAACCTATATAGCCACGGTTCCGCGATTTTGAATACACTGGAGCAGCTGGGCGGTGCGGCTGGCACGGCGATTCTGGTGGCGGCGATGACAGTGGCCTCGAAGTATGCCCTGGATTCTGGAGATGCCCCGACTACGGCAATGGCATCTGGCGCGTCAACGGCCTTCATTGTGGGCACATTGGTAGGCGTGGCGACCCTGGTAACGGTGCTTTTTGCTGCTGGGAAGACCACTAATAATGCTGAGCTAGCAAGCGATGGGTAGCTCTGGGACTAGATGGGGGCTGCGAGTTGCAGGGCGTTTAGGCGTCCTTGTGCTGGCCTTGGTTCTGTTCATAATTACACCGTTCGGCCATCAAACGGTGTAATTATGGTAATGCCCTTCCGTAAAACCCCAGTTCACAAAAGTAGCAGAGGGCATAACTACACCGTTTTATTTTTTATGGTGTAGTTGCAGTCTTCTCAGCACATCCCGGTAGGCATAGCCGGAGAATGCTTGTTTGGCGGAGTAAGCCCACACTCGATAGCCGGCCGTTACGAGGGCATCAAGGCGGTTGGTGGCCTTTTCAACGGAGAATCGCTGTTTATCTTCCGTGTCGCCGTACTTTCCCAGCCCGGAGATTTCGATGACAATGCGGGTGCCGCGAACGTAAAAGTCCACACGACGCAGCACACCCCGGGCGTCAATAAGTTCTACCTGGGGTGCCAGGTCCACGAGTCCTTCGTGGCGCACTTGTGCGAGAAAGTATGCCTCAGCTGCGGAATCAAGATGTGGGTCGGCGAGTTGTAGGCATTGTGCCAACATTGGTGATCGAGTGGCGGCACGGCGAAGTTCCTCAGTGGCATCGGATCGGTGTTTCAATGCCCAGCAGACGGACATAAAACAATCCTCGAAACCGTGGAATCGTGCCAGGTCAAGGGCTGTCTGCGCAATGTTGGTGACTGCGACGTGCTGCCCCTGTACATAGTCTTTGGTGGACAACCGGCCTGTGAGTTTCCTGCCGGAACAAGTCGTGTCTTTCGGCCGCGTGCTACGTAGTATTCGACCGGCGAATTCTTATCGACGAGTGTCCACATGCCCCACAGAAGCGCCGCTGATCGACCACCGATGATGCGTATCCCACTTGTTCCCAGTGCGAGAGCGCGTAGACGGTGCTGCTCCCACGGCGGCTGGCTGGTGTAATCAGCTCGTGGAATATAGACACCACGTGCAAGTTTTAGGTAGGTGCCGTCACGGACGAGCTTGCGTACGGCGCGCATAAAAGGCTCTGGCTGAGCACGGGCCACAATCAGCCCGTGTTGTTCTTGTTCCCCCACATGGAAAGGGTATCACTCCCGCTTTGACGTCTACGTTGACTGCCGTGCGAGCTCGCAGGCAATCACGGCGGCGACCATGCGGAGCGGGAGTTCATCGTCGCTGACTTTGCCATAGGCGCGGGCTACTCTGAGTGTACTTTTAGTGGCTGCTAGCTCCATGACCTCGCGGAATTGTGGTTGGTTGAAGTAGTCCTCAGCGCTGCGGTTCCTCAGGTGTCGAGCGACAAACTGGGCGGTGTAGCGCATTCCGTTGTCGGTGCCGTTGAACCAGCGAAACATACAGCGAAACATACGTAGTCCTCCTGCCCTGATTGGTGGTGGACCCTAGTGTACGGGCCGAAGCCAGCACCCCCGCTTCACAGGTAATTTTATGGGCTGTTCGCTACAGGCGTACAGTGCCTGCGGCGTCGAAAAGTGGGGTTTGACCTGCTGAAATTTATATGTGCTACCTAGGGGTGGGCAACTCGTCTGTTCAATGGGGGACTGAATTGGGCTTGCGGCGGGTTACAGTGGGTGCCGTTAGCTAGAAAAAGAAGGAGAGTCATGTTCGAGAGGTTTACGGACCGAGCTCGCCGCGTCATCGTGTTGGCGCAGGAGGAGGCTCGGAGCTTCAATCACAATTACATCGGCACGGAGCACATTCTTCTTGGCCTGATTCAAGAGGGCGAGTGTGTTGCTGCGAAGGCGCTGGAATCCATGGGTATCTCCCTGGAGGCCGTGCGTCAGGAGGTCGAGGAGATCATTGGCCGCGGTAGCCAGCCGCACGTTGGCCATATTCTTTTACTCCCCGTGCCAAGAAGGTTCTGGAGCTCTCCCTGCGTGAGGGCCTGCAGATGGGCCACAAGTATATCGGCACGGAATTCCTGCTGCTGGGCCTGATCCGTGAGGGTGAGGGCGTGGCTGCGCAGGTGCTGGTGAAGCTCGGTGCGGATCTTCCGCGTGTGCGCCAGCAAGTTATTCAGCTTCTGTCCGGCTATGAGGGCGGTGAAGGCGGTACGCCTGAGGCTCCGCAGCAGAGCAGCGGCAGCGACGCCGTTGGCGCTGGCGCTTCCCCCGGTGGTCGGGTGCAGAGCAGCGTTGGTGAGCGCTCCAATTCGCTCGTGTTAGACCAGTTCGGCCGGAACCTGACCCAGGCTGCCCGCGACGGCAAGCTTGATCCGGTGGTGGGGCGTGAGAAGGAAATCGAGCGCGTCATGCAGGTTCTTTCCCGCCGCACCAAGAACAATCCGGTTCTTATCGGTGAACCCGGTGTGGGTAAAACCGCTGTTGTCGAGGGCCTGGCCCTGGACATTGTTAACGGCAAGGTTCCAGAGACGCTGAAGGATAAGCAGCTTTACTCCCTGGACCTGGGTTCGCTTGTTGCGGGTTCGCGTTACCGTGGTGACTTTGAGGAGCGCCTGAAGAAGGTGCTCAAGGAGATTAACCAGCGTGGGGACATTATCCTGTTTATCGACGAGATCCACACTCTCGTGGGGGCTGGTGCCGCCGAGGGCGCTATTGACGCTGCGTCGCTGCTTAAGCCCAAGCTGGCCCGCGGTGAACTGCAGACCATCGGTGCCACCACGTTGGATGAATACCGCAAGCATATTGAGAAGGACGCTGCGCTGGAGCGTCGTTTCCAGCCGGTGCAGGTACCGGAGCCTTCCGTTGAGCTGACCATCGATATTCTTAAAGGTCTGCGTGACCGCTACGAGGCTCACCACCGCGTGTCCATTACCGACGGCGCGTTGGCTGCGGCCGCCAACCTCTCCGATCGCTACATCAACGACCGCTACCTGCCGGACAAAGCCGTTGACCTTATCGACGAGGCTGGTGCCCGTATGCGTATCAAGCGCATGACCGCACCCGCTGGCCTGCGCGAGGTGGACGAGCGCATCGCCGCCGTGCGTCGCGAGAAGGAAGCGGCTATCGACGCCCAGGACTTTGAGAAGGCAGCCGGCCTGCGGGATCAAGAGCGCAGGCTAGGCGAGGAGCGCTCCGAGAAGGAAAAGCAGTGGCGCGCCGGTGACCTGGAGGAAATCGCCGAGGTTGGCGAGGAACAGATTGCCGAGGTGCTGGGCACCTGGACTGGTATCCCGGTGTTCAAGCTCACCGAGGAAGAATCCTCACGCCTGCTGCACATGGAGGAGGAACTGCACAAGCGCATCATCGGCCAAGACGATGCCGTGAAGTCCGTCTCCCGTGCGATTCGCCGCACCCGTGCCGGCCTGAAGGATCCGCGACGCCCCTCCGGTTCCTTCATCTTTGCTGGTCCGTCCGGTGTGGGTAAGACCGAATTGTCCAAGGCACTTGCAGAATTCCTGTTTGGCGAGGACGACGCACTGATTCAGATCGATATGGGTGAGTTCCACGACCGTTTCACCGCATCCCGTCTGTTCGGTGCCCCTCCCGGATACGTCGGCTACGAAGAGGGCGGTCAGCTCACCGAAAAGGTGCGTCGCAAGCCGTTCTCCGTGGTTCTGTTCGACGAGATCGAAAAGGCACACAAGGAGATTTACAACACCTTGCTGCAGGTGCTGGAAGACGGTCGCCTCACCGACGGCCAGGGACGCGTGGTGGACTTCAAGAACACTGTGCTGATCTTCACCTCCAACCTTGGTACCCAGGACATTTCCAAGGCCGTGGGCATGGGCTTCAGCAGCGTCGGGGAAACCGATGCGGAAGGCCAGTACGAGCGCATGAAGCAGAAGGTCAACGACGAGCTGAAGAAGCACTTCCGCCCCGAGTTCCTGAACCGTATTGACGACATTGTGGTCTTCCACCAGCTCACACAGGAAGAAATCATCAAGATGGTGGACCTGCTGGTTGGCCGTGTGTCCAAGGCTCTCAAGGCCAAGGACATGGACCTTGAACTCACCGACAATGCCAAGAAGCTCCTGGCCAAGCGTGGTTTCGACCCGGTCCTGGGTGCTCGTCCGTTGCGTCGCACCATTCAGCGCGAAATCGAGGATGTTCTGTCCGAGAAGATCCTCTTCGGCGAGGTCGGTGCTGGTGAGATCATCACCGTGGACGTGGACAACTGGGATGGTGAATCCAAGGGCACGGAAGCTCAATTCACCTTCACTCCGCGCCCCAAGCCGTTGCCTGACGGTGGTGACTTCGGAGAAATCTCCGTGGAGGCCGCCGAAGCGGTCGTCGCCGCAGACTCAGACCTGTAAAGACCTGTGACGCAACCGCTGTAGTCAACATCACAACACAAGCCGCTGTCCCCTCACATGAGCGTGAAGGACACAGCGGCTTTGTTGATTTCACCAATTCCGTTACATTACCGTTATTCTGGGAAAGTGTGAGGCTGTTTTGAAAATAAAACCTAAAAAGTGCTAACCCATGCAGGAAGTCAGGCGAAGAAAAGAGGTGAAATGGGCGCGAGGCGGAAACAAGCGCAGGACAACGACCTTGGCGCGCAGCTGACATCGTCGGCGCGCAGGGACGCGCCCTTGGCGTATGCCATCGCCTTTGTGTCTTTTGCCAGGTCGCAGGGGTATAGCCCGGCACAGCTAGCCAAATGGGTACACGACCAGTACGAGTCCACCGGCTGGTACGACGGATTTGCCGCCAGCCACGACCCAGACAGCCTGTTCGAGGCGTTCCTCACTGACATCGTGCAGGGGCATTTACTGTTGCGCACGGCGGCGAAAATTGTGCGCGACGGTGAGGGAGTGATCATTCACACAGATACGTTTATTCCTCGCCGCGCCCGAGCCATGTCCCGGCAGTTTGGGCTGGATCCCACGGACGTGGAGTCGTTTGTGGAGGAGCTTCTTGTCCAACACGCCACCCGCCTGGGCATGTCGGCCACAATTAGCTCCGGCCAGCGTGGGCGGGAAGTGCGTATTTCTCCCAGCTGGAATAACGGTAATGCGTTGACGGTACGTGAGATCCTAGAGCAGGATCGCGCCTGGCTACGTGGGTTTTTGCAGCACAGGTGGGGTGGGGACACGTTGCTGACACGCGGCAAGGAACACAACGTCGCCTCAGCATCAGGGTTCCTGGCCACGGAGGGCAGAAAATCGTGGGCGTGCTCACCTACGCGGACGATGGGGAGCACTGCGAAGTGCTGACCCTTGATGCACTAGAACCAGGCCGCGGCATTGGTCGATTGTTGGTGGATGCCCTCATGGAATCCCGTGAGGTTGGGGAGGTAATAACAGTAGTCACCTCGAACGATAATCTTGATGCTCTGGGGTTTTACCAGCGCATTGGGTTCCAGTTGACGGCGGTGCTGCCGGAAGCCATCAACAACGCGCGGCTCACCAAACCGTCCATTCCGACGGTGAGCAAGCGGGGCATTCCCATTCGAGACGAGCTGGTTCTCACTCAGGTCGTGCGACCCTAACATCACCTGACCTCACCAATGAAGCGCATGTCACATATATAGTGGGAGGCGCAACAAGCGTGAAGGATCGTAAAGGAGTTGATGCGGAGTGGGAATCACCTTCCGTAAACGTCAGAAGATGGGCAAGAATAGTTGGCTGAACGTGTCGGGTTCTGGTGTGTCCGCATCCACGAAGGTGGGGCCAGTGACGTTCAATAGTCGCGGTGGTCTGTGGTTGAAGCTTCCCGGCGGCCTGACATTCCGCGGTCGCTGGCGCTGACGCATATCACAGTATCGTTGTACGTCCATGGACGTACAATCACTCCAGCATACATGTGCGAGGAGTGACATATGGCCCAAGAGAGCAATAGCGACGACAGCACCGCCGGTCAGCAAGCGATGGGAGTGGAAGCTGATGCCGTGCTGCGTCTAGGTTTGCTGATGGTTGCCGCTGGAACCGGCGGTTATCGTGTTATCCGCGCCATGAAACGTGCGGCCCGGGCCATGGGGTTTGATCGCCTAGATGCGGAAATTTCCATCACCAGTGTTGTGTGCACGTTCCACCGGGGCGTGTCTTTTCGAACGGTGGTGGCTACGCAACCCGCCCCGGCGGTGGATGCCTCCCGCATAGAGGCCCTGGAACATCTCACACATCACCTGCCCAATCGCATGAGCGCAAACGCGTTGACCATGTGCTTGGACGATATTGTCCATTCGGTGACACACCGCTGGTCGCGGCCTGTGTTGATGGTCGCAGCGGGTGCGGCCTGTGCGGCGTTCGCACTGCTCAACTACTTTCCAGCCGAGGGGGCCGCAGCCGTGGCGGTGGCTGCGGCATGCGGACAACTGGTGCGTATGATTCTCGCGTCGCGGCACCTCAACCAGCTGGGCGTGGTGGCCGTAGCTGCGGCAACCTCCTGCCTGGTGTTTTACCTCCTGAACTGGGCATTGCCGCTGACGCACCTCCCTGATGATGCCCGTGCCTTCGCCGCCGGATACATCGCGGCGGTGCTGTACCTCATTCCCGGCTTTCCGCTGTTTTCCTCCATGCTGGACCTCAGCCGTTTCGACATCACCGCAGGTTTGACCCGCTTGTGTTACGCCATGGCGGTGATCACCGCCGCCACCATGTCCGTAGCGTTGGTATCGGCGATGACGGGGCTATCGCCGTTGTCTATCGACGCCCCGACCCCCACTGCTCGCTGGTATCTGCTCGCCGCTGTTGCCAGTTTCGTCGGTGTTGGTGGTTTTGCATTGCTGTTTAACTCATCACGGCGCATGGTGCTGTTCGCGGCGTCGATAGGCGTGGTGGCCAACATGGTTCGGCTGGTGATGATCGATGCGGGCGTGCAACCCCAGTACGCCGCCTATACCGGCGGTGTGGTGGTCGGGCTGCTGGGGGCGGTGATTACGGCGCGGACAACCCTGCCGCGTATCACCATGACGGTACCTGCATCGGTGATCATGATTCCCGGCACGGCTATGTACCGTGCCGTGCATTTCCTCAACTCAGGCGATATTGATCAGGCGCTCTCCAACGCAGCTACCGCCGGGCTGATCATCGTGTGGATTTCCGCTGGTCTTGTCACTGCACGCATCCTTACGGACAGGGATTGGGCGTTCGGGAAGCCTATCGACTTTCAGAAACACACAGCGGACTAAATGCGCCCGGGAGCTGGAACAAACCATCGGGCGTTTGCTCGGCCAGACCGTCGGTCAGTAGGGAATGCAGCGCCCGGGAGCGTTGCGGGGCGTCGGGCCACGCGGCGTCGATACGCGACTGCGGAACTGGTGCTGTGGCACCACGCAGCACATCCATGATCAGCCCCCGTACTTGCCGATCCGTACCTGTGAACTTTTGCACACGCTTCTTCGCCCGTGCCAGTTCCTCAGTAGACGGTTCCGGACAACCCGCCGACTGCCATGCGCAATTTTTGATCAGTGGGCAGGCATCGCAATCGGGTGAGGTGGCGGTGCAGACCAGCGCCCCCAACTCCATCAGAGCCACCGACATATCCGCCGCCTGTTGGGGCTCTTGTGGAAGCAGTGCCTCCACCTGCGCCAAATCCCTTTTCGACGCCGCGCCGGGCAGGAACCGCCCCAGCTTCCAGCGTGAATACACCCGCCGAACATTCGTATCCACGACCGGAACCCGCTGCCCATAGGCGAATGCTGCCACTGCCCGCGCCGTATAATCCCCAATCCCCGGCAGTGCCAGCAACTCGTCCACATCCGACGGAACGTCGCCACCATGCTTATCGACGACCACCCGCGCGCACTCCAACAGTCGTAAAGCGCGCCGCGGGTACCCCAGCTTGCCCCACGCACGCAGCACGTCATCGGCGCTGGCCTGGGCGAAATCAGTGGGAGTAGGCCAGCGGCGCATCCACGCCTGCCAGATTGGTTCCACACGCTTGACCGGGGTTTGTTGGCTCATTACTTCGCTCAGGAGGATTCCCCACGCAGAGGTGTCAGGGGTACGCCACACGATGTCCCGCTTGTTGGCGGCAAACCAGGTGATGAGGTGTTCATCGGGGGAAAATTGAGAAGCCATCAAGGTACTTAGTGTAGCCAAAAAGGTCGCACGCGCCGCATCGGGGATGCACAATGAATCCATGACCCCCTCTAGTACTGACAACATCATCACTCCCAAGCAGGCATGGGACGCCCTCGTGGAGGGCAACCACCGGTTCATGACGTTCCGGGAAAAGCGCCCCAACCAGGACGTGGAGCGCCGCATACAAATGCGCTACGGCCAGAATCCCATTGTGGCCGTGCTCGCCTGCTCAGACTCGCGTGTGCCCGTCGAACTGATCTTTGACCAGGGACTTGGCGATGCTTTTGTGATCCGCACAGCTGGCGAGACTATCGACTTTGCGGTGCTTGGCAGCCTGGAATACGCCGTGGAATCGTTGAACGTTCCCCTCATCGTCGTGATGGGGCATGAGTCCTGCGGCGCGGTCGCGGCAACCCAAGCCGCATTGGACGGACATGAAATTCCCGCAGGTTTTCAGCGTGTGCTTATTGAAAAAGTCAGCCCGTCCATTCTGCAGGCTCGCGCAGCCGGCTGCACTACCACCGCAGAATTTGAAGCGCATCATGTTGTTGAAACGGTGGACCAAGTGCTGAGCCGTGCCCCGGAAGTCAAGTCCAAGGTTTCCCGTGGAACATGCGGAATTGTGGGAGTGCGCTACCGTCTGTCCGATGGGCTCGCCGAACCAGTGGTCACTATTGGGGTAGGAGAGTAGCACCACCAGTCACATCAGACACGCCGATACGCTAAAGCATCACGCGCCGCGTACCTAATAAGGTAAAGGCGTGAGTACGCCACAGAACAAACGACACCCCGAGATTATTTACATTCGCCGCCGCATCGCAGCCGTTGTGATACTCGTGGTTGTCGCAGGCCTGCTCATTTGGCTGATGTCGGTTGTTGGGGGCGGTAATAAGACCAACGCCGAGGATCCCAGTGCCGTGGCCACGACTGCTTCGTCCACCGCTGCTCCCTCATCCACCAGCAGCGCGGCGTCTGCAAGCAGCAAGGACAGCGATTCCAGCGCATCCAGCAGCGCCTCGCATTCCTTTGGCGGCCCCCTCAGACGCGCGGTCCACAGAACCCACCACCAGTGCAGAGCGCGGCACGAAAAATACCTGCGAGTTGAAGGACCTGGTGATCAGTGCCAGATCCGATCAGGATAGCTTCGACGCAGGCCAGCAGCCGCGTTTCTACATGACGGTGGATAACCCCACCAATGTGGATTGCGAGATTGACCTGGCTGAGAATCCCCTGCGCTTCGAGGTGTACGACCTGGCCACCAACAAGCGCATCTGGTCGGATATGGATTGCACGCCCACCGACGAGCAGGATTCCCGCGTGTTCCCCGCCGGTGAGCAGCGCTACTACGAGGTGATTTGGTCACGCACAAGCTCCGCGCCGAACTCCTGCAACAAGCGTGAAAACGTGCCTGAGGGCGGCTACTACCTGTACACCTTGGTGGGTACCAACCACTCTGATCCCCATCACGTTCAACCTGCATGGGAACGCCTAGCTTCTTGATATTTACGTGGGTAACTCATGCCCCTAGGCGCTAAACGCAGTTGAAATGGCGTCCGTTATGTCCCGCACGTAGTGGACTGTTATCCCAGGTACAGTGACTTTTTCGCCATTGGGGATGATGGCGGTGGTAAAACCAAGACGCTGTGCTTCCTGCAGGCGTCGGACGGTGTTGGGTATCCGCCGGATTTCCCCAGCCAGGCCCACCTCGCCGAGCACCACCATTTTTGCGGGAAGTGCCTTGTGGGCCATGGCAGACGCAGTAGCAAGCGCAATGGCTAGGTCGGCTGCGGGTTCGTGCACGCGCATGCCGCCCACAGTGGCGATGTAGACCTCCTTGTCGGCGGAGCTTCGGCCCGCGCGCGCAGCCAACACTGCAAGAACCATGGGAACCCGGGTGGCATCGAGCCCTGTCACCGCGCGGCGCGGATTTTTCGACGGTGTAGTCACTAGCAGGCTTTGCACCTCCGCGAGAATTGGGCGTACCCCATCCATAGCGACAGCTACAGCTGTGCCATCGGGAGAGTCGTCGCGGTGGGAGAGGAACAGCCCAGAGGGGTCTTCCACTTCTTTGATCCCGTCCGAGACTTGTTCAAAACACCCCACCTCGTCCGTCGCGCCAAAACGGTTTTTGATGCCACGCAGCATGCGTAGGGAGGAATGTCGATCGCCTTCAAAATTCAGCACCACGTCCACAAGGTGCTCCAACACCCTGGGGCCAGCGACGTTGCCATCTTTTGTCACATGTCCGACCAGAAGAATCGGAATGCCCGTGTTCTTGGCCAGCGCGGTCAGTGCGGCGGTGACGGCACGGGACTGCGCCACCCCACCGGCCACGCCCTCTACGCCGGGCGCGTGCATGGTTTGCACCGAGTCCACGATGAGCAGCGAGGGTTTCAGCTGCTCCACGTGCCCAAACACCACGTCAAGGTCGGATTCCGCTGCGAGAAACAGCGTATCCTTCAGCGCGCCGGTGCGTTGCGCACGCATACGTACCTGCCCCACTGATTCTTCGGCGGTGACGTACAAGGCGGTGCGTGTGTCGCGTGTCGACGCCTCTCCTTCCGCAGGTTGCGTCGCCCACTTCGCCGCCACCTCCAGCAACAATGTGGATTTACCCACGCCGGGTTCCCCAGCAAGCAACACCACGGAACCCGGTACGAGGCCGCTGCCTAGTACCCGGTCAAGTTCTCCGATACCAGTGGATGTAGTGGTGGAACTCGCTGGGTCAATACGCACAATTGGCAATGCCGGGGCGGTAGGTGTTAGGCCCGTAGGGAGTGCCCCAGTGAATGCGGCTACGGCAGCGCTCCCACCGCCGTTCTTGCTGGTTGCCGCAACGCGTTTTTCTTCCAACGTCCCCCATGAACCACACTCAGGGCAGCGACCCAACCACTTTGCACATGTGTAGCCACAATCAGTGCATTGATACTGGGTGCGTGGTTTTTTCACTGCCGTTTTTGCCATGCTGCGCAGTGTAGACACCACGGTAGACACGTCCGACACAAGGGTCGAACACGTGTGTTACATCTGGTGGGCGCCAACTTTAGCGGCAATGCTATTGCCCACGCCGATGTCGTCGTCGGAAAGCTGAATCATTGACCCCATACTACGGACTTATGAACAGGGGTCATGCACGGGAAAACCCCCAGCGCAAAGCCGGGGGTTGCCAGGAGGTGCGAAAAATCCTGTGCTAGTGGCTGTGGCCCGAGTGGGCATCGCCGGATTCGGAGCCAGTGGTGCGTTCGACCTGGCCCGACTTGTGCAGGTTGCCTGCGATGGTGGCGGAGACAGTCACTTCGCCATTATCAAAGTTGAACACCACGTCCTTGGTACCGCCCAGTGCCAAACCGTTGTTTTCCAGGGAGGTGGAAATATGTGTAATGCACCCGGTTTCTGGCTTGGTGAGGTTGTCAATGTACTTCTTGGAATCAGCAACGACAGTGCATTCGCGTTCCAGCTTTGGCTTCTCTGACAGAGTGACCTGCTCACCGCCAACAGTGACGGATTCCAACGTATGGGTGCTCTCGCTGGTGTCCTGGTTGACCGCCGTGAATTTTAACGCGGCAGTAGAGTCATCATTCACCACCACAGTGACGTCACGGACGGCGATTGTGTTGTCGTCGCTGTGGGCGCTGGCACCATCGACTGCTGCTACTTGATTGGCGGTTTGGGAGATCTGCCCAGCGCCACATGCGCTGAGGGCCAGTGCGGCGCAACCAGCTAAGCCAAGGGCGACACCACGGCGTGCGGCCGACTTGAGGGTCATCACTTTTATGTCCTCCGTTTGAGGCTGGTGGGTAAAGTCAGTTGTCACTAGCCTACTTTAGTCACCCCAAGGCATGTTCACACATTTTTTCTGCAGATAATAGGGGTCTGCGGGGGCAGCCGAAGGGGTGAATCTTGCATACTGAGACTACCCGCAGACTATCCAAGGACTGTCTGCGCGCACTGCATAGACCATGCATGAGACCTGCCTGGATCGTGTTATGATGTCGATATTTACGGCTTTTAACAAGGAGTGGGCATGGATTTTAAAGTCGGAGACACCGTCGTGTACCCGCACCACGGCGCGGCCGTGGTTGAGGCCATTGAGCAGCGGGAAATGCGCGGCGAAGTCGTCGACTACTTGGTGCTGCAGATTCACCAGTCGGATCTGACCGTCCGTGTGCCCGCAATGAACGCTGAACTTGTTGGTGTGCGCGACGTGGTGGGGGAAGAGGGCCTGTTGAAAGTCTTCTCCGTACTGCGTGAGACTGATGTGGAAGAAGCTGGCAACTGGTCACGCCGCTATAAGGCCAACCAGGAACGTCTCGCCTCTGGTGACGTGAACAAGGTTGCGGAGGTTGTGCGTGACCTATGGCGTCGCGAACAAGACCGCGGTTTGTCTGCTGGCGAGAAGCGCATGTTGGCCAAAGCGCGCCAGGTGCTGGTGGGGGAGCTGGCGCTGGCAGAAAACGTGGATGAGGCGAAAGCCGACGACTTGGAAAAACAGTTTGCGGAAACCATTGAGCGCCACCGCGCACTGGGCGTGGAGGATGAGCCGGAGAAGAAGGTTGTGGAGGACATGGACGTGGACCTTGACGACCTCAACTTCGACGATGAAGACTAGCGGCTAACAATGCCCGCCCGCCGTGTCACCGCGCTGCTGGCCGCAGCCGGGAAAGGTTCCCGATTGGGAGCGCCAATACCTAAAGCGTTTGTTTCGCTGCGCGGCGTGAGTCTTGTGGAGCGCAGCATTCGTGGCATGGTGACCTCCGATGTGGTGGACCAGATCATTGTGCTGGTTAGCCCTGACATGGAGGACTATGCCCGCGAGCTGTTTGCTAAACGGGGCGTGTTCGAGTTGGGGGTGGGTATTCGACTTGTCCATGGCGGTGGGGAACGCGCTGACAGTGTGTGGGCTGGTCTGCAGGCCATTGAAGAAGACGATGGCATTGTGCTCATCCACGATAGCGCCCGCGCCCTCACCCCGCCCGGGCTGATTGCGCGTGTGGCGCAGAGTGTTCTCGCGGGAAACGCGGCCGTGATCCTGTCCTACCGGTGGCAGACACGATCAAGCGAGTGGCGGAAGGGGCGGTCGTCGATACGCCGCCACGGGATACTTTGAGGGCTGTGCAAACTCCGCAGGGTTTTGACCTACGAACGCTGCGTGCCGCCAACCAGGAGTTTTTTGCCCAGTCGCACCCCAGTTTCACGCCCACCGACGATGCCAGCCTCATGGAATGGTACGGCCAGCGCGTGCTGTGCGTGCCTGGTGATCCCATGGCATTTAAGGTCACCACACCGATGGATATGGTCATGGCGCAACACATCACCGACGACGTTGAACCCACTATTTTTGAGGTGCCAAGTGACTAATATTATTCCGCGCGTGGGTATCGCCACCGACGCCCACCGCATCGAACCCGGCAAACCCTGTTGGATCGCATGCCTGCTTTTCGACGCCGCCGACGGCTGCGAAGGGCACTCCGACGGCGATGTTGTCGCGCACGCCGTGGTAGATGCCCTGCTCAGTGCCTCAGGGCTGGGGGATCTAGGGTCTTTTGTTGGTGTCGGACGCCCCGAATACGACAACGTATCCGGCACGCAGCTGCTCACGGAATGTCGGGAACTGCTCGACTCCCACGGCTTTACTATTGGCAATGTTGCCGTGCAGCTCGTAGGCAACACGCCGAAAATGGGGCCGCGCCGGGCGGAAGCGGAAGGCATAATGGGGGAACTCATCGGCGCTCCCGTGTCAGTATCGGCCACAACAACCGATGGTCTTGGCTTTACTGGACGGGGAGAAGGGCGCGCCGCAATCGCCACCGCTGTGCTATGGAAATAATTTAAGGTATATTAATTTGTTATGAGAAATCATGCCGTCACCGTCGCTGTCAACGTCGCCACATCCGCCGCTCTCACAGTATCCATCGTGGCGGGTGGGGCCGCCGTGGCGTCCGCTGACCCCGCACAACCAGCGGAACCTACCGCTGAGGTCATCGCCTCCCAGCACAGCGTTGACACAGAAGTTAGCATTCTGGAGGCTAATTACAAAGATCTCACCACTCGCGACAATAAAGCTCGCCATGGCCAGGAAAACGTTGACTATCTCGCATGGTTTGTGGAGAAGGAAAACAATCTTCTCACGCAAGTGAAGCAACTGTCCGCCCGCGCAGACAAGAAAGAAGACAAGGAACGTCTGGCTACGCTGACCACTAATCTGGAGACCTTGCTGGCGTCGGACATGAAGGAACTTGACGAGGCGAAACGCAGCGTACTGTCCAGCTTCCCGGGTTCTGACGTGCTGAATAAAGTTGGTACCATGTTTGCGCCGCTAGACCAGATTTGATCGCATGACCAGTGCCTTTAGCTCCTAGCAGGTCATGGTTGCCTAGCTGTCACCTGCAGGTATCGCGGCGGTGGTGAAGTAGGCGGCAGTGGAGGTGCCGGCCCCCTCAGTTACACTGATTCGTGTGACTCTTCGAATTTACGACACCGCAACCCGAACACTCCGTGACTTTGAGCCCGTCCGCGCCGGGCACGCCTCGGTGTACTTGTGTGGTGCGACGGTACAGACGGTGCCGCATATTGGGCATATTCGCAGCGGTGTTGCATTCGATATCCTCCGTAACTGGCTTGAAGCCCACGGGCTTGATGTCGCGTTTGTGCGCAACGTCACCAACATTGACGACAAGATTCTTACAAAAGCCGCAGACAACGGACGGCCCTGGTGGGAATGGGCGGCCACCCACGAGCGAGCTTTCCAATGGGCGTACGACCAGCTCGGCGTGCGCCCCCCATCAATCGAGCCGCGCGCCACAGGGCACATCACGGAGATGGTGGAGTACATGCGCCGCATTATTGACAATGGTCACGGTTATGCGGCTGACGGCAACGTGTACATGCAGCCAACCTCCCTGCCGGACTACGGGCACCTTTCCGGGCAGAAACTCGACGAGCTTGACCAAGGTGAATCCGCTGGCACCGGCAAACGCGACCCTCGCGACTTCACAATGTGGAAAGCAGCAAAGCCTGGAGAACCAAGCTGGCCGACACCGTGGGGCGATGGTCGCCCCGGCTGGCACATTGAGTGCACTGCTATGGCCACAAAGTACCTGGGCGCGGAGTTTGATATTCACTGCGGCGGCCTGGACCTGCAGTTCCCGCACCACGAAAACGAAATTGCACAGGCCCACGCTGCGGGTGACCCTTTTGCGCGCTACTGGATGCACAACGGCTGGGTCACCATGTCCGGTGAGAAGATGTCCAAGTCGCTGGGCAATGTTCTGAGCATTCCGAACGTGCTGACCAAGGTCCGCCCCGTGGAGCTGCGCTACTACCTGGGCAGCGCCCACTACCGTTCGATGTTGGAATACTCTGAGGCATCGCTGCAGGAAGCCGCCGCTGGTTATCGGCGCATTGAGTCCTTCCTGCATCGTGTGGCTGAGCTGAACGCTGGTGAGATAGAAAAGGGTGAGGTGACGGACGCGTTCACGGCCGCGATGGATGATGACCTCGGTGTCCCCGCAGCGCTTGCCGAGGTGCACAACGCGGTTCGTGCTGGTAATTCCGCCCTGGATAAAGGCGACACCGCAGAAGCGACGGCCATTGCTGGGCAGGTCCGAGCCATGACTGCGATCCTGGGTGTGGACCCGTATGCTCCGCAGTGGCGCGACCGGGATCAGTCCAATGATGCCGCGCTCGCCGCCCTGGATGTGCTCATTGCTGATGCGTTACGACGCCGCGAACTCGCCCGCGCCGACAAGGATTGGGCTACTGCGGACCAGGTGCGGGATCAGTTGAACGCGGCTGGGATTGACATTGTGGACACTGCTGACGGCGCAAAATGGTCGCTGCGAGATGGTCGCTGATAAAGATAGTAAAAGGTGTGAGGTAAACATACATGGCTGGTAACTCAAGGCGTCGCGGCGCGGTGCGCAAGACGAACAAGAAAGGCGCGACGAAGGGCTCCGGTGGCCAGCGTCGACGTGGGTTGCGGGGCAAAGGCCCCACTCCGAAGGCGGAGGATCGGGTCTATCACGCTGCGCATAAGCGCAAGCTTGATAAGCAACGCCGGGATTCCGGTCGTCACGTGCGGGAACGCACCACAGAACTGGTGGTGGGGCGCAATCCTGTGGTGGAGTGTCTCCGCACCAATGTCCCCGCAACAGCATTGTATGTCGCGGAGGGCACGAATAATGATGACCGCCTCGCTGAGGCCGTGCGGCTGGCCAATTCTCGCGGCATCTCCATCATTGAGGTGTCTCGCCTTGAACTGGACCGCATGACCGGAAGCAGCATGCACCAGGGCATTGGTTTGCAGGTGCCCTCCTACGATTACGCCCACGTGGAGGACATTATCGACGAGGCTGCGGCCTCTGGCCAGGGTCTGGTGGTGTGCTTGGATAACATCACCGATCCCCGGAACCTGGGCGCGGTGATTCGTTCGGTGGCTGCGTTTGGTGGGCAGGGCGTGATTATTCCGGAGCGTCGTTCAGCATCGGTGACAGCGGTGGCCTGGCGCACGTCGGCCGGGACGGCTGCCAGGCTTCCAGTGGCTAAGGCAACCAATTTGGTACGCACATTAAAGCAATTCCAGCAAGCAGTTTCCAGGTGGTGGGCTTGGACGCTGACGGCGATAAGACATTGGATGATTATGACGGCACCGAACCAACCGTAATTGTGGTGGGTAGTGAGGGTAAAGGACTGTCCAGACTGGTATCTGAGACCTGCGATTCTAAGATCTCTATTCCCACATCAGATTGGGTGGAATCACTGAATGCGTCCGTGGCTGCGGGTGTAGTGTTAAGTGAATTTGCCCGGCAGCGACGCGCCAGTTAGACGACGATCAGACCAGGTACCTTGAAGGCGGACCGCCCTACAATTGGGGTGTTCCGCCATTCGCATTTATGCTATCAGACATAAATTCACGGTAGCGCTACGCTAAAACTTCTGGAAAGCCCATGTGTGACATAGTTCTGCTGTCAAAATTATGTGTGTCACCCCCGAAAGGTGTGACAAAGTGATAGTTTTTAGAATCATGGCAAAACGTACACAAAGTCGCGGCACCCTGGCATCTTTGGCTGCAGAGTTAGGTGTTTCACGCACCACAGTTTCTAACGCATATAATCGCCCGGAACAGTTATCTGCCGCGCTACGGGAACGTATTTTGGCAACAGCTGAGCGCTTAGGCTACCCCGGCCCTGACCCGACCGCCCGGTCGTTGCGGACCCGCCGCACGGGATCGTTTGGGGTGCTGCTGACCGAGCACTTGTCGTATGCCTTCGAGGATTTGGCATCCGTGGATTTTCTCGCAGGCATGGCGGAGGCGTCCTACGGGTCGAATAATTCCCTGACGCTTGTCCCCGTTGGACCCGATACAAGCGTGGATCAGGTCGCTGCCGCGCAGCTGGTGAATCAGTGCGTGGTTGATGGTTTTGTGGTGTATTCGGTGGCCGCCGACGACCCGTATCTGCTGGCCGCGAAAAACCGCCGCCTCCCGATGGTGATTTGCGACCAACCCGCTGACGAGCATTCCCTCCCGTTTGTGGGTATTGATGACTATGCGGCCATCGCACCCGCCGCGCAGTCCCTGATCGATGCTGGTCACCGCAACATTGGCATCTTGTCGATCCGCCTGTTCCGCCGCCCGAATGACGGCGCGGTTACCCCAGACCGTCTCGATGCCGCTGACCTGCACGTTCAACGTGCCCGCGTGCAGGGTGCACTGTCAGTTTTGCAGTCTGCTGGCATTGACCCCACGTCTGTGCCCATCGTTGAACGGCACATCAACGACCCGGCCAATAACGTCGCAGCCGCTCGTGAACTGCTGGAATCGCACCCTGAGCTCACCGCCGTGCTGTGCACCACCGACTCCATGGCGTTGGGTGTGCTCGCCTACGCTGAGTCGGTAGGGCTGAGCGTGCCCGGACGACCTCTCCGTTACCGGTTTCGACGGCATCCGCACCGCGCTGGACCGCAATCTCACCACCGTGCTGCAACCCAACAAGGCCAAAGGGGCTGCGGCGGGTCGCATGCTCTTTTCGCTTTATCGACGACTACCTTGCCGACGCCGTCCCACCCAGCCCCGCGCCCCGCACCATCCTGGACACCAGCTTCCATGAAGGCGGGACAGTTGCCCCACCACGTGCTTAAACCCCCAAGTGGTGCGCGCGTGCAGTCGCGAGCGTGGTGAGGACGTCCGCGACGTCGTCAAGTGAATTGACGCGTACGGTAGCGGCAGTGTCGCCGTCGCCGACCTTAATGCCCATGTCGCTGTCGCCGAGCGCATGGAAACCGTTCTCATCTGTCTGGTCATCGCCAATGAACAGCACCGCAGTAGCGCCGTAATTGTCGCGAGCAGCGGTAATCCAGCTGCCCTTTGTCACATCAATGGCGGAAAACTCCACCACATGCTTGCCTTCCGTGACGTGCATGATGGCGGGGCACAGCGTCCGAGCCTCCTCTGCGGCGGCAGCCTCCACGCTTGTGTCTTCCAGTGGGCGGGTGTGTACCACCATGTGCAGCGGCTTGGTTTCAATCCATAGCTTTGGGTACTTTTCCGTGAGTTTATGCAGCTCCACAGAGAGCTGTGCCATGGCTTCCTGCTGTTCCTCCGTCAACGGGGTGGTGTGCTCATTGGTTTCCGCGCCGTGGCTTCCTGCCAAAATCACCGATTTAGAAACCTGGGCGACTGTGCGCAGACCCTCCAAGTGCCTGCCGGAAAGAATCGCCGCCTTGGTGTTCGGCATTGTGGACAGCCTCTCCAATGCCGCAATGGACGTCGTGTTCACCGGAACATTCATGGGATCCACATTGAACCCCGCCAGCGTGCCGTCAAAATCGGAGACCACCAGCAAGGTTGGGGTGGTGGCAAGATCGTCCAAGGTAGTCATAGCATCCAATGTAGACGCTTAGGAGCGGTTGCTGATAGAGGTCAACCGGATAGCTGGGCGGTTAAACGCATCCGTCTGCTTGACCAACAGCAGCTCGTTTGCTGCTTTCCGCTGCACGTCAAATGTTCCATCCAGCATGTTTGTCAGGCCGTCGTGGTAGTACAAGTCCGCTCCGGTGCAGCCTGCAGGATCGTCGATTTCTTGCGATAAAAATCCACCTGAGTTGCCTCAGCTGATGAAGTTTCCTGGCCATCCTTGGTGAAATGCACCCGTGTTTGAAATGGTGCACAGCCGCTATTGCCGGCGATGGTGGATTCACCAAACACCATGGTGGCCTTGCCTGCGATGGAATCCGGTAGCACGCTGGGGTGTTGCTCATCCACATACAGGTTGGTGATCTGCCAGGTGGACCGCACCATTGGGGTGTCATCATTGCTGCCGCATGCTGTTATCAACGTGCCGATGCCCAGCGCAACGGCTGCGGCTGCGATGGTCTTTATGCGTCGTGCGCTCATGCGTGGCGCTCCAAGCATGTCAAAAAGCTCTTCGCCCATGCCTCCACATCGTGCTCCACCACTTGCTGGTGCATGGCTTCCATGCGCTCCCGTGTCTCCTCCGGTGCGCTCCGCAGCTCCGTGACCGCTGCAAGCAGTTGCTTTTTAATGGATTCGATGTCATGTGGGTTGCATAGGAACGCCTGGTTTAACTCCACAGCCGCGCCGGCGAACTCGCTGAGCACCAACGCGCCCGACCCGTCACCGTGGCAGGCAACATACTCCTTGGCCACCAGGTTCATGCCATCTTTGAACGCGGTAATCAGCATGACATCCGCTGCGGCGTAGATCCCCATGAGCTGGTCTTTACTGATGGAACGGTGCACATAATGCACTACGGGCCGGCCAATAGACCCGAACCGGCCATTGATGCGCCCCACAGCCTGTTCCACGGCGTGCCGAGCGGTGCGGTAATGCTCAATGCGCTCCCGAGACGGTGTGGCTACCTGCACCAACACCACATCATTGGGGTCCAGTGCGCCGGATTCCAACAGTTCCTCAAACGCCAGTAAGCGCTGCAAAATACCCTTGGTGTAGTCCAAGCGATCCACGCCCAAAATGATGGTTTCTGTATCCGCCAAGCTGTGCCGAATACTCGCCGGATCCGCGTTGTTTGCCTGCGCGATCACCGATGCCGTGTCAATGGAAATGGGAAATGCCGCGACCCCCACTTCGCGGCCATCCGGCACCAAGATGGTTGCCGTGATGGAATTCATCGATGCCTCGCCCTCCACGGCCAGCTGATCCGGCTGCCCAATGTGCGAACCAGTATCGCCCGCCACCTGCCGTGCAAGCGTCAAGAAATTATCGGCGTTGATCTTCAGGTGGAACCCAATCACATCCGCCCCGAGCAGACCCCGCACAATCTCCTCGCGCCACGGAAGCTGGCGGAACAAGTCGGGAGAGGGGAACGGAATATGCAGGAAAAATCCGATGCGAAGATCCGGGCGGGTCTGGCGCAAAATACCGGGGACAAGCTGCAGCTGGTAATCCTGAACCCACACCGTCGCCCCTTCAGCGGCGACTTCCGCAACTTCCTGGGCGAATTTCAAATTCACCTCACGGTAGGATTCCCACCAATCCCGGTGATACTCCGGCGGCACGATCAAATCGTGGTAGAGCGGCCACAACGTGGCGTTGGAAAACCCCTCGTAAAACTCTTCATAATCTACGGAGGTGAGCTTCACTGGATGCAGCAGCACACCATCATCTGTGTGAAATGGCTCCGGCGCGGCATCTGCCACTTCCGGGCCAGCCCACCCAGCAACCACGCTGTTTAGCCAACACAGGTGTCAACGCGGCAACCAAGCCGCCCGGGCTTGGCGTCCATTCCTCCGTGCCGTCCGGATGCGTGGTTAAAGTCCACCGGAAGACGGTTCGCTACAACAACAAACTGATTTTCCCCACTCACGATCAGAAACCCAATCTCACATGCCTAGGCTTTTTTGGTCGTTTTCTTTGTGGCCTTCTTGGTAGCCTTTTTGGTCGTTTTCTTTGCGGCCTTGGTGGCTTTCTTAGCAGCCTTTTTGGTGGTTTTCTTCGTGGTTTTCCGCGTACGCTTGGTCGCCTTCTTCGGGGCGTTGGTCTCGGCGTATTCGGCGGCAATCTTGCGGTAGTTCAAGCCCTCAGGCTCCACGCCGAGCATGCTGACCAGCGTGGCGCAATCAAAGAAATCAGCAGAGTAGGTGGCAACAATCCGTCGCGCGGCCTCTGCAGTTTCCGCCTCAACTGCATGTAATGATTCCGCATTGTTCGTGCGGGTATCGGTCACCTTGGGGGGCAAGGATCCTCCTGATGATGTAAAAAGAGCACACGTGTAGACACACCATCGTAGCACTAGAACCAGGGGCACCGCTGCGTCAGACCGCTTGGAAGACCTGTTGAGCGTCCGTGTTAGGAAGATTGATCGCGGGCATGATCCTGGAAGGAGAAACGCCGCAGCTTCCACAACTCACGGTAGTGGTTGAATCCAGGCGGGCGGCGTAGCCTCCGGGCGAACCATTCGCCCAGCACCACGCCTGCGGCCAGCCCAGATGCAATACCCAGCGCCAAGGCCATGTTGGATAGCCCCACCACCATCTGTTCATGTAGCAGGGCATACATTCCCCGGTAAATACTCAAACCAGGCAGCAGCGGAGTAATCCCCGCCACGGCGGTAATCAGCGGCGGAATGAGGAAGCGGCGAGCCAGCAAGCCGCCAGTCAAACCGATGATGGTGGCCAAAATGCCAATGGAAATCACCGGACCCACGCCCAGCGGCACCAGGATAAAATACTGCACAAACGATCCCATGCCGGCTGTCATGCCAGAGACCAGCACAGACGACCACTCGGAATAACACGCAATGGCGAACCCAGCGGCCGCGACGGCACCTGCCGTCACTTTTAACGTGGTCGATGCCAAGTTCGGTGAAACGACGGTTTCCAGCTCCGGCAGTGTCACGCCCAGAGCCGCTGAGGTTTGGATGCCAATACCCACACCGGCCACAATCCCGCCGGTCAGCATCATCGTTTCAAAAAATCGCGCACTTGCTGTTACCGGTGCACCCGTGATGCCGTCCTGAAACGCCTGCACAAGGGTCAAACCAGCCAACATCACCACGATTCCCGACGCCACGACCTGTCCCGGCGCGAGATTCAATCCAGATTCCAAGGCCAAACGGTAGGTCAGTGCGGCTGGAACGGTGGCCACAATCCCGCCGTAGACGTTTTGGAAAAACATGGGCAGGCGTTGCTCATCCAACCAGTTCGCACCACCCACGATGACCACCGCAGAAATGAACGAGGTAGCAGCCACCAACAGACCGCCACCCAACATCACGGCCACCGCAGCGGCCATGAGTGCCCAGCCGAACAGCGACATGCGCCGCCCGTAGCGCGGTGGGGCGGAGGAGAGTTCGTCGAGAATCTTTTCCGCCACGTCCGGTGGGGTGGCACCCGCTTGAATGGATCGGATAAGACGGTCCACTTCAGAGAGTTTGGAAAAGTCCACGCTAAGCCTGCGGACCACGCGGAAAATGCTTACCGGGATTTTCTGAGCGGTACCAATATGCGTGAAAATGGTGATGGTGTTCAGGGTGATGTCCACGTGGCTGTAGTGCAGGCCATAGGCCGAGGCCACCGCATGGATCTGTGCCTTCACGTCGTTGTTGCCGGTGCCGGAGGAGAGAAGAATGTCGCCGATGCGCGCGGCAATGTCCATCACGCCCGACACTTGTGCGGGATCAGTCAGGTCGACGGGGGCCAGTGGGGAGGGTGGGGAGCGGCTTTCGCGGCGTCGATAGTCGCAATACGTCCCCTGCGGCTAAACAACGCCCTGACCCGATCAACAACTGTGCTCACGCGCTTCAATCCTCACGCCGTAGGGCGACAAAACGGTACCAAGGATTACAACATACCCAGCATCCCTCCCCAGCGCACCACTCGCACACATGAAGCCCCACATTTGCTAAGTTCCTGCAATCAGGTACCATAATCAACCGTGCCCGCAAAAGTGGTCACGTGCTGGAGTGGCGCAATCGGTAGCGCAACGGTCTTGTAAACCGTAGGTTGCGAGTTCAAGTCTCGTCTCCAGCTCTATTTTTCAAGGTCACAGCCTGTTGTTGGGTCGTGGCCTTAATTTTTTTGACGTATTTCTGCACAGCCCCTTGAGCTTGACCCAACGTAAAGGAAGACACTTAATCCCGTGATCGACAACACCGAACTCACTGTTGGGCAGATGGCCGACTACCTGGGTGTGACAACCAGGACGCTTCGGCACTGGGACAACATCGGACTTCTCGTGCCGAGCTTTCGCACCTGGTCCGACTACCGCCTGTATACCGAAGCCGACATTGAGCGCGCCATGCAGATCCTCGTGTACCGCGAGGCGGGTGTTCCGCTGAAAGACATCGAGGAGATGCTCGACAGCCAGGTACGGTCAAGGAGCATCTGAGAAATCAGAAACGGCTGCTCCTTGAACAGATCGATCACCTGCACGAGATGGTTCGTGCAGTGGACACGATCATGGAAGGAAATCTCACCATGGATGAGAAAGTCGAACTGTTCGGCAAAAAGTGGCACGACTACGAGGAAGAGGCCGAGGCACGCTGGGGCGATACACCCGAGTGGGCACAAGCCCAGGAACGCACCGCCCAGATGACCCGCGAGGACTGGGTCAAGGTCGGAGCGGAAATGGAGGCATTCAACCGAGATGTCGCCGCCGCTAAGGCTGCGGGTGTCGCGCCGGGTTCCGACGCCGCGAAAGAACTCGTGGCACGCCACCGCGCCCAAGTCGAGCGCTACTACGATTGCACCCTGTCCAAGCAGGTGTTGCTGGCCAGGCTGTACGTTGCCGACGAAAGGTACCGTGACATGTACACCAACCCCGAGTACTTGCTGACACTCGTGGAGGCCGAGGCCGCTGCGGCGGGTATTGACCTTCAGTCGGTCGAGTGGGGCTAGAGGGTGCATATAGCCGCTCCTGCCATTCACAGCAACCTTCCAGGAACCGGGCAGCCGCTCTCCAGAGGGGTGGCGCACACTGTCACCTAACAGACAGTGAGATGCCTAGTTGAGGAAGGTTGGTGCCGCCATGAATGGTTTTCGTTGCCAGTGTGGTTGCGGCTTCAGTTGCAGTAAGCGGTTTGTTTTTGCAGGTTGTTGAGCCGTCCCCGGCGTCGGCAACCGCGCAGAACATGATTGTTGCTGCGGCGGCAGGTAAGGAATGACACCTGTGGCTGCAGCAACCAGTGATACAAACAATGATTCAATGGACGATATGAGCATCCAAAGCACGTCCAGTAATCAACCACCCACCCGTGTCCTCGTGGTGGATGACGAACCCAACATTGTGGAACTTCTGAGCGTGAGCTTGAAGTTCCAGGGGTTCGAGGTTGCCACTGCGAAATCGGGCATGGAGGCGTTGCGCGTCGCTCGCGACTTCCGCCCCGATGCGTTCATCCTGGACGTGATGATGCCGGGTATGGATGGTTTTGAACTCCTGCCCCGCCTACGCGCCGACGGTCTTGACGGCCCAGTGCTCTACCTCACCGCCAAAGATGCGGTGGAAAACCGCATCCACGGCCTGACCATCGGCGCGGACGACTACGTGACCAAGCCGTTTCGCTGGAAGAAGTGATTACCCGTCTGCGCGTGATCCTGCGCCGCGGCCAGTTACACACAGAGACGGCGGACGAAGATTCCACGTTGAGCTACGCGGACATTACCCTCAACGATGACACCCACGAGGTAACCAAAGCTGGTGAGATCGTGGAACTCTCGCCAACCGAATTTAACCTCCTGCGCTACCTCATGCTTAACGCCGAAGTGGTGCTGAGCAAGGCAAAAATTCTGGACAACGTGTGGCACTACGATTTCGGAGGAGATGGTAACGTCGTCGAATCTTACATTTCCTACCTGCGCAGAAAAATAGACACCTCCGACCCGCAGCTCATCCACACGGTACGCGGCGTCGGTTACGTGCTGCGCACCCCACGCACCACCCCGAAAACCTAAACCGCCATGACAAAACTCAAAGCACTGCCGTTGCAGACCTGGCTGGTGCTGATCGTGGTGCTTGTGTCCGCGCTGGGGCTCAGTGCCAGTGCGTTCGCCGTCAACGGCATTATGCGTGACTTCGCCTACTCAAATGTGGACAGTAAGTTGCAGCAGGCGTCGAAAAGCTGGCTGGACCGCGGCGAATTCCAGCGGCCGGGGGCAACCCAGCAAGGCCCGCCCAGCGACTTCTACGTGCTCAAACGCTTCACCGACGGCACAGTCCTGGAAGTCAACGACGGCTCTGATGCCCCCGATGTCAGCTCCGTGCGTTTCGACGAGCGCCCCACCACCGTCTCCTCCATTGGCAACGGTGACCACGTGCGTTGGCGCGTCCTCGGTTTCACCCAAGGCCAAGAACAAACCATCGTGGCGCAAAGCCTGGAGAGGGAAGACTCCCTCCTGCGGCGACTCACCATTGTGCAGGTGTTCATCGGGTTTATCGTGCTGGGCATCCTCGGCCTGGTCGCCATGTGGGCCGTGCGCCGCGCGCTCCGGCCCCTCAAAGAAGTCGAGCATACAGCGCGGGACATCGCCGCTGGTGACCTCGACCGAAGGGTCCCGCAATGGCCCATGAGCACCGAAGTGGGGCAACTCGCTGCGGCGCTGAACATCATGCTCACCCAGCTGCAGGACTCCCTGATGACGGCGCAGCAAAAAGAAGAACAAATGCGCCGCTTCGTTGGTGACGCCTCCCACGAACTCCGCACCCCACTCACCTCTGTGAAAGGCTACACGGAACTCTATCGCTCCGGTGCTACCCAAGACTTCGGCATGGTCGTAGACCGCATCGAAGGCGAAGCCGCGCGCATGACACTTCTGGTGGAAGACCTACTGGCGCTCACACGCGCCGAGGGCTCCCGCATGGAAAAACAACCCGTGGACATGTTTGAGCTGGCCGTCAACGTGGTCAGCTCTGTGCAGGCGGCACACCCAGGGCGCAGTATAGGAATCCACAACGACACCACCGAACCACCCATGGTGATTGGCGACGCCTCGCAACTCCACCGGGTGCTCAGCAACATCGTGGTCAACGGGTTGAAGCATGGTGGGCCAGACGCTGCCGTGGACGTGAACATCCGCAAAGACGGCGACACTATTGTGGTGGCCATCTCCGATGATGGCGTGGGCATGTCACCCGAGGTGACGAGCCACATCTTCGAGCGCTTCTACCGCGCCGACGAATCCCGCTCCCGCGAATCCGGTGGATCGGGGCTGGGGCTGGCTATTACAAAAACGCTGGTTGAGGCGCATGGCGGGTCGATCGGTGTGGATAGTGTGGAAGGGGAAGGATCGACGTTTAGGGTTGCGCTGAAGGCTGTGTAGCGGGGCTAGAACCAGTACGAAATCTCGTACGGTCCCTCCTCATCGCGGATAGTTTGGCAGGCTAGGCGCTGATCATCCTCAATGTCGTAGGTGCTGAGCACCTGGTTAGCCAGCATGTGCGTCTCCCCACCCTCGACCGTGCATTGGCAGGCACCGCACTCGCCCATATGGCAGGAATACGGGGCATCCACCCCGGCGTCAAGGAGTGCGTCAAGCAACACTTTGTCTTTCGGCCAGGCGAAATAATGAGTCTCGTCCTCAATGTCTACTGTGTGGTGTGTGGGATCGGGGTTGGTTGTGGTGCTGTTGGTGTCTGTGTGAACGGTATCGTTGTCGGCGGAGTCGCTCATAGGTCCAAATGTAGGACAAGGTGAGGGTGTTGTGCTAGGTGGGGTAAAATGATTCTCGAAAACGAACTTCAAGTATCGCGCAAAATAAAGGCGTCCATTAGGTGACAAATATCGATATTATGATAAGCATCAAAGTATAGTCGAAAAATCTGGTAGTGTGCATAAAAGTCATACAAAAGAGCTTGATTTATATTTTCGGGAAAAGCTGACGCGATTTTCCTGACACGCCCCATCACTAGCAAATTCTTCTACTGTTTTAGAGTTAAGAAAACCATATAAAAAGCCTCGCGTTATTGAAACTAGCTTGATCCAACGACGACGCTGTCATCGCTTTGGCTGGGTTTATCAAAGAACATCGCTACCACTCATGCCATCCCTATACTGGTTGCAGGCTATTCCGACAGCGCACACTAGAGGTGATTAGTGTGTTGCGGAAATTCTTTGTCTGAACTTTACCCGGAATCAAGTTCGAGGAAAACTAAGGTTGCTTTTCCTGCTTGCAGCTTTTGACGGTTAATGGCATACTCGGCGGTGTATTCACATTTTGGCAGGAAAGGAGTAGGAAATGAGCCAACGCAAAATTGCTATTTTGTCAATATGTGCAGCATGGTTCGCTGTCCTGTGTGTCATCTTGCTGGGATTTATTATCGGCAAACATCTGGTGGTGCTTATCGTTTTTAGTGCCATCAGCGCGTTTTTTGTTACCCTGACGTGGACTATAAGGCTCAGAGATTCGTCGGTGTCGTGAGCGGATTACTCATTCATTGGTGGTTCTAGTGCTTCAACGCAACCAGACCCAGCAACCACCTGAAGCGCCTGTTCAAGAATTTGGGTGTCTTCCATGGTTTCTATGCGCGTGATTCGTCCCCACCTCGCGTTCATGAATTGGAATGCAGTGTTGCTGTATAACTCCCCATTAGGCAGGTCGCCGCTCACTAAAGACCTAACTGCAACGCGCATATTCCACGGACACCCGCTGATCACAACCTCTTGAACGTCGAATCGAATACCAGGTAGTAGCCGGAAAACTTGCTCCCACCACAGCCTCACAGCGTCCTTGGAGGTTCTGCGTCCTCCCAATGCATGTGTCCCATGGAAGACATAGACAAATGGGTCGGCAAGGGTGTCAAGCATTGGCTGGACGTTGCCCTGGTTAATCTCACGGAATGTGCGTTTAATTTTTCTCTGCACGATCGTTGCATACAGCATCCCTTTTACACCTCCATATCCAGGGCCTTTATTACTGGTCCGGTGAGTTCTGGCATGCGGGAGTGTGGGACGCCGTCGATAGTGATCAGGTGTCCGAGCGTGGCGTTGTCGGGGCGGACTATGCGGTCGGCAGTGGAGACGATGGAGACAACCTCAACCCCGTCGGGGATGGTTGCCTCGTGGAAGCCTTTGCCGCGAAGATAGGCGCCGCAGGCCCGCCGATGGCGGCGGCAATGGGATCGAGCCACGCAGGGTAGTTGACGTTGATGCCTTTGAAGGATGCCCCGAGGCCGACGATGCGCCGTATACGCGGTTGGAATTCGGGGAGGTGGGCGAGGCGTAATCCGAGCAGTCCGCCTTGGGAGTGCCCGACAATGTCGAAGCGTTCGCTGGGTATGGTGCGTGCGAAGTCGGCGATCTGGTTCAGTGAGTCGTCGAGCCGGTCTGTGCCGCGGTGCCCGAATTCGAACCCGAGGGCAGGGGTGCCACGTTGTTGGAGTGCGCGGGCGGTGGGGCCGAAGTTGCCGGGCGAGCCTAAGTATCCGTGGAGCAGGAGCACCGGGACGTCGTCACGCGTGACAGGAAGGGGAGTGGGAAGGGTGCCTCTGCGCGGGAGGTAGAGGACGAGGGGTTTCATTGCAGTGGCCTTAGTTGTTCGATGGTAGAAATGACGAGTTCGCGGACGCGGCGGTCGCGGGGCATGTCTTCGTGGAGGATCACGGTGAGGGGGTAGTAGTCCTGGATCCAACTGTTGTCCACGCCGGGGCCGTCGAGGAAGCCGGACTCGGCGGGGGAGACGGTGGTGTCGGTGCGGGTGGCCAGGCAGGTGTATCCGGGGCCGGGCACGGTGTCGCCGTCGGCGTTGAGGTCGGTGAGGAAGTCGCTGCCGACGATTTGCTGCATGCCTGCTGGCCCGAAGTAGTTGTTGATCATGCGGATCATGAAGTCGGCGCTGCGTTCCGAATTGACCAGCACGTTGAGCATGCCGCCGAGGCTGGTGCCGTGGTGCGGGCTGGACAGGCTGATCAGGTGCTTGACTTTCGACGCCCCTCCCAGCCGTTTGATCAGGTACCGCGCGAGCACTCCGCCCTGGCTGTGTCCGACAATAATGACCTTTTCCGCGCCGGTAGCGTGGAGCACCTGGTTGATGTAGGCGAGTACTTGCTCGGCGGAGTCTTCAATGGGGTTGGTGGCGCGGTTGCCGTAGGTGGGAATAAACACCGCCCACCCAAGCTCGCGCAGTTCACGCGCCAGTTCCATGTAATCCCCCGTGCTTGCCGACGTCCCGTGCACGAGCACCACAGGGCCACGGCCGCTGTGCGCTTGGGGCTGCGCGCCAGTCGTCTTCCACCCACCCCCGGGTGGGAACGCGTGCCCCAAGCGGCTTGCTCATTCTTCCTTCTTAATAGGCGTACCCCGCTTCATTGGTGTCCATGATCGCGCGCAGTTTTTCAGCTGCTTCGTCCATCAGGGCGGGGTCGGTTTCGTCGGCTTTGATGACTTTAGAGAAATCATAGTCGGCCATGGTGTTGGTCGGGAAGACGTGGATATGGGCGTGTGGCACATCGAACCCTGCGATGACGTATCCGGCGCGTTCAGCGTCGAATGCTTCCATGACTGCACGTCCGATACTTTGTGCGACTTCGTTGACTTCGCACCACACGTTAGGGGCCAGATCGGTCCACTTGTCCACTTCCTCAACGGGCACGATGAGGGTGTGTCCATAGGCGAGTGGTTCGATAGTCTAGGAATGCGGCGACAGTGTCGTCGCGGTAAATGAAGCGCCCAGGGAGCTCTCCATTGATGATTTTGGTAAATACGCTGCTCATACAATTAAATCTAGTCCCTTAATAGGCAAAAAGCGTAACCGTCACCCAAAAGTAGCGAAAGTGCAACCGAAGCGTTATCGCGTTGTTATAGGATCGTGATTTATATGTCTGATGAGTTATCTTTCTGAGCGTTTCTGACTCTTGTATGTTATCCAAAACAATACTATTTTTGCAGGTCTTGGGCATTTTCGGGCGTGTTTCTGGAGTTAATTAATGTTGCTTTGAGTGGTTATTGTGACTTATGTGATTTACTTATGTAGAGTTATCCTGTGAGGTTTTTGGGGTATTTATAAACTAAAGTGAATTATGAAGAGTCAGCAATAGTGCTGCCACGGTGGTGACTGCTACAGGTGCCGTGTGCAACTTTCGGACGCGATTATGATCGAATCGTTCATTTTGAATGGCTAAAATAAGGAGCAAAAATAGGGTATTAGTAGCATGAATGATCAATTAAGTCTCAACAGGCTAGATCGCTTTTATGTTCGACCGATAATGGGTGACATTTCGGGTATCAAACACCCACCGCACGCCTCCGTGCTGGGCGCTTAACGCCAGACGCTCCACCCCACCATGCATCCCAACCTTTACCTACAATATCCGCTCTCGTGCTCCCACTAGACCATCACATAAACTGGCAGCCATGCGCATTCTTGTTATCGGCTCGGGCGCCCGTGAACACGCCCTGCTCCTTGGACTCTCGCAGGACCCCGCTGTGTCAGACCTCCATGTTGTTCCCGGCAATGCGGGTATGGCTGACCTCGCCACCCTGCATAAGGGTACTGTCACTGACCCAGCCGAGATGACACAGCTCGCAACCTCGTTAGATGTAGACCTGGTTGTGATCGGCCCTGAGATTCCCCTTGTCGCGGGCGTGGCCGATGCGTTGCGTGAGAAGGGTATCAAGGTCTTTGGACCTAACAAGGATGCCGCCCGTATTGAGGGGTCTAAGGCGTTTGCCAAGGACGTGATGGCCGCCGCCGGTGTGAAAACAGCCCACGCCGAGGCGCTTTCCCCCGGTGCCTCCAACGACGATATTGAGGCCACCCTCGATCGTTTTGGCCCGACCTGGGTGGTCAAGGATGATGGTCTCGCCGGAGGTAAGGGTGTGGTGGTCACGCCAGATCGCGATGCCGCTCGTGCCCACATTGATGCTGTTCACGCCGCTGGCAACCCGGTGTTGTTGGAAACGTTCCTGGATGGTCCTGAGGTGTCGCTGTTCTGCCTGGTAGATGGGGAAACGGTGGTGCCGCTGCTTCCCGCACAGGATCATAAGCGCGTGGGCAACAATGACGAAGGTCCGAATACGGGCGGCATGGGTGCCTACACCCCGCTGCCATGGCTTCCCGAGTATGGGGTGCAGCGCATCGTTGATGAGGTATGCGTCCCTGTTGCCAAGGAAATGGTCGCCCGCGGCTGTTCTTACTCGGGTCTGCTGTATGCCGGTTTAGCCTGGGGGCAGGACGGCCCTGCTGTGGTGGAGTTCAATTGTCGTTTCGGCGACCCAGAGACCCAGGCGGTGCTCGCGCTGCTGAAAACCCCACTCGGCCAGTTGTTGGCGTCTGTTGCGGAGGGCACCTTGGCTGAGCAGCCGCCTTTGGAGTGGGAGGATGGTTACGCACTGACGGTGGTGTTGGCCGCCCAGAACTACCCCGATTCCCCCCGCACTGGCGATGTGATCACGGGTGCCGAGAACCCCGCAGTTCTCCATGCCGGTACCGCACGCAACGCCAACGGTGAATTGGTGTCGGCAGGCGGCCGTGTGCTCAATGTTATTGGTACTGGCCCCACGCTTACCGACGCCCGCGATGCCGCCTACGCGGTCCTCGGCACCATCTCTCTCGACGGCAGCCACTACCGCTCCGACATTGCCCTGCCCGCTGTCGAAGGTCGAATCTCGGTATAACCATGAACGCACAACCCAGCCAGCGTAGCCACGTCGACCCCTTCCGGGTGATGCAGATCCTCGGCCAAACCGACGAAAAATCCCTGGTGCTGTGCGTCGGCCAACCCTCCTCTGGTGCCCCTACCCCCGTTATCCGCCGGGTACAGCAGGCACTTATCGACGCCCCGTTGGGTTACACTCCCACGCTGGGCACCGACGAGCTGCGCGCCACCATCGCGGATTGGCACAATGCCACCTATGGCGTGACTACTCGCCCCGAGAACGTGGTGATCACCACCGGCTCCTCCGGCGGTTTCGTGGCGCTGTTCTTGGCGGCGCTTGATCATGGGGACACCATCGCTATGTCACGGCCTGGTTACCCTGCCTATCGCAACACCCTCCAAGCACTCGGCGCGCAGATCGTGGACCTACCCTGCGGACCCGATACTCGTTTCCAGCCCACAGCCCGCATGCTTGCAGAGCTGGACACGGTACCCAAGGCGGTGATCGTCACCAGCCCCGACAATCCTTCCGGCACTATCATCGACCCCGATGAACTCCGCGCTATCGCTGAGTGGTGTGACGCCAACGGCTGCCTGCTCATTTCCGACGAAATCTACCACGGCATCACCTACGGCAGAACCTGTGCCACCGCGAGGTGCTACTCCGACCAGGCTGTTGTTGTGGGTTCACTCTCCAAGTTCTTCTGCATGACAGGGTGGCGGCTGGGTTGGCTCATTGTCCCTGATCACCTCGTCGAGCCCCTGGAAAACCTGCAGGCTAACCTGGCGCTGTGCCCGCCCGCAGTCTCCCAAGTCGGGGCAGTCGAAGCTTTCAGTGAGGAGGCCCGCCAGGAACTCGCGCAGCGTGTGGAACACTACGCGGCTGCCCGTGATGTGCTGCTAGAAAAACTGCCCTTCACCAGGTTCGCCCCACCCGACGGTGGCTTCTATCTATACATCGACATTTCCGAGTACACCGACGACTCAGAACAGTGGTGTCGCGACCTGCTCCGGGAAACCGGCGTGGCCGTCGCGCCGGGTGTGGATTTTGATCCCATTGATGGGCACCGCTACATACGCATCAGTTTTTGCGTGGATGTGGATGTGATTGAACAAGCATGTCAACGCATCACAGAGTTTTTGCGCGCGCAATAAATAAATCGATTTTATGAGGGGAACGTTGAGCGCTTCAAAGGACTAACTAGCGCGGCGACCACTCGGCTCATCGCCGAGTTTTGCAATCGCGGCGGCGCTGGTCGCCGCTGCAGCATCGAGCCATGTGGGGATGTCAGAACCAATGTGGGGACGCACCAGCCCATAGGGACATTGCCGGGTGGCCAGTGTCAGTAGTTCAAGGTGATGGTTGGAGGGCGTGTCAAAACGCCGGATCGCAAGCTCTGAGAGCGCTTGGGTGGCGGAGTCGTTGATGTGCGCGACGTCGCTACGCAAATTATCAGGGCCATCATTGGCGAGCCTGGTTTGGCGAAACAGTGTCATCGCAAGTGCGTCCTGTGGGTTGTCGCGGCAAAACGTCACCACGTGCACCGCCGCCGATTGGATGGCGGTGTCCGGGTCGGGGAGGGTATAGGCGGTGATTAAACCAACATGAAAACGCTTAATTGAGCGGATCCAGAGCGTAGCTAGCAGCTCCTCACGTGAAGCAAAGCGATGATAAATCGATCCGGTTGGTCCACCGATTTCCTGAGCAATGTCAGACATGGTGAGATTCTTCCCGCGTAACGCGAGAGTACGGGCGGTGCCGTCTAAAATATCATCGGAACTAAAACGCACTGGTCTAGCCATGCTTTCATATCATAGTTACGCTTGGAAACATGACATTTAGAACTAAAAATTTAAAAAATGTTGCCGCATGGTTGTGTTTAGCCTGCGTCCTGCCGTCAATGATCTGGCGCATTGCAATGATTAGTGGCGTGAACACGGGTTTTGCGTTCGCAGACATGTATCAAGACGGCCCAAATCTCCGTTATGTGCTCACTTTGGAAGCGCTGCAATTAATTGGTGGCCTACTCAGTATGGGGTTAACCATTGATTGGACAATGTGGCTTCCACGGTGGGTTCCACTCACTCTGGGGGCACTCGGAAACGCTGTTTTGTACCTGATTCTGGGGCCACTCCTTGTCCGTTTTTCTGCTTCTTGGCTTGGGCTGAGTGATAACCCCACCCCCGCTGACGGCATGAGTGGGCTACACCTGTTCTGGCTTATCATCGCTTACGTACCGCTGTTCTTCTGGCCGGTGTGCTTGAGCGTGGCGCTCTATACCTATTACAAGCGTGCCGGGAACCCCACCCGCGCCTAAAATGCCATGCGATAATGGGCGACGTGGCTGAAAAGAAGAAAATCGCAAACGTACTGTCCAATCGCTATGCCTCGGCAGAGTTGACGGAGCTGTGGAGTCCTGAGGCGAAAATCATCATGGAGCGCCAGTTGTGGATTGCCGTGATGAAAGCCCAAAAGGATCTCGGGGTGGATATTCCTGTGGAGGCAATCACTGCCTACGAGAACGTGATCGACCACGTGGATCTGGCGTCTATCGCAGAGCGGGAGCGGGTGACCCGCCATGACGTGAAAGCCCGCATCGAGGAGTTCAACGCCCTGGCTGGCTACGAGCACATTCACAAGGGCATGACCAGCCGCGATCTCACGGAGAATGTGGAGCAACTGCAGGTGTGCCGTTCGCTGGAGTTGGTGCGCGATAAGGCCGTGGCCGTGGTGGCGCGAATAGGGGCGCGCGCGGGGGAGTACCAATCCTTGGTGATGGCTGGCAGGTCTCATAACGTGGCAGCGCAGGCCACGACGCTGGGCAAACGTTTCGCGTCTGCCGCTGATGAGATGCTGGTGGCCATCGAACGTGTGGAGGAGCTGCTGCGCAGGTACCCGCTGCGCGGGATTAAAGGCCCGATGGGGACGGCCCAGGACATGCTGGATTTGATGGGCGGTGATGAAAACAAGCTGGCCTCGTTTAGAGACACGTGTGGCTGATCATCTTGGTTTCCGTCGCGTGTTTGACTCGGTGGGGCAGGTGTATCCGCGGTCGTTGGATTTTGATGTGGTTTCGGCACTGGTGGAGTTGGGCGCGGGGCCGTCGTCACTGGCCACGACGATTCGTCTGATGGCGGGCAATGAGGTTGTCACGGAGGGCTTCAAAGAGGGGCAGGTGGGTTCGTCGGCCATGCCGCACAAGATGAATGCCCGCTCGTGTGAGCGCGTGGGTGGTATGCAGATTCTGCTGCGCGGTTACCTCACGATGGTCGCTGATCTTGCTGGTCAGCAGTGGAATGAGGGTGATGTGTTTTGTTCGGTGGTGCGTCGCGTGGCGCTGCCGGACGCGTTTTTCACCATTGACGGCATGTGCGAGACGTTCCTGACGGTGCTAGATGAGTTCGGTGCGTTCCCGGCAATGATCGAGCGTGAATTGGAGCGCTACCTGCCATTTTTGGCCACAACCAGGATTTTGATGGCGGCGGTGCGCGCCGGTGTGGGCAGGGAAACTGCACACGAGGCCATTAAGGAGAATGCTGTTGCGGTGGCGTTGAATATGCGGGAAAACGGCGCGGAGCAGGATTTGATTCAACGCTTGGCTGACGATGACCGTATTCCACTCACCCTGGAGCAGCTGCAGGATGCATTGGCGGACCGTAGCGTCTTCATCGGTGCTGCGGAAAGCCAGGTGGCGCGGGTACTTGCGCGCGTGAACGATGTTGTGTCCCGCCATCCAGAGGCCGCTGCCTACAAGCCCGGCGAGATCCTTTAACGACGCTTTTCGACGTCCCGCTACCCTCATTTGTGCCCATCTTTGGCATGTTTAAAGGTGGGCTTTGGCACATCGCAAGGTGTCGCATGGCATTGGGTACTACACGGGGCTAAAGTGTTTACTCATGCGTCCTGAATTGTCCTCGTACAACCACTCGCAGCAGGTAAGGTTCGCGAGATTTACGAGATCGACGACGACAACCTTCTTATGGTTGTTTCTGATCGAATTTCTGCATATGACCACGTCCTTGACACGGAGATCCCTGATAAGGGGCGCGTGCTCACCGCGATGACCGTCTTCTTTTTCGCTAACATCGACTTCCCCAATCACCTCGCCGGTCCGGTAGACGATCCGCGTATCCCCGAAGAGGTTCTTGGTCGGGCGCTTGTGTGTAAAAAACTAGACATGATCCCCTTTGAGTGCGTGGCGCGTGGTTACCTCACCGGCTCGGGGCTTGCCGAGTATCAGGAAACCGGAACCGTCTGTGGCATTCCGCTACCTGCGGGTCTGCGTGAATCGTCGAAGCTGCCCGAGCCTATTTTCACTCCCGCGACGAAAGCGGAGTTGGGTGACCATGATGAAAACGTGCCGTTTGAAGCGGTCGTCGAAAAGCTGGGTGAGGCGCGGGCGAATGAACTGCGCGAGGCCACGCTGAGTATTTATAAGCAGGCGGCGGCCCTTGCGGAAGAACACGGGCTGATCTTGGCTGACACAAAGCTGGAGTTCGGTATCGATGCGGATGGCAAGCTTGTGCTGGCCGATGAAGTGCTCACGCCTGATTCCTCACGCTACTGGCCCAGCAGCGACTATGTGGAGGGGAAGACGCAGCCGAGCTTTGATAAGCAGTATGTGCGCAACTGGCTGAACTGTCCTAAAGCCGGATGGGATCGTAATGGCATGGCGCCTCCGCCGAGTCTTCCTGGTTCAGTGGTGGAGGCGACCCGCGAGCGTTACATTGAGGCGTACGAGCGTATTTCTGGTAAGAAATTCACCACGTGGATTGGGTCCTGCGCTTAGCTGAGCTAAGAAAACTCATATATATTTTAGGCCAGGCTTGCCTAAAATATATGGCTGCATCTAAGCTTCATTCTCAGATGTGAAGTGCATCATTGAGAGGAGCCTTAAGGTGAAAAGTTACACAAAGATGGTGGCGGGTGTCGTCGTTGCTGCCTGCACCATCTTCGTTAGCGCATGCGGCGGGGGAACAACGTCGAACGGCGAGGGTGGCAGCAGCGCAAGCGGTAACGCCGCCAACAATGCGGCGTTAACAGTCACGGATGTGCAAGGACGCGAAGTAAGCTTTGATAAGCAACCAGAACGCATCATCCTGGCAGAAGGACGCGGGGTATTCGCAACCTCAATTCTGGACAAAGACAAGCCCTTCGACAAAGTCGTTGCCAGGGGATCGGACCTGAAAACAGCCGCACCATCCTTCTACGAGGAATTGGAAAAAGCTGTTCCAGAGACCAAAGACATCCCAGAAATTGGCAATATGGCTAAGGGGGACGTGACTGTAGAAAATCTCCTGTCCTACAACCCGGACGTCGTGATCATGACTGCCGACCACTATAAAGCCTCTGAAACCAATGGTATGCTCACCAAAATGGATGATGCCGGGATTAAGTACGTAGTCACCGACTTCCGTCAGCATCCGCTCACCAACACCACCAAGTCCATTGAGCTGCTGGGAAAGATCTTTGATAAGGAAGACAAGGCGGAAGCCTTCAACAAGGACTGGACCGATACAGTAGATCGCGTCAAAGAAACCGCAGCGAAAGCTGACAAGAAGCCCAAGACGTTCCTCTGGCGCGCTGCGGGCTGGAATGACTGCTGTGCCACGGTCAAAGAAAGCAACCTTGGCGAGCTGGTCAACGTGGCTGGTGGCGACAATATGGGCGATCATATCCTCGACTCGGAATCCGGTGACATCACACCCGAAAAAGTCATTGCTGAGCAGCCTGAGAAGATCATTGCCACCGGTGGATCGTGGGTAGTTAAGCCCGACAAACATCCAGGTCCCCTACGTGACTCTCGGATACAAGGCCAACGAAGAGCAGGCTAAGCAAACCCTTGAGGGTCTCACCGCAACGCCAGGTTTCGACCAGCTGGACGCTCCCAAGAACAAGGAAATGTACGGTGTGTGGCACCAGTTCTATGATTCCCCGTTCAACTTCCTTGCACTGGAGCAGTTCGGTGTGTGGTTGCAGCCTGATCTGTTCAAAGACGTGGACGTGACCAAGCACTACCAAGAAGCGCACGAAAAGTACCTTCCGTTCCCCAACTCTGGAGTACTCTTTGTCAGCCAAAACGGCTAATCCGGTGGAAGCGCACACTCCACATGTTACGGCGGACACCCTTGTCGCTGATCACCGCGCTCTGGTGGTCCGCCGCCTGTTGATTATTGCGGTGCTGATCTTCTGCGCACTTGTCGCTTTTATCGTCAGCACCGTTGTCGGGCCAGTCAACATCAGCGTTGGTGACGTCATCGTTGGTATTTTCCGGCCCGAGACCCTGGACCGGCAGTCGTATACCGTGATCTGGAAGCTCCGTCTTCCCATGTCCGTCATGGCGTTGCTTGTGGGCATGGCGTTGAGTGTGGCTGGGGCGCAGATGCAGACGATTCTGGGCAATCCCCTCGCCGAACCATTCACGCTGGGTATTTCGGCGGCGGCAGCGTTTGGCGGGGCGTCGTCAATCGTCTTCGGCCTGATTTTCCTTCCCAACGCGCAGCTCAATATTGCCCTGATCGCCTGGTTCGCGGCCATGACTGCCTCACTGGTGATTGTTCTTGCGTCGTTGTTTCGCGGAGCGAGCGCCGAAACGATGATTCTGCTCGGCATCGGGCTCGTCTTCCTGTTCCAAGCATTGCTCGCGCTGATTCAATACAAGGCATCAACTGAGGCACTACAGCAGATTGTCTTTTGGATTCTCGGGTCCCTCACTCGTGCATCCTGGATTGGAAACGGCATCCTTGCAGTCGTGCTGGTCTGCTGTCTCCCCATCTTCATGGGGCTATCCTGGCAGCTCACGGCGCTAAGGCTTGGCGACGCCCGAGCACGCGCCATGGGCGTCAACGTCACCCGCCTCCGGGTCATCGTGCTCATTGTTGTGTCTCTACTGGCCGCAACATCCGTTGCTTTCAGCGGCATCATCGGATTTGTGGGGCTTGTGGGTCCGCATGTGGCACGCATGCTCGTTGGGGAAGACCAACGCTACTTCATCCCAGCGTCCCTTGCATCCGGCGCGCTCATGATGTCTACGGCGCATGCAGTCAGCCTTATCATCACACCGGGGTTGGCCATACCCATCGGGATTGTCACCTCCCTTGTTGGTGTTCCATTCTTCATATTTATCATCATGACCAGGAAGCGAGCACTCTGGTGAAACCCGTCGTTGTTACAGTCTCCGACCTCGACGTGGGGTATGGGAGGGGGGCATCCATCCTCACCAACTTCACCCCCAAGCCCTTCACCGGCGGACACGTCATCGGTCTACTCGGACCCAATGCCTGCGGTAAGTCGACCTTCATCACCACCCTTGCTGGGGTTAACAAACCACGCGCGGGAACCATCGCCGCGGACATTGATGGGCAGGAATACACAGGACGGAAACTGCGTGATCACATTGGTTACGTCCCCCAGGATCTACCCGTCGCTGCAGCACTTACTGCCTTTGAGACGGTGCTCATTGCCGCGCGTCGGGCGCGTAATGTGCACACCGTGTCAGAAAAACCGGCAGCCATGGCGGCTCGCACTATGGAGGCGCTGCAGATAGGGCACCTAGCGCACTCGTACCTCGGGGAGCTATCCGGTGGGCAACGCCAACTCGTGGCGGTGGCCCAGATGATGGTGGTGGAGCCTCATGTGATGTTGCTTGATGAGCCTACGTCCGCACTGGACTTGCATCACCAGCTTTTCCTGCTGGAAACCATTCGAAACCGTGCCGAAAGCACTGGAGCCGTTGCCCTCGTGGCTATCCACGACATCAATCTTGCCGCGCGATTCTGCTCTGAACTCATGGTGATGAAGCGCGGCGGCATTGTCGCCCAGGGGTCGCCGAAGGACGTGCTGGACGCGGACCTTATCCATGAGGTCTATAAAGTACACGCCGACATTCTGGACCATGATGGAGTTCCAGTGGTGTCGGCGGTGGAATAATCAATGAAACCAGGGAAGACTACTGTGCGCTGTCTTCCTTGGTAAAGATCCCCCGGATGGTCGTAGGCAGATTCTTGATCTGTGCCATGAGTGCCTGTCGGCGTTCCTGGCTGGACACGGCGTGAATGGCGATCGGGGCAACAGAGATCAGGATGATCACAATTGAGATGATTTCGATGTTGAAGCCCATCTCGTGCAGCTTCTGGCCGATGTAGTATCCGGCGTAGCTGAACGTGGCCGTCCAGAGGAAACCACCAATGAGGTTGTAGACAAAGAACGTGCGGTAATGCATGGTGCTCACACCAGCAATGATCGGGGTGAAGGTGCGCACGACCGGCACGAAGCGGGCCAGCACAATGGCCTTTGATCCGTGCTTTTCAAAGAACTGCTCCGCCTGCACCAGATATTGCTGTTTGAACAGTCTGGAATTGGGGCGTTCGAACAGTTTCCGGCCCACCCGTTTGCCAAAGCTGTAGCCGACGTTATCGCCCGCCACTGCGGCGATGAAAAGGAGCAGGGCAAAAAGGTGGATATTGATTTTGAAAATGCCCTGTTGGGTTAGGGAAGCCCGACATGAACAAGAGGCTGTCGCCCGGCAAAAAAAGAACCCGACGAGCAGCCCGGATTCGGCAAAAAAATTACAGCGATCACGGCTACGATACCCAGGTGGATAATGTACTCCGTCAAGGCTTCCATCATAGTAGTTTTTTTCCTTTACAAAACGGGGTTGGGCAGCATCAACTGCCAGCTTTGTAGAGTGTACCCAACTTCCCTGAACGTGACACTAAAAAACTGGCAATAGTGCAGCGCCCCACGTTAGGGTGGCAGGTGTGGCACCACACGCGTGACGACGCCGCGTCAATGTTGAAGGGATCCACCATGCAGAAAGATGTTTTTTCCTGGGTGATGGTGATGCTGATTGCCGTTTCGTTGGGAGCGGCGCGATGCGCGGCGTCGATAAGCATTCGCAGCGGTGATGCTGTGCCTATGGTGGGCGGTGCTGCCTGCGTGGGTGCACTGACGGCGTTGTTGTATGCGGTTGGTCGGACATATGGAATGCGCATGCGGGTATCGCACTTCCTGGCAGGGAGGTGGCGCATATACGTGGTGTCGTTGTTGGCACTTGGCTGTTACATGTTGCCGTGTTCTGCGGTGGAGAATTCCTCGGCACTGGAGTGGGGCGTTGATGCGGCGGTGCTGTTGGTGTGCGCGGGATTGGTGGCCATGGCGTTGAAAAGGCTATGGCGTGCGTAACACGTACGCACGCCAGCTGACAAGGTTCTAGCTTGGCTGACCGACACTTCCATCGGAAGCCATGGCATCGGCCTGTTCCTTGAAACGGGCGGTGGCTTTTTCAACGTCAAGCCTGGTGAGTAAGAGAAGGATGATCACGTTGGCCCCGAGCGTGAGCCATACGTACATGACGTAGAGCATCTGGATAGCCGAGTCTGGCTGCACCTCCATGTTGGCGTGGTAGCCGCTCATTTGGAGGAGCCAGCCGGATGCAGCGGTGCCCAGGCCGCTACCGATTTTCACACCCAGCGAGGTGCAGGAGAATAACAGTCCGTCGATGCGTTTGCCGGTGCGCAACCACGTGTATTCCGATGCCTCTGCGATCAGGGCGTTGAGTGTGCCCTGCAACGGACTCATGCCCAGGGAAGCGATGGCGGAGAACGCCAGCATCAGCGGCACATTCTGCATGTAGGCGGCCACCAGCACTCCGAGTCGCCCGGCGACGGCAATGATGTAGCCCAGGATGTTGATGCGATACATGCCCCCGTATTTGCTCACAATGTAGGGCGTGATCATGAGTCCGATGACGAGCGGGACGTTGATGGCCCAGGCGAAGGTGCCCAGGAGGCGTTCGTCACCGAGGACGTACTTCATGAAGAAGATACCCATGTTGAGCATGGCCGTGAAGATTTGCGTGAGCAGGAAGATCACCAAAATAATCAGGTAGTACTTGTTGGAGAAGAGGATTCTGGCCGATTCCAGTAGCGGCAGCTTGTCTTCCTCAGGGCCGTTGTTTTCGCCTTCCAGCTCCTCCGGTGAGAGTTCCTTCACCGAGTACACAGACAGGGTGTTAATTGCCAGGCCGATGAGTGCGTAGACGATGGCCATGTTCCGCCAGCCTCCAGCCCCGCCGCCGAACAGCATGACACCGCCCACGGTGAAGGTTTGGATAAGCATGTTCGTGGTGAAGGCGAACATGAAGCGGATGGACCCCATCTGCACGCGCTCGTCCTTGTTGCGGGTGATCAGCGCCGTTAGCGAGGAGTAAGCGATATTGTTGGCTGTGAAGAAGACGGCGTTGAGCAGGGTGTAAGCGATGAAGAACCATGTGTACTTGGCAAAATCACCGAGGCTCGGGGGTATGGCGAAGATGGCGACGAGTAACACTGCGCACCCTACATAGGCCCACAGCATCCACGGCCGGGCCTTACCCATGCGTGTATTCGTGCGGTCCAGCAGGGTACCGAAGATCATGTCTGAGATACCGTCGAACACTTTCGACAACATCATGAGCGTGCCGACGACACCCGGGTTCAGTCCTGCCGTATCCGCCAGATAGATCATGACGAAGGCGGACAAGAGCGCGTAAACGACATTGCCGGCCACATCGCCCGAGCCGTAGCCCACCTTGTTGTACCACTTGAGATATTTTTCTGGCTGGCCGCCTCTAGTCCCATCCCAGCGGATGAACTGCTGGGATTGCTGGCGGCCATATCGTTGCTCATGGTTCTCACCTCGTTCTGAATACTGGTGTGATGAAAGGATTGTGATTAGAAAGTGGTGAGCAGGAGGTGGAGGTCCATTTCCAGCTCGTGGTTTTTCACTTGGTATTTGGGCCGAAGTGTTGGCCCGCAGCTGTTCGATCCAATGCCCGCCATGGCCGCGTCGAGGCACAAGACCGTGCTTCCCGACGGTGTCAGGTCCGTGTTGCGTTTTTGTGCAACAAGTTCTTCCTGCGTGTATTGGGAGGCGTTGAAGGAGAAGGGGCAGAGTGCCAAGGCAGTGAGGCTTCGGTCGCTGTCTGAGATAGTGACTTCGTTGCAGTCGGCGTGGCTGCCGTTTTCCTGCGGACGGATGTAATCCTGATGAAGATCAGCGACGGTGGCGTTGAAAGTCCCGTGGTAGCTGGCGCGATGCTTGTCCACATAGCTTTCCTGCGGACCCATGCCGCAGTAATCCACCTGATTCATGGACTCGGGAAGGAACAAGCGCAGTCCGAGGCGTGGAAGGCTGGGGAATCCGAGAGTTCGTTGTAACCGTAGGTTCAGGCTGAGTACATCGCTATCGGTAATGGTCCAGGTGAGTTGTCCACGCAGCACAGGCTGGACCGTCGGCGCCACCACAGCCACCTCTGCGCTGATGGTCACATGCCCAGGTTCCTCACTGACATCAACAGCGTAGGCACGGGCCGTGGCCTGATGGTAGTGAGCGCGTTCCCACTCCAGGCGTATGTGGCGATCATTGTCGGTGGGGGCGCGCCAGATATTCAACTCAGCCGGACGGTCCAGAAACTCACTGCCGCGATGCACCAGGCTCACAGGAAGTCCCGGTTCGTACATCGAAGCTACAGTGCAGGTCGCGCGTATCGACGTCGATTCGGGTTGCGGTTCGGGAAACCGACAACGGTTGGTTACCTACCGGACGGTGTGCGAGTTCTACGGCCCGCTGGTGGCGGGCGTCACTGTTATGCAGTGGAACTTCATCAAAACCGAGGATATGCCCAGCGGTAAGTAGCGGCTCGGGGCGTGCAAGGCGATACGTGACCAGAAGATGACAGCGCCCGGATTCTGGAATACGTGGCTCGCAGCGCAGCGTGGTTGTTGCGTGTGGCGGCACAGGTTCATTCAGATCAAGATCTCCGTGCTCAACGATTGCACCGTCGCGCCGGACCTCATAGGAGATGCTGAGGTACTGGGACAGATCCGTATGGTCAAGTTCATTGACGATGGTGAGCAGGCCCTTGTCCTGGTCGTATGCGACGACGCGGGCGGGGCGTTGAACATTCTTAAGTTCGGCGAGGCCGGAATGCGGGATGCGGTCCGGTGAAACCAGTCCATCAACACAGAAGTTGCCATCGTGGATCTGTTCGTCGTGGTCGCCGCCGTAGAGATAGATGGGACGGCCGTCCTCGCTGGTTCCGGCGGTTACTGCGTGATCGCACCACTCCCACACGAAACCACCGCACATACGCTTATCCGCACGGATGATCTCCCAGTAATCTTCAAGGTCACCGGGGCTAGTGCCCATTGCATGGCAGTATTCCACGAGGATGAAGGGCTTATCCGGGTCGGAATCCAGGTACTCCCGAATCTCCTCAATGGCGGGGTACATGCGGCTGTACAGATCGATGCAGGAGTAGTCGTAACGACGCTTAGAATCCCGGTAGTAGGAGCTTTCGTAGTGAGTCAGTCGTGTGGGGTCGAAACTCTTGGTCCACGACAATGCCGTCTCAAGGGTGCAACCATAGGCGCACTCATTACCGGCCGACCAGGAAATAATGCTGGGGCGATTCTTCTCCCGGTGAACACACAACTGCATGCGATCCACAGTGGCCTCGGTCCATTTGGGATTATCGGCGATAGGTTCGTTCCAATGCTCGACCTGGTTATCCCAGGATGCATCGGCAAGGAACTGGGTTTGCGTGCCGTGGCTCTCATTGTCCGCCTCGGACATGACATAGAAAGCCATACTCGTCGCACAGCTGGTAGAAGCGCGGATCGTTCGGGTAGTGGGAACTACGCACCGCGTTGATGTTGTGTTCCTTCATCAACCGCAGGTCACGCTGCATGTGCTCCAGATCAACCACGGGGCCAGTGACAGGGTCCGAATCGTGCCTGTTGACGCCCCGTAAGGTGAGGGGGTTGCCATTAAGACACACCTCAGTGTCTTTTACAGCAACATCGCGGATGCCCACCCGGTCAGTGATCACCTCGTCGGGCGTGACAATAGCCAGCTGGTAGAGATAAGGATCTTCGGCGTTCCACAGGTGAGGATTGGTCACGGTGAGCTGGGCGTGGTGCGTGTAGTCAGCATCGGCGTCGATAAGCTCCATAGTGCTGGTGGTCACCAGATGCCCATCGGAGTCGTAGAGTTCCACAGTGGTGGGGACGGTGCCGCCACGATAGTTGCCTCGAATATCAACAATGGCAGTGTCCGACGTGAATGATGTTGTGGTGACATAGTCGAAAAACATGGCGGCCGGGCGGTCCACGAGGTACACGTCGCGGAAAATGCCGCTGGTGCGGAACTTATCCTGATCCTCCAGGTACGTGCCGTCGCACCATTTCAACACCAGTACGGCAAGACGGTTCGCGCCGGGGTGAATGAAGTCGGTGACATCGAACTCAGCGGAGGCGTGGGAGACTTGGCTGTAGCCAATGTACGTGCCATTGAGCCACACATAGAAGCAGGAATCCACACCCTCGAACGTGAGATACGTGCTGGGTGCCTGGGGGTTCGGTGTATAGTCAAAATCCCGAATGTAGGCGCCGCAAGGGTTGTCCTGGGGAACATGCGGCGGATCGAGAGGGATAGGGTAGCGCACGTTAGTGTACTGGTGGTGGTCATAACCTAGGTGCTGCCAGGTGCTGGGCACCTCGATCATGCTGAAACCGTCTGGGGCTGAGGTTGTGGGGCCGTGATTCCAGAAAGGTTCGGTGAGCTCATAGATGCTGGGGAGGTATTTAAAAGCCCATGTCCCGTTGAGCAGGTGGAAGCGGTCGGAATCCTCTCGTTTCCATGCGGTGGAAAGTGGGTGGGAGGCGGGCATATAGTAGGCGCGAGGAGGCAGCGTGTGCTCGTGAAGGACACTGAGGTCGTCGAAATGTCGAGGAACGATCATTGTTCAGGCTCCCTGAGAGTTGGCGAGAACAGGGGTCACACGGCTGTACGACGTTGTAACAATAACGTTCTTACAGTAATAGGTATTTACTTTTTATTTAGTGTATTCTTGGCTAAATATCAATTTAGGCGCCTTTTAGGGGTGTTTGGGGGTAATATGATGACCTCTTTGTGGTGTAAAGCTATGAAAATTGTGAGAACGGGTGTATTGGCTGGCTGTGATTAGGTTCTAGGTGCTGTGACATGCGATGCAGCCAAGGACTACTGTTACTGCACAAGCTTGAGACTGTCCCAATCTATTCCTTCCAGAGTGGCTTCATCTACCGTGACGTGCTGGATTAAAGTACATACCACGTTACATAGCGAAACGAACGAGGGATAGGAATAAAAATGCTAAGTGTTAAAACATCAGTGCACAGGCTTATTGCATGTTGTAATGGGGGGATGTATCTGGGGGTGAATAATTATGGTAGTGATGTGTTTGGTTGATCAACATTGAGGGGTGATTGCTGTAGCGGTGACTGTGGCGGCAACATAGCCGGAAGTTGGGACATCGATAGCTGCGAGACACAACAACCCCATTTGCGAATGCGCAGCCTTCCCTCAGTACTTGGGCGTGCTTGAGGGACGCAACTTTCCAGAAGCCCTTGCGCTGTATTGCCCCCGGCGGGCAAGAGCCCCCTATGTAATAGAACAACGTGTGCCCACTGATGAAAAACAGTGGGCACACGTTGAGGGAACGTTGTGATTCCCTGAAATCTAGCGCTCGCTAGTAGCCAGGTTGAGACTACTCGGGCTTCTGGGGCTTGTGGGGCTTGTGAGGCTTCTGGACATCTGGGGTGTCTTTGTCTGCGTGTCGTGGCTGGCACCATGCCCGGGTAAATTTGCCAACAGGAGCATTCACAATGATCCCCCTGTTCTGCCAATTGCTGGTGCGCACAATTTTTGCGTCAATGCGCAAGGTCTGCGAAACCTTGACAACCGTTTTGCTCTTAATTCCGGTCCATGCGCAGAAATCTGCAGCGATTTTATCAGCTGAGACACCTTGTGATAGTGAATTGGTGTATTCTTGGGTGGCCCACTCATCTAGCCAAAATTGAATTCCCCACCATTTATATTCATATCCGCCATGCGAACCCGATGCCTTGTGCTTACCGGCTGCGGTCTCTACGGTTTGGTCATCGCTCTCGTTGTCGGTAACCTCCGTCTGGCCGCTCGCGATGTCTTCGTTGGTGTTGTTGATGATCTCCTGCACCTTCGAGACCTCTTGGGCGTTGTCAGACTTTAGGTTCTCCGGTGCGTTGAGGCGGAACTGATCTCCTTCTTGTGAAACGTACTGTGAGTACTTTTCAACCAGCTCCTGAGTTACTTCAACATCCTGCTTCGACGTGTTTTGCTGGGTTTCGCGCTGCGCACCCTGCTGTTGGGTCTGGCTTGGCGTGGTGCTTTCTGCATCGGGGGTTGCGTGTGCTGCCGAGATGGAAAGCAATGGCATCGAGGCTGCGAGCATAGCTGCAGCAATGTTCTTCTTCTTCAAGGTATATCCTCCCTGGATAATTATGATGTACCTTATGTCCCGGCCGTCGTGATCTTCGGCCCTGGGTTGCGTTGCAGATGTTTGTTTTTCGTCGAAAAAGTTCTGTTACCAAAACTCCTATCACAATGTAGGCGATGCGTTATTGCCATTTGGGCATAGCTCGATTTTTTTACATTATCGGGTTTAATGGTCAATGTTCGAACCGATTTTTTTAATCTGCCTTAATGTATGTACCCTCATGAGGGGGACGTTTTGTGCATGTATGAGAATTTTTTACCTTAACTACAGCGATGTACTTCATCCTGTTATCGATTTATGTATCACAACTCATATAAACCGGCGTTCATGTATTGTCCCTGGTTGTGCGTGTGGTCGCATACTTTCTGTGTTAATTTTCTGAACATGTCAAGAACTTGCTCTAGAATTATGTTAGCGAAGTTATGAAACTTAACGATATGCAAAGGTTTGTTTTATGCAACGCTTATGTTTTGGGTTGTCGTGATAATTGCTACTGGGTATTTATGTGTCCCGGGCTGCGGTAAATCAAATTGTGTACGTGTCACATATGACTATCGTTAATCGATTATCATTAGTCTTTTTACTTAATCAATTAACATTGCTCTTCAAGCTTTTGTGCGCAATACTGGCGGGCATGGATACGACACGAGTGACACGACAACATATCGCATCAAAGCGTCACATACGCGTCGCACGCGGCGTGGTTGCTGTGGCGCTGGCTGTGACTGCAACGTGGTCGGGAGTGGGGGTGTCGATAGCCGCAACTCCCTCGAATCTGCCGATCGAGCCGGTGGGATACAACGTTGTGGACGGCAAGCTTGATACCAACAACCCCATCGCGAATGCGGAGATTCAGAAGGATCCTGGTTATTCGAGCACCCAACCGTCGGGCCAGGCCAACGCACAAAGCCCTCTCGTTCCAAGGTGCAGAACCTGGCTGGGGCTGAGATGGGCGTCAATCATCTCCAGGAAGGGGCCCTCCCGAATGTGGTGATCGGCAATGATGATCGCAAGGAAGTCTCGGACACGAAGCAGACCCCGGCGCGCTGGGTGGGTAAGTTGCATGCCACCACGCAGAGTGGTGGGTCGTCGTATTGCACGGCGTCGTTAATCTCGAAGGACACCGTAATTACTGCCGGGCATTGTGTGGCCAAGGGGCAGTCGAAGTGGACCTTTGCGGCTGGTGAAAACAAGGGCCAGCAGCCCTACGGCACGGCTGCGGCTAAACAAATTTGGTACGACAAGAAGTACGGCGAGACCGGCCACGATTGGGCTGTGATCAAGCTGGATTCTGCGGTCGGGGAGAAGACGGGCTGGTTTGGTATGAATGTGCCGGATACGCAGAAGCTGGTGGATACGCAGGCGACGGTTATTGGTTATCCGGGGGATAAGGACAACGGTGCGCAGTGGGCGGACCGGAACAAGGTCGTGAAGGTGACGGACCGTCAGGTGGTGTACCAAACGGATACGTTTAACGGCCAGTCTGGTTCCTCGGTGATGGATGATAAGTCGATGATTTTTGCTATCCACACCGGCGGTAAGACAGGGGAGAACTACGGAACGATTCTCACCGGTGAGTTGTTTAACGTGTGCGCCAACGTTGCGGCGGCATCACCCGCAACCTAAGGCCCGCAACCTAAGGCCACTGTATAAGCCTGCGGGGAAGTGCACACTGTCCGGTACCATGGTGACCCATGACTGAAACCGACCGCACTGCTCCCCAAGCCTCAAGCACCAAAGGCACCAAAACACCCGACCACGCGAACGCATCATGGTCGGGTGTTCGTTGATGACTATGAGTGGCTCCGAGACAAGGAGGCTGCGGAGACCATCGCCTACCTTGAGGCCGAGAACGCCTACACCGATGAGGTGACCAAGGATCAGCAGCAGCTGCAGGAGGATATTTTCCAGGAGATCAAGTCGCGGGTGAAGGAAACGGACATGTCCGTGCCGTCCCGCGACGGTGATTACTGGTATTACGGCCGTACCGAGGAGGGGAAGAGTTATTTCCTTTCGTGCAGGCTTCCGGTGCTGCCGGACCAAGATCCGTGGACCCCGCCGGTCATTCCAGAAAACTCCGCGCCTGAGGGCGAGGAAATCATTCTTGATGGCAATGTGCTGGCAGAGGGACACGAGTTTTTCTCGCTGGGTGGTTCGGGGGTGACGCAATCCGGCCGGTTCCTGGCTTATTCCACCGACACCACTGGTGACGAGCGCTACACGCTGCGCATCAAGGACCTGGCTACGGGCGAGCTGCTGGAGGATACCATTGAGGGTATTTCTTCGGGGCTGACCTGGTGCGGTGAGGAGTACCTGTTTTACCAGCGTGTCGACGACGCGTGGCGCCCCGATTCCGTGTGGCGGCACAAGGTGGGTACCCCGGTCACCGACGATGTGCGCGTGTTTTATGAACCGGACGAGCGTTTCTGGGTGGGGGTTAGTTCGGATCGCATGGAAAAGTTCCTGTACATCGAATCGGGCAGCAAAGCTCAGCAGCGAAATCTGGGTGTTGGAGTGCGATAATCCCACCGGCGAGTTTCGGTGTTTGCGCACCCGCGAGGCGGAGGTGGAGTACGACGTTACCTACGCCGAGGTTGGCGGCGAGCCGCGCTGGTTGGTGCTGCATAATGCTCACGGCCCGAACTTTGAGCTGGGTGAATGCCCGCTGGGGCCGCTTCCCGATGACCTCGATGACCTGCGTGTTTTGGTGCCGCACCGCGATACTGTTCGCCTGAATGCCGTGGGTGCATGGGCGCGGTATCTGGTGCTGTCGTACCGGCAGGAGGGGGCGTCGAAACTCGCGGTGATGCAGCTAGGCGAGCAGGGGTTCACCGAGTTCAAGGAACTGGAGTTTGATGAGGAGCTGTACGACGTCGGTTTCGGCACCGGCCACTATTGGGACGCTCCTTGTTTCCGGCTCAGCTATGATTCCTTTACGACGCCCGCCCGACTGTACGATTACTGGCCCGCCACAGGTGAGCTTCGGTTGCTGAAGGAACAGGAGATTCCCGGTGGCTACAACCGTGACGACTATGTGGCACACCGTCTGTGGGTGACTGCTCAGGACGGCGCGCAGGTGCCGGTGTCGGTGATTCACCGTGCTGACCTGGACATGAGCGTGCCGAACCCCACCCTGTTGTACGGTTACGGCTCCTACGAAAGCACCATCGATCCGAGCATGAGCATTCTGTGGCTGAGTCTGCTTGACCGTGGGATCATCGTGGCCGTGGCACATGTGCGCGGCGGCGGTGAAATGGGTCGGCTGTGGTACGACAACGGCAAAATGCTGACCAAGAAGAACACCTTCACCGACTTCATTGACGTGGCGGATTACCTGATCAGCAGCAACATGACCACGCCTGAACTGCTGGTGGCGCAGGGTGGTTCTGCCGGTGGTTTGCTCATGGGTGCCGTGGCCAACATGGGCGGGGACCGTTTTAAGGCCATTCACGCAGCAGTACCGTTTGTGGATCCGCTGACCTCTATTTTGATGCCAGAGCTTCCGCTGACCGTGATCGAGTGGGAGGAGTGGGGCAACCCACTGGAAGATGTTGCGGTATATGACTACATGGCGTCCTACTCACCGTACGAGAACGTGGAGGCGAAGCCGTACCCCAATATTTTGGCCTCCACATCGTTGAACGATACGCGGGTGTTGTATGTCGAACCCGCTAAATGGATTGCCAAGTTGCGTGATATGGCAACATCTGGGGATTTTCTGCTGAAGACTGAGATGTCGGCCGGGCATGGCGGCGTCTCGGGACGGTACGAGAGCTGGAAGCAGGCAGCGTTTGAACATGCGTGGATTATTGACCAGCTACGAGGCGGAACCACTGCATAAGGGTGGCTTTATTGCTGCAATGGCGCAGGGAAATTTTTTTGCTCTTTTTCTTTTGTGTAGCGTCGGTCACCTATAAGGTGTAACTATCCGCCAGGACACTTTATACATAGCTGCAAGGAATCGAGTGTGACATGTCTGACGTACGGACGAGTAGCGGTCTACGCATCGCTAAGTCAAAACAACCAAGAAAAGACAGGACCCACTGGCTTTACATCGGAGTGATCATTGCGGTTATCGCCGGCATTATCTTCGGGCTGGTGGCACCCAGTGCAGCCACCGAGTTCAAAGTTGTCGGCACGATGTTCGTCAACCTGATCAAGATGATGATCTCCCCGGTGATCTTCTGCACCATCGTTTTGGGCATCGGCTCCGTCCGCGCGGCAGCATCCGTGGGTAAAGCTGGCGGCATCGCGCTAACCTATTTTATTACGATGTCCACCTTTGCCCTGGGTGTTGGCCTGGTAGTGGGGAACCTTATTGAACCCGGCACCGGTCTCAACATTGAGGCAACAAAAGATGCTGGTGCCCAGTACGCGGCTAAAGCCGATCATGGTGGCGGAACCGTCGGATTCATCCAATCCATCATCCCCGACACGCTGTTTTCTGCCCTAACGTCGGGTTCTGTGCTGCAGACGCTGTTCGTGGCGTTGCTCGTCGGGTTTGCTGTGCAATCGTTGGGGACCAAAGGCGAACCGATCCTCCAGGGAATTGCTCACGTCCAGCGCCTGGTGTTCAAAATTTTGACGATGATCCTATGGATCGCTCCGATCGGTGCATTCGGTGCCATTGCTGGCGTGGTGGGTGCCACTGGTTTCGAGGCTGTCAAGCAACTAGCCATTCTGATGCTGGCGTTCTACATCACCTGTGTGGTGTTTGTGTTTGGGGTGTTGGGGCTGGTGCTGCGGATCTTTACTGGATACAACATGTTCAAGCTGGCCAAGTACCTGGCACGCGAGTATCTGCTCATCGTGGCAACATCCTCCTCCGAATCCGCGCTGCCGAACCTGATGCGCAAGATGGAGCATGTGGGTGTGGATAAATCCACCGTGGGCATCGTGGTACCCACTGGCTACTCCTTCAACCTTGACGGCACCGCCATTTACCTCACCATGGCCGCCATCTTCATTTCCGACGCCATGAACAAGCCAATGACAGTTGGGGAACAAATCGGCCTGCTCGTCTTCATGATCATCGCATCCAAAGGCGCCGCAGGTGTGTCGGGCGCAGGCATCGCTACCCTCGCCGCTGGTTTGCAGTCGCACCGCCCCGAGCTTCTCGACGGCGTGGGGGTCATCGTGGGCATCGACCGTTTCATGTCCGAAGCCCGCGCGTTGACCAACTTCTCTGGCAACGCCGTGGCCACCCTGCTGGTGGGAACCTGGACGAAAACCATTGATAAGCAACGCGTTCACGACGTGCTAGATGGGAAGATCCCCTACGTGGACAGCGGCGACGACTCCCACGTAGATTTCAAAAACCCGTCAGTGGCCAACCCCGCCACCGACGAGCTGCAGCCCACCCCGCAGGTGGACTTGGATTCCTACACGAAGTCAGAAAAGTCCTAGTCAGCTTTTTGCTTTTGTCGGCGTTGCGGAGTGGCACAATCATCGGCCCGCCGGTGATGGGATCCTCCACAACAACGGCATGAAGGTTGAACACTTTTTTTCCAGCAGTTCAGCCGAGATCACCTCTGACGGCGCGCCCGATGCAATGAGCGCGCCGTCACGCATGACTCACCAGGTTGTCGGAATACCGCAACGCCAAATTTAGGTCATGCAGCACCATGACCACGGTGCGGTTATGGTCACGGCTCAGACCGTGCACCAGCTCCAACACCTCAATGGAGTGCGACAAATCCAGGTATGTTGTCGGCTCGTCCAGGAACAAAAATATCGGTGTTCTGGGCCAACACCATGGAAATCCACACACGCTGTCTCTGGCCGCCCGATAGGGAATCAATGGTGCGATCCGCCAGATCCTCCACATGTGTGAGGCGCAGCGCTTCGTACACATGCTCCTCATCATCCGAGGACCATTGCCTAAACCACGCCTGGTGCGGGTGGCGTCCACGCGCCACCAGGTCAGACACAAGAAGCCCTTCGGGAGCAATCGGGGACTGCGGGAGCATACCCAATAGCCGTGCCAGATCACGACGCCGCATCGCATGCACATCGCGGCCATCCAGATGCACGGACCCGGCCTGCAACGGCAACAAATGAGACATAGCACGCAGCAGCGTGGACTTGCCGCAGCCGTTCGGGCCAATGATCGTGGTCACCTTCTTGTCAGGAATGGCCACATCTAGGGAAGAAATAATGGTTTTTGCGCCGTAGCCGACCTTCAAGCCGGTGGCCTCTAAACGGGAATTCATTACACCGTACTCTTTCGGTTCGCGCGGATAAGAAGGTACACCAAGAACACACCACCTACGGCGGAGGTAACCAGGCCGACGGGAAGCTCCACCGGCAAGATGGTGCGGGTAATCAAATCGGCCGTGGCCAACAGCAACGCGCCGCACAAGCCAGAGCCAATCAACGGCGGCGACGAAGTTGCCATTAAACGCAACGCTACCTGGGGTGCCACGAACGCAATGAACCCAATCGGACCGGCGGCAGACACCGCAATGGCCGTGAGCACCACAGACAAAAGCAAGAACAAGGTTTGCGCACGGCTCACATGCACACCCAAGCCTGAGGCCGTCTGATCGCCCAGCAACACCGCCTGCAGCTTGAAACTCACATACCCCACCAGCGGTATCGCGCAGCAGAGAACCACAACGACAGGAAAGTTACGGCCCCAGCTTGATGCACCAAGCGAGCCGGTCAGCCACGTTTTAGCCACCGCGGCATCGGTAATGTTGGCGCGCAACAGCAGCCAGGTGACATACGCCTGCAAAATCGCGGTAATCATAATGCCCGCAAGCACCAGCCGGAACGTGTCCATCCCGCGCCGGGAACCCAAATACCAGATCACAGTGGCTGTGAGCAGGGCACCCAACAGCGCTGATAAGGGAATGCCGATGGTGCTGAGAAACTGCACCGCACCGCTTGCGTTTAGACCACCCAGCACAATAATGCTCACGGCGAACGCTGATGCGCCCTCGGAAATGCCCAGAATATCTGGGCTTGCCAGGGGATTTCTGGTCACTGATTGTGTGAGTGCGCCGGCGATGCCCAGTGCCATACCGATCACCACGGCACCGAGGGCGCGTTGCAAACGCCATTTCAACACCACCGTCTGTTCGATTTGGTGCCGCCACCTGCCAAAACCTCAAATACCTTCATAATGGTCAGCGGATAATCCCCGGCTGCGACATTGGCAGCGAACACCACCAAAACCAGCACGACCAGGGCAAGGTTCACCACTGCAATGCGGGCGCGCCACACCGTGCTGAGCGGTCCAATCTCAAGCCGTGGACGGCGGGGAATGAGTGTTTGAGTGATAATCATAGTGCCACCAACTTCCGTCGTGAGAGGAGATACAGCACAAACGGTGCGCCAACAAACGCCAGCACAATGCCCACCTGTAGTTCGCCGGGGCGGGCGATAATGCGCCCCGCGACGTCGGCAAGCAGGAGCAATGCCACCCCGGCAAGGGCCGAATAGGGGAGCAGCCAACGGTAATCCGGGCCGGTGAACACCCGCACCACATGCGGAACCACAAGGCCGACGAAGCCGATGGGCCCGGCCCCGGCGGTTGCGGCACCCGCCAGCAAAGCAATGAGAAGCATGCCGATCAGGCGCGCGCGGTTCGTGTTGACGCCGAGGGATGACGCGACGTCGTCACCCAAGTTCAGCAGGTTGAGCTGTCTGGCGGTGGCAAAAGCGGCCACCAGCCCTAGTACAACAAACGGCGCGATGCCGATGGAGATGGTGAGGTCGCGGCCCGCGATGGAACCGGCGTTCCAAAAACGCATACGATCCAAGTTGTCCTCGTTAGTGAGCACCAAAGCGCTGGTCATCGAACTCAGCACTGCCGACAGCGCCGCACCACCCAGCAACACACTCAATGGATTCATCCGGCCCGAGCCGATAGAGGTAAGCGAAAAAACCAGTAAGGTTGCCAAAATAGCGCCGGTAAACGCCACCACCACAGTGCCCACAATGCTGGTAATGCCAAAGAATGTAAACCCTACGACCACTGCACATGCGGCACCCGAACTAATGCCTAGGACACCTGGGTCCGCCAGTGGGTTACGAGTATGGCCCTGAATCAGCGTGCCCGACACCCCCAGCGCCGCGCCGACTAGCACGCCCAACATGGTTCTAGGAATTCGCAGGTCACGAATAATCGCGGCGGTGATCTGATCCGGGTGCAGTAATGTACCCACAGACATTGACCGTGTGCCAATGGCAATGCTTGCGACAATAAGCACCGCAATCAGGCCGAAGAGTAGAAGCAATCCCAGCGCACGGCGGGTACGCTGTTTGCGAACATTTGTTGATACCACTATTGCAACTTTAGCTTAGGATAAGCTACGTTCAAATATGTGAAACGTAATATTTCTCGTAGAACTTTCTTTGGTTTTATGGCCGCAGCATCACTGAGTGCAGTGACGGCATGCAGTTCACATAACGGAAATTCCACTTCCTCCTCATCTTCAGAATCGGCCTCTGCTGGCGCGGATTCTAAGAATCGTGTTGTTGCTCTGAATACCGGGCAGCTGGACAACCTGCTCACACTCGGTATCCTCCCCGTCGGTGTCGCCGCAGCCAAAGGCGGAGAACTCATTCGAAGTTCATCCGAGATGCGTTCGGTACGCAGTACGACCTTGACAGCATTGCCGACTGCGGTCTGCGTCAAAGCCCCGATGTGGAGGCCATCGCGAAACTTGAGCCATCGCTCATCTGCGCTAACTCCCGCACCGACAAGGAAATCCTGAAAAAACTGGAAGACATTGCACCCGTAGTCACCGGTGAAGGTGGTGGTGAAAACTGGAAGCAAGATCTGGTCACCATCGCGGAAGCCGTGAGCAAAGGCGAGGAAGCCACGAAGCTTCTTGAGGAATACGAAGCATCCGCCGCTGAATTTAAATCAGCCCTGCCCGCAGAAGTGCCCACCGTGTCCTTCCTGCGCACCAAAGACGACGCCTTCCAAATGTTTGGCGTTAACTCCATGGCAGGAACCGTCGCCGCCGACTGTGGCCTTGCTCGCCCCGAATCCCAGCAGTTTGATAAAAAGGCTGGCGAAGACCTCTCCGCAGAAGTGCTGGACAAGGCTGATGCTGACTGGATTTTCTACGCTGTGCAGAAAGGCGCAGCTTCCCCGGTTGACTCCACACTGTGGCCCAACCTCAAGGCTGTGAAAGATAATCACACTGTGGAAGTGGACTACGAAGCGTGGTACACCAATGCTTCCCTGCTATCCGCCACCACAATCCGAGACGGACTACGACAGCACATCCTGGGGTAGTTAATCTCGTAAGTATGGAAACATACGAAGCCATCTTCCGTCGTCGCGACGTCCGGGCCGAATACACTGGTCAACCGCTTGACGACGCCGTGCTCCACCGCATCCTCGAAGCTGGACACGCCGCGCCTTCCGTAGGTAACAGTCAACCCTGGGACTTTGTGATCGTGCGCGATCCGGCGCGGCTGGAGGAATTTGCTGACCATGTTGCGGGCAGGCGGGCTGCCTTCGCCAACAGTCTGCCCGCCGACCGCAAAGACGTGTTCAACCCCATCAAAATTGAAGGAATCCGGGAATCCGGGACCGGCATTGTGGTCACCTATGACCCGCAGCGGGGCGGTCCGAATATCCTAGGCCGCCACACCATTGATGAAACAGGGTTGCTCAGTGTGGGCCTCGCCATCCAAAACATGTGGCTTGCCGCCACCGCAGAGGGGATTGGCATGGGCTGGGTGAGCTTCTATGAGGAAGATTTCCTTGCCAAGTTTGTGGGATGCGCCGGAGCATGCCGACCTGTAGCATGGCTGTGCATCGGGCCGGTAACGCATCTTGAAGAAGTTCCCGATCTTGTCCGTTTTGGGTGGAACAAAGGGCGTCCGCTGGAAGAGGCGGTGCATTCTGAGCGGCTGTAGCGTGGTGTGAAACTGGGGCGGTGGGCGTCGCCAAGCACACTGTAGCTGCTGGTGAGTTTGGTGCAGAATAATATTTCTGTTACCTATTGTTACCTGATCGTTACTATGAGTATACTTCGTTAGTACTACTTATCTACCGCCACACGAAAGGCGCCTGAATGAAACGGCAACTTGCAACGTCACTCTGCACCTTCGCCCTCCTGACCAGCCTGCAACCAGCGGCGCAGGCAGATGAACTCGCAGACTTCCTTCGCTCCCTTGTCAGCCCCATCGTGCCTGGAAACAACGAAGGCCCCGTGCCGCCAGCAAACCCAGGTCCAGGCGACGCGCTGATCGCAGAAGTATCTGGGCAGCACTTCAGCGCCCAAGCACCGCAACTCGACCCTGCCGTGCAGCCGCAATGGGCGATCGTCGTATTCGGCTCCGCGTTGGACAAGGACGGTGGCGTTCCGCAAGCACTTTCCAGCCGCCTGGAAAAAGCGCTGGTCGTAGCAAACACTAATCCTGGAGCCACCGTTGTTGTGGCAGGTGGCAAACCCCAAGCTGGTGTCACCGAAGCGCAAGCCATGAAGCGCTGGCTGGTGGAACACGGCGTTGGTGAAGAACGCATCGTTACTGAAGAGCAGTCAACTGACACTGTAGGCAACGCCAAAAATGTCGCCCCGATACTGAGCAATGGCGGCAAAAACGGAGCAATCCTGATCACAGCAGGCAGCCACCTGCGGCGCGCTACCGTTGATTTCCGCATGGCAACCGGCAGTGCATACAACACCATTTCTGTCCCTGCCGAAGACAAAGACGTCACCCCACCAGTGCCCGAGTGGGAAAAAACCGCGATGGAACGCGACCTCAAACAGTTCTCGTAGGGACGTTGACGTCCGGGTAGCATGGGCACATGGCACCTAGCGAACAGCACCCCCATCAACCCGTAATCACTGAACTGCGGCTCACGGCATTCAAATCCTTCCGTGACGCAGTTCTTCGTTTCCAACCAACCACCATTCTTATCGGGCAAAACGGTGCGGGAAAATCTAACGTCCTTGACGGTCTAGAGGTTCTTTCGCGCTTGGCGCTGGGGGAAACACTGGCTGATGCCCTGGATAGTAGACGACGTGAAGGCGGTCCCATTCGTGGGGGATCGCGCGGCTGTGCGCCACACGGAATCGGATCACTTTGCGCTGGGATGCACGGTCGATTTTTGATGGACTGCGTTCATCTGCTACGACATTGAAGTGCAAGTGATGCCAACGCTAGAAAGTCGGTCTGAAGTTTTTTTGCTGGTCAGCCGCTCAGAGATGCGAAAGAGAGGATGTTCTGTACGATTCTGCCGAGCACGTAGGGGATTGTGATCCCTCGTCGATCCACATCTGAGCAAGACTGACCTATGATGGCGATGATGACGTGAACTTGCTTTGGGTGTCCTTCCGCTTCTGTGCTGCACTCCGTGATGTATTTCACCTAGATCCACATCCCACGGATATGAGGAATTATGTGGTAGAAACTGATCAGAAACTACGAAAAGGTGCAGATAATATTTCCCCAGTATTGTTTGCGTTGCGTGAGCGCGATGACAAACGTTTTGGAAAAATCCAGAACCAGATGCAAGAAATCGCTGCTAGCAAGGTTATTGGACTGGATTTCCTCAAAGCTGAGGGCGGCGAGGTTATGCTTGCACTGTTGGAGCAGTTAGGCGATGATTCTGGGGACATAGAGAAGACTCCGGCTTCACAAATGAGCGATGGAATGCTGCGCTATACAGCGATAGTAACCTCACTTCTTGCTGATCGTGGAAGTTTGGAAGTAGCGATACTTGGTGAGGGCTTGAGCAATGAAAATGCAGAAGGCGTTCAGCTAGTGGTAGAAGAACTAGAAAATGGCTTACACCCTTCGCAAGCCAAGAGGCTGCTTGAACTAGTGCGAGCCAGTAACGAAACTAATGCGGTGAGGGTCTTGCTGACAACTCACAGCCCAGCCTTGCTTGATGCGGTGGAAGGAACGCTGAACTCTAGCGTCATTGTTTGCTACCGGGATCAGGAGACAGGCTATAGTAAACTGATCCCGCTCATGGAAATGCCTGATTATCCGACTGTGATGGCCCAAGGATCGCTGGGGTCTGTTGTAACTGAAGGAAAATTTTCTGCTGCACGGTCAGATGATTCAGACTATTCAGAGTTCTATGAATTTCTAGGACTCTGATGAGGATAGCGATGCAAGGGCAAGAGGTTATTTTCATAGACACGAGTATCCTGTGCAATATTGTGCCAGTTCCGGGATTCAATCAGGACCAAGAGGAAGTTCGTGCTGAGATGAAAGAGCTTGTTGAGAAGAAAGCTAAATTTATCCTCCCCATCACAGCAGTCATTGAAACAGGAAACCATATTGCGCAGCTTCCTGGTGGCAATGACCGCAGGGAAAGCGCTGAAAGATTCTCTGAAATCCTTCGTCTAGTTGTGGAGCACAAGGCTCCCTGGTCTCTCGTTGATGTGGAATGGAGGGAAGATTTCTTAGTGACTTACTTGAAGGTGCAGACACTGAAGAATCGTTGGTGGATCTTGCCAAGAGGGGAGTTGGCCTGGGCGACCTGTGTATCTTGACCGAGCGCATGAGGTATGAACGACGCACTCAACTTAGGGCAACGATTTGGACCTTTGACCAGGCACTAGCGGCGCATAACCCCAGCAGGTAGTTTGTAGCCATGGCTTCTTTGTACGACATTCCCGTAACCACCCTTGATGGGCGCGAGACCACCATGAATGATTGGGCAGGTCATGTGCTGCTTATTGTCAATACCGCCTCTAAATGCGGTTTGACCGGGCAGTATGAGGGCTTGCAACGCATCTTCAATGATTACGCTATGCGCGGTTTCTTTGTCATTGGCATGCCTTGCAACCAGTTCGGTGAGCAGGAACCCGGTACTGCCGACGAGATTTCTGATTTCTGCTCGGTAAACTACGGCGTGTCCTTCCCGCTACTGGCAAAAGCCGACGTTAACGGCGAGAACACCCACCCCCTGTACGCGTTTTTGAAGGACGCCACCGGTGGCGAGGACATTCAGTGGAACTTTGAAAAATTTGTGGTCTCCGATTCAGGAGAGGTGCTGGGCAGGTTTTCCCCGAAAACCGACCCAGAAGATGACGAGCTGCTGGAACTCATCGAAAATAACCTACCTATTTAAGCTTTTGCGTATCGACGCCGCGAATAGAAGGGGTGATCCGGGAGGCGCGGCGTCGATACGCGTATAAAGCCGTAGGTTAGTCAGGCAGCCGAAGCCCGGTCGCCTTGGAGAAATTGTGTTGGCCGCCGGGTTTGATGCGCACGTGGACCACGGAACCGACTGGCGGGGCAGTGTGGGGTTCCGCGCGAATAATAATCTTGTCGGTGCTCTCCTTGTCGGGATTTGTGTCGGTGCCGGAGCCGAGATCGCCGCCGCCGTGGAGGTGGCCGTAAATGTAGGAATCGGAACCGAGTTCCTCAACAACCTCAATCTTGATGGGGATGGTGTTGTCGCCGGGTTCGACAATTTCAAGCGCTTCGGGGCGGAACCCAATGACGATTTGGGCGTGATCGTCGGCGGTAATGGCATTGTGCGTGGCTTCGGAAAGCCGGATGCGAGCATGTCCCGAGATTGGCATAGCCGTCCCCAGACAACATGAAGGTGCCCAAGTTCATGGCGGGAGAGCCGATGAAACCTGCCACAAACTCGTTGGCTGGGGTTTCATACATTTCGCGGGGAGTGCCTACTTGCTGCAACACGCCGTCTTTAATCACGGCAATGCGATCACCCATGGTGAGTGCTTCAGTTTGGTCGTGGGTGACATACATAGTGGTCACGCCAAGCTCGCGCTGCAGAGCGGCAATTTGCGTGCGAGTTTGCACACGAAGTTTTCGCATCCAAGTTACTCAGTGGCTCGTCCATGAGGAACACTTTGGGACGGCGAACAATAGCGCGACCCATAGCAACACGCTGACGTTGACCACCAGACAATGCCTTGGGCAGGCGATCAAGAAGATCCGTGAGGCCGAGCGATAGGGCGGCGGATTCTACGCGAGTAGCAATTTCTGCCTTGTCCATCTTGGCCATTTTTCAGGGCGAAACCCATGTTGTCCCGAACAGTCATATGCGGGTATAGGGCGTAGTTTTTGGAAAACCATGGCAATGTCACGTTCCTTGGGGGAACGGTGGTGACATCACGGTCGCCAATGAGGATGCGGCCGCTGTTGACCTCTTCGAGGCCCGCAAGCATACGCAAGGTGGTGGATTTACCGCAACCGGAAGGGCCGACAAGAACAAGGAATTCGCCGTCGCGAATCTCCAGATTTACTTTGTCCACTGAGGGCTTGTCGTTTCCGGGGTAGATGCGTGTGACATTGTCAAAAGTCACTGTTGCCATAGTGTGTAACCTCCATCGGCAGGTACGTGCCGAACGATCCGTAGTGAGAGATGTAGCGCGATGTGCTGCCTGAAATGAAGCGCACATCTAGAGACAAAGCTAGCATGACCTGATGGCGCGCATAGTGCTTCTTTCGATACCCAACATACGGTAGCACTGTTGTTTCTTCATTAAGATGAACGATGTTTCACCTGTTCAGGGCTTTATTGCTGGTGATATATTGCGTATTTTTCTAACGCAAACCGTGGGTGTGCGGACTTAAGTGAAAAATGACATATCTAAAAGAAGTTACTAAAGGGGCGCAATCATGTAGGCTACCTTACAAGAGTGTGCCAGAGTTGATGCAACTCACACCCATTTGGTGCGTGTGAGTATGATCGGGATTGGCCAGGAGCGTCCACTGCTACGCAGACGATGAGGCGTCATATCGCCATGTGACCTGCGGATTCAAAGGGCTTGCCTGACTCTTTGTGCACTGCCTTAACTTCAAGGGAGATCTACTCATGGTTAGTTTCAAACGCGTTGTCGCCACCATCGCGGCTAGCGTGCTCGTGGCAGGAAGCCTTGCGGCCTGTTCATCTGCGGAGGATGGCCCGTCCGTCTACTTCCTCAACTTCAAACCGGAACAAGATGCGATATATCAGAAGATTGCAGCAGCATACACTGAGGAAACAGGCGTCCCGGTCAAAGTGGTGACCGCTGCAAGTGGCACCTATGAGCAAACGCTCAAAGCTGAAGTGGGCAAGCGAAACCAACCCACGTTGTTCCAGGTGAACGGCATTGTGGGGTTGAAAAAATGGTCTAAATTTACTGCAGACCTCACTGACGCGACGTTTACCAAGGAACTCAATGACAGCATTGACCCGCTGACCGGCGATGATGGGAAAATACGTGCCGTGCCTTTGCGGTGGAAGGCTATGGCATTCTCTACAACGAGGAGATCTTTGATAAATATTGCGCCATGGAGGGGGCCAAAGTCTCTAGCCCAGAAGAGATTAAGGACTTTGCCACACTGAAAAAAGTCTCCGAAGACATGCAGGCCAACAAGAAGGAACTGGGCATTGACGGGGCGTTTGCATCAACATCGTTAGCATCAGGTGAAGCATGGCGGTGGCAAACCCACCTTGCCAACATTCCCATCCACTATGAACTCCAGGATCTTGGGGCAGATGACTCCGACAATCTGCAGTTCACCTACAACAAAGAATACAAAAACCTCTTTGACCTGTACCTCAACAACTCTACGGTGGAAAAAACGCTAGCACCATCAAAGTCGGTGTCTGACTCGATGGCTGAGTTTGCCCAAGGCAAGGCCGCCATGGTCCAAAACGGAAACTGGGCGTGGGGGCAGATCAGCGAAGTGAGCGGCAACGTGATTAAAGAAGACAAGCTCAAGTTCCTGCCCATGTATACCGGTATGCCAGAAGACTCTAAGCAGGGGTTGGCTGTGGGAACTGAAAATTATCTTGCCGTGAACCAGAAGGCGTCCGAGGAAGACCAGAAGGCCACCATTGATTTTGTCAACTGGCTGTACACCACTGATAAAGGCAAAGAGTATGTGGTGAATGAGCTTGGCTTCATCGCCCCCTTCAAAACCTTTAGCAAGGACGATATCCCAGACGATCCTTTGGCAAAGCAGATCGCTGATGCGATGGACAACCCTGACCTTGAATCCGTGCCGTGGGACTTCCAGACTTTCCCATCACAGCAGTTCAAGAACGATTTTTGGGCAGGATCTTGCCCAGTACGCCTCAGGAAAGACCGGATGGGATGAGGTTGTAAGAAATTTTGTTGATAACTGGGCGGCTGAAAAGGCCGCACTCAAATAGTGCCCAAGCCGTGGGTGCGTCCGCCTGACCGGTGTATTTTTCCAGGTCGTGGTTGGTTGCACTCCGGCTCCTGTGACCACAGAATGGCTTTCTCATGCAAGCATCGTTGAAAAAGTACTTCCCAATATTTGTTCTGCCCACGCTCATTGCGTTTTCCATCGCGTTCGTGGTGCCGTTCATCATTGGGTTCTTACTATCGTTTACCGAGTTCACCACCGTCACTGACGCGGAGTTCAACGGAGTGCAAAACTACGTTGATGCCTTTAGTAAGCGGGAAGGATTCGTGTCGTCCTTTGGCTTCACCGCTTTGGTGGTTGTGGTGTCGGTGATCACTGTCAATGTGTTCGCCTTCTCCATCGCGTGGATATTGACCCGTAAGTTGAGGGGTACGAACTTTTTCCGCACCGTGTTCTTCATGCCCAACCTCATCGGTGGCATTGTGCTGGGCTACACCTGGCAGTCGATGATTAATGCCGTGCTGGCAAAGTACAGCACAACCATCATCGCGGACTGGAAGTTTGGCTATGTGGGCTTGATTGTGTTGATCAACTGGCAGCTGGTGGGCTACATGATGATCATCTACATTGCTGGCTTGCAAAACGTTCCGCCAGAACTTATTGAGGCCGCTGAACTAGATGGTGCGACCAAGTGGGGTGTGCTTCGGCACGTGACTATCCCGATGGTGATGCCGTCTATCACGATTTGTCTGTTCCTGACCTTCGCTAACACGTTCAAAATGTTTGACCAGAACTTGGCGCTGACGAATGGTTCGCCGCGCCACCGCACTGAAATGGTGGCACTGAACATTGTGGACACCATGTTTAACCGCACCGGGGTTGAAGGTGTTGGCCAGGCCAAAGCAGTGATCTTTGTTGTCGTCGTTATTGTGTTCGCCCTGTTCCAACTCAGGGCAACCCGAAGCCGGGAGGTTGAGGCATGAGTGCCACACCACAAGCATCAAAAGCGCCAAAAGTGGCAAAAAAAGAGCATCAGGCCCGCTGACATCCCCTTGTATGCCATTTTGGTGTTCCTGACGGTGGTGTTCCTCGGTCCCATCTTCTTCATTGTGTTCAACTCGTTTAAGAGCAAGTTTGCTATTTCCAGTGATCCGTTTTCCATCCCCGTTGGTGAGATGTGGGCGGGTTTTGAAAACTACGCCGTCGGCCTGATGCGCGAGGGCTTCCTCTGGGCCGTGATCTGGTCATTTCACCATCACGATTTTGTCGGTGATAGCCATCGTGTTTTTCTCGGCGCTTACCGCGTATTACATCACGCGTGTGAAAACCTGGTGGACGTCCACGCTGTATTACTTGTTCGTGTTTTCCATGGTCATTCCGTTCCAGATGGTCATGTTCCCCACTGTGAAAATCGCGGATACGCTGCACTTGACCAATCCGGTGGGCATCGCGGTGTTGTACATGGGGTTTGGTGCTGGCCTGTCGGTGTTCATGTTTGCTGGTTTTGTGAAGAGCATCCCGCTCGAAATTGAGGAGGCGGCCATGATCGACGGCTGCAACCCTGTGCAAACATATTTCCGGGTGGTGATGCCCATGTTGAAGCCAACGGCAATCACCGTGGCTATTCTCAATGCAATGTGGGTGTGGAATGACTATCTGCTCCCGTACCTGGTCATTGGTTTGTCCACGAAGTATAAGACCATTCCTGTGGTGGTGCAGACCTTCGTGGGGTCGAATGGTAACCGCGACTTGGGCGCGATGATGGCAATGCTGGTCCTGGCGATCGTTCCGATTGTTATCTTCTACATTTCTGCACAGAAGTACATTATTGAAGGTGTCGCCGCTGGTGCTGTGAAAGGCTGAGATCGCATCCGTCCCCTGATTGGTTGCGGAAAATAGGTGTTCATGCCAGGATTATTCAGCACTGAGGGCAAGTTCTATGGAGCATTGTCCCTCGCCGCGGATCTTGTGATTGTTAATGTCATGATGCTGGTGGCAATGCTGCCCGTGGTCACCGGCGGTGCCGCTCTGCGCGCCGCCACAGTGGTGATTACTCAGTTGCTGAATAATGAGGCTGGCACCCCAGTTCGCACATTTCTGCGGGAGTTTACGCGGAAATGGAAAGCATCAACCGTCTGGTGGTTCATTACTACCGCGTTGATGTTGTTCGCGGTGTATGAGTTTTATGTGATTTTTCGCGCCGACGTGGGTAATACAACGCGTCTTCTTCTCTGTGCTTCGGTGCTGTCGGGGGTCTGCGTCCTTGCGGCCGTGAGCGTGTGGTTTTACCCGTTAGCTCACATGGGTGGGGTTCGTTCAACGCTGACGCATTCCGTGCAGCTCGCATTCGCCCAGCCGCTGCGCACAATTGTGGGGGTTATTTCACATTGTCACCATTGTTGGTGTTTGCGGTAGCGGGTTCTCAACTGGGGGTTGTTGTGGTGTTTTATGCGCTCATTGGTGCGGCATTTACGCAGTATCTGGTGCTGCTTGCGCTGGGAGAGAACGCGGGCGTGGTCAGCCGCTAGCCAACCGCTTATCGACGCCGTGCCTCCCGAATGTGTGCTACCTAGCCCACGCTATGTGCACAAGGTATGTCAAAAGTTGGCGACGCTGTAAGCTGATGGGCGACTGTAGGTCATTCATCAGCGGTGGCTGATTAGTGCTGGATAGGAGCTATAAAATCGTGGCCCGTGTAGTTGTGAACGTGATGCCAAAGGCAGAGATCCTTGATCCGCAGGGGAAAGCAGTGGTACGTGCCCTGGACCTTATCGGGGTTGAGGGGGTGTCAGATGTTCGTCAGGGGAAACGCTTTGAACTTGAGGTTGATGAGTCAGTGACGGCGGCTGACCTGGAGAAAATCGCTGAGGTCCTGCTGGCGAACACCGTGATCGAAGATTATGAGGTTGTTGGTGTCGAGGTGGCCCAGTGACAGCAAAGATTGGGGTCATCACATTCCCCGGAACGTTGGATGATGTTGATGCCGCCCGTGCGGTTCGGTATGCGGGCGCGGATGCTGTGAGCCTGTGGCACGCCGATGACGACCTGAAAGGTGTCGATGCGGTAGTTGTCCCGGGCGGTTTTTCGTATGGGGACTATTTGCGTTCCGGCGCGATTTCCGCTTTAGCCCCGGTGATGCGTTCGGTTATCGACGCCGCGCACAAGGGCATGCCAGTTCTGGGTATTTGTAACGGATTCCAGATTCTCACTGAGTCCAAGCTTCTTCCCGGCGCGCTGACCCGTAACGAGGGCCTGCATTTCCATTGCGTGGATACGTTTTTGACGGTGGAGAATAACACCACTGCCTGGACGAATACTCTGGATAAAGGGCAGGATATTCTTATTCCCTCCAAGCATGGGGAAGGGCGTTTCCAGGCTTCTGCGGAGACCATCGCAATGCTGGAGGGCGAGGGCCGCGTGGTATTCCGCTACACCGATAATTTCAATGGTTCCATGAATGCTATCGCCGGTATTTGTTCGGAAAACCAGCGGGTTGTTGGTTTGATGCCGCACCCGGAGCACGCTATTGACCTGTTGACCGGACCGTCTACGGACGGCCTACAGCTGTTTTTGTCCGCCGTTGGCACGTTTGCTGCCTGATTGTGATTGGGAAGATTGTACTGACATGAATGCTCCTTTCAATGACACTGTTCCCGCCGCTCAGGCAGACCCGGATGCGGAACAGCCGTATGCAAGCTTGGGCTTGAAGGATGACGAGTACGCGCGGATCAAGGATATTCTTGGTCGTCGTCCCACCGACGCGGAATTGGCTATGTATTCCGTGATGTGGTCGGAGCACTGCTCCTATAAGTCTTCTAAAGTGCATTTGCGTTATTTCGGTGAAACCACCACCCCGGAGATGAATGAGAAGATTCTGGCGGGTATTGGTGAAAACGCTGGTGTGGTCGATATTGGGGATGGTCATGCGGTGACGTTCCGCGTGGAGTCTCATAATCACCCGTCGTATGTGGAACCGCATCAGGGTGCCGCCACGGGTGTGGGCGGCATTGTGCGTGACATTATGGCGATGGGTGCACGGCCAGTGGCAGTGATGGATCAGCTGCGTTTCGGCCCTGCCGACGCCCCGGATACCAAGCGTGTGCTGCCGGGCGTGGTTGATGGTGTGGGCGGTTATGGCAACTGCCTGGGCCTGCCGAACATCGGCGGCGAAACCGTTTTTGACGAATCCTACGCCGGGAATCCACTGGTCAATGCGCTGTGCGTGGGCACGTTGAAGGTGGAGGACCTGAAGCTAGCGTTTGCCTCTGGCTTGGGCAATAAGGTGATGCTCTTTGGTTCTCGCACGGGTCTGGACGGCATCGGCGGTGTGTCGGTGTTGGCCTCGGACACGTTTGAGGAGGGTGCTGAACGCAAGCTGCCCGCAGTGCAGGTGGGAGATCCGTTTGCTGAGAAGGTGCTCATTGAGTGCTGCCTTGACCTGTACAAGGCTGGTGTTGTGGTGGGCATCCAGGATCTTGGCGGTGCGGGATTGTCCTGCGCGACGTCGGAACTCGCCGCAGCTGGTGACGGCGGCATGCTGGTGAACCTGGATATGGTGCCGCTGCGCGCGGAGAACATGACGGCCGCCGAGATTCTGGCCTCGGAGTCGCAGGAACGCATGTGCGCGGTGGTCACCCCAGACAATGTGGAGAAGTTCACGGAAATTTGCGCCCACTGGGATGTCACGTGCGCGGAGATCGGCGAGGTCACGGACAACGATCACTTGGTGATTACCCACCGCGGCGAGGTGGTTGTTGACGCCCCGGCGCACACCATCGCCCACCAAGGGCCAGTGTACGAGCGCCCCTGGGCCCGGCCCGCGTGGCAGGATGAACTGCAGCAGTTCCAGGGCGTCGAAAAGCCCTGCTGACCTGCGCCAGGCTCTTCTGCGCATGGTGAGCTCGCCGGCCCTGTGTTCGCGTGCGTTTATTACCGAGCAGTACGACCGCTATGTGCGCGGTAACACGGTGTTGGCGCAGAACTCGGACGCCGGTGTGCTGCGTATTGACGAAACCACCGGCCGCGGTGTCGCCGTGTCTGCCGACGCCTCGGGACGCTACACCAAGCTCGACCCGAACACGGGCGCGCGGTTGGCGTTGGCGGAGGCGTACCGGAATGTTGCTGTCACCGGTGCCACACCTGTCGCGGTGACCAACTGCCTGAATTTCGGCTCACCGGAGAACCCGGACGTGATGTGGCAGTTCCGTGAGGCTGTGCACGGGCTTGCCGACGGCTGTGCTGAACTGGGCATTCCGGTGTCAGGTGGCAATGTGTCCTTCTATAACCAGACCGGCACGGAACCCATCCTCCCCACGCCCGTGGTGGGTGTGTTGGGGGTGATTAACGACGTCGCGGAACGCATTGGCCACACCCTCGGCACCGTGGACGGGCCCGAGGACCTCTACGTTGTGGGTGCCACCTTCGACGAGTTCGGCGGTTCCATCTGGCAGCAGGTCTCCGGTGGCGGTCTGAACGGAATGCCGCCCGCTGTTGACTAGCCAACGAGCAGAAGTTGGTCGAGTTGTTCTCTGGCCCGCGCGTGGTCACCGCTGCGCATGATGTCTCCGAGGGCGGCCTAGCGCAAGCGGTAGCGGAGCTGGCCATGACCTCCGGCGACGGGGTCGGCGTGGACATTGATGTGGCGGCTGTTCATGAGGACCCGTTTGTGGCGCTGTTCTCCGAATCCGCCTCCCGCGTGGTCGTGGCCACCACCGATGGTGCGGCGCTGGAAGCACGCGCCCGTGAACTGGGTATTCCCTGCGTGAAGCTTGGGCGGACCAACAGTGATAAGCAGGTCCGTGTTGCCGGACAGTTTGACGTTCCCGTTGCCGAACTCCGCGAAGCATGGGCTGGCACCCTGCCCGAGATTTTCGGGCATGCCGTGGGCGCGAACTCCGTGGTGGAGTAGAGGGGCTCACGTAAAGTTTGCTTATCTCTGAGCACGAAAAACACTGTTTTTCGATCTGTGTCTGGGTCTTGTGAACCGCAACGGCCCCCGCAGGGTTCTATCGTACTAGCAACGACGCCAACCCCTCACCGTCCCTACCCGCTCCCTTGGTGGAATACACCACCAACTCCACCCTGTCCGGCACCGTCCCCACCCCAGCCGGACGGGCCGGTACCCGACTAGGATGCGCCTGGTCATACGCCTGCTTCGCAGCTACCCGCCGCTGATACACCTGATCCCACCGACCATCAGCAACCTGATTAGGGGTATAACCAGCCAGACCGGAATGCCCAGTATCGTTATACGCCGCCACAAACCCCGCCACCCACCGCCTAGCATGCTCCACATCCTCAAACACCACCGGATAATCCAGGCGGGTTTTCACCGTGCCACACAACGACTCAACATGCGCATTATCATTACTAACCCTCGGCCGGATGAAACTCTGCACCACCCGATGATCCTCACACACATCCGCCACCTGCGTCGATGTCATCACCGAGCCATTATCCGAATGCAGCACACACACCCTCCCACCAGCAGCCGCCACCCGATCAATAACCGTACGACACAGCGCACTAGCCCCAGCAGCACTTTCCCGATAACCCACCTCAAAACCAATGATTTGACGGGAGTAGAGATCCACAAACACACAGGCTGCAAACCTGGAACCTGTGAAAACATGCGGCAGGAAAGTAACATCCCAACACACAATCTGCCCCGGTTTAGTCGCAGTCACAGTCACCGGCCGATGGCTTGGCACACCAGCAGCCTTGCAGCGGCACCACCACTGGTGGTGGTTGCCCTATCCGTGGCATCACCGCTGGTTCGGTAACGGGCGGCAACCCTGTGGAAACTACGCAACGACCCCAGATACACACCACTGTTGTACAGGTCGTAGAAAACCTGCCGGATACTCATGGACGCATACCGCGGGTCGGTGATCATCTCCCAGATGCGTTGCTGTTCCACCGCACCCAGCCGGTGGGGATGAGCACGCTGGCTGGATGGTGTGGGATTGCCTACCGGTGGCCTGGGGTGGGTGCGGTAAAACAGGGAGGACTTACCCAGCCCAATGATCTTCAAGGCCTGAGTCTTGCTCATCCCAGCACCGGCTATCGGGTCGGTCAGAGTGTCAATTAAGTGCTGTTCGGCGGCGTAGAAGGCATCCCGCCTGCGGGCTTGGCTGGTGGTCAGGTGGGATCGTCCCCGCCAGGATCCTCGCAAGGGTCGGGCATGGTCTTGATAGCTTTTCCCAACGCATCCACCGCCTTGGACAACCGGTCGCGTTCAATACGGGCCTGGGAAAGTTGATGCTCCAACTCGGTGATATAGCGGTCTTTATCCCAGTGTTGCTGCTGCATGTGAATAATCTCCTGTGCTTGATCACGGGTGAGTGTTCCGGTTTTGCGGGGACACGCCAAGGCAGTGATGCTGCCATCGGCTAGGGCTGCTTCCCAGGATTCCAGCATCCTACGGCTTACCCCCAACTGGTGGGCGAATTCGCGGGCCGGAATGCGGGTTTGGGTTTTGCAGGCCACCACCACGAGGCGTTTGACTTCGGGGGTGAGCAGGGTTTTTGGGATGGGTGTGCCCAGGTTATCTAATTCCTGCCACATACTGTTGGGCAGCCCATCAATGATCGGGTCGGTGGGGTCAGCGATGAGGTTGTCGGGGATAAGGTGTGGGGTGTGGGTTATCCAGCGGCGCAGTCTGGCTGGGTACAGGCCCAGCTGGTGGGCGTAGTGGGTTTTTCTATCCGTAGGGCAAAAAGTGGTAGGCGCAGCCTGTCAGTTGGCGGAGGCGGTAGGTGTAGTCACTGACTGGTTGGGTAGGGGTGAGCCAGTTGAGGATACGACATGACACCAGGTGGGTGCCGCTGGTGCCGCCGGGGGGTGTGGCAGATCAGTTCTGCCTGGTTCGGGTCGGCTGTGGGGTGGAGTTGGGTGATGATCTGGATCAGGATGGCTGTGGTGTGGTCGGTGATGCGACGGTACGGGGCTGGCTGTGTCTTAGCCTGTGTGGTGTTGGCAGGGGGTGTGGTGGTCATGGTCTCTGTGCCTTTCCGAGGTGGGTGGCTTGTCTTACCGGGTAAGGGGACCCCGGTTCACAACCACCCAGACACAAAGGGTTTTGAGCTTGGACATAGGCAAACTTTCATGCACGTGGTTTTGGCTCGCCCAGGGGGAACGACAGTTTGATGGACCGCAACATCCTCTGGTCAGATAGGTCTATTGCCAGGTACAAAAACACCTCGTTTTCGAACCTCACGATGGACTTACCTTGCATAAACATCGTTCAATGCCTGATGGTCTGACTGCAGCCGCCACGCCGTCCAGGGGGTGCTGAAGGTGTGGGGATGGCAACTAGCTGCTCAAACCTTTGCCAAAGATGCCAGTGAAGAAGCTGCCGATGGCTTTGAAGATGCTGGTGAGGAAGTCGAATGGGCTGCTGCCGTCGGACTTCTCAGCTGGCTTCTGGCCGGGCTTTTCTGAAGGTTTATCAGCAGGAACAGCCTTCAGGGCAGCGTCAAGTGCGGCGATAGCAGCAGTGACAGCATCTTTGTTGTCGCTGGGGAGGCCGTCGGGGATGGCGTTGAACTTTGCCTTTGCATCGTTCAGGGCGGCGCGGGCGGCATCAACAGCCGGGGAGGACTTTCTGTCGTTGAGTTTCTTCAACTCACCATCAATCTGGGCGAGTGCTTCGGCTTTGTAGTCTTTCAGCGCTTCTCGCGTGTTGTTCTTGTCTAGACGGGAGTGCGCAATGTCGTATTTTTCCTGCGCTGCAGCAACGGCTTTTTCTGCCTCTGCTATCGCTGCGTAATAGCCATCCAGGGTGGCTTTCATCTGTTTTTGTGCGGCGAGGATTTTGTTGTTGGCGTCAACCACAGTGTTGTGCTTGTCGTCGCTGGAGCGGTGGTAGGCTTCATCAAGTTTGTTATCGAAGTCGGTGAGCGCTTTTTCGCTGGTGAAAGGACGGTAATCCTCAGCGATGGCGGGGATGTTGCTGAGGGTGTCCAGTGCTACTGGGCCACCTTGTTCGCCGATCTTGGGCAGGTTGAGATTGGACACATTGGCGTTGAGGGTCTCTACGCTCTTGTTGAACTGCATACCCGCCTCGCCGTAGCTGAGTCCATCAGTGGATTCGGCTTTGGTGAGGGCATTGTGGGCGTCGCGGACTTCCTGTGCAGCGGTGGCTACGTCCTGCGCGGCTGCGATGCCCAGGAGTACTCGTTCTTTTTTGTTGGTGGGAACTTTCGGGTCTGCAGGGGCGATGTGGTCGGCCGCCGGTGCGGGGTTGGGGATGGCGACGGCGGGGGTGGCGCCGGACAGCAGGATGGATGTGGCAACAGCCGCTGCCAGGAGTCCGTAACGACGTTTCATGAGATGAACGCTCCTTAAGCTGAAGATAAGAAAAATCTTGTCTAATTAGCAAAGAATCATCTCATAAACCTTAGAAAAGGCCAATTTCCTGCGGAAGTGAGGGGGAGCTAACTTCTCTAGCTTCCCTAACTCCTTCGACCGATGAGTGGTTTGATCAATGGCTTCGGTGCGTACTCTGCCCGCAAGTTTCGTAGCGTTAAAGCATGCTCCGCTAGGCGAATGTCTTCTGTGGTGCGTGGCACAAACGGTCGGGCGGGCAGTGGTACCCCATCAAGGTCCACGCCCACATACGTGATGGTGGCGTGAATGGCGTTTTCCAAAGCGTTCCGTCCGCTGCGCGGGTCCCCAGAGCGGACATGGACGACTACCTGCATGGAGCGGGCGTCGGTACGCAGGAGGCGGGCATCAACCTCAATGAGGTCGCCAATCTGGATGGGCCGGTAGAAGCGAATGCCGCCGGCGTACACGGCCACAGTGTTTTCCCCGGACCATTCCATGGTGCAGGCGGAGGCGGCTTCGTCGATCCATTCCATCGCCGTGCCGCCGTGGACTTTCCCGCCCCAGTTCACGTCCGTGGGTTTGGCCAAAAATCGCGTGATCATGCGCGGGGCTTCCGACGGGCCTTCGTATGTTTGTTTGTCCATCTCTGCCTCGATGGCGCGCCGCAGCTCAATACGAGACATAGCTGCGTCATGCACGCGCAGTTCCTCTTCGGTGCGGGGTTCAAACGTGGGCACCGGTTGGGCCTTGCCGGTTTTGGTGTCTTTAGCAACGAAAATCACCAGGCAGTCGCAGGCGCGGGTAAATACACCCTCGCGTGGATCCGCAGAAAGCACCTCATTGACAATGTGCATCGATGACCGACCCGTCATGGCAATCCGCGAGCGCACCTCCACCATGTGACCCGACGGGATCGGTCGAGTGAAATGAATATGCCCCACATATGCCGTCACGCAATACGTTCCCGACCAGCCCACTGCGCATGCATACGCCGCTTTGTCGATCCACTCCAACACGCGCCCACCGTTGACGCCGTGACTCCCGGCCATCAACACATCCGTGGGTGCAGCAAGAAAACGCAGTGTAACTTCAGGGGAAAGAGTAGGCATAAAATCAGCATACAAACCCCCCGAATCACAGAAATACTAGAGTAGCTCTTTGTGAAAACCTCAGCTGATCCCGCCGCGACCCGCGCCGCCGTCCTCGCTGTTGAAGCCTGGATTCGCGACCCCGATGCCACCTCTAGGCCCAGCCGTGCCGCGCTTGCCGACGCCGTCCGACTCACCGCTCGCACCCTCGAACATCTTGCTCCGGGCCACTCCGTGGAGGTGCGAGTCCCGCCCTTCGTGGCTGTGCAATGCATCGACGGCCCCCGCCACACGCGCGGCACGCCGCCCAATGTTGTAGAAGTGGATCCCCATACGTGGCTGCAAATCGCTACCGGGCTGCGAGACCTCCGACCTGAAGACACGTCTGGGACCCGCGCCGCCGAAGTGGCGCACTGGCTGCCCATTGTGCCACTGTAAAGCATGTGACTACAGCTGAACACACTCTTCCGGAACCACATACCAGCGATGTTGGATCCCGCCTAAACTGGCTGCGTGCTGGAGTGCTGGGAGCCAACGATGGCATTGTCTCCACAGCGGGCTTGGTGATTGGGGTGGCGGCCGCTGGCGCCTCCACCTCTGCGCTTGCAGCTGCTGGCATTGCAGCCCTAGCAGCAGGTGCTGTATCCATGGCATTGGGGGAGTACGTGTCGGTGTCGGCCCAACGAGACACCGAGCAGGTGTTGGTGCAGAAAGAGCGCTGGGAGCTCTCGACCATGCCGGACGCCGAACATCAGGAGTTGGTGGGTATCCTGCGCGGCAAAGGCTTATCTGAAGAAACCGCCGAGCGGGCCGCCACGGAAATGGCCGAGCATGATGCGTTGAGTGCGCACCTGGATCTGGAACTGGGGATGGACCCCGATGAACTGACTAATCCGTGGGTCGCCGCCTTATCCTCTGCGGTGTCGTTCATGATTGGTGCTGTGCTTCCGCTTGTTGCAGTGCTCTTGGCTCCTCAGGAGCATCGTGTGTGGGTCACTGTGGTGAGCACGCTCCTTGCACTGACCATCACGGGAACCATATCCGCGCGGTTCTCGCAGGCGCGTCGCGGCAGGAGCATTGCTCGCCTGGTGATCGGCGGGGGAGTGGCCTTGGCGGTGACTTACCTTGTAGGTGCGCTTTTTGGTGTGCAGGCAGGCTGAGCTGTATATCAGGGTCATATACCAGGAATCGTATGATCTACCGCGCTCTGTGAATAAAAATATGCCCCCTGTTGGGGGAATGCTTTTAGGGTGGTAGGGGGCTGTGCAGTACCGCTGGTCTTTCGGCTTTACCTTGGTTGTAGTATCCCGGAATGTATCTGCACCGCACGAGCATAAAGTTATCTCTGTATGATGTCGTGACATTGTGTTAAATAACCGTTATGTTATTTATTTTTTATTGCAAAATAGTTACAAATAAATCACAAATGCACAACCGTGCTCAGTAACATATTCCATGCACAAAATCTAGCTAGAATAAGGTGCGTACCTTGTTCCTATTTTGTTGTGAGGTGAGAATATGAAACGTGCATATGCCGCAGCTGTGATGGTCGCCAGCGGATTGCTCGCACCAGCCGTCATGCCGGCTGCCCAAGCTCAGACGACGCCCAACGACACCGCCCAGGATAATCAGAAGGATTCGGGTTCCACCGCCCACAGGGTCCCTCCATTTGATCCGGGCTATTGGACTCCCAGAACGGATGCGTGATGCGAAACCCGCACCGATGCCCATAGATACGAGCGATGTACCGCAGCAGGCGGATCCCATCAGAATCAATGAGGATGGTGACATTGTGCGCAATGATAGTGTGACCCACACAGTGCCGCCGTTTGATCCAGGCTATTGGACTCCAGAGCGGATGCGTGATGCGGAACCTGCGCCGATGCCGAGCTTTCCTAAAGGGCAAAAGCCTGTCGAAAATGATGACTCTGTAACGCACACGGTTGCCCCAGATGAGCAGGATCCAAACTATTGGACTCCAGAGCGCATGCGCAACGCTCAACCTGTGGAGAACGGGGTCACCTATAACTACAAGATCTTGAAAGACTTTTTCAAAAACATACGCGGTTAATCCCCGTATATCCGCGTATAAGAACTTTTGTCCCACTACCGCTATGCAGGGGTGTCATAGAACGGTGATCGAGCCGGTTGGTGGACCCGCATGGGGGTGTGGCGAGTCGGGTTAGAGAAACGAACCCCAACCGGCTACGATTGGGCATCGTGGCAGCTTTGGATCAGTCCCCTCAGTTCCCTCTTGACGACCATGGCGAGCAAACACCCCGCGAAGAGTGCGGTGTTTTTGGCGTGTGGGCACCGGGGGAGGAAGTCGCAAAACTTACCTACTACGGCTTGTACGCCCTCCAACACAGAGGGCAAGAGGCGGCCGGCATCGCCGTTGGCGATGGAGATCAGATTGTGGTGTACAAGGACTTGGGTCTTGTCTCCCAGATTTTCGATGAGCAATCCCTCGACGCCCTGAAAGGCGACATCGCCATCGGGCACACCCGCTACTCCACCGCAGGTGGTACCTGCTGGGAAAATGCGCAACCCATGTTCCGCACCGCTTCCAACGGCAGTGATGTTGCGTTGGGGCACAACGGAAATCTGGTCAACTACCTGGAATTGCTTGACGACGCCGCGCGCAAAAAGCTCGTCGACCCAGCCACCAAACCATCCGATTCTGATGTGATGTGTGCCCTGTTGGCGCACGGCATCAGTGACGACACCAGCCTGGTGGAATCCGCCAAGAGACTACTGCCCACCATCAAAGGTGCATTTGCCTCACCTTCACCGACGGGCACACTCTGTATGCGGCACGTGATCCTCATGGTGTGCGGCCATTGTGTATCGGGCGTTTAGACCGCGGGTGGGTGGTTGCCTCTGAGACGGCAGCGCTGGATATTGTGGGTGCCTCGTTTGTCCGGGAGGTTGATCCCGGCGAATTGATCATTGTGAATGCGTCGGGTGTGCGGTCCGAACGCTTTGCGGAGAAGAAACACAAGGGTTGCGTGTTTGAATACGTTTATCTTGCGCGCCCCGATTCGGTGATCAGGCAGCAGAGTGTGCATGAAACCCGGGTGGAGATTGGGCGTCGATTAGCGCAGGAATACCCGGCCGATGGTGACCTTGTGATCCCTGTGCCGGACTCGGGTACTCCGGCGGCTGTCGGATATGCACAGGGTTCCGGCATTCCGTTCGGGCTGGGACTGGTGAAAAACGCCTATGTGGGGCGGACGTTTATTCAACCCTCGCAACCATCCGTCAGTTGGGCATTCGCCTGAAACTGAACCCGCTGCGGCAAATTATTGACGGCAAACGCCTGGTTGTCGTGGATGATTCCATTGTGCGCGGCAACACCCAACGCGCCCTGATCCGCATGTTGCGGGAAGCGGGGGCTGCCGAGGTGCATGTGCGCATTGCCTCCCCACCCGTGAAATGGCCATGTTTCTATGGCATTGACTTTGCTAGCCCCGGCGAACTACTGGCCAATTGCGTCGAAGGTAACGATGAAGATGCCATGGTCACCTCCGTATGCACCGCAATCGGCGCGGATTCCTTAGGCTATGTCTCTATTGGCAGCATGGTCGAGGCATCCAAGCAGGACTATGACGAACTGTGCTGCGCCTGTTTCGACGGCGTGTACCCCCTGGGGCTGCCCGCTGGGAATCCCAACGCTGAACTCGTCCGCAAAATGCAACACTAATTGATAACCGCAGAAAGAGAATTCCACCATGACTGACGCTCACGCCTCCTACGCCGCGGCTGGAGTGAACATTGCTGAGGGCGACCGCGCCGTCGAACTGATCGCCCCGTTGGCGAAAAAGCAACCCGACCGGAAGTGCGCGGCGGCCTCGGCGGTTTCGCGGGACTTTTTGCGCTCGGGAAATACAAGCAACCCCTCCTAGCGGCGGGTTCCGACGGCGTGGGAACCAAACTCGCCGTCGCCCAGGCCATGGACAAGCACGACACCATCGGCATCGACCTGGTGGCCATGTGCGTTGATGACCTTGTGGTCTGCGGTGCCGAACCCCTGTTTCTGCAGGACTACATTGCGATCGGCAAAGTTGTGCCCGAACATGTCGCCGACATTGTCGCTGGCATCGCCGAGGGGTGCATACAGGCGGGCTGCGCGCTTCTTGGTGGCGAAACCGCAGAACATCCAGGTGTGATGGAGCCCGAGCATTACGACGTCTCGGCCACTGCTGTGGGCGTTGTGGAAGCTGAGGATGTTCTGGGGCCTGATCGTGTACGTCCCGGCGACGTGGTGATCGCTATGGCCTCCAGCGGCCTGCACTCCAACGGTTACTCCCTGGCGCGCCATGTTCTGCTGGAGAAAGCCAAGCTGCCGCTTGATAGCTACATGGAAGAACTCGGACGCACCCTGGGGGAGGAACTTCTCGAACCGACCCGCATCTACGCCAAGGATTGCCTAGCGCTTGCCGCCGAATGCGATGTGCACACCTTTTGCCATGTCACTGGTGGTGGACTCGCGGGCAACCTTGCTCGCGTCATTCCCGCCGGTCTGGTCGCGGAACTATCCCGTGCTACCTGGACGCCCGGACAGATTTTCCGCATCATCGCTGATTTGGGCAAAGTGCCCCAGGAGGAAATGGACAAGACCTTCAACATGGGTGTGGGAATGGTGGCTGTTGTGGCCGCGGAGGACCGCGACCGGGCTCTTGCCATGCTGACGGCACGCCACATTGAGGCGTGGGAACTCGGTACGGTGCGCAAAGCCGATGCTGAGAACGGTGAGCATGCCGATGGTGCTCCCCGTGTTGTGCTCACGGGCGAGCACGCTGCGTACTAACCTGAATAGACACGACGAAAAGCGAGGTGGGCGTGTGCCTACCTCGCTGTCGCGATGCTGAAGGCCAGTATCACTGGGGGTGAGTTGCGGCCATCAGCACACGGGCTGTTAGCGCCACTTGGATTCGGAATTATCCTCGTCCTCGGGGGACCAATCAGCCCACTCTGCATATTGGTCGTCTTCGGGGTACGAGGACCCGCGATCCGACTTTCCGGACAGCTCCCGTTGAAGCGAATCCAGATCCATATCAGGAGAGTTGTACTTCAGTTGACGAGCAACCTTGGCTTGTTTTGCCTTGGCACGGCCGCGACCCATGGCCTGACCCCCTTGGAGTGAGCGGGGTGCTGCGGGAATTCGGCACCCTCTGAGCTTTGTCTTACTGTGTATTCCTGTTAGACACAATAGCTGGTGTGAGGAGAAAATGCCGCAATTAGTGTTTGACCTCGCACTCTTGTGAGCGCGATTGGTGTTTTTGTGCAATAGCGTGTCGTGTTGTGGGGGCTTGTTCAACACAGTGATGAATCCCAGCTAGTAGGCGGTGCTCTAACAGCAGCCGGGTAGTTGTTGATCTATCACGTAACTTCTTAAAAAGGTATGTCCAAAGAAGTCTTACTCATTCCAAAACTACCCCTAAATAGGGGAGATGTGGCCTGTTGACCTGCCGTCAACAGGTCTCCGTCACTGTCGCCTACAGGCCCTTCAGACGATTGATCGCAGCCCGGCCGGGGCGCTCGCCGTCGTCGGCGGGAATGGAATCGGCATCAATGGCCACGGCCACCTCGCCAGCCTCACCCGCAACCAAGCCTGCGCTTCCCACAGCGCTGCGTTTGACGAGGACCAGTGCTATAGGCCCCAGGTCTGCATCGTGCACAACGGTCCCAATCCGACCAACCACACGTGACCGACCGCCGGAGGTTTTCAGCTCGTCGCCCGGCGCGGGCAGTGTCGGGGCGGACCCATCAAGGTGTGCCAGTGCCAGCACCCGTGGGGAACGGCCCAGGTTGTGTACTCGCGCCACTGTTTCTTGGCCGCGGTAGCAGCCTTTTTCCAGGTGTACGGCACCGGGCCAGGAGGCGTCGCCGAGGCGGCCGATCCACCCTGGTACTTCGTGGGGGATGGTTTTTTCATCAAGGTCTAGGAGCAGGTCAGGTTCCAGCGCTGTGACCCGCTCTGCCGTATAAGCCATGAGGCCAGCCAGTTGGGCACCTGCAGCTTCGAGGGCTGCCACGGTGGGTTCGAGACGGTCGCGGGGTACCAGGACGTCGATACGCGGCTTTCCGCCCCAGTGGACGGGGCGGCTAAGCGCATCCTCCGGCAGGTCAATGGGGTCGCCGAGGAGGGTAAGCACCGCTAGATCGGTGAGTTCGATGGTGACGTCGGACCAGAAGACCATGCGGGTGAGGTAGTTGTGAAGGGATTGCGCCTGCGGGGCGGGTGCGTCCAGGTAGAAGGCACCGTCGTGGACGAGCAGGTCGGCGTGGTGCAGAACGCGTCCTTGAGGGTCAAGGTCGAGTGCAGCGGCGCTGTATCCGTCGGGGGCGTCGTCAAGCTTTTGGGAGAGGAGGTTGTTCAGGAACTGCGGGGCTTCCGGCCCGGTGACGCGTACAACCTGCCGGTCGGAGCGGTCGATGAGCATGGTGGGGTAGCGTTGTTCTCCCAGCGGATTGCCGTAGTGCCAGGCGACGCTGGTACCCCCGATTGCGGCATCAGCATCGCGGGCGATCGCCGCACCTGGTCGTGAAAGTAGCGGTGAGGGGGGTGGTGAAGGGTGCAAAATAGCCACACTGGCATCGTAGTCCCACAAAGCGTGGATAATCTAGGGATATGAGCTCACATGCCGCCACCCCCGCCGCATCCGCCGTGAAACCCGTCGTTGTTGTTGTGGATACGTTTGGCGGTCCGATCCGCCATCACAATCCAGAATTGCCGCTGATTTATTGGGATGATGCTGCCGTCACGCGCGGCGACGGTGTGTTCGAAACTCTGCTGATTCGCGATGGCCGTGCCTGCAATCTGGAGCGCCACAGCAAACGTTTCGCCGCATCGGCGGCGCTGCTGGGCCTACCGGAGCCGGATGCGGAGTATTGGCGCGCAGCCACGGCCGAGGCCATTGAATCCTGGCCAAAGGATGTTGATGCCTCCTGCGTGTGGACCCTCACACGTGGCCGCGCCGCTACGAACCGTCCCAGCGCCTGGATTACGGTGAAGCAGATCCCCGTGGAGCATCTGGAGCAGCGCCATCTGGGAGTCTCAGTGATGACGGCTCCACGTGGGTTCAGCGTTACCACCACGCCCGATGAGGCCGCACCCTGGATGATCGTTGGCGCGAAAACGCTCAGCTACGCGGCTAATATGGCGGCCCTGCGGCATGCCCGAAGCTGTGGCTTTGATGATGTGATCTACGTTGACGGTGACTGCGTTCTGGAGGGGGCCACCTCAACGGTGGTTGCTGCACAAGGCACCGCGCTGTTCACCCCGACCCCCGGCGGCGATGTCCTGCCCGGCACCACGCAGGCCGCCCTGTACCAGCATCGCCGAATGGAAAGGGCTGGGACTGCCAGGAAACCGACCTCACTGTTCAGCAGCTTATCGACGCCGACTCGGTCTGGCTGGTCAGTTCCGTTCGGGTTGCCGCTCGGGTCACCCGCATCAACGATGTTCACCTGCCTGCACCCGCGAACGAAGACAAAGTGCGACGCATGATGTTCGCAGCGCTGAGCTGACCTGCCCTGCGCCTTACCCGACCACGCCTTACCCGACCACGCGTGCCAGCTGCGCGGACATGCGCGGTCGGAGTTCCGTGCCCACCATGCGCTCGTCTACCCAGCCCAGCTCATTGGTGGGCATGAGGCCGTAGAGGCGCTTGCCGGGACCCAGCTCGGCGGGACCGGTGGCGGTGACCATGGTGGAGGCGGATTCCACTTCCCATGCGCGCTCGTTGAGGGGGTTGCCATAAAAAATCTCGACGACACCAGAGGAATTGCAGCAGATGAATTCGATCTCGTCTTTGTCGTTGATCCGCCAGAAGCCGGATTCCCGCTGGTCTTGGTCGGTGGCGTTGCCCTCCTTGTCGAGCTTCCAGATGCGCGATTCGTAGGAAATGTAGTTTTCGCCGTCGTGGGCGAAAATGAGCTGCTGGCCGAAAGCGTACTGACCGTCAGACGCCGAATCTGCCTGACCAGCACCGCGCCACACGCCAATGAGGGGCAGCAACGCCAGCAGGCCGTCGTGAAGGTTAGGGCCGAGCCGCAGGTTGGCGGTGTCCTCGGCAACGGGGAGGTCATCAAGACCGTCAATGCCGCTCAACGTCGGGATGTTCCGCCCGCCCGTGAGTTTGGATTGCTCCGCAGCGAGATTCACGGCGGCGTTGCCGTCCAATCGGATCTCGTCTGCGGTGGAGTTGGCGGCATCTTGGGCTGTTGCAGTGTTATCAGTGCTTTCAGTCATGCCCTACACCCTAGCTCACCCTAGCTTTCTTCTTGGTTTTCGCGTAGGAGCGGCGCAAAGTCCTTGTAGCTGAGCGTGACGTTGGAGATTTCGGAGGAGATGTAGATGGACCCTCCGTTGCAGTTGATGCTGGTGGCGCGCCCGCCGAGGGGGAGTTCGGTGGAGTCCACGGTCCAGGAGAAGGCGTTGAGTGCTTCTTCTTCCCGACCTGGCGGCGCGCCGCGCACGCTGGTGGGTTCGATGGAGATGGTGCTTCCTTTGATACGGAGTTTCACCTCGGCGACCACGGGTTCCGTGAAGTTCGGTGGTGTCCCCGTGAGCTGCGCCTCGGAGGCGGAGGTGCTGGTAGGGGGAAATGTCGGAGGGATGGCTGATGTCCAGGTCGGTGATGTTGAGGAAGCTGCCGAGTGCCACGCCGTCGAGACGCATGTAGTGCGACAGTGCCTTTGCCTTCGCCCCTTCAATGTTGCCGTTTAAAAGTTGCTCGTTGCTGAGCGTCACGCGGTCCGCCTCGGTGCGCAGGTTCACCAACCCCAGGCCGGGAATGCGCACATCCAGGCTTTCTGAGGTGATCGCCGGCACTTTGTGCGTGCTCAGCGCCAGCAGATAGGGGAATCCGCCGACGTAGATGCGGGGGTTGCTTTCCACCGGGGTGACGGCCTCGATTTCTTGGGCGATGCGCATTTCCACCCGTGCCGCCACAATGCTATCCACAAGCCAGCCAATTCCGAACGTCAGCGCGAGGGCACTGGAGATAATAACGGCGGGACGGCGTAGCTTCACACTTACAATTCATATCATTAGCCTGGAAGGTATGCGCATTTACAACGGCACGGTTCCCGACACTGTACTCATTGACGCCGCCACCACTCACGACGGCGTGGCACCGCTGTCTGAGCAGTTCCTGCGCGGACTTTCCGAACCGGAACTGGGGCACACCCACGCCTACATTCTCGCCGACGACCAGGTGGTGGCACTGGCCGCCGGGGATGGGGCTTCCTGGGAACTTGTTGTTCACCCCGCTTATCGACGCCGCGGTCTGGGCACCGCGCTCCTTGGGTCACTGGGGGAGAGCGCGCACGTGTGGGCGCATGGGAACCTGCCAGCGGCGAAGGGCCTGGCGGCGGCGCGTGGGTGGGCGTCGATACGCGAACTTTTGGTGATGGGCGTGGATTGGGTGCCAGCGGAAACCCAGCTACCGGACAGCATGGTCTGCCTGAACCTTGACGAATCCGCCGAACGGTTCGGTAGGGACGCGGTGCTGGACGCCTGGCTTGCTGCTAACAACGAGGCTTTCGATTGGCACCCTGAGCAAGGCGGCTGGGATCGCGCTCGCCTCGACCAAGCCATGGCCGCGAGCTGGTTCAACTCGGCCGACGTGCTCCTGCTGTGGGACGGCGATCAACTTGCAGGCTTCCACTGGACTAAACGGCACAGCGCTGAGCTGGGGGAAGTCTACGTCGTGGGACTCGCCGCCGCCTATCGTGGGCGCGGGCTTGGCGATCCGCTTGTGCGCCTAGGGCTTGACCACCTAGCGGAGGCCGGGATGGGGCGCATCATTTTGTATGTGGAGGCCGATAATGTTCCCGCCGTGGCGGCCTATGAAAAACTAGGCTTTGAAGAAGTGGAAAACCATGTGCTCTATGCCCATGAGTCGGCGGAAAACTAAGGAAGTGCCCGTGAAACGTGTCGCCATCATCTCGACCCTCCTTGTTGCCGGGTGCCTCGCCGGATGCGTAGAAAGCCGTGAAACCCCCATTGGCCTTGTCGACGAGCCAGGACTGACCAAGACCGAAGGCCAGGTACTCGCCGAAGGTTCCAGCGCCCAAAAGCGCGCCATGGACCTCTATGGCATCAAGTACGCCACCGCCGTCCCCGGTGCGCGACTGTCCTACCCGCCTGCGGGTTCGGGGGGAAGGTCAAACAAACTTCCTGGCGGGAACCGTTGACATTGCGGGGTCCGACACGCCCCTGACCGCCGAGCAGGCCAGCCAAGCTGCGGAACGATGCGGCGGCAATGAAGCCTGGCACCTGCCCCTGGCCTTCGGCGGACTCGCCATCACCTACCATCTTGACGGCGTGCCCAAACTCGTGCTCAATGCCGATGTGCTGACCCGGATATACAAAGACGAAATCCACACCTGGAACGACCCGGCCATCGCCGCGTTGAACCCGGGAGTCAACCTTCCCGAAGAACACATCACGCCCGTCTACCGATCGGACCGTTCCGGCAGCACCGACACCCTGCAACGCTTCTTCAAAGGCACCACAAACGGTGCGTGGAACACCACCGGAATGGACTACGCCGGGTACGGGGGTGTGGGGGCCAGCGGCTCAAACGGGGTTGTTAATACTATCCGTGACACAAACGGCGCTGTTGGATACGTGGAAACCGGCTATGCCGTGGGCGCGCGACTCGGTCTTGCCGCCATTGATTTCGGCGCGGGACCCTGTTGTTCCCGAGGGGCCTGCCGTGGAAGCAGCCGTGGCCAAAGCCACCTTCGCCAACAACGGACACAACCTCGTGGTCGATACCGACGCGCTATACGACGCCGCGAAACAACCCGACAGCTATCCACTTATTATCACCAGCTACAACATTGTCTGCTCGGCGGGATACCCGCCCGAGGTGCGCAAACGCGTGAAGGACTTTCTCACCGTTGCCCTACGGCACCAAGACGACGAACTCCGCAACCTGGGGTATGCGCCGCTGAGTGGAGTGCACAAAGGACGAATGGAATCTGCGGTGGCGGCGCTGAGTTAGTTGAGGGTTTTGAGGGGGTGAAGTGTGCTTGTCATATAGGTCTACTACCAGGTACGAAACAGCCCATTTTCGAGCTTCTCGGTGGACTTACCTTGCACAACCCCTTACCCACCTGAGTGCATAATGTCAGCACCCTCGGGCACGGTGTCATCTTCCGGGTCGTCGAGCCAGCCCTCCGGCAACACGACTTTCCCAGGAGAACCCTGGCGGCCGCGCGCCCCATCAGCGTCATCGGCGAGTGCAGGGGAGTCGCTGAAGGGGGCGAGGATGTCAGCGAGGTGCGTGAGCGTCGATACGCGGGCGAGGTCGCGGCGCATGTCGCCTCCGACGGGGAAGCCCCGTAAATACCAGGACACATGCTTGCGTAGTTCGCGGCAGCCATGCTCCTCACCATGGTGGGCTGCCAGCAGTTCGGCATGGCGTTGAATAATGCGTGTCACTTCACCCAACGTGGGTTGTGGGGGTAGGGGACGGCCGGTGAGCTGGGCGGCGAGTTCGGCAAACAACCAGGGGCGGCCCAGGCAACCACGGCCGACCACCACGCCGTCGCAACCCGTTTGGTCCATCATGGCCGCAGCGTCGGAAGCCGCGAAAATATCGCCATTACCCAGCACCGGGATTCCCGAATCGGCCATGTGTTCCTTCAACCGCGCGATCTCCGACCAGTTGGCCTTGCCAGAGTATCGCTGCGCCGCCGTGCGGGCGTGAAGCGCCACCGCCGCCGCGCCTTCCGCTGCGGCAATGCGCCCGGCATCCAGGTGGGTTTTGTGGGCATCGTCAATGCCCACGCGGAACTTCACCGTCACTGGAATATCCGTGCCTTCCGCGGCGCGAACAGCAGCGGCGACGATATTGCCAAACAGTTTCCTTTTATAGGGCAGTGCTGAACCGCCGCCGCGCCGGGTGACTTTAGGGACCGGGCAGCCGAAAGTTCATGTCGATGTGATCGGCGAGGTTTTCATCCACAATCATTTTCGCGGCCTCATAGGTCCAGTGCGGATCGGTGGTGTACAGCTGCAACGACCGGGGGTTTTCGTCAGGGGCGAAGGTGGTCATATGTAGCGTTTTTTCGTTGCGTTCCACCAGCGCCCGGGCGGTGACCATTTCACAGACATACAACCCGGACACGCTGCCCATCTTTTCTCGCTCCTGCTCACGGCACAGCGTGCGGAATGCCACGTTGGTCACCCCGGCCATGGGTGCGAGCACCACGGGGGAGGTGAGGGTGAGGGAGCCTATGGACAGGGGAGCTGCTGGTTGTGCCACGCAGGCCATTGTAGATACTTCCGGATGGGCGACAAACTCACCAGAATCCTGGAAGTCCAATTTCAGCAACCCGGCGATGGGCTGACTCACAGGCGCTACGGCACCACACCTAGAGGGGGTAGATAGTGGGGGTGCTTTCTGGGTGAAAGTCCACACGATTATTTATTCAAAAAGCGGGGATGGGGCGGATGGTTTATTGTGGTGAGGGTAACTAGCTTGCTGATTATCTAAGTGAGTCACAGTGTCCTGTGCCACTGCTTGGGTAGTCGATGTGTCACATCTCCGGCGTGGTCGTTGCAGCTGGCCACCCGGCGCTTGAGGAGGAATACATGTCCGATCGGATTGCTAACGCTCAGCTCCGTTCTAAGGTGATGACGGCCGACGAGGCCGCACAGTTTGTCAACCATGGCGATAAGGTCGGCATTTCCGGCTTTACTGGTGCTGGCTACCCGAAGGTTCTGCCCACCGCCATCGCGGAACGTGCGAAGGAGGCGCACGCCAAGGGTGATGAATTCATGATCGACCTGTTCACCGGTGCCTCCACCGCTCCAGACTGTGATGGTGTGTTGGCTGAGGCGGATGCAGTTCGGTTCCGCACCCCCTACCAGTCCGATCCAATCATGCGTAACAAGATCAACGACGGCACCAGCCTCTACGCGGACTACCACCTGTCCGAGTCCGGCATGTACGTGCAGCAGGGCTTCTTCGGCCCTATGAATGTTGCCATCGTAGAGGCTGTGCGCATCACCGAGGAAGGCCACATCATTCCGTCTTCCTCCATTGGTAACAATGTTGAGTACCTGGACGCTGCGGAGAAGATCATCATTGAGGTCAACTCCTGGCAGTCCGAAGAACTCGAAGGCATGGCCGATATTTGGCGCAACAACCCGCTGCCCAACCGCGTGGTCATTCCGATTACCGAACCCGGCCAGCGTGTCGGTACCCCCTACATCGACATTGATGTGAACAAGGTCGTTGCTGTGGTGGAAACCGACCTGCAGGATCGCAACGCCCCATTCAAGCCCCTTGATGAGCAGTCCAAGCAGATCGCTGGCCACTTCCTGGACTTCCTGGAGGGCGAGGTTGCTGCTGGTCGCCTCACCTACGACGGCTACCGCATGCAGTCCGGTGTCGGTAACGTGCCGAACGCCGTGATGAGTGGCCTGCTGGACTCCAAGTTCGAGAACATTCAGGCATACACCGAGGTTATTCAGGACGGCATGGTCGACCTTATCGACGCCGGGAAAATGACGGTCGCATCCGCCACCGCCTTCTCCCTATCGCCCGAATACGCCGAGCGTATGAACAATGAGGCATCCAAGTACCGCGAGTCCATTATTCTGCGCCCCCAGCAGATCTCCAACCACCCCGAAGTCATACGTCGCCTTGGCCTGATCTGCACCAACGGCCTGATCGAAGCCGACATTTACGGCAATGTCAACTCCACCAACGTCATCGGTTCCCGCATGATGAACGGTGTCGGCGGTTCCGCGGACTTCACCCGCAACGGCTACATCAGCTCCTTCATCACGCCTTCCGATGCCAAGGGCGGTGCCATCTCCGCCATCGTTCCGTTTGTCTCCCACGTGGACCACACCGAACAAGACGTCAAGGTGATTATCACCGAGTACGGCTACGCAGACCTGCGGGGCCTTGCACCGCGCCAGCGTGTAGAAAAAATCATTGCTCTCGCACACCCGGACTACCGTCCGCTGCTTGAGGAATACTACGACCGCGCGCTCAAGGCAGCCACGGAACGCAAGACCCTGCAGACCCCGCACGACCTGGCCACCGCATTCAGCTTCCACCAGCGGTTCCAGGAAACCGGCACCATGAAGCTCTCCTAGGTGTTTCGTCCGTTTTGTGTCGCCGCGTGACGACGCCCCGCCTCCCGCGCCTTAACTACCTGGCGCACGGTGGCGGGGGTTCGTTGTTTTAGCGTTGTGCAGATTAGGACAAGCCCTTGACGGGAACGTACACTTCCCACGGCAGAGGAAGAGCTCGTAGACCCACCCCATCCTGGCGGCATCCGGTAGCTTTACCGTGGAATGCCTTGCATTCAAGGTTCTCAGTCCCGCGCGGTGACACAATACGCGGCGTCGTAACCGTGGGATCCCAGAATTGGGGGTCGTTGGGGGTCAAAAAGCGAACCTTCCCCCACTCGCCGATGGGCATTGTACCCAAACCAGTGTCGAACTGCTCCGCCTGGGCTGCCGGTGCGGCTGTAAGGGCGGTTGCCGCAACGATAGCGACCACTGATGCACGGAAAACTCTGCGGAAATGCATGATTGTGCTCCTTGTATGAGGGAGATGAAGGGCCTTCTATATGGGTTATCCAGGAGTTTAGGGAGCACGTTACCGATTATGCGGTTTGCTGAATCGGTCTACTGTCAGGCTATTTCAGGTAATCTGTGTCCCGACATTATTGTCAGCGGTAGTGTGGCTTCCGTGACTAGAGAGATTCAGAAGTCACGCTAGCTCGGCCTATCGTGTCTCGCCGCCAGGCGATTTGGCGGGCGCTGATGATCAGCGCGAGGATGGCTGTTTCCGCAGCTAGCGCCCAGAAGTTTAGAGTAGCGTCTGGCGTACTTAAATAGATCATATTCCAGGGAAAGCCAATCACTGTAGGTATGCCGATCATGATTGCGATTGTCGTGCCAAGTCCCAGGATCAGAGCACTGGCAATGGTGATGATAGTGCGGCGTTGCGTACGTGACGGTGCTGGGCGTCGTACCCATGTGCGTAGGGTGAATGCAATGGCGATAAGTAGTATGACGATCAGTGCAACTTGGGTCCAGATGATGATGTCTCCCTTCGGGACATTAGTCGGAAGGTTCGCGGGGGCTTCTATTCCTAATGCTTCCCCAGTAAACTTCTCAAGTTTGTTGGCTATATTTGTGTTTTCGCGATCACGTAATCCATAGGTATTAAGAAGCACCGCCAGACCTTTTCCGGTGGTTTGGTTGAAACCAAGATATGTCGTATAACCCCAAATATTGCCAGTGTGAGCGACGATGGTGACTTCGGATCCGTCGATACTGCTGGTGCCCTTTCTGTAGCGTAATCCTGCGCCGTATTCGGAGGAGCCTTTACCGATTGGTGCCCTACTAAAGTTGCTGGGTAGTTGTCCTTGTTGGTGTTGACGGAGTTGCCAGGCACCGTAAGTTGCTAACTCACGTCCTGTTCCTGTAAGGCGACCTTTTCCTGTCTCGCTGTCGTCATAGGGGACTGTGACCGTGTGTTTACCCGCGTAGAAAGGCACATATCCATCAGGGACATGGCGTCGAGTGCCTCTTTCTTGGAGCTGATGGGGGAGATTCCAGTAGCTGGGTTGAGGTAGTGGGTGAGTAGTTCGCTGTAGCTTTGCCCGGTTGCTCGTTCCATGGCGTGTTGGAGGAGGATGTATCCAACGTTGGAATAAGAAGATCCATCAGTGGTATTAACAGTTTCTAATTTTCTTACGGTATCAATAATTTTTGGCAGTTCCGCTGGGTATACATCGACTTCGCGCGGTAGTCCAGATGTGTGGTGAATCAGATCGGTGATGGTGGCACCGTTATTGCCGAAGGTGGTGTTTCGGAACTCGGGGTAGTACTGGGTGACAGGGGCGTTGAGATCGATGAGTCTTTTGTCTGCCAGTTCTAGGGCAAGTGCGCCGGTGAATGATTTAGACACTGATCCCCAGATGAAGAGGGAATCGGCGGTGATGGGATTGTTGTTGCCGTCTACACCAACGTAGTGTTCGTCGGTGATGCCGTTTGTGTCGAATTCCACCACGGCGAGTCCGGGTGTGTGGAGGTCGTGGGCGAGTTGTTCGTAGCGGTCTTGTTGAGCTTGTGCGGGAACAATCAGTACCAGAGTGGCAAGTAGTGTTCCCAGCACCGCGAGTAGGGGTCGTGCTGTTTTCATGCGGTTTAGCCTAGGGGTTTGGGGCTGTGTCAACATCGGGGAAAACCCTGAAAAACACCCTGATATTGCGCGTGCTGAAGGTTCACCACGCTGCGCAAAGTATGCTTATGTCTAGGTGTAAAAAAACGGCGTTTTTGAGCTTGGCGATAAGCATACTTTGCGCATCCGGCTAGATCCTCACCCCTTCCTCCCACACCGGCCTCATTTCCATAGCCGTAACTTTCCAGCCGCTTGGGGTGTTGTGGAGGGAAAATCGGTAATCGCCGCCAAGCGTCCAGGTACCGTGGGCGTGCTGGTGAGTGGCGATGAAGGAGGCCGTGACTGTCGCGGCGTCGTCACGCAGGGTGATCAGGTGGTTGCTGACCAGGTGCTGGTGGGCGTCGAGACCTTCAAATACTGGGCCTCCAACGGTCGATGATTTCTTGCGGGGAGAGCAGTTCCGGTTCGCCGTAGTCGAGGGTGACCTGGTCGCTGAAGACGTGGGCGAGTGTGTCCCAGTCGTGGTGGTCGGTGGCCCAGAACAGGGTGCTGAGGGTTGTGATGATGTCGAGGCGGGGATCCATGAATCAGTCCTTAGAGTGTGTTTCGGAAGTGGTCGGCGGTGGTGCGCAGGGCGTGACTCACCTGCGTTGGTTGGTCGTAAAAGTCCAGTTGTGTGCCCTCGATCCAGCGCAGTTTCTTGGAGCCGGGCAGGTGGTCGTAAAACTGTTGAGCGCCGTCGGGGACCGCGGCCTCGGGGGAGTGGATCATGTGGACCGGAATGGTGATCTGTGGGGCGCTGACCAGCGGATTAAACGTCAGCCACGGTTCCCACGACATGGTGGCGATGCACTTGTCCCATTCGGGGATGTCGCCGCGCTGCGGATCGAGGTAATAGTCGTAGGGGCCGTACATTGCGGCCGCAGGATCGGTGGTGGAGATGGCGGGAATGTAGTCAACCTCGCCCGTCTTCTGGTAGCGGGCGTGGGCTGCGCGGGATGCCGCAATGCGCTCCTGTACCCCAGCCTCACCACCGTAGTAGGGCGCGACGAGCTGCATGTTGTGAAGCCACGGCGCGATCATGGCCAGCGAATTCACCCTGCTATCCGACGCCGCGTTTACGGCCTGATAGCCCGACGATGCGCAAATCCCCAGCGCCCCGATGCGTGCCGCACCGAGCTGTTCAACGGCATACGTGACCGCGGCGTGAATGTCGCTGATTTTTCTTTCCGGGTTTTCCCACGAGCGCGGCGCGCCTTCGCTTTGGCCGAACCCACGGAAATCAAATGTGAGAGTAGTGAAGCCTTCGGCGGCGAGAAGTCGTGCGTAGAACTCGGCTTGTTGTTCCTTAACTGTGGTCCACGAACCGGTGACAACAATGATGGAATCCGAATCGTGGTGTATGGGCGTGTGCAGATTGCCCACAAGCCTGCTGCCTTCTGACTGAAAACGAACTCGTGTTGAAGTAAAAGGTTGCGTCATACTGTGTGACGCTAGGCGGCCGGATGGTATCGCGTCCAATACTTTCTGTGATAGCGATTAGGCATCACCGTGTTGCTGCAGTGCCGAGGCTGCAACGCGGATGACATCGCGGGTGTCACCTGCCCGCCACAGGAACGCAAGCCGCGCGGGCGGTAAGTCCGGTACTTCGAGAAAGTGCACGCCTTCACGCGCGTAAAGAACACTGTTTCCTGCGGATATGAAAACCGAGCCGGTTCCCGCCGCGACGTTTTCCAGCGCTTCGTCGGCGGTTGCCGCCTCGCAGGCAATCGGTGCTGGCGAGCCGTGGCGCGCATGCTCCGCCAGCCAAAACGACCGCAATTCTTTGGCGCTTCCAGGCAAGGCCACCAGGGGTTCGTTGCTGACCTCCGCAAAAGATGCTTGACGACGCCCTGCCAGTCGGTGTTGGCTGTTTACTGCCAGCATTATGGGTTCCTCCGCGACCACCACATAGTCGCAGCGTGGGTTTATGGTAGTGCCTAGCCAGGCGAATCCCGCGTCGCAATCCCCGGCCTCAACCCCCGCAGTCGCGTCGTTCCAGGCCACTTGGTGAAGCTCCGGCCGCCACTGGATTGCATTCAGAGCCTGTGTAAGTGTGTGAAGCATTCCACGCCCAACTCCCGTTTGAAGCCCGATGACCAGCACTGATTGTTCTTTGCGTGCTAGGGTTGTGACTTCTTTCGTGGCGGCATCCCAGTCTTCTAGTAGGTTGCGGGCGCGGTGAAGAAGAGCTTCACCTGCCGATGTGAGCTGGACCGAACGGCGGTCTCGAATGAAAAGCCGCGCCTTAAGGTCTTGTTCCAGGCGTGCGATCTGCCTGGAGAGAACGGGCTGGCTCACAAAAAGCCGTTCGGCTGCTTTGCGGAAGTGCAGCTCCTCCGCGACTGCGGTGAAGTAGCGAAGATCCCGAAGATGCACGTCCATAAGGTTCAAGTGTATTCATTGTTGCTGCTAGGCAAGTGTGCTTCTCGGAAAAGACCAGCTAGCAGGGCGATTTCCAAAGCCAGAGTGAAACCGCTAGAAATAGCTCACTGTTGGTTGCTACCATGCAGCCATGGGCCTTTAGCTCAGTTGGTAGAGCTACGGACTTTTAATCCGCAGGTCGTGGGTTCGAGCCCCACAGGGCCCACTTTTTATATTGTTCGGTTAAGCCACTCTGCTCAAGCTAGTGAGTTGGGGTGGCTTTTTTCGTGCTCATCGGGTGCATAATATGCTGATGTCGTCAAAGAAAAATGATGACATCACAGTGAAGGTGGAGCGCACATGGGCTTCCGAAGACTGCACACACTCGTTTCTTCCTATGCTGCCGATAGCGGTGCACGTGCATGAGCAAAGAACATAAGTTACGTGCTCTCGGCCTGCTGACGGCCTCTGAGTTCTGGGGATCCATCGGGCTGCAGGTGGTGCTTTTCATCGCTCCTCTTGCTGCGATTCAGCTGCTAGATGCGACAGCCATGCAGGTGGCTATTCTGAATCTCACGGAATCCGCAGCTGCGCTGGTGTTTGGGATTGGGCGTCGGCCAGGCGGTGGACCGCTGGGGTGGCGCTTCCTCAATCACTACCGCAAACCTCGTCCGCGCGGCAGGCGTGGGAGCGCTTGCCTTCTCGCTGTTTGCCGGTCCCTCGCTTCCGATTCTTTACCTCACGTTGTTCCTCATGGGCATTGCATCCCTGCTGCATGATGCGGGAATCAGTACCGCAATTGTGGAATATGTTGGCCGCGACGGCAAAGAACTCAACCGTGCTAATTCGCTGCTGCGAACTTCAGAGATTATTTCCTCGCTGGGTGGGCTGGGGCTTGGGGAGCGATTCTCGCTTTCATGACGTTCGGAGCAGCGGCACTGTTTAGCTCGATGAGCTTCGCCATCGCCGCAGGCTGCGCTGCTACCGTCTGGTTTTCAACCAAGGCAATCCGGGCACAGCAAAACATTAGAAAGCTTCCGACGCCCAGACCACCGACAGCTCGCACGACACCACCTCCGGCGGAGTTTTAGACGGCCTCCGCTATATCCTGCGCAGTGGATTCCTCCGGCCTTTGGCAGCAACTGGGCTGCACTTCAACTTTTTCAGCGCCATCTTCCAGGCTGTGTTTGTTATCTACTGTGTACGCGTCCTCGGATTTGAGACATGGGTAATGTCGCTGATCGGCGTTATCGGAGGGCTGGGTGGTCTTGTTGGGGCTGCGTTTTCTAGTAGCGCCACGGCGGAACAGAACGCAAAAAAGTTCTATGCTTCATCGCTTGTTATTCCAGCGGCATCTGTACTCGTTATGCTGTGCGCGCAGATGACTACCATCCACGCTGCGCGGATCACAGCTGTTGCGCTCGCTGAAGCGGTGTTTTCGTTCTGCATGGTGCTGTGCATGGTGTTGTTCAATACTGCCCGCCAGCAAGCCTCACCTGATGGCATGGTGGGGCAGATCGCCGCGACGGAAAGAATGATTGCCTTGGGTGGTGAGGTCCCGGGTGCGCTGATTGGCGGGGCCGTTGCCACGGCGGTGTCCGTTCAGTTTTCCATGACAGTGGCCTTAGTGGGCATGCTGTTCGCCGCAGTGTGGCTTATTGGAATGAAGGGTTGGCCTTCATCTAGCACAGAAGTGACATCGTCCGCTAGTGCCATTGGGCCTTAATGCATAAAGCAACTCTCTGTATTATTATGTTACCTTGAACAATAAAATTGTTACATGTTTAGGGCATACTGCAATATTTATCTCATTAGTGCTTTTCTGGATGGAATTTTTCCTGCTCTCTCATTGATAATGGTGTGGTCAGGCAGGTCCACCCAGCACAAAGAGAGTGATAATGGAATTAAAAACCAATAAGCCCAGCTACCCGCTCTATTCTGGAGATATTGATGACGAGTACTCATCCGCACTTTTAAATCACATTATCCTGGCGGCAAACCATGCGTCGCGTGATTGGACACGGGCTGCTGTTCTTATCAATCAGGTTGTCTCTGAAGATAAAGGGCTGGTCGGCGCAATGTTCTGCCCGTTCATTGTGGGTGATGGGCAGCGTTTTCTGGGGAAGTGGATGTCGGATGATCAGAGTAAGGAGATTACTCGCATCGTAGAGACGTGGCAGCATCGTATTGGTAAAAGCGGCTATACCAATTGGAGTGCTATTTCATCGGCGTAGAAAAATCTGACAATAATCAATACAAACGTATCTGGATTCCAGAATATCGCTCTGACTATGGAAAATGGCACATAGCCGACAGTGATGAGGTGAATTGGTGGGCGTTCCACGAGGGTTTCAGCGACAAACCCGCGTTTTAAACCTACGCGCTACCTATATGCTCACGCCGACTTCTTCGAGGGCATCGCGAAGCTTTGCGCGCGCCCTGTTGAGTCGGCTTTTTACTGTTTGAACCCCAACGTTTTGGTGTTCGGCTATTTCTTGGTAGTTCATGCCCGCGTATTCCCGCAATACGATAGCTTCTTTGAATTCGGGGGCAAGTTGTTCAAGCGCGTGGCGGATGACTATCCCGGCGGTGACGCGGTCGTCGATAGGCGAATGCCTGTCGGGTTCCTGGATGCCTGCCTCGGCGTCGGGGGTGTCCCGGCGGGACCGAATGAGTTGTAGTGCGGCATTGGACGCGATGCGGTAGGCCCAGGTGGAAAAACGCGCGCGGGGTTCAAAGCTGCCGATGTTGCGCCAGATGGCGGTCAGCGCGTTTTGCATCGCGTCTTCGGCGTCCTGGTGGTTGCCGGTGATGGAGAGACACACCGCCCACATGCGCCCGTGCGCGTCGCGGATGAGCGTGCCGAATGCGGCTGTGTCGCCGTTTTGAGCGCGGGTGATGAGCGCAATGTCGTCGCTGGTGTTGCTCCCGGTGGGATGCTGTTCCGCCACGTCACATGCCTCCAAGGAGGTCATCGTCGACGCCGTCAGCAAAACCGTGGTCAGCAAACCCATGATCTGCGCCGTCGTGGAGGGCGTCATCATGGCCCCCGTTGTGCATGTCGCCGTCGTAGTCCCCAAAATCGTGAAGGTCATGCCCCTCACCAACGTGCCCGTCGTCGAGATGCCCCGTCCCCAGGTCTCCATCGTCCGGGGTGTCAAAGAAATCACTCAGGTCATCGTGATCACTATTGTCGGCGCCAAACCCACCATCGTACATGTCGCCGTGGTGTGCGTCGTCGGCGAAGTCATTCAGATCAATGTCAAAGCTGGGAAGGTCGATCCCCGGGTCGGGGGTCATGGGATCAAAGGCGACGGCGAGCATGCGATCAAGCATGTCGTCGGTGAGTGGTGTCGCTACAGAGCCGTAGAGGGTATCAAGAGGCGGGAGCATGAGGTCGTCGAACTCCTGGTTGTCGGGGCCGTCGGGCCGTGTCATGAGGTCACCTCCTTGGCATCGGGTGTAGCGAGGGAACCGATGGTGATGAGGCTGATTGTACCGGTTGTTTAGGATGTCCACCCAAGGTACTTGGTGAGTTCCTTAACTTGGTCTGGGGTGGCGTCGTAAGAGGTTTCAAAGTAGAGCGTGAATTTCTGTCGCGGATAGTAGGCGTAGACGAAGCCAGAGCCGGTTTCAGTGAGTGCGTAACCTACTTCTGGTGTGTTGCGGAAGGATTTCTGGAGTCGTTCCTTGCTGGTGGTTTTTGAGCTTTTGTTTGCTTTGCCGGATTCGAGTTCGTCGCGAGCTTGTTTCGCATCGTCACCAGGAATCCAGTAGATGGTGCTTGGGGTGGAGCTGCCGACTTTGGGGGCATCGCTCATGGCGCTGGTTAACAATGAGCAGTCGTAGACGGTGTTGACGGTGAGGTCGTCACTGTATTCGTTGGCTTTGCCTTCGCAATCTTGCATTGCTTGGAGGGTTTTTTCGGGCAGGAATTGCGAGGCGGTGTCGTAGCGTTCCGTCAGTGGGATCATTGAGTCGGCTGCGGTGGTGTTGACCTTCGTGACCATGGTTGTTCCCCAGAAGAACTGGTACGTCATGAAGCCCAGCAACAGAACAGCCACTGCTGCTGCGCCAAATAGTGCTTTCTTGCGGGTTGAGATACCACTGAAGGCTGTCGCCGCGCGGTGACCGGACGCGGATGCGCGATGTCGCTGCGGTAGGTTCTGGTCAGTGCCGGTATTCTGCTGACCCTGCCCGGCCCCTTGTGCACCCTGTGCTGCTTGCCCGGCTCCTTGTTGCCCTTGCGAGGCTGCCTGTGCCGCGCCAACCGTTCCGGGTCCGACTCCGAAAGGATTGTTGGGCTGCTGCGATTTCGGTGCCGTGACCTGCCCCGATCCTTCGGTGAATCCCATCATGGTTGCGGCCAGCGCACCTCGGGCCACCACGGTTTTCGGGTCGTCCAGGGTCATGACGGTACCGACCTCACCAAGGCGGTTCTGCACATACGGTATGCGCGACGATCCACCGGTCATGTAAATCGGCGTGCTCTTATCGACGCCCGCCTGGCTCAAGGCCGCCTGCGTCAGCTCCACCGCGCGCCCCACAACTTTATCGATGAGGGTGTTGAATTCGTCGCGGGTGATCAGGAAATCGTGCTCGCCCCGAGGGGTGGATACGGTGATGGTGGCCGAGGACGTGTCAGAGAGCATTTCCTTGGCTTCCTGATTGATTGGTCCAGGGAATGCATGACCGACACCTCAGCCGATTTGAGTTCGTCGGCGGTATCAGGGTCGTTGTGTTCCACCTGGTCCAGCACCCAGCGATACAGCACATTATCAATGGTACGGCCGCCAAGCGTGTTGTCGCCCTTGGCGGCGACCACGCTGAAGTCGCCGTTTTGTTCCGCACGCAGCACCGCAATATCTAGGGTCCCGCCGCCGAAGTCGAACACGGCCACATGGGAACCAGCTGGAATGTGCTGCTGGGCGGCGTAGTGGATTGCCGCTGCTCGCGGCTCTGAGATGGTTCGGATGGTGTCTTTTGACAGTCCCACCGTTGCTGCTGCGGACAGCAACATGTCCACATTGTGCACCGACCAGGATTCCGGGTGGGTGAGGGTGACGGTAGTTGGGTCTTCACCCGAATGCTGAGCACGCCCCCGTTCCAATACCCCATACAGCACAGCGCCGATGAGGGCGTTAAGCGGTACATCTTGACCGGCCACCTGCACTTGATCATGCCCGATGTAGCGTTTCGGTGCTGGCACCAGCCGCGATGGGTCCCTGCGCCCCAGCGATATCGCGGAATCTCCGCAGTGGATCGCCCCGTCGGCCTGCACAAACACTGCTGAGGGGATGAGGTTACTTCGGTGAGAGAGCGGAAGTGTCTCCACCGCGCCTGTCATCGGTGCCGTGTGCGCTGCCGCCGAGTTTGATGTGCCAAAATCCACGGCGATGTGCCATTGTGCCGGTGCATTCATTGTGTGCTCACCTAAACCTATCGTTGTTGGTTATATGCGTGATGTACAGGTGTAATACATCCCAGGCCCATAATGTTCCCGAGACGTGTTATGTCATAGATCGCAGTGCTTGCTGGTGCGCGATGATGAGACGCTCCCGCGCCTCATCCTCGGCCGCTGACAGGGGAGTCATGGCGAGTTGCTGCAGCCTGCCCAGTTCTTGCTCGTGCCGTGCGCGCACAGACGCGGGGTCGGCAGACGGTGACAGTCCTGCCACTTCTGCCGAGGTCGCGGCTGTGATGGCCTGCCGCAGCGGACCCAGCAGGGAGGAATCCGGGGTGCTCACATACGTGTCCCGGTAGCTGCGATACAACAGAACCTCATGCATCTGCGGCTGTCCGAGAAGAATTTCCTGCACCCAGCGCACGTGGTCGCGCACGGCGTAGTTGTTGGAGAGGTCTTCCAAGGCATCCAACATGCGTACCGCGCGTTGTAACACTGCGAAGTACGCATTGTCGCCGGTGAGCAGGTCCGTCAGAGAGTCAATGCCCGAGACATCACGCATCCACTGCATGAGTCCCACTGCGCCTTGCGCGTGAGCCACTGAACGTCCCACCATCACACCGTATTCCCCCAGCACATCTAACAGTTCATCGCGCATCGCGGCGGTGAAACCGGGAACGATAATCGAGGGGTCGTCCACCTCGATCACGTCCAACACCCCGTCTCGGTCTAGGTGCGCCAGCGCCGCCGCGCTCCTGGCAACCCGTTCCGTCACCTGCCCCACCAGCGCGGATTCCGCCAGCAGTCCCGAAAGTGGGAGCACTGTCCGCACCGCCGATCCCAGTTGCTCGGCAATGCGTGCCGCATGCACCCCCGCCAGTTGAATGGGGTCTTGGTTTCCAATGCTCCAGCACCAAAGGAATCAGCACGGGAGAGCACGCCCATCGTCGTCAAGGGAGTCATGCCCAGCTGTGAGAGAAACACCCGCTCGTCTTCACGCGGCGCGGAATCAGAGAGGAACACCACGCAGTCCGCCCAAGCGCTGGCGCGGCGGGTGTCTTTCGTGCCGTCAATAAGCATTCGGCGGGTTCGTTGCTCGTTGTCCACCGTCAGCGTCGCCGTACCGGGGGTGTCGATCAGCGATAGCCGCTGCAGGCTCGCGTTCGGCACGAATTGCCGCACGTAATCGACCTCGTCCAGCGGACGCGGCAGATGGTCCAGCGGCCCCTGACCCAGGCTGACACGATCCACCCGGCCGTCCAAGCCCACCACCTCAGCGCGCGCTGGGGCACCGTCAAGATACATGCTCACTGCCATAGTGCATTCCACGGAATCCGTGGCGGCAATGTGGTGTTGGGTCAGGGCGTTGACCAGCGTTGATTTGCCGGATTTCAGTCGCCCGGCGATGGCCACGCGTGGCGGGCGGGTCACCATTTCCCGAAGTTCCGACGCGGGTTCTACAAGTTCGGGGCCGCCGGATTCCAAGGCGTCGATAGCCTGGGTGAGCAGCAGCGTTATGGTTTCAATGGCCTCCTGGCGTGATGGATTCATGCGCGCGCTCCTCCCTGCTGCAGGTGCCGACCCAACTCCGCAATCGTTGCCTCAATAATCTGGACGTTCCGTGTCAGCCGGGCGCTGCGCTCCTGACGCTCCCCCTCCGATTCGCGCGCTGCCTCCCGAGCCTGGTCGATCCGGCCGTGCAGTTCCTTGATCTTCGTCCGCAGATCGGCGCGGTACCGCAGCATCACATCCGTGCGTGCCGTGGTGATCAGGGTATCCAACATGCGGGTGGTGGCCGTGCGCACGCTGGCGGTGGTTTCTCGAAGCCACGTAATCAAATGTTGTTTGCCGTTTCGCATTGCACGGTAGCCCAGGTTAACGCCCACCCACACGGCACCCGCCAGCGGTGCTACCGGGATGATGGCCGCCAATGCACCCGAACCGATCATGCCCATCATCAGCACACTGGGGTCAATGATGTCCTTGGTTTTCTTCTCCACCTCGTGCCCCGAGACTTCCGCCGGGGTTAACGACGCCACCGTGGTCCCCATGATCTCTGCGATCAGTTCCTGGCGGTCGGGGAAAAGCGCCGATGCGAGTTCGGAAATTTCCTCCACCATTGCACCCACGGTGTCTTCCATCACCACGGCCAGTTCCGTCTCAATCTGGCTGGTGAACACCTGAGGTTTGGACCGCAGCACGCGCAGCGAGTCCGCATTGATCTGCTGCGTCCATTCGTGACGCACCTCCTCTAGGGCCTTATCCAGCCCCTCCGTCACCCGGGTGCGCGCCACAGCGAGGTCACGTTGGAAGCGCTGCTCAAACTCGGAGGATTCCTCCCGAAGCCGCTCCAGCGTGGTTTTCTCGGCTTCTAACTGCTCCACCGCTGTCGAGGATTCCGCCAGCAGGCGAATGTCATCCCGCACCGTTTTGGCAATTCCCGTCAGGGTTGTGGTGATGGATTGCAACGCCGCGCGCTGACCCATCGCCGCTGGTTGCCGCAGCTGCGCGCGAAGTTGCGAACGCAGCTGCGCGATCCCAGAACGCCGTTCCAACTCTGCTCGGCGCGCAGGATCGATGCAGCGTGCGGCATCAAGGGCGCGCAGGCTGGAGACGCCGACCACCGGGACGTCGATACCCATGTGGCTGCTGATCAGTCGCTTGTTGTCCTCAACGATGGCGCGCCAGCGTCGGGTGTTTTTGTCCGTCTTGGTCACGGCGACGATGACCCCGCCGACGGAATCGTGGGCCTGTCGCAGGATGTCCATTTCAGGCGCGGTGATAGGGGTGGAGGCATCGCACACCATGAGCAGGACACCGGCGTGCCGTGCCTCCTGAAGTGCTGCGGTAACGGCGCGTTTGTCCAACCCACCCACGCCGGGCGTATCGACGACCGTGATGCCGTCCATGTCCGGGTATCGTACGGCGATCTCCGCTGAACTGGGTGGATCCTGCGCCTCTTCCAGGCCAGCGTTGGTGTTGCCCTGTAGTGACCCCACCCCGTCTACCGTCACCCAGCGGGCAAGCTCTGTGGCCAATATCATTTCCCGCTCTGTGCCCCGCACAAGAGTGACCTGAGGAACAACCGGGCCGTCGTGGGAAACGGCCACGCGAATCGGTGCGCTGGTACAGGTGAGAACGTCAACGGGCAGCAGATCCGGCTGGGCAATCAGGGCGTTGACCAGCGATGACTTTCCCCGTTTCACTTCCCCCATAACCACCACTGTGCCCGCTCGGAATGTGGCATTCAGCATCTGGACTGCGCGGTCCGCAGCGCTGTCTTGACCGTATCGTCGTGCAATGTCCGCCGCGCGTGTCACTGACTCTTCAGGGGTGCGAGACGCGGCGGCCGGGGATCCGTGGGACATGCGCAGCCTTCACTATTGTTGAGAAAACAGTACCATCACCTTTAATAGCACAGCGTTCTTCCATGCAGGGGATTTCTGGCTATTTTCCCAGGAAAATAGCTGGACTAGGGCTGAAGTAAAAAATTTTTTGGCACCTCGGGAACATTCTTCTGCATGGGTGCATTCCATCATCGACAACATCGCAAACGCACCGTGAAGGTGTGAGAAGGAAAGGACCACATCATGAGCGACCCCAACGGCACTACCGCTAACAACGCTGCTGGCACCGCTGGTGCCCCTGCTGGTAACGCAGAGTCCATTCACACCGTGGACGTGAACGGCAACCCGGTCACTGGAACGGTGATGGGTCAGTACGACACCGATAGTGACAAGGACATTGATACCTTCGATCTGGACACCAACGGCGACGGCCGCGCTGACATGCGCATCACCGACCCGGATGAAGACGGCACTGCTGACGTTCTCGAATACGACACCGACGGCGATGGCGTGACCAACGTTCGGACCGAAGACAGGAATGATGACGGTACCGCCGACAAAGACTCCATTGACACCAACGGCGATGGCCGGATGGACACGGTGCTCACTGACCTGGACTACGACGGTCACATGGACGAAAAGGAAGTGGACACCGACGGCGACGGCGTCTTTGATGTGACCCTCAAAGACTATGATGACGACGGCACGGTGGACAGCATCGCCTACGACACCAACGGCGACGGCACCAGTGACTACAACGAATACGACAACAACGACGACGGCGTCATCGACAGCACCAGTGGCGTGAATGCAATTACCGACGCCCAGCGCGCGGCCGCCGCAGGTCACGATACCGGTGCTGCCCCAGGAGGAGCGGCTCCCAGTGGTACTACTCCTAGCGGTACTACCCCGGGTGTTGCGCCTGTCAGTGACCACCACGAGATCGACCTTGACGCCGATGGCTACGGCGACAGCCTGGCATTTGACACCAACGGCGACGGCATCACCGACATGGTGGAACAGGACACCAACGGTGACGGGCTGACCGACATTCGGTTCACCGACACCAACCACGACGGTCACATTGACCTTGTGGAGGACGACACAGACTTTAACGGCACCGTCGACCGTGTTGACATTGATAACAACTTCGATGGCCGACTCGACGAGCAGCACGGTGACTTCGACGGTGATGGTAACCCCGACGATGCCCTGTTCGACCACAACCACGACGGTTGGGCGGACTCCATGGCCACCGACACCGACAACGATGGGCACTATGACACCTACACCGATGTACACTCCACCAACGAGGCACCCATGATGCCCGACCATGACATCTCCGGGCTGTAATACCTGAGGCAGAACCCGGAAACGCAGACTAGGCGGCCCGACCATAAGTAGCGGTGGTCAGGGCCGCCTACCCATGCCGCCTACCCATGATGAAGCCTCCAACTGGGAGACCTTCGAGGCGGTTTCGGTGGCAGTATATAAGGCATGCGAGAACTCCGCGCCGACGACCCTGGCTTCGGCTTCGTCGACGAAGCCACCCCTGAACTCAGCATCTGGGTCACCGAGGGCGAGCGCGGCCGGGGAATTGGCGGGCAGCTTCTCGACGCCGCGATCCGCGCCGCTCGCTCGAAAAGGGCTCCGGCGCATCAGCCTCAGCGTGGAAGAGGGCAACCCGGCGCGCCGACTCTATGAACGCGCCGGGTTTACATGGGCGGGGTCGGGGTTTGACACCGGGACGTTGGTGCTAGAGCTGGCGTGAGGAGGGGTGTTGCATAAAAGTATGTATACGCCCAGGTCAAAAACACTCCGTTTTCAGGCCTGACGATATACAAACTCTGCAGGAGTGAGATTGGGAATCCCTGGTTGCGGGCGGTAGCACTGTCGCCCAAAACTCTGCCCTCAACGCCCAGCACTAAGCCTGAGCTTGCGGTACCGATTCACCGCAGCCATAATCTCCTGGCTGCGGGGACGCGCAAACAACCCCGGATGCCCGCGATGCGGCGACAACACGTCCAAACCATGTTCGTCTAGGTCTTCTACTAACTGATCCACCAGTTGCGCAAGGCTGGTGCTGCCATCACATCGGCCCGCGATGGAATCTAAAGCGTGGGCAATGCCGGTGGTTTGCGCGGCGTCGATAAGCTGCATCAACCCGATCAGATCGATGTTTTCGCGCCCATACTGAATATCCGTGCGGCTGCGGGCCTTCGCGGGCTTCGTCTTACTTGGCTCCCGCAAGCCATCCCGCGCCGGGACGCGAGGGTTCGGGGAATCGAAAACGTGTAACGACGCCGCGTCATCCTGCGGCGTCCGATTCGCAATGCTGTGGGCCTGCGCCGTCACGTCGTTTGGAACGTACGAGTTCAGGGCAATGACGTGATCCGCGACGTCGAAAAACGCGCCCGAACCGCCCGCCACCAGGATCGTCGAGACGCCCTTCTCCGTAAACAACGGGCGGATACGCTGCACAAATGGGGTGATCGGCTCATCCTTGGCGGGAACGAGCTGCTGCATGCGTTCGTCGCGGATCATGAAGTTTGTGGCCGACGTGTCTTCATCGATCAAGAGTGTTTGTGCGCCCGCCTCCAGGGCCTCCACCAGGTTCGTGGCCTGCGAGGTCGAACCCGATGCGTTCGTGGTGAAACCGGTGCGTATCCGTGCCCGACGGCAAATTATTAATAAACGGCGAAATGTCCACGCCCGTCACCGCGCGGCCATCCTCCGCGCGAATCGCCATTGCATCCGCGTGAGTAATCACCCACTCCCGGCCGTCGTTGAGGATATGCGAATACACGCCCCGCTCCATCGCCTTCAGTAGTGTGGACTTGCCGTGATAACCGCCGCCCACAATCACCGTGATCCCCTCCGGCACACCCATGCCTGTGATCGTGCGGCCGCTGGGGAGAGAAAACTCGGTGTGCAGCGACTGTGGACTCTGGAACGGTGTGGCACCCTGTTCCAGTGGTTCGTCCGAATCTCCCGAACGACGCGGCAGAATCGCGCCGTTGCCAACAAAGCAACAAGCTTGCGGCTGTTGAGTTGACGGCGCAGATCCTGCTGGTCACGGTATAAGATGACGTGATCGCGGAGCTTCTGCTGATCAAGATTCTTGTAGAGAAGACTGTATTCCGCTACCTCGGGAAGAATATCCGCAAGCAATTCCTCCGCCTCTCGGCCGCGAATCCGGCGGCCCGCAGCGGGAAGCGCCACCATAATGCGGGCTTCTAGGCGCTTGTCCGTAAACAGGATGCTGGTGCGCTCCAACACAGCCTGCCCTGGGCGGCCAATGCTCACCTCCCTGGCGACTTTGCTGGTATATGCCTCATGTGAAAAAGCCCTGGTCAAGAAATCACCCGTGGCGATCTTGCCTTCAGCATCGTTGATGAGGTCCTGGGGAACCTGGGCTGTTGCTAGGTCGACCAGGATGCGCATCAACGAGGGTGGGGCATACGGGTCCGTCTGCACACGATCAATCGATAATGTTATGCCCGGTGCCAGGGGGTAGGAGCCGCGCAGGCTCTTATATGCTCCGTAACTTTTCCCATCGAGCGAGGTTAACGCGCGGCGCAGGTCATCTTCATGTTGATGTTCGCGGTACTCGTTGTTGTGGGGGTTGCGATTATTGTTGCTTCTGCGGTGGTTGTTGCGAGAGTGATTGTTGCGATCATTACGGTGGTAAGACATGACAGTCATGGTACAGCCGTGCTCTAGGCTAGCTTGGGGAAATGCGCAAGTGGGGGAGGGATGGAAGGTTTGCTGCCGCTACAATTCCTCCAGAAACTCGAAGAGTCGCGGTATGGCGGATGACGGGTTAGATCCTTTTGTATTCAGGGATGACTTTTTTTGTTGGCGGCTTGCGATAATGCATGCATTTTTTGTAATTCTTAGCGGAAAATCTGGATGAAGATTTTTTTCCATTTAAAAATCTTGTTGTGTAGGCATTGCTTATCTAGTTCTGTGGATGTTGATTTGGGTGTTGTCCCTTCTAAGTGCCAGACTAGCCACACCTCGAATTTTAAGTTGGAAACTAGTAGCTGTATGTCATTATCTTTTTGCCAAGCGGATGGCCTTGTTGAGCTGGGATGATGGATTCCTGTTGGTGTCCCAATCGTCCACGTCCACAACGGCGAAGCATGCCACATAAGGTTCTTGTTCGGTGTTATTAGAATTCTGTTGAGAGTGATCATGATTTCTTAGGGAAATACATTCTTCAGCAACGCTGACCGGATTGGACTTCCACTTTCTGTTTCCACGTGATTTCCTTAGCTTTGGCCTTACATCTAGTATTACCGCGTAGTTGGGCGCTATGATTTTTCGTAGTCGTTCAAAATATTCTGGCTCGGTAACGGCACCCTCGGTAACGATGAGGATTCTTTTTCTTATTTCTTGTCTTTTTGGCCTGGATGTAGATCGTGGTTTACGTACAGGCCGTTTTTCTTTTGCCACTTGCTTAACTCTCCTGGCTCACCAAACCGCGAAGTGTTGAAGGTGAAAGTTGAGGCAGTGCGCCGTAGCGTCCTCCCAGGTAGCGGCGCTCATAGTTGGCTTCAGGGCGATTTGGGAAATCTGCGAGCGAGAAAAGTGATGATTCTCCATGGAGGTTCTTCTCGATGAACCACATAGTGGCAGGTTCAAGCGCTAAAGCCTCCATGTGTTCAATGATATTGGTGTTGTGGGTGGTTAAGATTAGTTGTGCTCCATGCTGGTTGATGGATCGATCAGTGAAACACCTGATGATCATCTCAATCAGGTTTTGGTGCAGGCTTGAATCGAGCTCATCAGCGATAAGGATGGTTCCTTTTCGGAGAGACTGCAGTAGCTGTGGCGCAATGGAAAGCCAGGCGAGAGTGCCTGCGGACTCCTCTTGCATGGTCAGTGTTCGGCTTTGATTTTTGCCCTTATGAGTAAAAACTAGGTTGTATACAACACTTTCCACTTCATCATTGCTGAGTGTTATGTTATTGATTTCATCACTAGCATTGTTGATTGCCGTAATAATGCGATTCATCTTATCCACGATGTGCTGTGGAACCTTGGTTTTATCGATAGAAACCGAATCAATTCCCGTGTCTGCGGCTTGCATGAGTAGCGATATTTCATCTAGATCGAAATGGCGCTTATGAATGAGTGATGTAAGTTGCTCGATCCGCGCATTCTGTGCGCTATCCCCCAGAGGAAGAAAGTTGAATGACGAGGTCAATGCTTCCGCTATTTTTCCAAGAATCGAGTGCTTATCACGAAGAGCGACAGAAAGCACAAGCTCGCGTTTATCTATCTTTCCAAGCTCACGCTGGGTAGTTCTATTCAAGAAGGCGTTATTCCAGTCAAACTCGGTATTGTCTGATGTGTTGCGAATGAAGCATTTGCTCCAGCGCTGCTTAGGTACATAGCTGAGCCACTCCTCAATGACACCATCGCTGCCATAGGTGAAACCATAGAGGTAACGTGTGTTGTCAATGGTGAAATCAAATTCGAAGAAGCTTGGTTCGTTCAACGTGGCATCGTCGAGGACGAAAGGAAAATACGGTGGAGTGGGGTAATCGCTTTCGTCACGCCAGCTTGTGGCTGAACTAAATATCGCTCGTAGCGCAAAATACATCGCGTCAAGGAAGTTGCTCTTCCCTGAGGCGTTTGGCCCAAAGATTGCGGTGACAGGTTGAGTGAGGTCCTGTGCGGGCGCGCTCAACATAGTGGCGCTGCCAAGGGCAGGAGCCATGTCAAGTGTCACAACATTGTTGATACTGCGGTAGTTGCCGACGCTGAAACGGAGCAAGCTCATACACTCATCATAGCTTTTAATATGAGGTTTTCAACTAAATTAGGTAAAAATAGCATATTAAATCGACCTCACCCCGTGATTTAGGCCAGCCATTGGTGCGCTAACCTAGCAACATGCTCGCCGCCCTAGCCGCTCAACCAGGTCCTATCCATAACGTCACGATCCAGGATGTCCCCGAACCCGATGCTCCACAAGGCAGCGAGGTTATTGTGCGCATGTTGACCAGCACGTTTAACCCGTCCGACGCGGTCACGGTGTCCGGTGCTTACGCCTCCCGAACCGAGTTTCCACTGGTCCCGGGCTTCGAGGGGGTTGGGGTGGTGGAGCGCATCGGTCCGGAAGTGCCAAGCACCCTCCTTGGCCGTCGTGTCCTGCCCATCGGCTCGGCCGGCGCATGGCAGGAACTCAAACGCACCGATCACACGTGGTGCATCCCCGTACCCCGACGACATCCCCACCGATGTTGCCTGCTTTGTCTACATCAACCCGCTCACCGCTTACCTCATGGTTGAACGCTTCTGCGGTGATGCCCGCACCGTGCTTATCGACGGCGCGTTCACCACCATCGCACGCCACCTTCAGGAACTACTCGATCAGCGTGGAATAGAAACAGTAATGGTGGGTAGGGGATGGAGTGGGGAGGGCGTCGATAAGCACGTGGATGTGGCGTTCGATTGTGTTGGCGGGGAGACCGGGCGACGTGCAGCGCTGGCGGTGAAGCCGGATGGGCTTGTGGTGCACTACGGGTTGTTGTCGGGGCGGTCGCTAGGTGAGGTGGGCAGGCGGGTGGAGATGTTTCGTCTGCGTGATGTGGTACATGCGTGCCCGCGTTCGGAGCTTCCGGCGTTATTTGAGGGGGTGTTTGACCAGCTGAGAGCGGGGCGATTGCGTTCGCGGTTGGCGCGGGAAGTGAGTTTACGGGGGTTGCCGGAGGTGCTGAAGGAGTATCGCCCGGGGGAAGGGAAGTTGTTGGTTAGGGTTACTGATTGAGTTCTTCCTCAATATCCATCAACTCGAAGATTGGCCGCCAAACTCTGGGACGATTGATATGCATGGGGTTTTATGAGCGGTGAACTGCTGAAAAATCACCGAAAGCATATCAAGGCCCGCAGCTTGCATGAACTATTCCACCTCATCTCACTCTTTTTCGGACTGAGTGCACGAAGAGAGGACTGTAGTTTTTCCTTCCAGAAGATCCTTGTTTAGCAGATAATCTAATTCTGTATCGGTTTTGATTTCTGTGATGGTGAAAAGCGGTATAGTGAGGTCATGGATGCAGTGCTAGATAGCTGTTTGGGGGCAGCCTACCATCTTCTTTGCGAAACGGACGGTCGGGAATCCCTCAAAGTACTTCAGGAAATGCCGGAGAAATATCACTCGCATCCTTATTGGCTGTTGATGGCGGCGGAGGCGTATCGGCGTGAAAGTTGCGCAACTGTCGATACTGCTAATAGTAAATATGACGAAGCATTGAAGCGCGCGAAGATTGGCGAAGCTGAAATGCTCAAGCTAGTGCGCGAGGTGGCACGGCAGGATCCTCAAGATGTGATTGTGCTTTTTAATCTTGCGGTTTTCCCACTTAAGGTTCGTTCGGGTGTGATTGGTTTTTCTGATTATGGGATTGGGCTAATATACGCTTATAAAGCGATAGAGTACGATCCAAGCAGGGTTGAATTGTATTTTGTCGTTGTCAATCTTATCCTGCGCATGATTGACTCTTTCGATGGCGGATCGGAGAGTAACCCGGAAGGGTTGACACTATGGCAACTTCATAGTGACGCGGAAAGGGCATTGAGTAGGGCTGAATCGCTTAACGCAGATCCGCTCTTGCTGGCGAAGCTTAGGATTGGTTTATTGGCCATGTCGGGGAGGCGGGATGAAGCAAAAACTAGACTTGAGCAGGCAAGGGGTGAATTTCCGGGGGATCGAGACTTGAAGGTGATAGATAAAGCTCTCGTGCAGTACAATCGTCCACCGAGCTCGCGTGATCGTATGTTTAATTCTTTTATGAAAAATGCAATCACGCAGGCCGTTGAGAAAAACGCTTCTAGCGCGGTGGCGGATTTAGGACCGGAAGAATTAGCAGAGTATAATGCGTTTATGGCGTCGATGAATAATCCTGCTGATGCTATCGGCATTCGAGATGCCGAGCTGGGGATTCACGTCATTCGTGCGGTTGAACAGGGGGATCCTAACTTTGGTGAATTGAACGATTACGGTGCGCTTTCTGCCTTGCTCTCGGATGACGTGAAAAAGGACTATAAGGGTTGCATTCTGTTAAGAAATAGTGTGCTCATCCTGATGGGTGTATCTATTGCTGCAAATTTACCAATACCAGCTTTTTCTGACATGTGGCGAGTGTATTGCGGTTATGGTGGAGCTCTGCTGATGTTAACGCTGGTTGTTGGGTCGAATGCTTACCTTTGTGCGCGTCTGGGGAAGGCGCGATACAAGGGGCTTCTCAAGGCTAGTGCACGGCTGCATGTGTGGTTGAGAATATCTGAAACTCTGCCCGTGCTCATGTTCTTACCCAATGTGCTTAGTGTGTACAGTGGTCAGGCGGAATCGGTTTATATTCTGAGTGTTTTTATTGCGGTTGTGTTTTGTGGCACGGCGGCTTCTTTACATGACGCAAGCTATGAGGCATTGATGAATAAGGGCAAGACTCACCTCAATGGTCCCGCAACCTTGTGATCGCACATTTCGTGATGCCGCCAACGATCCACCCATACAGAAACGCCCTGCCGCAGCAAAGGGGATTGCTGCGGCAGGGCGGACGTCGCTAAGCACTCAGTGCGCACAACCTACCCGGTTCGGCGTGCGCGCCATGCGCCAGCGGCGGCCAGTGTGATGCCGGCGATGATCCAGCAAAGCAGGACGATGACGGAGTTGGTCATGCCCGCGCCGTCGAAAAACGCGGAGGAGCGAAGGGCGGTTCCGGCGGCACCGAGCGGCAGGTATTGGCCGATGGCACCCCACGGGCTGGGTAGCCAATGCATGCCTGTGGCCATGCCGGATAGTGGGTTGGAGATGAATAACATGGTGACGGCGCCGAGACCCAGGCCAGCGATCCCAAGCAGCGACTTCAGGCCGAGGACCGTCGTGGAGATTGCGGCGATGCCCAGGATGATCACACCGGTGGTGGGCCAGAAGTTAGCTTCCAGGGCGTCGAAACCGAAGTAGAGTACAGAGGAGGCAACCAGTCCACCGAGGATGGCTACGCCAAGAGCACCGATAAGTTGCTTGGCGCGGGAGTTTTTGAACACCATGGAAAAGATTGCGGCGCTCGACATACCACCGAAGATCATGGGCATTGCCAGGGCGGTGAGGGCCGAGCCGGTGGGATCTTTTGCGGTCATCGGAGCGACATCGACGTAGTTGACGTGCTGCCCACTTTCTGCCATACCGGCACCCATTTGCTTGAGAAGCTGGACGTAGGGGGAGCCTGCGCCACTTGCTGTCACAATGGTGACTCCTTCGGGGCCTGCGGTGATGGCGCCGATTGCGTCCCGATCCTTCACTGCCTGGGTAGCTTCCTCGGCAGTGCTGTAGGTGCTTTACGTCAAAGGCATCGGGCGACTTTGCCTGTAGTCCCTGCGTGATGTGGGTGGTCACTGCTTCCGGTCCGCCTACGGCGAGGGGGAGATCCTTGGCACCAGAGTTGAGCAGCGGCGTGACAAAGGCAAGAAGCATGAGCAGCAGCACCGTGCTCAGGCCGAGTATCAATCCGGCGAGTTTGAGGTACTGCTTGGTGGGGGTGTCAGCTTGGGTGCTGGTGGTGTTGCCTTGTGTTTGGGTGCTCGCAGTCGCGATGGTCTGTGCGGACTGGTCGGTGGTGGTGACGGTCATCTTCTTGTGTCCTTTCTTGAAGTTTGTCTGCTTGGTTGTGTCTGCGGATCACACGCGCCAACCAGAATCGGAGCGTTTTGATCCGTTTAAATGGAGCATAGTGATCCGTATAGTAGAATGCAACTACGCAGGGTAACGGGCATGATGCCGGGTGATAGTGCGGGAGATCGCGCAGAGAGAAGGGAAAAGAGCATGCGCAAGGATGCAAGGGAAAATCGCGAGGAAATACTGAGGGTCGCGCGATTGCTGTTTGCGCAGCATGGATTGGAGGTGTCCATGCGCACTATTGCCTCGACGGTGGGGGTTGGAATTGCCACGCTGTACAGGAATTTTCCCACCCGCGCCGACCTTATTCTTGGGCTTGTTGAGCAAGGCGCGGGGGAGGTGGAGGCGCTTCTCGACGAGTGCGTTGCGTCCTGGGATGCTGACCCGGAGGCGGCGTGGCAGAACCTTGTTCACTCACTCGCGAATCTTAAGATGAGCGCCTTGGCCGCGCAGGTTGCGGTAACGCCAGAGTTGAAAGAGATTGTGGGTCGGGCCCGGGAGATCCGCCGCACTGGCATCGAGCGCACGGCTGAGGTTCTGGACCGTGCAAAAGAGGCGGGCCTGCTTACGGAGGATATGACCATTGAGCGCTTCCACGTTGGCCTAGCCACCATTGCTCGCCCGCTCCCAGAACTGCCGGTTTTTGATTCTCAGCCGGGGCAAACGTGGCTGGTTGATGTGTTCCTGAAGGGTATTCGCCCCGACTAGCTCGCGCATTACTAGACGGCACTTATCGACGCCCGCCGGGGTTGCGGCGGTGTGTTGTGCTTGTGGTTGACCCCTAAAGAAGGTAGTACTTCCCCACTAACTTAAATATGACTTTGGTATGCGCTATTTATATTTATAGAAAGCAAATAAAAATCTAAGATTTTGCTTTGTGGGCAAAACCTAAAGCCTAAGGACGGTGTCGATCATGACATACCCCACCTCATACTCACCCATCCCACCCCTTCCACCTCGGACGCCGCAACAACCACAGCGCAGCACCGCTGGACGTGTGTTCAAAGCAGCAGTATCCATCATTGCTGTGATCATTGGTGGACTACTGCTTCTCGCTTCCCTGGGAATACTGGTCATATCTGGTTTCGGGCAAGCATTCGCCATGTTTCTTGTGTCGGCGGGCTTCCTTGTACCCGCTGGTTGGTGGTTTATCTGCGAATACAAAGACATGCAGCGGGCAAAAGAACAGCAGCTCGGTTTCTTCGGTCAAAGTGCGGCTCCCGCGCAGCGCCATTGGAAGGTTGTGGCACCGGCTGCCGTGGTTGCAGCCATCGTGGGGATGGCGCTCGTCGAACCAGAGCCTGACCATGAGGTTGTGGGGACTTCGGTACCTATTCCCGCGACCTCAACGTCTGTGATGACCACCACGACATCAAAGCAGGAAACAACCCGGCGAACCTCAATGACGACAACAACAAAAGTCACATCCGAGGTGGTTGCCCCTGTCTCGGAGCTGGTGCAAGCAAGCCCGGAACCCACGCCTGAACCGGAGACGCCTGAACCCCCAGCTCCGCCGGTCCAGCCTGCCCAGGTGCAGAACCTCGTTGGAACACAGCAGAACAGCGCGGGCGCGTACCCCAACTGCTGCGCCGCATGGACTGCCGGTGATGCACCTGTGTATGCAGGTTCTCCAGGTTACGGTCCGCATCTCGACCGTGATCACGACGGCATCGGCTGCGAAAAGCGCCCGAAAAACTGCTAATAGGTGCTTGTTGCAAAGTTTGCTTATCCCCAAGCAAAAACACCCCATTTTCCGGCTTGGAGATAAGCAAACTTTACGGTACAAAACCGTGCTCCATGAAAATGCCGCTCAGGATAGATCATGGCGCAGGAAACCCGGCCGGTCCCGCCAACCTCAGCCCCCGAGGGCGTCGATAAGCAGTGGCAGTGCGGTCGCGGCGGTGGATCGCAAGAACACGCTGGCGAGCCGGGTGAGTTCAGTGGCGGCGGGGGGAGATTTCCAGGATTGGCGTGCCGAGTTCCGCGGCGATAATCGGCAGTGATGCTGCGGGCTGCACGATGCCGGAGGTGCCCACAATTACCACGAGGTCCGCGTTGGTCATTTTTTCCTCGGCGGTGGCCCACTCGCGCGGCGGCAATGCCTCCCCAAACCACACCACACCTGGGCGGATCGGGTTTCCACACAGCGGACAGTCGGGCGGCGTGAGGCGTTCAACGGGCTCGTCCGGCAGGTCAACGTTGCGGTAGGGGCGCGCGCAGATGGTGCATCGCCACTCGAAAAGGCTGCCATGCAGGTGAGTCACCTCCGGCGACCCCGCGCGTTCATGCAGGTTGTCGATGTTCTGGGTGGTCACATGCACGTCGCTTATCGACGCCCACCGGGCCAACGCCTCATGCCCCGCATTCGGCTGGGCATTGTGGGCCAGGCGGGCGCGCCATAAATACCAGGCCCACATGGGGGCAGGGTCTTTCACCCAGGCGGAAATGGAGGCCATTGCCTGCGGATCAACGTTTTCCCACAGGCCAGTGGTGTCATCGCGGTAGGTTTCCAGGCCACTTTCGGCGCTCATTCCCGCGCCGGTGAACACCTCAACGTGGCGAGCGTTGCGGGCAAGGTTGAGGGCCTGGTCAAGGGAGCGGTTGAAGTCTGCGTTGGGGGTCATGGTGTCGAGGGTAGTTGGGGTTGCAGAATCACAGTAATCGTATATACTCGGTTGTGATAGTCCCCTTCCCAAGCCTCTCAATGAAGCTCAAATGGGTTGGGCCTTATTTTTAGGAGCTTCATGAAACCTTGGCGCTCTTGGGGAGAGCAGCTGCAATTATTTAAAGATCGAGGTTTAATTTTATCCTCAGGGGATGATTGTCTAAAATTTTTAAAACAAGTAGGCTATTATCGCTTTTCTGGATATTGTAGATATTTTCAGAAGTCTCCCGAAGATGGTGTAAATGAATTTATTTCCGGGGTGACTTTTGATCAAATATTTGAAATATATTCCCTTGATCAGAGATTGCATCAGTTTCTGATGGGGCCGATTTCTCAAATAGAGATATTATTGCGCAATCGATATGCCTATATAGTTGCGGAGAAGGGTGGGGCATATGGGGAGTATCTTTGCGATTCCTACTTTTCTGGCGCTGAGTCATCTGAGTCGTTATTGGAAGCGTGCATTCGGGATATTGAACGAAGTAAAGACCGTCATATTCTTAGGTATCGCGATGATTCCGCTTCTGAAAAATATGCCAAACTTCCAGTTTGGTCTGCGGTTGAAGCTTTTTTTCTTTCGGTACGCTTTCAAAGTGTATTGAGAGGGGTTATCATGGTCAAATGTCTCATCTGATTTGTGAAGATATTGGTCTTGCTAAAAGTGGATTCCCCTCTCGCTTGCGGTCTATTGTTTATTTAAGAAATAGATGTGCTCATTATGGGAGATTGTGGAATCATTGTGTGATTGATGCCGGTGCTGTCCCGCATAATGTGCGTAATAAGGCAAAGCGGCGGTTGGCTATAGGGAATTTTACGCCAAGATCAATTATGGATGTTATTGTTTCGTTGGATGATTTCTTAAAAAAATGAACATAAGATCAGATTTTCTTGAGCAATTTGAACAATTATTCATGCTGGACAATGATGTCTTTAGGCGGGGGATGATTGATCCTCGGTCTACGAAAGATCGGTATCAACACTAGTGGTTCATTGACTCGCGGTCAGGTAATGTGCCTATTTGGGTCTTATGGGTTTGCCCTGCGTTGTGATGGTTGGGTGGCGGCCATGACTACGTTAATAAGTTCACTTACCCCGGGTTCTTCGATGGGAAAATGCCCACATTCTTGGAGTAGGGTGCAGCCTGCAGGTTGTGGCATGGTGGCGAGTGTATCCATGCTGAGGTGCGGAGGCGTCCACGCGTCGCATTGTGGGTGCGCGAGGTGGACAGGCACGGTTGGTGGGGTGTGCTGGTAGCGAAGAAATGATGCGAGGAATCCTAGTGGAATCTGTGCTCCTCCACCGAGGGGGGTCGCGAGCACATAGCGCCGAAAGTTGTGGATTGCGGCTCATGCGTCTGAAGTTCGCGACCCACCGCATGGGGATCATGATGCGTGCGATGGGGCCGCGAGCGAGTAGTGCCACTAGTCCGGAAAGCACCCCGAAAGGACCAAACGTGGTCATATGCGCTTGGGCTTGCCATGTCCGGGGATTGAGAAGGCACGTGGCTACAACAGCGTGAACACGCCTGGATCGTGCAGCTACCTCGCTGGCAAGTAGGCCGCCGATGCTTGCCCCGACGAGAATGAGCGGGCGGTTGTCAGAATGCGCATCAATGTAGTCAACCAGCACATTCACCCAGTCTTGGTAACGAATGTCCTGTGGATGTGGTGTTTTTGTGAGGCCGTAAAGCGGCAAATCAATGGCGGAAACATCGATTCCTTGTGCTGCGATGAGGCTGGCGATAGGCCATAGCGCACCGCTGTGTCCACCTGCACCGTGAATAACGAGGACGCGCGCGCGGGCATCAGCGTTGTGGGTACATGCAACATGCACATGGTTCCGCGCCAGGGCCACAACGTGTGCTCTGGCGCAGTTATCTGCGCTCGTAGTTCTGGAGGGTAGAAAGCGCTGTAGGCAGCCCACATGAACCTAACGCTATCAGTCCTCATACCCCCTTGTCCCAACGCATCATGCTTGCTATTATCACTTTTGCAGCCTGACGTATGAGGGGTGTGCGAGCATTCCAAAAGGTGGCGTGACATTGGCCAAGGGGTCGGTGGCTCAAACCAAATGGTCAGCGGGGTTGGCCTTGAGCTGACTCTGGGCTACACCCACCAGGCATGGTGCGTACCGTAGGGATACGGTGGATAAGCTGGGAAAACATAATACGGCGAAAGCGTACTGCGGCGTGGGTTGAATCTAGGCTCATGCTAGTTTTATAAAAATAACATCTACGGCTATGATGATTCTTAGTTTCTCAAACAGAAGGAATCATCAATGTCTACACGACTTTCTATGCGTATGACCTGCGCACTTCTCGCTGGCGTCGCGGCAACTGTTGGCTTTGCAACCCCCGTCGTTGCCCAGTCATCAGACCTCAGCTCCAGCTTCTCAAAGCCCTCCAAGCCTGAGGCTCCCAAGCCCTCGGAAAAACCTGCAGAAAAACCCACGTCTGAAGCCCCCACGCCTCCAGCTCCTGACGCGAACAAACAGTCAGAGGCCGTTTTGGGCAAAGGCTACAAGGCGACAACAAAATGCGAAGGCCGCGATGGCATTTTCAATTTTGAGTTCACTGCACCAGAAGCTGCCTTCTACCATGTGGTTCTGCACGACATATACAACCTTCAAGAGCAGCCAATCGCAGTGGTGGACCGCTGGGTAACGAGGGCGAGAAAGTGACTTTCCGGCAGGAAATTGTGCAGCGTCATCCACTTGTCTTGATCAGTTCCCGAGTGCAACGCAACACCGATGATTATGGGAATTCACCGCTGATCAGCAAAGACTCCGTGAGTATTGGCCCCTGCGTGTACCCAGGCAAAGAACTCTAATCAGCACGCTTATCGACGCCGCGCGGGGAACGCGGCGTCGATAACTCACCGTTAACTCTTTGTTGCGGTAACAAAATAGGTCGCCGACCAAGGGCCGGACCACCACATCTCCCATCCGACTGAACGGGTGCGGGCATCGGTGGCGCCGGCCTCTGTCAATGCTGGGCCGTATTCTTTGGCTTTAAATGGGTCGGCAATAATAATGCGACCACCTGGCTTGGCCACGCGATATGCCTCGTGAACTGACTTTTTGCGGCCTTCAACAGAGTGGATATTGTGAATGGCCAGGCTGGAGACAACCACATCAAAGGAATTGTCGGGGAAGGGGGAGAGCTGACATATCGGCGGTTTCCAGTGTGATCCTATCGGCGACTCCCTCGATTTCCGCGTTACGTAGTGTCGCGTCCATGGAGTTTCCTGATTGATCAATGGAACGCCACAGGTCAATGCCAGTTGCTGTGCCATGGGGAATGCGTTGTGCTGCGGCGATAAGGACGGTACCGTGACCGCATCCCATGTCCAAGATCTTTTCGTTTCCTTGAAAAGGAATGTCGTTCAATACGCGATCCCACACCACGAATTTTCCGCGAAATGTGGCGTGTAAATAGAATCCCGCCTGGACGGCAGATAAGACTGCGCCAATGTAAAACCACGGTGACCATATCAGGCCGCAGATGATGAATATGACGGCCCCGATGCTGAACGCTGCGGGTACGATCGGTCCGTCAATCCCGTAGCTAACCTTTGCTTTGTGTGGTTGTGCCATTGTTATGCCTGCCTTTTCTAATCTCCTTAATCAGAATGAGTCAGCAGTAGCGCGTAGAGCAATACTTGTTTATCGGTGCAGTCACATTAGGTGGTGATCTCACCGCTCACAATCGTGGTGGTAGCACCCCCAACCCACACCGCGCCCTCATCGTCAGTGGTAATAGTGACCACCCCGGCGCGGTGAAGATTGCCGCCCTGGGTCGCGGTATATGTGCTGGGTGCAGTGCCTTCCCGGATTAACCACTGCGCAAGCGAAGCGTTGAGGCTACCGGTGATCGGATCTTCCGGTACCCCAATTCCGGGGGCGAAAGCACGCACCTCAAAAGCGTGGGGGCTGCCGGTGGGGTGCGGACCCACAATGCCTACCAGGGCGTCGTTAAGTAGATTGAAGTTGGGTTCAAGAGCGGTGACCTGCGCGGCGCTGGCGAGCTGAATGCCCGCCCAACCTGGACCGTTGTCCACCCACTGGTGCGCGACAACATCCTTGCGAGTAATGCCGAACCCTGCAGTGAGGTGATCGAGTTCGGCGTCGGATAGCGGGCCACTGCGGATAGTGTCAGGGGCCTTGAAAAAGTACTGGCCGTTGATTGTGCGGATCTCAACAAGCCCAGCACCGCACTGCTGAATAATGCGGTCAGCGGTGTGCTCAGGGTGCTGCTCGTGCCACGCGTGTGCCGAACCAAGTGTGGGGTGCCCGGCAAAAGGAATTTCACTATTCGGCGTGAAAATGCGCAGTGCGTAGTCGGCATCAGACGAGGTAGCGGGCGTAATGAACGTGGTTTCAGACAGGTTTGTCCAGCGCGCAATACGCTGCATCTGTTCGCCGGTTAAACCGTCGGAATCGAGGATAACTGCTACCGGATTTCCCATGAACGGTTCCGTGCTGAAAACGTCTACCTGCGCAAATGCTCGCCTTGTGTTCATGTGGTCATTCTGGCATAAAAGCTGGAGGCTGTGTATGAGTTGAGCTATGGGGTCGTTACCGGATGCTTGATAAGGCAACATCTCATGGTGCAGACGAAGTGACCATCGGAATTGTGACTAAAATAATTGGATGACTATCGTTTTTATGCACGGTATGTTTCCCGTTAGGGATGCTAAAACGTGTGTCGGAAGTTGCGAAACTCGCTGCTTATAGATGCCTTAGGCATTCTTCACCTGCGTTAATGCGGGTTTATGATCCTTGATGTTTGGAAAATTTTGCCACAATATTTTTGTTAAATTTTGTTGCATCACTACTTCTATCAAGGCACAATAATTGCATGCTAGAAAATGAAATAACTGATGAGCAGCGACGAATTTTGCGGTGCTGGTGGATGTTTGAGCTTTTCAGTCCGCAGAGCTTGCCAAAGCTGAAAATCCCAACAAATAAAAAGAGAAAAGCGCAGGATGCTGACTTTGAAGGACAGGTCATAGAGCTGAGGCCGCAGCAAAAACTACCGTGGGAAACGCTACCGACTCCGCCTCCGAAAGGTGGGAAATCGGATGTGGCGGCATAGCGTCTATCTGGGGGTCTACTCACTGGAAGCGACATATGAGTGGCTTCATCGTATATTTCATGATGATGCTGATTCATATGATGCACGACGTCCTGGAGAAAGTGCGTGCGCAGCATTTGTGGTTGATCACACCGGGCGGAGTGTTCCAGGTACTGCAATACTATCGTCGGCGTTGTGGGGAGTCGGTCGACTCTGTGATCCTGGGCCAAGCGATCCTTCTTGGTCGGAGGGGTTTGAAGACGCAACGGCGAATTTTTCCATAAGTTTTGACGCTGAAGCAGCAGAGTTGTGTGTAGATGGTGAAGAAAAACATGCCCCTGAACATGATGATGCACCCATGTTGACAAGGGAAATGTTACTGAAGCTGTGTGAGCTTGCCCAACATGCTGCAGGCGTGGAAGAGATTGCGAATCTTTGCACTGATCGGATCCTGATCGAAAGCCGTGTAGTCCAAGAGGACGATGAACATCAAGCTGCAGATAAGACAGCTGATCTGGATTTCTTGAACAGCTTTTTCTTTGCAGATCTGAACAGGGTTCGTTGCTCAGGAATGGCTTCAAACTCGGCATTGGCTCAATATCTTACTAGCGAGGAAGCGCTTCCACGAGACCAGCGGATTGATGTGATTGCTCAGCCTGATGTAGTGATGCAGGGGACAACTGCAAACCGTATTCCTTTGGGGCGATGGCCTGCTAATCCTGAACATGGATTGGCGTTGAGCCAGCAGTTCGCAGTGAATAAGGTGTTGGGTGATCTTGCTGATACACGGGGCATCATGGGGGTTAATGGTCCTCCCGGTACGGGGAAAACCACCATGTTGAGAGATATTCTTGCGGGGAATGTGGTGAAACGTGCATGTAAGCTGGCGGAACTGTCTGATCCTGATGATGCGTTTCTATCAACAGAATATAGGGTAAAGCTGGATCGTTTCACGCATGCTTTCAATCCACTTCATCCAAGCCTTACTGGATACGAGATGGTTGTGGCATCATCAAATAACAGTGCGGTGCAGAATGTGAGCACTGAAATTCCAGGCTTATCGGCGATCGATAAGCAGTGGCAGGATGAGCGTGATTATTTTGCAGACTTAGCCTCGAAAGTTTTGTCTGCGGCGCTGAACGAAGGTCCTGGTAAAGACAACAACGCTAAAGCATGGGGACTTGTTGCTGCGACCTTGGGAAATAAAAAGAAGCGCACGGCTTTCCACTCAATGTTTTGGTTTGGTGAAAAGCCGAAACAAAGGCAGAAGAAGCAGCAACCGGATCCTGTGCTGGGGATGTTGGAACGTTTGAAGCAGTGGCGTGATGGGAAGAGGATTCCTAAACCATGGGAGGAGGCACGTCGAGATTTCTTCCAAGCTAAGAAGCATGTTGAAGCATTGATCGAAGAGAGAATCCAGGCACAACAACGTTTACAGGAGTTAGAGCATCTAACATCACAGATGCGTTCGTGTGAATCAGAGCACCATCATAGACAAGAAGAATTTCAGCGTGCTCAGGCTCAAACGGAGGCTTGCCGACTGGAAGCTAGTACATTGGAGGAAGAGCATGCGTATGCGACCAATCGGTATGAGCGTCAACTGGCCTTAAAACCTGGATTTTTGAAGTACTGTTCAGCCTGGGGAAGGCATCGCGTCTGTGGAGGGAAGAATCGCGTCCCTTTGCTTCATCGTTGTCCGAGATAGAGGACAAGTTACGGCAAGTCTCACAACGTCGACAATGCTACGAGACTGAGGAACAACACCTAAATGATGCTGTAGCTGCATCCCTGGAGCGGCTGGATGATATTCGTAGAGCATACGCTGTGCTAGCTGCGAAATGTGCTAAGGACAAGGAAAAATATGGTCCTTCCTATCCGGATGTTGAGTGGGTCGGAGATCAGCGTGAACTCCATGCGCCCTGGCTTGACACAGAGTTGGACCAAGCACGTTCTGAGCTGTTCTTTGCGGCGCTTGAGTTGCATCAAGATTTTCTTGCACTGACTGCCAAGAAGATGCTTAGAGGCTTGAACGCAGCCATGGATGCTATTGCAGGCAAGGCAAAAAATGTTGAATCAGAGAAAGCCTTAGCCGCCTGGCAGTTGTTTTTCCTCGTAGTCCCGATGGTGTCCACGACGTTTGCTTCTGTGGAACGCATGCTGGGCAACCTCGGACCGGAATCATTGGGCTGGCTGTTTATTGATGAAGCTGGTCAGGCATCACCGCAGCATGCAGCTGGAGCGATATGGCGTGCACGCCGCGTTGTCGCGGTGGGTGATCCTCTTCAGTTGCAACCGGTCGTGACTATCCCGAAGAAAGCCCAATCGGATATTGCCGCCTCCTATGGTGTATCACAAACGTGGATCCCGCCCAAGGCATCAGTACAAACGTTGGCGGACAGGGTATCGCTGTATGGAACAATACTCACGCAAGGCGATGAAGACGTGTGGGTTAGTTCACCACTTCGTGTCCATCGGCGTTGTGATGACCCCATGTTCACTTTGTGCAATCAGATTGCTTACAACAACATCATGGTTAATGGTGTGCATCGGGGTCCAGCTGATCAGGACACTTTCGCAGTTACAGATGAGCCGGATATCAAGGTAAGTTGTTGGATTCATGAGTCAGCTCCACAGGCAGGAAGCCACGTGCAGGATAACCAGATAGAGCGGGTGAAGAAAGAGATTGACTATCTGCTGGAACACAATGTGAAGGTCAATGACATTATCGCCATCGCTCCTTTCCGTGATGTCGCGAATAAGCTCTCACAGTTGTCTAACAAGTATCGAGGTCTAAAAGCCGGCACAATTCACACTGCTCAGGGCAGGGAAGCGGCTGTAGTTTTCCTAGTGTTGAGCGCCGATCCTGAAAAAGATGGGGCAAAGGCGTGGGCAGCGGAGTCAGTGAATCTTGTTAATGTGGCTGCCAGCCGTGCTAAACGACGCCTCTACGTCATCGGTGACCGAGACGCGTGGTCAAAACATAACTACTTCCAACAGCTTGCTGATATATTGACTCCGCTCTCTACAACCCAATAACCCCACGCAGCTCCTCACTAATAGCATCGAGCCGCTCGCGTGCTTCCTCCCAGGTGCCGCCTGGGAGGATGACTTCTAGGTAGCATTTGAGTTTCGGTTCGGTGCCGGAGGGGCGGATGATCACGCGGTCGTTGGCTGCGGTGAACAGCATGAGCCCGTCGGTGGGTGGAAGTCCGTCGTAGCCTTCCCCCAGGTCAATAACTGACACAACCTCTGAACCAGCAAGTTCAGTGGGAGCCGTCGAGCGTAACTGTTGCATCGCCGCAGAGATGAGACTACATCCTCAACCCGAAACGTCACTGGGGCGGTGGCGTGCAAGCCGAAGCGGTCGGCGAAGCTGTCCAGCACATCCTGGATGGTGCGGCCGTCGATACGCAAACTATCAGCCAGTAGCGCCATGGTGACGGCGGCGGTGATGCCGTCTTTGTCGCGTATATGTGCTGGGTCGCAGCAGTAGCCGATGGCTTCCTCGTAACCAAATACCAGGTCAGGTACTCGCGCAATCCATTTGAATCCGGTGAGCGTGGTGCGGTATTCCAGCCCGTGGTCTGCGGCGATAGCCCCGAGCAGGCGGGAGGAGACAATGGAGCTGGCCAACACGCCGGGCCCAACGCCACCACCCTCAACCCGGCCAGCAACATAATCCCCCAACAAGCACCCGGTCTCATCCCCAGAAAGCTGCCGCCAGTTCCCCTGACCAGTGGGAATGGCCACGGCGCAGCGGTCTGCGTCGGGGTCAAGGGCGAGGATCAGGTCGGCATTCACGTCACGGGCCAGCGCTATGGCTAGGTCAAGTGCGCCGGGTTCCTCCGGGTTGGGGAATGCAACGGTGGGGAAGTCCGGGTTGGGCGTGAATTGCTCTTCCACCACATGGACGTCGTTAAACCCCGTAAGGCTCAGGGCCTGCCGCGCCACCTCGCCGCCAACGCCGTGCATGGCGGTGAGAACAATGCGCACGTCACGCAGCGAACTACCCAGCCGAGTAACCTCTTCAAGATACGCAGGCAGCACATCCACCTTTTCTACCCGCGACGCGTTACGCGCGATCTGGTCGGCTGGGGAAGCCTGAGTAATGCACGCCATGATTTCGGCATCGGCAGGCGGCACGATTTGCACTCCATCAGCGACCCCAGTGGCGACGCGTCCACCCAGGTACACCTTGTATCCATTGTCGGTGCGCGGGTTGTGGGATGCGGTGATCATGATCCCGGCATCGGCATGAAGTGCGCGGACGGCGAAGGCGGTGACGGGCGTCGGTAAGCAGAGCGGGAGGAGGAGTGCGGTGCCGCCAGCTGCGGAAATGACTTCGGCTGCGGTGGTATAGAAGTCGCTGGAGCCATGGCGGGCATCGCAACCGATGACCACGCGGGGCCCCTCAACCTGCCGCCCCAACCAGTCCATGAGCCCGTAGGTGGCACGCGTAACGACGGCCCTGTTCATTCTGCTTTCCCCAGCCCCCACCTCGCCGCGCAATCCAGCGGTGCCGAAGGTGAGTGGCCCAGAGAAGCGGCTTTGCAGTTCGGCTGCGCGCGCCGGGTCCTCAAGGAGGCCCAGCACATAGGCTGCGGCCTCCGGGTCAGGGTCATGGGCGGCCCAGTCACGTGCCACATCGGTGATGCTCATGACTTCCAGCTTATCGACGCCCCGTTAGTACTTGGTCCAACGCAGCAGGTAACGGTAGTACAGGGCGCGGCGGATATGCGCGCCGGGCAGTACATCGTTGGCGATGTTGCGGATGTCGCGCAGGTTGAGCGTGGGCGCGGCTGTGCGCATGTCGGGGTCGTGTGTTTCTTTGTGCAGGTAGGAGCTTATTTTCACCACTGGGAGCAGCGCCCCTGAGATGGCCCAATCCATGAGAGAACTGTTGCGGGCCAACCCAACGACAAGAATCTGACCGCCGGGACGCAGCATATTTTTTGCTTTAATGAGCGCGCAGCGCGTGTCCATGTGGTGTAGCGAGGCGACGAAGATGATGGTGTCAAAAAGCTGATCAGGCGAAAAGTCGTCGAAGGTTGCGCTCTGGATGGTGGGCAGCGTGGCGATAACATTCGGATCTATTCCCGTCACGGATGCGCAGGCTGCAGATAGCTTTCGAACAAGCAGCCCGTCGCCACAACCGACATCAAGAACGTCGCCATGCGCGTGCCGCATGACCCACGGGTGATAGGCGATGTTGTGGTTCCAAGGGGTAGCGGACATCAACGTTCTTCTTACTTGTATCTTCCGATCGCTCTGCTGTGTGAGACGAAAATGGAGTGTTTTCGTGCTTGAACGTAAGCACATTTCCCGGTCACGCCAGCCACTTCTCAAAAATCATCGGCCTTCTTCGGCACTGATCTTCAGTGCAGTGATGAATTCGTGGTAGAGCTCGTCGTTGTTGAGCAGGTCGTGGTGGGTGCCGCGGTTTCGGATGCGCCCGTTTTCCAACACAATGATCTGGTCGGCATCAAGAACGGTGGAAAGTCGGTGTGCGATGGTGATCACGGTGCCGGTTGAAGCGGCTTTGGAGATCACGTTTTGGATAGCGGCTTCGGTGATGCCGTCGAGTTGGGCTGTGGCTTCGTCGAGGAGGAGGACGTCGGGAGTGCGCACGAGGGCGCGGGCGATGGCCAGGCGTTGGCGTTCCCCGCCCGAGAGGCTGGTGCTGCCCACCGGGGTGTCGAGTCCTTCGGGGAGCCCACTGATTTTTTCGTCGAGGCGGACTGCTCGGAGGGCGTCCCAGACTTCATCGTCGCTGGCATCCACTACTCGGAACAGCACGTTGTCGCGAATGGTGCCGTTGATGATGGGGGTTTCTTGTTCGACGTAGGCGATGTGTGAGCGGACGTCGTTAAGGCTGAGGTCGTGGTAGGGGATGCCGTTCATTTCGACGGTGCCGCGTTGGGGGTCAATGAAGCGGAGCAGCAGGGAGAAGATGGTGGTTTTGCCTGCGCCGGATGGTCCGACGAGTGCGACGTGCCCGGATCGCGGCACGTCCATGCTGATGTTTCTGAGGGCGGGTCGTTGGGCGTTGGCGTATCCGGCGGTGACATTGCGCAGGGAGAACACGGAGTCTTGCGCTGGGTTTTCTAGTTCGCCGTGGGTTTCTATGGGCCGGCCGGCGGGCACGGCCAACCGCCCGGACCGTCCAGACTGCGCTGACCTTTCCAGTTGCTCCGCGCGCCCCAACTCCAGCTGGTCCGATGTAGACCTTGAATCTGCAGGTCCCGCCGATCGTGTGAATGGCCGTGGCCGGTGGGAACTGAGACCGGTCAGGTCTTCGAGTTCGAGTTTTTCGGTTTCTCGGATGCGTTCGGCGGCGGCCATGCCGGATTGGATTTCGGTGAAAGCCATGGTGAGGCTGGATACGGGTTGGACGATGTTGAAAGCGTAGAGCAGGAACGCCACGAGGGTGGATACTTCGATGGATCCGTTGCTGACGCGCCAGGCACCGACGCCAAGCACGGCGATGAGGGCGAGTTGGATACCGCCGCTGGCCACGACTCCGACGGCGGAGGAGACCCATACGGCGCGGACTGCGTAGCGGTTGGATTCTTGGGCTTTGTCGGAGATGCGGGCGATTTCGCGGTCTTCAGCCCCGCTTGATTTGACGGTGCGGATGGCCCGCATGCCGCCTTCGAACATGCCGCCGACTTCGCCGAGTGCGCCTTGGGCACGTTTCGTGCGCGACCGATGTGGGGCATGAGTGCACCAAGGAACACGCCGATGATGATCAGCGCGGATAGGGTGCTGAGCAGGAGTGGGACGTCGAGAACCGCCATGAGCACGATGGTTCCCACGAGAGAGACAGTGCCGTTGACTAAGTTGAGAAAGCTTGAGGTTGTAGCTTCCCTGAGTAGCACGGTGTCGCTGGTCACGCGGGTGACCAGCTCACCCGACGTGAAGTTTTGGATTTGTTCGAGTTTCGCCCGAAAAAAACGGTTGATCAGTGAAATCCTGGCATCGAGCACAATGCCTTCCGCGACACGTCCCAGGATGGCGGCCTGGGTGAAACCCGCCACAATGGCCAGGGCGAGGAGTCCCAGCAGGATGGCGATGGGGCCGCCGAGGGATTGTCCTTTACCAAGAGTGTCCAGCACCCATTTGGTGGCCATGGGCATGGCTAGTTCCATGCTTGTTCCCACCAGGCCGAAGAACACGCCTACGAGCAGGATAGGGAGATGTGGTCTGGCAAAAGACCAGATGAGCTCGTAGTTTGAGGCACCTTCGCTTTTTTTCCTATGTCGGGCACGGGCCGGACTTGGGTTTCTTTGGCTGTTGTAGGTGCTCATATATCTTGTACATGTTCTTTTCTCGGGAGGCTGGTTTCTCCCTACTAACCGTAGCCCAGTTTCGGTAATGGTGCCACATTTCCCACGGGTATCATTGTTCATAAAAGTGCACGTCAGGGCTAAATTTGCGCAATTGTGGATGGTTCCGTATAGTTCTTTGCAGTCGCCACAAGCGACGCGCTCCCATCGTCTAGGGGCCTAGGACACCGCCCTTTCACGGCGGCGACACGGGTTCGAATCCCGTTGGGAGTACAGGAACTGGCCAGCAGGCCAGTTTTTATATGGCCCTGTGGCGCAGTTGGTTAGCGCGCCGCCCTGTCACGGCGGAGGTCGCGGGTTCAAGTCCCGTCAGGGTCGCAACATAGATACCCTTCATGTTTTCGCATGAAGGGTTTTTGCTTGTCGATGCCCCGTCACTCACCCGCCCCTCATAACCAACCGTTTTCCTGCGCTAGGTACACGGCGTCGTGGTGGTTACGTGCCTGTGTTTTGGCGATGATGGCGGAAAGATGGTTGCGTACCGTCCCGGCACTGAGCCCCACCTGCGCCGCGATGTCGGTAATGGAACTGGCTTTCAGCGCCGCACGGCAGATGTCCATTTCCCGTGCTGTGAGGGGGTTGTCGGGCATGAAGAGTGATTGCTCGGCCAGGTCGGGGTCAATGGCGCGGAGTCCGCTGTGTACTCGACGGATGGCGTCAGCAAGTAGATGTGGTGGGGTGTCTTTCACTAGGAATCCTTTGGCACCTGCGGCGACGGCACGTTTGAGGTATCCGGGTCGTCCAAAGGTAGTCACGATGATGGTGGCACAGGTGGGGAGGGCGTCAGTGAGTGCCTGGGTGGCAGTGATGCCGTCCATGCCGGGCATCTCAATATCAATGAGCGCCACGTCAACATGTGCTTTCAGGGCGGCGGCAACAATCTCAGTGCCGGAGCCGACGTCCGCCACCACCTGGAGGTCTTTTCGAGGTTGAGGAGTGCTGCAAGTGCGCCCCGAACAAGGGCTTGATCGTCAGCAATGAGAAGAGTGATCATGGCGTGTCCATGGTGATGTTCAGTTCGGTTCCAGATGAGTCGGAGGTGATGGTCAGGGTTCCGCCGGATTCCGCTACCCGAGCTTCCAGCCCACCGAGACCGTTTCCTCGGTGAGTGCTGCGGAAGCCGCGGCCGTCGTCACGCACAACAAAGCGAGATGGGGCCAGTTCGACGACGCAGTGCGTGGCGCCCGAATGCCTGATCACGTTGGTCACGGCCTCCTTTAGGGCCCAGGCAAATACGCGGGAGGTGTCGTCGGGAATGCGTGTCGCGTGGTGAGGTGCCGGAACCGTCGCGTGGATTGATGCGGTAGCCAGTGCCTCGACGGCGGACACCAGTTCGCGTGCCAGATCAGGTGTGCGCAGGTGAGTGACGGTGGCGCGAGCTTCGCCAAGCGCGGAACGACTGAGTTCAGCCACTGCCTCGATTTCGCGCCGGGCCTGCTCGGGGTCGTGGTCGATGAGTTTGCGGGCGAGTTCGGATTTCAGATTGATGACGGTGAGGGAGTGCCCCAGCACGTCGTGGACGTCGCGGGCCACGCGTTCGCGTTCCTGCACTATGGCAAGCTGCTGTTCCACGTCTCGACGGACGAAGTCCACTTCCACCCCGTAGCGCCCCGCAATGATTACCATGACCACAATGGCCAGCGTGATGGGGCCATAATCATCGTTGATCAATCCTACGATTAGCAGCGGCAAAGCGATGAGCAGGGTGATCGTGGTAGGAATGACCATTCGCCATTCCAGTTTGTACAGAATCACCGCAATGATGTACGGCACAAAGGTCGCGGTGGAAGGAAGCCTGGTCAGCCACCCTATCGTGACGGTGATGGCGAGCAGTACCACCACCCAGGCCACAACATCAATGCGTATCCGACGCGCAGGATGCCGGAGCATCATCATGCTCAGCAGGTACACAGCGATGAACAGCGCCGTCAACGCGTAGCTTGTGGTTTTGATGACGGCGCTGTGGTCTGACTTGGAAACGTCCGTGATAAATAAGGTGAGGAAAATCAGCCAGACGCCTGCTTGTAGGACGTAGCGTGTGGACATGGTTTCAGCCTATCGAAACCTCAGCGGCCCATACCGGCCTCTACCGGCCCTTATCGCGGCGCCACAGGAGCGTGCAGATGAGCGCGAAAATAAGGGTCCACGCCGCGATGTTCACTAAGGCGTACCACAGCGGATCATCCACGGTGTAGGGGTCGCTGCTTATGGCCTGGATGCCGTCGGAGAGGGGATAGCGGGCGAGTGAAACGCTGCCGTAGATGGGGGAGAACCTGGCGAACGGCATGAATGACTCCGGCATGGGGGCGAAGGCGTTGCCCAAGAACGACATAGGCACAACCGACAGAGTGGACAAGGACACCGCTGCTGAGGAGCGGAACGCCGTGGCAAAGATCAATCCGTACAGGCTAAAGGGAATGACCGCGATGATGGAGAGCACACCCGCCGCCAGCCATTCTCGGATCGGCATGCTGGCGCTGCCAAAATAGCCGCACAAGAATACGCCGATGACGGCCAGCGTGGCCCGCGACATGGTGGTGGCTATCTGTGCGATGATGCGTTGCCAGGCGCGCAGTGGGGTGAGGGCGAGTTGTCTGCCCCAGCCGGAAATTTCGTCAACAACCATGCTGCCTACGGTGCCGACTGCACCGGTGATGGCACCGTAGGCGGCCATCCCAATCATCACGTAGCTGGCAACGTTGCCGTCGTTGATGGGTCTGTCTGTTCCGTTTTGGCTGGCTCCAAACACGATGAACAGTATGGAGGGCAATGCGATGGATACCGCCAGTGCAGTGGGTTCTTTCAGCGCACGCCGAATGTCAAAAGACATGTATCGCAGGGTGTTCATGACTCGGTCTCCGTGGATGTGAGGTTGAGGAAGACATCTTCCAGCGAGGATTGGCTGACCATGATGTCTGTGGCTGGGGTGTGGTTGACGAGGTGCCGCAGGAGTGCGTCGGAGTCTCCGGTGTTCAACAGCGTGCGGTTCCCGTTTGTGGTTAGTGATGCCACGCCGGGAATACGGTCGGTGGGAAAGTCCGGCGGGGAATGTCGCCGATACTGTCCGCCCACCCGCCCGCGACCGAACTTTATGCGTTGTGTCATCGGCGACGATTTGCCCGGAGCGCATCATGACGATCCGTTCGGCAAAGTTCTGGGCTTCCTCTATGTAGTGGGTGGCAAACATAATGGTTTTCCCGTGTTGAGCCTGTTCCTGCATAGTTTCCCAGAAAGCGTGACGGGCACCCGCGTCCATGCCTGCGGTAGGTTCATCGAGGATGAGGAAGTCCGGGTCGGGCAGTAATGCTAAGGCGAAGCGGAGCCGCTGTTGCTCGCCACCGGAGCATTTAGCCACGCGCCGCCGGGCGAGGTGGCTGAGATTGGTGCGTCGGAGGACGGTTTCCGGCAGCTGTGGGTTGGGGAAGGTGGTGGCGATCATAGCCACCGTTTCCCATACCGTGAGGTTTCCCAATAGCCCACCGGTTTGCAGGACCGCCCCGATTTTCGACGCCGCGATGGCCTGCCGCGGTGCCGACCCAAAGGCTTGTATCGTCCCGCTTGTCGGTGTGGTCAGCCCTAGGATCATGTCTATCAGCGTCGATTTCCCGGCACCGTTTGGCCCTAGCAGGGCGATGATTTCTCCCTGCTTAATGTCAAGGTTCACCTGGTTGACCGCGCGGAATGTCCCTTTAGAACGGTCCCTGAACTCCTTGATCACGTCGCGTGCGTGAATGACTTCTGTATTCATACTTTTTAGTGTTGTCGGGTAGCTTATGCCTGACACGTAGCTGTTGTCATGGGCAAGGCATGACTTTTGTCATGGATGTGGGCTTTTGACAGAGCGTGATGAGTCATGTGCTTTGTGCGCGCACTAGTCCACCCCTAGACCATCCGCCTCAAATTAATTAGTATACGAATTATGTCCCCTGATTTTCTCCCCACATCCATGGGTTTCCTGGTCAACCGCCTCGCCCGTGAATTTCACGCCGCGTTTACCTCGGCGTTGGCAACAATCCCAGGCGGCATGACCTCCGCGCAGTTTGCTGTCCTGCAGGACATTTATGAGCACCCGGGCAGTTCCCAAAAAGAAATATCCAAACGCACCGGCATGGATGTCGCCACGCTCACGGAGCTTCTGCGCAGGTTGGAGCAGCGGGGCCGTATTGTGCGCTCAAATCCCCAGAAGATGCCCGGCGGCATGTCGTCTCGCTTGCCCCGGAAGCCACACAAGACATACGCCAAGCTCGCGAGGCCGCAGCCGCTGTGAATGCCCGCGCCGTGGCCGGGCTATCTGACCATGATATTGCGGTGCTGCGTCGGTGCTTAACCACGATGGAAGGTAACCTCCAATGAACTGGATCATTGGCATCAATGCCGTCATGGCAATGGTCACCATTGTTTTTGGCATAGTGGCCTTGGCTCGGCCCACGCTCCTATCGGGTGCGCCTGCCGATGCGGGGTCCCGCTACTACGCCGCCATGTATGCGGCCCGCGCCATTCCTTTCGGCGCAGGCTTGGTATATGTGCTCATCGTCGCCGTTCAGCATGCGGTCCCGTGGCTTGTAGTTGCGGGTAGCATTCAGGTCTTGGATGCCGCCATTGGGTGTCGACGCCGCGTCGTCGGTGCCGTCGTAGCACCTTTGGCGCTTGCATCAGTGCACTTGGCAACCGCAGTGCTCGTGCAAATGGCCTATTGACATGCCGGTTTGCCAGTATTCCTATCACCTGTGTAAAGTTTTTTCTCGTGCGATGGGGCAACCCAGGCATAATCTTTTTGGCCCTGTGGCGCAGTTGGTTAGCGCGCCGCCCTGTCACGGCGGAGGTCGCGGGTTCAAGTCCCGTCAGGGTCGCGGAGTTTTCATGGAATAAAAGCCAAAAACTCTGCCCAGGTAGCTCAGTCGGTAGAGCATCCGCCTGAAAAGTGGAAGGTCACCAGTTCGATCCTGGTCTTGGGCACAACTAAAAGCGTCTGCTAGACATGTAGCAGGCGCTTTTTGCGTACGATGCCCTAAATTCCATGAGTCAAGGAGATGATCGTATGGCTATTGTCACGCAGCATAACCCGGCCGAGAGCCGCTACACCATTGAGGTTGATGGGCAGGTCGCGGGGTTTGCCGATTATGTTGAATCAGGAACCGTTCGCGATTTCAACCACACCGTGGTCTTTGACGAGTTCCAGGGCCAGGGACTATCAAAGCCACTGATCAAGGAAGCACTGGATGACTCCCTGCGCAGCGGCTTCAGCATTGTCCCCACCTGTTCCGCAGTGGCCAATTTCGTGGCCAAAAACCCGGGCTATATGGAGTAGTCAGCCACCACGTAAGCGTCCGGGTCCACCAGTTTGATGCATTCCTCGGACTTGCGGGGTCGGCTTTTCGCCGGGATGCCCACGGCAATGTGGTTGGCGGGTACGTCTTTGGTCACTACAGCATTGGCGCCAATGGCGCTGCCTTCCCCGATGGTGATGGGGCCCAACACCTTCGCCCCAGCGCCCACGGTGACGTTGTCTTCCAGGGTGGGGTGGCGTTTTGTCTGGGTGAGCACCTGACCGCCCAGGGTTACCCCGTGGTACAGCATCACACCATCGCCGATGTGGGCGGTTTCACCAATGACCACTCCCATGCCGTGGTCGATAAAAAAGCGCCGACCGATGGTGGCACCGGGGTGGATTTCCACGCCGGTGAGAAAGCGCGTGAACTGGGAGAGGATGCGCGCCGGGAGTTTCAGTCCGCGTTTCCACAGGACGTGGGCGATGCGGTAGGCCCAGATGGCGTGTAGCCCGGAGTAAATGACGGCGTTTTCGATATCGCCACGGGCTGCGGGGTCGTGGTCGCGGGCGTTGGCGAGGTCTTCGCGGATCATCGAGACGATGCGATTCATGGGGTTCAATTCTATAGAAAACACCCCGCGCGTCACGCAATGACGCAGGGGTGTGGAGACTGGGTGGTCTAGTTGCGGATGTCGTCGAAAAGTACGGTGGAGACGTAGCGCTCACCGTAGTCGCAGGCAACGGTGACGATGGTTTTGCCGCGGTTTTCTTCCAACGCAGCAAGCCTCAAGGCAGCGTAGACATTGGCACCGGTGGAGATGCCGCCAAAGGATGCCTTCTTCGGAAGCAAGTTTGCGTGCGGTCTCAATGGCATCTTCGTTGGAGACGGTGTAGACATCATCAAGTACTTTGCGGTCCAGGATGTCGGGGATGAAGTTGGCGCCGAGACCCTGAATCTTATGGGGGCCGGCCTTGCCGGTGGTGAGCAGGGCGGATGCTTCTGGTTCCACACCGTAGATTTCCACTGAAGGTTTGCGCTCTTTCAGCACGTTGCCCACACCGGTGACGGTACCGCCAGTACCAAAGCCTGCGATGAAGATGTCCACTGCGCCGTCTGTGTCCTTCCAGATTTCTTCGGCGGTGGTGGCACGGTGCACTGCGGGGTTGGCAGGATTGGAGAACTGCCGGGCAAGGATGGCGCCTTCGGTTTCGGCGACAATCTCGTTGGCTTTGTCCACAGCACCCTGCATGCCTGCGGAACCAGGAGTCAGCACGATTTCTGCACCGTAGGCGCGGAGCGTGACACGGCGTTCGAGTGACATGGTTTCCGGCATGGTGAGCACCACCTTGTAGCCGCGTGCAGCACCGACGAGGGCAAGCGCGATGCCGGTGTTACCAGAGGTTGCTTCCACGATGGTTCCGCCCGGCTTGAGGGTGCCGTCGGCTTCTGCGGCTTCGATAATGGCGCGGCCGATACGGTCTTTCACGCTGTTGGCGGGGTTAAAGAACTCCAGCTTTACCAGCACCTCGCCGGGCAGGCCGTCTGTGAGGCGGTTGAGGCGGACTAGCGGGGTGTTGCCAATGGTTTCGGTGATGTCCTGGTAGATGTGACCCACGTGGTTCTCCTTTGTTAGTTTCAGGGTTACAGGAGATACTCTATACCAAACATAGACAGAACTCTAGACAAAGTTGTCTAAAATGTGTCTGGGTCGGGGAAATGATACGGTTATTCAGGCCAGGGTGATAATGTCGCAAGTGCCGCAGTGAACGGGAATGCTGGTGAGAATCCAGCAGCGGCCCTCGCCACTGTATGTTCATGTAACTTCATAAACCCCAGCCTGCATGCCACTGTCACCTGACGCACCGATGGGAAGGCGTGCAGTACCCCCAGGGGAAAGTGAGCAAAGCCAGGAGACCGGCTGCGGTGAGTCACAACCAGGAGGTCCGCGAGGTGACGGACCCGGCTACAGAAAGAGGCAAACTCTCATGCATATTGCAGAAGGTTTCCTTCCTGTTGCTCATTGCATTGCGTGGGGTGCGGCATCAACGCCGTTCGTGGCGCACGGAGCCTACGCAGTGCGGAAGCAATTGAAAGAAAATCCAGAAACTGGCCTGCTGCTCGGTGCGGCAGGTGCATTTACGTTCGTGCTCAGTGCCATCAAGATCCCGTCCGTGACCGGATCGTCATCGCATCCCACAGGAACCGGCTGGGAGCTGTGCTGTTCAAACCACCTGTTATGGCCTTCATGGGTAGCATTGTGCTGCTCTTCCAGGCGCTTCTTCTCGCGCATGGTGGTATCACCACCTTAGGGGCCAATATCTTCTCCATGGCCATCGTTGGCCCATGGGTCGGCTTCGGGGTGTGGACGGCGTTGCGGAAGATGGGGGCGTCGTCAAGCATCAGCATCTTCTTCGCAGCGTTTTTCGCTGACCTGTCCACGTACGTGGTTACGGCCCTGCAGCTGGCCGCCGCGCACCACGGCGCAGGATTCGGTAACGCGGTGGCTACCTTCCTTGCGTTGTATGCCCCGACGCAGGTGCCGCTGGCGATTGTGGAAGGCATTCTCACCGTCCTGATCTTCCGCAGCCTCACGACCATTGCCCCGAAGGAGCTGCGGTCGCTGGGCATCCTGCGCCGACGCTCCAACACTGAGGAAGCCCCACTGGAAGGAGCGCGAGCATGAAAAAGTCAACCACACTGACGTGGGTGCTGATCGGTCTGGCCATCATCATCGCAGCCTTCCCCATGTTCTTTAACCTCGGTGATCCGAACTCTGAAGAACAATTCGGTGGTACAGACAGCTCTGCTGAATCCGTTGTCCAAGAGCAAAACCCAGACTACAAGCCGTGGTTCTCGCCACTGGTTGGCGAACTGCCACCCGAAGTAGAGTCCGGCCTCTTCGCCTTGCAAGCAGCACTCGGCGCAGGCTTTTTGGGGTATGCGTTGGGAACCTACCGAGGTCGGAATAAAGCCCTTCGCGACTCCGAAAAAGGCTCTGAACAGGACTAATGAACGCCCTGGAACGCGCGGCGGCAACGAGCCGATGGGCAACTCACAACGTTGGCGAGAAGGCGCTGTTGCTCATTGGCCTGCTCTTTTGCGCCATTTCTCTCCCGCCGATTCCGGCCTTGCCCTCCATCGCCACGGTTCTGTTAGTGGCAGCGTGGCGTGCGGGGGTTCCGTGGCGGCTCTACTCCGCGCTCGTCGCCGCCCCCGCATCGTTTGTAGCGTTGGGCCTGGGGCCGCTGATCTTCGCCATCACCCCTCAAGGCATTGTGCTTATCGACGCCGGCCCCATCACTGCCGCCACAGTTCTTGCGCGATGCATCGTGGGAATGATGGCGACCATGTTGTTCGCCCTGACCACTCCCATGGCGGAGTTGTTTGGGTGGATGCACTCGGTGCGTTTCCCCACCTCAACTGTTTACGTCACGGCGCTGACCTATCGGATGATTTCCACCCTGATTGTTACCTCGCGCAGCATGTGGGAGGCGCAGGCTCAGCGTCTGGGGCATAGTTCCATGAGTCGGTGGATTCGATCGTCCGCTGGGTTAGCGTCATCGCTGTTTGTGGTGGCCTTTACTCGGGCGCGGCGGCTGGGGGAAGGGGTCGAACTGCGGGGTGACCCCGCGACGATGTACAACACTCTCCGTGTCATCCGGCCGGTGCGCTGGTGGTACGCGGGAGGGTACGTGCTGCTACTCAGCGCCATTATTGCAAGTTCGATTGTCTTATGAAGCGAAGTGAGATGGCTACTCTTGTTGAATTGAAGGAAGCGTCGTTCAGCCACGACACCGGCCCCGAGATCCTGCATCAGGTGAGCCTGAGCGTCCAGGAAGGTGCCCGGATCGCCGTGCTGGGTGAAAATGGGAGTGGTAAATCCACACTATTCCGCCTGCTCAGCGGCGCATGGACCCCGACAAGCGGTGAACTAGTGATTGCTGGCACTCCGATCACCCGTGCTCGCCGCAAGAAACAGGCACGTGACTTTGCCCGTGCGCATGTGCAGCTTGTGCTTCAAGAACCAGATGATCAGATTTTTGCTATGTCTGTGCGTGAAGACATTTCCTTTGGTCCCCTGAATCAGGGGTTGACTCCAGAGGAGGTAGAGTCTCGCGTTGATCAGGCAATGATGGCCGCCGAAGTGAGTGAATTGGCGGAGAAGGTTCCGCACCAATTGTCCTATGGCCAGCGCAAACGTGTCGCTCTTGCTGGTGCACTGGCCATGCAGCCTGACGTTTTGATGCTTGACGAACCTACGGCTGGACTCGATCCCGCTGGGAGCAGGAAGCTGCTTCGCACCATTGAAGGTTTGGAGGCGGCCGTGGTGCTGTCAACGCATGATGTCAATCTGGCCTATGAGTTTGCCACTGACGTTGTGGTGCTGCTGGACGGCCGACTCACTGTGGGCAGCTGCGATCACATTCTTTCTGATACAGAGCTGTTGCGTAAGGCGCGACTTGAATTGCCGTGGGCACCTGTCGTGTCCGTAGCACTTGGTCGGACCGTTAAACGTCCAGAGGATGTGCTGTGACCCTTATCCAAAAACATGCCCGCGAACAGGGAGTTTTCGGAAGGTGAGGTAGCAATTCAGGCTGGTTACACGGGAGGTGCGAGGAGGAACCTGAGATTGACTATTCACGTGTGCGTATTCCGAAATATGCCTGTCCACGGGCATGTACGGGCTACCTCACAAAACAGCAATGAATCGATGTGTCCGCTAGGTGATCGTCTAAGGGGTGCCGCCCTTGGTGTCACGCTTCGTTGCCGAGTTATTGATGTAGCACAACCGGCAGGTGTCGGACTTTACCGTTGCGGGACAGTTCCAGAGTCTCACTGGATTCCCTCTTGCGCCGCCCACCATCGCTCACGAAAGTGGCCGGGCCAGTTGCACAGATGATTTTACCCGAAAACGCTAAGAAGAGCCTTGTTGTCAGGGTACGGAGGGGGCAAGAAGGGGTAAGAAAAGTGATCTTCGCTACTTTAATAACCCAATTAGGGGGAGTCTGCTCTGGCGCTGGATGTGGGAACCCAAATAGACTGTTCATTCGCCTATATGTGTTTGTAGAAGAAAATTATGATGCCAATAATGCATCTTTTATATGCCGTTGTGCAGTTACATGCTAAAAAATGCAGATGTGCAGCAGCTGGAACCTGGGTGCTGTGACGTGGAAAAATTGGGGGTGTGTGAGGGGTGAACCGATGGAGCGTGTGCTGAAAAATCACCCCCTAAGTGACACTTCGTGATAATGAAAATGAGTACGATATTGGCGTCTTGTGGGGGTAGATCTTCGGGGGTAATCAATAAGGCTATCTACCCCTTAATAGGGCGTACGTTTGTGGATTTATGTAAAAAAAGACTCCCAAAAATCGGTATGCGTACCCCCCCGTCGGGAGGATATACTTCACTTTACATAGGAAGTTAAAATCCGGCGGGTGTACCAAGTCGGGTGGTTGTGCAGGAGGTTTTGAGGTTGGATTCCCAACGCATCAAGGACGATGAGGACGCGATTCGCGCCGCACTAACGTCATTGAAGACTGCGACGGGCATTCCCGTTACGATGTTCGCTGCTGTGCTGCCGGATAATCGTCTGCAAATTAGTGCGTGGGTAGGACTGCGGACTCCTGCTCTGCAAAACCTCATCATCGACTCGGGCTGTGGAGTCGGTGGCAGGGTTGTGACCACGCGCCGACCCGTCGGCGTGAGCGACTACACGCGGGCTAATGTCATCTCCCACGAATACGACAACATTATTCAAGACGAGGGTCTCTACTCCATCGTTGCTGTTCCGGTGATTGTGCACCGGGAAATCCGTGGCGTGCTGTACGTGGGGGTTCATTCCCCGGTGCGCCTGGGTGACAAGGTTATTGAGGAAGTCACCATGACCGCCCGCACCCTCGAACAGGACTTGGCCATTAACGCCGCGTTCCGGCGTGGCGACGGCCGCGGAGGCCTAGGTAAACCCGGACGCGTGATGAACGGTGCCGAATGGGAGCAAGTGCGCTCGACTCATTCGAAGCTGCGCATGCTGGCTAACCGCGTTGGTGACGAGGAGCTACGCCGCGAGCTTGAGGAACTCTGCGACCAGATGGTTACTCCAGTTCGCGTGAAGCAGACCACCAAGCTATCTGCTCGCGAACTCGATGTACTGGCCTGTGTTGCATTGGGTCATACCAACGTGGAGGCTGCGGAAGAGATGGGCATTGGCGCAGAGACTGTGAAGAGTTACCTGCGTTCGGTCATGCGTAAACTCGGCGCGCACACACGCTACGAGGCTGTTAATGCTGCACGCAGGATCGGTGCCCTGCCGTAGCTGGTAGCGAGGCTTAACCCTTGTTGGTGGGCTTGGCCCTTGGGGCGTCGTTACGCTCGCCGCCGGGGACCCACGGGACGTCGTCGCCATCGTTGGCTACCCGGGCCAGGATGAACATCAGATCGCTGAGGCGGTTCAGGTACTTGGCCGGTAGTTTTGAGGTGGTGTCCGGGTGTTCGCGCACCGCAGCCCATGCCGCACGTTCCGCTCGCCGCACAATGGTGCGGGCGGTGTGCAGAAGGGCTGCCGCGGGGGTGCCTCCGGGGAGGATGAACGAGTTCAGCGGCTCTAAGTTGGTGTTGTAATGGTCGCAGTCGTGCTCTAGACGGTCGATGTAGCTTTGATCGATGCGGAGTGGGGGATACTTGGGGTTTTCTTCAATGGGGGTCGCAAGGTCTGCGCCAGCGTCAAACAGTTCGTTTTGCACGCGCATAAGCGTGTTTTTCATTTCAGAACCTGGGTTGCCCAGCGCTAAAACCTGGCCGATGGCGCAGTTGGCCTCGTCACAATCCGCATAGGCCACCAATCGTGAATCGTCTTTGGGGACGCGGTCGAAATTGGACAAACCGGTGGTTCCATCGTCGCCGGTACGGGTATAAATCTTGGTAAGATGCACTGCCATACCACCAACCTAGACGAAACCGCATAGGCTATAAGCTTGTGAGTGAAAAAAAAGACAAATTTTTGGTAACAGGCGGGGCCCAGCTTCGGGGAGCGGTGAAGGTCAGTGGTGCTAAAAACAGTGTGCTGAAACTCATGGGCGCGGCCCTTCTGGCTGAAGGCACAACGGTTTTGAATAACTGCCCTGAAATTCTCGACGTCCCGTACATGAAGGATGTCTTGGAAGGTCTCGGCTGTTCCGTCATGATCAGCGGGCAATCCGTGTATATCACCACGCCAAGCGACCTGAAATCCGATGCGGACTTTGAGGCCGTGCGGCAGTTCCGAGCCTCCGTGTGTGTCTTGGGTCCCCTCACCGCGCGCTGCGGGCGTGCGGTGGTGGCACTGCCAGGTGGCGACGCCATCGGCTCGCGGCCCCTGGACATGCACCAAACTGGTCTGGAAAAGCTTGGGGCGAAAACTTACATTGAGCACGGCTGCGTGGTCGCCGAAACGGACCAGCTCAAGGGTGCCCACATTGTCCTGGACTTCCCGTCTGTGGGGGCCACCGAAAATATTCTCACTGCCGCAGTGCTTGCCGATGGCGTGACCATTCTGGACAACGCCGCCCGCGAACCGGAGATTGTGGACCTCTGCGAAATGCTCATCTCCATGGGCGCACGCATTGAAGGCGCGGGTTCCAATACGCTCACCATCACCGGCGTGGAACGGCTCAACCCTACAACTCACGATGTCGTGGGCGACCGCATCGTCGCAGGCACCTGGGCATACGCCGCCGCCATCACCCGTGGCGACATCACCGTCGGCGGTATCCCGCCCCGCCACCTGCACCTCCCGTTGGAGAAACTCAAGCTTGCAGGTGCCATCATTGAAACCTACGAAAACGGTTTCCGCGTGCGTATGGACGGCCGCCCGCGTGCCGTGGACTTCCAAACTCTACCGTTCCCAGGGTTCCCCACCGACCTACAGCCCATGGCCATTGGCCTTGCCGCAGTCGCCGAGGGAATGAGCGTGATCACGGAAAACGTCTTCGAGTCGCGCTTCCGCTTTGTTGACGAAATGCTCCGCCTCGGTGCCGACGCTCATGTTGATGGGCATCATGTGGTGATGAGAGGCAAAGAGCAGCTTTCCTCCACCACCGTGTGGAGTTCCGACATTCGTGCAGGTGCTGGCCTTGTACTCGCGGCCTTGCGTGCCGACGGCGTGACCGAGGTCCGCGATGTCTACCACATCGACCGTGGCTACCCGAACTTTGTGGAAAACCTTAACGCACTCGGCGCTAAAGTGGAGCGCG